>SAMEA104315423__coassemble_11826_pt1 | contig 2171 bp, 1 predicted proteins | sample SAMEA104315423__metabat2_high_PE_006 | metagenome-assembled genome bin SAMEA104315423 (sample SAMEA104315423) | gut metagenome | biome: Monkey gut; feature: monkey-associated habitat; material: faeces | place: China | collected 2013 | reverse complement strand
GAGCCCTTACCATTGAAAAGCTGGAAGCCATGACCTGTGTCTGCTCCGTAGGACTTGATATGATTGCTATTCCCGGAGACACCAGCGAAAGCACCATTTCCGGCATCATTGCGGATGAAATGGCTATCGGTATGGTAAACCAGAAGACCACGGCAGTGAGAGTTATTCCCGTTATCGGCAAGGGAGTGGGAGAAAAGGTAGAGTTCGGCGGACTACTTGGTTACGCACCGGTTATGCCGGTCAATCCGTTCTCCTGTGAAGCCTTTGTAAGCAGAACCGGCAGAATACCGGCTCCGATACATAGCTTTAAGAACTAAAAACGAAATACATAAGAAATGACATTTGACATAAATGACATAAGTCATAAATGACATAAGTCATTAAGAAATCCGAATGACAGGGCGGCTGTACTCCGACACAAAGGGGCAGTCGTCCTTTTGCATGTGTAGCTTGTGCAGCATGTGCTGCATGCGTACATGTTCGTAAAGTTGGGCGGCAAAGATGTCCTTGGAAAGGCAGGAAAGAGCCTCGGGGGACAAAAGGGAAGAAGCGTCCTTTAAGCGGGACAGCAGCGGAATATTTTCCTTGGAAAGACAGCCAAACACTTCAAAGGAGGCTTCCCGGAAGCCTAAAATGCGGGCATAGGGCGCCGCAGCGGGAAGGTCTTCTTTTTTTATGGAAAGCAGAATGTGAAGCAGGGAACGGTACACTCTTGTCAGGGTAATATCCTTGCTTTTTAAGCTGTTTTCGCAGAAAGCGGAAAAGGTGGTAAAGGTGCCGAGATTTTTCCGTATCTTATCGGATAAATCGGAAGAAACATCAAGATAAGAATCGTAGCCGGCATCCTTTTCGGAAAGCAGCTTGTAAAAAAGCATGCCGGAAAAATCATCCGCACACAGGGTACTTTTTGTTTGACAGGTATCGGAAAATTCCTGCCGGATGCTTTCCGGTACATAGCGGAGCAAGTCGGGATTTCCTTCCGCAATGCCCTTACGGAGAGCCATGGCGGAGCAGAAAGACTCCTCGGATAATGTATGGGACAGATAGCCGTCTCCTTCGCGCTTAATGGTATAGGGAACCGGCGCGTGTTGTCCGTTTTTCTCTAATGCAAGCAGCGCCTTAAGGTATTCTATACCCAGAATATTGTTGGGAGAAGCGAGAACGTCGGAAGCAGCCGCATCCACGCCGGGAAGACTGCCGGCATGTGCACACTTTCGCACTGCAACTGCGCGGGCGGAGGGGAAGGAAAGCCCTTCCTTCAGGGCTTTGTTCAAGGCTTCCTTGTAAGCGGGCGGCTCCGCAAAGAGCAGGGATGCAATTTCCCGTAAGGGCGCAATTTCCCCGCATTCGCTGCCGAAGCACAGGGCGTCCACACCGAGGGCGGAAAGCAGGGATACCGCCCCTTTGGCAAAAAGCTCCGCACTGGCGGTGGCGTAAACCACAGGCAGCTCGATGCAAAGGTCGGCGCCGGCAAGCAGGGACAGGCGGCAACGGGTGTATTTATCAAAGACGGCGGGGGTGCCGCGCTGGGTAAAATCGCCGCTCATGACCACCACGGCAAAGTCCGCTCCGGTGATTTCCTTGGCTTTTTTCAGTTGGTAAAGATGCCCGTTGTGAAAGGGATTGTACTCGGCAATGATACCTACGGTTTTCATGGGATACGCTCCTTCGGAATGAATAATTTGTATCGGAAAACATACAAGAAAACGTACTTTTATGCTTGTATGAAAAAACTGTATTTAGTATAATATAGATTAGATTGTTTGCATAGTGGGAAAGGAGAACAATATGTCATACATAGATCTCATTAAAGACAGAGCAAAAGTAGATAAAAAAACCATTGTCCTGCCGGAATCCAACGACAAGAGAACCCTGATTGCGGCAGCCAAAATATTGGAAGAAAAAATAGCGGACATCATCATGATCGGTGACGAAGAAAAAATCATGGACGGTGCCGGATGGCTGGAGGTTGACCTGACGGGACTTAAGATTATTAATCCCCAGAAAACCGAAAAATTAGACGAATACATCAACGTTTTGTACGAAACCAGAAAGGCAAAGGGCATGACACCGGAAAAAGCAAGGGAAATCCTGCTTTCCGATTATCTGACCTTCGGTATCGTAATGGTAAAGAACAACGATGCGGACGGTATGGTGGCAGGCGCCTGCCA
>SAMEA104315423__coassemble_11031_pt1 | contig 2292 bp, 2 predicted proteins | sample SAMEA104315423__metabat2_high_PE_006 | metagenome-assembled genome bin SAMEA104315423 (sample SAMEA104315423) | gut metagenome | biome: Monkey gut; feature: monkey-associated habitat; material: faeces | place: China | collected 2013 | reverse complement strand
GCCGCCGCACTTGCTGCAGGTTTCGGGGCTGGTGCCGGGCTTTGCACCGGTACCGTTACAGGTATTACATTTTTCTTTTACGTTTAACTCGATTTCCTTTTCACATCCGAACACCGCTTCCTCAAACGTAATCCGGATACTGGTACGGAGATTGGCTCCCTTCATGGGGCCCGTGCCCCTGCCGGTGCCGCTTCTTCTTCCGCCGAAGAAATCGCCGAATATATCACCGAAAATATCACTGAAGTCTGCACTGTTGAAGTCAAAGCCTCCGGCTCCGCCTGCACCTCCGTCAAAAGCTGCATGGCCGAACTGGTCGTATTGACGACGTTTTTCGGGGTCGCTCAGAACGGCATATGCCTCCGATGCCTCCTTGAACTTCGCCTCTGCGTCTTTGTCCCCGGGATTCATATCGGGATGGTATTTTTTCGCTAAAACACGATATGCCTTTTTAATGGCGGCATCGTCTGCGTTTTTGTCCACCCCCAGTACTTCATAATAATCTCGTTTCTGTTCTGCCATAATTTTTCTCCAATCCGCTTACCTTTTTGGAACAGAATATGTCCTGTCCGTACAAAGAGAGATAGAGGCACCAAGGCGGTGCCTCCTTTTTCCTGTATCTCTTATACAGTATCTATAGATTATACCTCGCGGAAGTCTCCGTCAATAACATCATCTTCGGGAGCACTGTTGTCTGCCTGTGCAGCCCCCATATCCGGGCCTGCTGTGCCTGCGGCACCCTGAGCACCCTGTGCACCCTGCATGGATTCATACATCTTGGTGAATACGCCCTGTGCACTGGTCATCATCTTTTCCTGTGCTGCCTTTAAGTCAGCCACATCGCTGTCGCTCATTTCCTGGTCCTTGGTTCTTTCCAGAATAGCTTTTACAGCATCGATTTCGGTCTGAACGGATGCTTTTTCGCTTTCGCTTACCTTGTCTCCGACATCCTTTAATGCCTTTTCTGTCTGGAATACCATGGAGTCTGCATCGTTTCTGGCATCGATAGCTTCCTTACGCTTCTTATCCTGTGCTTCGTATTCGGCAGCTTCCTTAACAGCCTTGTCGATATCGGCATCGGACATGTTGGAGCCTGCGGTAATGGTGATGTGCTGTTCCTTGCCGGTACCAAGATCCTTTGCGGATACGTTTACAATACCGTTGGCATCGATATCGAAGGTAACTTCAATCTGAGGAATTCCTCTGGGAGCGGGTGCAATGCCGTCCAGTCTGAACTGGCCCAGAGTCTTGTTGTCCTTAGCAAACTGTCTTTCACCCTGTAATACATGGATATCTACGGCAGACTGGTTGTCGGCTGCGGTAGAGAATACCTGGCTCTTCTTGGTAGGAATGGTAGTATTTCTTTCAATCAGTCTGGTTGCCACACCACCCATGGTCTCGATGGAAAGGGACAGAGGAGTAACATCCAGAAGAAGGATATCGCCGGCGCCTGCATCGCCTGCTAATTTACCGCCCTGGATGGAAGCACCGATTGCTACACATTCGTCAGGGTTCAGGCTCTTGTTGGGTTCATGTCCGGTAAGCTGTCTTACCTTTTCCTGTTTCAGCCTTAACAGCTTCCTTAACTGCAGGAATACGTGTGGAACCACCGACCAGAAGAACCTTGGCTAAATCTGCGGAAGTAAGTCCCGCATCCTTCAGAGCGTTCTGAACGGGGATTGCGGTTCTTTCTACCAGGTCATGTGTCAGCTCATCGAATTTTGCTCTTGTTAAGTCCATATCAAAGTGCTTAGGTCCGTCAGCGGTTGCGGTGATGAAGGGCAGGTTGATATTGGTTGTGGTAGCGGAAGAAAGCTCTTTCTTTGCTTTTTCTGCTGCTTCCTTTAATCTCTGCATTGCCATCTTGTCGCCAGAAAGGTCAACGCCTTCCTTTGCCTTGAACTCAGCTAACATCCAGTTGATAATCTTGTTATCGAAGTCATCGCCGCCAAGGTGTGTATCACCGTTGGTTGCCAGCACCTCGATGACACCGTCGCCGATTTCGATAATGGAAACATCGAAGGTACCGCCGCCGAGGTCATATACCATAATCTTCTGCTCTTTTTCGTTGTCAAGACCGTAAGCCAGCGCTGCTGCGGTAGGCTCGTTGATGATACGTTTTACTTCCAGACCTGCAATCTTACCTGCATCCTTGGTTGCCTGACGCTGTGCATCGTTGAAGTATGCGGGAACGGTAATAACGGCCTCCGTTACCTTTTCACCCAGTTAGCTTTCCGCATCTGCTTTCAGTTTCTGAAGAATCATTGCGGAAATCTGCTGAGGAGAATATTTCTT
>SAMEA104315423__coassemble_9138_pt1 | contig 2654 bp, 3 predicted proteins | sample SAMEA104315423__metabat2_high_PE_006 | metagenome-assembled genome bin SAMEA104315423 (sample SAMEA104315423) | gut metagenome | biome: Monkey gut; feature: monkey-associated habitat; material: faeces | place: China | collected 2013 | reverse complement strand
AAGAAAGTGCCTACAAATCTTCAAGAAGTAGGCACTGAAATGCAAAACAGAAAAGGAAGTGCCTACAAATCTTCAAGAGGCAGGCACTGAAATGTAAAACAGAAAAGAAAGTGCCTTTGTGGAGGAGATGGATCTTTCTTAATGGATCAGATTTTTATTACGCTAACCGGTACACAGCATTATTTTGGAGAAAATATTTCAAATACATGCACAATGTATTATAATTAAAACGCATGGAAAATTGATTCTCTGAAAGTGAAACAGCATGGAAAATGGGAGTAGGCAATGGGTAACGAAGCAGGCGAATGGATTATGTATGGAGTGAAATGGGATGACCCGGAGTGCATTCATACGGTAGAGGAAGCAATCGCATACATCAATGAAGTGGGATTTCTTCCCTTGTTCAAGAATGACATTCCGGGGTTTTCCCTGGAAGAAAGAACGACGCCGGAATACTGGTGGTGTGATATTCCGGAAAAAGACCCCTGGCTATGGCGGGCGATTATAGCTGGAAAACATGACATCGTATACGGTAAGTTCTTCGATAAAAAAGCCGGTTTTATATCTAAAAAATGGCTGCCGGTGTTTGCCAACTACCGGCGGGACGGGTATGATTTTGATGCTCTGTATGAAGACGGAAAAGCACCTTTGAAGCACAAAAGAATTATGGAAAATTTTATGGAGGGAAACGAAGACACGGAAATATTTTCCAGTGAACTGAAGAAGCTTGCGGGTTTTGGCAAGGATGGTATAAGGGCTTTGAAGGTGCCGTTACCGGACTTATGATGCAGACATATCTTTGCAACTGCGACTTTAAGAAGCGTGTCAATAAAAAAGGCTCAGAATATGGCTGGGATGTGGCGGTGTATTCTTCACCGGAGCACCTGTTCGGCTATGACTATGTGATCTCCCGCTATAAGGACGCCCCGCAGGAGTCATGGCGGCAGATAGTGGAGCATATGCATGAAATTTATCCGATAGCGACGGATGGGCAGATAAGAAAATTGCTGAAATAGAAAATGGCATATAGAAGTGGATTATCTGGACGGTGATTTCAAACCTCAACACGGAAAATACAGCGGCTTTACGGCGCAGATTATCCAGCATGAGATAGACCATTGCAATGGGATTGTGATTTAAGCAGATTTGCGTTTGGTAGGAAGGATATGAAGACCAATATGACAAAGGAACAATTCAAGGCAGCCCGGAAATACTGGAGCAAAAAAGAACAGATAAAAATGCCGGGAGAGCAGTACGGAAGATGTGCTGGCAGAAATTCGCAACTTTGACGATAAGTACGGTAAATAAAGGAAAGGATGTGTTTTATGGAATACAACTTTTGGGGCTGGCAGAATGCGATAGTTCCGGCAATAACGGACGAATACAGGGGAATACATACACCCATAGATTTATACGATGCACTGACGCACATCTGGTGCGCAGATACTTGTGCGCCCAGACTGCGGGATGGCTGGACGGAAGATAATAAAACACTGGGGCAGTGTTCCATTACAGCTTTTCTGGCGCAGGATATCTTTGGCGGAGAGGTGTACGGCATTTTAAGACCCGGCGGCAGTTATCACTGCTACAATGTAGTCGGTGACTGCCGGTTTGACCTCACCAGTGAGCAGTTCGGAGAGGAAGTCCTTGATTATGGGAACAACCCGGTGCAGGAAAGAGCAGTGCATTTTGCGAAGGAAGAAAAGAGACTCCGCTACGAATACCTGAAATCGGAGCTTAAAAAGTACACGGCGGCAGGGGAGCAATAAATATGGCGGAAAAAAGCAGGACAGAGTATTCCATGGTGAATACCTCCGTGGCATTTATAGCGCAGATTACAGCCATTCTGATGGGATTTTTTACCAGAGTGGTTTTTACGCATACACTGAGTGAAGGCTATGTGGGTATCAACGGTCTTTTTACGGACATTCTGAATATCTTATCCCTGTCGGAGCTGGGCGTTGGCACGGCAATTACCTATGCGTTGTACGGTCCCATTGCCCAAAAAGACACGAAAAAACAGCAGATTTTAATGCGGATGTTCCGTACCTTTTACCGGATAACGGCAGCAGTCGTGCTGGTGGCAGGTCTGTGCCTCATCCCGTTTTTAAATGTGCTTATGAAGAACCGACCGGATGTGGACCACCTGCTTCTGATTTACCTTTTGTATCTGTTAAATTCGGTGATTTCCTATCTGCTGATTTACAAAAAGACGCTGGTGGATGCGCATCAGATGAATTATCTGACTGTGATAAATCACAATGGATTTCTGGTTATTCAGGATATTTTGCAGATAATTATTCTGCTGACCACGAAAAATTTCATCCTGTTTTTGATGGCGGCGGTGGTTTGTACCATTACGGCGAATATTGTGATGTCGAAGCAGGCGGACCGGCTGTTTCCGTATCTGAAAGAAACGTGTAAGGAAAAACTGCCGGAAAACGAACGGAAGGACATTATAAAAAATGTAAAAGCCATGCTGATGCATAAAATCGGCGAGGTGGCGGTCAACAATACCGACAATCTGCTGATATCCGGCTTTGTTGGGGTCATCAGTGCGGGTGTGTATTCCAATTATTATCTGGTGATCGGCTCTGTGAGGCAGGTGCTTGACCAGGCGCTGCAGGGGGTTACCGCCAGTGTGGGCAATTTAG
>SAMEA104315423__coassemble_7963_pt1 | contig 2965 bp, 1 predicted proteins | sample SAMEA104315423__metabat2_high_PE_006 | metagenome-assembled genome bin SAMEA104315423 (sample SAMEA104315423) | gut metagenome | biome: Monkey gut; feature: monkey-associated habitat; material: faeces | place: China | collected 2013 | reverse complement strand
ATAAAAGAAATCACGCAATGCCACCGGCGTATTTTGTTAGAGTCAAAGGAATTCAAGGAATTCCCCAGCAAGATCGCATTTGCGGTCGGTAAAGACATCGCAGGCAAGGTGGTTGTGGCGGACATCGGCAAGATGCCCCATATGCTGATTGCGGGGGCTACCGGTTCCGGTAAATCCGTCTGCATCAACACACTGATTATGAGTATTCTCTATAAAGCGCACCCGGATGAAGTCAAGCTTATCATGGTGGACCCCAAGGTGGTGGAGTTAAGCGTTTACAACGGCATTCCCCATCTGTTAATCCCGGTTGTAACGGATCCCAAGAAGGCTTCCGCAGCCCTGCATTGGGGAGTTACGGAAATGGAAGACCGTTACAAGAAGTTTGCGGATCTGAATGTGCGTGACCTGAAGGGCTACAACGAAAAGATTACCGCCATGAGGGAAAAGGGAGAAAACGTACCCGCCAATCTGCCCCAGATGATTATTATCGTGGACGAGCTTGCGGATTTGATGATGGTATGTCCCGGCGAAGTGGAAGACTCCATCTGCCGTCTGGCACAGCTCGCCAGAGCAGCGGGTATCCACCTGATTATCGCGACCCAGAGGCCTTCCGTGGATGTCATCACCGGTCTTATCAAAGCTAACATGCCCAGCCGTGTGGCATTCAGCGTAAGCAGCGGCGTGGACTCCCGTACCATCCTTGATATGAACGGTGCGGAAAAGCTTTTAGGAAAGGGCGATATGCTTTTCTACCCGCAGGGTTATTCCAAACCCGCCCGTATCCAGGGTGCGTTTGTATCGGATAAGGAAGTTTCGGATGTAGTGGATTTCCTGAAAAACCAGACACTCGGCAATGTGTACGCCGAGGATATCGAAGAAAAAATCAAAAATATCGGAAGCAGCTCTTCCCAGGGCGGAGCCACGGGGGACGGCAGTGCCGTGGATGAACTTTTTGCGGATGCGGGAAAGTTTATCATCGACAAGGACAAGGCGTCCATCGGTATGCTGCAGAGGGTATTTAAGATAGGATTTAACCGGGCAGCCCGTATCATGGACCAGCTTCATGACTACGGTGTTGTCGGAGAAGATGAAGGCACCAAACCCCGGAAGGTTCTGATGAGTGAGGAACAGTTCGAACAATTACTGGAAGAAATCTAAGGAGAAAAACATGAAAACAGACATCGAAATTGCACAGCAGGCGGAAATGGAACCCATTGTAAAGGTAGCAGAGCAAATCGGCGTATCCGCTGACGATTTGGAACTGTACGGAAAGTATAAAGCAAAGATTTCCGATGAGTACTTAAAAAGCATTGAAGGCAACCCGGACGGAAAACTGATTCTGGTGACTGCCATTAACCCCACTCCCGCAGGAGAAGGAAAAACCACGACTACCGTAGGACTGGGAGAAGCTTTCGGACGTATGAACAAAAAGGCAATTATTGCCTTAAGAGAACCCTCCTTAGGTCCCTGCTTCGGTATCAAAGGCGGCGCGGCAGGCGGCGGCTATGCACAGGTCGTTCCCATGGAGGATCTGAACCTGCACTTTACCGGCGATTTCCATGCCATTACCTCTGCCAATAACTTACTGGCAGCTTTGCTTGATAACCATATCCAGCAGGGCAATGCCCTCCGTATTGATACCAGACAGATTGTATGGAAGAGATGTCTGGACATGAACGATAGAGTACTGCGTAACGTAGTGGTAGGTCTTGGAAGCAAGGCGGACGGCTTTGTGAGAGAAGACCATTTTGTCATTACTGTAGCAACGGAAATTATGGCTGTTTTGTGTCTTGCCAGTGATATGAACGACTTAAAGGAACGCTTATCCCGTATGGTGGTTGCGTACAATCTGGACGGCGAACCCGTTACAGCGGGACAGCTTCAGGCAGTGGGGTCTATGGCGGCGCTCTTAAAGGATGCCTTAAAACCCAACATGATTCAGACCCTGGAGCATACTCCGGCGCTGGTGCACGGCGGACCCTTTGCCAACATTGCACACGGCTGCAACTCCGTAAGAGCCACCAAGGCAGCCTTAAAAATGGCGGATTATGTGATTACGGAAGCCGGCTTCGGCGCAGACCTCGGCGCTGAGAAATTCTTTGACATCAAGTGCCGTGCGGCAGGCTTAAAGCCCGATGCAGTGGTACTGGTGGCAACTATCCGCGCCTTAAAATACAACGGCGGCGTGGCAAAGGCAGATTTATCGGCAGAAAACGTAGATGCCTTGAAGAAGGGCATTGTAAACTTAGAGAAGCATATTGAAAACCTGAAATTATACGGTGTACCCGTAGTGGTAACCTTAAACTCCTTTATTACCGATACGGAAGCGGAAATTTCCTATGTCAAGAATTTCTGCGAGGAGAGAGGCGCGGAATTTGCTCTTTCCGAAGTATGGGAAAAGGGCGGCGAAGGCGGCATGGCTTTAGCCGAAAAGGTGCTTAAGACTCTTTCTGAAAAAGAAAGCCACTTTAAGCCGTTATATGAGGATGACCTTTCCCTGACCGAAAAGATTGAAACCGTAGCAAAGAAGATTTACGGTGCGGGAAGCGTCACTGTTTCCGCTGCGGCAAAGAAGCAGCTTGAAAAGATTGAAGCCATGGGATTCGGCAATCTGCCGGTATGTATGGCAAAGAACCAGTATTCGTTATCCGATGACCCGACAAAGCTGGGACGTCCGGAAGGCTTTGACCTGACAGTCAGGGAAGCTTATGTATCCGCAGGCGCAGGATTTGTTGTAGTGCTGACCGGTATGGTTATGACCATGCCCGGCCTCTCAAAGAACCCTGCGGCATACAATATCGATGTGGATGAAAACGGTAAAATCGTCGGATTATTCTAAGCACTCCGGTCGAACAGACCTGCGGAAAGGAAGCCTATGGCACAGATTATAGACGGAAAAAAGATATCCCAACAAATAAAAGATGAAGTAAAAGAAGAAGTAAGCAGACTGAAGGAAGAGGGCGTG
>SAMEA104315423__coassemble_7414_pt1 | contig 3148 bp, 2 predicted proteins | sample SAMEA104315423__metabat2_high_PE_006 | metagenome-assembled genome bin SAMEA104315423 (sample SAMEA104315423) | gut metagenome | biome: Monkey gut; feature: monkey-associated habitat; material: faeces | place: China | collected 2013 | reverse complement strand
AGCTGGGACTGCAGACCATGCATGAACACACCGCCGCTTTTATCCGCAGAGGCTACCCTCTTCCTGTTTTTGAAGAAGCCATGGCAAATCTGCAGGCGCTCTCCCTGCCGGTCATTGTCCATGTGATTTTGGGACTGCCCTTTGAAACGGCTGAGGATATGTATGCCACCACCCGGTACCTGAATGCCTTTTCCCCTTTCGGGATAAAATTTCAGTTACTGCATATTTTGAAAAACACTGCTTTGGGAGATATGTACACGAAGGGAGAACTCCCCGGTTTTACCGTTCTTTCCAAGGAAGAATATATGAATATACTGATTAGAAATTTGGAGCTTCTTTCCCCGGAAACGGTGGTTCACCGGGTAACGGGGGACGGCGCCAGAAAGGATTTGATTGCTCCGCTCTGGAGCCTTCAGAAAAGAGATGTATTAAACACGCTGCACCGCACCATGCGGGAGCGGCAGAGTTTCCAGGGAAAGTACTATGAAAAATAAATTTTTATCTGCAGATGAGGCACGTTCCCGTCTGCCTTTCAGGAAAGGAATGAAATCGCATATATGACGCAGGATCCTTTGACTTTATATAAATTGATTGTACTTTATATGTTAAACCGTGTGACTTTTCCTCTCACCCGCAACCAGATTACGGATTTCATCCAGGAAAAGGAATACACCAACTTTTTTACCCTGCAGCAGGTAATGGCGGAGCTGATTGATACCGGTCTGGTAACCGCCAAAACGGTCCGGAACCGCACACTGTTAGACATCACAGACGAAGGGCTGGAAACACTCCGTTTCTTTGAAAACCGTGTCAGCGATGCCATCAAAAAGGATATCGACAATTATCTGTCCGAAAAAGAACTGGAGCTTCGGGACGAGGTTTCCATTCAGGGCGATTACTATAAATCCGTAAACGGCGAATACGCCGCCCATCTGATTGCCAAGGAAAAAGGAAACAATCTAATGGAGCTGACCCTCTCCGTTCCCACGGAAGAAATTGCCGCCTCCATCTGCGACAACTGGCAGAAAAAAAATCAGGAAATCTACCAGTATCTGGCAGCTTCCCTGTTTTAACTTTGTTCAAAAAAGCTGTACACCCATCTATGTGGCGAGCAGCTTTTTTTGCCTGTTCTATAAATTATTCAGAAGTCCCTCTATGCCCTGCTCTTTATAAATGTCTTTGTAGTAGCTGACCTCCTCCTGAATGAGGCTGTCAATCACACGCATGCCCAGAAGCTCTACCGGTGCTTTGTCGTCCGTCATCAGGTAATCGCCCGCCCGGTAATCTTCCATACTTAAAGAAACGTGATTCATCAGCCGTTTCAAATCCTGGCTGGCAAGATTTTCCGTGTTGGCCTTCATCACGGCAAGCATATCGGCATTGTCGGAAGCAAAAAGCTCTCTGTTGGTACTGCCGTTTACATCCACGGTCTTTACGGTGCTGAATACCGAAGCAATGGTATCCGACAGATATTCATTGATGCTTCCTTCCTCCGTTCCCCGCATATTCATGTTGACCACCATCACACCGTTTTCGTTCAGATGCTCTTTCACAAGAGTAAAAAACTCTACTGACGACATCTGGAAAGGAATGGTAATATCCTGATAGGCATCCACCATAATCACATCATAGGTTTCCTTGTCCGCGTTGAGGTATGCCCTGCCATCGTAGGTAGTAACCTTTACGCTGTCGGGCAGTGCAAAGTACCGGCGGGACAGGTTCGTGATTTTCCCGTCAATTTCCACACCTTCTATAGACATATCCCCATAGTACTTTTTACACTGCGTGGCATAAGTGCCGGTTCCCATCCCCAGGATAAGCACATTCATATCGGAAAGCTCTTTGTCCTCCACCATCAGCGGTGCATAGTCGTAATACATGCCTGTAAGTCCGTCCTCTTTCATATAAACGGACTGTACACCGAACAGAACATTGGTGGACAAAATCACACTTCTGTTATTTTCCTTTACCTGCAGGTAGTTATAAATAGACTCTCCTTCATAGGTAAGGTCATTTTCCCAGAAAGCAAAGGACTGGGAATGTCCCAGGACGCAGCATAACACAAGCAGTATTCCCGAAACAATCAGGCGCCTGGCACCCCTCCGTGCACTGATAAAATAAATACCGGAAAGTACCAGCAGTATGCCCGAAAAGATTAGGAATGTAAAGGAGGTTCCCACTGCCGGAATGGTAATGAAGGTCGGCACAAATGTACCGATAATGCTGCCAATGGTATTGTAGGCTCCCAGCGTACCGATGACCTTACCGCTTTCTTCCAGATTTTCCACGGAATATTTTGCCAGGGAAGGCGTTACCGTTCCCAAAAGAAACAGCGGAAATACGAAAATCAGCATACACGCCGCAAACGCTGCAATAATTAAGAAGTTGCTGTTTACTGTAAAAATGAGCAGTGCCGAAACACCTAAAATAATGTATTTGCCCACAACCGGAATTAAGGCAATCCAGATGGCGGAAATGATAATTCTGCCGTAAAGCTTGTCCGGGTTGGGATTTTTATCCGCACTCTTGCCGCCGTAGATGTTGCCAAGCGCCATGGCTATCATAATGGTGCCGATAACAATAGTCCAGACAATCTGGGAGGAACTGAAATACGGCGCCAGCAATCTGCTGGCTCCCAGCTCTACCGCCATAACGGACATTCCCGAAAAGAATTCCGTAAGGTACAAAAAAATCTTATTGTCTAATATTTTGGCTTTTTCCCGTTTCATTCTTACTCCTGCTCTTCCGCTTCTTTTGCCGGTTCTTGCTTTTCTTTTGGTCTCTTGCTTTTCTGCTTCCCGGCTTTTATTCCTGCTCTTCCGCCTCTTTTTTGATGCGTTTCATGTGTTCCCTGATTTTTACTTCGTAGCCGTTGCCCGACGGGCGGTAAAATTCTTTGCCGTTTAACTCATAGGGCAGATACTGCTGCTTCACATAATTGTTTTTATAATCATGGGCATATTTATAGCCGGTTCCGTGTCCCAATTTTGCCGCTCCTTTATAATGGGCATCCTGCAAATGCACAGGAATTGCCAGATTTCCTGTCTGTTCCACCGTCTGCATAGCTTCCGCAATGGCGTTGTTTGCCGCATTGCTCTTCGGCGCTGTGGCAATATAGGCTGCCGCCTGGGATAAAATAATCTGTGCC
>SAMEA104315423__coassemble_6034_pt1 | contig 3780 bp, 3 predicted proteins | sample SAMEA104315423__metabat2_high_PE_006 | metagenome-assembled genome bin SAMEA104315423 (sample SAMEA104315423) | gut metagenome | biome: Monkey gut; feature: monkey-associated habitat; material: faeces | place: China | collected 2013 | reverse complement strand
TCATGAAATGCCTTATGAAAATGACGGTAACGCAACCTGGGAGCTTATTGCGGAGCGTACCAATACCGACCTTGCCAACACACTCGGCAACTTAGTAAACCGTACCATTTCCATGAGCAACAAATACTTTGACGGCGTGGTTGCCGACAAGGGCGCTGTGGATGAAGCACTGGATGCTGACTTAAAGGCAGTGGTAACCGGCACCTACGACAAGGTAAAAGAGAAGATGAGCACCCTGCGAGTGGCAGATGCCATTACCGAGATTTTCGGTATCTTCAAGCGCTGCAACAAATACATTGACGAAACAGAACCCTGGGTACTGGCAAAGGACGAAGCAAAGAGCGACCGTCTTTCCACCGTGCTTTACAACTTAGTGGAAAGCATTACCATCGGCGCATCTCTTCTGCAGCCCTATATGCCTGAAACCGCAGAAAAGATTGTGAAGCAGCTGAATACTTCCGTAAGAGAATTCAGCGACCTTAAGAAATTCGGTCTGTATGAGAGCGGCAACAAGGTAACGGCAGAGCCTGAAATTCTGTTTGCCCGTCTGGATATGAAGGAAGTAGCAAAGAAGGAAGAAGAACTGGCACAGGCCATGATGGCTGCCAAAGCAAAGGAAGAAGAGGAAGAAAAAGGCATTGATATCGAAGCAAAGCCGGAAATTTCCTATGAGGATTTTGCCGCTATGCAGTTCCAGGTAGGTGAAATCATTGCCTGCGAAGCAGTGCCCAAGTCCAAGAAGCTTCTTTGCTCCCAGGTTAAAATCGGCAGCACGGTAAAGCAGATTGTGTCCGGCATCAAGGCTTATTATTCACCGGAAGAAATGGTGGGCAAAAAGGTTATGGTTCTTGTGAACTTAAAGCCAGCCAAGCTGGCAGGGGTTCTTTCCGAAGGTATGCTGTTATGCGCAGAGGACGCGGAAGGCAATCTGGCACTGATGAAGCCGGAGAAGGACATGCCCGCAGGTGCGGAAATCTGCTAATCTGCAAAACGGTTATGAAATGATGGACACGGTAATGTCCGGTATTTTATAGAGAAAGATGGGGTTATCTATGAAAAAAGAGGAGTTTACATTTGCGTCCCGGGACAATGTCACAAAAATCCATGCGGTCAGATGGCTGCCGGAGAGTGAAAACATTCAGGGAATTATACAGATTGTGCACGGTATGGCGGAATATGTGGAGCGGTATGAGGAACTGGCGGAGTTCCTCACCGGCAAAGGCTATCTTGTGACGGGAGAAGACCACTTGGGACACGGGAAATCCGTGCCCGAAGGTGGGGTTAAAGGATATTTTTGCGAGCAGGATCCGGCTACGGTTGTGGTCAGGGATGTGCACAGACTGAAAAAAATGACGCAGGAGCTTTACCCGGGCGTTCCTTACTTTATCCTGGGACACAGCATGGGCTCCTTCATCACCCGAAACTACATTTACCGTTACGGTACCGGTATTCAGGGAGCCATCATTATGGGTACCGGTATGCAGTCCCCTCTGTATGTGTCTTTTGGGAAAGCCGTAACTTCCTTAGTAGGGGTATTCCACGGTAAAAATGTACCCAGTAAGTTTCTGGACAAGGTAACCTTCGGCTCCTACAACAAAAAGGTGGAGTCGCCGCGCACCGGCTTTGACTGGCTGTCCAGGGAAACGGAAAGAGTGGACAAATATATTGCGGACGACAACTGCGGCTTTTATTTTACCCCAAACGGTTTCAAGACCTTATGCACGCTGGTTTCCCGTGCCTGTAGTATGGACAATATGAAGAAAATCCCCAAGGATCTGCCGCTGTTTGTGATTTCCGGTGAAGACGACCCTGTGGGCGGCTACGGAAAAGGGGTAAAAAAGACCTACAATGCTCTGATAGAAGCGGGCGTGGAGGACGTTACCTTAAAGCTGTACCCGAAGGACCGTCATGAACTGATGAATGAAACGGACCGGTACGATATTATGAAAGATATTGAAAATTGGGTAAAACAACATCTTGTGAGATAAGGTCCCATTTGCTATAATAGTTTAATTAACGTTTAGAACGGAATAAGGCTTTTGAAGGAATGGAGATTTATATGAGTAATATCCGGGATATTCCTTATACGATCAGATGGGCAAAGCCGGAGGACTGGCCGGAAACCATGCAGATGGTCTGGCGGACGTTTATGCGCTTCGAAGCAGCCGATTACACAGAAGAGGGCGTTATTAATTTTCAGGATTTTCTGACAAACGGAAAGATTTACCAGATGTTTTTGAACGGGAGATATCCCATGCTGGTAGCATTGGATGGTGAAAAAATTATCGGAGAAATTTCCGTAAGAGGAAGGAATTTTATTTCTCTGTTATTTGTAGACGAAGAATATCATATGCAGGGAGTGGGCAGGGCACTGATAGAGGCAATGGCAAAGTATCTCAGGGATGTCAGGGGAGAAATCTATATGTCTGTCAAAGCGGCGCCTTATGCGGTAGCTTTTTACCGCAAAACAGGATTTCATGCGTGTGCACCGGAGGAAAGCTTCTCCGGTATCCGGGTGACTTCCATGGAGAGATTTTTGTAGGAGGAAAGCACAAAATGAGTAGAATATTTGATATGGACAGTCCCTTGATGAGGATATTAAACAAGTTTGCGGATCTGATGTGGCTGAATATCCTCACACTTATCTGCTGTATTCCCATTGTGACCATAGGCCCCGCACTTTCCGCAGCACATTATGTGGAGCTGAAAATGTACCGTAACGAAGAGGGATATATTACCAGGGATTTTTTTAAGGCTTTTAAGGTGAATTTCAAGCAGGGATTTATTCTTGGCGTTATCAACCTGCTGTTGCTGACGATTTTCGTGACGGATATTTTTCTTATGAATGAAAATTCCAACATCCATATCCCCAGGGTGGCGCAGGTTCTGATTATGGCAGCAGCCATTATGTACGTTTTTTATGTGGTATGGGTTTATGCCGTACAGGCAAAATTTATCAATACCATAAAAAATACCATGAAAAATGCTTTTGCCATCAGTATGATGAAGTTTCCCTACACCATAGCCATGGTAGTCTTATATGTCTGCCCGTGGGTGCTTTTGTGGATTTCCAATTTCTACCTGTTCCCGATAGTGTTCCTGTTTGGGGTTTCGGTGCCGGTGTATTGCAGTGCAGCCCTGTACAGCAAATTTTTCAAGCAGCTGGAGGAGAAAATTTTAGCCGGTCAGGAAGAGGAAAAGGAGACCTCAGGAGAGGAAAACGCCGAGCTGGAGGAGGAAAAAATCTTCAGTGACAAGCCTATGTTTGAAGAGAAGCAAGAGGATAAATAATGAAGGATAACCGAATAGGTGGTTTTCTCTGCAGAAAGGTACTGCCTACAGCTGTTCTTGTGCTGGCAATTTCCGTTCTGCTGATTCGTTCCCTTTCCGTCAGCATGGAACAGGAGAAGAAAACGGTGAGGGACAATCTGGAGGCACAGGCGCTCGTTGCGGGGCAGCAGATTGATAAAACCTTTCGTTCAGCGGAGAAAGCCGTGGAGGTCATAGCAAAATACCTGGAATATGACAATGCCGGAGATGTGGACAAGGTAATGCAGGCATTCCTTGATACAACCGGTTTAGAGGATATTTTTATTTACGATATGGACGGAACCGGCTACCGTGCCGGCGGCGAGGAACTGACAGAAGAGGAAATGACACGGTATGCAAAGGCTGCGGAGATGAAGCGGGAAAGCAAACAGAACGGCAATATATATGCGGGCAGTGATTCTTTTTATGCGGCCGCTCCCATCGAAAAGGAGGGTGCAGTCACAGGGTATG
>SAMEA104315423__coassemble_5582_pt1 | contig 4063 bp, 3 predicted proteins | sample SAMEA104315423__metabat2_high_PE_006 | metagenome-assembled genome bin SAMEA104315423 (sample SAMEA104315423) | gut metagenome | biome: Monkey gut; feature: monkey-associated habitat; material: faeces | place: China | collected 2013 | reverse complement strand
ACATGAACAACATCCACGTCCGCAATCTCTTTAATCACTTCATTGGTTTTAATGAGTTCCTTCTTAAACGTATCGCGGTTGCTGCAAGTAAGCTGGATATGGCTGTATGTATGGTTTCCGATTAAGTGCCCGTCTTCCCGCATCCTTTTTATAATATCCGGGTTGGCTTCGGCATTTTCTCCGGTCACAAAAAAAGTGGCTTTTACGCCTCTTTTCTGTAGTCCGTCCAACAGTTTCGGAGTATACACCGGATGTGGACCGTCATCAAAGGTAAGTGCAATCTTTTTTATCTCCGTGGTTTCCGCTTCCTCATCGTTTTCTCTTTTTCCCATGCCCGCATTTTCCATTGCCCGGGCTGTCAGCTCCGCCCTTTTTATATGCTGTCCGCAAAAAACAAGAAGCAGACACATTCCCATACTGATAAGAATACACAAAATCAAGTGCACTTCCTCTTTTTTCATGAAAGCTGCCACCCTGTTTATGCTGTTCCTTAGTGTGAGTATATGTCTGCTTCCGCTTGTCTTATACGACATGATTTTAACATGTCTGTCATTGCCTTCTTATTGCTTATACTTTTATACAAACTGATTTTTACCGGCATCATACCGGTAATCAATCCCCTCCAGCTTCTCCTCTATGGATTTTCTGTCCACATCCAAATCCTCGCAGAGGGCATCCAGACTGCCATAGAAGTCCCGCAGTTTCAGGTTGATAAAGCTTAATAACATAACCGGATCGTTGGGTATCATATCTTTTACCTTTCCGCCCGGGAGATTTAGCTCCCGGGTCTTTTTTTATTTGTTGCCTTTCTCCACTCTTGCGGAAAGAGCATCGTCCTTTACTTCGATCAGGATGGTGTCACCCTCTTCCACTCCGTCAGCCAGAATCAGCTTAGCGGACAGGGTTTCCACATACTTCTGGATGTAACGCTTCAGAGGCCGTGCGCCGTAAACCGGGTCATAAGCATGGTCTACCACAAACTGTTCTGCTTCGGGCGTCAGTTTTACGGTAAGCTCTCTGTCGGACAGTCTCCGGTTCAATCCGGCAATAATCAGGGAAACAATGCCCTTGATATTGTCCTTGGTAAGAGGCTTGAAGAGAATAGTCTCGTCCAGACGGTTCAAAAACTCCGGTCTGAAGTGGGCACGCAGATCTTCCATTACCATCTGCTCTGCTTCGGGCTTAATGGTGCCGTCTTCGTTGATGCCATCTAACAGGTACTGGGCACCGATATTGGAGGTCATAATGAGAATGGTATTCTTGAAGTCAACCGTTCTGCCCTGGGAGTCCGTAATACGTCCGTCATCCAGCACCTGTAACAGTACGTTAAATACATCCGGATGCGCCTTTTCAATTTCATCAAAAAGAACGACCGAATAGGGTTTTCTGCGGACAGCTTCGGTAAGCTGACCGCCCTCTTCATAGCCAACGTATCCGGGAGGCGCTCCGATCAGTCTGGATACGGAATATTTCTCCATATACTCACTCATATCGATACGCACCATATTGGTCTCGTCATCAAACAATGCCTGTGCAAGTGTCTTGGCAAGCTCTGTTTTACCGACACCGGTAGGTCCCAAGAAAAGGAAGGAGCCAATCGGCTTGCCGGGGTCTTTGATACCGGCTTTGGAACGCATGATGGCTTCTGCCACTTTGGTAACCGCTTCATCCTGACCTACCACACGTTTGTGCAGCTCATCATCCAGATGAAGGGTTTTATTTCTTTCACTTTCCGTCAGCTTCGCTACCGGAATACCCGTCCACCGGGAAATAATGCGGGCAATCTCGTCCTCGGATACACATTCATGCACCAGAGACATACCCTTGCCTTTTACATTTTCCTCTTCGATTTCCAGCTGCTTTTTCAGGGAAGGAAGCTTGCCGTAGGATAACTCGGCTGCCTTTTCCAGATTTCCTTCCCGCTGTGCAATCTGGATTTCACTGTTGGTCGCATCAATCTCCTCACGCAGCTTGGAAAGCTTGTCAACGGAAGCCTTTTCATTGTCCCACTGGGCTTTCTTGCCGGCAAAATCTTCCTTAAGCTCTGCCAGTTCCTTCTGCAATTCTGCCAGTCTTTCCTGGCTTAACCTGTCATCTTCTTTCTTCAGCGCGGTTTCCTCAATTTCAAGCTGGGTAATCTTACGCTGTAATTCATCCAGTTCGGTGGGCATGGAGTCCAGCTCTGTTTTAATCAGCGCACAGGCTTCATCCACAAGGTCAATCGCTTTATCCGGCAGAAATCTGTCCGTGATATAACGGTTGGAAAGCACTGCCGCACTTACCAGCGCATTGTCCATGATTTTTACACCATGGTATACTTCGTATCTTTCCTTTAAGCCACGGAGAATGGAAATAGTATCCTCCACCGTAGGCTCCGCTACCATAACCGGCTGGAAACGACGTTCCAGAGCCGCATCCTTTTCAATATACTGCCGGTATTCATCCAGTGTGGTCGCACCGATACAGTGCAGTTCCCCTCTTGCCAGCATAGGCTTTAACATATTGCCGGCATCCAGGGCGCCGTCCGTTTTACCGGCACCCACAATGGTATGCAATTCATCGATGAACAGAATAATCTGTCCTTCGCTCTTCTTTACTTCATCCAGAACGGCTTTCAGACGTTCCTCAAATTCACCGCGGTACTTGGCACCTGCAACCAGTGCACCCATATCCAGTGCAAAAATCTTTTTATCCTTCAGTCCCTGCGGTACATCGCCTCTTACGATACGCTGGGCAAGACCCTCCACAACGGCGGTTTTACCGACACCGGGTTCACCGATAAGAACGGGGTTGTTCTTTGTCTTACGGGACAGGATACGGATAATGTTACGGATTTCATTGTCCCTGCCGATAACGGGATCCAGCTTCTGGCTTCTTGCCTTTTCCACCAGGTCCTGACCGTATTTGGTCAGAGTGTCGTAAGTAGCCTCCGGATTGTCGCTGACCACCCTCTGGTTGCCCCTTACAGTGGAAAGGGCCTGCAGAAACCGCTCCCTGGTAATGCCGTATTCGTTAAAAATCGCCTTCATTTCCTTGTTGGGATATTGGATCATGGACAGGAAAAGATGCTCTACGGAAACATATTCGTCCCCCAGTCTCTTTGCCTCGTCCTCTGCGCAGATGAGCACTTTATTCAAATCCGCTCCCACACGGAGCTCGCCGCCCTGTACCTTCGGGCCTGCTCCACCCTGTTCTGGAAATGGGGCGCATTGATTTCCATTTTTTCAATCAATTTATAAATCAAGCTGTCTTCTATGGTCAGAAGGCTGTAAAGCAGATGTTCCTGTTCAATCTCCTGATGACCGTATTCATATGCCAGCTTCTGGCATCCTTCCACAGCTTCCATAGATTTCTGTGTAAATTTCTGAATGTTCATAGTCTTCCTCCCTTTCTTTGTTATATATACACTATAACACATATCTCATTAAAAACAATATACAAATAATAAATAAATTCTAAAAAAATTATATATATTAGTACAGAACCAAAAGACGAGGTATTTCTATATGGAAAATATAACCGCCTGTCTGGAACAGGTCAATCTGTTTTTGTGGAACGGACCGCTTCTTTTTTTATTGTCCGCCGCTCATCTGTTTTTTTCCTGTAAATTTTTTCCCCAGAAATATATCGGAAAGGCCATCCGCCTGTCCCTGCGCCCCGAAAAAAATGCCATACGGGAAAACAATGCCGCCGTACCAGACAGACAGCCATCCGATGCGCACACCGGACACGGTCTTAACAGCTTTGCCACTCTTGCCACCACCCTTGCCGCCACTCTTGGCACCGGCAATATTGTGGGCGTTTCCACCGCTATCGCCCTCGGAGGACCGGGCGCCCTGTTCTGGTGCTTTTTAACCGGACTTTTAGGCATGGCAACTGCCTACTGTGAATGCTATCTAAGCTGCCTGTACCGCAGAAAAGATGCATCCGGCAAACTCTGCGGCGGTCCCATGTATGTGATGGAATACGGCTTACATAATAAGTTTCTAGGGAAATTCTATGCACTGTGCGTGATATTTGCCGCCCTCGGTGTAGGCTGCACCACCCAGTCCTCCGCCATGGC
>SAMEA104315423__coassemble_4987_pt1 | contig 4508 bp, 5 predicted proteins | sample SAMEA104315423__metabat2_high_PE_006 | metagenome-assembled genome bin SAMEA104315423 (sample SAMEA104315423) | gut metagenome | biome: Monkey gut; feature: monkey-associated habitat; material: faeces | place: China | collected 2013 | reverse complement strand
CAGTACCATCGGTACAGTGGTCAGTGTCTGCGACTCCTTAAATTACCTGCTTACCACACAGGATTTGGAAAAAACCTTCCGGCTGGTGAAAAATTTTCTCTATCCCGGTGGTATCTTTATCTTTGATTTCAATACGGTTTACAAGTACGCCGAGGTTATCGGGGATGCGACCATTGCCGAAAATAGAGAGGACTGCAGCTTTATCTGGGAAAATTATTATTACCCCGAAGAATGCATCAATGAATATGATGTGACGGTTTTTGTGGAAGAGGAAGAGGACTTGTACCGCAAATTTACGGAAACCCATTACCAGAGAGGATATACCCTTGCGGAAATGGAAGAGCTGGTAACAAAGGCGGGTATGTCCATTATTGAAGCACTGGATGCGGACACGAGGGGTCCCGTCCGTCCGGATAGCGAAAGAATTTATATCATTGCCGGAAAATCGGGAGCCGACACCTCGGTGCAGAACTGAATACGCAGGCTTTGAAACAGAGCCTATGATGACAGAAAGCAGGAATGAACAATGCATGATTATATGGTGAGAGCCACAGCGGCAGGTGCCCAGATAAGGGCGTTTGCCTGTACCACAAAAGAGCTTGTGGAGGAAGCAAGAAAAGCACACAACACCAGTCCTGTGGTGACGGCAGGGCTTGGCAGACTGTTAAGCGCCGGCTGCATGATGGGCAGCATGTTAAAAGGAGAGGACGATCTGATTACCCTGATTGTGAGGGGAGACGGTCCTTTACAGGGACTGACGGTGACGGCTGACAGCAAAGGCCGCGTCAAGGGCTATCCTCTGGTGCCGGATGTGATATTACCGGCAAATGCCATAGGAAAACTGGATGTGGGCGGCGCCGTGGGCCGCGGTTACCTCAAAGTTATCCGGGATATGGGCTTAAAAGAGCCATATGTAGGACAGACGGAGCTTCAGACCGGAGAAATCGCAGAGGATTTAACGTATTATTTTGCCCTTTCCGAACAGGTGCCTTCTTCTGTAGGATTGGGTGTCCTCATGGAGAAGGACAATACCGTGAAGCAGGCAGGTGGCTTTATTATCCAGCTTATGCCTTTTGCGGAGGAAGAAGTCATTGCCAGACTGGAAGAAAATTTACAGAACATAAAGTCCGTTACCGCCATGCTGGAAGCGGGACACACTCCCGAAGAGATGCTTACGCAGATTTTGGACGGTATGGACGTGGAAATCCTGGACACCATGCCGGTTTCCTTCTACTGCAACTGCAGCAAGGAAAGAGTGCAGAAAGCCTTGATGGGCATGGGACGCAGGGATCTGGAGGATATTATAAAGGACGGAGAGGGCATTGACGTCAACTGCCACTTCTGCAACAAGAATTATCACTTCACCATAGACGAGCTGAAAGCCCTGCTGGACGGACAGGAATAGAATACAGAAGTAGAATATAGGAACAGATTACAGAGAAACAGGTTGATTATTTTCAAAATACTGTGTATACTAAATGTAGAAGTAAATGTTTGCCGCTTGCTGATGGCGCGGGATATAAATAATTCAGTTTGTATATGAAGCCACTTGCTATACAGGTGGGATAAAAATAGTATAGTTTGTAAATGTTCCCCATCAGTGTTTACTGATGGGGAATTTTCATATAAAGGAAAGGCGTTTTATGGAAATACGGCAGGGATATTCATATCATATCAAGGATGAATTTTTTTGCTTGGTTGATGATAAATATCTGATGAGCAATAAGGAACAGGGAAATTATCGTCCTCATTATTATGCGATTCAGGATAAAAAAAATCCGAAATTATATTGGATGATACCGATTAGTTCACAGGCAGAGAAATATAAGGAAATTATTGAGAAGAAAAAGAAACGATACGGTAGATGTAACACGATTGTGATTGGTTTGTTTGCAGGAAAAGAAAATGCTTTTCTGATACAGAATGCATTCCCTGTTATTGAAAAATATTTTGACCATATTCATACAATTCAAGAACAGCCGGTTACTGTACATAAAAAGCTGGATAAATTACTTGTTGAAAATCTGTATAAAGTGCTGGCTATGTGTAATTGTGGAATTAAATTGACTTTTACGGATATTAAAGCAATCAGAACAATTATGGAAGAAGAACTGGCAAGGGGCGGCGACTCAACTTAACAGGTCGCCGCCTGTTTTTCATTACCCGTTACTCGGAAACAACGGCCGCTTTATCCAGGCAGGTCTGTATGGTTTCCAGTAAAATGAGAGTGGTGTATTTGTTCTCGTCCTGATAGCTGACGGAGGAAAGGGGGGTGCCGTCTGTAAGCTGGGTGGAAACGGAAGCCAGTGTGGGTTCCATTAAGGGATACATGGTCGTTACCGCCTCATCTAAGTTGACCAGCCGGACAGAAGAAATGCCGCTTTCATTCACCACCACTTCCATATCTACACTGTAGCCGGAAAGGGGCAGGGTGGAAGCATATACGCCGGGTAGGAATTTTTTGCTGCATCGGGATTTTCATTCAGGGAAAAGTCCTCCACAGAGCTTCCGGGCACAGGGGTTTCCATGCTTTCCGAAGACGGCGTGCCGTTTTTGTTTTTTGGCAGAAACATGATGATTAACAGTATAACAAACAAGATTCCCAGCGCGGCGAAGATGCCGGTATAAATCAGTTCTTTTAAATGGAGTACTACGATTTTTGTTTTAGAATTCATAAGGTGCCCTGCACGTGTTCTTTTTTATTAAGGATATGCGGGAAAACCGTGAATAATGCTATTGACAAGACGGTTTCTGCGTTGCTATTATGAAAAATAATGTGATAAATACGGAGGTTTTGCCATGCAGAAGTACACGAAGGAAGATATTTTTAATCTGGTAGAAGACGAGGATGTGGAATTTATCCGTCTGCAGTTTACGGATTTGTTCGGCAATCTGAAAAATATAGCTATTACCGTAAGCCAGCTGGAGAAAGCGCTGGACAATAAAATTTATTTTAACCCGGCATCCATTGACGGTTATGTAAAGGATGAGGACGATGTATTGTTTTTACATCCCGACCTTTCCACCTTTGTTATTTTCCCCTGGAGACCCCAGCAGGGAAAGGTTGCCCGTATGATCTGCGATGTCTATAGACAGGACGGCACTCCTTATGAGGGCGATTCCCGTTACATCTTAAAGCAGGCAGTGGAAGAGGCAGGCAGAAAGGGCTATACCTTTGATGTCAGAACGGAATGCGAATTTTTCCTGTTCCAGACGGATGAAAACGGACTGCCCACCACCGTTACTTATGAGCAGGCAGGTTATCTGGATTTAGCGCCGATTGATATGGGCGAGAATGCCAGAAGAGATATTATTATGACACTGGAGCAGATGGGCTTTGAAATTGAGTCCTCCCACCATGAGGATGCGCCCGCCCAGCATGAAATTGATTTTATGAACGATGAAGCTGTAGCGGCGGCTGACAATATGAACACCTTTAAGCTGGCAGTCAAGAGTATTGCCAAGTCCCACGGTCTGCATGCCACTTTTATGCCCAAGCCGAAGCAGGGCGTCAGCGGTTCCGGCATGAATATCAAGATGTCCTTAAAGAAGGACGGAAAGAGCATTTTCGAGCCGGTAAACGATAATGGAGAACTGAGTAAGGAAGCCATGTGGTTTATCGGAGGACTGCTTAAGCATGTAAGAAGCATGGCGCCGGTTACCAATCCACTGGTAAATTCCTACAAGCGTCTGGTGCCCGGTTTTGAAGCACCGGTGCAGATTGGTTTCGGCAGCCACAGCAGAAGCGTTATGGTATATCTTCCTCACATTGTAGGAGAAGAAGCCAGACTGGAATTCAGAAGCCCGGATCCTGCAGCCAATCCTTATCTGACCTTAAGCCTCTGCTTACAGGCAGGTCTTAAGGGTATTGAAGAACATACCGAACCGAATATGGATGCCAAGACGGATATGCCGGACAATCTCTGGGAAGCAATCCGCAGCATGGAAGAGGATGCTTTTGTGGAGAATGTGCTTGGCAGCAAGGTAAATAAACGCTACCTAGAATTAAAGAAAGCGGAATGGAACCGTTACCGTGTGCAGGTTTCCGAATGGGAAATCAATGAATATCTGTACCGTTTCTAAAGAGAGCCACCTCATAACAATACTTAAAAGGAAGGTGGTTCTGTGACAAATATTCTTGTGGTTTTTCCGAAACTGGAAGAAGGCAGGAGCATTAAGAACCTCTTGGTACGCAGTGGTTTCAACGTGACCGGTATCTGTACCTCCGGCGCACAGGCGGTGGCGCGTGCGGATGAATGGAACGAAGGAATTATTGTGTGCGGCTATAAGATGACGGATATGCTTTACTCACAGCTGCGGGAGCTTCTGCCGAACGATTTTGAAATGCTCGCCCTGATGCAGGCGCAGCACATTGGTGAAATACGAAAAGATAATATTGTATGCCTGGGAATGCCGCTTAAGGTACAGGAACTGGTGAACACCGTCAACATGATGGTGGACAACATGGAACGACGCCGGAGGAAGCGGAGACTCACTCCCAGGGTACG
>SAMEA104315423__coassemble_4831_pt1 | contig 4662 bp, 4 predicted proteins | sample SAMEA104315423__metabat2_high_PE_006 | metagenome-assembled genome bin SAMEA104315423 (sample SAMEA104315423) | gut metagenome | biome: Monkey gut; feature: monkey-associated habitat; material: faeces | place: China | collected 2013 | reverse complement strand
CCGGTAAGGCTCTGCCAGAAATTTTGACATCCCGTCTTCATTGCCATCCACAGGGTACGAAACGACAGGGACGCGGCTATGATTGCCGAAGCAAAGGAGCTTCTCATGAGCCGTAACCACATGACAGAAGAGGAAGCGCACCGTTATATCCAGCGCTCCAGCATGGATACCGGTACCAATATGGTGGAAACGGCGCAGATGGTACTGACCATGATGCGGTAAAAAACAGAAAAGCATTTTTTGCATGTAGAAATGGCACGAAGCTTGCAGTTATGGAAAGGAATGGACATTACTATGAAATTTACAAAAATGCATGGTTGCGGCAATGATTATATCTATGTGGACGGCAGCAAGGAGATTATCCCGGCGGAAAGAAAGCCGGAAATTGTAAAGCGGTTAAGCGACAGACATTTCGGCATCGGCGGAGACGGCGTGATTTTCATCAACCCTTCCGAAGAAGCGGATTTTGAAATGGAAATGTATAATGCGGACGGCAGCCGGGCAGAGATGTGCGGAAACGGTATCCGCTGTGTGGCAAAATATGTGTATGACAAGGGAATGACTGCACAAAAGAAAATCAGCATTATCAGTGCCGGAAAGGTAAAGCATTTATGCCTGACTACCCAGGACGGTAAAGTTATTCTGGTAAAGGTGAACATGGGCGCACCGGAGCTTGTTGCGGAAAACATTCCTGTGGTAAGCGAAACGGAAACCGTGCTGGATGCTCCCATTACCGTACAGGAAAAAGAATACCGCATGACCTGCGTGTCCATGGGCAATCCCCATGCAGTTGTTTTTATGGATAATGTGGCAGACCTTGCCATTGAAAAAATCGGTCCTTATTTTGAAAATCACGAAAGATTTCCGAAGCGGACCAACACGGAGTTTGTAAAGGTAATCGACAGAAACACGGTGGAAATGCGCGTCTGGGAAAGAGGAACCGGTGAAACCCTAGCCTGCGGAACCGGCGCCTGCGCTACGGTAGTGGCCTGTATCTTAAACGGTCTTACCGAAAATCAGGTTACCGTAAAACTGCTCGGCGGGGAACTGGAAATTTTCTGGGACAGGGATGCCAATCTGGTTTTCATGACAGGTCCCGCAGCTACCGTATTTGAAGGCGAAATTGAGATTTAGAAATTCCGAAAGAAAGTAAGAATATAAAAAGAGTCACCGGAAACTTTCGAAAGAAAGCACCGGTGACTTTTGGTTTTCAGAAACTGTGAATATACAGGCAGGCTATGCCAGTGTAGCCTTGTCAATCAGAAGGCAGGCACAGAAGCCTTTTTCCGGCTGGAAACAGTAGATGGATAAATCCCTGTCAAGCGCCCGGCTGTAACCGTGGAGTACATTGGAACCGCCGTTGATAGCAATTTCCGCATATTCGGGCAGCCATCTTTCGTCCGCATTTTCAAAGATATCGTAAAAGGAATGGTTCATCATCTGGGCTACCGGCTGATTGGAAAGCTCGCCCATGGAGTCGTTGCAGTAGCGGAAGATGAAGGTGGTTTCTTTGCCTTTTTCGTCAAATACCAGCTCAATCACGCAGAAAGGAGCCGGCATGATATCCAAAACGGAAAAACGGGTATTTAATTCAGCACTGACCTCTTTGGAATGACGCGCCTGACTTTTTGCAAGCTCCTTCATAATGGTCTTGTGCTGGATGGGATCGTGGGTACGGCCGGTGAATCTCTTTCCGTCCGTGGTGAGGTAGGTGCCACGGTAAATCTTTACAATTTGCGATTTGGCAAGCAGTACACCTTTATTGATACGGAGAAAGTCCTCTTTGGGCAGGGCATCGGAAAATGCTTTTAAGCCGATGTAGGTATTTAGGGTTCGGCCGTCCAAAAGATGCAGCTCCGTCTGGGCGCCGGTGCGAATCAGATAACGGATATCTGCCGGTGCGATTTTTTTTCTTCTTAAAAAGGAGTGGGCATAATGTGTCATCTGCTCCATATAGAAACCTCCTGCTATGTGTTCATTTCACATCTATTATACGGGATTTCCGACAAAAAGACAATCTCCCTGTCAAAAAACTTTTCCCATTTTTGCTAAAATACTTTGCCAATTTCTTTATCCGGCTTCTCATTTTAACTGTATTGTGATAAAATAAAAAAGTTGCCTTGTAACAGGAAAACAGCCCTGCAATCGGCAGCAGGAAACAGAGAAAGGAAAGCTCGCTCTATGAAAAAAATTCTTGTGTATCTTAAGGACTACAAAAAAGAATCCATTTTAGCGCCTTTGTTCAAGATGCTGGAGGCTTCTTTTGAATTGCTGGTTCCTCTTGTAGTGAAAAAAATCGTAGATATCGGTATTGCTAATTCCGACAGGGGGTATGTGGGAAAAATGTGCCTTCTGATGATAGCGCTTGGTCTGATTGGTCTGGTGTGTTCCATTACGGCGCAGTACTTTTCAGCCAAGGCCGCGGTGGGGTTTGCTACAAAATTAAGACATGTGCTGTTCGGACACATGCAGAAGCTGTCCTATGCGCAGACAGATCACATGGGTACATCCACCATGATTACCCGTGATATCAACCAGGTGCAGAACGGTGTCAATCTGGTGCTCCGTCTGTTCTTACGTTCTCCGTTCATCGTGTTCGGCGCCATGATTATGGCATTTACCATTGATGTAAAAGCAGCGCTTATCTTTGTGGTAGTTATCCCTCTTCTGTCCATCGTGGTATTCGGCATCATGCTGATAACCATTCCCTTATACAAAAAAGTGCAGGGCGGTCTGGACAGGCTCCTCGGCGTTACCAGAGGTAACTTAACCGGTGTGAGAGTCCTGCGTGCGTTCCATAAGGAAGAGGAAGAAAGAAAAGCATTTGACGAAGCCAATGAAAAGCTGACCGGCTTCCAGATGTTTGTAGGAAGAATTTCCGCCGTTATGAACCCGGCAACCTACATCATCATAAACGGCGGTCTGGTAGTTCTCCTATGGGTGGGTGCCGTAAAGGTGGACAACGGCATTCTGACACAGGGTGCGGTGCTGGCGCTGGTAAACTACATGTCCCAGATTCTGGTGGAGTTAATCAAGCTGGCAAATTTAATTATTACCGTCAACAAGTCCATTGCCTGCGGCAACCGTATTGAAGCCGTTTTAGAGCTTACCCCCGGTCTTACCAACGGCAAGGTAACGGAAACCGAAGCGAAGGAAGATGTTCCCGTGGTTTCCTTTGAACATGTGTCCCTGACCTATCCGGGCGCCGGTGCGGAAAGCTTAACGGACATTGACTTTAAGGCAATGAGAGGGCAGACCATCGGTGTTATCGGCGGTACCGGTTCCGGTAAATCTTCGCTGGTAAACTTAATTCCCCGGTTTTACGAAGCTACAAAGGGAAGTGTCAAAATCGACGGTGTGGCAGCGGAAGACTACGACTATAAGGTGCTTCGTGCCAAGATTGGTATGGTACCCCAGAAGGCAGTTCTGTTTAAGGGCACCATCCGGGAAAACCTGTTAATGGGACTTCCCGAAGAATACAAAAAGAAGCTGGAAGAAAATCCTGACAGCAGGGATGAAACCATAGAAAAAATGCTCCGCGACGCACTGGAAATTTCCCAGTCGGCAGAGTTCGTGGACAACAAGCCGGAAGGAATGGAAACCATGGTCAGCCAGGGCGGCAAGAACCTCTCAGGCGGTCAGAAGCAGCGTCTGACCATTGCAAGGGCGCTGGTCAGAAAACCGGAAATCCTCATTCTGGACGACAGCGCTTCCGCACTGGATTATGCAACCGACTTAAAGCTGCGGAAAGCCATTCACGGCATGGAGAAAACACCTGTGGTATTTATCGTATCCCAGCGTGCTTCCTCCCTGCTTGCGGCGGACAGCATTATTGTCCTGGATGACGGCAACGTGGCAGGTATTGGAACACATGATGAGTTGCTCGCTTCCTGCAGCGTTTATCAGGAAATTTACTATTCCCAGTACCCGGATAAGAGAAAGGAGGCACAGGTATGAAGACAAAAAACAATGGTTCTACCATGAAAAAAGTACTTCGTTATATTGGAAAATATTGGTTTTTCTTACTGTGCTCCATTGTCTGTGCGGCGCTGACCGTTACGTTTACTTTGTATATCCCCATTCTCACCGGTGATGCGGTGGATGCGATTATCGGTCCCGGACAGGTAGATTTTACAGTCCTTTTGGAAATCTTAAAGAAAATGGGCATTGCCATTCTGCTGACGGCGCTCACCCAGTGGATTATGAGCGTGTGCAACAACCGCATTGCCTACCATGTGGTACAGCACATCCGTAAGGATGCGTTTGACAAAATCCAGATTTTACCCCTGAAGTATCTGGATGCCCATCCCTACGGCGAAATCGTAAGCCGTGTCATTGCGGATGTGGACCAGTTCTCCGACGGTCTGATTTTAGGATTTACCCAGTTGTTCACCGGTGTCCTTACCATTTTCGGAACCCTGATTTTCATGTTCCGTCAGAATGTGGGCATTACACTGGTGGTTATCTGTATTACACCTGTCAGCATGCTGGTGGCAAACTTCATTGCGAAAAAGACATACCGCATGTTTAAGCTGCAGTCCGAAACCAGGGGCGAGCAGACCGCATTGATTGATGAAATGATTGGAAACCAGAAAGTGGTACAGGCATTTGGACAGAGCAGACATGTACTGGAGCGTTTTGATGAGATCAATGACAGACTAC
>SAMEA104315423__coassemble_4444_pt1 | contig 5069 bp, 5 predicted proteins | sample SAMEA104315423__metabat2_high_PE_006 | metagenome-assembled genome bin SAMEA104315423 (sample SAMEA104315423) | gut metagenome | biome: Monkey gut; feature: monkey-associated habitat; material: faeces | place: China | collected 2013 | reverse complement strand
AGAGCCGCCGAAGGTCAATCTGCTGGTGGACATTCAGGTAAAATTGCAGGCTGAAAAGCGCATGGCGGAGATTGCTGTTCTGCGTACTCACATCGTAAATTATGCCAAGACCCGTGAGATCTATGTGGCATACCGCAAGTCGGGTTACTCTAAGAAATTCAGGGAAGAACATGAGGAAGAAATTCTGCTCCACCAGGCTGCTAAGAATGCCTTTGATGAGATGGGAGTCAAGAAGCTGCCTAAGGTCAAAGAGTTGCAGACGGAGTACGCGAAATTGCTGGAAGAAAAGAAAAAGACCTATGCTGAGTATAGGCATTCCCGTGAGGAAATGCGAGAACTTTTAACGGCAAAGGTCAATGTAGATCGGGTGCTGAAAATGGAGGTAGAACAGGATGTTGAAAAAGAAAAAGACCACGGCCAGCGGTAAGCTGGTCCTGGTCAAAAGCGTTCGCAGGCACTGGACATCCGGGGGATGTCCGCTTAGTGCCGACCGAAGTGGAACGGAGACCGCGCAGTCACAGAATGAAATTTTGTGTTCAAAGGGGCTTGCTTGCCTCTTTTCTCCGAAAATGAAAAGAACCAGTGAGAGAATCGTTAAATTTCACTCACTGGCTCAATTTGTTTCAAATTCTTTGGACAACTCTGTCAGTTCTTTCACCGTTTCTTGGGTGTGATGCAACAGGGTGTCACGCATTTCTGGCGGACAGCTGGAATAAAGCATTTTCATCTGATTGACACCTTCATCTTCCAGAGAAATATCTGGATTTATAAGCGTATCTAAAGAGATGTGCAGGACCTTTGCCAATGCTCTTAAAATCAAATAAGAAGGATTCATTTTCCCCTTTTCGATATTGGCGATTTGCTTTACAGAAACATGGCTCAGATCAGAAAGTTCCTGTTGTGTCAGTTTTTTATTCTTTTGGGATTCCTGCATTTTTTGCCCTAAAGCAGTTAAATCATCAATCGGCATAATCGTTCATCTCAAATATATTTTATCGTTCCGATTTGCACAAAGGAATAACCTTATTGTACCTGCAAAACGGTATGATTATGCTGATTTTGTGAGGAGATGAATGAGGACAAACTTGTATTGAACGAGTAAAAAAATTGTAATATACTCTGTAAAAACAAGAATTGGCGTGTGTTATCGCTTAGAATAAGACACCATTGTATTTGCAATTGTATCAGTGATGCTGAGAAGTGGATTGGTATTTGACTAATTTACCAAACTACAAAAAACTCTTGTTGTGCAGATAGAAAAATGCCATGCAGAGGTTCGGAATATTACCGGTCAGGGGAGTACATATATAAATGCAATATGGTAGGAGACTTTACATGGTTTCAAGGCTATGAAGAAATTTATTGTAATAATGGAAAAGTATATGAATGTTATTTTCATGGCGGCTTGATGAAATAGACAACTTTGGATTTATCACACTGAAAAATACAGAAATTAATATAAGCTTCATCAACCGGCAGGCGGCTAAATCATTAGCTGTCTGCCGCTTTTTATGTCTATAAACAGTGAAACGGAATGTGTCTGAATGCGTGTAAGTTCTCATCATCCCATTCCTCGCATTTATGCACTGCGTGAGAAATGCACAGTGTACTGCATCGGCGCAGGACTTGCCATGGAAGGCAAGAAAGTCCTGCTGATGGATGTTGACCCGCAGGGTGATCTGACCAAGATGCTGGGACTTCGTAAGCCTCATCCTTCCATCCCGATTGGAAGATGTGTTTCCTGGAATCGACAACAATATTATGATGGAGCTGCGTAACGAAAATGAAGAATACTCGGAACTGTTGCAGAAAATTTCTGACCTGAAACAGCAAGCACCATTTCTGACTGATCTTTTGGAGAGCAGCGGAGAAATCCGATTGAGCGCTGAGGAACACGCAGCCTTTACACAGTATTTGCATCTGGTACGTCAGCGGGATGATATGGAGCGACAGCAGATTTACTTCCGTGGTCATACCGATGCGGTGAGCTATCTCAAGAAAATCAAAGCGATTTGACAGCATGTACCATCCTGATGATGCAAAGGCGATTTGTGACTCTTAAAATGTAACGAACAATATATACGATTCGATATTAACGAGCCAACTTATAGGATAGACGATATCGACAAGAAAACGCATTATGTTACAAACTTCTTAAAAACAAAAGTTTTTAGTATCAATTCTACAAACTTGTTTTTTTTAGAGGTTTATGTTATGATTTTAAGCGAAAGGCGGTGTTCCATTTATGCAAAAAACAATACTACGAAAACGTGATCTCTATCTGAATCGGATTATTGCATTTCAAGATACAGAAATGATTAAAGTCATGACTGGTATCCGACGTTGCGGAAAGTCCAGCTTAATGAAGCTGATGGCAGAGCATTTGCGGGAAACTGGAGTGACCGACGACCAGATTATTGAAATGAATTTTGAGTCTATGGGCATTCCGGATATGGATGCAAGAGGATTCTATGAATACGTCAAAGCACGCATTTGCCTTAATAAACGGACATACCTCTTCTTTGATGAGGTACAGAAAGTGCATGGTTGGGAAAATGCAGTAAACTCTTTCCGAGTAGATTTCGATTGCGATATATATATCACAGGATCCAATGCCTATCTGCTTTCTTCTGAACTTTCCACTTATCTAGCTGGACGATATGTGGAAATCAAAGTCTTGCCACTATCTTTTAGGGAATTTCTGGACTTTCATGGCTATATTCTGACGGAACGGAAGTCACCTGCAGGTGGTTTCAGAAAGCGGATTACAGATGCAGAGGGAGAAACATATGATGTAAAAGAACTTTTTGATGCCTACGCCAGATTTGGTGGTATGCCTATGCTTGCTGATGTAGGATTAGAAATTGACCGGGTGACAGCTGCGTTAGACGGTGTTTATTCTGCTGTTGTTATCAATGATATTCTGGAACGGGAAAAGCGTAAGGGACAGCGAAATATTACTGACCCGGTGCTTCTGAAAAAAATCATCTTGTTTTTGGCGGACAATATTGGCAATAACACTTCTGCTACCTCTATTGGAAATACTTTAGTCAATGAGGGACTTTTGAAAAATGGAACTCGAAAAACAAAGCCTGCCGTACAGACGATTCAGGCTTATATCGAAGCTTTGACAGAAGCCTATATTTTCTATGAAATCAAACGATTTGATATAAAGGGCAAGGAGTATCTGCGCACCCTGGGCAAATACTATATTGTTGATATTGGGTTGCGAAATTATCTGTTGGGCTATCGTGATGGTGACAGCGGACATATTTTGGAGAATATCATCTACTTTGAACTGTTGCGCCGTGGTTATGATGTTGCCATTGGAAAAATCGACAATCAGGAAGTCGATTTTATTGCTACGAAAGCAGATGAGAAAAAATATGTCCAGGTTACCGAATCAATGAATGCTCCGGAAACGAGAGAGCGAGAGCTTGCACCGCTGCGTAAGATTCGTGATAGCTATGAAAAGATAGTGATTGCCTTGGAATGCGATCTTACTCAAACACAAGACGGAATCAAAATCATTAGAGCACTAGACTTTCTTTTGGAATAACAGGTGGCTCTATCATGCATAATCTTCTTTTGGCATACAAATTATATCTGTATAAGGAGCACAAAAGATGAACAGATTTAAGAATCCCCGGCTAATGATGATTTTTTCCATGACGATATTTGGTACGTTGGGGGTGTTTGTACGAAATATACCGGTATCTTCCGGGGAACTGGCCCTTTACCGGGCGGTGCTGGCAACGTTAAGCTATTATTTTGCTCCGGTTATTGTGACGGTTGTCTGTCCCTTTCTTTTTAAGGAAAAATTGAGTGGAAAACAGATTCTGTGCTTCCTCATGTCTACCGTGGGACTTGTCATGGTAACAGGAATAGGTAAAATTGGCAGTAATATGGATTTTATCGGTATTCTGTGGGGAATCGGAGCTGCATTTTTCTATGCAGCGGTTATTCTGCTCAATAAATTTATTAAGGGTGTGGAAGGAATACACCGAACATTTCTGCAATTTCTTTCTGCTATTGTTATTCTCATTCCTTATGTGGCGGTGACCGGCGGTGTTATGCCGGGGCAGCTTCATACGGTAGGATGGATTAACCTGCTGATTGTGGGGCTGCTTCATACGGGCATTACCTATTGTTTGTATTTTTCAGCATTGAAAGAACTGCCGGGACAGAAGGCAGCAATTTTAAGCTATATTGATCCTTTGGTGGCAGTGGTGATTTCCGTAACGGTGTTGAGAGAAAAAATGACAGTTTGGCAGGCCGTGGGAGGTTTGATGATACTGGGATTTACTCTTTGGAACGAAGTATCTTCCGGGACTTAAACAGTCCCGGCTTTTTTAGTTTAAAAAGTATTGACAAAACTGTATACAAAGTGTATATATGTATATATACAGAACATATACGGAAAAGGAATGACATACGGATAACATGCTGCCAGATATAACGATATGCAGACAGCATGCAACGACGCGGCGGTATGCATGGAGGAAGCACATGATTATTATGAAAGATGTGGAAAGACGTCAGGGTTCTTTTCAGATGAAAAATATTTCGTTTTCCCTCCCGGACGGTTATATCTGCGGTCTGGTGGGAAGAAACGGGGCCGGAAAGACTACACTGATACATCTTTTGCTGGGACTGTATCGTCCGGGGCAGGGAGAGATCAGCATCGACGGGATGCACTATCCCGAACAGGAAAAGATAATTCATGACAGGCTGGGGACTGTTCTGGTGGAGGAACTTTTGGACGGAGAATATACTCTTTGGGAAAACGGTATGCTGTACGGTGCTTATTACAGCAGATTCGATGCCGGGGAGTACGAATCCCTGCTGCAGGAGTTCCGGTTGGAGAAACAGACCAGATTCAGGAAACTATCCAAAGGACAGAAATTAAAATGCCAGTTTGCTTTTGCACTGGCATGCCGTCCGAAGTATCTGCTTCTGGATGAGCCCACTGCCAATTTTGACCCGCAGTTTAGGGAGATATTTTTGAAAAAGATACAGGAGTTTGTCATGGACGGCGAGCATACGGTGCTTCTGTCTACCCATATGAC
>SAMEA104315423__coassemble_4206_pt1 | contig 5368 bp, 3 predicted proteins | sample SAMEA104315423__metabat2_high_PE_006 | metagenome-assembled genome bin SAMEA104315423 (sample SAMEA104315423) | gut metagenome | biome: Monkey gut; feature: monkey-associated habitat; material: faeces | place: China | collected 2013 | reverse complement strand
GCTGCCCTGTACCCCCTTCTGCAGAAGAAGACGGCCCCGGGGACTTTTGCCGGCATTATCCTGCAGTATGTCCATCTGTATGAAAACGATGTCATCAAAAAGACTGAGGCGGTTTACCGGGAGGGAGCAGGCTTAAGTCCCTTTGAAAAGCAGAAAAACAGGGTGGACCATCTGCTGACCGACGGCAGATACCGCACGGCTGTCCGGGAATACGACAAGCTCTTAAAGGAGCTGCCGGAGGAAGAAAAGCTGCTGTCCACGGCTATTTACCATAACAAGGGCGTTGCATTCAGCCGCCTGTTCTGGTATGAGAAGGCAGCGGAAATGTTCGAAGAGGCATACCAGCGGAACGGAGAGGAAGAGGAGCTTACGGCTTTCCTGACCGCCAAAAGAATGCAGCTTCCCGAAAAGGAATATGTGGCATTTGTAACGGGCTCGCCCGATTATTATGAGGCAAGCATGCAGTTGGAACAGAGGCTGGAGAAAGCAGCGGAGGACTGGCAGCAGAGCGAAGAAAAACGGAATACGGAGGAGCTTCTTTTTAAGAGACAGACGGAGGAAGCTTCGTATTATTATTCCGAAATGGCAAAAAACATTGAAAGTCTGCAGGAAGAATACCGGGTGCATGTGGCGCTGTAAACGGCGGAACGGACGGCGGGCGGGGATTTTCATAAAAGGCGCTTTGCCGGCGGCAGAAAGGAACAGAAGGTACCATGGGCTTATTTAGTTGGCTTTTCGGCAGGAAGAAAAAGCGGGAACAGGACATAGAAGAAGGAATTTCCTATGAACGCGACCGGGTGGATTTCAAACAGCCGGAAGAAAGAAAACAGTATATTGAAAACTGCCTGGAGCAGATGGCGGAGGCGGAAAAAGAGCTTACGCTTTTAAACGGCGAGTACAGTCTGGTGACCTCCTATCTTACGGATATTGAGGAAATAGAAGCACTGCCGAAGGAACAGACGGAAGAGATACAGGTAAGCGCCAGAAAGCTGGTGGCGCTGGAGCAGGAGCGGAAAAAGTATCTCACCAAAACCCGCATGAGCAATGCCGAGTACGACAAGATGCAGGCACAGGAAAACGAGGTCACGGAGGGGATTGAGAAGCTGACGAAGGCGGAACAGTACCAGAAGCTGATTAAACAGGATTTGGGTAAGCTGGACAGCGAAAAAAGCGCCTATGATTATCGGAGCAGCGAGCTGTACGGTAAGCTGAACGACTGCCGGGGCATGACCATGATTGTACTTATTACCTTTGTCATCTGTATGATTATGCTGCTCATTTTACAGTTTGTATTTTCCTACCAGACCATCGTTGCTTTTTATGTGCTGATTGCGGCAGTGGCGGTGGCATTGCCCGTTTTATTTTTCCGGTATCTGGATATGGAGAAGGAGCTGGAGCGTGTGGAAAAGGCGAGAGTGCGCCTGGTACAGCTTCAGAACAAAGTAAAGATCCGTTACGTGAACAACACGAACCTGCTGAACTATTTATATATGAAGTATTCCGTGGAGAATGCCGCCAAGTTAAAAAAGCTGTGGGAGGAATACCAGTCGGAAAAGGAAGAACGCAAACAGTTTGCGGAGGCGGAGGCCAAGATTGACTACTACCGGGAGAAGCTTTTGTATTCCCTTTCCCGTTACCGGGTAAAGTCACCGGAGAGGTGGTTCAGGCAGCCGCAGGCGCTGCTTGACCATAAGGAAATGGTGGAAATCCGCCATGAACTGAACACCCGCAGGCAGGCGCTACGGGAACAGATGGAGTACAACAGGCAGCTCGCAGCCCGGGCAGGGGATGAAATCCGCGCCGTGGCGGCAGAGTATCCTATGTATGCGCAGGAAATCAGCCGTATGGTTGACGAAGCGGAGCAGAAGTTTGACAGTTGACTTAAGAATGTGCACGTTATAAAATGAGCCTTGGAGACAGCGCTCTTACAAAACAGACAGGAGAATGAATTTATGAGTACAGACGTATACACAAGCCCGTTATCGGAAAGATATGCCAGCAAGGAAATGCAGTATATTTTTTCACAGGATATGAAATTCCGTACCTGGAGAAAATTATGGATTGCCCTGGCAGAAACGGAAAAGGAACTGGGTCTCGCCATTACACAGGAACAGATTGACGAGCTGAAAGCACATGCGGACGACATCAACTACGATGTGGCAAAGGCAAGGGAAAAGGAAGTCCGTCATGATGTTATGAGCCATGTTTATGCATACGGTGTACAGTGTCCCAAGGCAAAGGGTATCATCCATCTGGGGGCGACCTCCTGCTACGTTGGCGACAATACAGATATTATTATCATGACAGAGGCATTGAAGTTAGTAAAGAAAAAACTGGTGAATGTAATTGCCGAGCTGGCGTCCTTTGCAGACAAATACAAAGCACAGCCCACACTGGCGTTTACCCATTTCCAGCCGGCGCAGCCTACCACTGTCGGCAAGCGTGCCACTCTGTGGTTACAGGAATTTTATCTGGACTTGGAGGATTTGAATTATGTACTCTCCACCATGAAGCTTTTGGGCTGCAAGGGTACCACCGGTACACAGGCATCCTTCTTAGAGCTTTTTGACGGAGACCAGGAAAAAATAGATAAGATTGACCCCATGATTGCGGAAAAGATGGGCTTCAAGGACTGCTTTCCCGTATCCGGACAGACCTACTCCCGTAAAGTAGATACCCGTGTGGCAAACATTCTTGCCGGTATCGCCGCATCCGCTCACAAAATGAGCAACGATATCCGTCTTCTGCAGCACTTAAAGGAAGTAGAAGAGCCGTTTGAAAAGAGCCAGATTGGTTCTTCCGCCATGGCTTACAAGAGAAACCCCATGAGAAGCGAGCGTATTGCTTCCTTAAGCCGTTATGTGATGATTGATGCCTTAAATCCCGCCATCACTTCCGCTACCCAGTGGTTTGAAAGAACTCTGGACGACTCCGCCAACAAGCGTCTGTCCATTCCGGAAGGCTTCCTTGCCATCGACGGCATTTTAGATTTGTGCCTGAACGTTGTGGACGGTCTGGTGGTTTACCCCAAGGTTATTGAAAAGCATATGATGAGCGAGCTTCCGTTCATGGCTACCGAAAACATTATGATGGATGCCGTAAAAGCCGGCGGAGACAGACAGGAGCTTCACGAAAGAATCCGTGAGCTTTCCATGGAAGCCGGAAAAACCGTCAAGGTAGAGGGCAAGGACAACAATCTGTTAGAGCTGATTGCCGCAGACCCCGCGTTCAACCTTTCCCTGGACGACCTCAAGAAGTCCATGGACCCCGCCAAGTACGTTGGCCGCTCCAAAGGGCAGGTAGAATCCTTCTTAACCAAGGTCATTGCTCCGGTCTTAGAGGAAAACAAAGCCATGCTCGGTGTGAAAGCAGAAATTAATGTGTAAAAGTCGCACGACATATAAATAATAAAAGAGAAACGATAGCGAAAGGTGTCCTGCCATAAACGGCAGGGCATCTTTTTTGTTACAAATATTTAAGAAAATAATTGGTGAAATGAATGCATGGTTATAGTATAATAATCAATAAGAAACAAACGAAATAGTAAATGTTGCCATAATCAAAATTTTACGACAATAAACAGAAAGACAAATATTTTACTATACAAATCTAAAAATGTCAAACGACTATTTGGAAAAATGCAGGATAAACAACTCGACAATTATTCCTTTTACAAATATGAAAAAATATGTAGTAATAGAAGTACAAAGTACTTTGATGGATACATATAATACTGTCTTATTAGGCTAAAAATGGAGGTAGAGTATTTTTATGAGGAGATTTTCTAAAATTTGGAACGGCGCTAAGTAGTTCAGCTGAATTAAGCAAAATGGATTTTTTTGTAAAAAAAGGTCACATTATATTATTTTACGAATGGATTGATGAAAGCACAGTTTTGGTATGTGAAACGACTGTATCTGATGGAAAAACAGTGGTGCATACTAAAAAAATCAATCAACTTTTAATAAATGGAAGTTACCAGATGAGAACACCATGGTAACAAAGTTAAAAATTGGATAATCAAAGATTTATACAATATAATCAAATAATGAAATGCTCATATAGGTTTGTTTATATGTAAATGTGAATTTTAAGATGTTTTATGTTGATAAATGTTAATAATAGGAAAAGAAGGTGCCTTATTGAAAAGATATATTTTCATAATATCAATATTACTTTTTCTTTCTGGATGCAATATGAAACCAATATCATCGGAACGTATATCCAATGTTGAAACAATTGAGTCTTCAGAGGAAAGAATTAATGCTGAAAAAGAAGAAACGCAGGAGAGTAGTAAAGGAACAGTAAACACTGGGAATGTGCAGAAAGTCATAAGGCTGGGAGAAAGTGTTGAATATGAATGTATTTCTATAGAAGATACATCACTTCAACTTATAGGAGAAGAGGCAAAAGGCTGGAAAATAGATATTAATAGTGATGATATTCCAGAAAAAATTTATATGAACTCTATAGGAATCTATATAGATGGCATACTTGCTATTTCAGCAGAAGACTGTGGGGAAAACCTGTGTTTCTGGTTAGTGGATATAGATAAAGGAGATGGATATATAGAATTACTTACATATCACGATATGGCTTATGATTTATGGTATTATGACAAGAAAGGAAATATCAAATCAGCAGGAAAAAGTGTATGTGGTTGGTACGATGTTTATGCTGAGTACAATGAAGCAACAGATATACGTAAGCCTATTAGAATAGATGAACAAACTGTAAGCTTTAAGGATTGGTTTTTTTTGTTTGATAGTTATAGTATGAATGCATATTATCAACTAGATGAAAAACATCAACTTTATCCTGTGCCCAAGGAATATGAAATAGAAAATCCGCATCCTATTGCTTTTATTAATCAGAATAAAACCTTAAAGTTATATCGTGAACGTGACAGACAAGGGAATTTCTCAATTATTTCGGAACCAACTGTTTTTATGCTGACAAAAAGTGATGGAGTGTTATGGGTATATCTAGAAAATTACATGGGAGAATCAGGATGGATATATGTAGAAGAAGGCACCGTAGGAGATTTTCTTATTAATAATGAATTAATAGGGGACGATTTTATCGGATATAGCAATATGCCATAAATACAAAATAATTGACCATAAATCATAGACATGATAACATAAATATATCAAAAAGGTTTATGGAGATAAATAATGACTACGCAAAAACATACACAAGAAGAAATTGGCAGTAAGATTAAACAGCTTCGGATAGAAAAGAAGATGACACAGGCAGAATTGGCAGAGAAGATGAATGTATCTTCTTCGGCAATATCGAAATGGGAAAAAAGAGCGGATATACAGAAGAGGGAATTTTCTATGAGGTTGGAGAAGAAAAGATACTT
>SAMEA104315423__coassemble_3995_pt1 | contig 5679 bp, 3 predicted proteins | sample SAMEA104315423__metabat2_high_PE_006 | metagenome-assembled genome bin SAMEA104315423 (sample SAMEA104315423) | gut metagenome | biome: Monkey gut; feature: monkey-associated habitat; material: faeces | place: China | collected 2013 | reverse complement strand
ACAAGAAGGGGCAGATTTTAATCGATAAAGAAGAATACGAAGCGGATTCGGATGAACTGATGATGCAGGTGCTGGATGCCGGAGCGGAGGATTTCAGCGAAGAAGAGGATGTATACGAAGTGCTGACCGACCCCGACAGCTTTGAAGAGGTAAGAAAGGCACTGGAGGATGCCGGTATTCCCATGATGAGTGCGGAAGTTACCATGATTCCCCAGAACTATGTAACCCTTACAGATGAAACCGCCATCAAAAACCTGCAGCGTACCCTTGACCTTCTGGATGAAGACGATGATGTGCAGGCAGTATACCATAACTGGGACGACTAAGGAAGGAAGAGGAAACCTATGAAGAAAGAAACAATATGTGTGCAGGCGGGATGGAAGCCTACGTGCGGCGAACCCCGTATCCTGCCGATTTACCAGTCTACCACCTTTAAGTACGATACTTCCGAACAGATGGGAAAACTGTTTGATCTGGAGGCGTCCGGTTATTTCTACACCAGACTGCAAAATCCGACCAATGATTGCGTTGCAGCCAAAATCTGTGAATTAGAGGGCGGCGTTGCCGCAATGCTGACAAGCTCCGGTCAGGCGGCCAACAATTATGCGGTATTCAATATCTGTGAGGCAGGGGACCATGTGGTTCTTTCTTCTACCGTATACGGAGGCACTTTTAACCTGCTGACGGTTACCATGAAAAAAATGGGTATTTCCTGTACTGTGGTTGACCCTGACTGGCCGGCTGAGAAAATCGCGGAAGCTTTTCAGGAGAACACTAAGTGCGTAGTGGCGGAAACCATTGCAAACCCTGCGCTGGTAGTGCTTGATATTGAAAAGTTTGCCAAGCTTGCCCATGACCATCAGGTACCTCTCATTGTGGACAATACCTTTGCCACACCCATTAACTGCAATCCATTCGATTTCGGAGCCGACATTGTCACCCATTCCACGACCAAGTACATGGACGGACATGCCGCAACCGTAGGCGGAGCCATTGTGGACTCCGGCAATTTCGACTGGAGTAAATATCCGGATAAATTCCCCGGACTCTGCAGCCCGGATGAGTCCTATCACGGTATCACTTATACCGAAAAATTCGGTAAAGCCGCTTACATAACAAAGGCAACCTCCCAGCTTATGAGGGACCTCGGTTCCATCCAGGCACCGTTTAATGCCTTTATCCTGAATTTAGGACTGGAAACATTGCCTCTCCGTATGGAAAGACATTGCAGCAATGCGCAGGCGGTTGCGGAATTTTTGGAAAGCCACGAAAAGGTTGCCTGGGTCAACTATCCCGGCTTAAAGAGCAACAAATACTATGAACTGGCACAGAAATACATGCCGAACGGCACCTGCGGTGTTATCAGCTTCGGCTTAAAGGGCGGCAGAAAAGCAGCAGAAGAGCTGATGGATAAGCTGAAGCTGGCTGCCATCGTGACCCATGTTGCGGATGCCCGGACCTGTGTGCTTCATCCTGCCAGCCATACACACAGACAGATGAACGACGAACAGTTAAAGGAAGCCGGCGTTGCCCCTGATCTGATTCGTCTGTCCGTTGGTATCGAAAACGTTTCCGACATTATAGATGACCTTGCACAGGCGTTAGAACAGATTTAACCCTTTGCAAAAAAGGAGTAATATGGCTTTTGTGAAAAACAAGTTCAGCTATGTGCTTTGGGCTTGCTACATAGTCTTGATCGGCTTTGCTTATTTCGGTCTGACGGTTTCGGGACTGCAAAGCCTTTCCATAACCGATAAAAGCGCCCTTATCTGCATATCCTGCCTGCCGCTTTTCTTAGTGGCGGGACTGTTTGCCCTTATCCGGTGGTGTGTGGGACGCTATACGGCGGCAAGGACACCCGTGCAGGCTTCCGCCGCCTTTGAGGCAATCGCTGTGGGCGTGCTTCTGGTGACGGGTGTGGTTATCCGTGCCCTCATGCTGAATGCAGCTGCGGCTTTGGCGGTTTACCGGGATATCTGTTATTTTGAAGGCGCAAAAGTGACCGGACAGGCAATTCCCCTGACGGCGCAGAGTATGGAGTATTTTTATTACATTTTACTGCGGGGCGTATTTTACGTTGTAGGCAATCACTTTACGGCAGGATTCATTCTGCAGATTGTATTGCAGACGATTTCCTCCCTTATATGGTATTTTGCCTTAAAGAAACTGATTGGCAGAATAGGAGCCTTCTTTTTCCTGATTACGGCAACGGTATTTCCTTTCTTTGTAAATGCCGGTCTGCAGTATTCGCCGGAGGTATTGTATGCCCTGTTATACGGCCTGGTGCTGCTTTTAATCGGCTTTTACTATGAAAAAGAGCGGGAGAGTGCTTCCTTAAAATGGCAGAATGCCCTGCTTTTATTTGCATCGGGACTCGGCATCGGTTTTCTGACGTACCTGGATGCCATAGGTCTCTCCCTCATTTCCCTGCTGGTTTTCGTGAAATTCTTAAAGAAAAACAGACCCGACTGGCTGGATGAAAACGGAGAAAAGGAAAGCTTCACCATGCATGTTTTACTGCTTACTTTAGGCTACTTCGCAGGCAAGGGACTGTTCATGATGATTGACGTCTGGCAGAACCATTCTTCCTTGCAGCGGATTATGGGAGCCTGGGGAGAAACCTTCGGGCCGAAGGGCAGTATGTCCTTATACGAACTGAGTACATCCGTAACCGGAAAAGATGTTCTGTGGGTTATCATTGTCCTGTTTTTACTGATGCTGGGCATTCCCTCCTTCTTCCTGAAAAAGGAGTCGGAGAACCAGTTAATCTGGGTGGTGTTTGCGGCGGTTATCGCTCTGTTCTGTTTCTTTAAGGTGGAAACCCCCGCCATGGGCTACGGCTATCTTTTGTTCCATGCGCTGGTTGTCCTTTTGGCCGCCGGCATGCAGAATTTATTCTATATGCCGGGTGTGGAGCAGATACCGGCTCCTGTAAAACCGCAGACCCCTGTAAAACCGCAGACCCCTGATAGGGTTTCCAACGGATCTACCGACCGTTACAGACAGCCGGAGAACGGAGAAAAAGAAATCAAATATATTGAAAATCCGCTTCCCCTGCCGAAGAAGCATGAGAAGAAGAGCATGGGATATAAGTTTGAAGTACCGCCCGAGAAAATGAAGTACGACATTCAGGTATCCGATGCGGATGATTTTGACCTGAAATAACATGAAAATTGAAAATCAGGATATCCTAAAAAGGAATTGCTGCGGCAGTTCCTTTTTTCTTATCCTTTTTTATCCAAGGCGCGAAAGCCTGAAAAAGGATTTTGCCGGAACGGATAAGCTGCCGCACGGAAAGGACGGTTTTCATGGAAGAAAACATAAATCAGGATGAACAGATAGAAAAGACCGGTCAGGTCATTTTAAATCACAATGCCCGGGAGGATACGATACACCTGCTTACCATTATCGGGGAAATAGAAGGTCACGACAATTTAAGCAGCTCCGCCAAAACCACCAAGTACGAGCATGTACTGCCGAAGCTTGCCGCTATTGAGGACAGTGAGGAAATAAAGGGCGTACTGGTCTTGTTAAACACCATGGGCGGAGATGTGGAAGCGGGGCTTGCCATTGCGGAAATGGTGGCGTCCCTATCCAAGCCCACCGTGTCCCTGGTGCTTGGCGGCAGCCATTCCATCGGCATCCCCATAGCCGTCAGTACGGACTATTCCTTTATTGTCCCCACGGGCACCATGGTTATCCATCCGGTAAGAATGACCGGCATGGTCATCGGCGTACCCCAGACCTTTGACTATTTCAAACAGATGCAGGACAGGATTACGGGTTTTGTCAGCAGCCACTGCGAAATTTCAAGGGAAAGACTGGAGCAGCTCATGATGGAAACGAAAATGCTCACCAAGGATGTGGGCACTATTTTAGTGGGCGGGGAAGCCGTAAAGGAGGGCATTATCAACGAAGTGGGCGGCATCCGGGAAGCCCTTAAAAAATTGCATTCCCTGATAGATGCGGATAGAGAAAATGGCGAAAGCAAATAGGCAAAATATTGTATACATGGTGACAAGCCGGATGAAAAATGATATAATACTTACATTGCCCTGATTTGGGGTGATAAGAGTCCTGCGTACAGCACCGGGACTGCAATAGGAGTGTTTTATCATGGCAGCAAAACAGACATCAAAAAAATCGACTACCCGGAGAAAAAGCAGCAGTTCCAAGTCCTCCAGACAGCAGGAAAGAGTCTATACGGAGCAGGAAACAGAACTGTTTCATGAGATTTCCCTGATTTTATTCTTTGCGGTAGCAGTGGTTCTTTTTTTATGCAATTTCGGCATACTGGGTCCGGTCGGCAAAGGTATCAGCAGTATTCTGTTCGGACTGTTTGGTCTTCCGGCGTATGCGTTTTCCATTCTTTTGTTTTTAGCAATCGCTTTCTTTTCCGCTAACGGCGGCAGTTCCGCAGCGGTGCGCAAAATTGTGGCGGGAGCCATCCTGTTCTGCATGGCGGGGGTAATCTGTGAACTTTTTGGCGACTTTATATACGGACTGGAAAAATACAATATCGTAGAAATCTATAAACATTGTAGTGAAAAGCATGCGGGCGGCGGCGTCCTGTTCGGCAGTCTTGCCTACCTTTTACTGCATTTTCTGGACACCATCGGCACGGTTTTGGTGGTACTGATTGTGTGCCTGATTTCCGTTATCCTTCTTACGGAGAAATCCTTTGTAAAGGGTGTGAAAAACGGCAGTAAGCGTGTGGTAGAGCTCTCCAGGGAGGATGCCCAGAGACGGAAAGAACTGATGGAATCCCGCCGGGAAGAAGCGGAAGAAGAGCGCATCCGCAGGGAAGAGGAACGTCACAGAAGAGAGGAAACACGCCGCTTAAAGGCAGAGGAAAAAGAGAACGAAAAAATCCTTCGTATGGATAAAAAAGTGTCCGGCGTCATACTGGATACGGCACTTACGGAGCCGGCGGAGAAAAAGAACCGGGACGATATTCACGAAATTACCTTCAACGAAGAGCCGGATATTTTACCGGCAGAGAAAGCGCCCATGGAACCGGCGCATCCCATTATGCCGGATGCATTTTCCCAGGAGATGTCCGGACAGAAGACGTCTGCGGCGGACTCCTTTATCCACCCGGATATATTAGACAACATTCAGGTAGAGGGCATGTTCCGCAGGGACGAAGAGGAAGCCGTTCCAGCATCTACGTTCCATGCAGAGCCCGCCTATAAGGCAGAACCGGAGCCGGCGGAAAGCACACAGTTTTCCCGTCCTAAGGCAGTTGTCCCGGAAAAGAAAAACACGGATACCCCGAGACCGGAAGGTATGCCGCAGAGCAGCGCCACTCCTTCCAATGTCCCGAAGAAATATATGTTCCCTCCTTTGTCCTGTTTACAGAAGGGCAAGGGCGGCGGTGGAGACTCCGCAAGGGAATTAAAAGAAACGGCTGCCAGACTGCAGCAGACGCTACATACATTCGGTGTCAACGTAACGATTACCAATATCAGCCAGGGACCTTCCGTTACCCGGTACGAGCTGCAGCCCGAGCAGGGGGTTAAGGTCAGCAAGATTGTAGGTCTGGCAGATGATATTAAGTTAAATCTTGCCGCAACGGATATCCGTATTGAAGCGCCCATTCCCGGCAAGGCGGCTATCGGTATCGAAGTACCGAACAAAGAAAATCATGCTGTTATGCTGAGAGAGATCCTTCAGTCA
>SAMEA104315423__coassemble_3980_pt1 | contig 5701 bp, 3 predicted proteins | sample SAMEA104315423__metabat2_high_PE_006 | metagenome-assembled genome bin SAMEA104315423 (sample SAMEA104315423) | gut metagenome | biome: Monkey gut; feature: monkey-associated habitat; material: faeces | place: China | collected 2013 | reverse complement strand
TGATGAAATGATTGGAAATCAGAAGGTCGTGCAGGCGTTCTCCTATGAAGAGGAAGCCATGAAGCGTTTTGATGTAATAAACGAAAAGCTTTCCAGATACTCCCTGCAGGCTATTTTCTTTTCCTCTACCACAAACCCGGCAACCCGTTTCGTAAACAGTCTGGTGTATACCGGTGTCTGCATCGTGGGTGCGCTGTCCGTTATTTCCGGCAGAATAACCGTCGGTGTGCTGTCCTGCTTCTTAAGCTACGCCAACCAGTATACCAAGCCCTTCAACGAAATCTCCGGCGTGTTTACGGAATTCCAGAATGCGCTTGCCTGTGCGGCACGTATTTTTGAACTGATTGAAGAAACTCCCCAGGTGGAAGAGCCTGCGGATGCCAGGGTGCTCACCCATGCGGACGGCAGAGTGGAGCTTACCGATGTGGCATTCTCCTATGACCCGGACAGAAAGTTAATCGAGGATTTGAATCTGCATGTGGAAAGCGGCAGGAGAGTGGCGATTGTCGGACCTACCGGCTGCGGCAAGACCACGATTATCAACCTGCTCATGCGTTTCTATGATGTGGATGCGGGAAGCATTGCAGTCGATGATACCGATATCCGTAAGCTCACCAGAAAGAGCCTGCGTGAAAATTATGGTATGGTGCTGCAGGAAACCTGGCTGAAGGCGGGAACGGTAAGAGAGAACCTGATTATGGGCAAGCCCGATGCAACGGATGAGGAAATGATTGCGGCGGCCAGGGCAGCCCATTCCCATAGCTTCATCAAGCGTCTGCCGAACGGTTACGACACCGTGCTTTCCGAGGACGGTGAGGGACTTTCCCAGGGACAGAAGCAGCTTTTGTGTATCACCAGAGTTATGCTCTGCCTGCCGCCCATGTTAATCTTAGACGAGGCAACCTCCTCCATCGATACCCGTACGGAAATCCGTATCCAGAAGGCGTTTGCCAAGATGATGAAGGGCAGAACCAGCTTTATCATTGCCCACCGTCTGTCTACCATCGTGGATGCCGACATCATCTTAGTGATGCGCGACGGCCACATCATCGAGCAGGGCAGACACGAGGAGCTGCTTGAGAAAAAGGGCTTCTATGCAGAACTCTACAACAGCCAGTTCGTGCTGAGTGAGAATTAGTGTATTATGATTTATTTCTTCAACACAAGCGATTTACGGTATGCCGACGGCGACATACCGTATTTCTTTTTAAATTGCAGATAGAAGGTCTGCCGGTTGGCAAAGCCGATCATGGTGTCGATGTCCTGAATGGGAATGGATGGATTGGCTAAAAGCTCCTCGGCGGCTTTCAGGCGGCAGGAAGTGACGCTTTCCCAGAGGGAGGTGCCGGTCGCCCGCTTGAAAATACGCTCCAGATACGTGGCATTTAAGCCGATGTGGTCGGCAATCTGCTCGTTGTTTTTAATCAGATAGAAGGCCTCACGAATATAGTCGGTGGCTTTTTCTACATAATACTGGGCGGAGGATTTCTCCGTCATGGGAAGGCGGGACAGCTCGGCTAAAAAGTGATAGCTTAAGCTGTTTAAGTAAAGATTGTCGCGCCTGCCTTCGTATTCGTGGTACAGCCGCAGCATGTCGGGCTTTAAGCTGCGGGCATCCGGAAAGATGCGCACATCCTCTAAGGAAGAGAATAAAAGGCAGATGTCTAAAGAACTGTTTAGTAACTGCAGAAAAGGCGGAAAGGCAGCCTGTCCGGGTGCCGCATCAAAGGACAAAGAAAAGCCCAGTACCGTGCAGGGACGTTCATGGTTAAAATGAATGCGGTGGGGAATGGAAGAGTCTAAAAGAATAAGGTTCCTCTTAGTGAGAGGGTATTCCCTTCTGGCTATTTCATACACACAGCTCCCTTCCGCAATATAGTTGCATTCAAACAGACCATGGCTGTGTACATCCATGGAATAGTACTTCCAGTTTCCGTTCATATAGGCACAGTCCACATAGAGTGGCAGATTGGGCACATTCTTAATATCCATAGTCATATCTCCTTTTTATTACTTTATCATGAAATGTTAAAAATAACAACCTGTATATTTGCAAAAAGTCAGGAATGATTATAGAAATATGGGTAAAAAATCAGTACAATGGGCTTACAGAAGCGAAAAACCAAGAAAGGCGGACAGGCTTTATGGCAATCATCTATCAGGAAAAAAGTAATAGTTTTATGTTAAATACGCCGAATACATCCTATGTAATCGGCATTGCGGATGCAGAAAAGTTCGTAGGACATGCTTACTATGGGCAGAGACTTTCGGAGGACGATGTCACTTATCTGATGCGTACGGGAGAAGCTCCTTTTACCCCGGACAAAAACAGCCGTGACAGACTTTCCTTTTTAGACTGCTTCCCCCAGGAATACCCCACACAGGGTATCGGGGACTACAGGGAAAGCGCCATCGTTGTAAAGAGCGCGGGCGGACACAATGCCCTGCAGTTAAATTTAACGGATTACCGCATTTACAGGGGGAAGGAAAAGTTACAGGGACTGCCCGCTACCTGGGGCAGGGAAGAGGATACGGAAACCCTGGAGCTTACACTGGAGGACAAGGTGCTTCACGTAAAAGCCATTCTGTCCTACAGCATTTTTGAAGGCATTGATGCGGTAGTAAGAAGCGTCCGCATCGTAAACGCCGGCACGGAGCCGGTGATGCTTGAAAAAGTAATGTCCGCATCCATCGATATGGATGATGCGGGCTACGACAAGATTATCCTGCACGGCTCCTGGGCAAGAGAACGTTATATTGACCGTACTCCCGTAAACCACGGCGTACAGAGCACCTCTTCCCTGCGCGGTGAAAGCGGGCATCAGCAGCAGCCGTTCATGGCGCTTCTTTCCCACAGCACCACACAGGATACCGGCGATATATACGGTATGCATTTAATTTATTCCGGCAACTGCATGACACTGGCGGACAAGGGACAGTTTGACAACATCCGTCTGATGACCGGTATCAACCCGGCAGGCTTTTCCTGGAAATTAAATCCCGGTGAAGAGTTCCAGGCACCGGAAGCAGTTCTGGTTTACTCTAAGGAAGGCATCGGCGGCATGAGCCGTGTGTTCCATGACCTTTACAGACAGCATTTAATCCGCGGCGAGTACCGTGATAAAAAGCGTCCCATCCTCATTAACAACTGGGAAGCCACCTATTTTGATTTCAATACCGACAAGCTGCTTGCCATTGCAAAGGAAGCGGCAAAGGACGGCATTGAGATGCTGGTTATGGACGACGGCTGGTTCGGCAACCGCTGCGATGACAACCGTGCGCTGGGCGACTGGTTTGTAAACGAAGAGAAGTTAAAGGGCGGCCTGAAATATCTGGTTGACGAGGTCAACAAGGCAGGGCTTAAGTTCGGTATCTGGTTTGAGCCGGAAATGATAAGCCCCGACTCCGATTTGTACCGCGCGCATCCCGACTGGGCGATCGCCATTCCCGGCAGAACCCCGTCCCGCAAGGAAATCCAGGATTACATTTTTGAAAGACTTTCCGCAATCCTGCACAGTGCCAACATTGAATATGTAAAATGGGATATGAACCGTCCGCTGTGCGACATGGGAAGCGCAGCCCTTTCCGCAGACTGCCAGGGCGAGTTGTTCCACAGATATGTCCTGGGTATGTACAGCCTGCAGGAAAGACTGGTAACAGAATTCCCGCACCTGCTTCTGGAAAACTGCTCCGGCGGCGGCGCACGCTTTGATGCCGGCATGCTTTACTACAGCCCGCAGATCTGGTGCTCCGATGACACGGATGCCATCGAAAGACTGACCATCCAGGAAGGCACGGCTCTTATTTACCCGCTTTCCGCCATGGGAGCCCATGTCAGCGACTGCCCGAACCACACGGTAGGGCGTACCACGCCGTTTGAAACAAGAGGCTATGTGGCGCTGGCAGGTACATTCGGCTACGAGCTGGATATTACCCGTATTCCCGAAGAGGACAGAAAGATGATTCCCGACCAGGTAAAAATGTACCACAAGTACAATGACCTGGTGCGCACCGGTGATTATTACCGGATTGCTTCGTTCCGTGAAAACAGAATGTATGACTGCTACATGGTAGTGGCAAAGGACAAATCCGAAGCCCTTATGACCTACATTCAGGTAATGGGCAGACCCAACTCCCACTCCCGCCGCATTTTATTAAAGGGACTGGCGCCGGAAAAGATTTACCGCATCGAAGGCGAAGACCGTACCTACACCGGCAGAACCCTGATGCAGGCAGGTATTCTGGTGGAGAACCTGTGGGGCGATTACAAGGGACGTCTGTATCATATTATCGAAGCATAAATGTGCAAAAATGTAAGATGGATTTTTAGGCTCCGACAGTATATAATAGGGACATCAATACGAAAGGTGCGTAATTAGTATGGAAAATAAAGAAATTCTTTTTTTGAACCCCTGCTTAAAGGATGTGGTATGGGGCGGTAAAAAGCTACGCGATGAATTTCATTACGAAGGAGCCGGGGATTCCACCGGCGAATGCTGGGGTATCAGTGCGCATCCCAACGGGGACGATACCGTTAAGAACGGAGAATTCGCCGGCATGAAGCTTTCCGAGCTTTACAAAACTCACAGGGAACTGTTCGGAAACATTCAGGCGGAGGAATTTCCTCTTCTGGTGAAAATCATCAATGCGGATGCGGATTTAAGCATCCAGGTCCATCCGGACGATGCTTATGCCAGAGAGCACGAAGGCTGCCCTTACGGCAAGACCGAATGCTGGTATGTCATGGACTGCCCGGAGGATGCAAGCCTTGTCATCGGTCACCATGCAAAGACCAGAGAAGAACTTGCCCGGATGATTCATGAAGACAGATACGAAGAACTGGTCCGCCAGATGCCGGTAAAGAAGGGGGACTTCATCCAGATTGTGCCCGGTACCGTGCATGCCATCAAGGGTGGCTTTACCATTTTGGAAACCCAGCAGAGCAGCGACATTACCTACCGTGTATACGATTACCACAGACTGGTGGACGGCAAGGAAAGACCGCTTCACGTACAGCAGAGCATCGATGTGATTACCGTGCCGGATACTTCTGCAGAAAAGGCAGTCAGCCATACCCAGGATATGCCGAAGGATACGGTAAATGAACTGATCAGTTGTGAATTCTACAAGGTTTACAAGGTAACAGTGGAAAAGGGCGTAACCGTGCCCATGGAAGGACCTTTTATGCTGGGCAGCGTGCTGGACGGCGAGGGCAGCATTGACGGCACTCCGGTAAAGAAGGGTGACCATTTCATTCTCCCGGCTGTTTACGGGGATGCGACGCTCACCGGTTCCATGGAACTGATTTTCTCTACGGTAAACGGGACCGGAAAGGACAAAGCATGAATTACACCATAGAAAATGAAGAATTAATACTGGTAATCAGCAGCCACGGTGCGGAGGTACGCTCCCTGAAGGATAAAAAGACCGGCAGGGAATACATGTGGTGCGGCGACGCCGCATACTGGGGCAGGGTGTCCCCCGTTCTGTTCCCTATTGTGGGTGCGGTAAAGGACAATACCTACCGTTTTAAGGATAAGACCTATCATATGTCCCAGCACGGTTTTGCCAGGGATATGGATTTCTGCCTGACGGAAGAATCAGAAGGGGAAATCTGGTTCTGTCTAACCGAGCAGGAAGCCACACTGGAAAAATATCCGTTCCCGTTCGTGCTGGAAATCGGCTATAAATTGGAGGAACG
>SAMEA104315423__coassemble_3961_pt1 | contig 5725 bp, 5 predicted proteins | sample SAMEA104315423__metabat2_high_PE_006 | metagenome-assembled genome bin SAMEA104315423 (sample SAMEA104315423) | gut metagenome | biome: Monkey gut; feature: monkey-associated habitat; material: faeces | place: China | collected 2013 | reverse complement strand
ACCGTTTTTTGGGAACCATATTTTCCCAGAAGCTTGCAGTGGAAGAAAAGTTACATATAATGAAAACAGAGTATGATATATCAGAGGAAGAAGATTTCAGAAAGGATGTGAACGAGATGTGCAACTTAGGTGAAGGAATTATGGAAGAGGGCATTGCCATTGGAATGGAAAAAGGCATTGCTATCGGAGAAACCAAAGGACGTGAAGAAGGCATTGCTATCGGAGAAACGAGGGGAAGAGAATACGGTCTGGTGCAGGGACGTGAAGAGGGCATTGCTATCGGAGAAACGAAAGGGATCAGCATTGGAGAATCGAGAACAATCCGAAATATGCACAAAAACGGCTTCACAGCGGAACAGATTGCGGCGGCTACGGACAAGGCGCTGGATGAGGTGAAAGCAATTCTGGCGCAAGACATGGAAGGCTTATACCTGTAAAGGTAAACAAAGATAAATATAGAAAAACTTTATCGGCAAAAAGCTAAATATTTTGAGGCTTTTTGCCGATATGTTTTTTGATAACGGAAATCAGCTGATTCACACGGAGGTGATTATAATGGCAATTGAACCATTAGGAAGTGTAATGAGTGTACAGGCACAGACGCAGATACAGACCAAGCCCGTGACACAGACGACAAACGCAGAGTATACGGATGTATCTGCCCAGGAAACGATACAGCAGACAGACCCGACTATCCGCATCGTAGAGAACACACAAAAAAAAGGTGATTCCGATGCACAGAACGGTGACAATGCCAATACAATGAAGCAGCCCAGCAATGAGCAGATAAAAAAGGCAGTAGAAGCTTTTAACAAGAAATTTGGCAGCTCAGAGGCCATATTCGGCATACATGAGGCAACAAACCGCGTTACCATCAAAATCGTAGATAAAGATACCAGGGAAGTTATCAAAGAGCTTCCGCCCGAAAAGACTCTGGATATGATAGCCAAGGTATGGGAGATGGCAGGTATCTTAGTGGATGAAAAGAGATAACATCATACGAAACAACAGCAGAACAGGAGGAGTATAGCATGTCTACCATGAGACTTAGCGGTCTGATCTCCGGCATGGATACCGAGAGCATTATTCAGGAATTAGTGTCCGCCAAACAGATCAAAGTTGATAATACAAAAAAAGCACAGACTAAGCACGAATGGAAACAGGAAGCATGGAAAAGCCTGAATACCAAGCTTAAAAATCTGCAGAGCAAGTATGTTGCCAACTTACGCTTCAGCAGCTCTTATATGAAGAAAACCACCAAGGTTTCCAACAGCAGCGCTGTCAGTGTCATTACCGGCGAGGATGCGGTAAACGGTGTACAGGAGCTTTCCGTAAAACAGCTGGCAAAGACAGCATATCTGACCGGCGGAAAAGTGCAGGCAGGAGAGGAAGGAAAGAAGTGGGATGCTTTATCTAAAATCAGTGATGTAATGGGAGCTGATTTCAAAGCAGGAGACATCACCTTTACCACGGGCGGCAAGACGGTGGATATTGAAGTGACGGAAGACACTACTATTTCGGATTTCCTGAGTAAAATAAAGGCAAGCGGATTAAATGCAAACTTTGATGCGGGACAGCAGCGCTTTTTTATCAGTGCAAAGCAGTCGGGCGCAGACAGCAATTTCAGCATGACGGCAGACAATGTGGGCGGCACAAAAATTCTGGCAGCATTGGGATTACAGGTGAGCTTAAAAGACGATCCGGATTCCTTAAAACAATATCAGGAGTATGCGTCATACTACAATGAAAACGATAAAGCCGCTACCATTGCGGGAATGCGTAGCCTGATTGATGGGGATATAGCCACACAGACGCAGAATTATCTCGACAGGTATAAAAACCTTGTGGAATTAAAAAAAGAAGCAGAAGATAAAATCACAGAACTGAAAAAGGACAGTGATAAAAACGCAGATGCCATTAAGACGCAGGAAGAAAGCATAGCCGCATACGAAAAAGAAATGAAGGACATCACGGACAGCTATATTGACATTACCACGGCTGCCGGTGCTGCCGGTGAAGTAACCTATACAGCGACAGCGAAAGAGGATTTCAAAAAGAATGTGGAAGAATCCTATTATGAAAAAGCTGCGTATGCATCCGAAGTATTGAAAAAGTATAATGCGGGAACGGACGTAGAGGGGTATGCAACCAAGATTGAAGGCAGAGATGCACGGATTGTATTAAACGGTGCAGAGTTTACCAGCGCAAACAACACATTTGCCGTTAACGGGCTGACCTTCACAGCACTGGCGGAGACGAAGGCAGACGAAGTAGTGACTGTGACCACCCAGGATGATACGGACGGCATTTATAACATGCTGAAGGACTTCCTGAAGGAATACAACTCCATCATCAATGAAGTGGATAAGCTCTATAATGCCGACTCTGCAAAGGGATATGAACCATTGACGGATGACGAAAAGGATGCCATGTCCGAATCGGAAGCGGAGAAATACGAAACCAAGATTAAGGATGCACTTCTGCGCAGGGACAGCACCCTTTCAAGTATCCGTTCGGGCTTTGTGGAGGTCATGTCAAAGGGTATAGAGGTCAACGGAAAGACAATGTATCTGTCAAACTTCGGCATTAATACATTGAGCTATTTTATGGCCGGTGACAATGAAAAGAATATGTATCACATTGACGGAGATACGGATGATGCTTCAACCTCCGGCAATGCTGACAAATTAAAGAGTATGATTGCCAGTGACCCGGATACGGTGGTATCCTTCTTCACACAGTTGTCTAAAAATCTGTACAGCAAGATGAATGATCTGTCCAAGCCGGTAGAGGGCTACAGAAGCTACGGCAGTTTTTATGATGACAAAAAGATGAAAACGGATTACGACGATTATAAGACCAAGATTTCCGACCTGGAAAAAAAATTAGCGGATTATGAGGACAAATGGTACCGGAAGTTCAGTTCCATGGAAACTGCCCTTGCCAAGCTGCAGTCAAGTACCAGCGCCGTAACAAGCTTATTAGGAGGTTCATGATATGGCGTTACCCAATGCTTACAATCAGTATAACAACAGCAAAATTTTAACTGCATCTCCGGCAGAACTTGTGCTGATGCTTTATGACGGCGCCATTAAATTCTGCAATATAGCCGTTGCGGCTATTGAAGCGAAGGATGTACCCAAGGCGCATACCAACATTGTAAAGGCACAGAAAATCATAGACCATCTGCGCATGACCTTAAATATGAGCTATCCTGTGGCACAGGATTTTGAAAACATTTACAGTTATCTGGGACAGAGGCTGATAGAAGCCAATGTATCGAAGGATCCGGAAATATTAAAGGAAGTATGCACGCACTTACATTCTGTAAGGGATACCTGGAAGGAAGTTATGAAAACCGGACAGGGAGGTGCCTCATGATACAGAATTATTTACATATCATGGAAGAAAGCCTTCAGAAAAAGGATGCTTTGTTAGATAAGATAACCGATGTCTGCGAAAGACAGGAGGTTCTTTTGAAGGAGGATAGCTTTTCTTTGGAAGAATTCGACAAACTGATGGAGACCAAGGGAAAGCTGGCAGAAGAGCTGAATAGCCTGGATGACGGGTTTGAAAGCCTGTATGAAAAAATAAGGGAGCAGCTGCAGGGAGACAGACAGCAGTACCGGAATGAAATCCAGCATATGCAGGCCCTCATCCGGAGCATCACGGATAAAAGCAATCATATCCAGGCCATGGAAGAACGCAACAGACAGGGAATGGAGATGCAGCTTCAGAAGGAACGCACAAGACTGCAGAAGAACCGTCAGGCATCTGCAGCGGCTTATAATTACTACAAAAATATGAGTGGCGAAAGAATATCCGTTATGGATACAAAAAATTAAAAAAAATAGAAATGGGTATAAAGTTTCCAAAACTTTCACCGATATATATTTCAAGAAAAGCAAATGAGAAAATGCTTTCTGAAATTCTCAGGACCGATGGTTTCGCACGCCGGAGGAAATGAGCAACCGGCAGTGGACGCGTAGAGATGTGCGAACTTGACACGGACATTGCCAACGAAATCAATAGCCACATGGACGTGGCGATAAATTCAAGGAGGAATAAATTATGGTAGTACAACACAATCTTAAAGCAATGAACTCTAACAGAATGTTAGGCTTAACTTCCGCTTCTCAGGCTAAGTCAACTGAAAAGCTCTCTTCCGGATACAAGATCAACAGAGCAGCAGATGATGCAGCAGGTCTTTCCATCAGTGAAAAGATGAGAAAGCAGATCAGAGGTCTGACACAGGCTTCTTCCAACGCACAGGATGGTATCTCTTCCGTACAGACTGCTGAAGGTGCATTAAATGAAGTACAGGATATGCTTCAGAGAATGAACGAATTAGCAGTTAAGGCAGCTAACGGTACCAACTCCGAAGATGACAGAAGCTACATCCAGAACGAAATTGATCAGTTAACCACTGAAATCGACCGTGTTGCTGAAACAACCAAGTTCAACGAGACCTACCTGTTAAAGGGTGATCAGGATGCAGTTAAGGATTATACTTATAGCTATCAGAAAGCAAATGCTAAGGTTGCAACAGCGACTATGAGTACAACTGCATCTGCTAAGGGAACCAAAATAACTGGTCTTACGTTTAAGGATGATGCGACTGGTGAATCTCAGAACGAAGTTGCAAAGCTGATTCGCGATCAGGGGTTAACAGTTACATACAAGTCAGTAACTGCGGTAAGTGGTACAGCAGACAAAGTTGATAACTCTGCATCTGTTTCACTTAATGGAACTGATAAGTATAAAGTTACTACGGCAGCTGCTGGAAATAATCAGTTTGAGATTAAGGATAATAAGGGTACTGTAGTTGCTTCATTTACCGTAGAGAATACTAAACTAGCTAAAGATCAGGATGATAAGCTCGAGGGAACTGAAACATTTACCGCGACTGAAGCAAAGGCTGGTTATGCTAATGGAGAAACTATGAAGTATTATGACAAGGATGGTAATGGAATTCCTGAAAATGCTTTGGATAGTTATTTCACAGCAAGCACAGAAGGAAATACAGTTACACCGGCAGCTAGAGCTGATGCAAAGGCAGTGTATGATGCACTTGGCAATAAACTTTCTGCAGATGCAGGAATGGTAAGTGCAAAACAGGATTTAACAGGTGCATTAACCTTGACATTACATGTTGGTGCAGATGCTACCTCTAACAATCAGATTTCTGTTAACCTTGATGCTATGTCCGCTAAGGGACTTGGTGTTAATGGCTTGAAGGTGGATGGAACTGATGATAAGAATGCTCTTAGTGCAATCGAAACCATCAAGGAAGCTATCCAGAAGGTTTCTACCCAGCGTTCCGCTCTTGGTGCTGTTCAGAACAGACTGGAGCACACCATCAACAACCTTGACAACGTAGTTGAGAATACCACAAGTGCTGAAAGCCAGATTCGTGATACCGATATGGCTACTGAGATGGTTAAGTACTCCAACAACAACATCCTGTCCCAGGCTGGTCAGGCTATGTTGGCTCAGGCAAATCAGGCAAACCAGGGTGTACTTTCTCTGTTACAGTAATCATTGCAAAAACTACCAAAAGGGGACCTGCGAAAGCAGGTTCTCTTTTTTTGACGGAAAAAGAATAGAAATATGAAAATCTTCATAATTCTGAAGCGGTTATCGATAAAACGTCAAATAAATTAAAAAAGTATTAAATTACGAATAAACTCTTGCATCTGCTTTGCAGTCTGTGTTATCATGATTG
>SAMEA104315423__coassemble_3266_pt1 | contig 7195 bp, 9 predicted proteins | sample SAMEA104315423__metabat2_high_PE_006 | metagenome-assembled genome bin SAMEA104315423 (sample SAMEA104315423) | gut metagenome | biome: Monkey gut; feature: monkey-associated habitat; material: faeces | place: China | collected 2013 | reverse complement strand
GCCTCCTTTATTTTTTCCAGGCCTTCCGTGTATGCCTTCTTTGTCATATTTTTCCCGTCCACCCGGATAGTTTCCCGGGACTTAAACACCGCCGGTGAAGAAAAAGCTCCCACGCGGTAGCCGGCCGTTTTATAAACGGTAGAAAGATATGCCAGCACGGAGCCCTTGCCGTTTGTACCCGCAATGTGAATGCAGGGGAAGGCATCCTGCGGATTTCCAAGCCGTCTGCATAGCTCCTTTATGCTGCCGAGTCCCGGCACGATGCCGCTTTTCTTTAATTCATCCATAAAATCCAAACATTCTTTTTCCGTCATCATTTTCTACCCGCTTTGCATATTTTTTGCTTTCCCGGAAACACTTTTCATAATAGAAAAAAGGAGTTCCGTTATCTTGAAAAAACTACTGCACAATTTTCTCCATTGCGGTATCTTAGGCTGGTGCATGGAGATTATTTTTACAGCCCTGTCTTCCTACCGCAGGCGGCAGTTTTCCTTAAAAGGCAATACCTCCGTCTGGATGTTTCCCATATACGGCAGTGCCTCTTTGCAGACGTCTGCGGGGAAAACCGCTGCTTCTGCGCGGCTTTCTGTATGCCACCCTTATCTTTTCCGTAGAATTTCTAAGCGGAAAGCTCTTGCAGAAACGGCACATCTGCCCCTGGGATTACAGTCATTCCAAGTGGAATATCGGAAAAATCATCCGGCTTGATTACCTGCCCTGCTGGTTTCTGGCCGGCTTACTGTTTGAGCGCCTGCTTTTGGAGAACGAACCGGCTTCCGCATCCCGCCGTCTTACCGAAGAAAAGGACGGAGACATCTCTCCGCCCTTTTGAAGTCATATCCTTAATCGTTATCCATATCATCCATGGTTTCCGTGCCGATGTTTAACGTATTTAAGGTACGTCTTCTCATGCGGGCTGCTTCGGAAGCCTCTAAAATATAGTTTTTAATTTCCCTGGACCTTTTCACATGCTCAATAATAAGCTTGGGATGGGTGGTATCACCGGTAAAGCAGGTAATGGTGCCGAGTCCCACCAGTCTTTCAAAAAAAGTCTGTGTATGCTCTACATCCTGTACTTTATACATATAACAGTCATTTTCGACTTTTTTGAAAAAGCCCTGATCTATCGTAAGCACATCATCCTTGATGATGTAAACCGTGAATGTAAACGGCAGTCCCAAAAACACCCATCTTTTTCTTTCCCTGTACTTGATATCCTCATCCGTTTCTTTAGCCATATCCGCAATACCTTCCCTTTCCTTTTGTACACAAATATCAATATTATAAAGAAGATTATACGTGAAAAGAAGATATTATGCAAGGCTATTACGGGATGGAAAATTATTTTCAAAATATTTTTTGAAATCCCCCAAAGACTAATTGCATCACCCCTCCCTTTGTGTTACAATGTTAAAAATCTGAAAAGGAGGATGATATCGTGACAGCTAAGGAATGTATTAAAGGACGCAGAAGTATTCGTAAATTTGCAGATACTCCCGTTTCCATGGATGTGATTGCAGATATTGTAGAAACCGCTTCTTATGCTCCCAGTTGGAAGCATACACAGATTACCCGTTATATTGCAGTGGAAGGCGAGCTGAAGGACAAAATCGCCGATGAATGTACCAGCGCTTATGCAAAAAATGGTGAGATTATCAAAAATGCTCCCATGCTGATTGCTGTTACTTTCATTAAAAACCGCAGCGGATTTGAACGTGACGGCTCCTATTCCACTCCCAAGGAAGGAGGCTGGCAGATGTTTGATGCCGGTGTTGCTTCCGAAGCTTTTTGTTTAGCAGCTTACGAGCAGGGACTCGGTACCGTAATTATGGGGATTTTTGATGAAGCCAAAGCCGCTTCCCTTCTGGAAGTTCCCGAAGAAAGAGAATTGGTTGCTTTAATTCCTATTGGCTATCCCGCTGAAAGTCCTGCCGCTCCCAAACGCAAGAGCGTGGAGGAATTATTATCATTCAAATAAATACATTAAAATCGAAGAGTTTTTTCTCTTCGATTTTTTTTGGGTCTTTCGCAATGTTCCATGCCGTATCCGCGGCAGAATAAATACAATGCGCCGCAGTTGCGGCAGAATGTGAGGAAATAGAATGAGACATTTAATGAGCCCACTGGATTTTTCCGTGGAAGAATTGGACAAGCTTTTTGACTTGGCGGAGGACATTGAAGCCTCCCCCGAAAAATATGCCCATGCCTGTGACGGCAAGGTACTTGCTACCTGCTTCTACGAACCCAGCACCCGTACCCGTTTAAGCTTTGAGTCCGCCATGATTCATCTGGGTGGAAAGGTACTCGGCTTCTCCGATGCCGCCAACTCATCCGCTTCCAAGGGTGAAAGCGTATCCGACACCATCCGCGTTATCTCCTGCTTTGCCGATATCTGTGCCATGCGTCATCCCAAAGAAGGTGCTCCTCAGGTATTCCGGTTATCAATGCCGGCGACGGCGGTCACCAGCATCCCACCCAGACCCTGACGGATCTGCTTACCATCCGCAGTCTGAAGCACCGTCTGGACAACATGACCATCGGTCTTTGCGGCGACTTAAAGTTCGGCCGTACCGTACACTCCTTAATCCGTGCCCTGGTGCGCTATGAAAATGTCCGGTTTATCTTCATCTCCCCCGAAGAGCTCCGTGTGCCCGACTACATCACGGATATGTTAAAAGAAAAAAATATCCCCTACGAAGAAGTCATCCGTCTGGAAAACGTAATGCCTTCCCTGGATATTTTGTACATGACCCGTGTACAGAAGGAACGTTTCTTCAACGAAGAAGATTATGTCCGTCTGAAGGATTTCTACATTCTGGACAAGGCCAAAATGGAATATGCCAGACCGGATATGCTGATTTTACATCCCCTGCCCCGTGTCAATGAAATTTCCGTAGAAATTGATGATGACCCCAGAGCCGCTTATTTCAAGCAGGTGCAATACGGTGTCTATGTAAGAATGGCGCTGATTTTAACACTCTTAGGAAAAGGAGATATATTATGTTAAACGTAGGAAAGATTGAAGAAGGATTTGTACTGGACCATATCGAAGCCGGCAAGAGCATGGATATTTACAAAAACCTGCAGCTCGGCAAATTAGACTGCACCGTTGCCATTATCAAAAATGCCCGCAGTAACAAAATGGGGAAAAAGGATATTCTTAAAGTGGAATGCGACATCAACCAGCTTGACTTGGACGTCCTGGCATTCATTGACCACAACATCACCGTAAACGTCATCAAGGACGGTGAAATCGTGGACAAAAAGGAACTGGTTCTTCCCAAGACCATTACCAATGTCATCCACTGCAGAAATCCCCGTTGCATTACCTCCATTGAGCAGGGCCTGCCCCACATCTTTGTTCTGGCAGACGAGGAAAAAGAAATTTACCGCTGCAAATACTGTGAAGAAAAAGCAGACAGAAAGAAGTTGTAAATTAAAAAGCAGTAAATTAAAAGGAGAGGCCCATCCGGGTATCTCCTTTTTGTTTGTTATCTTTTTTTCTTACTTTACTTATCTCTGTCTTTTTTCTTACCCAGCCAGCCTTCTTTTTGCAGCTCCTGTAAATCCTCGTCATATAACCTGGACTTCATGGTCGGGTTGTTCTTGAATATCTTCGCTAATACCTTGTTGTTGCGCATGCTTTCATGCTTGGCGGCATTAATCCTGTACTGCGCCTGCAGATCCATAATTTCCTCTCTGTCGTCCTGGGAATACTGCTCGGATTTCTGACGCAGGCTTTCCTTGATGGCAGCAAAGCTCTTTTCGATGCCTGCCATACTTTCGGCAAATGCCACCTTTTTCTGTCCCATACTCTCGGCAAATGCCTCTTTTTTCTGACCCATGCTCTCGGCAAATGCCTGTTTCTTCTGGTCAACCGTTTCCGCAAAGGCCACTTTTCTGCGCTCCGCATTTTCCGCCATAGCTTCCCTGCGTTCCGCCCAGTCCTCTCCCGCTACTGCGGCAATAACCTCGGCTCTCTTCTGGATACGCTGCATTTCGCCCTTAAGCTTCTCCATAGAAACCAGCACATCCCGCAAATCGAGAGCTGCCTTGAAGGAAAGAGCAAAATCCCACACAATATAACAGGTCAGAAGAAGTGTCGCTATGGTCAGGATATTGTCCGGAATAGCCAGCACCAGTTTTTCCACCGGTTTGTGGATAACATAATTCATAAGCAGGGTAAGACCGCCCCAGGCGAGTGAACAGCCGAGACAGATATGTCCCTGAAAGTTAAAGGGCTGATTGGAATAATCCCAGTACCTTACCTTGAACAGAGCTTCCATTGCCACACCGGTAAAATACTCTAAGATGGTGGCGCCGATGCATCCGGCAATATAGACCGCCCACCAGTGTCCGATAAAAGGCTTCGAAACCACTAAAAGAAGAATGGCGCCGCTGCCGTACAGCGGCAGAAACGGTCCCTTCATAAAGCCTCTGTTTACCCAACGTTTTGACTTTAAGGACACGTAACATGACTCAAAGCACCAGCCGAAAAAACAGTAAAAATAAAAGAAAAACAGCCATTGAATGATTGTGTAAGAATACATAAAATCTCTCCCATCAGGTAAAGGTCTCAAATCGCAGACAGAGCTTACCTTTTTTCGTTGTGTATTTTTCTTCCGCAAAAATAAATTTGCCGAAGCCTCTGACGTTGACCACATCTCCCACGGCAAGAGGTCTGCTGTTGTTTTCCGTCAGCCTGCCGTTCACAAAGACCCTGCCTGCCGCAAACATCTGCAGGCTTTCGCTTCTGGACAAATTACACAGCCTGGAAATACAACCGTCCAGGCGCAGGGAGCTGACAAGTACCTCCTGCTCACCCGGCTTTTCAAAGGAAAAGCTCACCGCCGGGTCTGTTTTTTCGCATTTCACATGGGTGTGCTTAATCTGCAGAAGATTTTCGCAGATAAAGTCCTCCATGGAACGGATGCAGAAAATATAACCCTCTTTTTCTCCGGTCCGGATGTCTCCGATACAGCTTCTCTCCATTCCCAGATTCATCAGTGCACCGAGAAAATCCCGGTGGGAAAGTTCATCCGCAAACTTTGCCAGAAGCGGCGTCACATGAATGCAGGTAATGGGAAACTCTTCCTCATAGCCGAATTCCTGCGGGGAACCAAACCGCACCATCTGTCTTTCCGCCATCTCATAACCGCCGAAAAGCATCGGATGGGCAAAGGAAATCTCTTTTTTCATCTGCTCATAAACCGATATTTCCGAGAGTCCCAGGAACGCACTGAAGGTGTAAATATTCTGCTGATAGGATTTATTTGCAAGGTCCCGCAGCCTGTTGCAAAACTGCTGCTCCTCTTTGTCTGAACTAAATGCCATAGTGTTTTTTTTCCTTCTCCGGTATGCTGCCCCGGGTCCGGTATGCAGCACATACCGGGTAAATCGTATTCCGCTCAGCCTAATGCCACATCCAGAATCATCATTAAAAGAAATCCCACCAGTACGCCCAGCGTACCCGCATGGGAATGTTCGCCCAGATGCGCTTCGGGAATCAGTTCTTCCACCACCACATACATCATGGCGCCTGCCGCAAAGGACAAAAGCCATGGCATGAAGGGAACCAGTATGCCTGCCAGAAATACCGTCAGAATACCGAAAATCGGTTCTACAATGCCGGAAAGGCATCCGTACAGAAATGCCCGGAAAGAAGAAGTTCCTTCCTTCTTCAGGGGCAGGGAAATGGCTGCGCCCTCCGGAAAGTTCTGGATACCGATACCGATAGCCAGTGCAAACGCCGCCGCATAATCCGCCGCCGTGCCTCCGTTAATGCCCGCATTGGCAAACGCAAGCCCCATCGCCATTCCCTCCGGAATGTTGTGCAGGGTTACGGCAAACACCATAAGCGTTGTCCGTCCCAGAGACGTATGGGGTCCCTCCGCCTTCGTTTCTCCTATATGAAGATGTGGAATGAGTATATCCATCAGAAGTAGGAAAACAGCTCCCAGCACGAAACCTCCCGCTGCCGGAATCCATCCGATACTACCGTTTTCTTCTGCCTGTTCAATAGACGGAATCAGAAGTGACCATACCCCTGCCGCTATCATGACTCCCGCCGCAAATCCCAAAAAAGCCTTGTGAACGGACTCTTTCATGGACTTTGTAAAAAAGAAAACCACTGCTGCTCCCAATGTCGTCATAAGCCACGCAAAACCGGTACCTTCCAGTGCCAGTATAAAAGTATTCATTTTTCCTCCTAACTTTAATTAAAACTGATGACCTCTTTTTTCGGTGCCTTGGCTTTTTCCACACTGACAGCCGTAAGCACCGGTCCTTCTCCCTGGTAATCAGCCCAGTATTTTCTGTGTACCACCGCTTTTACCTTTACCCATTCCTTCTGTTTCAGGGCATCCGCTCCTTCGTATTCACAGGCATAGCCTAAGAAGGAAATGTCCTCTGCGCAACAGGTCATTGCCATACGGCCGGGTACAAAATAATTCTTGGGAAAATCCTTGGGTTTCAGAACCATGGCAAGGAACTCGACGGTCTTTCCTTCGTATCGTTCCGGATGGTCCATAATATCCAGAAACCAGATACCGTATCCGTTATCGTCCAGCTTCAGCACCTCTGCGGATAAATCGTAAGGAAGGTCATCCTCTAAGATATCCGTAATTTCTCCGTTGGCATCTTCAAAAATAACGTCTGCCCTGGGATTTACCGCTTTAATGTTTCTCTTATACGTATTTAAGTCCTGCACTCCGTCACAGCGGTTCATGATAATCATTTCGGAATTCTTTACCATTTCCGCAAGCTGGGAACGCATATTTGTATAATACATGGGGAATGTGGAGCCGTCAATGGTGGTAATCTGCTGCTCGATACGCCACGATCTGGGCAGCTTCATGTTGCGGATATTCCACATACCATTATATTCTATGATAATCCTGCCCGGTTTGTGCTTCTTCTCCAGCTCCGTCAGATATTCCGGAGTAAAATCTTCTTCGTTTTCAATAACTTCCATTACCGTGTGGCTCTTTTTCAAAAGCTTTTCGTCATATTCTTCCACACCTTCCTCGCAAAGAACCAAAAGGGTTGTTTCCCTGCTCTGGAAGTAGGGCTGTCCCAGTGTATAGGAAATGAACTGTGTTTTGCCGCTTTCCAAAAAGCCGTTAATCATATATACGGGTTTCATACTTTTCAGGTCTCCTTATCTCAAGATACCTTCCTGCCGGTGAAAGCCGGC
>SAMEA104315423__coassemble_3153_pt1 | contig 7575 bp, 5 predicted proteins | sample SAMEA104315423__metabat2_high_PE_006 | metagenome-assembled genome bin SAMEA104315423 (sample SAMEA104315423) | gut metagenome | biome: Monkey gut; feature: monkey-associated habitat; material: faeces | place: China | collected 2013 | reverse complement strand
ATTACGCACCTTCCGCAGATAGCGGCTATGGCGGACAGTCATTTTGTGATTGAAAAGGAAACGGACGGCAGCAGCACCCAGACCGAAATCAGAAAACTGTCCGAAGAAGGCACAAAGGAAGAGCTGGCACGCCTTTTGGGAGCGGACAGCCTTTCCGAAAAGGCACTGGAAAATGCCGGAGAATTAAGAAAACAGGCGGAAAACATAAAACAGAAAAAATTGCAGGTTTCCCGTTTAGAGTCATAAAAATTGCTAACAATAGTAGTAAGAAAAGAGTATCCATCATGGGTACTCTTTTTTTAGTGTGGCGGAAAGGAAGTGTACGGATTGCGGAAAAAAATATACAGAGGCTGTCTGTGGACGGCACTTATTCTGACGGTTTTTACTCTGTGCCTGCTGTGGCTGCTTGGGGTTTACCGGAAAATTCCCGATAATATAAAACTTCGCAGGGGAGAAGAACAGGTGATAGACATTGGCGTACCGGTGGAAGGAATTATCAAAAAAACAGACAGTGCCCTGTGGGAGAGGGAGCAGGAAAACGGAGTGCCGGTGGCAGGAGGCCGGGAAAGTAATATACCGGCGGACAGCATCCGCATAGATTTGCGGGAGCCGGTCACCATGAAGGCGGAAAAAGAAGAAACCTACCGGATGGAGCTGAAGCTGTTCGGCATTATTCCGTTCAAACAGGTGGGCGTGCAGGTCATCGAAGACAAGATGCTGACACCGGTGGGGCTTCCCATCGGCATCTACCTGAAAACGGAGGGCGTTATGGTCATCGGCATCGGGGATTTTAAGACCCCGGACCGGACGACGGTTTCCCCGGCGGCGTTTCTGTTAAAAACAGGGGACTATATCGTAGCCGTGGACGGGGAGGAGGTCACGGACAAAAAGCAGTTTATTTCCATGGTGGAAAATTCCGGCGGAAATAAGATGACGCTTACCGTAAGGAGGGAGGACGAAACCATGGATATTGCGGTCATCCCGGAAAAAAATACGGCGGGTGAATATAAAATCGGTATCTGGGTCCGGGACAATGCCCAGGGTATCGGCACCATGACCTTTATAGACAGCGAAGGAAATTTCGGTGCACTGGGGCACGGCATCAGCGATGTGGATGCCGGCATTACCATGGAGGTAAAAAGCGGAACCCTTTATGAAACCCGGATTATAGCCGTTCGCAAAGGAGAAAAGGGAAATCCCGGGGAAATGACGGGCATGATAGAATATTCGGAGCGCAACATTCTGGGAGAAATTACCGAAAATTCCAATCAGGGTATTTACGGTGTCTGCAATGAAAAAATGCTGGAAAAAATAACCGCGGAGCCCATGAAAATAGCCTTGCGCCAGGAGGTGGAGACAGGGGATGCCAAGATACTCTGCACCATAGGCAGCGAGACTGCGTACTATGACATCCAAATCAGGGAAATGTATCAGGATGCCAGTCATAAAAACAAGGAAATGGTGCTGGAAGTCACGGATCCGGAGCTCATCCGAAAAACAGGGGGCATCGTGCAGGGCATGAGCGGAGCGCCCATTATCCAGAACGGCCGGCTGGTGGGCGCCGTCACCCATGTGCTTGTCAACGAACCCACAAAGGGCTACGGCATCTTTATAGAGTCCATGATAGACCACGACGTGTAAAACAATAAAAATCACACCTTTTATGTGAAATCTTTTGGATTGTTTCCCCTGCGCCGGATATTGTATACTATAACATAACAGAAGAAAACAGAAACAGGAAGGATGCATAGGATGAAACGATTTTTAACAACTCTGCTGCTTGCGGCATGTATGCTTTCAAGCCTCACAGGATGCGGAAGCAAGGTGAACGAAAGAGAAGGAAACAAAACCCTGCCCATAGCGGACAATTCCGTGGATTTTGCATACAGCCTTAAATTGGGATGGAACCTCGGAAACACGCTGGAGTCCACCGGTACCAGGCTTCTGAATGCGGAAACTGCCTGGGGACAGCCGAAGACCACAAAGGAAATGATAGATTATGTGAAGGAAGCGGGCTTTACCGGCATCCGTATTCCGGTGACCTGGAGCAGCCATATGAATGACGACTACACCATTGACGAAATGTGGATGGACAGGGTGCAGGAGGTTGTGGACTACGGACTGGATGCGGGCTTGTATGTGATCTTAAATTCCCACCACGACTGTGAAAAATATTTTCCGTCCGAGGAAAACTTAGAGAACGGAAAGGCATACCTTGCCGCCGTCTGGACCCAGATAAGCGAGAGATTTAAGGACTATGACGAAAGACTGATTTTCGAGTCCATGAACGAACCGAGACTGATCAATACCGCAAAAGAATGGTGGTTTACGGAAAACGACCCGGACGGACTGGAATCCATCCGCTGCATCGTGGAAATGAACCAGACCTTTGTGGATACGGTGCGGAGCGGGGAGCATTACAACAAGACCCGTTACCTGATGGTGCCGAGCAATGCCGCTTCCGCCCAGAATGCCCTGTCCGATGCCTTTTCCATGCCGGAGGACGAAGCGGACAGAGTGATACTTTCCGTGCATGCCTATTCCCCGTATGATTTTGCCATGAATGCAAACGGCTATACGGAATGGACTGAGGAGAGGGCGCCGGAGCTGTCCTTCTTAGATGACCTTTACGAGAAGTTTGTGAAAAACGGATACGGCGTGGTCATCGGGGAAATGGGAGCCATAAACAAGGACAATTACGAAGACCGCATTGCCTGGGCAAAGGATTACACGGAAAAGGCATCCGCCGATAAAATGTCCTGCTTTTTATGGGACAACAACGGCACGAAAATCGGCAGTGAGAATTTTGCCATGATTGACAGAAGAAACCAAAAAATTTATTATCCGGAAATGCTTCAAGCCATGCTTGCAAACTATCAGTAAAGGAGAAAGTGCGCAGAATTTGTAAATATTATGCGATGAGTACAGGTTGCGTCAAATTGCGTCAAAACTGTATAATAAATCTTGGAAACTTTTTGCAGAAAAAGGAAAGGTATAGGTGTTATCATGGAACAACTCAACTTGATGACCACCAAAGATAATGAAAAGCTATACAAAATACTGGGTCAGCTTATCAGCTGCGACAAAGAATTCCAGATTATGATTACGGTCCCGTCCGGAAAGGATAAGACGCAGGAGAAGACAAAGGTCGAAGAAATAAAAAAAGAAGAAACGAGGGATCTGGAGCAGGACGTCACGGATATGATACATGAAATCGGCGTGCCGGCACATATCAAAGGATACCAGTACTTACGGGAGGCCATCATGATGTCCGTGGAGGACACCACCATGTTAAGTTCCATTACGAAAATTCTGTATCCCACCATTGCGAAGCGCTTCGGCACCACGCCGAGCCGAGTGGAAAGAGCCATACGGCATGCCATTGAAGTGGCGTGGAGCAGGGGAAGAATGGAAACACTGGATGCCCTTTTCGGCTACACCATAAATACCGGCAAAGGCAAACCCACCAATTCTGAGTTTATCGCCCTGATTGCGGACCGCATCCGATTGAAATACCGAAATTAAATCTTTAAAATACCCTCCCATTGATGTATAATAAAAAAAACTAAGCTGATATGGGAGGGATTTCTTTTGAAGAACATTTTATTTGCAGCATCGGAAGGCGTGCCCTTTATCAAAACAGGCGGTCTTGCGGATGTTGTGGGCTCACTGCCGAAATGTATTGACAAAGAGTACTATGATGTGCGGGTTATTCTGCCGAAATATTCCTGCATGAAACCGCAGATGCAGGAGAAACTGCAGTACATCACACATTTTTATATGGATTTTAACTGGCACGAGGAGTACGTGGGGGTATTGGGAGCCAACGTGGACGGAATCCAGTATTATTTCATTGATAACGAGCATTATTTCACCGGTTTCAAGCCCTACGGGGATGATGTTTTATTTGAAATCGAGAAATATTCTTATTTCTGTAAGGCCGTGCTTTCCGCACTGCCCCTGATCGGCTTTCAGCCCGACATCATTCACTGCCATGACTGGCAGACGGGACTCATTCCCGTGTACTTAAAGGAACGGTTCCGCGGCAATTCCTTCTTCTGGAACGTGAAGTCCGTTATGACCATCCACAACCTGAAATTCCAGGGAAAATGGGATGTAAAGGCAGTACAGAATATCACGGGTCTGCCGGACTATTACTTTACACCGGATAAGCTGGAATGCTACAAGGATGCCAACCTCTTAAAGGGCGGTCTGGTATTTGCGGATGCGATTACCACCGTAAGCCAGACATATGCAGAGGAGATCAAGACCGACTTCTACGGCGAGGGCTTAAACGGTCTTATGAATGCAAGGGCGCATGACCTCCGCGGTATTGTAAACGGCATCGACTACGACGAATTCAATCCGGCAACGGATGCGTACATACCGTTCAAGTATGATCCCGTTACCTTCCGCAAGGAAAAGGTAAAGAACAAACGAGACCTGCAGAAAGAACTGAATTTAGCGCAGGACGACAGGAAGTTCATGATAGGTATCGTTTCCCGTCTGACAGACCAGAAGGGACTCGACCTGATAGCTTATGTTATGGATGAGCTTTGCCAGGACAATATACAGATTGTGGTACTGGGTACCGGAGAAGAGCGCTACGAAAACATGTTCCGTCACTTCGACTGGAAGTATGCGGACCGCGTTTCCGCCAATATTTATTACTCCGAAGACCTTTCCCACAAGATTTATGCGGCATGTGACGCTTACCTGATGCCGTCCCTGTTTGAACCCTGCGGCTTAAGCCAGCTGATTGCGCTGCGCTACGGCACGGTTCCCATTGTCAGGGAGACGGGCGGACTGAAAGATACCGTACAGCCTTACAATGAATACGAAGGAACCGGCACCGGATTTTCCTTTGCCAACTACAATGCACATGAAATGCTTCGTACCATTCGTTATGCAGAGCATGTATATTACGACAAGAAGAGAGAATGGAACAAGATTATCGACCGCGGTATGGCGGCAGACTTCTCATGGCATGTATCGGCAGGCAAATACCAGGAAATGTATGACTGGCTGATTGGCCGTTAAGAGTCGGCACAGACGGCGGAACGGTCGCCGGGTTTCGGTTAGGATTTGATTTAAAATGAGCAAAAGTAGTAACAAAAACGGTTTTATCATACAGGCCGGAATTCTGGCGGCAGCCGGAATTATCTGCAGAATTATAGGGCTTCTTTACAGAAGCCCTTTAGCTGCTGTTATCGGAGATGAAGGAAACGGCTATTACCAGGCAGCGTACAATATCTATACCATGATACTTCTGATATCTTCTTACAGCATCCCGTCTGCCATCTCCAAGGTTATCGCCCAGAAGCTTGCCACCCATGAATACCGGAATGCACACAGGGTATTTACCTGTGCGATTTATTATGTGCTGATTGTGGGCGGACTGGCGAGCCTGGTACTGTTTTTCGGCGCGGGCTTTTTAACCAGGGGTCCGGCGGTGCAGGTCGTGAGAGTCTTTGCTCCCACGGTTTTTCTGTATGGACTTTTGGGCGTGCTGAGAGGATATTTCCAGGCGCACCGCAGTATGGTGCAGACCTCCGTATCCCAGATTATTGAACAGATACTGAATGCCGTTGTCAGCATCGGCGCGGCATATCTTCTGATTATTCTGATGCTTTCCACCACGGACAAATATGTGATAAACGACGACCATTCCGTAAGTCTCGGAAGTACCGTTGTACAGGAAATGGCAGAGGAGCAGACCGACGAAAACGGCATTGTGACCTATGTGCTTTCCGACGAGCAGCAGGCATGGAACACGAAGCATGCCCTCTACGGCGCCATCGGCAGCGCTTTAGGTACCGGCTCCGGCGTATTGATTGCCCTGCTTTTCATGTGGGCGGTTTATCTGTTGAACAAGGGCACCATCTACCGGCGTATCGGGCGCGACAGGCACCCGGTGGAAGAGTACGGGGAAATCATAAAAACCATTACCGGTGTGATTATTCCCTTTATTTTAAGTACGGCAATTTACAATCTGACGACAGTGGTCAATCAGACTGTTTACACGTATATAGCGGCAGAAAAAAAGAACATGGAAAACACGGAAATATCCACCCGTTACGGTATTTTCTCCGGTAAGGCAGTGGTCATTTCCAAAATTCCCATTGCGATTTCCACAGCCATAGCCTCCGCAATTCTGCCGACGGTATCGGCACTGGCGGGCAGCGGGGATATGAAAGGCGCCCGCAGGAAAACGGCACAGGCAGTGAAGACCACCATGTTTATCGCCATTCCCGCCACGGTGGGCATTGCGGTGCTGGCACGTCCCATTACCTGGCTTCTGTTCCCACAGAAAGCTTCCATTGATATGGCATCCAGACTGCTGATGCTGCTTGCCGTATCCATTATTCTCTACTCCCTGTCAACCCTGACAAACTCCATTCTGCAGGGCATCGGACAGGTAAGAGTGCCGGTGAAGAACGCCGCGGTGGCGCTGGTAATCCAGACCGCGATTACGGCGCTGCTTTTACTGCTTACCGGACTGGATATGTATGCGCTGGTCATTGCGGAAATCGTATATTCCGGCATGATGTGCTTCTTAAACCAGCGTTCCATCCGCAGGTACATGTATTACCGGCAGGAAATTTTTAAGACCTTTATCGTACCCTTTGTGGCTTCCGTCTTTATGGGACTGGCTGCCTACGGTACCTATGCCGGCATCCATGCGCTTATGGGCGGCGGAGAATACCCGGGCAGAATACAGAATGCCATTGCCCTCATTCCGGCGATTTTAGTGGGCTGCGTGGTATATTTTGTACTGGAAATCCTTTTTGGGGGTATCAGTGAAAAAGAACTGCGGGAATTGCCCAAGGGCTATCTTATGGTGAAGGTGGCAAAGAAGCTGCATCTAATGTAAAAAACGGAACGGTGAAACCGTTTGCAGGGTGAAGCTGCCCTGCAAAATCAGGAAACAGAAAGGAGCCGACATGGCTTTTGACGGAATAACCATAGCAAATGTAGTACAGGAAATGAAGGACGTATTGATCGGCGGGCGCATTTACAAAATAGCCCAGCCGGAACCGGACGAGATGATTTTTACCATCAAACAGCCGCACGGACAATACCGCCTTCTGATTTCGGCAGGTGCTTCCCTGCCGCTTCTTTATGTATCGGCACAGAACAAACCCAGCCCTATGACGGCGCCCAATTTCTGCATGCTTCTGCGTAAGCACTTGCAGAACGGCAGAATTGTGGACATTACCCAGCCGGGACTGGAGCGTATTGTCACCATAGAAATGGAACACTTAAACGAAATGGGCGACCTCTGCCGGAAAAAACTGATTGTGGAAATCATGGGAAAATACAGTAACATCATTTTCTGCGACGACAACGATATCATCATCGACAGCATCAAGAGAGTATCGGCGTTAGTGAGCTCCGTCCGGGAAGTGCTTCCCGGCAAGATGTATTTCGTTGCCGATACCACCCATAAGAAAGATGCCATGACGGTGACAAAAGAGGAGTTCTTAACCGTTATGAAGGAAGCGCCCATGCCGGCGTTCAAGGCATTCTACACTTCCTTTACGGGCATTTCCCCTATTATGGGACAGGAAATCT
>SAMEA104315423__coassemble_3134_pt1 | contig 7639 bp, 5 predicted proteins | sample SAMEA104315423__metabat2_high_PE_006 | metagenome-assembled genome bin SAMEA104315423 (sample SAMEA104315423) | gut metagenome | biome: Monkey gut; feature: monkey-associated habitat; material: faeces | place: China | collected 2013 | reverse complement strand
GAAGTTGTACGACAAGCGGCAGGACATTGCCAAGAAAGACCAGCGCAGGGAAGCGGAAAAAGAATTTAAGGTAAAAAACCTATATTAAATTTGTATTAATTTTTTATACGTTTCTTGACGGAAGAAAGAAGAGTGCATATAATATAGGTAACAATAAGGGCTAGTCAAGGTTTCGACAGGAGTCTTGCAGCTGGAGAAGCTATCCGCAGGCGATGCGTCAAATCGCAAAAATAAATATAAACGCTGAAGATAATTTAGCATACGCTGCCTAATGGCAGCTGTCCGCTCTAAGGCACTCACACTTTAGAATCCGGGCATCGACTATGTGAGAAACGACACGGTCTAAGCTTTGCAGCCGTGGGCGTATCATGAAGCTACTGAGTACGGCAGGCTGTCAATTTCCTACTGTATGAGGGAACGGGACATTCGTCCGAGATAATTGACTATGATAGTAGAAGGACAGGGAATGGGCTTTTGGACACGGGTTCGACTCCCGTCTGGTCCACTTCTTAACAATGAAGGGTCGGTCTATTTTAGGCCGGCCTTTTCTTTTTTGCAGAGAATAGAAAGGAGATACTCATGGATACCTATACCGATACAAGAGGAGAGCGTACGGTGGGAGGCTTTGTGTTCCAGACAACGGAAGACGCTGCGCTGGCCTCACAGGAGCTGAAAAAAACAGAATACCTCAGGATGCATTTGTCCTATGACAACCCGGAAAAGGTAAAGCAGATATATGAAAAAGCTGTGACGGAGCGTACCTTCAGGACTCCGGTGGGCTACGGATTTTTGTGGGAATTAAGGAATTTTCTTTTGGAAAACGGTATCCCAGAGGAGGAATTAAAGCCTATTCCGTTGCAGATATCCTACCAGCTCAGAAAAAACAGTTATACACCGGTGCCGAAGAAGAAGCAGGAGAAAGCATCCGGGCAGCCCAGGCTTATGATGTATTCCGTGATACTCAATATACTGCTTGCCATGGCGGTGGCAGCCATGTTTGCCATAGCTGCAAACGGCAAGAGCCCGAATATCCTGAACTACGAAAAAGCAATCACCAACCGCTATGCCTCCTGGGAGCAGGAGCTTACGGAACGGGAAAATGCCGTCAGGGAAAAAGAACGGGAACTGAATATACAATGACGGAAGCCGGATAAGACAGAACAACCGGAACAGAAACATAAAGACAGGTAAGAAAAGGCAGGGTATGGATATGGACAGACTGAAAATACTGGTGGTAGATGACGAAAGCAGGATGCGCAAGCTCATACGCGACTTTTTGGTAAAGGACAATTTTGAAGTCCTGGAAGCAGGGGACGGAGAGGAAGCTGTGGGCATTTTCTTTGAACAGAAGGATATAGCCCTGATTGTACTGGATGTAATGATGCCTAAAATGGACGGATGGGAGGTCTGCAAGGAAATCCGCAGATATTCCAAGGTACCCATTATCATGCTGACGGCAAAGAGCGCCGAAAGCGACGAATTGCTGGGATTTGAACTGGGGATTGACGAGTATATCAGCAAGCCCTTCAGCCCCAAGATACTTGTGGCACGCATTGAGGCTATTTTGAGAAGAACCGTGCAGCATAACGAAGAGGAAATCCTTTCCGCGGGCGGTATTGAATTAAACAAATCAGCCCATATGGTCAAGATTGACGGGGAAAGCGTGGACTTAAGCTACAAGGAATTTGAACTTCTGACGTATTTCATGGAAAATCAGGGAATTGCCCTTTCCCGTGAAAAAATCTTAAACCATGTCTGGAACTATGATTATTTCGGAGATGCCAGAACCATTGACACCCATGTGAAAAAACTCCGCAGCAAACTGGGTAGCAAGGGTGATTTAATCAAGACCATCTGGGGGATGGGGTACAAATTTGAAGCAGGACGTGAGGAATAAATGAAGCATTCCATTAAAAGACAGGTGGCACTGATTTTTATAGGGCTTATGGCGGCAACACTGTTAATCTGTTGGATGATCAACAATACCTTTCTGCAGAAATATTACGAAGAGGAGCGCAAAAAGGCACTCATCCACACCTATGAAATTTTAGACACCAATATGCAGAGCAATTCTTTCAGCGAGGATTCGTTTGAAATTGAAATGGAAAAAATATCGGGCAAGTACAACATCATGGGCGTGGTACAGGATACGGAAGCACGCATTATCGCAACCTTCGGCAACGACATGGACATGCTCAAAGGTCTTTTGTGGGACCGGATATACACACCGATTAAGGACCCTTATATTTTGGAGGAAACGGACCGTTACACCGTCCAGAAGGTCGAGGACTCCAAGACGAGGACGGAATATATGGAAATGGTGGGCTGGCTGTCGGAAGGACAGGCATTTTATATCCGTACGCCACTGGAAAACATCCGGGAAAGTGTAAAAATTGCCAATCGGTTTCTGTTTTACGCGGGTCTTATCTGTATTGCCATAAGCAGTGTTATTATTTTTTACGTGACCGGAAAGATTACACAGCCCATCTTAAAGCTGGCGGAGATTTCAGAGCGGATGACAAAGCTGGATTTTGATGCCAAGTACGAAGGGGAGCAGAAGAGTGAAATCGGCCTTCTGGGTGAGCATATGAATACGTTGTCCGAGACCCTTGAGAGCACTATACAGGAGCTGAAAAATGCCAATATCGAACTCCACAAGGATATTGAGAACAAAGAGAAAATCGATTCCATGCGAAAGGAATTCCTGTCCAATGTTTCCCATGAGTTAAAGACCCCTATTGCGCTTATCCAGGGCTATGCGGAGGGCTTGCAGGAGGGTATCAACGACGATGCGGAAAGCAGGGAATTTTACTGCAGCGTCATTGTGGATGAAGCGAATAAAATGAACCAGATGGTAAAGAAGCTCATGACCCTGAATGAATTGGAATTCGGTAAGGAAACGGTGAACTTCGAACGTTTCGATGTGGTTGCTCTTATCCGCAACCATATCCAGTCCGCCGGTATTCTGGCAAACGGTCAGGATATTCAGATACGCATGGAGCCCAGTGCCCCCATTTATGTCTGGGCGGATGAGTACATGACGGAGGAAGTGTTTACCAATTACTTTACCAATGCCCTGCATTACTGCGGCGGGGAAAAGATTGTGGAAATCCGCTTCGGCAAGGAAAAAGGCAAGGTGCGCATCAGTATTTTCAACACCGGCAATAAAATACCGGAGGAGTCTATTCCTTATCTTTGGGATAAATTTTACAAAGTGGATAAGGCAAGAACCCGGGAATACGGCGGAAGCGGTGTGGGACTTTCCATTGTAAAGGCAATTATGGAGTCCATGAACCAGAAATACGGTGTGGAGAATTACGAAAACGGCGTGGCTTTTTATTTTGAACTGGAAATGGTGGAAAAGGAAGGAAGCTGATTTTGGAAGATATAAGAGAAAAAGTAATCCTGGTGGGAGTGGACACCGGCGTAGCGGATGACTATGATGTCTGCATGCAGGAATTGAAAAGTCTGGCAGAGGCATGCCACATGCAGGTGGTGGGCATTCTGACCCAGAAAATGGAGGCTGCCAACAAGGCACTTTATATTGGCACCGGCAAAGTGGAAGAACTGCGGGAACTGGCGAAAATGACGGATGCGGAACTGATTGTTTTTGAAGACAGCCTGACGCCGTCCCAGCTCCGCAACTTAAAGGACGAATGCAAGCTGCCCGTAATGGACAGAACCAATCTGATACTGGATATTTTTGCAAGCCGTGCCAAGACAAGGGAAGCCAAGCTGCAGGTAGAGGTGGCAAGACTTAAGTACCTTCTGCCGCGGCTGGTGGGACTGCACGATGCCTTAAGCAGGCAGGGCGGCGCCAGCGGCAGCATGAGTAATAAGGGTGCCGGTGAAAAGAAACTGGAACTGGACAGACGAAAGATTGAACACCGCATTACGGAGCTTTCCAAGGAGCTGGAAACCGTGTCCACGGAGCGCCGGACACAGAGAAAGCGGAGAAGGAATTCCGGCATTCCACAGGTTTCCTTAGCGGGTTATACCAATGCCGGCAAATCCACCCTGTTAAATAAATTTGTGGATACTTACGGACTTCCCGAGGAGAAGAAGGTTCTGGAAAAGGACATGCTGTTTGCCACCCTTGAAACGGCGGTGCGCAAAATCGACGACGGCAGCCGGAAGCCTTTTTATCTGGCGGATACGGTTGGATTTATCAACAATCTGCCCCATGGTCTGGTCAAGGCATTCCGCTCCACACTGGAAGAAATAAAAGAAGCGGATTTGATTTTGCAGGTGATTGACTTTTCCGATGTTAATTACAAAAAGCATATGGAAGTAACGGAGAAAACCTTAAAAGAACTGGATGCGGGGCACATTCCTGTCATTTATGTGTATAATAAGGCGGATCTATGCATGCCGGAAATCCCCAGATGTACGGACAACCGGATTTATATGTCGGCACAGGATGAAACCTGTATCAGAACTCTTCTTACCCTGGTTACGGACACTTTGTATGCCCACCGGATAGAAACCGAATTTTTAATCCCGTACGATAAAGGCGGCATTGTATCCGAGCTTCGTGAAAATGCAGAAGTGCTTTCACAGGATTACGTTGAAAACGGAGTACGACTTGTGGTAAAATGCAGTGAGAAAGAACAAAGTAAATTCAGGATGTATATAAGCGAGTAAATAAGCCGGGTGTATTTACCGGCAGACGGTTCCGAGGGATATCGCGGACGGAAAGAAAAGGGGGATTGTGAGATGGTACAGGACAGACTGGAAAACCAGATTTTATATATCATGTCAATATCTGCCGACAGGCAGTATACGGAATACTTAAACACTCTTTTAGGGCAGTACCGGAACCGCATGGTTTCCGCAGAGTACGCACAGCAGGAAGTAAACCGCACCTGGAACGTATACCAGCAGCGGATGCTTAGGGGAGAATTCCGCCGGCAGAATATGCAGCCGCTGCAGGCAGCACAGGGCGGTTTCACGCAGCCGGTGCAGGGAGTCAATCCGCAGACGGCACAGAGCGGTTTTACGCAGCCGGTGCAGGGAGTCAATCCGCAGGCAGCACAGGGCAGCTTTGCACAACCGGTGCAGGGAGCTCCGGCATGGCAGCCCGCTCCGCCGCAGAAGAAGAACAGCATGGAATTTACCATCGGCGCCGGACTTTTAAGCGTGGTCGGCGTGGTTTTCGTTTTAGTCGCTTTTGTAATGCTGGGCATTACCTATATGGACGGTTTCGTGAAAGGAATGTGCCTGTATGGCATGTCGGTGGTAATCCTGCTGGTTTCCGAACTCCTGCTCAGAAAGAAAATGCCGAAGTTTGCCGTAGGCATTACGGCACTCGGCATATGCGGCATGTACGCTTCCACGATGATAAACTGTTCGTATTTACAGAATTTCAACGGCTACTGGGCTATGGGAATAGCTGTGGCAGTCAGCATACTGGCTCTTGTCATCAGCCGGAAAAGAGACTCCGGAGTCATGAAGGTTATCAGCTTTATCGGCTGTTATGTGTGCGCTTTTCCCATCCGCAATCTGTTTGACATGCCGGTTTTTGCCGTTGTGGCGGCAATTATGGTCTTAGTCAATCTGATGACGGTTTTCCTTCCTGTAAAACGGAGCCGTTATGCGGTGGACAACATACATTGTGTTACCCATATGATTTTTACCCTGATTATGGCATTCGGTGAGGCAATTCTGACAGATTCCTGGGCAGCACTGTATTATCTGTTGGCGGAAATGGCGGTACACCTTCTTATTCTCTACCGCATGTCCAAGGATGAACAGCACAGGACCGGCGCGCTTGTTATATATTTCTGTACACAGGCATGGCTTCTTTTACTCTACATAATATTGGAAATTATACTGTTCCACGAAAAAACAGGGGAAGCCTTTGTGACCGCGGGGATTTTCTTTGCTGTCTGCCTGCTTGGATTCCTGCTTTTCCGGAAAGCGAAGGAAAAGTGGTTTTTTTACCTTATGTTTGTGGGAACGACTCTGATTACGTTTTCCTATTTTAACCAGCAGGTTAACCAGAAAGAGGACACTTACTTTATGGTGGTGGGAACCGTGGCGGTACTCGGCGTGTTTTTGTTGTCCAAGTGCCTTTCCAGAGTAAAATATCTGCAGGTCAGTGAAATCATAATCACCCTGTTTACGGTAATACAGGCAATTCATTTCTTCGTGTTGGAAGAGCATATATACAGTTACTGTTTTCTGGGAGCATTTCTGCTGTCCCTCTTAGCGGTATATTATTACAAACCGTTTTATGAGGAAACGGTTCTGCTTCTGTTTATATTGTATATAATCGGGGAGTTCCACAACGAATTGCAGCCGGCAGTGGTTATGGCACTTTTCTTTATCGGAACGCTGGCGTTTAACTGCATTCCGTTGTTTAAGAGCCGGTATACCAGGGTCATCAACTATATCAATTTAGGACTGATTGCCCTGCTGTATTTCTCCCTGCTATTCAGCTTTTCGAGCTTGAACTGCATTCTGATGCTGGTCATCGGCATTGCCTATCTGGTGGTCTGCTTCCAGGAAAATTTTGGCATGAACTTCCGGATAAAGCATCTGATTACAGTGGGATTTTTATGCTATATGACGCTTGTGTGGAAGATGCCTTTCTCCCATCAGGCGGTGATAAAAAGTATTATTTTAATGGTCATTGCCATCGGAACCATAGTAATGGGCTTCCTGTTTAAGGAAAAGAAGCTGCGTATAGGCGGACTGATACTGACACTTTCCGTCTGCGCCAAACTGGCACTGTATGATTTCCCGGGGGCGGCAACGACCGAAAAGATGATTTTGTTCATGGTGGCAGGTGTCATTGTACTTGCTATTTCCGCTATATATATCGCATTGGAGAAAAGCCTGTCGGAATAGATGGGAGAAATGAGGAAAGTGTGAAAATAAATTTTCACACGCAAGATTTGTGCCTGCGCACACTTGACACAAACTTGATATGTATAAAAAGCATGTGCAGAAGTGAGGATTAATATGAAACGACCGAATCGATTTCTTATACGCGCAGTGTTTCTTTTCATAGGAGCTGCGATGCTTTCCGGCTGCGGCGCTACGGCGATGCCTTCACTGACCGAGGAGCAGGAGAACCAGATTGTAAAATATGCGGCGGATGCGGTTATGCGGCATGTGAATACCTATAATAACCGGCTGGCGGATTTATCCTTATATGAAGAAAAAGAAGAGAAACCGCAGGAGACGAAAGAGCCTGCAAGTGCCATGGATCCCACTGTGGAAACAACGGTTATTGATAAGAGCGAAGAACCGGCATCCTATAATCTGGCACAGGTTCTGTTGCCGGAAGGCTTTTCCATGGAGTATTCAGGTTATGAAGTAACGGACTCTTATCCGCAGACGGAGGAAATGGCGTTTGTGATTGATGCGTCCCAGAATAAAAAGCTGCTGGTACTGTCTTTTACCGTCACTAATAACGGAACGGAAAGTGTGGACATAGATATTAACGGCAGGAAACCGTACTGTGTTTTAAGGATAAACGATACGGACAAATACTTTATCCAGACCACACTGTTAAACGACGATATCACCACCTATCACGGCACTATGGAAGCAGGCGCTGCAGTACAGCTTGTTATGATAGCGGAAATCCCGGAGGAGAAAGCGGACAGTATAGAAACACTGAAGCTTTCCG
>SAMEA104315423__coassemble_3088_pt1 | contig 7788 bp, 8 predicted proteins | sample SAMEA104315423__metabat2_high_PE_006 | metagenome-assembled genome bin SAMEA104315423 (sample SAMEA104315423) | gut metagenome | biome: Monkey gut; feature: monkey-associated habitat; material: faeces | place: China | collected 2013 | reverse complement strand
TTAAGGCATCCTCGGATCTTATGTTTACCAGTTCCTCTCTCTTCTTTCCCCGGAAAGGTCCGCCGGAGGCAGTCAGTAAAATCTTTGCCAGTCTTTCCTTCGGCTGTCCCTGCAGGGACTGGAAGATGGCGCTGTGCTCGCTGTCCACGGGAAGCAGTGGCACCTTTTTTTCTTTGATCAGAGGCATGATAATGTGTCCGGCGCAGACCAGTGTTTCCTTGTTGGCAAGGGCTATGGTCTTTCCGGCGTTAATTGCCGCTATGGTGGGGCGAATGCCAATCATACCCACAATCGCCGTGACCAGTACTTCCGCCTCGGGCAGGGTGGCTGCTTCAATTAAGCCTTCCATGCCGCAGGCTACCTTCACATCGGTGTCCTTTATTCTTGCCCGTAAATCTTCTGCCGCTTCTTTGCTCCACATCACCGCAAGCTTCGGGGCAAATTCCCTTATCTGTTTTTCCATCAGCTCCACATTTCTGCCCGCTGCCAGCGCCACCACCGATAAATCTGCATTGTTTCTTACTATTTCCAGTGTCTGGGTGCCGATGGAGCCGGTAGAGCCTAAAATTGCAATCTTTTTCATAGTCTGTATTTCTCCTTCACCGTTTTACGATAAAAGCCTTTTTCCTTTATAAAAACAGTACCGTCAGAAAGTAAATCATGGGTGCTGTGACAATCACACTGTCAAACCGGTCCATAATACCGCCGTGGCCCGGAATCAACTTACCGTAGTCCTTAATTTCATGGTTTCTCTTGATAGCGGAAGCTGCCAGGTCTCCCACCATAACGGCGCCCACCATGCAGATAACGGTAATCACAATCGTGACCCTTTTATCCGGAAATACATTTTCCACCACAAATATAGCATACAGCGCCGCAATAAGACCGGCTCCCACTACGCCGCCGATGCAGCCCTCCAAAGATTTCTTCGGGCTTAAAACCGGGAATATTTTCTTTTTTCCGATGAGCATTCCCACCACATAAGCGCAGGTATCACAGCCCCAGGAGCTGATTAAAATAAGCCACACAATGTATTTGCCCGCTTCCTGCTCCCTTGTCAGATAGATAAAGGAGAGCATCACCGGCGCGTACAGGAAATTAAAGACATTCGCCATAATCTGCTCGGAGCGGTATTTCGGAAAGCGCACCACATACAAAAGCATGCTAAGCATGAATACGCCAATCACGGGAATAACCGCATATAATACGTTTCCCATGGACATGGCTGCATTGCCCTCTTCCACTGCCGGGAAGAAATACAGTACCGCATAGTAGGCAAGAATACCGATAATGCCCACGATTTCCAGTGCGTTTATTTTTTTATCTTTTTCTTTCACGCCCACCGCACGGCAGAGCTCCAGATAGCCCGCTATAGAGATAAACACGGAAATGCCGAGCAGTATCTCTCCGCCAAAAATAAATGCTAACAGGGCGATGGCTACCAGTACAATTCCGCTTATGAGTCTTGTTACAAACATCTCTACTCCTCCTTTACAAGGCCATATCTTCTGTCTCTTTTAGTATATGCCTCTACCGCTTTTTGTAACTCTTCCTTTGAGAAATCCGGCCACGGCACCGGAGTAAAATAAAGCTCCGTATAGGTAAGCTGCCACGGCAGGAAATTGGAGGTGCGCAGTTCATTGCAGGTACGGATTAACAAATCCGGGTCAGGAAGCCCTGCCGTATCCAGATGGCTGCTTATGGTTTCTTCCGTAATGTCTGCGGGATTCAAGGCCCCTTCCTTTACTTCCTCCGCAATTTTCTCCATGCACCGGCGGATTTCATCCCTGCCGCCGTAGTTAATGGCAATCTGGAAATGCAGGCCGGTGTTGTCCTTTGTGATTTCCTCTAACTCCGCAATTTTGTCCTGAATATCCCGGTCCAGTCTGGTCTTGTCGCCGATGACGCGCACGCACATATTGTTCTTCGTGGCGCGCTTGATGCAGTTTTTCATATAGTTGCGGAGAAGCTTCATCAGAGTGTCCACTTCGTCCTGCGGCCGGTTCCAGTTTTCTGTGGAAAATGCATACACCGTCAGATACTGTATTCCCATATTGTATGCGATTTCACAGATATCCTCCACGGTTCTGGCGCCCTGCACATGTCCGTAGCTTCTGGGCATTCCCTTGGCTTTCGCCCATCTTCCGTTGCCGTCTAAAATAATGGCTACATGATTCGGTATCTTTAATTCGTCCATCCCGGTACTCCTTTTTTTGAAAGTCATAGATGCAACCAAAGGGCAGGTCGCAGGACCTGCCCTCTTTCTGTTATACAGTCATGATTTCTTTGGACTTTTCTTCCATGAGTGCATCTACATTCTTAATATATTTATCTGTCAGTTTCTGTAAATCCTCTTCCAGGGATTTGATTTCGTCTTCGGAAACATCTTCCTTGCCTAACTTCTTGAAGGCATCGTTTCCTTCGCGGCGGATGTTACGGACAGCAACCTTTGCTTCTTCCGCTTTCTTCTTTACTTCCTTAACCAGATCCTTTCTTCTTTCCTCGGTAAGCTCCGGGAATACCAGGCGGATTACGCTGCCGTCGTTTGAAGGGGTAATGCCGATGTCGGAAGTCATGATCGCTTTTTCAATGGCTTTGATTAAGCTCTTTTCCCAGGGGGCAATCTGAATGATTCTGGCTTCGGGAACGGTGATGTTGCCCACCTGCTGGATGGGAGTGGGGGTTCCGTAATAATCCACACGAAGCTTATCTAAAATATGGGGATTGGCGCGTCCTGCACGGATGCTTGCATAATCGGACTGTAAAAATTCATACGCCTTTGTCATTTTTTCTTCATATACGCTGATTCTCTTATCCATAACTGTTCTCCTTTAATCAAACTTTATACCGTTACCTTGGTACCGGTGAATTTTCCGTTCATGGTGTTTACAATGCTGTCTTTTTCATTCAAGCCGAATACCCACATGGGCATTCTGTTGTCCCTTGCCAGAATGGAGGCTGTCATGTCCACAACCTGTAAGTTTTTGGCAATCACATCGTCAATGGAAATCTCATCATATTTCTTTGCATCCGGCACTTTGGCGGGATCTGCATCGTATACGCCGTCAATGCTCTTGGCGAGAAGGATAACATCCGCTTCCACTTCCACGGCACGGAGCACCACGCCGGTATCGGTAGAGAAATAAGGATGTCCGGTACCACCCGCAAAGAACACTACCATACCCTTTGCAAAGTACTTATTGGCTCTGTCCTTGGAAAACAGCTTTGTAAAGGAGCCGCATTCAAAGGGAGTCAGCACTTCGGTCTGCATGCCTACGGAACGGAAGATTTCCGATACATAAATGCAGTTCATAACGGTTGCCAGCATGCCTATCTGGTCTGCCTTGGTGCGGTCAATATTTTTGCTGGAGCGTCCGCGCCAGAAATTGCCGCCGCCGGTTACAATCCCGATTTCATATCCTTCATCCACTAATTTCTTTACCTGAAGAGCCACGCCTCGTACAGTCTCTTCGTCAAAGCCCATATGCTTGTCGCCGGCTAATGCTTCGCCGCTTAATTTCAATAATATTCTGCGCATACCTTAACTCCTTATTTGGTTTTTCCTTTTTTATAGTCCTCGAAGAAAGAGCTGGGATTGACATCCGCATAGCACTGGGAGCACATACCCTCGATAACCGCACCGTTGTTAATCTGTACGGCTTTGGATTTGATATTGCCCATGACAATGGCGGAAGCATCCAGTACCACGGGACCCTGCACATCAATGTCACCCTTAACGGCTCCGGCAATGACGGCGCTCTTTGCCGTAATGTTGCCGATGATAACGGAGCTCTGTCCTACCTTGACGGCGCCTTCACTGACTACTTCGCCGGTAATCTGCGCATTGTCCGCAAATATTTCCGCTGCCATGGAATTGCCGGTCACATTACCGGTAATGTTTAATTTTCCCAAAATATTGATGTTGCCGTTTACCGTACCGATGACTTCTACGGAGCCCTCGGATGCAATATCGCCGGTGATGGTCATGCCTGCGGTGATAATGGATGTTTCATCGGCTGCTTCTCTTGTCTGATTGTCCATCTTTACCCTTCCCTCTTTATTTTCTTTTTTTATTTCTTCTGCGGGTGCCTCTTCTTTGAGGGCATCCTTTTCATCCAGCTCATTAAGCCATGCCGTAAGCTGCGCCATATCCTTCTTTTCCTGGCTGTCTTCCGTTTCCCCGGTATAAGCGGCTGTATGTACATCCTCTGCCGGGAAATCCACTGTGCCTGCCGCCTCTGCGCCGGCTGCTTCATCCGGCAGTGTTTCTTCCGGTGCAATGTCTTCTTTCTCTGCTGTATCCGCCGGTACTGTCTCCTGCTCTGCATTTTCTTCCGGCTGCCCGGAATTTTCCGTTTCCGCCTGTGCGGGACTTTCTGCCCATGCGGACACCGGTACCGCTTCGCTATCCTCTGCCTCTGCCGCCTGTGCTTCCTCCGCTGCTTCTGCGGCGAGTTCTGCTTTTTCTTCTTCAGGTATCAGTTCGTTGACTGCCTGGGACAAGTCTTCTTTTAACTCAGAAAAAAAGCCCATTCTTTCAATCCTCCGTTTCTTGTGTCATCTTTATATGCCAGACGGGTACTGTATCCTCCGTAATCGGCAACAGCTCCGTATGCTCCATAGCCTGTATATGCTCTATCAGCTCCGGCAGAGCCTCCACCGTGCTGTCCTTGCTTCCGGCATCATGCATCAGAATGATGCAGTTCTGAAACCGTTCTATGCTGTTTAAGCAGTTGTCTAAAATCTCTTCCTTCGTCAGGGGCTTTGACGATGCATCCTGGCTGGATACGTTCCAGTCGAAGTACTCCATGCCCGCCTCATGCACATCCGTAATGAGCAGGCGCATATCCACATCGCTGACCTTGTTGGAGCTGCCGCCCGGAAACCGGATATACGTGCTCTGCACGCCGGTCACATCATACAGATAACGCTGCAGTTTTTCCATATCCTCCATAAAGGCTTCCTCGGAAGCATAAATGACGGAATAGTCATGGGTGTAGGAATGCATCCCCAGTGTATGCCCTTCCTCCACAATCCGGCGGTAAGAGGCTTCTGCTTTCGCGCCCTCTTTCCCCGTTACGAAAAAAGTGGCTTTTACGCCGTAAGTATCTAAAATATCCAAAATATTGTCCGTATTGGAGCTGGGTCCGTCGTCAAAGGTAAGATAAACCTTTCTGACCGTGACATTCTCCTCATCGGAAGCGTCCTCCTGCCCACGGGCATCTTCCTGTCTGGCGGTGGCTTCCTGTCCGGACGCTCCTTCCTGCCCGGCGGTGGCTCCCTGTCCGGACGCTCCTTCCTGCCCGGAAGGATTTCCCAGAGCGGAGACATAAGCTTCCACTGCAGACTTCTGTTCTTCTGCCTGTAATTTTTCCAGATTTCCGGTCACGTCACGCAGTCTTTTTTCCAGACTGTTTATCCGCAGCGTAAATACCACGGTCAGTACAATCGGAGCCAGTACCGCGAACACAAAAAGACCCATAATTCCTTTTTTCAGTCTGTCTACTCTTTTGTGTCTTTTTGCCTCCTGCGCTTCCTTTTCCGTCATCGTCCCGGAACCTCCAAAAAATCATAATAAGTATATCACAGAAACCGCTTACCGAAAAGAAAAATTTTCAGTTTAAGAATGCTTCTATGATGACTGCCTCCGCTTCCTCTTCGGAAAGACCGAGTGTCATCAGCTTCAATAGCTGGTCACTGTTAATCCGGCCGATTGCCGCTTCGTGGATAATGGCGGCATCCACATGATTGGCATTGATTTCCGGGATAGAAGAGACCCTTGCTTTGTCCATGATAATAGAATCACACTGGATATGGGCATGACAGTCCGCATTGCCGATGGCTCTCGGGTGGAATGTCTGCACGGAGCTGCCTCCCGCTACGGAACGGGACACAATCCGGGCGCTGCTGCCTTTTCCGTTAAGTTCCACGTTCATATTGGAAACCGCACTCTGGGCATCGTGTGTCATCAGTCTTTCCGTCACGAACAGTCTGGCATTTTCCTTTAAGGAAACCTCCGTCTCCCTGACGGTAGAATCCACACCCTTTATCTGCGCCGTATCCAGCGTAAACTGGGCATCCTCCTCCAGAATAATACGGGTCACGGGATTTAAGACTCTGGTACCGCTGCCTTCCCCTTCTCCGTAGTGCTTTTCCGTATAGACCACATTGGCGCCCTTACCCACATGGAAGGTATGAATGCCGTCGTGCCGGGCTTCGTCACAGCCGCTGTTGTGGATGCCGCAGCCGGCCACTATGGTGACTTCCGCACCCGGCTCCACATAAAAATCGTTGTAAACCACATCCGTTATGCCGGTTTTTGTGATAACCACGGGAATATGTACCGTTTCCCCTTTGGTGTCGGAGCTGATTACCACGTCAATGCCGGAATGACCGTCTTCTCTCTTTTTAATCTTGATATGCTCGGAGTCCCCCCGACAAAGGGCATAGCCGTTGTAACGCAGATTATAGGCTCCCTCCTGCTTAAATCCGGTATCGTCTATTTTGTCAAGGACTCCCCTTGTGATTGCATCTATTTCCATTTTCCCTTACCTCTACCTTTCGCTATATTTGCAGCCCCTATCCAGGGTGCCGTCATACAGCTTGTCCTTCAGCTCTTCCTTCGTTCCGATGCTGTCAATCTTTCCGTCCTTTAATAACAGAATGCGGTCCGCCATCTGAATCAGTTTTTCCTGGTGGGAAATGACCAAAATACTCTCTTTTTTCTGCTTATGGATTTTATCAAACTGTTTGATCAGCATGGAAAAACTCCAGAGGTCAATGCCCGCTTCCGGCTCGTCAAACAGGCATACCTTATGGGGGTGTGCCAGCACAGTGGCAATTTCAATACGTTTCATTTCGCCGCCCGATAACGTATCGTCCGCCTGGCGGTCAATGTATTCGCCGGCGCATAAGCCCACGCTTGACAACAGGGCACAGCATTTTTCTTCATTCAAAGGCTCTCCTGCTGCCAGGGACAGTAACTTTCTTATGGTCATACCCTTAAAACGGGGCGGCTGCTGGAATGCATAGCCGATACCGGCCCCCGCACGTTCCGCTATGGACAGCTTCGATATATCCTTTCCGTCCAGTAAGATTTCTCCGGCGTCCGGTGTTTCGATACCCATGAGCAGCTTTACCAGTGTGGATTTGCCGCTGCCGTTGGGTCCCTTCACCACCAGCATTTCTCCGTCCGCTATTTCAAAAGATACCTTATCGATAATCGTTCTTTTTTCTTTTCCTGCGGGTGTGTTTTCGTCCTCCACGGAAAAGGTCAGATTTTTCGCCTGTAACATTGCCGCCTCCAAAGTTATATTTTATCTTTACCTAAAAAAAATCCCTGAATCCACGTTTATGTGCTTTCAGGAATCTTCCTTGGGTTGGGCTATTCTAAATAGCAACAGCTAATAGGGGAATCGAACCCCTGATTCCGCCGTGAGAGGGCGGCGTCTTAACCGCTTGACCAATTAGCCATTTGAATGATGCTTGTATAGCATAATATATCCCGCCAAAAAAAGCAAGCACTTTTTTCAAAAATTTTGAAAATTTTGAAAATTCTCAAGCTCCAGGTGCAGCTCTTTGATTTCTCTTATGGGGATGCATGTACCGTCTTCAAAAACCATTTCTTTTTCGTACTCTTTGATTTTCCATACCCTTCCCCGGTACTCCTCGTAGCTGCCGCCGTTCTTTCTTTTGTCCGGTACAAAGTAACGCACGCCAACAAGGGGATGTTCTTCCCTGTGGGCTACGATATATGCCATCTTTTCGTTTAAAATCCGGTACTGGTAC
>SAMEA104315423__coassemble_3042_pt1 | contig 7972 bp, 5 predicted proteins | sample SAMEA104315423__metabat2_high_PE_006 | metagenome-assembled genome bin SAMEA104315423 (sample SAMEA104315423) | gut metagenome | biome: Monkey gut; feature: monkey-associated habitat; material: faeces | place: China | collected 2013 | reverse complement strand
TCTCCGTTTGTCACCAGCGGTGTACGCTTAGGCACACCTGCCGTTACCAGCAGAGGCATGAACACCGAAGATATGGACAAGATTGCGGAGGCAATCGCCATGGTTATCAAGGGGGGCGAGGAGAAAATCCCTGAAGCGAGAGCCATTGTCCAGACACTGACCGACAAATATCCGCTGATGTAAGGAACATCTGATTTTTTTATTATGTGTATGGTATAAGTTACATGTATGACATAAGTTACATGTATTGATTCATGAAGGCATGCAGAAATGAGGTTTATTTTTGCATGCCTTTATTGTTTTTATGGGAAATCCCGTTGATTTTCCTATACAAAATAATATAGCCCTCCGGGCAGGAGCACACTGCGGCGGAGTGGAATTATGTCGTTGATGCGACCAGCCGCAGGCGGAGAATCCCGAAGAGCAGGATTCTTCTTGTGTGGGTGAGCCGGAAAACTGAACGATGGTATGCCATTGTATGCACATGGAGCATGGCATTTGGGGTATAAGGAGAAGAAAACAGCCGGTATACCCAAGAGAAGAAATAGGATTTGGTATAGAGAGGGTAAAAATGGGAGAAATACCCAAGAAGATGAAATGTTTTGGGTATAGAGAGGGTAAAAATGGAAGAAATACCCAAAGAGATGAAATATTTTGGGTATAGAGAGAGTAAAAACGGAAGAAATACCCAAAGAGATGAAATGTTTTGGGTACAGAGAGGGTAAAAATGGAAGAAATACCCAAAGAGATGAAATGTTTTGGGTATAAAGAGAGTGAGAATGGAAGAAATACCCAAAGAGATGAAATGTTTTGGGTACAGAGAGAGAAAAGTGAAGGAAATACCCAAAGAGATGAAATATTTTGGGTACAGAGAGAGTAAAAAGGTAAGAAATACCCAACAGGAGAAATAACAATGGGTATGAGGAGAAAAAAATGTGGACAATGCCCAAAAGAAAAATCCATACACAGTGCATGGAATACAGTTGACAAGAAATGCCCTGAAAGACGATAATAAGAAAATGAGAGGCAGAAAAGCAGAGGTAGAAAATTATGTTTGCTGTAAAGATTAATAAATCACAATTTGAATATGATGTGCATTCCCTTGTAAAGGCGTTTTATCCGGAGGAGATGGTTAAGGTCCTGACACCGGAGATGTCTTCGGAGAAGAATAAAGAGTGGGAAGAGAATATAAGGATAGAAATTATACTTCAGGATGATGGTGCATCGGTGAAAGTAGAGGATGCAGCAGGGGAATACATCTGGCACCGGGAAGAGGCAGAGTCTACCTATAAAAATGAGTTTAAGAAATTCTTATATAAAACCTTGTGTGATATGACGGGAAAAGAGCTTCCCTGGGGAAACCTGACGGGAATTCGTCCGACTAAGATTGCCATGGGCCTTCTGGAAGAAGGAAAAACAGAAGAAGAAATAGTGACAGCGCTGCAAAAGGAGCATTTTGTCAGCACGGAAAAGGCAGATTTGTCGGTAGAAATTGCGAAGCGGGAAAAAGAGCTGCTTTCCCATATTCATTATGAAGAAGGGTACAGCCTGTATATCGGCATTCCGTTCTGCCCGACGACCTGTCTGTACTGTTCCTTTACCTCCAATCCCATCTGCAAGTGGCGGGACAGGGTAGAAGAATACATTGACTGTCTGATTAAGGAAATGGACTTTACCAAAGAAGCCTTTGCCGGTAAAATCCTGGACAGCGTATACATCGGAGGCGGAACGCCTACCACCCTGACGGCACCGCAGCTTGACAGGCTGATTTCCGCATTGCAGGAACGGTTTGACTTTTCTACGGTGCAGGAATTTACGGTGGAAGCGGGACGTGCCGACAGCATTACGGAGGACAAGCTCAAGGTTCTTGCCGCACATAAGGTGGACCGAATCAGTGTCAATCCGCAGACCATGAAACAGGATACCCTGAAACTGATTGGCAGACAGCATACCGTGGAACAGGTGAAGGAGGCTTTTCATCTGGCAAGGAAGACAGGAGATTTCCATATTAACATGGACATTATTCTGGGACTTCCGGGAGAACGGGAAGAGGATGTGGAAAATACCATAGAGGAAATCAAAAAGCTGCAGCCGGATTCCCTTACGGTACATTCCCTTGCTATTAAGCGTGCTTCCAGACTGGCACTGTGGATTCAGGAAAATGGGGTGAAAACGCTTCATAACACCGATGAAACCATGAAGATTGCATCTAAAGGCGCAAGGGACATGGGGATGCATCCGTATTATTTATACCGGCAGAAAAATATGTCCGGCAATTTTGAAAATGTAGGATATGCGAATGAAGGCGGAGACGGTATTTATAATATCCTGATTATGGAGGAGAAACAGACCATCGTGGCATTAGGCGCCGGCTCCATCACCAAGAGAGTTTTCCCGGACGGACGGATTGAGCGGTGCGATAATGTGAAGGATGTCGGTCTGTATATGGAGAAAATAGAGGAAATGACCGACAGGAAAAGAAAGCTTTTCAGCGGGTTATGCTGATAGTTTGATATTTACCGGCTCAATATAAAGCATAAAATGGGGATTTCAAAGAATATGACAACTGTAAAAAGCAGTATCAGATATATAGTGACTTTTTTTCTTATGACCATATTACTGACGGGGCTGCTTGTGCTTGCGGCATTCATACCGCAGAACGCAATACGTGGGAATGTGCGGGAGTCAGCAGAATATCTGTGTGAGGGAGAACTCTTTGGAACGGTGGTTGACGGTGTAAAGGGCAGTGAGATTGACAGGTATGCAGATTCAATTCTGCTGGCCATTGCTTACCAATATGACGCGGATCACCCGCTTAGCTCCGTCATGTGGTCTTCCTATTATTATACACCGTATGAAAATGAAAATGAAAATCTGTTGCATGCGGTAACAGAGGGTAAAAAGGCAAACAGGCAGTACCTGCGATACTGGCATGGATACGATTGTCCGGCCGTTATTGGTATTTTTTTCCATAAAACAGATATACCTGGTCAATGGTATTATTCTGGCCGTACTCAGCCTTCTTCTTATGGGACTGCTTGTAAAAAACAAAGCATACGGACCGGCACTTGGTGTCCTGACAGGTCTGATTATGACATCATCATGGTTTGTACCGTTGTCGTTGGAATATACATGGACATACCTGCTGTTGCTGATTATATCCGTTGTCGGTGTGAAACTTACACTTCAGGGAAAAGAAAAGCATCTGGGTATTCTTTTCCTGATAAGCGGCATGGTATGCGCTTATATGGATTTCCTGACAACCGAAACCTTGTCCTTAACCGTACCGCTGCTTCTGATCTTATGGGTCTTTTTTCATAAGAATCCGCAGGCATCCCGTACGCAGGTGATGAAGGAAGCAGCAAAGCTTACGTTAGTCTGGGGCTTTGGCTATGTGGGAATGTGGGTAATGAAATGGATTATGGCTTCCCTGATTTTAGGAGAGAATGTAATGCCTTATGTAACGGAGCACATCGGGGAAAGACTTTACGGAGATATCGGGGTCAGTCAGCTGACGTATATCTGTGGGGCGGTAACCCGGAATATAGGGTGTCTTTTTCCTCTGGAATATGGTGAAGTCGGTGTTCTTTTCTGTATTTTTCTGGTTCTTTTTATTTCCTATAACGGATATGTTTACCACGGAAAACATATCTGTGGGTGGCATATTCTGATGTATATGCTGCCGGGACTGGTTCCTTATATAAGGTATCTGGTTCTGCATAATCACTCCTATCTGCACTGTTTCTTTACTTACAGGGCGCAAATGGCAACGGTTCTGGCAATCGTACTGATCCTGGAGGAGGTTGTGGACTGGAGGTGGCTGGCACATGGCAGAAAATGAACGCAAAGATCTTACGTTGTCGGTGATTATGCCGTGCTTAAATGAAGAAAATACAGTGGGGTTATGCGTGGATGAGGCACTTGCCTTTATGAAAGACCGCGGTATTACGGGAGAGGTGCTTGTTGTGGACAACGGTTCCACAGATTGCTCCGCCGAAACCGCATTACGACACGGTGCGATGGTGATTACAGAGCCGCGACCGGGGTATGGTCGCGCAATCAGAACCGGGCTGGCAGCAGGAAGGGGCAGGCTTTTTATTATCGGCGATTGCGATAAGACTTATGATTTCCGGCATATGGATGAAATGTATGGTCTGCTGGAGCGGGGAGAGTGCGATATGGTTATAGGAAACCGGTATACCGGAGGTCTGAAAAAGGGAGCCATGTCATTTTCCCACAGATGGGGAGTACGCCTTCTGTCTTATTGCGGCAGAAAACGGTTTCATACGGATGTTTACGACTTTCACTGCGGACTCCGGGGAATGAGCCGGAAAGCAGCGGAAAAATTACAGCTTCATACGGATGGTATGGAATTTGCAACAGAGATGATTGCGGAGGCGGCAAAAAAACATCTGCGTATCCGTCAGGTACCGGTAATACTGCAAAAATGTGAGTATCCGAGGACTTCAAAACTGAGAACGGTCCGTGATGGCTTTCGCCATCTGGGATATATTATAATGTCGGGAAAGCAGGTACGTTAACCCTGCTTTCCTTCTCCTAATTCACGGTCCTTTGCCATGAAGAAGAGTGCGATGGTGTCGGGACCTACATGGCTGCCGGTGCAGTAGTCGTAGGAAGTGTTGATGAAGCCGCGGAGCTTCACACGCTTTCTGATTTCTTCCATTACATAGAGGGAGTCTTCGTAAGCATCCGCATGGGCAATACCGATAATCTGTTCTTCCGGATTTACAATGTTGTCGCAAACTAAAGAAACAAGGGTATTTAAGGCTGACTTACGGCCTCTGCACTTCTTGAACTGGACTATGAAGCCATCCTTGTTGCCGCGTAAGATGGGCTTGATGCTTAAAAGGTTTCCGACTAAAGCAGCAGAACTGCTGATACGGCCGGTTTTGGATAAATATTTTAAGTCGCCGACGGTAAAGACACCGTTCATTTTTGCGGGGTAGGTGGCAAGAATGTCGGCGGTTTCGTCAAGGCTCTTTCCCCCGGCGCGCATTTCACTGGCATAAATGGCAAGAATACCCTGTGCCAGGGAAGCGTTTAAGGCGTCAATCAGACGGATTTTTCTGTCCGGGAAGCTTTCGGAAAGCTCCTCGGCTGCAATACGGGCGGAGTTGTAAGTACCGCTGATGTTTTTACTTAATGAAAAATATAGAATATCGTCTCCGGCTTCTAATATAGAGCGGAACAGGTCTTCAAAATCCCCGCTGCTGACAAGTCCGGTCTTGACATCGGCACCGGCGCGGACAGCATCATAATACTCCCTGCCCTTTGCTCTTTCTTCCTCGGGAGTGAGGTCGGGGTCAAAACAGACCACCTTTTTTCCGTTTACATAATTTACAAAGGATATTACGCGGATATCGTACTTTTTAACAAGCTCTGCCGGAATATTGGCAGCGGAATCAACAACTATCTGAAACATGACATTACATCCTATCTTAAGTATTTTCCTCTTTATTCTATGTAGTATTTAATACTATGTCAAGAGATTTCACGAAATAAAAAGAAAAGTGGCAAACAACAGGAAAATGCAACAGGAAAATGCAATAGGAAACTAATGCTTGAAATACTAACAGATAAAGTGTAAAATACTGTAAGTAAAATTAACAATAATTGCGAGAAAACGCATAGATAGGAGCAGATATGGCGCTTTCCAAGAAGCCGGTTACCGGCATGAAGGACATTTTACCTGCAGAGATGCAGATACGTGATTATGTGATCAGTGTGATTAAGGATACTTATGGAAAATTCGGATTTACTTCCATAGAAACTCCCTGCGTGGAAAACATTGCAAACTTAAGCAATAAGCAGGGCGGCGAAAACGAAAAACTGATTTTTAAGATTTTGAAGCGTGGTGAAAAACTGAATTTAGAAACCGCTGCAAGTGAAAACGATCTGGTGGACGGCGGACTCCGTTACGATCTGACGGTTCCTCTGGTTCGTTTTTATTCCAACAATGCGGCAAATCTTCCCAGTCCTTTTAAGGCATTGCAGATGGGAAATGTATGGAGAGCCGACAGACCCCAGAGAGGCCGTTACCGCCAGTTCATGCAGTGCGACATTGATATTCTGGGCGAACCTTCCAATTTAGCGGAAATCGAGCTTATTCTGGCAACCACAACGACATTGACCAGACTGGGCTTTTCCAATTTCCAGATCCGTATCAATGACCGCCGCATCTTAAAGGCAATGGCGGCATATGCGGGATTTCCCGAGGAGTCTTACGACAGTGTATTCATTACACTGGACAAGATGGACAAGATTGGCATGGACGGCGTGAAAGCGGAGCTTGTAGAGGACGGCTATGCGGAAGAAATCTGCGAGAAATACTTAAATCTGTTTGCAGAGGTGGAAAAAGCCGAGAACGGTCCCGCCTACCTTTTAGATACCTTAAAGGATTATCTGGATGCGGATGTCATGCATTCCTTTATGGAAATCATGGACAGTGTGAAAGCCACCAAAGCGGATTCTTTTGAACTGGTATTTGACCCGACTCTGGTAAGAGGCATGAGCTATTATACCGGCACCATTTTTGAAATTGCCATGCCGGAGTTCGGCGGAAGCTGCGGCGGCGGCGGACGTTACGACAAGATGGTGGGCAAGTTTACCGGAAACGATGTGCCCGCATGCGGATTTTCCATCGGATTTGAGAGAATTATCCTTCTGTTAATGGAAAAAGGCTTCAAGGTTCCGACCCAGCCGGCAAAGAAGGCTTTCCTGATTGAAAAGGGCGTTGCCGGAGAGGCCTTGTGTGAAATTATTGCACTGGCACAGAAGGAAAGAGAAGACGGACATCAGATTTTAATTGCCCGTATGAACAAGAATAAAAAATTCCAGAAGGAGCAGCTCACGGCAGAGGGCTATGAGGAGTTCCGGGAATTTTATAAGAATCCTCTGCAGCATTAAGCGGAGTTATAAAGGAGAAAACCAATGGCTGAGACAATGAAAGGATTAAAAAGGACACACAGATGCGGCGAATTATCAAGCGCCAATATCGGTGAAACCGTTACCGTAATGGGATGGGTACAGAAGCAGCGAAACAAAGGCGGCATTATCTTTGTGGACCTGCGTGACCGAGCAGGTATTCTGCAGGTTATTTTTGAAGAAAGCGACTGCGGCAGCGAAAACTTTGAAAAGGCTGCAAAGTTACGAAGTGAGTTCGTGGTTGCGGTTGTGGGTCGTGTAGAAAAGAGAGCGGCGGCAAGCAATGAAAACCTGGCTACCGGCGACATCGAAGTACGCGCCGAGCAGATTCGTATTTTATCCGAGGCAGAAACACCGCCCTTCCCCGTGGAAGCAGATACCAAGACCAAAGAAGATTTACGCTTAAAATACCGTTATCTGGATTTAAGAAGACCCAACTTACAGAAGAACTTAAAGTTAAGAAGTAAGATTACCACAACCATCAGAAAACACATGGATGAGGAAGGCTTCTTTGAAATTGAAACTCCCATGCTCTGCAAGTCCACACCGGAAGGCGCCAGAGACTACCTGGTTCCCAGCCGTGTGCATCCGGGTAAGTTCTATGCACTTCCCCAGTCTCCGCAGATTTTCAAGCAGCTTTTAATGTGCTCCGGTTATGACCGTTATTTCCAGATTGCAAGATGTTTCCGTGACGAAGACCTTCGTGCCGACAGACAGCCGGAATTTACACAGGTTGACCTGGAAATGTCCTTCGTAGACGTGGATGATGTTATTGAAACGACCGAAAAAATGGTAGCAAGAGTATGCAAGGAAGCCATCGGCTTGGATGTGCAGCTTCCCATTAAGCGTATGACCTGGCAGGAAGCCATGGAGCGTTTCGGTTCCGATAAGCCGGATACCCGTTTCGGTATGGAACTGAAGAACGTATCCGATGTGGTAAAGGGCTGCGGTTTCGGTGTATTTACAGGTGCACTGGAGAACGGCGGTTCCGTCAGAGGCATCAATGTAAAGGGCGAGGCGGAAATGC
>SAMEA104315423__coassemble_2897_pt1 | contig 8644 bp, 9 predicted proteins | sample SAMEA104315423__metabat2_high_PE_006 | metagenome-assembled genome bin SAMEA104315423 (sample SAMEA104315423) | gut metagenome | biome: Monkey gut; feature: monkey-associated habitat; material: faeces | place: China | collected 2013 | reverse complement strand
TCATATAATTCTTCATCAGAACTTAACATTCTACATGAACCGCCAAAAGGAAGTATTTTTAAGCAGTAATCCGTGTCACCTTTTCTAAAAGAGAAGAGTCTTGGTCCAAATCCTATGGAAAATTCTACAACGCATACACCATTTGCCTTTGCAACTATAAAATGTCCAAATTCATGAAATAAAATAATCAATCCGAGCAAAATAATAGCTATAAATATACTCATCGGCCAATTTCACTTTCCAATATTCTATTTACTTCAGCCTCTGTATTTAAAATATCATCAACAGTTGGATTTTCGATAAATGTACCCTTATCCATTGCATATTCAATGTACTTAGAAATATCTAAGAATGAAATCTTTTCTTGTAAGAACTGTGCTACGAGGTATTCATTTGACGCATTATACATTACTGCAGAGTTACCGCCTCTTTCAAGAGCAGTAAATGCAAGCTTTAATCCCTTAAATGCTTCCATATCAGGCTCTTCAAAGTCTAATCTTGAACACTCTTTAAATGATAATTTCTTAGAATTTTTAATTGGCAATCTATTCGGATATGTAATTGCATATTGGATTGGAAGTCTCATATCAGGAGTTCCAAGCTGAGCCTTAATTCCACCATCTTTAAATTCAACCATAGAATGAATTATGCTCTGTGGCTGGACTATAACCTGTACTTTATCAACAGGAACACCAAAAAGCCACTGTGCCTCTATGACTTCAAGTCCTTTGTTTACCATTGTAGATGAATCTATTGTGATTTTTCTTCCCATAGCCCAGTTTGGGTGTTTTAATGCATCGGCAAGTGTTCCATGCTCGTTTGCAAGGTTTGTTACCTCGGTCATTTTCTGCTGCATCCAGTTTAAGCTTTCGGTATCCCTGGAAACGATACCCACCTTGTCACACATGACAATATAGGGGAAGCCGTAGGTCAGAAGCAGCTTGGTGATTGCCACACCGGCGCTTCCGGCACCGTTTACGACCACTTTACAGTCTTCTTTTTTCTTGCCCACTACCTTTAAGGCATTGATGATGCCGGCAAGTACCACAATCGCGGTGCCGTGCTGGTCGTCGTGGAATACGGGAATGTCCAGGGTTGCTTTTAATCTTTCTTCAATTTCAAAGCAGCGGGGAGCACTGATGTCCTCTAAGTTGATGCCGCCGAAGCCGGGAGCTAAATAGGTAACGGCCTTGATGATTTCTTCGGTATCCTGGGTGTCAAGGCAGATGGGAACGGCATTGATGCCGCCGAATTCCTTGAAAAGCACCGCTTTGCCTTCCATAACGGGCATGGCGGCGTAGGGACCGATATTGCCGAGTCCCAAAACGGCGCTGCCGTCGGAAACAACGGCTACGGTGTTGGCTTTCATGGTATATTTATAAGCGGCTTCTTTATCCTGTGCAATCACCTTACAGGGCTCTGCAACGCCGGGAGTATAGGCAAGTGCCAAATCCTCGCGGGATTTTACAGGGGTCTTACTTACGGTTTCCAATTTTCCGTTCCATTCTTCATGGAGCTTCAGTGCTTTTTCTGCAAGTGTCATGACTTTTCCTCATTTCTTTTTATTTTGAAAATAATTTACGAAAAATATGTACGGGAAAATCCCGAAGTCTTTTCTATCATAGTATATTTTGCGGGGAAAGACAAGTTACCGGGAGGAATTTTTCCACTCGTAATATTCGTGCACCAGACTGCGGTAGCCCAGCGCCTTGATTTCCTCATAGCGCACCCGGTAGTTGCCCTTGTAGTGACGACCGGTTTTTAAGAAGCGCACATAGGACAGCAGGTAGGCGTCCAGCTTTGCCAGTCCGTCCGTGCAGGTAAGAACCGGGAAAAACCAGCGGCTCCAGGTAAAACGGTCTTCTTCGGCTTCGTCAAAATATTTCCGGTTGAAGGTTTTTAATAAAATGCGGGCGCTTTCTTCAAAGGTAAGCGGCGTATTCTTGCCGTTGTTTTTCTGCCTGCGGTAAAGAAGGTGCGCCTTTCTCTTGATTTTGTTTTTCATTTTGCGTAAAGCGGCTTCGGATAAATCCACCTTTCCGCCGGGCATTCCTTTTTCGGGACAGTCCGTGCCCTGAATGGAAAAGCCTAAGAATTCAAAGGCTTCGCCGGGATTTGTGACGGAAAGCTTGTCCGGATTTAAGGAAAGCCCTTTTTCTTCTATGAGCTTTGCGGCTGTTCCTCGATAGCAAAGCAACTCCTCCGGGGAGTCAGCCAAAATCAGGATATCGTCCGAATAGCGGAAATAAGGGATGCCTCTTTCCGTAAAATAATTGTCTAAGGAAAGCAGATACACATCGGCAAAGAATGCGGAAGTGGGGGTGCCTGCCATGGCACCTCTTTCTTCCGTAATCAGTCTGCCGTGCTCGTAGGCTTCGTCTGCCGTAAGCATCCGTTCAAAAAAGGAATACAGAAAAGGGTCATCCGCAAGGATTTCCTTCAGTACGTGTAGCAGGGAGGAAACCGGCATGGAATTAAAATAGTTGCGGATGTCCATTTTTAAGACGTATTTTCCGGAAAGCCCGGGAACGGACAGAATGTGGGAAACGGCATCCTTCGCCGTGATGTTTTTCCGGAAAGAATAGCAGGCGGGACTTAAACAGGCGTCATAGCGGGACAGCAGATGCCCCAAAAGCTTTAACACCATGGACTCTTTTTCCGAGAAAGAGTAGACCACGCGTTTTTTGCCCGTATTGCTTTTGTTCACACTCAGTTTAACAGGCACGGACAAAGAAAAATCCGGTGACAGAATGCGGCCGGTAACGGAACGGTACTGTTCTTCTTCCACGAATTTTGTCCAGTACCGGGCATCCTTACGGGATAAATGCTGTTTCTCTTTTTTATAGGAAAGAAATTCGTCCCAGACCTCCCGTTTTCCCAGAAGGGGAAGGAGACCGGACACCTCCTGCTTATTTGGCTGCAAAACGGTTCCCCTTTCTTCAGGCGTAAAAAAAGAAAGAGAAAAAAGCTTTGAAAATTAAGCTATGCTTAATTATACGGGATTTGAACAGAAGCCGGCTGCCTGCAAAGTCATAACAAGGCCGCTGCTTAATCCGCCGCAGGCGCAAAAATGCATTTCTCTTTCTTTTCTGGCAATATAAATTTTACAGATACTGATGAAGTCTGTTTATTATGTAATCCAGTCTGTTTTCAAAGGCATATACGAAGTTAATCAGCGTATGTCCGCCGGCTTCCGCCAGCTCTCTGGAACGCTTGTAGGCGGCAGAAGCACAGGTGTTGTTGTATACCACCATGATGATAAGCCTGGGAACATGCATTTCATCGTATATAATATAAGAATAAGGCATGTAGGTATCTTTGCCCCCGAATACCGTGGCACTGACTTCCTTTTCTACCGTATACTGCGGAAATTCTTTGGCAAGTACGGCATCCAGTTTTTCATCCACCATGGCATGCCGTAAATGCTCATAGCCGGGCAGCATGCCGTCGTTACCTTTTTTCTTAAAAAGACTGTCTAAAAAGCCCATCTGATGTCCTCCCCGGGTAATTACTGTCGTTTTTGTAATGGTAGCATAAATGAGAAGAAATCGCAATGGTTCATCCTTGCAAAAGCGGAAAGATTGTGATATTTTGTAATGAAGGACGGAGAAAAGAAGCCGGCATGTGCGCCGGATGGGGACGGTGCAAAATATAGTAAAATTATTAAAGAAAACAATTGACAACCGCATCTGGGTGTGGTATTATACATAAGCATGTGAGTGCAACAATCAAGCAGAGTATCCACTCTCACCTTACAGCAGAGGCTCGTAAGCGTTAACAGTTCGGTACCCCCAAGGGGCATGGCATCAGAGATGACATTGTGCGGATTATGAGTGGATAGCAAAGCTATTCACTTTTTTTATTATGGAGGGTACGACCATTAGCGAATTGATGATTAACGAACAGATCAGAGACAAAGAAGTACGTCTGATTGGCGAAAATGGCGAACAGCTCGGCGTGATGTCCGCAAGGGAAGCACAGAAGCTGGCTGAGGAAGCAGGACTGGATTTGGTCAAGATTGCTCCTACCGCAAAACCGCCCGTATGTAAGATTGTCGATTATGGAAAGTTCAGATACGAACAGGCCAGAAAAGAAAAAGAAGCCAAGAAAAAGCAGAAAGTCATCGATGTAAAGGAAATCAGACTTTCCCCCAACATTGACACCAACGATTTGAATACAAAGGTCAATGCGGCAAAGAAGTTCCTGACCAAAGGAGATAAGGTAAAGGTTACCTTAAGGTTCAGAGGACGTGAAATGGCACACATGAACAGCAGCAAGCATATTTTAGATGATTTTGCTGCAAGCCTTTCCGATGTAGCGGTTGTGGAAAAAGCACCCAAGGTGGAAGGCAGAAGTATGACAATGTTTTTAACTGAGAAGCGTAGTTAAGCTTGTGAAGTTAAAATAGAGAGAAAGAATGAAAGTTTAGGAGGAATTTGTTATGCCCAAAATGAAGACAAGCAGAGCAGCAGCGAAGCGTTTTAAAGTGACAGGAACAGGTAAATTAAAGAGAAGCAAAGCTTATAAGCGCCATATCTTAACCAAGAAATCCACCAAGAGAAAACGTAATCTGAGACAGGCTGCTATGACAGATGCAACCAATGTTAAGAATATGAAGAAGATTTTACCCTATTTATAATCGGTAAGGAGGAGAATGAGACATGGCAAGAATTAAAGGTGGCTTAAACGCCAAGAAAAAACACAATAGAGTATTAAAGCTTGCAAAAGGTTACAGAGGAGCAAGAAGCAACCAGTACAGAGTAGCTAAGCAGTCTGTTATGCGTGCACTGACCAGCTCCTATGCAGGCAGAAAAGAAAGAAAGCGCCAGTTCAGACAGCTCTGGATTGCACGTATCAATGCAGCAGCAAGAATGAACGGTCTTTCCTACAGCAGATTTATGTACGGCTTAAAGCTTGCAGGCGTAGATATGAACAGAAAGATGCTTGCAGAGATGGCTGTAAACGATGCAGACGGTTTCAAGACCCTTGCAGAGCTTGCAAAGAGCAAAATTGCCTAAGTATTTACGGACGGAAAGTCATATACGCAAAGAGCAAAAGATACTCCCCGGAAGATTTCGGGGAGTTTTCCTTTTCACGGAAAAGAATTTCCAATCAGAATATTTTGTAATATAGAAAAAAACTTTACAATTCTTTAAGAAAAATTCCCTTTATTAAACAAATGGAGTGTAGTATAATGTTTTGAAGTAAGAAAAGACAGAATGGAGGAGTATCATGAGTTTAGTACCTTATGTCATAGAGCAGACAGGAAGGGGAGAAAGATCCTACGATATTTATTCCCGCCTTTTAAAAGAAAGAATTATCTTCCTCGGAGAAGAAGTAAATGAAGTAACCGCAAGCCTTGTAGTGGCACAGCTTCTGTTTCTGGAAGCAGAGGATCCGGAGAAGGATATCAACCTTTATATCAACAGCCCCGGCGGTTCCGTAACCGCAGGTATGGCAATCTACGATACCATGCAGTATATCAAGTGCGACGTTTCCACCATCTGCATCGGTATGGCGGCCAGCATGGGTGCATTCCTGCTTGCAGGCGGCGCAAAGGGCAAGAGAATGGCTCTTCCCAATGCCGAGATTATGATTCACCAGCCTTTGGGCGGTGCGCAGGGTCAGGCTACCGAAATTGAAATTGCGGCAAAGCATATTTTACAGACCAAGGAAAAGTTAAACAAGATTTTAGCAGCCAACACCGGCAAGCCTTACGATATCATTGCGGCAGACACCGAAAGAGACAACTGGAAGACCGCGCAGGAAGCTATGGAGTACGGCCTGATTGACAAGGTTATCACCTCCCATGTAGCGGAAGAGAAATAAGGCAAAAAATATAGGAAAGAGTAGAGATTGAAGTTATGGCAGGAAAAAATTCCGGCAGTGATGTCAGATGTTCTTTTTGCAACAAATCCCAGGATCAGGTTAAAAAAATGATAGCCGGTCCCGCAGGCGTATACATCTGTGACGAATGCATTGAAATCTGCAGCGATATTCTCGAAGAAGAATTCGATCAGGATACAGAGGACACCGCAGAAGCAACACCTGATTTTAAATTACTGAAGCCCAGGGAAATCAAACAGTTTCTGGATGAATATGTTATCGGCCAGGAGGTAGCCAAGAAGGTGCTCTCCGTTGCCGTGTACAATCATTACAAGCGTGTAACCGCCAAGAAAGAACCGGATGATGTGGAGCTTCAGAAGAGCAATATCATCATGATTGGTCCCACCGGCTCCGGCAAGACCTATCTGGCGCAGACACTGGCAAAGGTTATCAATGTTCCGTTTGCCATTGCGGATGCCACCACCCTGACAGAGGCAGGCTACGTGGGCGAAGATGTGGAAAACATTCTCTTAAAGCTGATTCAGGCAGCTGATTACGATGTGGAGCGTGCACAGTACGGTATTATTTACATTGATGAAATTGATAAGATTACCAAGAAAAGCGAAAATGTATCCATTACCCGTGATGTTTCCGGTGAAGGCGTACAGCAGGCGCTGTTAAAGATTATTGAAGGAACCGTGGCAAGCGTACCCCCTCAGGGAGGAAGAAAGCATCCCCATCAGGAGCTGATTCAGATTGACACCTCCAACATTCTCTTTATCTGCGGCGGTGCATTTGACGGTCTGGATAAGATTGTGGAAACGAGATTAAACCGCAAGACCATCGGTTTCAATGCGGAAATTTCCGAGAAATCCGGTCTGGAAATCGGAGAAATCTTAGGAGAAGTTACCCCGCAGGATTTGATGAAGTTTGGTCTTATCCCCGAGTTTATCGGACGTGTGCCCATCAATGTGGCACTGGAGGGACTGGATAAAGCAGCCTTAATCCGTATTCTTACCGAGCCGAAGAATGCTCTGATTAAGCAGTACCAGAGATTGTTTGAGATGGATGACGTAAAGCTTACCTTTGAAAAGGACGCTGTTGACGCTATTGCGGAGCTGGCACTGGAAAGAAAGACCGGAGCAAGAGGTCTGCGTTCCATTATGGAAAATACCATGATGGATGTCATGTACCGTATTCCTTCCGATGATACGATTGAAGAGGTCATCATCACAAAGGGCGCGGTCAAGGGCGAAAGTAAACCGTTGGTTGTAAGGAAAGAAGCAGCCGTAAAACAGGCAAGATAATATCAGCGCCGCACCAGATAACAGTGCGGCGTTTTCTACTATTGAGGGAGAAAAAGTATGGTTATAAAAAATGTGAGTCTGGAGACCGTGTGCGGTATTACCAGCAAGCTGCCGGACAGTAAATACCCGGAGGTGGCGTTCGCCGGAAAGAGTAACGTGGGAAAATCCTCCCTGATAAATGCCCTGATGAACCGGAAATCCCTGGCAAGGACAAGCGCCCAGCCGGGCAAGACACAGACCATCAATTTCTATAATATAAATGATGCCCTTTATTTTGTGGATTTGCCGGGATACGGCTATGCCAATGCCAGCGAAGAGGTGAAGGCAAAATGGGGCAAAATGATTGAAGACTATCTGCACAAGTCTAAGAAGCTGAAGGCGGTGTTTTTACTGATTGATATCCGTCATGCACCGGGCAATAACGACTGTATCATGTATGACTGGATTGTAAAACAGGGTTATGAACCCATTATCATTGCCACCAAGCTGGACAAGATTAAGAGAAGCCAGATTGCGAAACAGGTGAAACTAATCCGTGAAACCCTGAAAATGAAAAGTGAAACCATTATCATTCCCTTTTCTGCGGAGACAAAACAGGGGAGGGATGAGATTTATACAGTGATAGATTCCTATATCACAGAGGAGACGGTATGAATACTTCCGCAAAAAAATATCTGAAAGCAGTCATAAATCTGGTTGTAGCGGCAATTATTGTATTATTGACAGTTTTGCTGCTGCCGCGGATGCTGGTGTTTTTCATGCCCTTTGTCATAGGCTGGATTATCGCCTGGATAGCGGCGCCGTTAGTCAGTTTTTTTGAAAAGAAGCTGAAGGTAAGGCGGAAAGCCGGCAGTGTGTTTGTCATAGTGGTGGTTATCGGACTGGTGGTGCTGGCAGGCTATCTTGTCGGCTCAAAGCTTGTACGTGAGGGCATCCGTTTTGTAGAGGATCTGCCGGAAATGTGGGCGTCCACACAGGGAGACCTGGACAGAATTGCGAAGAAGTTCAGCATTGTTTATGAAAAGCTGCCGGTTGATGTGCAGAACACCATGAACAATTTCGGCAGCCAGATTTCGGATACAGTGGCAGCGGCAATCGGAAAATTAAGCAGTCCCACCATTGCGGCTGTGGGCAATTTTGCCAAACAGCTTCCCAGCATTATCATCGGCATCATCATGTGCCTGCTTTCTTCTTATTTTTTTGTGGCGGAGAGAGACCAGTTCCGGAGTTCCGTTGCCAAATATCTGCCGGAAAGTTTTGTAGGACGTTTCCGGCTGATTAAGCAGAGTCTGCTTAAGGCAGTGGGCGGTTATTTCAAGGCGCAGATTAAAATCGAAATCTGGATTTATCTGCTGCTTGTAACAGGTTTCTTTATCCTGCAGGTGGACTATGCCCTGTTAATTGCGCTGGGCATTGCATTCTTAGATTTCCTGCCATTTTTCGGCACCGGCACGGCAATGGTGCCCTGGGCGGTTGTGAAATTCTTAAATGCGGAATATCCCATGACCATA
>SAMEA104315423__coassemble_2762_pt1 | contig 9264 bp, 8 predicted proteins | sample SAMEA104315423__metabat2_high_PE_006 | metagenome-assembled genome bin SAMEA104315423 (sample SAMEA104315423) | gut metagenome | biome: Monkey gut; feature: monkey-associated habitat; material: faeces | place: China | collected 2013 | reverse complement strand
GCCTGACGAGCATTCCCGTTATAAGGTGCCTCTTTACATAGAAGAGCACGGCAGTCTGCCTACCGGCTTTGAAGAAGAGCTTTTCAGCGGGGACTGCAGATGGACATACGGTTTTTATACCCTTCTTCCCTATATGATACAGGGGGCGGTCATGAAGGGAGTCAGTCTGTTTACCCATTCTCCGCTGGCACTTTTGTATGCCGCGAGAATGGTAAATGTAGTCAGCGGACTGTTCATGGCATATCTGGTGTTATTAATCGGGCGGAAGGTGTTTATGGATGATAAAATCCGGTGGCTGTTCTGCTTTCTGGTGACTTTTTTACCGCAGAGCCTGTTTATGCATACCTATGTGAACCCCGATTCCATCTGCATGTTATCCACCGCCCTGATGATTTACGGACTCCTGTGTGGATATGAAGATGCCTTTTCGGTAAAAAGCTGTGTGCTGTTAACGACAGGCATGGTTCTGTGTATCCTGTCGTATTACAATGCGTATGGGTTCTTAGTCAGCAGTTTCCTGCTGTTTACGGCTTATTTTGTTAAAAGAAAAGAAAAATGGACCTTTGACTGGAAAAATTTCCTGAAAAAGGGATGCCCGGTTGCTCTTGCTGTTATTCTTCTCTCCGGCTGGTCCTTTGTGAGAAATTACATGCTGTATGACGGGGATTTTATCGGACTTCGGACAAAGGAGGCATTCATCCAGTCTTACGGGATTGCCCGGGATACCTTCCGGAGCAGCGGCTATTCTCTTGCGTATATGCTGACCCACACCAGCTTTGTCCCCAAGGTAATTATCAGCTTTCTGGGAAATTACGGCTCCGGGACCATTTACATGTATAAAATTATGTATGCGGGCTATCTTCTTCTTTTCGGTGCAGCTTTTGTGGGGCTCTTTATCCCCGGGGAAAAGTCGGAAAAAACATTCGATGAGGAAAGAAAGGCAGGTACGGAAAGATTTCACACGGCTTTCTTCCATATAAACATGGTTTTCTGTATTCTGATGCCTTTGCTTTTACTGTTGAAATATGCATACACCGTGGATTATCAGGCGCAGGGACGGTATCTGATGCCGGCAGTCATTCCCATTATGTATTATCTCTGTTACGGATTTCAGAAGCTGCCGCTTTACCGGAAAGCAGGAGAACGCAGAAAGAATATCCTTTTTATGGGAATTATGATGTTTGTGGTGCTGGCACTTTTACTGATGATTTTCTGCAATGCCATGCCGGTGTACCGGATGACGGGAGTACTGGGATAAGGATTTAGATTTTTCGGTAACGGGATATGTTCTCCCAGTTTTCGGGGAAACCCATTTCGGAAAGCAGTTTATTTTTGGTAAGATGGGGACATTGAGAAAGAACATTGTTGATAAGTTTGCGGAGATTTGCTTTGAGAATTTTGAAATCTTCTTGGCTGATCAGATACCTTAATGCGATTACAACGGCAAATAAATCATTTTTACCGCAGATATAATTGTTCTTTTTTTTCATGATTTGGAGTTTTTGATGCAATAAAGTATCAGGTATGCTTTCATTTATCTGAAAGGAATAAAGGCGTTCCCCATGTGCACAGACATTGCGGCATCTTGCCGCTATGGTAATGAATTGATGGAGTTGTTTTTCGGATATGCCATTGAATGTTTTACTGATTTGACTGCGTATATCTGTGGTGGCATATTGATACATTTTGGAAATTTGACCAAAGGTTAATACATTTGAAGTGACCCATAAGGGGATATTGTGGTATATGACGGAATAGTGGGTTATGTATCGATACTGGCTGGGAAGAGCAATGGATTTATGAAGAGTCTGTATGAGACGCTGGATTTGAAATTGCGTTTTTTTATTGTAATTGTAATTTTGAATGTCGAGATAAGCAGCTTGATTTTCACCGTATTTTTGACAGAAAAAATAAGAAAACATGGATTTGATATGACGTTCTACATGAAGCAGATATTTTAGAAAAAGAGTTCGAAGTTCCTCATCAAAATAGTAAAAGGCAACCAATTCCTCAAATGTAACACCGGGAAGATACTTGTTGGAGGAGATATACTTAAAGGGTGATTTGTATCCGCTGATGAGAGAGTAGTAACTTAATTCTTTCAGAATTTTTTTTGCATAGATGTGGTCAGAAATAATCAGATTTTTTTGTGTTTCCAGAAATTGTAACTGTTGCTCATAGGTAAGAAAAGTTTTTGCGATAAAAATTCTCCTTTCTATTATCTTATTAAATTAAAAAAGTGGAGCCCACGCATGGGTCTCCACCGGCCACGGGCATCTCAAGTTTCCGTAGCACAACCACTGCATTTAATCTAACATCATATCACTATTTTGTCAATCTTTATTTTAAAAATTAAATATAAAATTATATATCAAATATTTCCTTCCCCCTATTGACTTTATATATTATATGACATATAGTATTGCAAAAGATATATTATTGCAAAATACATAATATCATAGAACTGACAGAAAGGACGGAGGCTGTATGGTTTTTAATACAGGAGCGGCACTGCTTGATGCTATCGTCCTGGCGGTCGTATCCAGAGAGCCGCAAGGGACTTACGGATATAAAATAACGCAGGATGTAAGGCAGGTTTTGGAAGTGTCCGAGTCCACGCTTTACCCGGTGCTCAGGCGGCTACAAAAGGATGAAATGTTGTTTGTGTACGACAGGGAATGCGCCGGCAGAAACAGAAGATATTACCAGATTACGCCCACCGGGCAGGAAAAGCTTAGGGAATACGTGAGAGAGTGGAAAATCTATTCTGAAAAGATATCCGGTATTTTCGAAGGAGGAAGCAGGCAATGAACAAAGAGAGCTTTATGCAGGAGTTAGCGAGGCTGCTGGGGGACATTTCCCCACAGGAAAGACAGGAAGCGCTGAACTTTTACGAAGAATATTTTCACGATGCAGGACCGGAAAAAGAACAGGAAGTGCTGAAAGAATTAGGAAGTCCCATGCAGGTGGCTGCCAAAATAAAAGAAGGGCTGGATGCCACGGTAGGAGTGGAAAACGGACCGCAAACGGCGGAAAACAATGCGGTACAGGGAATGCAAAACAATAGCGGCGGTGCAGCGTACACCGAACAGGAACCGCCGAAAAAACATTCTGTGTGGAAGACCATCGGACTCGTGTTTCTTATTATATGTGCATCCCCGCTTCTGCTTGCATTCGCCAGTGTGATTTTATCCCTGCTGATTGCCTGGTTTTCGGTGTTGATTTCTTTGATAGCGGCATTCGGGGCAGTTGCCCTGACCTGTATGCTTTGCGGCATTGCCTTCGCGGTGATGGGATTTACCTGCATGTTTTCGTTCCCGTATGTGTGCCTGATTATGGCGGGCAGCGGACTTATCTGTGTGGGGACAGGCATACTGTTTATGATGCTTACGGTGTGGATGTGTGCATACGCCTTGCCGGGATGCTGCAGGGGAATTGCCTGGTTATGGAGAAAAATCTTCGGAAAGAAACAGGCATGAAAAACTGGCTTAAAGGGGAAAGAAAGAAACAAGCATGAAAAAACAGACATGAAAGAAAGCCATGAAAAGCAGAAAGTACACTAAAAAATGAAAAAGAAATGTTATAAATATAGATAGCTATAGATATAAGGAAAGAGGGAAATTATGAGAAAATTTATGAAAGTAAGCGCCATTACGGCGGGCATTATGATATTTTTAGGAATCGGCCTTTTTACTGTGGGCGGCTGCGGAGGCGGCATTAGCGAGACCGTACAGAAGATTGTGAACGGTGATTTTAATTTTACGGATGAAGATTTGAAGAATATCATCGGAAACTATGTTTCTTCCGGGGACGACGGCCTGACCATCACCGACGGCAATGACAACAGCAAATATCTGGAGGATTTCCCTGTTATAACGGATAGGGAAACCTACGAATGCGACTTTGATCCGTCGGAATTTGACAGTCTGTTCCTGCAGCTTGGCGGTTGTGAGGTACAAATGACGGCTTCGGAAGACGAGAAGGTGCATATCAGAGCCGAAAAAGTGAAAAAAATGCAAACGGGAGTAGAGGACAACACCCTGAACATCACCGTGACCAACAAAAACGGCATCGCGGCTGGCAGCTGGACAAAAGTGGAAATCCGGGTACCGGCGGACAAAAGCTGGAAAAAGTGTGCAGTTGACTTAGGAGCCGGAGTTTTTTCCATAGAGAGCCTAATGGTAAAAAATGTAACGATTGATATCGGAGCGGGAAGATTGCAGATAGAAAAGCTTGTCTGCAGTGAAGACGCAAAATGTGAAATCGGCGCCGGACAGATGCTGTTAAACGATGCGCAGATTGGAGGCAGCTTTGCCGGGGACATCGGAGCAGGGGAAATGCGGCTGACCGGAAACATACAGGGAAATGCAGAGGTTTCCTGCGCAATGGGAAATACGGAAATGACGTTTATCGGAAGCACGATGGAAGAACACAACTATGAAGTGAGCTGTTCTGCAGGCAATATTGATATAGGAAACCGCTCCTTTGCCGGACTTGCCACGGAAAGTGACATTGACAACGGAGCGGCGAATACCTACAAGCTGGAATGTGCCATGGGCAACATTACCGTGAAATTCCAATAAACGGAAAATAAGAAGCTTTTCAGCTTATTCTAACACCAATAAAAGAGCCATCTTGAAACGGCCGTTTGCAGTGACACTGTGAAGGCCGTTTTTCTCAAAACGGAAGCATTCGCCGGCATGGAGTTCATAGTCCCTGCCTTCGTAACCGATGGTAGCGTTTCCTTCCAGTGCAAAAACAATGGCGTTGCCGGGAGCACGGTGCGGGGTAAGACCGGTGCCTTCATCAAAAGCCATCAGCACATATTTCATGGTAGGGTTGCTCACCACATCCATGTTGGCAATGCTGCCTTCTTCATAGGAAATCAAATCCTTTAATGCAAATACTTCGTTTGTTTTTACGATATCGTTCATAACATTCTCCTTGTCTAAAATAATTTCGGTGTAAACAAGACCTTCCTCTGTTTCCATACCGCAAAGAGTGCCGGCGGAAACTACAAGAGCCCGGTCAGGGGACAGGGTTACTTTTTCGGGCTCCTTTCCCAAAAGAAAAGTACCGCTGCCGGAAGCGCCTACATACATGGTCACTCTGTCATAGCTTTCCTGACTGATGGAAGTATGTTCCCCCAGCGAAAAATAAGTGACTTTTGTTTTGTCTCCCAGTTTGGAGTCACGGGAAACGGTCATGCCCTTCCGGATGGGGCGGAGACCTTCAATGGTAAACGGTTTTTGTAACATAACATACCTGCCTTTCTTTTTCCTGCTATATAGGAGTATGGGCAAAAGAGCAAGCTTGCATTCTTCCAGGAAACATGGTACGATGAAAAACTGCTGATAGGAGAAAAACAATGGAACAGACCTTTATGAAAGAGAAAAAAATATTGCCGCTGGTATTATCCATGTCCATGCCCATGGTGCTTTCCATGCTGGTAAATGCCCTGTATAATATCGTGGACAGTTATTTTGTGGCAAAAATCAGTGATGAAGCCATGACGGCATTGTCCTTAGTCTATCCGCTGCAGCTGCTGGAAACAGCGGTGGCCGTTGGATTTGGTGTGGGCATCAATGCCATTGCCGCCTTTTATCTGGGAGCAAAGAATGACAGAAAAGCCAACGATTCCGTGTCGGTGGGCCTGGTCTTAAGCTTTATGCACGGCATTCTGCTGATGGCATTCAACCTTCTGTTTGCACCCACGTTCTTACGCATGTTCAGTAAGGATAACCTGGTAATTGAATACGGACTCACCTATACCTATATGGTATTTGCCTTTACGGTTCCTTATACCATAGCCATTACTTATGAGAAAATTTTCCAGGCAGAAGGTCAGATGAAGGTTTCCATGTTCAGTATGATCTGCGGGTGTGTTGCCAATGTGATTCTGGACCCGCTTATGATTTTCGGCATCGGGCCCTTCCCCAGAATGGGAATAGCCGGAGCAGCGCTGGCGACGGGTATCGGTCAGATTATTCCACTTGTTGTATACCTGCTTCTGTATTTTAAATTAAAACTGCCGCTGAAGGTGCAGCTTCGTAAAGAAATGTTTGATAAAGAGCTTTGTCGGCGCATTTACGGCGTTGGAGTACCGGCAACTCTGAATATGGCACTGCCTTCCTTTATGATTACCGCCTTAAACGGTATTCTGTCCACATACGGCGATGTTTACGTGCTGGTACTTGGAATTTACTACAAACTGCAGACCTTTATTTACCTTACCGCAAACGGTATGGTGCAGGGCATCCGTCCCATTATCGGTTACAATTACGGAGCTGGCGAGTATGGCAGAGTGAAAAAAACATTCTTCACCTCTCTGCGGCTGATAGCCGGTATTATGCTGGCAGGCATGATTATCTGTCTGGTATTCTGCGGACAGCTTATGGGCATTTTTACCACCGGTGCGGAAACGATTGCCGCCGGAAAAACCGCCATCCGCATTATCAGTATGGGATTTGTGGTTTCTTCGGTGTCCGTGACCGTAAGCGGTACGCTGGAAGGACTGGGAAAGGGCAGTATGTCCCTTGCCATTTCCCTGCTGCGGTATCTTGTTGCCATTATTCCGGCAGCTTACGTGTTCGGAAAGCTGCTCGGTGCGGACGGTATCTGGAACTGCTTCTGGTTTGCGGAAACAGCCGCCGCTATTGTGGCTTGGATTTTATATAAAAAAGAAGAACAAAAGATGAAATAAATATCTAAAGAGCACTTCAGGAAGGAAAAGACTTATCCTGCAGAAGGGAAAGATACTGTTCCAGACACACACCTTCCACGATAGGTATATTTAAGGCGGCTGAGCCCTCCGTACAGATGCGGACGAACTCGGCTGCCTTTTTTACGGAGTCGGTAAAAGGAACGCCTTTCACAGCATCGGCGGAAAGGATGGCGGCAAAAATGTCGCCGGTGCCGGGACGGGACGGACCGCCGGCAGGAGAAAAAAGAAGCTCGCCGCTGCCGGAAACAGATACATAATTGCCAAAGAAGTTTCCTATTTTAATGCCGGTGATGACAACCTTGCCGATGCCCATGGCGTGCAGCTTTGCTGCCATGCCGGACAGCAACGATAAAAGCGGCTGCAGCCTGCCGGAAGCACCGGACTGACCGGAGGACAATGTGCCGGAAGCACCGGACTGACTGAAGGACAACGTGCCGGAAACAGAGGGCAATCCGGAAAGCGCAGTAAGCAGCTCATCCGGGTATGCGGTGCCGGTCAGAAAGCAGGCTTCCGTCAGATTGGGAGTGAGGATGTCGGCAAGGGAGCAGAGACCGGTAAGCGCCTTCTGATAGGAAGGCGTAACGGAAGAATAAGCCCTGCCGTGGTCCCCCATAACCGGGTCAAGCAGGATACAGGTTCCGCAGGCTTCCTTCTGTTGTCTGAAAAAGCCGGAGAGTGTGGGGATAAGCGCTTCATTTCCCAAAAATCCGCAGGAAATGCCGTCAAAAGAAAGGGAAAGTCGTTCCCAGACCGAAAGGTAGGAAGACATTTCATGGGTAAAATCCGTATAATGCCATTCCGGAAATGCCATGTGATTGGAAAAAATACCGGTGGGCACGGGACATGCCTGCACGCCCATAACACTTATAATAGGAATAGCCACTGCAAGAGAGCAGTGGCCGAATCCGGTTAAATCATTAATCATTGCTATTTTAAGAGGTTTCATAAAAGGACTCCTGAAAATCTAAGCTATATGATGAAGGTTTTCATATTTTCTACTTTACATCCGCCAGAAGACCGGCTCTTTTCAGCGCGGGACGCAGAGCCAGATAGAAAATGGAAGCGCAGACAACAGCGACTACCGCATTGACGGAGGTGGTGAGCTGGGCAATTTTCAGCAGGGCTTTGGTAATATCCTGGGGAACACCGAGAAGGTAGGTTTTATACAGATAACCGACCAAAGGATCGGCAACTACATTAAAAGCCATGCCGCATACGGAAGCAAATACCGTAACGCCCACGATTTTTCCATTGCTGGTGCACTTGGAGAGATGGAAAATCTGATGGGCAACCAGACCGACAATGAGACCAATGCAGAACTTTAAGATAAAAGTCTTGGGAGCGCTGGTTACATAAATGGTAGTCAGGTCGCCGATGGTCATGCCGACCGCACCGGCAAGTCCGCCCCAGAAGCCTCCTAATAAAAGAGCAGCCAGAACGCAGAATACATTTCCCAAATGGAATGCGGTGCTGGAAGTACCTACGGGAATATCAAGCTTAAAGAAAGCGAAACCGATGTAGCAGAGAGCGGCAAGCAGACCTGCCTGTGTTACACGGAGCAGCTTTTCCCTGCGGGAAAGTTCTTCCTTTTTGCCAAAGAGCCGGTACAGTCCGGCAACGGTTAAAATCACGCCGATAAAGGCAAGCAGCAGGGAATATGCGTAATATCTGCCGGTGGTTGTATTTAAGAAGTCCTCCAGTTCAGGGTGGAAAAAGTGAACGGAGAGAATGATGCCTGCAATCAGGAGCAGGACACCCACAATCAGTAAAACGGGATTTTTCTTTTTCATAATAATACATTCCTTTCTCTGTGTAAAAAATTCACACATCTTCATTAGTGTTTGTTTCTACCCATTATAGCCGTTCTTGGCATTTGAAAAAGTACCACTTTGCATTTTTTTTATATAACCAGTTTGAAACCGGCAGGTTGAATTCCGTTCTTGCGAAAAACCGCAATATTTTGTAATTGACGAAACTGTGATAATGGGGATATAATGTTTTTTGTATCAAATGGATACTATTATGTACATAACTAAGGAGGGTTTTTAACTATGGAAAAAGGAAAGTTAGGCATCAGATTATCCGTTTACGCATTACTGGCATTCATTTTAGCTGCATTCGGTCTGTACCTTGGAATCATCGGTCTTCTTGCAGTAGTCCTGATTGCAGAAAAGGATGAATGGGCAGGCAGACAGGTTCTGCAGGCACTTATGCTCTGCTTACTGCCTTCTATGGTAAGCGCGGTATTTGGTGTTTTAGGTTTCATGAACTGGTTCGGATGGGGAAGCTACGGCTCCGCTGTTTACACCATTTCTTCTATCTGGAGCAGATTTAATTCCGTAATCAACTGGCTGGTAAACATCGCCGTATATGTATTTGCACTGATTGGTATTCTCAATGTTTCCAAGGGCAAGGAAGCAGGTATTCCCGTATTCTCAAGCTTTGCTAACTGGGCATACGGAAAGATCGTGGTAAAGGCACAGCCCGTATATCAGCAGCCTGTATGCCAGCAGCCCGTAGCTCCTCAGGCACCTGTTCAG
>SAMEA104315423__coassemble_2745_pt1 | contig 9367 bp, 4 predicted proteins | sample SAMEA104315423__metabat2_high_PE_006 | metagenome-assembled genome bin SAMEA104315423 (sample SAMEA104315423) | gut metagenome | biome: Monkey gut; feature: monkey-associated habitat; material: faeces | place: China | collected 2013 | reverse complement strand
TACAGAACGGTCAGGTTCGGTTCAGGGCTGGGTCCCATGTTTTCAAGAGTATGAAGGAAACGATAGTCGTTCTTGGTAACCATATGACGGCCGTCCATGCCGATACCGCCAACTTCCAGGGTTGCCCATACAGGGTCACCGGAGAATAACTGGTTGTAAGAAGGAATACGAGCGAACTTAACCATACGGAACTTCATGGTCATATGGTCGATTAACTCCTGAGCTTCTTTCTCAGTCAGAGTACCTTCCTTTAAGTCTCTTTCGATATAAATATCCAGGAATGTGGAGATACGTCCAACGGACATAGCTGCACCGTTCTGGGTCTTGATAGCTGCTAAATAACCAAAGTATAACCACTGAACAGCTTCCTTAGCGTTGGTAGCGGGACCGGAAATATCGTAGCCGTAAATCTTAGCCATTTCCTTCATTCCCTGCAGAGCCTTGATCTGCTCAGCAATTTCTTCTCTCAGACGGATAACTTCTTCGGTCATGGTACCGTTACCGCAGTTCTTCTTATCCTCTTTCTTCTTCTCAATCAGGAAGTCGATACCGTAAAGAGCAACTCTTCTGTAGTCGCCTACGATACGTCCACGACCGTAAGTATCGGGAAGACCTGTAACGATATGAGTATGACGTGCAACCTTCATCTCGTCTGTATATGCATCAAATACTGCCTGGTTGTGTGTCTTATGATAGTCAGTGAAAATCTTGTGGAACTTAGGGTTAACTTCGTAACCGTAAGTGCTTGCAGCTTCCTCTGCCATCTTGATACCACCGTAAGGCATAAATGCTCTCTTTAACGGCTTGTCTGTCTGAAGACCTACAATCTGCTCAAGGTCCTTCATAGATTCATCAATGTAGCCCGGGCCGTAAGCGGTAAGGCTGGATACAACCTCTGTTTCGCACTCTAATACTCCGTCGTGCTCACGTTCTGCTTTCTGTAATTCCTGCAGTCTGCCCCAAAGCTTGTCGGTTGCCTCTGTAGGGCCTTCCAAAAAGCTTTCATCACCATCATACTGGGTGTAGTTTCTCTGGATGAAGTTACGAACATTGACATCAACATCCCAATGGCCGTCTTTCACAAAACCTCTCCATGCTTCTGCCATGAAAATTTACCTCCTTTTGGTAAAAATAAAATAATATTATCAACAGGAAACCTTGTCGCGGTTTGCCTACTGTTGTTTACGTTAAAAGTGTACTACTAACAAAGGCTAAGTGTCAACTGTTTTGCGGATTGGACGTAATTTTATACATTCCGGAGCCACCAGAGGAAGGGTCTGGTGCCGATGTAGAACTTCACGGTCTTTGTTCCGCCGTATTTTCCGCATCCCTGCAGGGTAACCTGGGCGGTTCCTTTGTTGACATTGTTCTTGTAACCGATGATTTTGTAGCCGTCCTTCGTGTCATCGCCGTCCGTGATAAGCTTCAGTTCCTCCACGACTGCCTGCTTGCCGGTTCCCACCTTCATGGTAAGGATTAAATCCTCCTCCGTCAGGGTAACCGGTTTTGTGGTGTAGGGAAGCGTCTTGGGCACTACCTTAACCGTCACCTTTTTGAAGTCAGACTCCGTAATGCGGTAATCTGCAGTCAGTACAGAGCCTTCTCCCCGGTAGTTTCCGGCACCGGTAATGGTGATACGGACAATGCTGCCGGGTTCGTTTACGACGTCCTTTTTCACATCCAGTTTTGTTTCTTCTCCGTTTGCCATCAGCAGACTATAAGAAAGCGTATAATCTGTTTTCTCCTTTAGTTTTGTTCCGGTTTCATCCGTTACCACAGGCTTGCTGACAAACTTGCCCTTGTTCTTGTTTGCCGGTACATCCGTTACCGTCACCGTAATGGGATTTACCTTGTCTGCGAGGCTCTTGTTGGTAATGGTAAAGGTCTGCTTGATGCTGCCCTTAAAGTTTCCTTTGCCCTTTACGGTAATGAGCGGCAGCTTCTTCTCCGTCAGGTTTTTACCCTCGCTGACAGCCTTGTTGTTGGCATAGGTTACGGTATAATCTTTGCCCTCTTTCAGGGTAACGGTGTTTCCGTTTGCCATTTTCGCGGTTACCACAATCGCAGGCTTCGCACCGTTCTTTACAAAAGGAATACTGTCTGCTACTCCAATTTTTGCTTCGGTTCCTTCCGCCGCCAAATCCGCCTGCGTAATCTTGAAGGTCTTCTTCACGGTTCCGGTGTAACCGCCAGCGCCGGTAATCACAACTGTTGCGGTTCCCGCATCTACGTTTTTGAGATAGGAAACCTTGTAATCACCATATTGCGCATATTCATCGTATTCCCGCAGATAGGTTGTCTGTGTTACCATCTTTCCATCTTTACCTTTTACTTTTTTCTGCAGACTTACCCTTACTCTGGGTTCCTGTTCCCCGCCGTTATAAACAACACTTACGTTCTTGCTGCCGTCCACCCAGCTTACCATGTTTGCGGAAAGCGCTGTGCCCTTGATTTTAAAGGTAATGCGTTTTTCACCAAAATAGGTTCCGCTGGCCGTCCCATCTTCCAGAATCTTTCCGGTTCCGGTAAGAACAGCGGTTGCGGTTCCCACATACCTGTTGTTTATCCAGGTTACCGTGTAGTCGGCATTTTCCGCAGAAACGGTTTCACCAGCTGCATTCACATCACCTTCCTTGTATAAGGTAACTTTATTTTTTCCGCTGCCGTAGGTTACGGTAAGCGCCGGGGTCATGCCTTTTGCATTGTTTCCATCGCATAAATCCGCATCATAGGTCACATCCGGTACTCTTGCTACAGTAACCTTGCTCATCAAAATCTGCTCTTTTGCCACATCTGCCAGTGTTACCGTTATCTGTCTGGTACCGGTGTAATTGCCTTTTCCGGTAATCTCCACGGTATACTTTCCGGGAGTTACATAGCTGTTTGCGTTTTTGTTTTCCGCATTCTGTTCATTCAGGGTTACGTGGTTTACGGTGTAGTCCTTGTTTTCTGACAGCTTCTTTCCGTTATCCGTCACCACCGGCACGGCTTTGATGCCTTTGGGATTTTTTCCCGTGGGTGCCGCCAGATAAAGGTTATCGATGTTAATACGCTGTTCCGTTGCATCCATGGATGCCGGATTTATGGTAAAGGTACGTGTTTCCGTTCCCTTATAATTACCGGTACTCTTCACGGTAATGGTGGGCGCCTTTTTCGCATCATCCGCCGTTGCCGCTTTGATGTTGTTTTTATAAGAAACGGTGTAGTCCTTCTTCACTGCCAGCATTTTTTTGCCGTCGTATACCCTAAAGGAGGGCGTAATTGCTTTGCCGGTATAGGTATAGCCGCCTGCCTGCAGGTCCGTCATCCAGATACCGTCGGGAATGATACCATCATCCGGCACATCCTCCCGGAGCACCTCCCCGTACTCTGCTTTTCCGTCCGTGCTGCTTATCAGGGTAAAATCACTATACCGGCCAGGTTCCCGTCCATAATCAAATTTCTTTACCGTCGCTTCGTAAACGGCATTGTCAAACACCAGACGGGTCACCGTATCCTCGGTATCTGCCGGAAGATACATGTATAAATAGCCGTCTTCCATGGTGCATACATCCTTCAGGTTGTAAGAAAGCGTCTTTGTTTCTCCTGTTTTCTTATTATAGGTCTGTAATACAGGATTTCCGACAACCGCATTTTTTCCGGCAAGAAGCAGCAGGTCTGCCCTGGCAAGGTATACTTCGCCTTCTTTTCCGAATACACCGCTAAGCCTGCTTGCTTTGATGTTTCCACCATAGATTCCCGGACCACTGATGCTGGTACCACAGCCGCTTCCGATTCCGGCTCCTTCCCTGTAGGCTTCGTCTGCAGTTGACAGAGCCGTTACAGTTCCCCCGCTTATGGTAATGCCAATTCCCATACAGGCGTAACCACCGCCGATTCCGGCTCCCGCACAACCGTACTCTCCTGTTGCAGTGGAGGTTGCGGTGACCGTTCCTCCGCTTATGGTAATATTATTTCCCATACCGGCATAACCACCGCCGATTCCGGCTCCGGTAGCTCCATCATCTCCTGCTGTAGCGGTTGCTATGACCGTTCCTCCACTTATATCGATATTGTTTCCGGCGCCACTTTTTCCGCCGCCAATTCCGGCACCTTGATTTCCTCCCTGTGCGATTACGGTTCCTCCGCTTATCGTAATACTGCTTCCGCTACCGTACATACCACCGCCGATTCCCGCTGCATATTCGCCTCCGGTTGCCGTTACCTCTCCTCCGCTTATGACGATATTGTTTCCGGCTTTTTCATGGCCGCCTCCGATTCCGGCTCCCTGTTTTCCTCCCTGTGCAATCAGGGCACCGTCACCGGAAATGGTAAGGGTACCGATGTTTTCCGCATCTCCGTCCTTCTGGATAGCGGCATAGTATCTTCCTGCTTTTAAGCCATTTTCACCCTTTAAGATAATGTTTACATTTCCGGTACTGTTTTCCGGAATCAGAATGGGCGAATCGGTAGTATCAATATAGGTTCCGTCCAAAGTCAGGGTCACGGATGCATCTTTTTCTATTTCTATTCTTGTCTGAGAATAGTTGTCCTTGCCGTAGCCGTTTCCACTCTTTATAGTCAGGTTGGCACCGTCTTTTATCTGAATAATATGGGAATCCTCATCCCGGTCATAATAAGCGGGATCACCCACTACCTGTAAATCGTATCTGCACTTTCCCCTTGTGAGACGGTTGTCTGCTCCGGCTTCCGCGGAAACGGTACCGGTATAGTAATACATTCCGAGTAAAATCGAGGTTTCGCCAGCCGGAAGATACATATAAATCTTTCCGTCCGCATCGGTCATGACATCCTTCATGCCATAGGCGGTTTCGCCCACATCCGTAACGGCTGCCTCTATTCCGAATTCTTCCGTCAGGTCTACCACCGTACAGTAAACCTCATCGGTTCCGTTGGTCACACCGGTAAGCACACCTTTCGTTGTTTTCACGCTGCCGCCGGTAATGGTAACCTTGCCTGTGGAACCCCAAGTTCCGCCGCCGATTCCCACTCCATATCCGCCTCCGGTTGCCGTTACCGTTCCCCCACTTATGGTGATATCGTTTCCGTCCCTACTATCTCCACCTCCGATTCCCGCTCCATTTTCGCCTCCGGTCGCCGTTACCTCTCCTCCGCTTATGGTAATATTGCTTCCGACTCCGTAATAACCGCCGCCGATTCCCGCTCCATATCCGCCTCCGGTTGCCGTTACTTCTCCTCCGCTTATGCCGATATTGCTTCCGGCTCCATTTTTTCCGCCGCCAATTCCCGCTCCGTTATAGCCGCCCTTTGCGATTACGGTTCCTCCGCTTATGGTGATATTACTTGCGCTTCGGCTATAACCGCTTCCGATTCCGGCTCCACCATTGCCTCCGGTTGTCGTTACCATTCCGCCGCTTATGGTAATGCTGCTTCCGGCTCCGTACATACCACCGCCGATTCCGGCTCCTCCATAACCTCCGGTTACCGTTACCTCTCCTCCGCTTATGCTGATATTGCTTCCGGCTTTTTCATAGCCGCTTCCGATTCCGGCCCCGTATTTGCCTCCCTGCACAGTCAGGGCACCGCTACCGGAAATTGTCAGAGTACCATCTGCGGTCCCGTTTTTCTGAATTCCCGCTGCTTTTTCACCTGCTGTTAAAGCATTGCTGCCTTTTAAGACAACACTTACCGCTCCCGTACTGTCTTCTGCAATTTCCAAAGGAGAGGCTGCTTTATCGCTCACGTTTATGTATACACCGTCCAGTGTGAGGGTTGCCTTAGCGTCTTTTTCCACATAAATACGGGTCTGGGAAGGATTTTCCGCTCCGTAACCATCTGCGCTGTGGAAGGTCAGGTTCGCTCCGTTCTTTACCGTGATGACATCATTTTCCGCATCATAAGAATAGCTTCCGTTGTTTCCTTCCACTGTAAGGGTGCCGGTTGCGGTCGCACCGTATACCGCAATGTCATTGCCGGAAACAGATGATTCGCTGTCCGGACCGGACACGTCGCCAGTGCCACCGTCACCATCTGATACATCGCCTGTTTTGCCGGTGCCGTCGTTATTGTCAGAAATGTCGCCGGTGCCACTGTTGCCGCCATCCTTGTCGGAGCCATCGGAAAAATCACCTGCTCCGTTATTTCCTTTGCCGCCATTTTCTCCGTTATTGCCATTGTTGCCGGTGCCGTCGTCAGCCTGTCCGGTTTGTTCTGTCTCATTCTGCACGGTCACATAGCCCGCTTCGCTTTCTGCCGCCAGCGCCGTGTACGGCGCCTGTGTAAATACCATCGCGGCAGTCAGAATTGCTGCCAGTATACGTGTGCCTTTTATCTTTTTCTTTGCCATTCCCTGTATTGCCCCTTTCACTGCTTTTAAAACAAAGTTATTCAATCTATTATAGCAGTTTGCACTCCCGTGCACAATGTTTTTTATACAAGCGGTATCAAATTATGAGCTTAGATAAGGAATAAAACCAGGGAAATCCCGGTTTAGATACAGATGTGAATAGCATTTACGCGGATATAGAAAAGATTGCTGATTTCCGCGTAGGCTTTGCAAAAGATTTACGCGGGTTTTGGGACATGTTGCCATTTTCCGCGTAACCTCTGCAAAAAATTTACGCGGATTTTGGGTCGTGATGCCATTTTCCGCGTAAGCCCTTCAAAAAGTTTACGCGGATTTGAACACATGTTGCCATTTTCCGCGTAACCTCTGCAAATGATTTACGCGGATTTGAACATATGATGCCTATATTCAAACAGAACAGCTTTTCAGAAAGTCTGCTGTTTGATCCTATACGGCAAATTTTTAATGTAAGTCAAAATAGCCAAGGATAAACTCTATTTTTAATTTATTTCACCATTTTTTCAAGAAACCTGTCTATTTTTTCTAAATAGGCATCTGCCTGTACGATGAAACCGACATGTCCGCCGGGTGCATCCTCTATTCTGGCGTCGAGGTCACGGAACAGGGCTGCCAGGATTTCCTGGTCCTCTTTTTTGAAGATGTCGTGCTCAGGAACGAGTATCTGCACCTTGCCGCGCAGGTATGCAAAATCTTCTTTCTTAAAGTATTCGCAGTTTCTCAGCATGAATACGCAGGTATAGCTGTGAATAAAGCGCTTTTTGTACTGCAAATCGGAAGCAACCGTTTCATAGAAGCTTATGCCGTAAGCCTTGTTCTCCGGTGTTTCATACTCTAAAAATTTCGGGCTTAATTTTATAAGCTGCTTCATCAGAGTCTTGGCGGGCATAATCTTCATCAGATTTATCATAATGGGACCTTTTATCCATTCTTTTTTGATATTGCGGATGTAATCGCTGTCCAAGGTCAGCGTGGTTGTCAAAATCATGGCTTTTACCATTTCCGGATATTTTTTTGCAAACATCTGCGCATTGACGCCGCCGTCGCTGGCACCGAGGAGTATTACCTCTTCAATGCCAAGCTTATCCAGCATTTTGCGGAGAAATTCTATCTGCTCCTCCAGCTTTACCGTGAAAAACGGGTATTCATAGATTAAAAATCCGTATTTTTCACGGAAATGCAGCGCATAGGGCATCCACATTTCCTGCATTTCCAATCCATGGAAAAACAGAACAGTCGGCGCACCTTCTTTTCCCCCACGCTGATAGCGGACCGTAACACCGTCCACTTCTATGGTTTTATAAGGATACTCCCGCAAAAATGCCTTGTATTCTTCCCTAAAATCTCTCATTTTCCTATGTGCTCCCATCTGACCCGTTAAATTTTTGTCCTCAAAAATTTACGTGACTATTTTATGTGTATTTGGTCATTTATAAGTTAGCATAGCCTAACCGATGTGTCAAGACACATGTATAAGCAAAATATAGTCAATATATAAGGAATAAATCTAAATTTTCGGCTGATACCGCATGTTTGACACATTGTAAACCGTGATGAACGCCTTCGGGTCTTCCTTATTGATAAATGCCATCAGCTTCTGGTACTCGCTCTTGTCCACGATGGTGATGATTTCGTTGTGCTTCTCTAAATTGTACGCGCCGATTGCTTCATATATGGTGGCTCCGCTGTGCAAGTCCTTGATGATGAACTGGCGGAGCTTTTCTTCTTTCTCGGTGATAATGCAGACACGGCGCTTTTTATTGTTGTCAAAAATAAAGTAATCCAGAATGATGCCGTTGAAATAAGTACCGAGAATACTCAGCACTACGGTTTTCTTGTCGTATACCAGCGCAGCCGAAAGAGCCACACACATTCCGGACAAAGACATCGCCCTTCCCAGCTCGATATGAAGGTACTTGTTCATGATTTTTGCCACAATATCCAAGCCGCCCGAAGAAGCATTCCGGTTAAATAAAATGCTCAGCCCCACGCTGACTACCAGAATGTAACACAGCACGTCCAGCTCCTGGCTGTCGGTCATGGAACCGAAATCCGGGAACAGAATTTCAAACAGACCGATAAAGACGGGCAGCATCACACTGGTATAAACTGTCTTCACACCGAATTCTTTTCCGCAGGTGATAAATCCGATAATCAGGAGTACCACGTTCAAAATCATGGTAATTGCAGACAACGGAAGCGGAATAAAGTTTGACAAAACAATTCCGAGTCCCGAAATGCTGCTGACGGATGCATGGCTGGGTACCAGGAAAAAATAGACTGCTGCCGCAATAATCGCCACCGCTACTGTCAAAATTGCCGTTTCTTTCAAAACTTCCACATAGTTTACTTTCTTTTTCATAACATGTTTTCCCTCACGAAAAAAGAGGATCGTTCTCCCGATGTTTCTTAAAAAATATAAAATAGAAAATCACGTTCAGAAGAATACCGAAGCAGGTGGCAATGCTACTCCGTATCCTGATGAGGCTTCCAGTCCCAGCTTATTGATAAAAGCACACAAGGCTAAAAACGACATCCGCGTCAGAAACTCCTGTAATGCCAGTGGCAGACCTACTTTTATAAATCTCTTACACTGGCTACTGATTTTGAAGTCCTGTTTCCGGATGCGGAAGCCGTACTTCTTTTTTTTTCAGTATAATAAGCGCCAGAATCACACTCACCGCCTGCGCCGCAACCGTTGCAATCGCCGCACCCGCCGCATCCAGGTGAAAGCCCGCTACCAGAATTAAATCCCCGATAATATTTACCACACAGGCAACCGCCACAAAAATAAGCGGAGATTTACTATCCCCAAATCCTCTGAAAATAGCCGCCAGCACATTATAAGCAACAATAAAAAATATACCGCCGCCGCATATTTTTACATAATATCCTCTCCGGGTTTACATATACTCCTTACAATCCCAGACTGTCGTTTACAAGAATAACATGTATTCTGTCCGTGTGGCGGGAGTATCTCGTTATCAAAAACTGGCAGCAGATGGTGTCCGGGGACTTGCAGTCGTAGCATCTGCCGGTTTC
>SAMEA104315423__coassemble_2716_pt1 | contig 9490 bp, 10 predicted proteins | sample SAMEA104315423__metabat2_high_PE_006 | metagenome-assembled genome bin SAMEA104315423 (sample SAMEA104315423) | gut metagenome | biome: Monkey gut; feature: monkey-associated habitat; material: faeces | place: China | collected 2013 | reverse complement strand
AAAGATATTCTTCACTGGTAACGGAATTGAGTTCATAAATAAGCAGTTAATTTAGCAACAACTTGTTGCAGATTCTAAAGTTATCTTGCATAATTAAAATATAAAAGATGTATATAAGGTCGGAACAGAGACCTTAAACCTGTTCCAGTGGTCGGGATGGAGACCGAAAACCCATTCCCATTGCGGAATAAACTGCAAATACAGTGATCGCGTTGCAGAAACCTGTGAGGCCTGCGACCGGGGGAGAACCTGCGGGGACTCCTCTTTTCTATATTATGGAGATGGTGTATATGCAGAAGATGCTTGATTTTATAACATAGAAGAGAGTACGTGTAATGCGGAGTAAATAATGGTCAAAAAACAATCGACATCCGACCTCACACACGTTATAATATAGATAATCTAATAAGAAAACAGTGTTATCATTACCGCATATTCAGTGAGAATGGTAGCCATAAATATGAATTCGCAGGAACGGAATGGTTGAACCCTCAGGGTGACAGTGTCACTCATTTGTCAGCGAGAGGTGCTTAACTTGGATGATTTTCAGTTTTCTTATTTTGACATGGATTTACAGGAAAGTCAGTAAAATCAAGTTGTTGCTTGACTTATGTTGACCAAGAAAAACATAGATTTTCTGTAGTGACTTGAACTCCTAAGGGGCAGTTGTGGGTTCGATTCCCGCAGGGAACACTCAGACTTTGTAGCAATGTTGACCACAATTCATTGCTACTTTTTTTATTTATAGGTGCTTGCGAGCACCGAGAAGTAATATAATTTGTGAGAATGACCAAATAAGCATTTTCGGGGTTCTTCAAGAAAGCAATTTCTGTGGCCGGATATGATACAGTATATTCCCTGGGGATGAGGGGAGTCTATCTCCATCATACATATTGAAGTCTCCATCATTTGATGATAAAATGATGGAGATAAATCTGAAATGAAGGAGATTCCTATGAGAGATTTTGATTATATTGCAAGTCCTGCGAAGTTGCTGACACCTGAAATTGTTCAGATGGTTAGCAGCATCCACGAACATAAAGGCAAACAGGAATTATTTCTCGAAGCCAATGTAGATGAGCTGAAAACACTCTTAGAAGTTGCATTGATTCAGAGTACGGGAGCATCCAATCGAATCGAAGGTATTTTTACAAGCGATAAGCGTTTGGAAGAATTGGTAAGACAAAAAACAGAACCCCGCAACCGATCTGAGCAGGAAATTGCCGGTTATCGTGAAGTGCTTTCCACAATTCACGAAGGCTATGAATATATCAATCCAAGACCGAACATTATTTTGCAGTTACATCGAGATCTGTACTCCTATTCACAGGGTGCTGCCGGTGGAAGTTATAAGAACTCCGATAATGTAATTGCAGAAACAGATGCCGAGGGTCATCAGAAAGCACGTTTTATACCGGTTCCCGCATTTCAGACTGCCGAAGCGATGGAAGAACTTTGCACTCGCTTCCTTGAAGCGTGGGAAGCTGACCGCATTGATAAACTGGTCCTGATTCCCATGTTCATTCTGGACTTTCTGTGTATCCATCCTTTCAATGACGGGAATGGTAGAATGAGTCGGTTGCTCACTTTACTGCTTTTTTATAAGGCGGGATACATCGTTGGGAAATATGTCAGTATGGAAATGCTGATTGAAAAAACAAAAGAAACATATTATGAAGCCCTTCAAGCAAGTTCTACCGGCTGGCATGAGGGCGAAAACAGCTATGAGCCTTTTGTTAAGTATTATCTGGGTATCATGCTGAAAGCATATAATGAATTTGAAAGTCGTGTAGAGCATTTGAAGCATCGCAGTCTTTCTAAGCCTGATAGAATTAAAGCAGTTATTGATAACAAGGTTGGCAAGATAACAAAGAAAGAAATCATGGAGTTTTGTCCTGATATAAGCAGAGTTACTGTGGAAAGGACTTTGACGGATATGGTTAAGAGTGGGTATATTGCAAAAGTTGGTGCAGGTCCATCTACCGGCTATGTCCGTATTTAATATAATATCTCCATCATTACAAGTAAAATGATGGAGATATTTTGTGTTGATGGTGATTCAGGGACAGAAAATATCGGAGGTAAGAACCAATGTGATATGGAATAATATACAATCCTATCCACACTACGGTTAATACTGAAAAAATCAGTAACCTGAAGGGTGTACTCAAGGTAGTGAATGGGGGAGGACAGTACCAGATTGTTATAGGTACCGACGTACCGCAGGTATATCAGGAGGTAGTCTCTTCCCTGAACGGAGAGGGTTTTGAGCCGGTTGTCAGGGAAGGTGACCGCGTAAAGAAGGGACAGCTTCTTCTGAAATTTGACATGGACGTAATAAAAGCGCATAATCTTTCTGTGGTGACTCCGGTTGTTGTTACCAATACCGACGACTTAAAAGCGGTAAATCCCATCAGTTCCGGAAGTGTTACGGAAAAGGATGCCATTATCCGCTTTGAAGTATAAAATATACAATAAAATACCATTAGATTACAGGAGGAAACACTATGAAATCATTTGACTACACAATTACCGATGAAATAGGAATCCATGCCCGTCCGGCAGGGATACTTGCTAAAAAGGCAAAGGAATACGCATCCAGAATTACCATCACCAAGGGCGGAAAAACTGCGGAAGCACAGAAGCTTATGGCAGTTATGGGTCTTGGAGTAAAGAAGGGTGAGACCGTTACGGTATCGGCAGAAGGAGAAGACGAAGAAAAGGCAGCTGCCGACATGGAGACATTCTTTAAGGAAAATCTGTAACGGAAGGGACTCGGAAGAATGGGAAAGGTTCTGTTCTTTGATATAGACGGCACTTTGGTGAATGCTGACGGTGTGGTGCCTGCTTCGGCGAAAAAAGCGCTTGAGCAGGCACGCATGGCAGGACACCGGCTGGTAATCTGTTCCGGGCGATCTGGGCATCAGATTCCGCAGTGGATTTATGATTATTTTGATGGTCTGGTAAATTGTACCGGCGCCCGGGTAATTTGCAAAGGCAGAATTATCAGTGAACATTTTGTACCGCGGGAGGATGTAAAAAGAGCCCGTGAGGCTCTTGACGCAGCCCATGGAGTACTGGTCGGACAGACAGAGGAATGCACAATTCTTTCAAAAGAAGGATATGACTATCTGTATGATTTCATGGTCCGGAGCGGAAGACCGAGAGAGCGGATTGAAAATATGCTCGGAAATTCGATTCTCACTCCCACCATGGAAGAGTGCGGTAAAATTAAAAAATTCTTTTACCATCGTTCGGACAAAACCATAAGAGAGTTGGAAAAGGAGCTGGGAGATATTTTTACCATTGAAGCTGCCAGCTTCCGGAAAGACCGCGGAGACTGTGGAGAAATCTGCTGCAAGGGAATTAACAAATCTTATGGAATGGAAAAATATCTGGAATATGTGGGACTCACACGGAAGGATGCCATAGCTTTTGGGGATGGACCCAATGATCTGGATATGCTTTCCTTTGCGGAAACCGGTGTCGCAATGGGAAACGGACTGGAGGAAGTAAAGAAGCTGGCTGATTTTGTGACCAAAGATATTAATGAAAATGGTATTGCATATGCCTTAAAGGAACTGGGGCTGATAAAGTAGTCCGGAAATAAGGGCTGTCCGGGAAACACTGTAAACATAAGTTAATATTTCTTTAATTTTGGAGTTATACTATTTACATAAATCAGATAGTAAGATAATCTGTTTGGGAAGTACTCGGAGAGTACGTGTAAATAAAGAAAAGAGGTATTAATTATGAAAAAGAAACTTGTTGCAATTGTAGCCGGTACAATGCTTTGTGCCGGATTATTAGCCGGCTGCGGACAGAAGGAAAATGTGCCGGAGAATACCGTAACGGAAAGCAGTGAATCTGAAGGACAGAAGGAAACAACGGCGGAACCGGAGGAATCAACGGAAGAAAAGGAATTGACGGGAACAATTGATGAGATAAAGGATTTTATGTTTGTCATTACGGATGAGAATGACACCGCATACAGTTTTACCTTTGAAGAAAAACCGGAAGGCCTGGAAAATGTCAGCAACGGAGAAACCGTGACTGTAAAATACACTGGAACCATTTCAGAAGTAGACCCGTTTGAGGGAGAGGTGCTTTCTGTTGAAAAGACAAAGTAAAACTGGAGCAGCCGTTAAATTATCAGCCGTTATTGTCATTTCCTCCATGATGTTTTGTGCCTGTGCAAAAACGGTTCAGAATCAGGAGATACCGGCTGCAACTTATATGGGTGGGAACGATACCATTACCGGGGTCTGCAAAGATCTGGACTCTGCGGGAGCCTCCCACGTAGATACCTTTCAGGAGTGGGTAGCTGATTTTGCGGATTCTGCCGGAAAAAATGCGCAGCTGCAGGACGCCTGGTCAGATCCGGAAGAATTGAAGGCAGATGTAGGCAGTTGTATGGACGGCTGGGAGCAGAATCATGATTATTCAGATGCCGACTGCAGAATGACCGCTTTCCTCCTGCTGGATGGGATACTGCGTGCGGAATCAACGGAAGAAAATTATGAAGGCACCTACTTAATGTTTGACACGGAAGCAATAGATAACGTGGACAGATACAGTATTCTAAAAGAGAAAAGAGATATGTTTACCACCCTCTACGGTGAAAAAAGCGTGACGGATGACAAACATCCGGAAGCAGCATTTTCCGACAGCTGGAAGAAATATGGGTTTACAGTAGACAGTGACAGGATATCTCTTCTCAGCATAGTGATACATGATCCCTATTCGGATGTTGTTTTTGTGGGACACACCGGAATCCTGATAAAATACAGCGACAGTTATTTATTTGTAGAAAAGATTGCTTTTGAACAGCCGTATCAGGCAACAAAGGTGCATACTATGGATGAACTGCTCAGTATTCTGTCATTAAGGCCGGAGTATTTCGGTGAAGAAGGGGAAGCAGGACCGTTTGTGTACAACAACGGAGAATATGTCGGAACATTAAAGAAAAATTTTTAACAGATTGTCAGAGCGCTTTGGCCAATAAAGGCTGAGGCGCTTTTAAAATAAAAACGTTCCGCATTTCTGCGGAACGTCCGGGGAGGGGTGTTATTTATTTGTGCTGTCGGCATCGATGACAGATTGAATCTGCTTCATCAGAGCATCGTAGTTGTCCTGGTTATCAATTCCGCCGAGCAGGGGTTCGCCCACAATATTTCCGTTTCTGTCGACTAAAATGGTTGTAGGGAATGCCATAATATCTGCGGCATATTTACCTGCATCAGAATCGGAATCGATGGAAAGATTGCGATATGCGGCACCCTGACTTTCGAGAATGGCAGCAGCATCTTTAATGGCAGCTTCGTTTCCGTCGAAGGTTTCTGTGTTGATGCCGATAACTTCTCCGCCCATTTCCCGGATAGTATCGTTTAATTCGTTGAGCTTGGACAATTCCGCAACACAGGGCTTACAACCGGTAAACCAGAAATTTACAACGGTTACTGCATTTCCGGAAAAAAGACTCTCATCCACGGAATTACCGTCAAAGTCCGTTCCGGAGAAATTTTTGAACGGAGATTCCTCTCCGGAATCATTCGTCTGCTCCGAAGTACCGGAAGACATATTTTTATTTTCCATTTCTGCGATCTGTTCTTCAATTTTACGAATGGTTTCAATATCGTCTGTAAGGGTCTTATACTCGTCTTCCGTAAAGGAATCCTTATTTGACTCAACCGTATCGGAAAGAAAATCAGCATAATTTCCACTGGGGTCAGCGGTGCTTTTATTTACCATACCGAAAGCTTTGTTCCATGCATCTGCGTGGTCTGCGAAAAGTTGGTTCTCCTGCTGATATAAATCATCAAGGGTTACGCCGGAAGCATCCTGGGATTGTTCCATGTCAGGTGCGGCAGTCGTATTCTGTGTATTTTCTGTTTCTGAGTTTTTCTTTCCGCTGCAGGCAGTCAGTAATAATGCTAAGCAGAGGGTGGAAATGGTGAGGATTGTTTTTTGTGTTTTCATAATAAATTACTCCTTTTTTATTTATATTTTTTTCCCATAAACTGGTAATGGATTGCATTGGCAGGACAAGCCTTTATGCAGGCCCCGCATCGTATACATTCCGAATGGTCCGGTGTCTTCCGCACATCAACATCCATTTTGCATACTTTTGCGCACTTGTTACATCCGACGCATTTGCTGTTTTCGACTTTAATGCTGAGAAGGGATACCTTATTAAACAGCGAATAAATGGCACCGAGAGGGCAGATCCATTTGCAAAACGGCCTGTAAAACAAAATGCTCAGGACGACAACGGCAATCAAAATAAGACATTTGAAGGAAAAGAGCTTTCCTAATGCAGAACGTATAGCTGCATTTCCCAGCGACAGCGGTATCGCACCCTCGAGAACTCCCTGTGGGCATATGTATTTACAGAAGAACGGATCTCCCATTCCCACGGAGTTTGTCACGAGCATTGGCAGAAGTATTACAAAAACAATAAGAATTACATACTTCAGATATCGCAGAGGCTTCAGTCTCGCTGTGGAAAATTTCTTCCCGGGGATTTTATGAAGTAAATCCTGAAACCATCCGAACGGACACAGAAATCCGCATATAAATCTTCCGAATGTTACACCCAGTAAAATGAAAAAACCGGTGATATAGTAGGAAAACTTAAATTTGGATGACCCCACGACTGCCTGGAAGGCGCCGATCGGACATGCACCCGTCGCAGCCGGACAGGAATAGCAGTTCAATCCGGGAACGCATACGGTTTTGGCTTTGCCCTGATATATTTTTCCCTTAAATAAATTGGGAATATGAATATTGGTAAGCAGCGTGGCAGCTGCCTGTATCCACCCGCGCAGGCGGGCTGTTTTTTTTGATAGCATACTTGTTTTCTTATCCAATTCCTACACACTCCAGACATAACTTTATTGCTTTACCAAGCACGGTGGCAGCTTCTCCTCTTATTGCACCATAGCTCACCATGGTTACGCCCATGAGAAGCAGGACAAATTGCGCTATTCTTCTGCACTTCAAGATATGGCATCTCCTTTCATCTGTTATCTTTGTTGACCGGCTGACTTTTGTATTATACAATAGTTGTTGTAAAATTTCTGTTAAGAGAAGGTAGAAAATTTTGAGATTATTAGTTGTGGAAGATGAGAAACAGTTATGTGATACGGTTGCCAAAAGTCTGTACGACGCGGGGTATGAGGTAGATGCCTGTTACGATGGAGAAGAGGCGCTTGAGTATATCCTGGCAGAGAACTACGATCTGATTGTTCTTGACCTGAATCTGCCCGGTATGGATGGCATGGATATCCTGCGGGAGCTCAGACAGAAAAACGAAGATACAAAGGTTCTTATATTGTCTGCAAGAAGTCAGATAGCGGATAAGGTTGAAGGGCTGGATGCAGGTGCAAATGATTACATGGAAAAACCGTTCCACCTACAGGAGCTTGAGGCACGTATCAGAAGTCTTACCAGACGTAAATTTGTACAGAGGGATGTCTGCCTGAATGCCGGAGACATAAGGTTCGATACGAGAAAGCGTGAAGCATATGCAAAGGGAGAAAGGGTGCAGTTAACCAGAAAAGAAAACGGAATTCTGGAATACCTGCTTCTCAACCAGGGCAGACCGGTAAGTCAGGAAGAACTGATGGAGCACGTATGGGATGCGTCTGTGGACAGCTTCAGCGGCGCCATCCGGGTACACATGTCCTCACTCAGAAAGAAGCTTAAGGCTGTACTTGGCTATGATCCGATTTTAAACAAGGTTGGTGAGGGCTATAAGATGCGGGAGGAATCAGAATTATGAGAAGAATGTCGCTTCAGTGGAGAATCACCATCATAACCACATTGTTTATAGCAGTCATATGTGGATGTCTTACCATGTTTGTGTATAAAAACGGCGTGTATTATATAGATCTGCTGCAGGATACGGTTGATGCAAAGGGAGACGGGGAAAGCGGTAAGGAACCGGATGAAATATATATCAATATACCCGATGATAAGTGGGATGATTTCGCAAACGATTTTTCTCTTCAAGTATACAACAACAAGGCCGATTACAAGAAAAGAAGCCTGTTGTTTTCAACACTGCTGGCCCTTTTAGGAGGAGTTGTTACCTATTATATAGTTGGGCATGCGTTAAAACCGCTTAAAAAATTCTCCGATAAAATTGAAGAGGTGCAGGCACAGAATCTGTCCGATTCAAGGATAGAAGAAAATGAAGTAAAGGAATTAAACCAGCTCAGTGTTTCGTATAATAAGATGCTGGAGCGTCTTTCGGAAGCGTTTGAGGTGCAGAGACAGTTCACAGCCAATGCAGCACATGAGCTTCGTACCCCGTTAGCGCTGATGCAGGTACAGTTGGATTTATATAATTCAACGGAGCATCCGGGCAATGATGAATGTACCGGACATACAATCGCAATGATTACGGAGCAGAATGAGAGACTCAGTAAAGTGGTAAAGACTCTTTTAGACATGAGTGAACTCCGGATTACAGTACGTGACGAAAAAATAATGATTGATGCACTTGTTGAAGAAGTTCTGGAGGATCTGGAGCCGCTTGCAGCGGAAAAAAATGTAGAGCTGATTGGAAAATGTAAGCCTGTGACGATGACGGGAAGTGACATTCTTATTTACAGACTGGTATATAATCTTGTTGAAAATGCCATAAAATACAACCATCCGGAAGGAAAGGTTACGGTAACGGCATGTCAGAAGGAAAAAAAGGTTATTCTTTCCGTAGCCGATACAGGAAGCGGTATTCCCGGGGAGCTTAGGGAGAGAGTGTTTGAACCGTTCTTCCGTGTGGACAAATCCAGGAGCAGGGAGCTTGGTGGTGTAGGTCTTGGATTAGCCCTGGTTCATGAAATCGTAAAAGCACATGACGGCAGTATAAGCATTAAGGATAATCCGTCAGGGGGAACTGTTTTTGAAGTGGTTTTCTGACATCTTTCGTAGTAAAATTGTAACGGCAGAAACCCGGAATTTGCAGGTAAATGAGAGGATTGAGATAGTATGAATGAGAACATGAGAAAACGAAATGAAGCCTTGGCACAGACCGTCATCAAGGGTCTGCAGTCCCGCAACATGACGGGGCATTATGCGGAAAATAAGGAAGAAGCGCTGAAAAAGGCGCTGGAGCTGATACCGGAAGAAAGCACCATCGCCATGGGAGGCTGTATGAGCGCCCATGAAATCGGCCTGATTGAAGCACTGGAAAAGGGCAATTATCATTATCTGGACCGCGACAAAATGGATGCAAGGGAGGGACTTCTGGCAGCATACGATGCGGATATTTTTCTTTCCAGCGCCAATGCCATGACAAACGACGGCATTTTAGTGAATATTGACGGCAATTCCAACCGGGTTTCCTGTATTGCACAGGGACCGAAAAAGGTTATTTTTATTGTAGGCATGAATAAAGTCTGCGACGATTTGGACAGCGCCATGAAACGTGCCAGAAACGTAGCGGCACCCGCCAATGCACAGAGATTTGACGTCAAAACTCCAT
>SAMEA104315423__coassemble_2662_pt1 | contig 9803 bp, 8 predicted proteins | sample SAMEA104315423__metabat2_high_PE_006 | metagenome-assembled genome bin SAMEA104315423 (sample SAMEA104315423) | gut metagenome | biome: Monkey gut; feature: monkey-associated habitat; material: faeces | place: China | collected 2013 | reverse complement strand
CTGTACCGATGGTACTGTATAAATCCAGCTCCCGCATATCCTGCAGCAGATACAGAATTTCCAGTCCCTTCTCCGCACTCTTTTCACGGGCAATGTTAAGCATGTCGCAGGAATTGTCCACGCCAATCATGTCGTAACCCGCCTCCGCTAAAAGCTCCGTCAGGGTGCCGGTGCCGCAGCCAAGGTCCAGAACCAGATTTTTCTCGGACTCTATGGCATCCTCGGAACGCTCCGGTCTGGAAATGCCATACTGTTTTATTTTTTCCTGTAAAAACAGGCTCCATTCCTCATAGGGTGTTTCATCCATGAAGGTATCGTATACATAAGCAAAATCCGTATATGCTTTCACTTCCGTCTCCTTATTCCCCCAGCTTTAAGGCTACAAAGAAACCAATCACAAAGGTAATGACACTGCCTATCACCGTCAGTACCGTAACCCCTGAAAAGCTTGCCAGATTGTTGAAAATAATGGCAAACGGGGACGCCACAATCAGACCGATAATCGCCCAGTTCGCATACAGCGGGAACTTTTCAAAAATAATCTCAATCAACTTGGCAATGGCAAAAATACCGATTACCACACCGATACCGAAAGGCACCAGTATGCCGCAGCCTTTCAGTACCCCGGCAAAATCACCGGAGGTAAGGGAACGGATAAAATCATTAATCTGTGCAATAATGGGGTTGTAAAAACCAAGCAGTAAAAGAACCATGGAGCCGCTGACTCCGGGAATGACCATGGTTGCGGAAGCAATTACGCCCACCAGAAAAAGGATTATCACATTAAGGAAATTAAAGCTTAAGTCCACAGCTCTGCCTTCCTTGTCTCCCATCAGTCCCATAACCACAACCAGGGCAAAAAAGGCAATCAGGGAAATCATATGTCCCACCTTTATTTTCTGTCCCTTTACCTTCTTGGTCATCATGGGAAGTCCGCCCAGAATCAGACCGATAAAGAAAAGGTTTGTGGGAACCGGAAACTTCCTAAACAGAAATTCTATTCCGAAGGAACCTGCCACCAGCGCCACTGCAGCGCCCAGCAGAATGGGAATTAAAAATTTAACGCTCTTCTTGAATTCTTTGAATAAATGGGTCAGACAGAAAATCAGCTTGTCGTAAATGCCCATGGTAACCGCCATGGTGCCGCCGCTGACTCCGGGGATAATGTTGGCAATACCGATTACGGCACCCTTTGCCATGTTCTTGATAAACTGCATAATTTTTCTCCTTTTACATCTGTGTGATTTCTTTCAGGGCATCTATAAGCGCCTGCATCTGCTCTTTCGTACCGATGGAAATACGCAGATAGTCGGAAATTCTTTCCTTGTTCCAATGCCTTACAAAAATCTTTCTTTCCTTTAATGCCTTGAAAATGGTATCACCGCTTAAGGTTGCATGCCTGGCAAAAATAAAGTTTGCCCTGGAGTCTTCAAAGGTGAACTGTAATTTCTTAAGTTCTTCCTTAGTCCATTCCCGTACTTCCACAATTTTATCCGTACACTTCTTAAAATAGGCTTCGTCACGCACAGCCTCCGCACCCAAAATCTGGGTAAACCAGTCCATGGTGTAGGAGTTGAAGGAAAACTTCACATCATTCATATAGGAAATCAGCTTTTTGCTGCCGATTGCAAAACCGATACGCAAGCCCGCCATGGAGCGTGATTTGGAAAAGGTCTGCACCACCAGCAGGTTTTCGTATTTTTCCACCAAAGGAAGAACACTGGTGCCGCCGAAATCGATATAGGCTTCGTCCACAATCACCACCACATCCGGGTTGTTCTTCACAATGGTTTCAATATTTTCCACGGTTTCCAGCACGCCGGTAGGAGCATTGGGATTGGGGAAAATGATACCTCCGTTTTCCTGCTCATAGTCCCCGATGTTCATCCGGAAATTTTCATCCAGCGGGCATGTCTTATAAGGTATCCGGTAAAGATCCGCCCACACATCATAGAACGAGTAGGTAATATCCGGGAAAAGTATCGGCTTTTCCCCATTGAAAAATGTCAGGAACGCCATTGCCAGCACGTCATCGGAGCCGACGCCCACAAAAACCTGTGCGGGCTTTACACCGTAGCGCTTCGCGATCGCATCCACCAGCACCGTTGCCTCCGGGTCGGGATAGAGCCGCAGTCTGTCGCAGGAAAACTCCTGCTTAAGCTTCTCCACACCCGGTGCGGGCGGGTAGGGATTTTCGTTTGTATTGAGTTTAATGACATTTGTGTCCTTGGGCTGTTCTCCCGGAACATAGGGGACTACCCTTCTGACATTTTCTTCCCAGTTCATACTCTGCCTTCTTTCCTGTTATTCTCTATGTATTACTGTTCTTTTTATCAGCTTTAACGCCTTTGATTTTAACATGACTAAAGTACAAAGTCTACACATTCTTCCATGGACTGCAATATCTTTCGTCCGCCGTAATGAATGGTAAGCCTGCGGTGTCTCGCCTGCTTTATCAGTCTGCCCTTAAAGACCAGACGGAACCGTTCCTTCCCTTCATCCTCCGTAATGCCGTCGGGAAACTGTAATTCATAGGAGCCCTGCTTCTTCTTCACGAACAAAAGTCCCAGACGCTTATACTCCTCGCCGCCGTCGTAGCAGTACACATCCACGCCGAAATACCAGAACAGATACCCTCCGATAAGAAGAGCTGCCAGAAGCAGCATGCCGCCTGCTGCCGGAAGCGGATTTGCTCCTATCCAGCTTACCATTCCGGCAAGACCGCCCGCATTGCTTTTAAGGGAAGGCATTTCTTCATCCGTGCTTTCCTCCACGCCGGTTCCGGCATCCGCATAGCCGCCTGCCAGCCTGTCGTCGTCCATCATATCCTTCTGGGCCAACAGCCGTTCCTTTTCTAATCTGGCAATGAGAAGCATTTTGCTGTCCGTTCCGCTCTTTCCTGCCGCATTTTCTTTCCTGCTTCCCTCCGCGCCGGTTCCGGCATCCGCATTGTTTCCGCTGTTTCCTGCAGTATCCTTTCCGGAAGTTCTGTTTTTATCGGAATTTTTACCGGGATTGCCGCCATTCTGTTTACCGCCTGCTCCGGTACTGCTGCCTTTCCCGCCTGCACCGCCTGATCCGCCGTTGCCCGTTCCGTTACTGCCGGTATCGTTGTTTCCTCCGGTACTGTTGCTGTCGTTTCCACTGTTTCCTCCCGTATTGCTGCCTCCGATTCCGCTGCCGCCGGTTCCGCTGTTTCCCCCGTTATTGCCGCCGGTTCCGCTGTTTCCTCCGTTGCCGCTTCCTCCCGTTCCGCCGCTCTCACCGCCGGGTTTGTTGCCGCCCTCCGAAGGCTTTTCGGCAGGATAGGGAAAGTCCCCCCGCTTAATGGTTTTCTGCGTCGTATTTCCGGCTTTATCCTTTACCACAAAGGTGACGGGATTTCCTTCCGTTACCGTAAACGTATTGGATGTGCCAAAGCTACTGCCGCCGTCCGCGGAAAAAGGAGCCTCCGCCAGACCGCTTTCCGCGTCAGAAGCAGCTACCGTAACGGAAATGGCGGTTTTGCTCATGCTGCCGGTGTCCCCGGTCACCGAAGAAATCACCGGCGCCGTGGTATCAATGCAGTTTACCGCAACGGACGCACTGATGCTCTGTCCCTGCCCGTTGGTGGCGGTCACTGTGTAGGTACCGTTCTGTGTGACACTCATTTTGCCGTCCTGCCAGCTTAGCGTAATCCCCTGACTGGATATATCGTCCTTAAGCACCGCCACAGATGCCGTCAGTCCCACCGCTTTGTTGGTCCATGCCGTACTGTCGGCACTGACACTTAAGGTCGCGGTTGCCTCTCCCTCTTCCATGCCGCAGACTCTCCTGTCCACGGTATATTCGTGCTTTTTTCCGGGCGGATTGACCCAGCCCACGGAGGTACCGCAGACCGTACAGGTGCAGACGCCGTCCGGCTGCCATGTGTCATTCTGCTTGGAGCAGGTATAGGTATGCGCCGTCAGCTTATGGTCGGTTCCCTTGCCGCAGGTATTGCAGAACCTCGTCTGATGCTCTTCGTGATAGCTGCAGGTGTGGTGCACCGTACAGGTTTCCGTAAATTTCTGCGTGCATTTTGCCGCATGTGTATGGGTAAAGGACGGATTTTCCGCCGCATTTACCACCCTTGCGGAGCTTAACAGATACAAAACAATCAGGCTGAGGCCAATCAGCCATTCCCAGATATAACTCTTAAATTTGTGCATAAAAAAACCTCCTGAAATGAATATACGTTTAAGAGAGCCTTTCCGGGCCCTCTGTCTCGCTTCTTCAATTTCAACAGGTAATGTGGTTATCTTACCACCTTTTTGTGTTTCTGCCTATTGGTTTATTTTCACAAGATTGGGTGGCATTTTTTCTGTTATATTTACCAAATCAGGGGTCTTTCTTTTTCTGTAACAGCCCCCTATAACTGTTCTAATTCTTTTCGGTAGGTATAAGCATCCTCCGGACGGTTTAACTTCTCGCAGCACTCCACTAATTTTTCCAGCGGTTCTCTTTCCTTTTTCTTAAGGCAGAGAATGGCTTCCGTTTCGTAGCGGGCATTGTAATACCAGAGCACCGCTTCTTCATAATCGCCCTTAGAAAAATAATATTCGCCGATTTCAAAGCATACCTCGGAGCAGCCGCCCAGTATCACGGACTTTAAGGCATACTTAAAGAAATTGTCGGTGTCTTTTCTCTGCCGTTTGGCAGCAACCACTACCGCCAACGCTTCCTTCAGCTCCTCTTCGTCCTCCGCCGTGTCCGCAATCTGTTCAAAATAATCCTCCGCCTGCAGGAAATCTTCTTTTCCGCCTGCAATAAACAGCTCCCTGGCATACATATTTTTAAGCCTCTTAGAGAGCGGCTCGCCTCTTTTTATCAGTCTTTCAAATGCGGCAAAATCCCTGCCGGTATGTAAGCCCTCCGGCTTGTGCTGGATGCTGATGTCGCTGTCGTACACAATGGGACTCGTTGCCACGGTTTCGTGAATGGCGCCTTCCCAGATAAAGCCTCTCACCCTCTTGAACAGCTTGGGCCGGTACTCTTCGTCGTAATTGTAAACCGTGCTGTAAGAAAGCTGGTTGACGTATTTCATCTGCACAATTTCGATTTCCGGCAGAAGCACCTGCTTTAAGCGCATGAATTTTTTCCGGTTTTCCTCGTTGATTTCCTCATCCGCATCCGCCGAATAAATATAGTCACAGGTTGCCTTGGAAAAAGCGAAGTTTCTCGCTTTCGCGAAATCGTCCACCCAGGTAAAATCGTAAATCTTCGCATCGGGATAGGAGGCTGCGATTTCCTTCGTCCTGTCCGTGGAGCCGGTATCCACGATAATCATTTCGTCCACCAGATCCCTGACGCTGTCTAAGCATCTCTTCAGGACTTTTTCTTCATTTTTCACTATCATGCAAAGACTGATGGTTATCATAGGCCGTCCTCCTTACCGTACTGTTTCGGTAAAAGATTTATCGGCATGTCTACCCGCTAACTTAACCTTCCGCATTCTTCCATTTTCTGTAAAGAGTGCCCGCCCGGAACCTGCTGTCTACAGGGCGTCGTAAGCCGCCTTTAGGATTTCCACGCAGCCGTCGATACCGAATTTGCTGCGGTCCAAAACCATATTGTAGTTGGTGATGTCGCCCCATTTATAATCCGTGTAGGGGAAACGTCCCTTTCTTTTTCTATGCCTGCAAATTCTTCTGTTACCTTCTGTAAAAATGCCTGCTTTTCTTCTTCACAGGATGTCCGGATTTCCATAATAAAGCTGACCGAATCCGGTATGATGTTGGCAGAATTGGGTTTCACATCCAGCTTGCCGACCGTTGCCACGGAAAGTCCGGCATCGTCCAGGTTGCGGCTCTGTTCAATATGGCACTCGATAAAAGCGCTCATTTCCTTATCCGTCATCCTGTCCTCTTTCAGTCGGAATAAATCACCGCCCGCCCTTTTTATTGCCTCCGGCAGCGGCATGCCGCTATAGCAGTCCGTTGCGGAAAGGAGCATTTCCTCCGGTATTTTTCCGGTAATGCTGCGGCTTCCCATGGTGGAGATGGAAAAGGGATTGGGTTCTTCCGCCGTAAACATCAGTACTTCGTATGGATGTCTTAACCAGATGCCGTTTTCCAGAATGCACTGCATGACCTCGATTCCCAGCAAAACGCCCATGGCTCCGTCAAACTTTCCACCGTTCGGCACCGCATCGTGGTGGGAACCGGTGACTAATTTTTTTAAGTGCTCCGTACCGGTAAGTACGGCATGGATATTGGCAATGGCGTCCGTACGGACCCTGGCTCCCAGCTTTTCTGCGTAATCCGTCAGCCATTTTCTTGCCTGCAGATCCGTTTCTGTTGTCTACGCATCTCTTTTTTATATCCGATAATAGGTATCGTTTTCTTTCTCGTAGGTTTCCAGCCTGTCAAGCCGTTCCTCCAGCTTTTCCGTCTGTCCGGCAATGTCCCGTACCAGATAATTCAAAAGTACCGTTGCGGTTCCGTAGCTGTCGAAAATGGAAGTGGAGGAAACCGGTACTTCAATGTGTCACGCCGAACAGGGAATGACCGGGCACAACATGTTGTTGGTCATAAGCCCTATCTCAAATCCCGCCTCGTACAAAGCCGTAATCTCCGTGATCAGCACATTGGGATACCGGGGAAGCATAATCGTGAAAACAAAAACATCTTCCGGATTTTCCAATACCAGATTGTTCCATTCGGGGCTTCCCGGCAGAACCATCTGTACATTGTCCCTTATTTTGGAAAGCATGTAATGGATCTGAGGCAGCAGAGTGGCGGAAATCCTTGCGGAAAGAAGCACTATTTTTTTCTTCTCCGCCATGGCTTTTACCATTTTCCGGTAAGCTTCCCCGGAAACAATTTCCGGCAGCCGGTTTAAGTTTTCCTGTTCCTCTTCGATCATATGGGTCAGATCCTGATGCTCTTTCCGGATTTTCTTCGTCGCTTATGAGCTTTACCACACCCGGCTGTCCGTTCAGCAGAAGAATTTCTCTGTGAATGCCCGGCAGTCTGGTAAAAGTGGAAGCATCCTTCTCCACTGTGGCAGAACTGATACGGAAGAGGAAGTTCCTGTCCCGGTAAGAAGCTTCTTCCTCCCATCTTTTCTGAAAGAAAAATGCAGAAGACTTATTTAGTCTTCTGCATCGTCCTGGTCTGCTGCAATAGCACTTACCACGGATGAAACCACGGATACCACTACCGCAAAAATCACAATTAAAAGGCCGCCGCCCAATAAAAGTATTTCCATCGTAATCACTATGCCTTTCTGTAATCTGTATATTATTGTTAAAGTCTTCCGAAACTTCTTGTCCTTATTATATCTTGTTTTATGAAAAACTACAACCCAAACTCTTCTAAAAATTTCCTCAAAAATCTTCCGCTTATTGTTCGGCAATCTTTGCCGCCAGCTCCTCCAGATACATCCAGCGTTCCATTTTTTCATCCAGTGCGGCTTTCTGCTCTTCTATTTTCCGGTTAATCTCCTGCAGCTTCACAAAGTCGGAGGCATAGACAGAAATGCTGTCTTCCAGCCCGGCAATCTGTTGTTCCAGATCCGCAATATCCTGCTCGATGGTTTCGTATTCCTTCTGTTCCTTGTAGGAAAACTTTAATTTCCGTTTTCCGGGATCCCAGGTGTTCTTTTTCTCCCCGGCAGACTCTGCCTCCGTACTGCTATCCTTCTCCATGCTCTCTTTGCCTGTCGTTTTGCCGCTCTTTCCACCCCCAAAAGCTTCCTGGGAAAGCTCGGCTTCCACACTCTTGCGCAACAGATAATCGGAATAATTTCCCTCATACTGCCGGATGCTGCCATTTCCTTCAAACGCAAAAATCCGCTTCATGGTGCGGTCCAGGAAATAACGGTCATGGGACACGGCAATGACGATCCCCTGAAAAGTATCCAGGTAACTTTCCAGAATGGTAAGAGTGGCAATATCCAGATCGTTGGTGGGCTCGTCTAAAATAAGGACATTCGGTGCTTCCATCAGTACCCGGCACAAAGCCAGCCTTCTTTTTTCCCCGCCGGAAAGCTTCCCCACAAGGCCGTACTGTTCCTCGCCGGCAAACAAAAACTTTTCCAGCATCCTTGCCGCGGTAATCCTTGCCGCGGTAATCTTTCCCTCCGTAGTATCAATGATCTCCGCCACATCCCGGATATAATCAATGACCCGTTTGTTGTCCGGCATGTCACATTCCTGTGCATAATAGCCGATTTTAATGGTCTGGCCGATTTCGATATCGCCCGCATCCGGCTGCACGGTTCCGGTTATCATTTTCATCAGGGTGGTTTTGCCGCAGCCGTTTTTTCCCACAAATCCCACTCTGTCATTCTTTAGGAAAATATAAGAGAAATCCCGTATCAGTTCCTTGCCCGGATAGCTCTTGGAAATATGGTTTAACTCAATGGTCGTCCGTCCCATGCGGTTGGCAACGGAACTTAACTCCACATTGCCGGTAACGGACTCTGTTTTGCGGTTCTTTAACTCTTCGTAGCGCTCCAGTCTGGCTTTCTGCTTGGTGGAACGGGCTCTTGCTCCCCGCTGTACCCAGGCAAGCTCCGTCCGGAGAATGGACTGGCGTTTTCTTTCTGCCGCTTCCGCCATTTCCTCCCGGCTTATTTTTTCTTCCAGATAACCGGAATAATTGGTTTCATGGGAATAAATCTTCCCTCTGTCAATCTCTATAATCCGTCCTGCCACACTGTCGAGAAAATAGCGGTCATGGGTAACCATGATCACGGCATTCTTTCTTTTTTTCAATACCTCTTCCAGCCATTCGGCCATATCCCCGTCCAGATGGTTGGTAGGCTCATCCAAGATCAGCACATCGGAAGGTGTCAGCAGTACACTGATCAGTGCCAGCCTTTTCTTCTGCCCGCCGGACAAATGACCGCAGGTTTCGTTAAAATCCGTGATGCCGAGCCTTGTCATCATATTCTGGGCATCGGTGATCAGGTTTCTCACTTCTCTGTCTGCCACATCCTGACCGGACTGCAGTGCCATACTTTTGCCGTCATCCGTAAGCAACGTACCGGACTCTCCGTCAAATTTCCCGTTTTCCCGAAGCAATGCCTCTATCAGGGTATCCTCCGGCCGAAAAACCGGATGCTGGGGCAGAAAACGGACCACCATACCCTGTGCCCGGATTACCTTTCCCTCATCCGGTTCTTCCAGACCTGCCAGAATTTTAAGCAATGTGCTTTTGCCGGTACCGTTGATGCCGATGATACCGATTTTTTCCCCTTCCTGCAAAAAGAAGGAGGCTCCGTCCAGAAGCCTTCTTTCTCCGTATGCCTTTGTGATATTGTCCGCTGTCAAAATGTTCATGTGATATCCTTTCCTTCAGAAGGACTCTTACAAAGATGCATAAACCGTCATGCGCAGCTTCCGCACTTCTTCCGTGGTACCCGCATCCGTTTTCTGGATAAAGTAAAGAAGTGCCATATTCTCACTGGGGTCCATGGTAATGTAATTGCCTGTCCAGCCGTCCCAGCCGTATTCGCCCACGCTGGCATTACAGCCCGCTTCACCGGGATTTCTAAGGACTCTCGTCAAAAAGCCGTAATCATATCCCCACAGGCTATCCCAGTTAAAATCTTTCGCCTGTTCGGCGGTCAGATGGGAGCTTGTCATCAGCTCTACGGTTTTGCGGCCTAAAATCCGCACACCGTCCAATGTACCGTAGTGCATCATCATGCGGGCAAATTTTGCGTAATCATCCACGGTGGACACCAGTCCCGCTCCGCCGGATTCGTATACCACATCTTCGCCGTAGCCTTCCAGTCCCAGATGATTGTCCGTATAGGGAATAAGTCTGCCCTCT
>SAMEA104315423__coassemble_2589_pt1 | contig 10424 bp, 5 predicted proteins | sample SAMEA104315423__metabat2_high_PE_006 | metagenome-assembled genome bin SAMEA104315423 (sample SAMEA104315423) | gut metagenome | biome: Monkey gut; feature: monkey-associated habitat; material: faeces | place: China | collected 2013 | reverse complement strand
TCTTTTGGTTGGTTCCAAGCTCGCCATAACCAGCGGCGGTTCCGCTCTGGATGTGGGACAGATTTCCGGTATGCTGACCTACGGTATGCAGATTTTAATGTCCTTAATGATGCTTTCCATGATTTATGTCATGGTTACCATGTCTGCGGAGTCCGCCAAGCGAATCTGCGAAGTGCTTGAAGAAGAACCTTCCTTAAAGGAACCGGAGAACCCGGTTATGGAAGTAAAGGACGGTTCCATCGAATTTAAGAATGTGAATTTCAAGTACTCCGCCAAGGCGAAAAAATATGCCTTGTCGGATATTGACCTGTCCATCCGTTCCGGTATGACCGTTGGTATTATCGGCGGTACCGGTTCCAGTAAATCCTCTCTGGTACAGTTAATCCCGAGACTTTATGATGTAACGGAGGGTGCCGTTCTTGTGGGCGGTGTGGATGTACGGGACTACGATATTCCCACACTCCGTAGTGCCGTTGCCATGGTGCTTCAGAAGAATGTGCTGTTCTCCGGCACTATCAAGGATAACCTGCGCTGGGGCAATGAAAATGCCACGGACGAGGAAATCACGGAGGCCTGCCGTCTTTCCCAGGCAGATGAATTTATCCAGACCTTCCCCGACAAATACGACACCTACATTGAGCAGGGCGGTTCCAACGTATCGGGCGGTCAGAAGCAGCGTCTCTGTATTGCCAGAGCCCTCTTAAAGAAACCGAAAATCTTAATTTTGGATGACTCCACCAGCGCCGTGGACACCAAAACGGATGCCTTAATCCGCGCCGGTTTCAAAAATTACATTCCCGATACCACAAAAATTATCATTGCCCAGCGTATTGCCTCCGTGGAAGATGCCGATTTGATTATCGTCATGGACAACGGCAGCATTTCCGCCGCAGGTACGCATGAAGACCTGCTTCAGAACAGCGATATTTACAGAGAAGTTTACGAGCAGCAGACGAAGGGAGGAAACGAAAATGAATAAACCGAATAAAAAAGTCAATCCTCATACCTTCAAACGTATTATGAAAACTCTCATCGGTTACTACCCGGTACTCGTACCCGTAACCGTGTTCTGTATTCTGTTTTCCGCGATTGCCGCCGCCATTCCCGATATCTTCATCCAGAAGATTATCGCTATTATCGAAGTATGGCAGCCGGACAAAAACTGGACGGCAGCCGTAAAGGAAATTACGCCGTTAATGGTCATTCTGATTTCCATGTATGTGATTTCCATTATTGCCGTCACGGTTTACTCCGAGCTGATGGCATTCATCACACAGGGATTCTTAAGCAAGCTGCGTATTTCCATGTTCGGCGGCATGCAGAACTTACCGATCAAATACTTTGACACCAATAAGCACGGCGACATCATGAGCTATTACACCAACGATATCGATACGCTGCGTCAGCTCATTTCCCAGTCCATGCCCGCTTTAATCCGCTCCATTGCCATTGTCATCGGCGTCTTTTTCATCATGCTGTATTACAGTGTCTGGATGACGCTGCTCCTCCTTGTGGGCGTGGCTGCCATGATGATTATTTCCAAGAAAGTCGGCGGCGGTTCTGCCAAATACTTTATCAAACAGCAGCAGTCCATCGGTAAGGCAGAGGGCTTTATTCAGGAAATGATGAATGGTCAGAAGGTCATCAAGGTCTTTAACCACGAGGAAGAATGTATTTCCGATTTTGAAGAAATCAATACGGCGCTTTGCGACGATAGCTGCAAGGCAAACGCCTATGCCAATATTTTAGGTCCCATTATTATGAACATCGGCAACATCATTTACGTGCTGATTGCCGTAGCAGGCGGTCTGTTCCTTTTGTCCGGTGTTCCCAACATCAGTATTTCGGGACTGGGCTTCAGTATCAGCATTATCATTCCGTTCTTAAACATGACCAAGCAGTTTACCGGCAACATCAACCAGTTGTCCCAGCAGATTAACTCCATCGTCATGGGTCTTGCCGGTGCCGAGCGTATCTTTGCCCTGATGGATGAAACACCGGAAACGGACGACGGCTATGTTACTCTGGTAAATGCCAATATTGCCCCGGACGGCACCATCACGGAAACCGATAAGCACACCGGCTGCTGGGCATGGAAGCATCCCCACGGTGACGGCACTCTTACCTATACCGCCCTGCAGGGTGATGTGCAGATGAATGATGTGGACTTTGGTTATGTAGAGGGAAAAACGGTGCTTCACAATGTTTCCGTTTACGCCAAACCCGGTCAGAAGGTTGCTTTTGTAGGCGCTACCGGTGCCGGTAAAACCACTATTACCAACTTAATCAACCGATTCTATGATATTGCAGACGGTAAAATCCGTTACGACGGCATCAACATCAACAAAATCAAGAAAGCGGACCTTCGACGCTCTTTAGGCATTGTATTACAGGATACCAACCTCTTTACCGGTACGGTTATGGACAATATCCGCTACGGAAACTTAGACGCCACGGACGAAGAATGCATCACTGCCGCCAAGCTTGCCGGCGCCGATGATTTTATCACCAGACTCCCCGGCGGTTACGATACCGAACTTTCCAACAACGGTGCAAACCTTTCCCAGGGACAGCGCCAGCTTCTTGCCATTGCCCGTGCTGCCGTAGCAGACCCGCCGGTTATGATTTTGGACGAAGCCACTTCTTCCATTGATACCCGTACGGAAGCCATCGTCCAGCGCGGTATGGATAAGCTGATGGAAGGCCGTACCGTTTTTGTCATTGCGCACAGACTTTCCACTGTCATGAATTCCGATGTGATTATGGTTCTTGACCACGGCAGAGTCATTGAGCGCGGTACACACGACCAGTTGATTGCCAAGAAGGGCACCTACTACCAGCTCTACACCGGTGCATTTGAATTGGAATAAGCTATTATATACAAATGAAAAGCATAAAAAACAGGAGCCTTCCGGGGCTCCCGTTTTTGTATATGTTTGTATTTCTGTGGCTTTTTTGCATTTATCTGTACTGTTATCCGCTCCTTATGACAAAATAGCTTTCACCTCATCCAGCGCCTTGTCGGTAGCCGCCGCAATCTGCTCTGCTGTGAAGCCGTTTTTGTGCATGCTTCGGATTGTTCTCGATTCTCCAATGCTTATTCCTTTGGTTTCTCCGATAGCGATGCCTTCTTCACGTCCCTGCACCAGACCGGATTCTCTTCCCCTCGTTTCTCCGATAGCTATGCCTTTTTCCATTCCAATGGCAATGCCCTCTTCCATAATCCCTTCACCTAAGTTGCACATCTCGTTCACATCCTTTCTGAAATCTTCTTCCTCCGATATATCATACTCCGTTTTCATTATATGTAACTTTTCTTCCACCGCAAGCTTCTGGGAAAATATGGTTCCCAAAAACCGGTGCAGTTCATAGTTTTCTTCCTGTCCGGGCAGGTCTTTTCCAATCCCAATCATAACGATATGGAACAGGTCCAGTCCTCCCCTCCACGGCTGGCTTCCCATCATATCCTCTTTTGTCAGGTGAATATGGCTCATGCTGTTTTCCTCCTTAGATTATTTTGTTGTTCTTGGGTTCTAAGCAGGAATTCTTGAATTTTTAGACACCGGCGAGCGCCGGCAAAAGAAAATTAGAAAAAAGAAGTATCTGCTTATGAAAAAGAGTATATCTTAGTTTATCTGATTGTGCAAGCATAAATTTACGAAAAATAAAAAAGACTATTTCCTGCAGCAGATACCCTTCTCCGGTATCCGTCGCGGGAACAGTCTTTTTTTCTTATCTTTTTCTACAGAAAGCCTATACCATCATAGCGGCTTCTTCTGCATATTTTTTAATATTGGAGGCATTGACATACTTCTTGAAGTGGTCGCCGTTTACCACAACGAGAGTCGGCGCCTGCATAATGCCGTAACGCTGTACCAGCTCCATATTTTCTTCCGCATCAATTACCACGTACTTTTCATTCTTTAAGTATTCCTTGGCAAGTTTGCAGTTCGGACAGGTCTTGGTGGTGAAAAGGTACTTCACATCCTTAGGCTCCTCTACGGAAACTTCTACCTCGTCCGCATAGTTGGTCAGCTTTACCATGGTCTTTACGGGACGCTTCAGAACGGAATGGTCCACATCGTACTCTTTACGGTTTGCGTACTCCTGCAGCTTGCCGTCGTTCCAGTTTTGTACCGGTCTGTAGTAGCCGGTAATACGGCTGTAAACCTCGGTAGGCTGTCCGCAGTGAGGACATACTGCCACTTCTCCTGCCAGATAACCGTGCTCCTTACAGATGGAGTAGGTGGGAGAAAGCGTATAGTAAGGTAATTTATAGTTGTCCGCAATGGTTTTTACCAGATTTGCGGCCGCTTTCCAGTCGGGAAGCTTTTCTCCTAAGAACGCATGGAATACGGTGCCGGAGGTATACAGGGTCTGTAAATCATCCTGAATATCCAGTGCATCGAAAATATCGGTAGTGTAATCCACGGGCAGATGGGAGGAGTTGGTGTAATAAGGGGTATCTCCCGGCTTGCCTGCGGTCTTGATTGCCGGCCAGCGCTTTCTGTCGTGCTTTGCCAGACGGTATGCGGTACTTTCCGCCGGTGTCGCTTCCAGATTATAAAGGTCGCCGTACTGCTCCTGATAATCGGACAGACGGTTTCTCATATGATTCAGCACTTCCTTGGTAAATTCCTGGGTCCTCTTGTCGGACATGTCCGCACGGAGCCAGTTGGCATTCAGTCCCACTTCGTTCATACCAATCAGACCAATGGTAGAGAAATGGTTGTCAAAGGTGCCTAAGTATCTTCTGGTGTAAGGATACAAGCCCTCTTCCAGAAGCTTGGTAATTACGCCTCTCTTAATCTTTAAGGAACGCGCCGCAATGTCCATCATACGATTCAGTCTTGCGTAGAACTCGTCCTTATTGGCGGACAGATACGCAATACGGGGCATATTGATGGTAACAACACCCACACTGCCGGTGCTTTCGCCGGAACCGAAGTAACCGCCGGTCTTTTTGCGAAGCTCTCTTAAGTCCAGACGCAGTCTGCAGCACATGCTTCGTACATCGGAAGGCTGCATGTCGGAGTTGATATAGTTGGAGAAATACGGGGTGCCGTATTTGGAAGTCATTTCAAACAAAAGACGGTTGTTCTCATTGTCGGACCAGTCAAAATCCCTCGTAATGGAATAGGTGGGAATGGGATACTGGAAGCCGCGTCCGTTGGAGTCGCCTTCAATCATGGTCTCAATAAATGCCTTGTTGACCATGTCCATTTCCTTCTTGCAGTCCTTGTATTTGAAATCCATTTCCCTGCCGCCTACGATAGCCGGAAGCTCTGCCAGGTCATCGGGAACCGTCCAGTCCAACGTAATATTGGAGAAGGGTGCCTGGGTGCCCCATCTGCTGGGGGTATTGACACCGTAAATAAAGGCTTCTATGCACTTCTTTACTTCCGGATAAGCCAGATTGTCCGCCTTGACAAAAGGCGCCAGATAAGTATCGAAGGAGGAGAAAGCCTGCGCTCCCGCCCACTCGTTCTGCATGATGCCTAAAAAGTTTACCATCTGGTTGCAGAGCACGGATAAATGCTTTGCCGGTGCAGAGGTAATCTTGCCGGTGATGCCGCCGAGTCCTTCTTTGATAAGCTGTTTCAGTGACCATCCGGCACAGTAGCCTGTGAGCATGGACAAATCATGGATATGAATATCCGCATTGCGGTGTGCGTCCGCAATTTCCTGGTCGTAGATTTCGGAAAGCCAGTAATTGGCTGTTACCGCGCCGGAATTGCTTAAGATAAGACCGCCTACGGAATAAGTAACGGTTGAGTTTTCTTTTACACGCCAGTCTTCCACTTTTACATAGCTGTTGACCACATCCTTGTAGTCTAAGATTGTGGACTTCATGGTACGCATTTTTTCCCGCTGTTTGCGGTATAAAATGTAAGCCTTGGCTACATCCTCATAGCCGGCCTGTCCCAATACCTTCTCCACACTGTCCTGGATGTCCTCCACGCTGACAGCTCCGTCCTTAATCTTGTCCTGAAAGTCCGCAGACACACGAAGTGAAAGCAGGTCCACGATGTCGTTTGAGTACTGCATTTCCGTAGCCGTAAATGCCTTCATAATGGCATCGTTAATCTTGCTTAATGTGAAGTCCACCCTTTCACCATCTCTTTTAATAACCTGTAACACGAAAGTCCCTCCCTTTCAAACGCTATGCACTTATAGTATCATCTCGTCTTAGGGAAGTCAATGCTAACCCACAAGATATTGTGGGTTAATTATTTCACAATCGCAAAATATGCATATTTGCGGCATTTTGGGGCTTTTAAACTTTTTACCAGCTAACGGGTGGACAAAAAGCCGTATTCCCTCTTTGCGGTCTCGTCATCCGGGTAAATAGCCAGATAATTCTGCAAAAGTGCGGCTGCCTGGTTGTAATTTCCCAGGTATTCGTATGCCACGATTTCATTGAAGGAAAGGGTCTGCATCATGCCGTTGTCCGGTATCTGCATTGCCTTCTGGAACGCATCCAGCGCCGGTGCATACTGCTCCTGTTTTAAATAGCAGAGTCCCAGCTGGTTATAAAGCTCTGCGGTGCCGTCCTTCTGTGTCAGATATGCTGTGTACACGTTGGTAATGGCATAGTTGTAGTCGCCGGTGGCTTCGTACGCCATGCCTAAATACAAATAGACGCCGGAATCACCCGGAGCTGCATTTTTGGCCTCTTCCAGATCAAGCTGCGCCGTTTCGTAATTTTCCAGATAATAATTGATCCGTCCCCTGTCAAAGGCGCTCATTTTTGCGGAACGCTCCGTCAGCGCCTGGCTTAAATACTCTTCGCCCCATTCCCGGTAGCCGTTGTCGCGGAGCACCTCATAGACATGAATCAGTCTGTCGTAGTTCTCCGGCTCTAATCTGATTACCCGGTCAAAATCGGCTCTTGCCCCCTGGTAATTGTTTAACACAAGCTCCACATAACCGCGTAAATAGGCGGCATCCGTGTGGTTGGGATACAGCTCCAGAATGGCATCGTAAATTTCCTTTGCTTTCTCATTATTTCCTATTTTCTGGTATGCGGTTGCCAGATACAGGTTGACATCCACATCCATTTTTTCCACCACACCGTCCGACAGGGCAAGACAGTCCTCCAGATAAGTAACGGCATCCTCGTAGTTGGTCTGACCGATGCTGGCAATGCCCCTTCCCCGGGCAATCAGCCGGGCATCCTCCCCGTTATTTTCGGCAGCAGAAAAGCAGGCCATTGCTTCTTCATAATCCATATCCGCAACAGCCTGCATTCCCTTTTGTATTTCGGTATCGGCAGTCTTTGCACCACAGCCGGCAAACAGGGCTCCGCACAATAAAACGGTGGCGAACGCCATGCCCCTCTGTATGCTGTTCTGACTGCCTTTTTTTATTTTCTTCCTCATATTGCAATTCCCTCTTTATCTGATACGGTATTTACCGGATAACTTCTTTCTCTGTAAAATATCTTATCATAAAAGAATAGGCATTGCCACAGGAAAAACTCTTAATTATTTTATTTGTTCTGAGAACTTTAGTTCTCTATTCCCTCCGTACGGTAAATGAACTTCACCTGTCCTGCCATGTCATCGGCAATGCCGGCGTAGTTGTTGTAATCCTTCGATACATCTGCCGTTGCTTTCAGGCGGGCTGCAAAGGTGTCTAAATCCTCACCCAGGGACTCGGTTAAGTCGCCGATACCTTTTTCATTTAAGGTAGAAAGTCCGTCGGAAAGCTTTCCGGCGCCGTTGCGAAGCTCGGTGATGCCGTCAATCAGTGCGGGAGCGGACTTCTGCATGGTATCCAGACCGCTTGAAAGTTCTGTGGTGCCGTCTGCCAGTTTTCCGGCTCCTGCGGCAAGTTCATTGGCTCCGCTGTATAAAGTGGAGGCTCCGTTTGCGGCAGCATCCACACCTGCGGTATAGGTCTTTAATCCGGTGTAGAACTGGTTGTAGCTGTCAAGCTGGCTCTTCAAGGATTTAAGCTGGGTGACAGCGCCTGATGCCTGACCTACGGAATTCATGGTTTCGTTAATCTTCGCCTGCATAGCGTTTTCGGTTTCGGTATCAATCTTCTGCTTGATGGCATCGGACTCCATGGTAGCCGCTACCATGGCATCGATTTCGCTCTGCTTTGATGCCATGCCCGCATCAATGGCACTCTCTATGGCTGTCTGGGTTGCTTCGTCCACGCTGCCTGCTGCCACTACGGCGTCATATTCCTCTTTGGAGGAAAATCCGTAAGCGGAAAGCACGGCACTCTCCACACCCTGACGGAACTGTGCCGTGACACTGTCCGTTACGGACTGTTTAACGGAAGCGGTTACCGCTGCGCGGAACTTGGGTTCGTTGGCTCTTACCTGTTTCTCCACATCTTCCCTGGACATGCCTGCCGCACCGTTTAATTTGGTAATGGCGTCCGTAAGTACCTGGGAGTAGTTTCCTATGGTCAGCGCCGGAAGTCCCAGACCGGAACCGGAAAGCTGACTGTTTGCCTGTGCCAGCAAGCTGTTGAATACGGTTTCGGCGCCTTTGTTTAAGGCAGCGCTGTTGGCGCTTAATTTCTGCAGACCGTTGTTTAACTCAGAAGCCCCGCCTGCGAGCTTGGCCGCACCGGTATTTAAGGTTGCCATGCCTTCTTTCACGGTTTTGGCGCCTGCTGCCAGCTTGTCAATACCGTCCGTCAGCTCCTTTGATTTTTCCAGTAATGTGCAGAGTCCGTCATAAAGCTGTTCGGATCCGTCGGAAAGCTGTTCAAACGCATCGGTAATCTGGTCTGCCACATCCCGTAAGGAATCGGTATCCACATCTTCCACTTCCACCTTATTGAAAATTTCATTGGTGGCAATGGTCATGGCGGTGGTCAGGGAAAAGTCCTTCACATCCGCCTCCACTTCCACATAGTCGGGAATATTTAACTTGTCGTCATCCAGCGCAAGGTTATCCTTAAGACCCGGAAGGGCGATGCCCACAACCGCTTCGTGGCTGCCGTCGTTGATGAGACGTCCGTTCGTCACTTCCACATTGCTGAATACATCATCATCTAAAATCATGCCGGTCAGCACGGCAAAGGGAACGTAGATTTTTTCTTCCTTACCGTCGATTTCCACATTTTCATACTGGTTGTTTTCGTAATCGAAACGAATGACCACATGGCCGCTCTTGCCGGCAAGCTCCTCCGCTGTTACCTCCTTACCGTCCAGTGTGTAAGTCACCTTTAAGGTAACCGGCAGCTCCTTGTCGGAAGTACCCTGGTAATAAACATCCTCGCCGTCCGTGGTCCAGACTCTCATATTGTCCTTGTCCATGGTATAGGTGGCATTGCCTTTGGTGATTTCCGCATCGGAAAGCTCTGTCTTGTCGGAAACGGTATCGTTGTTTTCCGGATTTTTAATCCAGTCGCTGACAATGATGCGAGATGCCTTGCCGTCTGCTCCGGCAATGACGTAAACGGTTTCATCCTTACTGATTTTGCCGTCCTCTTCTACCTTTCGGATGAGGTCGGATACGGAAGCGTCCTTGACGTCCTCCACTAATTTATCAAGGGAAGAAGTATCCGGTTCCGTGCTTTCTTCGCTTTCTGTTTCTATGGCAGTTTCCGTGCCTTTATTGCCGGCGGCATATACACCGGCTCCCACACTGCCTGCCAGCAGTGCAGCCGTTAAAACGATTCCAAGGGATTTTACCCACATTTTTTTCATAATGATGTTTCCTCCTTTTTGTTTAACTTCATACCAAGTGTCGTAGCCAAAACTACCTTTTCACAGAGCATCAGCAGTGCCGGCAGAATAAAGATAACGCAGAGCATACTGATAATGGCGCCTCTTGCCATCAGCATACACATGGAGCTGATAATATCGATATCGGAATAAACCGCTACGCCGAAGGTGGCGGAGAACAGTCCCATACCACTGACAATAATGGAAGGAATTGCCGTAGCCAGCGCTGTGGAAACAGCCTGCTTTTTGGTCTTTCCGGATAATCTTTCCGCTTTGTAACGGGTGGTCATCAAAATCGCATAGTCTACGGTTGCACCTAACTGAATGGTGCTGATACAGATAGGAGCGATAAACGGCAGCGACTGACCCATAAAGTGCGCCAACCCTAAGTTGATGAATACGGCAAGCTCGATAACCGCAATCAGGATAACCGGCAGGGAAATACTCTTTTCCACGATTAAAATAATGATAAAGATGGCAACGATGGAAACCGCATTGACGACCTGGAAGTCATGGTTTGTGGTTTCAATCATATCCTTCATACAGGGCGCCTCGCCGATTAACATGCCGGTGGGGTCGTACTTCTTTAATATGGTATTCAGGGAGTCAATCTGTTCGTTCACTTCATCACTTGCTACCTTGTACTCGGAGTTAATCAGAAGCAGCTCCCACTTGTCACTCTTTAAGATACTGACAATACTGTCCGGCAGCATTTCCTCCGGCACCTGGG
>SAMEA104315423__coassemble_2433_pt1 | contig 11879 bp, 11 predicted proteins | sample SAMEA104315423__metabat2_high_PE_006 | metagenome-assembled genome bin SAMEA104315423 (sample SAMEA104315423) | gut metagenome | biome: Monkey gut; feature: monkey-associated habitat; material: faeces | place: China | collected 2013 | reverse complement strand
ATATCGTATCCCTGGAGGGTGGTCTTGCGGACAATACCATTCCGAGACATACGGTGGCAGAGGTTATTATTGCGGAAGAACACAGCAGACTGCTGGAGAATATTCTCTTAAAGGCAGAGAAGGACATTCACACGGAGCTCTGCACCAAGGACCCGGATTTCCAGCTTACCACCGTGCATATGGGAGAAGTGGTAAAAGAGGCTGCCGATGAGGAGAGCAGCATGCGTCTGGCATCCGCCCTGCTGGCATTTCCGAACGGTGTGCAGGCCATGAGCGGCGAGGTAGAGGGACTGGTGGAAACTTCCCTGAACTTAGGCATTTTAACCCTGAATACCGAAAGAAAGGAAGCCGTAGCTTCCTTCTCCGTCAGAAGCTGCTTAGAGAGCGCCAAGTATGCTCTGCTTTCCAAGGTGGAGACCATTACCCGCCTCTGCGGCGGCATTTCCACCATTACCGGCGAATATCCCGGCTGGGCATACCGTGTGGAATCTCCGCTCCGGGAGAAATGCGTTAAGGTTTACGAAGAGATGTACGGCAAAAAGCCCGAACTGCAGGCTATTCATGCCGGTCTGGAATGCGGCATTCTGGCCTCCAAAATCGATGATCTGGACTGTGTTGCCCTGGGACCCGACATGCGGGACATCCATACCACGGAAGAAAAATTAAGCATTTCCTCGGCAGAACGTGTCTGGAAATTCCTGCTTAAGGTGCTGGAAATGAAGGATTGATGTATTCACCTGTGGATGATATGATGAATGCATAAATCTGTGAATGGTGATGAGTGGACTCTGCATAAAAAGACGGATTGTGAGAAAGGGATTGCATTTTATATGGGATTTGATAAGGAAAAGATAAAGCAGATAAGGGGATTGCTTATATTTGCGGCGGGACTGGTACTGCTCATTATATACAGCGGCAGTGTGGTAAAGGGCATTGGAATGTGTCTTTCTATTCTGGTACCTTTTGCGGCAGGGGGCTGTATTGCGTTTGTACTGAACCTGCCCATGCGGGCAATCGAGAAAAATCTTCCCGGCAGACGCTGGGGGAAAAACACCGGAATGCTCAAAAGGGGAATCAGCCTGTTATTGGCATTCCTTTTTGTTGTTACTGTTTTTGTCGTTGTTTTTGTAACTGTGATTCCGAGGCTGCAGGAAAGCTTTATGATGATCGGAGCCCAGATTCCTGCATTTACGGCAAAAGTGCTTAAGGAACTGGAAGAACTTTTTGCAGGTAATCCGGAAATCCTGTCCCAGATAGAAAAATTGCAGATCAAAGAAATAGACTGGATGGAAATAGGAAAGCACATAAGTCAGTTTCTGACGAGCGGCATGGGAAGTGTGCTTTCCTCTGCCTATACAATGGCAAGTAATATCATCGGCGGTGTGGTAGACAGCTTTGTTGCCGTTATTTTTGCCATATATATTCTGGCACAGAAGGAAAAGTTAGCAGATCAGGGAAGAAGAATCCTGAAAGCCTATCTTTCGCCCCATGCCTGTGATAAGGTGCAGTACGTTCTGCGGCTGCTGGCTTCCAATTTCAGCCACTTCATTGTCGGACAGTGTACCGAAGCCCTGATTCTTGGTTGCCTGTTTCTGGTATCCATGACCATTTTCCGTTTTCCCTATGCACTGGTAATCAGTGTGCTGATTGCCATGACGGCCCTGATTCCCATAGTAGGAGCATTCATCGGCTGTGCTGTGGGAGCATTTCTTATTCTGATGACAGATCCTTTTCAGGCTCTGTGGTTTGTTGTTTTATTTCTGGTGCTGCAGCAGGTAGAAGGAAATCTGATCTATCCGCATGTGGTGGGAAATTCCGTGGGACTCCCCTCCATCTGGGTCCTGGTAGCAGTGACGGTGGGAGGCAGCCTGTTCGGCGTGCCGGGGATGCTTTTCTTTATTCCCCTGACAGCTACAATATACATGCTTTTCCGCGACAGAGTAAACGAACGGCTCCGGCAACGTAAAAATATGCAAAAAAGTACGAAAAATACAAAAAACATAAAAAATTGAAAAAATTTTAAAAAGCACTTGCTTTTTAAAAAAAAACAAGATATAATATATCTTGTGCTTCGGGGTGTGGCTCAGTTTGGCTAGAGCGCTGTCTTAGGGAGGCAGAGGTCGCGTGTTCGAATCACGTCACTCCGACTACTTAAAAGAAGCAGAAAATCGCATTTTCAAGGGCAATACCTTGAAGGTGCGATTTTTTTGTGGGATTTAGGTTTATGCCGGGTTTATGTATAATCCATGCGGGGTTTATGTATAATCCATGCCGGATTTTTGTGCAGCCGTCATTTGACTTTTTCTTGCAGCAGAATTTTGTATGTGACATAATGGAAAAGAAGCAAAACACGAAATTTCAGGGAAATGTCTTATGAAAAAGCTGTGGGAGAGAAGCAAAAAGCTTAGAATGATAAAAATGCTTTAAAGGAAGAAGAGAAAAAAGAAGCAAAAAGACACGAATTGAAAAAATGCTTTAAATCAAAGGAGATACACCATGCAGGGATATAATTGTATTATGGTTTTTAATAAAGAAGGAGATAAGCTCCTTTTCTGCAAGAGAACCAAGGACCCTTATCTGGGAAAGTATAATCTGGTGGGTGGAAAAATCGAACCGGGGGAAAATCATTTTCATGCGGCATACAGGGAATTGCAGGAGGAAACCGGCATAGGTCGTTCGGATATAATCCTGACGCATATGATGGATTTCACCTATTATAATCAGGACTGTTTTGTGGAGGTGTATGTGGGAACCCTGCGGGGAGATGTGACGTTACGTGAAGAAAAACATCCATTAGGATTTTTGACATTGGCAGAGGAAGACTTTTTTGACCTGGACAAATTTGCAGGCGAGGGCAATATCGGTCATATGGTGGAGCAGGTCCGGCAGTTCGGCTGCGGTCGTGCAGAGGGAGAAGAAGAATGAGAGAAGAAAACAGAAAGCAGCAAGAAAACAGGAAGCAGCAGGAAAACAATAAGCAGCAGGAAAACAGGAAGCAGCAGGAAAACAAGAAGCAGCAGGAAAACAGGAAGCAGCAGGAAAACAGGAAGCAGCAGGGAAACAAGAAGCAGCAGGAAAACAAGAAGCAGCAGGAAAATAATAAGTGGGAGGAGAAGAAGCCGCAGAATAAGAGACAGGCGGAGAACAGTGGTAAGCCGGCATATGGAAAACGGCCGGAAGAGAAACCGGCGGTGCCCTGCAAGGTATACAAAAAATGCGGCGGATGCCGCTTCCTGGATGTTTCCTATGAGGAATATCTGAAACACAAGGAAAAGCAGGTAAAGGAGTTCTGCGGAAAGTTTGGTAGTTTTGACCCCATTATCGGCATGAGCAATCCCTACCATTACCGCCATAAAGTGCATGCAGTGTTTGGTGAGGACAGACGTCACAATATCATTTCCGGCACCTATGAAGAGAAAACACATAAAATTGTGCAGGTGGACAACTGCCTCTTGGAAAATCCGGATGCCGACAGAATTATTTTAACTATCCGCAAGCTTTTGAAGTCATTTAAAATAAAGCCTTATAACGAGGACACCGGTTTTGGATTATTCCGGCATGTGCTTATCCGATGCGGCAGAAATACGGGAGAAATCCTGGTTATTCTGGTATTGGCATCCCCCATCTTGCCTTCCAAAAACAACTTTGTAAAGGCTCTCTTAAAGGAACACCCTGAGATTACAACGGTTGTCCTGAATGTAAATAACAGAGGAACCAGCATGGTACTGGGGGAAAAGGACTATGTGCTTTACGGAAAAGGTTACATTGAAGATACGCTTTGTGGCAAAACATTCCGCATTTCACCGCAATCCTTTTACCAGGTGAATCCGGAGCAGACAGAGGTGCTTTACAATAAAGCTATGGAATATGCGGAGCTTACCGGAAAAGAAGTGGTTTTTGATGCGTACTGCGGAACCGGCACCATCGGACTGATTGCATCAGAACATGCCAAGCAGGTCATTGGAGTAGAGTTAAACAAGGCGGCAGTGGCGGATGCCAGACTGAATGCGAAGAGAAATGCCGTGAAGAACATCACGTTCTATGAAAAAGATGCTGGGCAGTTTATGGTGCAGATGGCAGAGGAACGCACAACGGTGGATGTGGTTTTCATGGACCCGCCGCGGAGCGGCAGTGATGAAGCATTCTTAAGCTCTCTGGTGAGGCTTGCACCGAAGCGGGTGGTTTATGTTTCCTGTAACCCGGAAACGCTGGCAAGGGATCTGGAATACTTAAAGAAACATGGCTATAGTATGAAGAAGGGTGTTGCGGTCGACATGTTCCCCTGGACGGGGCATGTGGAAGTCGTCACATGTCTACAAAGGGTGGATATGTAGAAATCCTTGAGTTTACGCACTTTGCGAGAGTTTTTAAGTTTTCTGGACAGAGCAATTTTGGACGGAAAAAGGAGATTTCTCACGAGATTAAAGTCTCAGTAGTTATGGAACTGGTATGAGTGGACACAAAAATCTACAGTTCACAATTAAGGTTATTTCGGAGATTATTTTCATCAACAACTAAATATTAAAAGAGTCGCAAGACCGTTTGTTTTCAACATCTTTGGATGTGAAAGCAGACGGTCTTTCCTTTTTTGTCAGCTTTCATATCTAAGATTTCAGAATGGAGGAATGCGAGAATGAGAGAAACAAAGGAAATATATCCATCATGGGGTGACGACCATGGTGTCAGGTTGGGAAATGTCAAAATCAGTGATTTACACGACTTTAAGGAACATCCCTTTCATGTTGTGGAAGACACTGCGTTGTTTGAACTGGCAAAGAGCATTGAAGATAAGGGAGTGCTAGTTCCGTTAATTGTTCGTGCCAATCCTTACGGAGAAGGGTATGAGATTATTGCTGGACATCGTAGGAAGGCAGCCTGTAAATGGGCAGGGCTTTCGGAGGTTCCTGTAATGATTGTGGAACTGGATGATAATGAGGCTGTGATTGCTATGGTGGATAGCAATTTGCAGAGGGAGCATATCAAGCCAAGTGAGAAGGCTTTTGCTTATAAGATGAAGCTGGAGGCGATGAAACAGCAGGGGAAGAGGACGGATTTAACTTTTTCTCAACTTGAGAAAAAGTTGGAGAATGAAAATTCTACTTTGCAACTAGCAGAGATAACCTGTGGCACAGATGAGAATGGATGTTGGAATGTAAGTAACACTGGTGGGAAGACAAATCCCAATTATGCAAATGAAAAGTTGGCAAAGCAGGTGGGAGAGAGCCGTGCACAGATTTCAAGGTATATTCGCCTTACCAATCTTATCCCTAAGATTCTGAATATGGTGGACGAGGGAAAGATTGCTTTTACAGTGGCTGTGGAGCTTTCTTACCTAAAGGAAGAGGAACAGTACGAGCTTCATGCCATTATGGATTTGGAGCAGTGTACACCATCCTTATCACAGGCGTGTCGCTTAAAGGTAATGAGCCAGCACGGAACCTTGAATATGGATGCGATTTGTATGGTTTTGGAGGAAGAAAAGCCCAATCAGAGGGAGCAGATAAAGCTTCGTGCAGATTCTTTGGCGAAGTATTTCCCAAAGGATTATACACCTAAGCAGAAGACGGACTTAATTGAACAGCTTCTGAAGGAGTGGTATGAGAAGCAGGAGTACAGCAAGCAGGAGAGCCTTGGCAGCAGTCGGGGTAGAGCAAGATAAAGGAATGGAGGTAGTCGCAATGAGCAGAGAATTATCGACTTATGAAGCAATGGGTGGTACTTATACAGAGGTGGATGGTGTGCTTTATCCGAATATTACTGTTTCGGAGGAATCAGATGCGTGGGTTGGAAAATATGGTTTGTTATGGATGGATTATCTGAAATCCAATCATGCAGATAGGTACAGACACCATATTCGTATGGGAAACTTGAATAGTAAGGCATTTGAGGTAAATGAAGAAGCTTATGAAATGCTTGAGAGAATAGCGAATCGGTATCTGGTGAAGCATAAGCCACAAAATTCAGCTACCACAATGGAAATGTGGAGATTTCGGGAACAGGCAAAACAAATGGCGGAAGAAGTTGTGTTAAGCGACATTGTTCGCCAGTATCATTAGAATTTGGAGGATTTTAGTATGAGAGAAATTAGAGAATACAATATGAATGGTACCATTATTTGGGGTATAGATAATGGTTATGGTAATGTGAAAACCGCCCACAGAGTATTTCCTACGGGAATTGTGAAGTGTGACAGCGAGCCGGTGCTGAGTAAGGAGTATATCGAATACGATGGTACTTATTATATTATTGGCGAAGGTCACAAGGGCTTTGTTGCAGACAAGCAGGAGGATGATGATACTTATATCATGACTCTTGCAGCTATTGCAAAGGAGCTGGAAGCAAGAAGTCTTACAGAGGCAAGGATTCATCTGGCAGTGGGACTTCTTCCCTTGAAGTGGATACAGGCACAGAGGGAGAGCTTTAAGAAGTATCTGACCAGAGAAAGATATGTTTCCCTGAAATACAAGAAGATGAGCTATTTGATTGAAATTGCGGATTGTACGGTTATGCCTCAGGGCTATGCGGCAGTTGCTGAGAATTTGAGGGATTTTAAGGGAATGAACCTGCTGGCGGATATCGGAAATGGTACTATGAATGTGATGTATCTGAATAACGGCAGACCAATTGAAAGTAAGTCTTGGACGGAAAAGCTTGGTGTAAATCAGTGTTTTATCCGTATTCAGAACCACATTATGAACCAAACCGGAGTGAAGCTGCCGGATGAGATTATCAGCCAGTTTCTGCAATATGGAGAAATTGATGTGAATAATAAGTATCTGAATATGGTAAAAGAGATTGCAGAGCAGTATGTAAAGGAGATTTTTGAAAAACTTCGTGATTATGAATATAACGAGGATTTGATGAAGCTGTATGTTATAGGTGGCGGTGCCAAGATGGTTGAGATGTTTGGAAAGTACAATCCGGACAGAATCACTTTTAACCATGATATCTGTGCCAATGCCAAGGGGTACGAATACTTCTGTTATATGATGCTTCGTCAAAAGATGCGAAAGTAGGTGATTAGATGGCTGTAAAGAATCACAATTTCCGCTTCAATGAGGAAAAAGAAGCGGAAAGAAAAGCATGGCAAATTCTTCACTCAGAAGAAGTGAAGGAGGACTTTCGCTCTCAGAATGAATTTGTTATAGCTGCTATCAATGACTACTATGCAAGGCATCTTGCTCTCAAACGAGATCCCTATCTGGAATCGAGGGAGAAGGAGGATGCATTTGTAAAAGGAATTGTAGAGGCTGTAGAGCAAAAGGTACTTGATAATCTGCCGGGGTTGGCGGGCATGTATATGATGCAACAGCAGTCTCTTTTATCTATGATGAGTTTGCAGGGGATGGTGCCTGTACAACAGGTGGCAATGCCGCAGATGGCAGCAGGAATGCAGATGTCAGGGCAGGTATCAGTAGCCGTACAAGAGTCGGAGCAAGGGCAAGAGACTATGGTTGGTGGAGATGGATGTGGAAAAAGAGATTACACTGAGGAGGATGAGAAAAAGTACCAGATGGAACCAGATATTAACGAATTCCTTGATTTCAGTTTTTGCGGTGAATGATAGCAGATTGATACAAAGCTTTTGTAAATAAAAGCGATGTAGCATCAGTAGTGAAAGAATATGTAGCCATAATTGCAGTAGAAATAAGTGATGCCGGAAACGGCAAATTATGTAGCCAATTAAATACAGCTATTAGCTTTGATGAAGCCATGTATCTTTTCGAAGGTATGTGGCTTTTTCGGTATTTGCTAAAGATAGATTTTTTATCCAGCCCTCGTGCATTTATGCGAGGGCTAAGCCTCGCAGAGCGAAATACACCCATCGCACAAAACTTCGTTTTGTACTCTGTGTATTTCGCCCTTGCAGGGGGGCTATTACGCCGGAAACGGCGGTGGGTTCGTATACGGATGCCTATGCATCCACTCACATTAAGCATTAGAAGGGAGATGATTAGGATGCCAAGAAATTCATTTGTACAAATGAATAAGCTGACCAATGTGTCTGGCAGAATTACTTATATATCAAGTAAGGCAAAGCAGGAAAAACTGTATGCTACCTATAATACGATTCCGGATAGGAGCTTTTGGAGGGAGTTGACTAAGTGTAACCAGAAATGTTTTAGTCAGAGCGGAACCGAGGGAAAGTGTATTGAGGCGAGGGAGCTAATTATAGCTTTGCCGGAGTCCTTTGTGCATTATGAACCGGAGTATCTGTTGAAGCAATTTACAGACCATTTTAAGCAGAAATATAAGGTGGAATGTATCTCAGCACTGTATCATAACAAGCGTAAGACCAATTATCATATTCATCTGATATTTGCAGAGCGTCAGCTTCTGGATAAGCCAATCGAGAAGATTGCCACCAGAAATATGTTTTATGACGAAAAGGGTAAGCACCGACGTACCAAGAAGGAAATCTTGGATGAAGCCGGGAACATCCGTAAAAAGTGCAAAGTTATCAAGAAGGGGGAAGTGTATGAACGAAATCTGTTTACTACGAAAAACGAGCTGTTTAAGGCTGATGGATTTCTGGACGAGGTAAAGCGTTTATACACGGACCTGATTAATGTCTGTGCCATAAATGAAGAAGATAAACTTCAGGTATTTGATAGGAATGGAATGTATCTTGCTACCAAGAAGATTGGTAAAAACAATCCTAAAGCAGCAGAGATAGAAGCTGACAATATGGAGCGTGCAAGATGGAATCAGACTGTGGACAGAGCATTGATATCGGGAGTTACCAAAGAGGATATTTTAGATGTGAAGCGTGAAAAGATATCGAAAGAGATTAAGCGTTCTATTGAATTATATGGGAATAATCCTTCTTTTCTGGTTGGGATTATCAGACTTGCAATAAAAGCATTGGAACTGCTTATATCCAAAGTATTACTTGCAGCAGCTAAAGTGGCTGAAAGAGTTGTAGACAATGTTCATGAGAAGATTGTGGAGAAAGTTGTTTCGATGCCAAAGGACGAACCTACGTTAGCTACAGAAGTGCAGAAAAAAGTGCAACTGCCTAAAAAGCCTATAGAACCCTTACTGTTGTCAAAATATCCAGCTATTACGAAACTGGATGTAGAACTGAAGCGTAGAAATGAGGAGATCTTTGTAATTGAACAGGAGCGTAGCAATCTGGAAATTGAGCTGTCTGAATGTACAGGATTATTTAAGAAAAAGCAGAGGAAGGAATTACAGGAGAGAATTTCGCTTTTGGATAAAAAGGCGGAGAAGATGAAAATAGAACTTTCATGGGTGCTTCAAGAGGCCGGATATGCTAATGCTGCGGAATTCTTTACGGAGCTTTTTGCGGTGCGTGACGAGAAGCGGAAGTATGAAGAGGCTTGTAAGGAATGGCAGGAAGAATGTGTTAGGGCGAAGATTGAAGCGGCGAAGGATAGTCAGAATTATGAAGAAGTGGTTCGGGTTAGCACGAACATGAGTCGATAATATGAATATGGGTGAGTAAAAAATACTTACCCATATTTATAGATGATTATACGCCAAAATGTGGTATAATATTATAAGAGAATTTGTCGAATAAGGTAGATATTTTTTAACATAATATAAGAGAGTTACTAAAATTAGCAACTAAGAAAGGATGAGTATATGGAAAAGTGGAAGAAACGTTACATTGTTATTACTGCCATCATATTTGCTATAACATGTGTCGCAACGGTTCTTTTTGCGTATAATGTTAACCAGCTTTCTATAGGAATGGTTGAGGTTATAAAAACAATACTAAGTTCACTCTTTTTATTGATAGCAGTGGCTATGATAGTATATTTTGTTATCTGTGGAATTTTTACTATGAAACGGGGTATCCGTAATATTAAGAAGTGCGATGATGAGCTTTTTAAGAAAATTGATCAATATAAAAAATGTTGGGGTGAAGATAAACATTATTATATAAAACAAATTCAAATAATAAATCTTTACTATAAAGAGGGTGGGAAAGTTGATGAGCTTGTGAAAAACAAAGAAATAGAAAGATTGTACGCGCGTGCAGACTTTCTTTTAATTCAAAATTCTTTGTTTGATAATTTGATAACATGTTTCTACTCGTTAGTTATATCTGTTATTGCATCATTTGTATGTCAAATGATGGAGTGCGAAAGCGTATGGCTTATGTTTGTATGGATGGTAACAATATTACTTTCTTTCTTTGGAATTATTTTGTCAAGATATGTTGAAAAGGGACAGGCTGGATCATATAGATATTATATTGATGAATATGAAAGAGAATTGTTGTTACAAAAAATAAAGGATTTAGAGAAGGAATTAACGATTACAGGTGATGATGAACAAATTTTGGAAACAAAGCAGATTGTGATAAATGAACTTATTCGTATTAGACAAAAGAAAAAAATAAAAAAGCAAAAAGAAAAATTGGAGACCGATATAAAGCAGATTGGGAAATTGGATTTGTGTATAGGTGATTATAGTACATGCTATATTCAAAAAATTTATATAAATGGAGTGGTGGGGTGCTTGGTTTATGATCGAGAAAAGGGTAAAGAAAATAATTACATAGGTGAATTGAATTTGATAAATCAAGATTATTCAATATTATATCAAATATTGAATAGATATGACCTTATCTCGTATTGTGAAAACGAAAAGAAAGAAGTTCAAGGGAAGTAATGCTTCTTTTTGATTTGTATTAGATTTTTATAATAAAAGGATTGGTAAAATGATGGTTAGAGAAGCAAATAAAGATGATTTAGATGAAATATTACAGTTATACCTATATCTTCACGAAGACAGGGTTCCTGAAAATTCAGAGCATTTACGAAATACATGGGATAGTATCGTTAGTGACAGGAATCATCATCTTATTGTGTGTGAAGTGGAAGGGAAACTTGTGGCATCCTGCGTATGTGTGATTATTCCTAATCTTACAAGGGGTGTTCGTCCATATGCATTTGTAGAGAATGTGGTGACACACGCAGATTATCGTAAAAGGGGTTATGCTACGAGTTGTTTGGATTTGGCAAAGCAGATTGCTAGGGAGAATAATTGTTATAAGATGATGCTGCTTACTGGTTCTAAAGAAGAGTCTACATTGAATTTTTATCGAAAGGCAGGGTATAATAGTTCGGACAAAACTGCATTTATTCAGTGGATAAGTATGGAGGAAAATTAATTGAATATAGAAAATAGTAAAATTGAAGACGTGGCTGCATTAGGAGAATATATACACCATTTTAATGTGCATTACAACATATTGCTAAGAAGGTATCAACGTTTTGTAGAAATAGATGAGCCACTGAATAATGATATAGATATTTCTACATATTTTGATATGATTATTGTTCAGTTGCGTGCTATGTGTATTGAAAGTCCTAAGTTGAAAAATAATTATACGGCACAAATTCTATTAAGGAAAATTGGAGAACACGAATTAGCTGATAGAATAGACACAATGTTAGATCAACCATTCATAGCTGGAAGTGATATGACGGTTAGAAAAGCCATTAAAATTCTTGCGGATGGATTTATTTGTCATTATGATAATTTTGATGGCCCAGCTGCAGAGACATGGGGGATGGCGTTGGTAATTGAAAAGAGATTAAGAAATCCATATGACAAGATAAATTTAAAATATATTATAGAAGTGTTGATGGAATGTATAGGAGAAGGGATTACTTTGTAGTAGTATAATATGTGGTAAGTTTTCTACTAGATAAAAAGGATTTAATGATGAAAAAAGACAGATTATACGCATTAACTTTATATCTGCTTAATCACGGAAAATCTTCTGCATCAGAGTTGGCAAAGCATTTTGAAGTATCTGTGCGGACGATTCAAAGGGATATCGATGCTTTGTGTCAGGCCGGCATTCCGATTTGTGCACTTACCGGTATAAATGGCGGATA
>SAMEA104315423__coassemble_2258_pt1 | contig 13994 bp, 8 predicted proteins | sample SAMEA104315423__metabat2_high_PE_006 | metagenome-assembled genome bin SAMEA104315423 (sample SAMEA104315423) | gut metagenome | biome: Monkey gut; feature: monkey-associated habitat; material: faeces | place: China | collected 2013 | reverse complement strand
CCGTTTAGGTGTATATGCAAAGGATAAAAAGACCGGTGAATACGTTCCTTTCACAGGAAATATGTCCGGCATGCTGATTGCCGAATACATTTTAAGAGAGAGAACCAAGACACACACCATGCCTGAAAAACCGGCGCTGGTCACCACCATTGTTACCACCAACATGACAAAACCCATTACCGATGCTTACGGCGTAAAGCTGATTGAAGTACTGACTGGCTTCAAGTTCATCTGCGAACAGATTAAGTGGTTTGAAAGAGACCATTCCTACAATTATGTATTCGGTCTGGAAGAAAGCTACGGCTGCCTTGCCGGAACCCATTCCCGTGATAAGGATGCCTGCGTTGCCGTTATGTGCCTCTGCGAAGTGGCTGCCTACTGCAAGAAGGAAGGCAAGACCCTGTGGGATATGATGGTAGAAATGTATGAGAAATACGGCTACTACAAGGAAACACAGTACACCATTACCTTAAAGGGTGTGGACGGTGCAAAGCAGATTAACGAAATCATGGATAAGCTCCGCACCAATCCGCCTAAGGCATTCGGTGACTTAAAGGTTCTTCGTTTCCGTGATTATAAGGAAGATAAGATTTTGGATATGGAAACCGGTGCGGTTACCACAACCGGACTTCCCAATTCCAATGTTCTGTACTTTGAATTACCGGATAACTGCTGGTGCTGTGCACGTCCCTCCGGTACAGAGCCCAAGATTAAGTTCTATATGGGTGTAAAGGGCAACAGCATCGGAGATGCAGCTGCAAAAGTAGAAAAGTTGACGGAAGATGTAAAAGCGGTTCTGTAATATTATGGCCAAATTATCAAAAAGTAACTTGAAAAAAACTTTATATTATCTAAAAAGAAACGGGCTGCGGGATACTTATCTCGCAGCCTTAGAACGTTTACGGAAAAAAGAGGATTACCGGTACGAAGCGCCTGCGGAAGCGGTTTTAAAGGCACAGAAGGAAGAGGCCTCCCGGATGGCGCCTCTGTTATTCAGCATTTTAGTGCCCACTTACCGGACACCTGAGAACTACCTGCGGGAAATGATAAACTCCGTACTGGCACAGACCTATGGCAGCTTTGAGCTGATACTGGCGGATGCCAGCGGGGATGAGTCTGTAAAACAGGTCGTGGATACCTACGAGGACAAGCGGATACGTTATATCCGGCTTGCGGAAAATAAAGGGATTTCCGGTAATACCAACGAAGCGCTTAAGCATGCAACGGGACTGTATACCGGGCTGCTTGACCATGACGACCTGCTGACACCGGATGCCCTGTATGAAAATGCGATGGCAATCGCGGAAGCAAGGAGCCGGGGGATACGCCCGCAGCTTTTGTATTCCGATGAAGATAAATGTGACGAGAACGGAGAAAATTATTTCTGTCCGCATAAAAAGGAAGAATTTAATTTAGATTTAATTTTGTCAAATAATTACATCTGTCATTTTACGGTAATGGAAACCGCACTTCTGAAAGAACTGCAGTTCAGGGAAGAATATGACGGAGCGCAGGATTATGACCTGGTGCTCAGGGCAGTGGGAAATATTTACGGAAAATGCGGACAGCCTGTGTTTGCCACCGGATGCCCGGGCAAGGCGGATCCGGCAGAAAATATCTGCCATATTGCCAGAGTGCTGTATCACTGGCGCTGTCACAGCGCTTCCACGGCGGACAACCCCCAGAGCAAGCAGTATGCCTACGAAGCGGGCAGAAATGCGGTGCGGGATTTCCTAAAGGGACAGGGCGTGACGGCAGGAGTGGCGCACAGTAAGCATCTGGGATTTTACGAGATAAATTATCACCCGGATTTTCTCTCTCTGCGTAAGGATGTGGGCGCTATCGGCAGTCCGGCGTATAAAAACAATAAAATAACATACGGTATGTATGACAAAGACGGCAAAAATCCGTACCGGGGACTGAAAAGAGGCTATGCGGGAGAGATGAACCGTGCGGAGCTGGTGCAGGATGTGTACGCCGTGGATATCCGTACCATGAAAATCCGCAAAGAACTCAGGGAACTGGTGCAAAGTGTATTGAAGGAACAGACGTCCGAAGATACGGCAGGCGTTTTAGTGGGTGGTTTTGTGATAAAGGAAAACGGTACCTTTGAGAGCCGTAAAAACTTTACGGAAGAGGAATATGTCGAAATCAGCCAGAAGGTCTGCGAAGCAGTGAAGAAGAAAGGATACCGGATAGTGTACCTGCCGGGAGGATGGAAAGGATGAAAACAACCATAGTCATACCGAACTACAACGGAATTTCCTACCTGAGGGAATGCGTGAGGTCCCTCCGGGAAGATTTGAAAAACCATCCGGCGGCGGTTATTATAGTGGATAACGGTTCCGGGGACGGCAGTGTGGAGTGGATAAAACAAGAATGTCCCGATATCACACTGATACCTCTGAAAAAAAATACGGGATTTCCCCATGCGGTAAATGTCGGCATCCGTCATGCAAAAACGCCCTTTGTGCTGCTTCTTAATAACGATACCGTGGTGCATCCCGGTTTTACAAAAGCACTGGAAGAGGCGATTTCAGGGCACAAGGATGCTTTTTCCGTCAGTGCGAAAATGCTTTCCATGAAGGAGGAGGGCATCATGGACAATGCCGGCGATTTGTACTGCGCCTTAGGCTGGGCATTTGCCAGAGGAAAGGACAGACCGGCAGAGGACTACAACAAGCCCTGCGAAATCTTTTCCGCCTGCGGCGGCGCCGCCATTTACCGGAAAAGCGTTTTTGAAAAAATCGGATATTTTGACGACAGCCATTTTGCCTATCTGGAGGACGTGGATATCGGATGGCGTGCAAAGATTTACGGATACCGCAATTTCTATGAGCCGAAAGCGGAGGTGCTCCATGCCGGAAGCGCTGCCAGCGGCTCCCGTTACAATGCCTTTAAGGTCAGCCTTTCCTCGGCAAACAGTGTGGCAATTATCGGAAAGAATATGCCGCTTCTGCAGATTATTTTAAATCTGCCGTTCCTTCTGCCGGGATTTCTTGTGAAGTTTTTGTTTTTTGTCCGCAAGGGCTACGGAAAAATCTATGCCGCAGGCTGCTTAAAGGGATTTATGCGCGGATTTACAGAGGACGGAAGAAAAAAGAAAGTGTATGTTTTGCCGGAAAATTTGGGAAACTATATGAGAATACAGCTTGTACTCTGGGGAAACCTGTTTAAGCGTTTCGCAAATTGAGACCGCAAAAAAGAATGATACAATTATGATACAAAGGAAATTTAATCTTAATCCAGTTACCGATAACAGGCTCTCTTTGTGGGATGCGAAAGGCATGTGGGAAATATGATAAAGGATAACCAGAAGGTTTTTAACAGGTTACATCTTGTTATGGACGCCCTGATTGTGATAATTTCATATGTGCTGGCCTGGGTACTGCACTTTAAGGTATTCAACCATTTTGGCCCGGAAGCGGGTGTCCTTTCCCTGGAACACTACCTGCGGGCACTTATTTTCATTGTGCCGGGTTATATTCTGCTGTATTACCTCTGCCATGTGTATGAGCCCCAGCGTACGTCCCGGATAAGCAGGGAAATCTACAATCTGATTTGCGCCAATACCATTGGTCTTGTGGGATATATCGCTTTGCTATATGTAGTGAAGCAGGTGGATTATTCCCGAAAAATGATTTGTGTGTTTTACGTGCTGAACATTCTTCTGACCTCGGCTTCAAGGTTTTTTGTCAGAAAGATGCTGCGTTCCTTCCGGAAAAAGGGCTACAACTTAAAGCACATTCTGCTGGTGGGTTATTCCCGCTCCGCAGAGGAATATATCGACCGGATTTTAGGCAATCCCGAATGGGGCTATGTGGTCTGCGGCATTCTGGACGACTTTGTTCCGGCAGGTACTCTTTACCGGGGCATCAAGGTCATCGGCCGTATCGACAATATATTGGAGCTGCTTCCGGCAAACGAGCTGGATGAAATCGCCATTACGCTGTCCTTAAAGGATTATAACCGGCTGGAAGAAATTGTAAACACCTGCGAAAAATTCGGTGTGCATACAAAATTCATTCCGGATTACAACAGCCTGATTCCCAGTAAGCCCTACACCGAGGATTTAATGGGACTGCCCGTTATCAATATCCGCTATGTGCCGCTTTCCAATACCGGCAACATGATAGTAAAGAGAGCCATGGACATTGTGGGTTCCATAGTGGGAATTATCCTGACCTCGCCCATCATGCTGATTGCGGCAATTGCCGTAAAGGCAAGCAGCAAGGGCCCCGTTATTTTCAAACAGGAACGGGTGGGACTTCACAACAAGCCTTTTTATATGTATAAATTCCGCAGCATGGAGCTGCAGAAGGCTTCCGAAGAGAAAAAAGCCTGGACGGTAAAGAATGACCCCAGAGTAACGGGTCTCGGCAAGATACTGCGTCGTACCAGCATTGACGAGCTTCCCCAGCTGTTCAACATTTTAAAAGGGGATATGAGTCTGGTGGGACCCAGGCCGGAGCGTCCGCTGTTTGTGGAAAAATTCAAAGAAGAAATTCCACGCTATATGGTAAAGCATCAGGTGCGGCCGGGACTGACCGGATGGGCGCAGGTGCACGGCTACCGCGGCGATACTTCCATACGGAAGAGAATCGAATACGATTTGTACTACATTGAAAACTGGACCCTGTGGCTTGACATTAAAATTATTTTCATGACGTTTTTCACAGGATTTATTAATAAAAATGCCTATTAGAGAAGGGATAAGGGAAAAGGAGATTTAGAAATGGCACGAGGCGAAAGAAGACAGGAAGAGTACGGTACAAGGAAATCTTCCGGCAGGGCAGCGGGAAAGTCCGCAACCAGAAAGAAAACAAAACAGAAAGGAAAGATAGCACTTCTGGTCGTAGAACTTTTGGTTGTGGTGATTTTACTGGGAGTTCTCGGATTGTTCTGGTATATGGAAAGACCGTCTGACACAGGAAACAGTACGGATGGCGGAAAGGGAGGACCTCTTTTCAATGTATCCATTAAAGAAGACGATTTACAGATTAGCGATCAGGTAAAGGAAAATGAAAACCTGAAGGAGTACCGCAACATTGCACTCTTTGGCGTAGATTCCCGTAAAGGTGCGCTGACCAAGGGTACCTTAAGTGACAGTATCATCATTGCTTCCATTAATTTAGAGACCAATGACGTGAAACTCTGCAGTGTTTACCGCGATACCTACCTAAACTTAAGCAACGACAAGTACGGAAAATGCAACTCCGCCTACAGCTACGGCGGTGCGGAACAGGCCATGAAGATGTTAAATATGAACCTGGATCTGGACATCAAGGATTTTGTAACCATCGGTTTCGATGGTCTGACACAGGTGATTGACGATATTGGCGGCGTTTACCTTGACGTGGACGATGAGGAGCTTCGTCACATCAACAGTTATCAGGAAACCATGGCACAGGAAATGGGCGTAAATTACACACCGGTTACGACCACCGGCTACCAGCTCTTAAACGGTCTGCAGGCAACCGCGTACTGCCGTATCCGTTACAAGACCGGTAACGACTTTGCCAGAGCGGCTTCCCAGCGTGAAGTTATCCAGGCGATTGTGGACAAGGTAAAAACCATAGTAACACTTACCAAGGTTGCCAATGATGTTTCCAACAATGTATACACATCCCTAAGCATGGATGAAATCGTCGGAATTTTAGGCGAAGTTGCCAAGTACAATATTGTGGATGAGGGCGGTTTCCCCGAAGCTACCATGAGAGGTGCAGATAGACTGGGTTCCAAGGGAAGCTGTGTATTTCCCATCAACCTGACGGAAAACGTATCATGGCTTCATGAATTCCTGTTCAATGATACGGGCTATGAACCCTCCAAGGAAGTACAGGAATATTCCAAAATCATTCATGATTTCGTATCCCAGTATATAAACATTGATTAAAGCAAAGGAGCTTGGGAAAATGTCTCAGGCTCCTTTTTCAAAATAACCGTGGAAAGGTAGGGGTATTTAAATGGATATTGATGTAATCATTCCGGTGTACCGGCCGGGGGAAGATCTGGTGGCGCTCTTAAACAGGCTGTATGCCCAGACAGTGGAGATACACAAAATTATTTTAGTGGAAACTTTGGATAAGGAAGAGAAAACTTCCATGGAAGAAGAAACCTCCGCAGAGGGAGCAGAAACCACCATAGAGGAAGCTGAAAGCGGGGAAGGCGAAGCTGCGGACGAAAAGCAGGGAAAAAATTCCTTACTTCTGCATCTGCAGAAGCAGTATAAAAAAATAGAGCTGTACTCCGTGAAAAAAGAAGATTTTGATCATGGCATGACACGCAGGATGGCGGTGGAAAAATCCGACGCGGATATCTTTGTCATGATGACCCAGGATGCCCTGCCGGCGGACAGAAAGCTGATTGAAAAATTAACAGCTCCTCTTACGGGCGACATAGCCGTATCCTATGCCAGACAGCTACCCAGGAAGAACTGCCGTGCCATAGAGCGTTTTACCAGACGGTTTAACTATCCGGAAGAATCCCTGCTTAAAGGAAAGGAAAATCTGCAGGTTCTGGGGATTAAAACCTATTTCTGTTCGGATGTGTGTGCTGCCTACCGGAGGGAAATCTATGAAAAGTTAGGCGGTTTTGCAGAAAAAGCGATTTTTAACGAGGACATGCTCTTTGCGGCAAAGGCAGTGGAAGCGGGGTATAAAGTTATGTATGCGGCGGAAGCAAGAGTCCTGCATTCCCATAATTACAGTATAAGCCAGCAGTTCCGCCGGAATTTCGATCTGGGCGTTTCCCAGGCGGAGCACCCGGAGGTATTTAAGAAGATACCTTCCGAAAAAGAGGGCGGCAGAATGGTAAAGGAAACCACGGAGTATCTGTTTACCACGGGAAAGGTATTTCTTATTCCTTATTTTTATCTGCAGTGCATGGGTAAGTATGCCGGCTATTTCCTGGGAAAGCATTATAAAATGCTCCCGGCAAAGACGATAAAGAAATGCACGGCAAACGAGGCATATTGGCAGTAATGCTTTACAGTTTCCGGGCTGTGTGGTAAAATTTTTGAAAAATCAGAAAAAAGAATAACGCATATACTGATAGGAAGTAACAGAAAGGAACGGGTAGAAAAATATGTGTGGTATTGTAGGATATATCGGAAATAAACCGGCGGCCCCCATTATACTGGACGGTCTTGCCAAGCTGGAATACAGAGGCTATGACTCCGCAGGTCTTGCTGTTTACGACGGTGAAAAAATCAATGTGCAGAAGGCAGTCGGCCGTCTGAAGGTGCTGGAAAACTTAACGCACGGCGGCGAAAGCATGCCGGGGTATGTGGGCATCGGTCATACCAGATGGGCAACCCACGGCGCCCCCAGCGATGTGAATGCACACCCCCATTACAATAAGGACAGGACAATCGCCGTAGTACACAACGGTATTATCGAAAACTACATTCCCCTGCGTAAAAAGCTTCTGGGCAAGGGCTATGAATTTGTATCCGAAACCGATACCGAAGTTCTGGCACAGCTTTTAGATTACTACTACAAGGGCAATCCCCTGGAAGCGATCACCAAGGTGCTTCACAGAGTGGAAGGCTCCTATGCGCTGGGCATCATGTTTGCGGATTTCCCGGATGAAATCTATGCGGTCAGAAAAGACAGCCCCCTGATTGTGGGAAAGAGTGCGGACGGCAGCTTTATCGCGTCCGATGTACCGGCTATCTTAAAGTATACCCGTACGGTATATTATGTGGAAAATCAGGAAGTGGTAAAGCTTACAAAGGACGAACTGCATTTCTACACCGTGGACGAAGAAGAGATTACCAAGGAGCCCGTTACCATTGAATGGGATGCCAATGCAGCGGAAAAGGGCGGCTACGAGCATTTCATGTTAAAGGAAATTTACGAACAGCCGAGGACCATTACCGATACCATTTCTCCCCGTATCAAAAACGGAGATATTGTGATTGACGAGCTGAATATGACGGATGAGGAAATTAAGGCAGTGAAAAAGATTTATATTGTTGCCTGCGGTTCCGCTTATCATACCGGCGTAACAGCCAAATATGTTTTAGAAGGTCTGGTGCGCATTCCCGTGGAAGTGGATGTGGCATCCGAATTCCGTTACCGCAACCCCATCCTCGAAGAAGGCACCATGGTTGTGGTTATCAGCCAGTCCGGTGAAACCGCCGATACCCTGGCAGCTTTACGCGAAGCCAAGGCAAGAGGCTTTAAGGTGCTTGGTATTGTCAACGTGGTGGGAAGCTCCATTGCCAGAGAGGCAGACAGTGTTATGTATACCTGGGCAGGCCCCGAAATTGCCGTGGCAACCACCAAGGCATACAGCGCGCAGCTTGCAGCACTCTATTTGCTTACCATGAAGTTAGGCAGAGTCAGAGGCACGATTTCCGATGAACTGTTTGCCAGCCTGCTTGAGGACATTAAGAAGCTGCCTTACCAGATTGAACTTTTGCTGGGTCAGAAGGAAAAAATCCAGCGTTTTGCAAACCGTTATGTGGGAGCAAAGGACATATTCTTTATCGGACGCGGTATTGACTACGCGATTTCCCTCGAGGGCTCCTTAAAGTTAAAGGAAATTTCCTATGTGCATTCCGAAGCCTATGCGGCAGGTGAGTTAAAGCACGGCACCATTTCCTTAATTGAGGACGGAACCCTTGTTGTGGCAGTGGCAACCCAGCCCGCACTTTACCAGAAGACCATAAGCAACATCGTGGAGGTAAAGGCAAGAGGCGCCTTTGTTATGGCGATTACCACAGAGGACAACACGGCTATGGAAAAAGCGGCGGACTACATTATTTATATCCCGGAAACCAATCCGTACTTCGCAAATTCCCTCGCCATTATTCCTTTACAGTTATTTGGCTATTATGTAGCGGTAGGCAAGGGCTGCGATGTGGATAAGCCGAGAAACTTAGCAAAGTCCGTTACCGTCGAATAATAGAAAAATTTTCCGTTTTTTAAACTTTTATCATAGTTTCGTCACAAATAAAACACAATTACTGTTTAAGATAAGCTTATCAGTAAGAGAAAGAGAGGTAATTGTGTTATGTACGAGGATCAGAATAACAATTATGTATATTATCAGGCATCACCGGCGGCAGCACCCCAGCCCGCAGCGCCTGTTGACAATCAGGGAAGGAAAAAGAAAAAAGGAGGAGCAGGTCGTTTCTTCCGTAAATTCTTTGCCTGCGCTGGCATGGGGCTTTGCTTCGGTCTTTGCGCCGCAGCCGGTTTTTATGCCGTAGGACAGAGTACCGGTATGTTTAACCAGAAAAATGCATCGGTAGCATCCACGGACGAAAGCCAGAGCATCGACGACCTGAAAGCATGGGTCAATGACCAGCTTGGCAAGAACGTGGCTTCCGGCGACAGCGGGGTACTTACCGCAAGCACGACCGGCATTACGACATCGGATGCTACGGATGTGGTAGAAAAAGTCATGCCCGCCATGGTGTCCATTGTCAACAACTACACACAGACCGCTACTTATTTCGGTCAGCCCATTGAACAGGACGGTACGGCAAGCGGTTCCGGTATCATCGTAGGAGAAAACGATACCGAGCTTTTAATTGCCACCAACTATCATGTAATTGAGGATGCCAAGGAACTGCTTGTGCACTTTATCGATGATGCCGATGTGAAGGCAGTCGTAAAGGGCAGCGATCCAGACATGGACTTAGCCGTTATTGCCGTAAAGCTTGCCGACATGGAGCAAAGCACACTGGACTCTGTTAAAATCGCAAAATTAGGCGACTCCGACAGCCTGAAATTAGGTCAGTCCGTCATTGCCATCGGCAATGCCTTAGGCTATGGACTTTCCGTAACCGGTGGTTATGTCAGCGCCCTGAACAGAGAAGTGGAATTGGAGGACGGTTCCAAGGGCACCTTTATCCAGACAGATGCAGCCATTAACCCCGGCAACTCCGGCGGCGCACTGATTAATATGAACGGTGAGGTTATCGGTATCAACTCCAACAAGATTGGCGGTACGGTAGTGGAGGGTATCGGCTATGCTATTCCTATTTCCGCAGCAGAACCTATTTTAAGCGACCTGATGACCTATGAAACCAGAGAGAAAGTGGATGACAGCCAGGTAGGTTACTTAGGTATTATCCCTCAGTCCGTTACCTCCGATGCCGCAGAGCTCTACGGTATGCCGGAAGGTGTCTATATATCCCAGGTTGAGGACGGTACTCCCGCAGCCGAAGCCGGACTGTTAAGAGGCGATATTATCCAGAAGCTGGACAACAAGAAAGTCAGCACAGCGGATGAACTCAGAGAACAGCTGAAATATTATTCAGCGGGAGAAACCATTGATGTGCTTGTTATGAGAAGCATCGACGGTGAATATGTAGAACGTACCGTTACGGTTACTCTGGGGGAAAGACCGCAGAACTAATCCTATAACGAATGGAGATTTCTATGTCAGAACACGATAGCGAAAACACAGAAATATATATGGAAAACGACAACACCGGTGCAGGGGAAACCCACACCGGTGAAAGTCGTACAGAGGAAAATAAAACTTCCGTCGCAAAGGGAAGTGAGGAAAAGCAGGACAATCAGTACGAGGATGTCTGCTTTGTCTGCCGCAGACCGGAAAGCAAGGCCGGAAAAATGTTCCATCTGCCCAATAATATTACCGTCTGCAGCGACTGTCTGCACAAGACCATGGATACCATCAGCCAGTTTGACTATCAGGGAATGTTAAATTACTCGGGCATGATGAACTATCCCGGCATGCAGAATTTATTCGGCGGAAACAATTCCGCAGGCAACGGTGACAAGGAAGAGGAGAAGCCGGATGACGAGCAGGAAAACAACGGAAATTTCAGCAATATTCCCAATGGTTTTCCAAATATCAGTTTCATCAATCTGGCCGATCTGCAGGGACAGGGTGGCATTCCCAACAAGCAGAAATTAAAGAAGAAAAAGAAGGATGCCCCCGTGCTGGATATCAAGAATATCCCTCCTCCCCACAAGATTAAGCAGAGTCTGGATGAATATGTCATCGGACAGGATTATGCGAAAAAAGTGATTTCCGTAGCCGTTTACAATCACTATAAGCGTGTGGCTACCGGCACCATGGACGATATTGAAATCGAAAAATCCAATATGCTCATGATAGGACCTACCGGATGCGGCAAAACCTATCTGGTAAAGACCCTGGCAAAGCTTTTAGATGTGCCTCTTGCCATTGCCGATGCCACTTCCCTTACCGAAGCCGGCTATATCGGTGACGATATCGAAAGCGTCATTTCCAAACTTCTGGCGGCAGCAGGCAACGACACGGAAAGAGCCGAAAAGGGCATTGTCTTTATCGATGAAATCGACAAGATTGCCAAGAAGGCCGAGACCAACAGCCGTGATGTAAGCGGCGAATCCGTACAGCAGGGTATGTTAAAGCTGCTGGAGGGTGCGGACGTGGAAGTGCCGGTGGGCGCTAACAGCAAAAATGCAATGGTACCGCTGACCACCATCAACACCCGCAATATTTTATTTATCTGCGGCGGTGCATTCCCGGATCTGGAAGAGATTATCAAGGAAAGACTGACGAAGCAGAGCAGCATGGGCTTCAATGCGCAGTTAAAGGATGCCTTTGACAAGGAAGAAAATCTCCTTTCCAAGGTTACGGTGGAGGATATCCGCAAGTTCGGTATGATTCCCGAATTTATCGGTCGTCTGCCCATTATCTTTACTCTGCAGGGTCTGACCAAGGATATGCTTGTCAAGATTTTAACCGAGCCGAAGAATGCGATTTTGAAGCAGTATCAAAAGCTCCTGGAACTGGATGAAGTGAAATTAGAGTTTGCCGATGATGCCCTCGAAGCCATTGCCGAAAAAGCGATGAAGAAGGATACCGGCGCAAGAGCGCTTCGTTCCATTATTGAAGATTTTATGCTGGATATTATGTACGAGGTGCCCAAGGACGACAACATCGGCAAGGTAACGATTACCCGCGCCTACATTGAAGGAACGGGCGGTCCCCTTATCGAAATCCGCAGCAACTTAAATGAAATCCGTGTGGAACCGGCTCCCCAGATTGAGGAGAAGAAGGACTGACGAAAGAAAACGGTTTTACAGTATAGTATTCCGAATAATGGGAGGATGCCTTTCAGGGAGTAGAATTATAACATAGAAGTGAATATTTCCACCCAAATAATAAGCACCGATAACACAGGTAACGTGGGTGAAAAAAAAGAAACGACAGATGGCAGTGAAGAACCGGACAAAGTATCGGACAATGAAACAGAGACAAACGAGACAAGCAACAATACGGAGGCGGAGGGACCGGTACTGTGACACAATAGGTGAGGCGCCCATATAGTAAGAGAAAAGGTTTTTTGCCATGACCTGTCAGGAAAAAATTCTCTCGGAGGAATACGGAGAACTGATTTTTGATTTTACATCCGACTATGCGAAACGTCTGCAGCAGGAAAATGTCTGTTTTACTCCTGTGGACGACCGGTATAATATTTTTTATGTACGGCAGCAGGAAATTGAGCGTTATCAGGGCTCCCTGTATCTGTACCAGTATTTACCCAAAGTATATGGTCTGATGGCGGAGGAATTTGACCCCATCAGCTTAGAAAGTGCCGGTATTCTTTCGGCGCAGAGACCACCTCTTTCCCTTACGGGGAAAGGGGTGGTTTTGGCATTTATCGATACCGGTATTCGTTTTGCGGACAGTGTATTCCGGGACGAAAGCGGACAGAGCCGCATTATCGGGCTCTGGGACCAGACCCTGCAGAGCGGGACACCTCCTGAGGGCTTTCAGTACGGCTCCTACTACACAAAAGCGGATATTGATGCGGCCCTCCGCTCGGAAAATCCCTATGCAGAAATTCCTTCCTATGATACCAACGGCCACGGAACCGCCATGGCGGGCGTAGCCGCAGGCAGTGTGGTAACCTCTGCGCGTGTGACCGGCGGCACAGTTCCCTTGGAAGGAGCAGGCGGCAATGCGGTGCCGCCGGTGGGAGATGCAGCTGGCAGTTTTTATTCTTCATACAGAGGAGCGGCGCCCCGTGCGGATATTGTGGTAGTAAAGCTGCGGGAGGCAAAACGCCCCCTGCGTAATTTTTACAATATCCCGGAGGATGTCCCGGCATATGCGGAAACAGATATCATGCTGGGAATAAAGTTTGCGGAGTCCTTTGCCGAGACCTTTAAGCGGCCGGTAGTGATTTGTCTGGGGATGGGCTCCAATTCCGGCAATCACGGCCTGGGCTCCGATTTAGCGCAGTATTTAAATAGTCTGGCGCAGAAGCGAAGCCGGGCGGTGGTGCTGACCACCGGAAACGAAGGCAATGCCGCCCATCATTTTTCCGGTTACGTGCCGGAGGGTGAGGAGTCCTATGAAACAGTGGAAATAAGGGTAGGGGAAGGAGAACAGGGCTTCTTAATGGAAATGTGGGGGAAGGTGCCGGATACGCTGTTTGCGTCCATCCGCACGCCGGGAGGAGAGGTGGTTCCCCGCTTTCGGCTTACGGCGGAAGGAAGCCAGACCTTCAGCTTTATTTACGAGAGAACGAGGATTATCATTGACAGTATTCTGGTAGAACCGAATACCGGAGAGGAACTGATTGCGTTCCGGTTTGATGCGCCCACACCAGGAGTGTGGAATATCCGTGTGTATAATTTAGGACCGGACAGGAGCAGGCAGTTTCATCTCTGGCTGCCAATCACGCAGTTTTTACGGAGGGAAACCTACTTTTTACGGCCGGACCCTTACACCACTCTGACGGACCCGTCCATGACCTTTCGTGCTGTCACGGTTTCTTCTTATAATGACGCCAACAACAGCTTTTATGAAAACTCCGGCAGAGGCTTCTTAAGCAACGGCCTTATCAAGCCGGATGTTGCCGCACCGGGGGTGAACGTATCCACGCCTGTCGGTAAAGTGACCGGCGGCAGCGTGGCAGCAGCCCTGACGGCGGGAGGCGTCGCCCAGTTTATGGAATGGGCGGTGGTGCGTTTCAACAGTCCGTCCGCCGGCAGCCAGGAAATCAAGAACTA
>SAMEA104315423__coassemble_2223_pt1 | contig 14539 bp, 13 predicted proteins | sample SAMEA104315423__metabat2_high_PE_006 | metagenome-assembled genome bin SAMEA104315423 (sample SAMEA104315423) | gut metagenome | biome: Monkey gut; feature: monkey-associated habitat; material: faeces | place: China | collected 2013 | reverse complement strand
CGCCCTCGGGTATATCTATCTCCAGACGGAAGGTATCCGCATAAGTGCCGGCAAGCATATCCGCATCCGGCCACAAAAGGTACGGGGTAAAGGTTTCGCCTCCGTCTATGCTGTAAGAATAATACTGCATGGGCGAATCGTAATCACAGCCGGTTACCTGAATACCGATTTTCTTATTGACAAGATCGGTATAGGTTTCCTCTATCATGCAGATATCCGGGTCCGTGGTGTCCATTTTGGCGTAATTAGCGCCGGGTGTGGGCTCCACTGCCTCGGTATTGTTACTGTAGTCCACGCCTAAGCTTTTACTGGACAGGCGGAAGAATTTGGCTGCCGCCGTGGCATCGGCTTTTCCGAGAGCAATCAAATCCTCTTTGGAGTCGCAGAACCCCACATCCGCATCGTTGTCGATATGGCAGTGCTCAATCAGGGCTGCCGGAATATCCTCTGCTTCGCAGAAGCGCAGAATACCGTAATAATCCGCCGTCCCTTCCTCGTTCAGCCTCGTTTTAATGCCTCTTATGGAAAGTCCCAGCTTCCGCATTTCGTTTAACTGCAGTCCCGCAAATGAATAGCCCTGTCTGTTTTCCTCTCCGTATGCCGAAATCCAGACCTCGGAGCCATACAGAATATTGCCCGGTGACATATTGAAATGCAGGCAGAATAGGAAATCCGCATTCACACTTTTGGCAAATGCCGCCCTGTCCTTTATCCTGATGTCCGTGTCCAGATCCTCATGTGTCAGGTACACGGTAATGCCCTCGTACTCCCTGAGCTCCTCCGCCATGGCTTCAGCCACCGTAAGGTTCATTTCTTTCTCCAGAAAACCGTTGTAATCCGCACCGAGATTGGAGCCTCCGTGCCCGGGGTCAATGACCACCACCAGTTCTCCGTCCGTATCCGGCGGGTAATAAAATCCTTCTGCCTTCACATCTACGGCAAATATCAGAAACAGAAAGAATACCCATAGAAAAAAATTCCCGGCAAACAAATTGTTTCCGGGAATCCGTTCTTTTCTCTTTCGCTTACTTAGCATCAAGGTTGTCCCCTTGCTCTGCATCCATATCCACTTCTTCAAGTTCATCCTCTGCCGGGTGGAGCTCCGCACGGTTGGACTGGATAATTTCATGATAATGATTTAAGTTTCCAATCAGCGTATCATAATTTGCCGTAGCCGTCTGACTGGAGGTTGCTATAATGTTTTCCAGATGGGCAAGCATATCATCCATGTACTGCATGGCGGACATCTTTACATTGTTTGCCTCCATGGTGGCGTTGTCTAAAATTTCCTGCGCCTGTCTCGTTGCCATGGTAACCACTTCGTTTGCCTGTGCGTATGCCTGCTGCATAATCTCATGCTCGCTGATTAACTGGTTGGTCTGGATGGTCGTCTGCTTGATCAGCTCCTCCGCCTTTGTACGGGCATCGTTCAGGATAGCTTCCTTATTGCTGATAATCTTCTGATAACGCTTGATTTCATCAGGAGTTTTCATCCTGAGTTCTCGCAGCAATTCATCAATTTCTTCTTTATTTACAATGATTTTGGTACTGGAAAAAGCCTGCGGCTTGCAATTATTAATATAATCTTCGATTTCATCAATTAATTGTTCAATCTTGCTGCTCATATCTACTCTCCTTGTTACCCAATTATTTCACGCCATACTTTTCATTCACAAGCTTCTCTACGAAATCCGGCACACAGAGGGAAATATCCCCGCCAAAGCTGGCAATCTGCTTGACACCGGAAGAACTGATGTAGGAATAGTCCAGATTGGTAACAAAAAATACCGTATCTAATTTTCCTCCCGAAAGCATCCGGTTTGTCTGTGCCATCTGCATTTCGTATTCTAAGTCCGTAATGGCACGAAGCCCCCTGACGGCTATCCAGATATCCTTTTCCCTCGCATAATCCACGAAAAGTCCGCTGAAAGAATCAATCTTTACATTCGGTATATCCCTGACAGCCTCTTGTAATATCTTAACACGTTCTTCCACAGAAAACAACGGCTTCTTTTCTTTATTGTTTAAAACTCCCACAACTAATTCATCAAAGGTGTCAGCCGCTCTTCTGATAATGTCCATATGCCCCAGGGTCACCGGGTCAAAGCTTCCGGTATAGATTGCTTTTTTCATAGTTTATCCTTCCTTTTTCTTAAGGAATACATGCTTATTGGTCTTGTATTTCTTTTCTTTTACAAGCTCGTAGCCCAGTTCTTCCGCATAGGAAAAATCGGTGTGAAGGTCAGCTTCCACAATAATCAGGGTGTCTTCCGTCACATAACGGTAACCCTTCAGCACGGAGAGCACCTGCTTTTCCAAATCCCTGCCGTAAGGCGGGTCCATGAAAATAATGTCCGTTTCTTTTTCAAAAATGCCGTTCAGGGCGCTGATGGCATCCTGTTTTAGAACCACCGCCTTATCCGCAAATTTCGTAAATGCCAGGTTCTCCTGGATGCACTGTAAGGCTTCGGAGGCATTTTCCGCAAAATAGGCTTTCTTCGCCCCTCTGCTGATGGCTTCGATGCCCACGGCGCCGCTGCCCGCAAACAAATCCACGAAAACACAGCCCGGGATATAGGTCTGCAGCATATTAAATAAGGTTTCTTTTATTCTGTCCGTGGTAGGTCTGGTATCCAGCCCTGTCGGGCATTTTAAGGGTAAGCTTCTGGCTGTACCTGCTATTACTCTCATAATTTTTCCTTTCCGGCATAAGTCTTGTTATGCCCGTACCTTGACGCCCTTGCCGTCACGCTTTCCGGGCTTTAAGGTATTCAGTACGAGATTTTTGTTTTTATACGGAATGGCGGTTTCCACTGCATTCTGTATGTAATAAACGGCTTCGATGCTGTCCTTGTCCGACAGCTTCATGCCGCGGACACCCACCGCTCCTTTTTTCTTTTCCGGGATTTCCTCGATGGCAAATTTCAAGAAATAACCGTCCTTTGACTGCAGTACAATGTTCCGCTGTTCCTTTATCACGGTAACGCTTACCACTTCATCCCCTTCATTTAACTTGGTGGCAGCCACCAGGCGCTTGCTTACATCGAATTCGCCGCCGTCCACCACCTTCATCATCGCCTGCTTTGTGACAAAAATCATCCGGTATAGGTTTAACTCCGTCTGACTTGCCACGCAGAGAATGGTTTCCCTGGAAGCGCTGTAATTGCTCACATTGTCCACGGGAATACCCTTATCGCGGAACTTGCCGTATGGGATGTCCGTCACCTTGATGGTGTGGAGTTGTCCCATGTCGGTAAAGAGACAGATTCTGCCGGTATTCTTACATTTTACCACATATTTGTTCTCTGTATCCGCAGCTTCCTTATTTCTTTCATAGGTAGCCATATCCACTGTTTTGGCATAACCGAAACGGTCCATTAAGAACATGACATCCATTTCTTCCGGCTTCTTTTCCTCGTAAACCGCTTCCTCCTTATTGGTAATTTCCGTTTTACGGGGCTTGCTGTATTCCTTTTTAATCTGGTTTAATTCGTTGATGATAACCTGTGCCATGGAGTCCTTGCGCTCTAAGATATCCTCATAGCGGAAGATATTGGACATGGTTTCCTCATGCTCGTTGATAAGCGCCTCTATTTCCAGACCGATTAACTTATACAGACGCATTTCCAGAATGGCGTTTGCCTGCTTTTCCGTAAACATAAGCTGCTGTGCCATAAGCTTGGATTCCTTTGACTTAAACCTGATGCCGTCCGTCGTTCCCTCAGTCAGGCATCTCTTTGCCATGTTCCTGTCCTTGGAGCCGCGCAGAATCTCAATAATCAGGTCAATGACGTTGCACGCCTTGATAAGTCCTTCCTGAATTTCCTTCTTCTCTTTTTCCTTTTCCAAAAGCGTGGTGTACTTTCTTGTTGCCACTTCAAACTGGAAATCCGTGCAGGCTTTCAAAATCTGCTTTAATCCCATGGTTTCCGGTCTGCCGTCCGCAATGGCAAGCATGTTGACACCGAAGGTATCTTCCAGCCGGGTCTTCTTGTAGAGCATGTTGGTAAAATTCTCTACGTCCGTATCCTTCCGCAGCTCGATGACGATGCGGATGCCTTCCTTGGAGGACTGGTTGGAAATATCTACAATGTCCATGGTCTTCTTGGTTTCGGAAAGAGCTGCCACATCGGATAAAAACTTGGCAATATTCAGTCCAATCATCGGGTAAGGAATTTCGGTAATGACAAGATTTAACTTGCCGCCCTTTGCCTTTTCCACTTCCACCTTGCCGCGGATTTTGATTTTGCCCACGCCGGTTTCATAGATATTAAGAAGCTCTTCCTCGTTGATCACAATGCCGCCCGTCGGGAAATCCGGGCCCTTTATGTACCGCATAAGCTCTCTTGTGGAGATGCTCTCATCCTGCATGTATGCCTTCATGGCATCAATGACTTCGCCCAGATTGTGTGGCGGAATGCTGGTCGCCATACCTACGGCAATACCTTCGGAGCCGTTCACTAAAAGGTTGGGGATTTTTACCGGCAGAACCTCCGGCTCTTTTTCCGTTTCGTCAAAGTTCGGAATAAAATCCACCACATCCTTGTCCAAATCCGCAAGGAATGCTTCCTGGGTGATTTTCTCCAGTCTGGCTTCCGTGTAACGCATGGCAGCGGCACCGTCGCCTTCAATGTTGCCGAAGTTGCCGTGACCGTCGATTAGCGGCATGCCCTTCTTAAAATCCTGCGCCATGACCACCAGCGCATCGTAAATGGAGCTGTCGCCGTGGGGATGGTATTTACCCATGGTATCGCCGACAATACGGGCGCTTTTACGGTAAGGCCTGTCGTAGCGGATGCCCAGTTCGTGCATATCGTAAAGGGTACGCCTCTGTACCGGCTTTAAGCCGTCCCTGACATCGGGAAGCGCTCTTGCGATAATAACGCTCATGGCATAGTCTATATATGATTTCTGCATCAGGTCGGAATATTCCGTACTGATGATTCTGCTGTCATCCATTGCCAAATCTCCTTTTATACATCCAGTTCCGCATCATGGGCATGTTCGTGGATAAATGCCTTTCTGGGCGGAACATCCGTACCCATTAACATTTCCGTAATTTCACTTGCCATGCGTGCATCTTCGATTTCGATTCTCTTAAGCAGGCGCCTCTCCGGATCCAGAGTGGTTTCCCAGAGCTGAGACGCATCCATTTCACCAAGACCTTTGTAACGCTGCAGGGTAAAGCTTCCCTTGTGCGACTTCCGGTATTTTTCCAATGCCTTGTCGTCATACAGGTACTCTTCCTCTCCCTTGGCGGGCATTGCTTTGTACAGAGGCGGCATCGCCTGATATACATGACCTTCAAAAATCAGCTCCGGCATAAAGCGGTAGAACAAAGTCAGAAGCAGGGTACTGATATGGGCACCGTCCACATCCGCATCCGCCATGATGATGATTTTGTCGTAGCGCAGCTTCGTGATATCAAAATCATTGCCGTAGCCCTCGGAAAAACCACAGCCGAATGCATTGATCATGGTCTTGATTTCTGCATTGGCGAGTACCTTGTCGATGCTTGCCTTTTCCACATTAAGAATTTTACCGCGGATGGGAAGGATTGCCTGATACATACGGTTTCTTGCCATTTTGGCACTGCCGCCCGCAGAATCACCTTCGACGATAAAGATTTCGCATTTGGAAGCATCCTTGGACTCGCAGTTTGCCAGCTTGCCGTTGCTGTCAAAGGAGAACTTCTGCTTTGTCAGCATATTGGTCTTTGCCTTTTCCTCCGTCTTGCGGATTTTGGCAGCCTTTTCGGCACAGGCTATGATGCTTTTTAAGGTTTCTAAGTTACGGTCAAAGTAACGCACCATTTCTTCGGAGGTTACCTTGCTGACCACCTTTGCCGCATCCTGATTGTCCAATTTTGTCTTGGTCTGTCCTTCAAAACGGGGATCCGGATGCTTGATGGAAACCACCGCCGTCATACCGTTTCGCACATCCGGTCCGGTGAAGTTAATGTCTTTTTCCTTTAAGATACCGAGCTCTCTCGCATAGGTATTGATAATATTTGTAAATGCCGTCTTAAAGCCGGTTAAATGGGTGCCGCCCTCTGCATTGTAAATATTGTTGCAGAAGCCTAAGACGTTTTCATGAAATTCATTTACATACTGGAATGCCACTTCCACGGAAATGCCTTCGCTTTCTCCGGAGAAGGAAATCACCTCATGTACCGGCTCCTGGCTTTTGTTCATGTCCTTGATGAAACCGGTAATACCGTCCGGCTCATGGTATACCACATGCTCCGGCTCATCCTTCCGTCTGTCCTCAAAAATAATCGTCAGGTTCGGGTTTAAGTAAGCTGTTTCGTGAAGTCTGCTCTTGACCTCATCCTCTTTGAAACGGGTCTTGTCAAAAATGGTGTCGTCCGGCAGAAAATTTATGGTGGTGCCGGTTTCCTTGGTCTTCCCCACTACCGGTAGCAATCCGTCTATAAGGTCTAAAACCGGAATGCCCTTTTCGTATTTATCCTCGTAAATCAGTCCGCCGTTTTTGACCCTCACGGTCAATCTGTTGGACAGGGCATTTACAACGGAAGAGCCAACACCGTGCAGACCGCCGCTGGTTTTGTAGGCATTGTTGTCAAACTTGCCACCCGCATGCAGGGTCGTAAAAACCAGACGCTCTGCGCTGATGCCCTTTTCATGCATGCCCACGGGAATGCCTCGTCCGTTATCCTCAACCGTAGCGGAGCCGTCCGCTTCCAGATAGACCTTTATGGTGGTACAGTACCCTGCCAGATGCTCGTCCACGGCATTGTCCACGATTTCATAAATCAGATGGTTAAGTCCCTTGGTGGAAACACTTCCTATGTACATACCGGGACGTTTTCTAACTGCTTCCAGACCCTCTAAAACGGTAATACTGGAGGCATCATAATTATTTGTCTTAGCCATTATCTACTCCTTTGTGTCAGCTTTCACAAGTTTACACACTAATAAAAATTATATCATATTCCCACCCTATATGCAAAGAACGTTTTATCGGAAATTTTGAATTTCCAACAAAACGTTCTTATTATACCGTCTATGCAGTTTTTCCTTAAATATCCAGCTTCCTGCAGCATCCCACCGCAATGGCGCCGGGTCCGATATGGCAGGAAACACTTAAGGATAAGGGATCCATGTGAACCTCAAAGCCCGGGAAAGCTTCCTCCACTTCTCTTTTCCAGACAGCTGCCGCTTCCTCGTCATATGTATAGGCAAGCGCTAAATAAATATTATCCGGTGTGGCTCCGCCGAAACGATTCTCCATATCACTGCGGATGGCATTAATCATCATGGACTTGCCCTGTCCGGGGGGACGTGCCTTGGCAAAGGCATCCAGCTTTTCTCCCTGTATGGTAAGCACCGGCTTTAATTTCAAAATGGTGCCGAGGGCTGCCGCCGCCGGGGTAATTCTGCCACCCTTTTTCAGGTAATACAATGTGTCCAGCATGATGTAAATACTGCTGTTAAATTTATCCTCTTCCAGAATGTCGCGGATTTTTTCCGCACCCAGTCCTTTTTGGGCCATCTGCATGGCGTCTAAAACGGACTGTCTCTGGGTAATGGAAATACGCTGGTTGTTTGCCACAAATACCTTTCCTTCAAACTCTTCCTCTTTGGAAAGCATCACTGCCGCCTCGCAGGAACCGGAAAGACCGCTGCTCATGGGAATGTAAACCACTTCGTCATACTCTTTCAGTGCATCATTCCAGTACTCCATAAGACTGTCTAAGGAAGGCATGCTGGTGCTGATAGCCGCATCTCCTTTTAACTTCTCATAGAACTGTGCCTGGTTTAAGGTAATATCTTCAAAGTAACCGGTATCTCCAATCATAAACGGCATTGGTACCACACGAATCCCCATTTCCTTTGCCTGGGACTGGGTAATGCCGCTGTTGGAATCCGTAATAATCGCTACTCGGGACATAAATTCCTCCATTTTCCACAAAATTATAATGCAAGAACTATTGTAAGGTTAAATGGACGTAAAGTCAATCAAATAAAATAATCCGTCTTCCGATTTGGACGGAAGTTTCTTTTGAAAGGCTTCGCTCTGCCAGATATCCGTATGGCTGTCCACGCAGACAGCCGCCTGTTTTAATACATCCGCATCCTCGTAAATATCCCCGAGCCGGAACCGGAACGCACCGCTCTGCCGGATTCCGGTAAGCTCTCCGGGGCCGCGCATTTTCAAATCCTCGTTGGCAATATAGAAACCGTCGTTGGAATGGTTCAGGATGTCCAGACGTTTTCTTGTGGCATCGGAATTGCCGGTATTTAAGAAGATGCAGTAGCTCTGGAAGCCGCCGCGCCCTACACGTCCCCGAAGCTGATGAAGCTGTGCCAGTCCGAACCGCTCCGCATTTTCCACCATCATCACCGTGGCATTGGGTACGTTGATGCCTACCTCAATAACCGTGGTAGAAACTAAAATATCGATGTTTCCGGCGGCAAATTCTTCCATGATGCGGTTCTTTTCCGCCGGCTTCATTTTGCCGTGAAGCCTTGCAATGCGCACGCTTTCCAGAAAATACGCCTTCAGCTTTTCTGTATAGTCCGTGACATTTTCCAGATCTGTGGTTTCGCCTTCCTCCACCATGGGACAGATACAGTAAACCTGCCTGCCCTCGGCAATCTGTTTTTCCATAAAAGCATATGCCTTGGGGCGGTATTCCTCTCCCACCACACAGTTCTTAATGGGAATTCTGCCGCCCGGCAGCTCGTCGATGACGGACACCTGCAAATCGCCGTAGAGAATAATGGCAAGTGTACGGGGAATGGGGGTTGCACTCATCACCAGCACATGGGGGTGATTACCCTTTTCCTTTAAGGTCTCCCTCTGTCTTACGCCGAAACGGTGCTGTTCGTCCGTTACCACCAGCGCCAGCTTCTTAAAATGCACCTTGTCCTGAATGACCGCATGGGTACCGATTACCAGATTGGCGCTGCCATCCTCTATCCGCCGGTATACCTCCCTTTTGGCTGCCGCCGTCTGGGAGCCGGACAAAAACACCGGTACAAAGGGCAGGTTCTGTTCCTTAGTGAGCCGTAAAATCTCTTCGTAATGCTGCCTTGCCAGCACTTCCGTAGGGGCCATAAGTGCTCCCTGATAGCCGTTTGTCACGCACAAAAGAAGCGCCCAGAACGCCACGATGGTTTTACCGGAACCCACATCGCCCTGCACCAGACGGCTCATGACCGCATCCCCCGTCATGTCCGCAAGGATTTCCCCGATGACCTTGTTCTGGGCGCCGGTGAGTTTATAGGGAAGCCGCTCCAAGAACCGCACACACTCCGCCGTTTCCACCATGGGAAAGGTGTTTTTTTCCCTTTCCGTCAGCATTTTTGACTGCTGCATCATCAGAATAAACAAGAAAAATTCATCAAACACAAGCCGCTTTCTGGCACGGTCAAGGCTTTCCCTGTTCTCCGGGAAATGAATCTGGGCCAGAGCCTCTCCGTAAGGCATGAGTTCTTCTTTCTTTAAGATTTCCTCGGGCAGAAATTCTTCCGGCATGGGGCACAGGGAAAGCACCTGTTTCACGGCTTTGGAGATATTTTTGCTGGTAATGCCCTTGGTAACCGGATATTTCGGCTGGATAAACGCCATCAGTTCCCGGTATTCCTCTTCCTTATACATACGGGGCTGTTCCATCTGATTGTTATTTTTCAGCCTGCCGCGGAACAGCATAAACTGCCCCGGTTTCAGTGCTTTCTGTAAAAATGGCATGTTAAAAAACGTCAGTGTCACCGCCCCTGACGCATCCCTTACCTTCACCTTCAGAATGGACAGATGCTTTACCCTCGTCACCGTGGGGGCAAGCATCACAATGCCCCTTATGGTGACAAGCTCCCCCGGCTTTGCCTCACTGATGAGCACCGGCTCCGTAAAGGTTTCATAATCCCTCGGAAAAAAGAACAAAAGGTCCTTTACCGTATGAATATTTAACTTTGCAAAAAGAGTGGCGGATTTCTCCCCCACTCCTTTGATTGTGGTAATATCAGACTGTAAATTCATAATCTTACCTGTTATTTTTATGTTTATTCTGCGGAAATGACATAGTAGTAAATAGGCTGTCCGCCGTACTGCAGCTCAATGTCGCAGTTCACGAATTTCTCAGCCAGTGCATCGCGCATCTTTTCGGCATCTTCCTTGGTAACATCGCTGCCATAGTAAATGCTTAACAGCTCTAAATCATCCGTCATCATGCCGGTTACCATATCCATGGTAACTTCCCAGATGTCCTTGCCTACCGCTAAGATGCCGGCATCGCCGATACCCATGTAGTCGCCCTGGCAGATAACCTTGTCATCAATCTGGGTGTCTCTTACGGCATAGGTAACCTCGCCGGTCTTTACATTGCCGATTTCAGACTTCATGTTTTCTTCATTTTCCTCAGCGGACAAATCAGGAATGTAGTTAATAATGGCGGTAATACCCTGCGGTACGGTCTTGGTGGGAATGACGATAACCTTCTTGTCCTCCACCAGACCAACTGCCTGGTTGGCTGCCAGAATGACATTTTTATTATTGGGAAGGATGAATACCGTATCGGCATTTACCTTATCAATGGCGTTTAACATATCTTCGGTGGAAGGATTCATAGTCTGTCCGCCTTCGATAATGTAATCAACACCCAGTCCCTTGAAAATTTCATTCATGCCGTCACCGATGGAAACTGCCACGAATCCGGCACTCTTGCGCTCTGCAGGTACTTCCTGCGCTTTTGCTTCTTCCTGTGCGGCTTTCTGCTTTTCTGCTTCCTTGAACAGCTTTTCCTGATGCTCTAAGCGCATATTGTCAATCTTCATATTGGAAAGTGCGCCGTATTTCAAAGCTCTCTGGATAGCCAGTCCGGGATCATTGGTGTGGACATGTACCTTTACCACATCCTCATCCGCTACGCAGACAATGGAGTCACCGATGGACTCTAAGAATGCCTTGAAATCCATTTCCTGTTTGATATTGAACGGTCTGTTTAAGAGAATGATAAACTCTGTGCAGTAACCGAATTTAATCTCTGCTTCCTCGGTCTGTGCCGGCTTTGCTTCGCCGTCAGCCTTGGGAGCCTCTGCAATGGTGTAGTCCACTTCCTTGCCGAGGAATGCATCGTAAGCACCTGCCATCACTTCCACAAGTCCCTGTCCGCCGGAGTCTACAACACCTGCCTGTTTTAATACCGGTAAAAGCTCGGGAGTCTGGCTTAAGACGTAGCGGGCATGCTCCAGTACATCACCCATGAACGCTGCCATGTCTTCCGCACCGTCCTCGGCAAGTTCTTTCGCCTTGTCGGAAATCCCCTTTGCTACGGTAAGAATAGTGCCTTCCTTCGGCTTCATAACTGCCTTATAGGCGGTTTCCACTGCTTTTTCGTAAGCTTCTGTCAGGTCTGTGATACCGATTACTTCCTTTTCTTTGATACTCTTGGTCAGACCTCTTAACAACTGGGATAAAATAACACCGGAGTTACCTCTTGCTCCTCGTAAGGAACCTCCTGAAATAGCCTTGCACAAAGCGGTCATATCCGGTTCTTCACCGAGTGCCACCACTTCTTTGGCTGCAGACATAATGGTAAGTGTCATGTTGGTTCCTGTGTCTCCGTCGGGAACGGGAAAAACGTTTAATTCGTTAATCAGTTCCTTCTTGGATTCCAAGTTTTTTGCTCCGGCTAAGAACATCTTTGCAAGCATCTTAGCGTCGATCGTATTTAAAGCCACGGTAAATCCTCCTTAATCAATCACTCTTACACCTTCAACAAAGATGTTAATTTTTTCAATTTCAATTCCGGTAAACTCTTCCACTTTATATTTCACATTGTCGATCAGGTTGTCGGATACAGCTAAAATGCTGACACCATATGCCACGATAACGTGGAAATTCAGAGTAAGCTTATTGTTATTTAAGGAAACGGCAATTCCTCTTGTCAAACTATCTTTCTTTAAAAGCTTAGCAATTCCGTCTTTTGCGGAGAAGCCAGCCATTCCCACGATACCAAAACATTCCATGGCAACCGTACCTGCATACTGGGCAATAACCTCGTTGTCAATCGTAATGTTACCCATGTGGGTATTCATAGAAGATCCTTTCATGTAATACCTCCTTTTTACCATATGCTAATTTGTCATAGCTAAATGTATTATAACTGCTTTTCCATAAAAAAGAAATATAAAAATTCAAAAAATGAAAAATCTTATAATTTTACTTGCATTCCGAAATGTTTTCTGTTAATATATCAATGTTGCGAGTTTAAAGATAACTGATGCGAAAGCATTTGAGGAGGTGTCAAGATGGCTAAATGTGATATTTGTGGAAAAGGCGTTCATTTCGGTAACAACGTAAGCCATTCTCATAGAAGATCTAACAGAATTTGGAATTCCAACGTTAGAAGCGTAAAGTGCAAAGTAAACGGTGGTTCCAAGAGAATGCATGTCTGCACAAACTGCTTAAAGTCCGGTGCTGTTGAACGTGCTTAATTGATTGTAAATAAAAATGAAACCAAAGGAAAGCCGGTGTTTTACACCGGCTTTTGTTCTGCTCTTTTTCTTCTTTCATATTCACGGTTGATGAGCTGCACCATCTCTTCATCCCCGCACAGGTTGTCCGGGTGAAAAATCTTTAACAGCTCCTTGTACCGCTTCCGCAAGGTAATGGGATTGCTGACGCCCTTAAACAGTACGGCAATCACGTCGTCCGGCTTTTCATTCCGAACCACGCCGCTCTTCCAGATATCCTGCTCCGTCTTAAAACGGTACTTTTCTTTCCGTAAGGCTTCCTTTTCTTCTTCCAGACGTTTGAAACCGTCCTGCAGAATTTCCATTTTCTTATCGAAAAACAGGGTTTCGTCTTTCAGGCGTTTGTGCTCTAAAAGCATTTTGTGGTTCAAAAGATCTATTTCCTTCCGGAACTGGGCTCTTTCGCGTATCAGCTTTTCCCTGTCCTCTTTCAAAGCCTTTTTCTCATTCTCGATGCGTACCGTTTCCTTAAACAGAAAGTGCTTCAGTTCCTTTAACGCATCTTCATCTTCTCCCCGTAATGCATCCAGATTTCTTGCGTCTATATCCATGCTTCCTCCGAAACGCTAACAACAATCGTAACAGTTATAGCCGACAAACAACAACAGGGCGATAATAATAATACCCACCAGGTCGTTTCTAAGAAACAGCATAATCAGCATTCCTAAGGCAATAAACATCGCCATGAGTCCTATCAGCTTTCTTTTATTCATATCCTTCTTCCCCTTTTTATGCACCGGGTATCCCACAGAGTCCTCACAGGGTATCCCTATAGTTTAGGATATGAAGCTGTACTTTCTTTGTTTCCTGCCGGTTAAGAAAGATTACTGTTCAGCGGGAAATGCTACGTCCACCGCTTCCTTATCGTCAATCTTTTCTTCTTCCTTATCCTTCTTGCCAAATCTGTCTAAAATGTCAGGCACCATGTCCAAAATCTTGGTAACAGTATCCTGATTTTTAATGTTGACCAGTCTGGCGCTTCCGTTCTTGCCGATTACCAGTACGGCACTGGGAGTCATCTTTCCTCCGAGACCGCCTGCTCCGTTCTGGGTCTTCTTTTCATCGTTTACACCTGCTCCGGCGCCCACGCCGAAAGACACATCCACAAGAGGTAAAATAATGGTGTCGCCAATCTGGGTTGCTTCCCCTACTACGGTTTTGGTGGAAAGGATGGTATCCATTCCCTTTAATAATGATTCTACTACACCGCTGAACTGATTTTCTGCCACTTGCTAATCCTCCCTTTTCATCTCTTTTAAGAATACTTTAAGCTGCTTGTCCAATAAAATCTTAATGCCGTGGCGAACAAGTGTTGCCACCCTCACCTTGCCTTTTACAGAAAGTTCACCGTCCAGGACCTTGTTTTCAAAGTCTGCAGTGAAGGAAATTCTGTCCTCTATGACCGGATAAAGCATGCCGTATACAGCGCACACATAACCGGTGGTATCCGGGGAACCGGTGCCGCATACAATACGGGCGGTAAGCACCTTGGGCTTTATGCTCTTTAAGACGGCAAATATCCTTTCCTTCGTTCTTTTTAAGAACAGCCGGTTTTCTTCCACTGTCAGGCGTTCTTTATAATACTCTACATTATCCCGGATATTTTCCATTTTATCACAGAGTCCGGAAATTGTGAAGCGGGCTTTCTTTTCCGTGCCTTTCTCCTGCTTGTCCGCAGCCCGTTTTTCTGATATTTTATCTCCTGCGCTGCCTGTACCCGATGAAGCCCGGTCCGTTTCTTGCGTTCCGTTTTCCTTTGTCTGCTGTGCCGCATTTCCGGTTTCCGCATTTTGCGCATTTGATATAACCGGCTGTTTTGCTTCTTCCTTCACCGGCTCTGCCGCTTTGCCCTTTTCAGTCTTTTCAGGCTCTGCCGCTTTATCTTTGTCCGCCTTCCGGGAACTCTTTAACCTTATGCCGAGAAGCCGCAGTGCCCAGCGGTTTTCATTGCCGGTACGCTGCCATTTGAAAGAAAGGATCGGATACAGAAAACTGACCGCCGCCACACCCTCTATCCTGTCTGCCTCTTTTTCTCCCGA
>SAMEA104315423__coassemble_2050_pt1 | contig 18997 bp, 19 predicted proteins | sample SAMEA104315423__metabat2_high_PE_006 | metagenome-assembled genome bin SAMEA104315423 (sample SAMEA104315423) | gut metagenome | biome: Monkey gut; feature: monkey-associated habitat; material: faeces | place: China | collected 2013 | reverse complement strand
GGACTCCTTAAAGGATGAGGGCATCAACCTGGAAATCGTACAGTTTTCCGATTATGTAACCCCTAACAATGCCTTAAACAGTGGCGATATCGACCTGAATGCCTTTCAGCATCACATTTATCTGGACACTGAATTAGAGCAGCACGGCTATGCAATCGAGCCGGCAGGCTACACCTTCATCATTCCCTTGAACCTGTATTCCCACAAGGTTTCTTCCGTAGAGGAAATCAAGGACGGCGACACCATTGCCATTCCCGATGATGTAACCAACGGCGGACGCGCCATCAAGGTTTTAGCGGCAGCAGGCCTCATTACCCTGAAAGACGAAGCAGGATTCAATCCCACAGTAGATGACATTGCAGAGTACAAGGTAAACTTTACCATTAAAGAACTGAAGGCAAACACCATTCCTTCCGTACTGGACGATGTAACCGCAGCCATCGTAAACGGCAACTATGCACTGGACTTCGGCTTAAAGACAGAAGAAGCTATCTATAAGGATACCGTTCTGGACGAAGAAGCATACTGGAACCTGATTGCTGTAAGAAGCGCTGACTTAGAGGACCCTGAAAAGGCAGAAGTTTACCGCAAGGTAGTAGCTGCCTTCCAGTCCCAGGCAACCGAAGACGTATTCAACAATACCTTTGGCGGCTACTTCATCAAGGTAGGCTGGGATCAGGACCTTTTAGCAGATAAATAAAACTCCCTGAACTTTCAAAAAAATTGCTGTAGGCATAGTGCTTACGGCGATTTTTTGCTATAATGAAAATAATTACGGCCTTATGATGGGAAACAGGGCCATATACATAAGGAGGATTTTATGCCTGTTTTTGATTTCAGCAACACTCCGGGAGAAAAAACGGAGGTTATCTGCACGTATACAACCTTTTTATCCGGTGCCAAGGAAAAGACACCGGAAGAGCCGATTTTAGTGCTTGCCAACAAGGAAAAGAAGCATCCCCATCATGCAACGGGACTTTTTACCAACCAGACCAGGCAGACGGCTTTTGAATTCAAGGAAAACGGAGAAACCTATGCGGCGGACATCTTAAAGGTGGATGCCCGGTTTGTAAACCTCATTAAATGGCTGGGCGAAAACCACATCCATGTAAGGCTTTCCGGTCAGAACACTGAGGATGGCTATGCCGTTTACAAAATCCGCGAAACTACCTTCGGAGGCGGCACCAAGCTTTCTGCAGAGGACGGTTTTTTACAGTTTATGATTGAAAGACTTTTAGCCAGCAGCGCCGCAGAAGAAGTGGAAGAGGACGAAGAGGCGGATGAAGTGGGCGATGAAATGAAGCTTACCAGCCTGCAGAGCATTTCCGATTTCATGACCTGTGCCGGCAGAACGCTGCCCGACAATATCCGCCTCTGGGCAAGGAGAAACTTAGCGGTAGCCCGTTCCAACGAGGTTTCCCCCGAGGAGCGCCGTCATGCCCAGCGTGCCCTTTCCATTATGATGAACGTACAGTGGAAGAGCAATTATTTTGAAGCCATCGACGCTGTGGAAGCAAGGCGCATTCTGGACGAAGAGCTCTACGGTATGGAGAGAGTAAAGCAGCGTATTATGGAAACCATTATCCAGATTAACCGTACCCATACTCTTCCAGCATATGGTCTGCTTTTGGTGGGACCGGCAGGCACCGGTAAGTCCCAGATAGCCTATGCGGTGGCAAGAATATTGAAGCTGCCCTGGACAACACTGGATATGAGCTCCATCAACGACCCGGAGCAGCTGACCGGCAGCTCCCGTATTTATGCCAATGCCAAGCCCGGCATCATTATGGAAGCTTTCTCCATGGCGGGCGAGTCCAATCTGGTATTTATTATCAATGAGCTGGACAAGGCAGCCTCCGGCAAGGGAAACGGCAACCCGGCGGATGTGCTTTTAACCCTCCTTGACAACTTAGGCTTTACGGACAACTACATGGAGTGTATGGTGCCCACCGTGGGAGTATACCCCATTGCCACCGCCAACAACAAGGAGCAGATAAGTGCACCGTTGATGTCCCGTTTTGCGGTGATTGACATTCCCGACTACACCGCAGAGGAAAAGAAGATTATTTTCAGCCGGTTCTCCCTCCCCAAGGTATTAAAGCGCATCGGCTTGCAGGAAAACGAATGTGTGGTGACCGGGGACGGTCTTACCGCCGTGGTGGAGCAGTTTGAAAACACCACCGGCATCCGTGACTTAGAGCAGGCAGCGGAGCACATCGCCGCCAATGCCCTTTACCGCATCGAGGTGGAGCATGTGGACAAGGTGGTATTTGACGGAGAGGAAGTAAGGAAGTTGTTTTCCTAAGAAGAAAGGAATAGCAGTATTCTGACAGGACAGTAAGAATGACAGAAGATGAGGATTTGACAACATGAAAAGCAGACAGATCAGAAATTCCCTTTTACTGGTGCTGACCGCACTTATCTGGGGCGTGGCGTTTGTGGCACAGAGCACGGGCGGGGATGCTGTGGGACCGTTTTCCTTTAACGGTATCCGTTCCCTGATAGGCAGCGCCGTTTTAGTGCCGGTTATCTTTTTACTGGATAAAATGGGTCTGGGCAGCAAGAGACCACAGACAAAGGAAGAAAAGAAAACCCTGATAACGGGCGGCATCTGTTGCGGTACGGCGTTGTTTTTAGCAAGCAGCGCCCAACAGCTCGGTATTACCATGGGTACGGCTTCCGGAAAAGCGGGCTTTCTGACCGCCTGCTACATACTGCTGGTGCCCATACTGGGACTTTTCTTAAAAAAGAAATGCGGCTGGAACATCTGGGTGGGCATGCTCATTACCATAGGCGGGCTTTACCTGCTCTGTATGAACGGCAGCCTGACCTTCCAGAATAGCGATTTGATGGTGCTTTTATGCGCCTTTCTCTTTGCCGTACACATTTTAACCGTGGATTATTTTTCCCCCAAAGTGGACGGCGTCAGAATGTCCTGTATCCAGTTCCTTGTCTGCGGACTGCTCAGCATGGTGCCCATGTACTTTGAGGATATGAAGCATTCTGCGGCGGGCTTTGCCGGGTGGCTGCCGGGACTGATGAACCCTTCCGCGTGGATTGCCATTTTATATGCCGGCATCTTTTCCTGCGGTGTAGGATATACCCTGCAGATTGTGGGACAGAACGGCTTAAATCCGACGCTTGCTTCCATGATTATGAGTCTGGAGTCTGTTTTCTCCGTACTGGCGGGCTGGATTATTTTAGGAGAAAAGTTAAACGGCAGACAGCTTTTGGGATGTGCCCTTATTTTTGCGGCAATACTGTTAGCACAGATGCCATGCGGAACGAAAAGCCCGGAGAAAACCGGAAAGAAGGACGCAGGCAGTTTATAAAGCAATAAAAAAAACAGAAAGAAGTGTGATTGATATGTGTACAGCGGCAACGTACCAGACAAAAGATTTTTATTTTGGAAGAACCCTTGATTATGAATTTTCCTATGGGGATGAGGTGACGGTGACACCCAGAAACTATCCCTTCACATTCCGGCACATAGGACTTTGTGCCCAGCATTATGCTATAGTCGGTATGGCACATGTGGCGGAGCAGCCGGCGGAATTTGTACCAAAAGATGCGGCAACGGCGGATTATCCTTTGTATTATGATGCCGTGAATGAAAAAGGACTCTGTATGGCGGGGCTTAACTTTGTGGGAAATGCTGCCTATCAGGAAATAGAAGAAGGCAGGGAAAATGTAGCGCAGTTTGAGTTTATCCCTTATATATTAGGAAAATGTGCGGATGTAGGGGAAGCAAGGCAGGCGCTTGCCCGCATGAATTTAGTGGGAACCACGTTTAACGATGTGTTTCCGGCTGCCCAGCTTCACTGGATGATTGCGGACAAAGACGACTGTATCGTTGTGGAATGCACGAAGGACGGACTGCATGTGTATGACAATCCGGCAGGGGTGCTTACCAACAACCCGCCGTTCCCGACCCAGATGTTTTTGCTAAATCAGTACATGGGTCTGTCGGAAAAGCAGCCGGAGAACACCTTTGGGAAGGATGTTCCTCTTTCCACCTATAGCAGAGGCATGGGCGCACTGGGACTGCCCGGGGATTTGTCTTCCACATCCCGTTTTGCAAGGGTGGCGTTTGTAAGAGCTCATTCTTTGTCCGGAGAGTCGGAAGAGGAAAGCGTGAGCCAGTTTTTCCATATTTTAGGCTCCGTGGACCAGCAGAGAGGCTGCTGCGAAGTAGCGGAAGGCAAGTACGAAATTACCATCTACACCTCCTGCTGCAATGCGGACAAGGGCATCTACTATTACACGGCGTATGACCGTCATCAGATTACTGCCATAGACATGCACCGTGAAAACTTAAATGACAATGCTTTAATAAGGTATACACTGCGTGAAAAAGATGATATTTTCTGGGAAAATTAAGCGAAAAATGCAAGAAACCAAAGTAGATATAGCATTAGAAAATTGACTTGACAAACAGGGAAACATGTAGTGAAATGAATTTATACGTTAATTCGGAAAAGTGGGGAAACAAGGGTGTTGAACAAGTGGCATACCCTTGTTTTTTACTGGGTAAGGAGACGATAATGGAATATAAAGTTAATAACATAAGCTACAAATATACGACGGACGGACCGCAGGTGCTGAAGAACGTAAGCTTTTCCATCGAACAGGGAAAAGTTACCGCGATTGTAGGCCCCAGCGGATGCGGTAAATCCACTTTGGTGCAGATTTTCAGCCAGGTTATTCCGAAGCTGATCGGAAACGGCGAACTGGAAGGAAGTTTTGATGTTCCCGAAGGCACATTTGTCAGCGTGGTCAGCCAGAATCCGGAAAACCAGTTGTTCGGTTACGGCGTAGAAGATGCCATTGCTTTCGGTCTGGAAAACATCGGTATGCCCCAGGCGGAAATCGTAGAGCGCATGGAATATGTACTGGACCTTTTAAAGCTGCAGTATCTGCGTAAGAGAAGTGTGGACAATCTTTCCGGCGGACAGCGGCAGTCTGTCTGCATCGCCTCCGTACTTGCCATGAAGCCCGACATTTTAATTATGGACGAGCCGGTAAGCTCCTTGGACCCCAACGGTAAAAAGATGGTGCAGGATATTTTAGGAGAACTGAGAGACAGCGGCAACACCACCGTTATCGTGGACAACAATCTGGTATGGTCCGCCGGCATTGTGGATCATGTGGTCGGCATTTTGGACGGCGAAGTTGTGTTTGACGGCAGCAGGGATGAATTCTTCCAGAATTTTGAGCTGCAGGAAAAATTAGGCGTTATCCTTCCTCAGGAAGTAGAAATATACAGAGCACTTTCCGCCAAAGTTCCCGATGTAAAGATGTTTTACAATATGGACCGGGCGCGTGCAGAGCTTGCAGGCAGAACAACCGCTAAGACCCGTGCGGAAAAAGAGGCGGCTGCGGAAAGCTTTAACCCGGTTATCAGTGTAAAGGATTTAGTAAAGCAGTTCAGCGACGGATTTATCGGTCTGAAACAGGTAAATGCTCAGGTACCGGAAGGAAAGATTGTTGCCATTTTAGGACAGAACGGTTCCGGCAAGACCACCTTTGTCAAACACTTAAACGGTCTGTATAAGCCCACAAGCGGCGAAGTGGATTACAGAGGCGAGTCCATTTTAGGCAAATCCGTGGCACAGATTTCCAAGAACATTATTCTGGTATTCCAGCATCCCGAGCACATGCTGTTCGAGGAGACGGTGGAGAAGGAACTGACCTTCTGTGCCCGTATGCAGGGTGTGGATTTTACCGAAGAAAACATCACGGAAATCCTGACCCGTTATCACTTAGAGAAAGAAAAAGAAAATTTCCCCTTAAACCTGTCCATGGGGCAGAAGCACATGCTGACCATTCTGTCCGTGCTTCTTTCCAGTGCGGATGTCATCCTTCTGGATGAACCCACCCTCGGTATGGACGGCTTCTTAATCGGGGATCTGGAAAAAATGGTTTTGGAATTGAAGAAAGCAGGCAAGACCATTATCATGATAAGCCACGAGATTCCATTTGTATTCCGTCTGGCTGATTACACGGTTATCTTAAACCACGGTGAAAAGGTATTTGAAGGAACAAAGGAAGAGTTAGTAGAGCGCGAGGATATCTTTGATAAGATTAACATTGAATTCCCGCCGGTTGTCCGTCTTTCCAAGGAATTGGGACTGGATGAAATTGTATTCGATGTAGACGATTTTATCGCAAAAGTAACGGAATCATAGGCGACGAAGGAGAAAAGGTATGGATTACTTAAAATATGTAGATGGAAATTCACTGCTTCACAAACTGGACCCGCGTACAAAGTTCATGTTCTTTATCGTGATGGCGGTGCTGACCAGTATCGTGAAGTCCGGTGTGGCTTTGCTGTTCTTGTTGGTATTTTTCTTGGTAATGTGGAATGTGTGCGGTATTCAGAAGTACATATTTGTTCTGGTGAAAAAACTGAAGGTGCTGCTCTTGTTTATTTTCCTGTTGTGGTTTGTGCTGGGTCTGTTTGAACAGCCTGCCGTGGAAGGAGGTCCCGTTTTCTTCCAGACAATGCTTGGCAGCGGCGGTATGCAGATCTGCCTCGACTGGTACGATTTTTACAAGGGTTTTGTGTATTCCCTGCGAATTTTCTTAATGATTGCATCCTTCTATACGGTGCTTCTCACCACCAACTTCAGTGAGATTATTTTAGGACTGCAGAAATGGAAAATTTCCTATGCATTGGCATTCGGTATCGGTCTGGTATTCCAGATTATCCCCATGATTATCACCGAGTTAAACGCCATCATGGAGGCGCAGAGCTCCCGAGGTCTGGAAATCGAAAAGTGCAGCTGGGTGACCAAGATTAAGAACTACGTTACGTTCTCATTCCCGCTTTTGTTCCGTGTTATCAGCAAGGGTCAGGCAATTTCCCTGGCGATGCATTATTACCAGCTTAACTTCTCGGTACACAGAACGGCATACAAAAACATTAAGGCAAGCAAGTACGATGTTTACTTTATCCTTGCCAATGCGGTTGCCATTGCGGCTACCATTGTACTGCATATTTTCTTCTACATCCCGGTATAAGGTATCTTGCGGGTTTCCCGGAGCGCGTACGGGGAGTCTGTAAATATAAACAACAAACATTTTTCTAAGACAAAGGAGAAACAAAAAAATGAAGAAAAAATTATCTTTCGTCAACATCGTCTTCTTCGTAGTATTTGGTGTTCTGACCGGTGTTCTCTGGGCTTACCTTTGCCCGATTCCCCTGATTCCCGGCGCAGTTCACTTCCGTACATTCGCATTCATTCCGGTTGCCATCGGTTATCTGTTTGGACCGGTAACAGGCTTTTTCTCAGGCTACATCGGAACTGTCGTATGGGCTCTGCTTTCCGGTAACTTCATCCCTCTGCATTCCCCTCTGACAGATGGTATCACCGTTGGCCTGTCTGCAGCGCTTCCCGCACTCATCCATTTACGTGCAGGCAAGACTGACCTTCTTTCTGTTATCGAAAAAGGAAAAGGCAAATTCATCGGCGTAAGCTTACTGTGGAGCCTTCTGTTTGGTGTTCTGATGATTCTCACCACCAGCATTTCCCTTTCCTACTTCACCGGATTAGGATATGTATACTGCATCCTTTGGATTGGTATTGCTGACGTTGTTCCCATTGCACTGACACCGTTCGTGGTTCTGCTTCTTGCAAAGAGAATGAAAAATATCCGGAACATCGTACCCTACGTGTAGGGAGTATGTTTCCTTACTTACGCGCCTAAGAAAACAAACTGAATAAAGACAGGGCTGCTGCTTATCCTTCCGGAAAGCAACAGCCCTTTTTTTATGCTGGTTTTGTCTTGTATGCAAATGAAAAGCAGAATACCTGTTTAAATCTTAAATAATGTAGTCGTTGGCAATCAGGGTCTTCTGCTGGTCGATGATGTCCTGCAGGGTGATGCCGTCCAGGTATTCCGTGATGACCTTATACAGACCTTCCCACACCGGGAGTGTGACACATTCCGCACTGCGTTCACATTCGTTGGGTTCCTGGTCCAGACAGGCAACGGGTGCCAGACTGCCCTCCGTCAGACGTAAAATCATGCCCACGCTGTATTTGTCCGGGCTTTTGGCAAGCATGTAGCCGCCCTGATAGCCGCGGTTCGTTTTTAAGATATCCGAGCGGTTAAAGATAGCAACAATCTGCTCTAAATATTTCTTGGATATATTCTGCCGCTCTGCGATGTCTTTTAAGGCAATGTACCCTTCGTTCTGATGTTCGGCAAGGTCTAAAAGCATTCTTAATGCATAACGTCCTTTGGTTGAAATTTTCATACATTCCCATTCCTTTCTATAACTGATATACCTATAATACCATATACTTAGTAGGTTTTCAAGGACGGAAGTGTGAGGAAAATAAAAAAACAGTTGACAAATGACTTTTAAGAGCGTATTGTAAGTGCAACAAATAAATAGTGCTTCAAACCTATGAGAAAGAAGAGTAGGCTTTTGATTACTATCACAGAGAGCAGCCGACTGGTGGAACGGCAGCATAGGAGCAATCGCTGAATGGGCTTTCGAGGACGGTCCGAACAACAGTAGGCACCGGCGGGATTCGCACCCGTTATCATGGCGACAGATATGATAGTGTCTGGAGGAGAGGATGCAGAAAGCATCGAAATTGAGTGGCACCGCGTTAATGATTATTACCGCCTCAAGTAAGATTTACTTGAGACGGTTTTTTGTTGTAGAAATTACAACGTCCGGATAGGTACCATCCGGATTCCGGCCGGTCTCAAAGCTATCAGAAATTAAAAAGATTTGCAGAAAGGTATGGTAACAGTATGAAGAAGAAAATTTTAGCAGCAGTTTTAGCAACCACAATGATTTTAGGACTGGCAGCATGCGGCAGTAATGCGGCAGACAGCACAAACGGCAGTGCGGCAGGTACGGACAACACCACCACCGCTGACACAGAAAGCACACCGGATGCCGGTGATGCAACCGTAACCGATACGGACGGAAAGACCTACACCATCGGTATTTCCCAGTTTGCAGAGCACGGCTCCTTAGACAACTGCCGTGAAGGCTTCTTAGCAGGTCTTGCAGAGGAAGGCATTGTAGAAGGAGAAAACCTTACCGTATTATTTGACAATGCACAGGCAGACACCGGTACCGCAAGCACCATTTCCGACAACTATGTTTCCAAGAAAGTGGATTTAATCTGTGCCATTGCAACACCCAGTGCCATGAGCGCTTATAACTCCGCATTAAATACCGATATTCCCGTTATTTACACCGCAGTATCCGATCCTGTCGGCGCAGGTCTTGCAACCGAAGACGGCATGCCGGCCGGCAACATCACCGGTACCTGCGATGCACTGGCAGTAGACGCCCAGTTACAGATGATCCGTGAAATTATGCCGGATGCCAAGAAGGTCGGCATCATCTACACCACCAGCGAAGCAAACTCCGTAAGCACCGTTGCAGAGTACAAGGAAGTAGCCGCAAATTACGGATTTGAAATCGTAGATGTCGGCATCAACACCATCGCCGATGTTGACCTGGCGGCAGCAGACCTGGTAACCAAGGTAGACTGCATCACAAACCTGACCGACAACACCGTAGTATCCGCCCTGCAGACCGTTATTGCCAAGGCAAATGACGCAGGCATCCCGGTATTCGGTTCCGAAGTAGAGCAGGTAAAGGCAGGCTGTGTCGCTTCCATGGGTCTGGAATACATTGAACTCGGCAAGCAGACCGGTAAGATGGCAGCAAAGGTATTAAAGGGCGAAGCAAACGCATCCGATCTTAAGTTTGAAACCATTACCGAGCCCAGCTTATATGTAAACACCGCAGCCGCAGCAAAAATCAACCTGACTTTATCCGATGATTTTGTAGCAGGCGCTTATCAGAAATTTGATGAAATTACCGTAGAGTAAACAGGAGGATATGACGTGTCACTGATACTTAGTGTTTTGGAACAGGGTATGATATATGCCATCATGGCATTGGGAATTTACATCACCTACAAAATTCTGGATTTCCCGGATCTGACGGTGGACGGAAGCTTTCCTATGGGAGCCGCACTGACCTGCGTGCTGATTGCAAAGGGAGTAAACCCGCTCCTCACACTGCCGGTTTCGTTTCTGGCAGGTGTGGCTGTAGGCGTTCTCACCGGCATCATCCATGTGAAGCTGAAGGTAAGGGATTTACTTTCCGGTATTATCATGATGACAGCCTTGTACACCGTAAACTTAAGAATTGCGGGACGCGCCAATTTCCCCATTTACAATTACCAGACGATTTATGACAATGACTTTGTAAATAAAATTTTTCCGGCAGCCTTAAAACCGTACCGCACCGTAATCGTGGTACTGGTGATTACCCTGATTACCAAATATCTTCTGGATGCGTACATGCGCACCAAATCCGGCTTCTTACTCCGTGCCGTTGGGGATAACGATACCATAGTTACCTCCCTCGGTGTGGATAAGGGCAAGGTAAAGATTATCGGTCTTGCCATTGCCAACGGACTTGTTACCCTGAGCGGCTGTGTTTACGCCCAGCAGCAGCGTTTCTTCGATGTGTCCATGGGTACCGGTACGATGGTAATCGGTCTTGCGAGCGTTATCATCGGCACCAGCCTCTTAAAGAAAGTTACTTTTGTGCGTGTTACTTCCAGCGTGGTGATCGGTTCCGTTATTTATAAGGCGTGCGTGGCGCTGGCGCTCCGCATGGGACTTCCTTCCACGGATCTGAAGATGATTACCGCAGTTCTGTTCCTGATTATTTTAGTTGTCAGCATGGACAGAAACAAGACGGCAAAGATTAAAGGAGGGAGCGCAAAATGATTGAATTAAAGAACATTCACAAGTACTATAATCCCGGCTCCGTCAATGAACTTTGCCTGTTTCAGGATTTTTCCCTGACCATCAACGATGGGGATTTCGTAGCGGTGGTAGGAAGCAATGGCTCCGGCAAAACTTCCATGTTAAATATTATCTGCGGCAGCATTCCCATTGATTCCGGCGACATTGTGGTAAACGGACATTCCATCGTAGGCAAAAAGGATTACCTTCGCCACCGTAAAATCGGCCGTGTTTACCAGGACCCTTCCAAGGGTACCTGCCCTTCCATGACCATTTTAGAAAACCTGTCCATTGCGGACAACAAGGGTAAGCCCTTCAATTTAAGGGCGGGTGTCAACAAAGCCAAAATCGGCGAGTACAAGGAATTGCTTTCTACCTTAAATCTGGGACTGGAAGATAAGCTTCACACGCAGGTGGGGTCCCTTTCCAAAGAGGTGTTTGAACAGGTCGGTCTCGTAGGTTTAGAGGACCGCAAGATTACGAGCCTTTCCGGCGGGCAGCGTCAGGCGCTGGCGCTTCTGATGTCCACAATGACACCCATTGAGTTTTTAATTTTAGATGAACATACGGCGGCGCTTGACCCCAAGACCGCAGACCGCATCATGGAGCTCACAGAGCAGATTGTCCGGGAAAAGAAAGTAACCACCATTATGGTAACGCACAATCTGCGTTACGCCGTGGAATACGGCAACCGCCTTATCATGATGCATCAGGGCGAAGCCATCATCGACAAAGCCGGTGAGGAAAAGGCAGCCATCACTACCGAGGACATTATGAGCACATTTAACAAGATCAGCGTGGAGTGCGGAAACTAAGATGTTCTTATTAAGAAAATTTCACAGAGCATAAAGATTTTATTCTAAACAGAGACCGTAAGCGGCAATGCCATGAGGAAAGGATATTGCTGCCTGCGGTCTTTTTTTTAATAAGGAAAAGGGATAGCAAAAATAAACACAATATGATATTATTTTAATAAGAATAACCTTGGTGAAAAGGGAGATTTTTATGAAGATAGCCATATGTGTGAATCTACGCAGACTTGCGGATAAGATATATAGAAGCAGACCGGTCAGAAACTGCATGATTATTGCCAACATAGCGCTGATGACCTGTCTCATCATGAGCATGGCGGGAGTTACGGAGGCGGCAGATTACCTTACCCGGCAGGAAAATATGCGGAACTTCGGCACGGCGGACAATCTGTATCTTTCCGGCTTTCCGGTTTATAAGGAAAATCTGAACAAAGCCTATGCATTTGCACAGACCAGGACTTACCATCTGAACGATAACGGGGAGAAAATCGCAGACCCTCTGTACCGGGCAGCTTATGGGGATGAAACCATAGAGGTCTATCCGGCAACGGAAGAAGACATAAAAAAGCTGCAGGAGCTTTTGGAAAATGCAGCGGCGCCGGATATGCGGAGCGAAGAGGTTTTAAATATTATTATGGAAGAAGCGGAGCCGTACCTGGCCGGAGAGAAGACGGCGGAGGAGGCAGCACAAGTCATCCAGAACCGGATGCAGCTTTATATGAGTGAGAAATAAAGGGAAATAATCTGGTTGCCGGATTCGGTAAATGAAAACAGGAAGGAGCTATTTTTATGAAAAAAACAGGGATATGGTTACTGACACTGGTATTAGCATTTTGTGCAATGGGATGCGGACAGACAGTCGGAAAACAGGATGCGGCATCCTATCTGGACGAAGTCGTACAAAAAGCGGAAAACGGTTATCAGTTGGGCGATAAGGTGGATTTTGGACTGCCCTACTGTTATAAGTATAAGGAATGGTCAGAGGAGAGCACGGAAGACGGTTGGAAGGGAGAGCAAAACATAAGTTCCGAGAATGCCTATTCTTTCCGGATAGACAGACTGAGGGTAGACGGAAAAGTTCTTTTGACGGATACAACATTTGACATGAAGGAGTACCTTACCGAAGCGGACAGTGCCACAGCAGATGTGCGGGGGGTATTTTATGACGGGGAAAACGGTAACATTTATATTCCGGTCAGCTCCGTGGATAAAGAATATACCTGGCTGGTAGAAGTTCCGACGGAGAAGGCAGAAGATTATACGGTTACGGAATTTGCCGGGGAAAGCAACTGGTTTGGATATTGCTACCGCCTGGGAGATTTTATTTACTTAAACGGCGGTGCGAGTGCTATTCCCATAGCCATCAATCCGGCTACACGGGAACTGCGTACCTGCGCACAGGAGTACGAAGGGGCAACGGAAATTGCACAGAAATGGATAAAAGAAAACCAACCTTCCTGGGAGAATGCACAGGTTTTCTGGTTTTGGGCGATGGATGAAGCGCCCGATGGCAGCATCATTTATTACGCAACGGTGCAGGAAGATATGGACACGGATACGCTGCTTGAAATTTATCTGGCATATCGGGGAACGGAACAGGTTGCGTATAAGGTGAAGGAAGGAGAATAGAAAAACTAAAAAATGAACCTTGCATAGTTTACAAATTTACGTTATACTAAACAAAAAAGGATGTGAACGAGATGTGTAACTTAGGCGAAGGAATTTTGGAAGACGGCATTGAGATTGGATGGCAGCGCGGTCTGGAAGAAGGCAGGAAGGAAAGCCAGCAACTGATTAGAAATATGCACAAAAACGGATTTACCGCAGAACAGATAGCGGCAGCTATTGATATGGAACTGGAAGAAGTGCAGGCTATTCTGGCTTAATTGCTCATAAAGGTAAGTGGTGTTAATCAGGGGTATTTTTAGCAGATATCCCTGATTTGTTTTTTATGAGAAAATGCTGTTAAAAAACTTGAGAAAATGCCTAAAAAACTTGAGGCGATAGTCGTTCGATGATATAATTTGCATATAATAAAGGCGAAATATAAGAAATACAAAATGAAAGAGAAAGGGTGTTATTATGATAAATTTGCAGGAAACCATCAGACCGTCAGCAGATTTGCGAAATCATTACAGTGATATTTCCAGACAATGCAAGGAAAACAAAGAGGCGGTAATCATTACTGTGAACGGAAGAGGTGATACCGTTACCCTTTCCTACGAAGAATATAAAAATATGAAAGCACGTATAGAACTGCTGGAGGTGCTGGCAGAAGCAGAGGACGATGTGAAAAACGGTCGTGTTGCTCCGGTTAAGGATACATTCGATGACTTGCGGAAGATGCTTAAGGAGGATTAAGCTTGAAATATAATATTGTCCGAACGGATACAGCCGATGCGGGTATTCGGAAAATAGTTTTGTATATTGCCCAAAATTTTGGCAGGAAAACGGCATTAAAGAAGTTAGAGGAAATAGAGAGCGAGATACTGAAATTAGATTCAGACACTTATATAGGAACAGAGCCACGGTATCCTGTTTTAAGACGACAGGGATATCGGGTGCTTATTTTGGAAAAGGATTTGGTATTTTACAAGGTTGATGAAATTAACAGACGGATTGTGATATATGCAGTGGTAGACCAAAGACAGGATTATCTGAATATTATTCGGGGACTGTAAGAGAATGAAAGAAGAAGGAACTCACATGCAGGAAAGAACACAAAAACAGGAAGCCCTGCTTTCCCTGTTGGAACAGAAAGGCTATCCGCAGGACCTCTGTCAGGAAATTCTGCGGTACATGAGCACGGACTATATGGTAGACAGAATGACGGCATATCTGCAGCAAAATGTGCATCCCTCGCCGGAAGAGGCAGTGGACGAAATGCTTGCCATTTTAGAAGACCCCAAGGCAAAGGCGCGGAAAAAAGGTGTCTCCAAAACAAAGACGGATGGCAAAGCTGCAACGAAGCAAAAGAAAACGGAACAGGGAAGTGCAGAAGGATCCTTTAAGATAGAGGACAATCTCCCCGACCTGTTTATCCGCAGCTTCTCCATCGACTGGGACAAGCTGGAGGACGGCTCCTATGTAAAAGAAATTCCGGCGCTTAACAGCCTGCGGGAGTTTCAGTTCCGGAAACGGATTACTTTTTTCGTGGGAGAAAACGGTTCCGGCAAGTCCACTTTGCTGGAAGCGCTGGCGATTGCCAAGGGACTGAACCCGGAAGGTGGTACAAGAAATTATAATTTCAGCACCTATGACGATTATTCAACGTTAAAGTCGGCGATTACCTTTCAAAGCGGTATGCTGAAACCGAAGTGGAGCTACTTTTTGCGGGCAGAGAGTTTTTACAATGTGGCATCGGAGGCTGCGCGCAACTATAACGATGACGGATGCATGACGGACTTTCATGCACGTTCCCACGGAGAAAGTTTTTTAGAGTTTATTCTGGAAAATGATGAGAAAGGGCTGTATTTTATGGATGAGCCGGAGGCGGCGCTGTCACCGCAGAGGCAGTTGACATTACTGTTGCATCTGGTGAAAATGGCGGAAAAAGGCTCCCAGTTCATCATTGTGACCCATTCCCCAATTTTGCTGGGGACACCGGATGCCGATATTGTTTCCTTTGACGAAGGCGAACTGCACAGGATTTCTTACGAGGAAACGGAAAGCTATCAGGTGACGAAATTATTTCTGGAAAACAGGGAAGTTATGCTGCGGCAGTTATTACAGGAGGAAACAGAGTGCGAAACAGATGCCAAAATCTGATACTGGATTTTACACATGTTTATGAGGATGAAACGGTCCGGGACAGGGAACAGTTTCAGTGGATTGACTGTTCCGATATTGCGGAAAGTCATTTGTACTGCTCCCCGTCCGCCTATGAAGAAATCCGAAAGAGGATTGAACCGTTTGGAATTTCCGGAATTCATTTTATAGATTCCGGAAATTATCATTATGTAACCAAAATTATGACGGATTTTCTAAAAGAGCCGTTTGTTTTGGTCTGCTTTGACCACCACACGGATATGCAAAAGCCCATGGTGGAGGGAATGACAAGCTGTGGGGATTGGGCAGGACAGGTGCTCAGGGAAAACACATATTTGCGGCAGTTGGTTTTAATTGGACCGCCGCAGCGGGATATAGACGGGATAGAAATCGGAAAACCGCAGTCACAAAACATACAAACGGGAGAGAAAGACAAGCTCCTCACCTTTTCGGAAGAAGAATTGCAAAACGGTACGGCAAAGGCGAAGGTGGCGCAGATAAAGGAGGGACTGCCGTTTTACATTTCCATCGATAAAGATGTCCTGAACAGAAGGTTTACGGAGACGAACTGGAATCAGGGGGACATGCCCCTGCCCATGCTGGAGCATCTGCTGCAGTTTTTCTTACAGAAAGGAAAGGTATGCGGCGTGGACATCTGTGGGGAATGCCGGATGGATATGCCGCTGCCGGAGTATCTGGAGGCGGAAGAAATCAACGGTGAAACCAATGTGGAGCTCTACAGGTACATCCGAAAAGAATGTATGGGGGAGACAGGAAGCAAAATCATTTTGACAAAGCGGACACAGGGAAGTAAACTGAGATAAAAATGGGGAAGGGTATGCAGGTATCACATGAAGAAACGAAAGAAGCTATCCTTAAAGCAGGCGTATTACAGAACATTTGCGGGACTGATTGTTCTGCCTCTTCTGATTGTTCTGGCGGTATCTCTGCTTATTTTAGAAAAAAATATAAAGAACAGGCAGTGGAAAACATAGAGAGTGTGCAGAAAACGGTTGCGGCAGGTCTACTGTCCGATGCGGATTTTATGTCCATGCGCCTGTCACAGATTACCAATGTGAACAACAACATGATAATGCAGTATGCGGTGGATCTGGACAACGGCAATGACGCAGATAGCAGTAAAGAATAACAGAATTTCAGAAGGAGAAAGTATATATGAAGCCTGATATCAAATGGTTAGACGATTCGGAAGTGTTCCGGGTCATGCAGTTACCGGCACACAGTGACCACAGAATTTATGCAGATAAAGAAGAAATGCGGACGGGAAGGAGCTCTCTTTACCAGGTTTTAGATGGAATATGGGATTTTCATTATTCCCGGAATGCGGCGGAAAGACCGGTCCGGTTTTATGAAGAGGGCTTTGACGATTCACGGTTTGACAGGATAAAAGTACCGGGGCATATTGAACTGCAGGGTTATGACAAAATTCACTATATTAATACCATGTACCCCTGGGAGGGCAAGATTTACAGACGTCCGGTGTGTGCGCTCGGGGAAGAACGACGCGAAGAAGGAAGCTTCAGTGAGGCAGCCTATAATCCGGTGGGTTCCTACAGGCTTCGGTTTGACTTAAAAAAGGAACTTTGCGGAAAACGCGTCTGCATCTGCTTTGAAGGTGTGGAAGAGGCAGTGTATGTCTGGATGAACGGACATTTTATCGGCTATGCCGAGGACAGCTTTACACCGTCCGAGTTTGAACTGACTCCCTTTATCCGGGAAAAGGGGAATCTGTTGGCAGTCGAGGTGCATAAGCGTAGCACGGCGGCTTATCTGGAAGACCAGGATTTCTTCCGCTTTTTCGGTATTTTCCGCAGTGTGGAGCTATATGCCAAACCGGAGCTTCATGTGGAAGACTTATGGATAAAGCCTCATTATGAGGAAAAAAGCGGAAACGGAAGCCTGCAGGCGGAAGTGAAAATTTCGCAGGAAGCCTTCCGGAAAACAATGGGACAGGCAGGAAAAGCCGTGGCAACCTTGCGTGATAAGGAAGGAACAGTGTTGTTTATCCGGGAAAAGAGCATAGAGAATAAAGAAGAACAGACCCTTGTTTTTACGGGTGAGCAGATGCCTGTAAAAGCATGGGACAATGAGAATCCGTATCTGTATTCTCTGGAGGTCTGTCTTTACGATGCTGCCGGAAAAATGACGGAGGCGGTTCCGTATGACGTGGGATTTCGCAGTATACGAATAGAAAACAAAATAATCCGTCTGAACGGAAAGAGATTGTTTATCAAAGGGGTAAACAGGCATGAATGGAGTCCCGAAGGCGGCAGGTGCATTACCATGGAAGATATGGAATGGGATATTGCTTTCCTGAAGCAAAACCACATCAATGCGGTCAGAACCTGCCACTATCCGGACAGGAGAGAATGGTATTCCCTGTGCGACAGGGCCGGGATTTATCTTATGGCGGAAAACAATCTGGAAAGCCATGGTTCCTGGCAGAAATGTGGTGCGGTGGAGCCTTCCTGGAATGTACCCGGAGCGGTACCGAAGTGGAAGGAAGCCGTGACAGACCGGGCGCGTACCAATTTTGAGTGCTATAAAAACCATGCATCCGTTCTGTTCTGGTCCCTGGGTAACGAGTCGTATGCGGAAGAAAATATAGCTGCCATGCAGCGCTTTTATAAGGAAAAGGACCCGGAGAGACCGGTGCACTACGAGGGCGTGATCCACAACCGGAAATGGGAAGATGATATTTCGGATGTAGAGAGCCGGATGTATGCCTATCCGCAGGAAATCCGGGAGTATCTTTCCAACCACCCGAAAAAGCCGTTTTTACTCTGCGAATATATGCATGATATGGGAAACTCCCTGGGCGGCTTGAAATCCTACATGGAACTGGGAGAAGAATTTGACATGTACCAGGGCGGTTTTATCTGGGACTATATAGACCAGGCATTGTGGGTATGGGATGAAGTGACCGGAAAACGTGTGCTGCGGTACGGCGGTGACTTTGATGACAGACCCAGTGACTATGAATTTTCGGGGAACGGTATTCTGTTTGCGGACAGGACGGAGAAACCGGCAGTGCAGGAAGTGAGGTATTATTATGGCTCTGAATATGGTAGCAGGTGATGTGACAATCGGCATTCAAGGTGAAGACTTTTCCTACTTGTTTTCTACCACGATAGGAGGTATGGAATCCTTATATAAACATGGAAAGGAATGGCTCTACCGAGCTCCGAGGCCAACCTTCTGGAGGGCGACAACCGACAATGACAGAGGAAATGGTTTTTCTTATCAAAGTGCGGCATGGCTTGCGGCAGATCTGTTTTTACGTTGCAGACACATGGAAGCCTCTCTGGACGGGGAACCTATAGAAATTCCCTTGGCACCGGCGAATAACCGCTACGGAGCGGCAATACCGGGCAAAGAATTTGTGATGACATTTGTGTATGAGTCCGCAGCTGTTCCCGGCATGGAAACCAGGGTAACATACTGTGTGACGGAGAACGGAAAAATCGGTGTAAGAGTACGGTACTGCGGCAGCGAAGGACTGCCGGGACTGCCTGTATTCGGCATGCGTTTTATTATGCCCACAGCGGCGGACGGCTATTGCTACGAGGGACTGTCGGGAGAAACTTATCCCGACC
>SAMEA104315423__coassemble_2040_pt1 | contig 19328 bp, 12 predicted proteins | sample SAMEA104315423__metabat2_high_PE_006 | metagenome-assembled genome bin SAMEA104315423 (sample SAMEA104315423) | gut metagenome | biome: Monkey gut; feature: monkey-associated habitat; material: faeces | place: China | collected 2013 | reverse complement strand
AGGTTGGAAAGCGCACCACAGCAACACCACCTGCATCCACTACCTTACAAGACACTGTATATCCATTTGCATTCAGGTTACTGATTTGCACATCACTAATAGTCGGAGCTTCTGTATCCACCGGTTCAAAAATCCATAACTGATTATCTCCACCATGAAATGCATGCTGATCAAGCAATGCACCGTTTTCTTTGCTTGAACCGCAAAGATCAACCGCCAAATTGGAGCAGACTGCTATCATTCCATATTTTCCGTTTCCTTTATCTACAAGTTTGAAACGCTGAGCGGCATTACCACTATAATCAAACTGTGTTAACTTTGCCCCACCGGATGTCGATGCATCCTTAATATCCAGACATTTACCAGTATATGCATTAATAAAAGAATAGCCATCTGCTTGCTGCACTGCTTTCCATTGCATCCATGGTTCACCTGAATAAGACCAAACACCTATCTGTTTGGAATTTTCAGTAGTGCCACTAGGTACCTCCATAGTCTTTCCCGAAAGTGCGCTTACAATTTTATAAGTTGCACCGTTTTTGAGGGGAAACGAGGACCTGTAATCTTCAGTAGCTACTTTTCCCAAGTAAACATAACCCAACCATTTTCCTGAAATATTACTTTCAATTTCTGTTCTATCCACGGCTCTAATCACACAAAAGCCATGTGCTGCATCACTTCCACCATATTCTATATTACCAGTATGCCCACCATCACTAACGATTAAAGTATCTCCATTAACAGCTTCTACAACTGCTACATGTCCTTCCCAACATGCTAAAGCTTTGGCTTGTGGCACATTTCCTCTAGTAAATCCATATGTAGAATATGCCGTATTATACCATGTACTACCCGAATATATCGGATTATCTTTTCCTGTCAATTGATATACTCTATCTGAAGCGAACCAAGCGCATCCAACTTCTGTATATGCATTTATTCCCCATCTAGGTTTCTTTTGATATGTTGTATAAGGTGCTGAATTAATATCAATATATATTCCTCCAGTACCATTCCCAAGGATCCCACTTGGTGCACTTGCTGCATCAACCATAGAAAGACCTGTATTAAAGAAATCCGGTATCGTATTTAGCAACACCATCATTATAATACACGACATAACAATTTTTTTGCATATTCCTCTCCAACTATTACCAAGCAACATCTTTTTCCTCCTTTACATAATCCTCCAGTAATTTTCTCTGTTTCATCGCTGTATAACATACTAAAACATTTCATAGATTAATATAAAATCATTATATCATTACCTCGTTTTTCTATATGGTCTTTTTTTGATAAATTATGGTCTTTTTTTGAATAATCAAATAACAGACGGTGATTTCCAACCATTCATACAATTCCCTAAGTGACAGTTCTGCTATTTATAGATATGCCTATGTTTTTTTATCGCTGTAAGTTTCCCACTATCAAGGCACTTTACAGACTTACTTACAGCGATTAGATTACACCTTTGCTGGGCAAACTAAAAAGAGACAGTCATATCAATGACTGCCTCTCAAACTGATTTAGAATATCAAATCAAAAAACCACTTCAATTCTTTGGGGACAATTCGGAATGTTACTTCCTTGGTACCTCCCCAGTTATCACCAATTCCCTTTAATATAAGGGTTGCACTTCCCGTTTTCACATTGTTACGGTATACGGTGATAATATAGTCCTCTCCGTAAACAGGAAGGGGAAGCTTTCCGCTGCCCTGAACCGAAATGCTGGAACTGTTGCCAAAGTCACCGGCAGCAAAGGTAATTTCTTCTCCTGTATATATCTGATTTGCAATCTTAAACCTTACTTTTGCCAAATCATATTGCATTACCTTGTATTCCGCTTCCTTGGTTCCGGTATAATTTCCTTTTCCGCGGATAGCCACTCTGAGTGTGGTGCCTGCTGTAAGGTTCGCACTTGCCGGCAAAGCAGTGCCTCCCTTTTCCCCAACATAGTAACCGATAATTTCATAATCCTTATTCAGGGTGAGTTTCTTTCCCTGACTGTCCTTAACGGTTATCTTTGTCTGGTATTTTCCCTTTGTGTTTATCAGAACATCTGCTGCTGTAATGAGGATTGGATTCTGTTCATCCGCTACATCTTTAGGTAAAACACTAAATGTAACCGTGCGCGTTCCCTTAAAGTTGCCCTTTCCCTTTATGGTAACCGTAGGTGCTTTTGCCTGCGATTGATCCGCCACCTTTTTGTTATTGCTGTATCTTAAAGTATAATCTTTACCGGCTACCAGTTCCTGTCCTTTGTAGTACACCGTCATTGCAGGTTTTGCCCCCGACAGTTCATAGAATGCCGACAAATTCGCTTCATCCGCAATGGTGACATCTTTTAATGTCAAATCATATGCCGTAATCCGAAAACTCTTTTTCACACTGCCGGTATAACCACCGATTCCTTTAATCAGAGCGGTAGCATTTCCCACATTTACATTCTTCTGGTACTCTACAACGTAATCCTTGCCCTGTTGCAATACGTTCTCTCCAATGGTAAGAGAAATCTGCGGTTCCTGGGGATTTCCGTTATATTCAACAGTTTTATCATAAGTAATTTTTGCCTTGGAAATGGCGGTTCCGGTAATTTTGAAAGTTATTGTCCGACTTCCCACATAATTGTTCATACCGGTTATCACTACCTGTGCCGTTCCCACATCCGTATTATTTTTATAAGTTACCGTGTAGTCCACATCTTTTGTGAGCACCTGTCCCTTATACTTTACCACCGGTACCGGCTCTATAGCATTTCCCTCCCGGTAAGGCTGCGCCGCAATGGATGACACACTGCATTTTCCAATCTGCACGGTTTTATCCGACGCAATCGTTAAGGTAACTGTCCGAGTACCGCTGTAACAGTCTTTTCCGGTCAACGTAATGGTATAAACTCCGGGTGCTTTGTAGGCATCTGCTGCTTCATCTGTATATTCTATACTGTAGTCTTTATTTGCACGTAAAGTTTTACTTCCCCACTTTACAACAGGTACCTTCTTTTGCAATTTACCATTTGCGATAACGGTAATGTCATCTATCCGGATATCCTCGTCCTCGATGCTCTTGGGCACAATGCTGAACGTAACATTCACGGTTCCTTTATAGTTCCCTTTTCCCTTAATGACAACAGTCGGGGCCTTGGCTGACTCTTTATCCATTACCTTTGTGTTGTTCTTATAAGAAAGAGTATAATCCTTTCCTTCCACCAGAAGTGTATCCCTGTCATATACCACCGGCTGGGGTTTAATTGCTTTTCCGGTATATGTCTGCTCTGCCAGCTCTTCTGCCCAAAGACCATCCGGTCTGTCACCCCAGTGTGCATATACCGTCATGGATTTTGTAAATACATAGCTATCGGAAATCAATTCTCCGCCTTCAGCCTGTGTATACCAGCCATCAAAGAATTTATCACCGTTTACCTTTAGTTTCGGCAGAGGAACCTGACTTCCTGCCAGAATGCCGCTTAACGGCTCCACGCGCTGACTGCATTGTGTATCAAACAAAATGGTAATGAAATCCTGTTTTCCCGCCTGTACCGTCACATTGCTCTGTGCAGACAGATTACCAAAATGAACCGAAATTACGGTGCTTCCGGAGGATAAAGCCGTAACTACACCGGTATCATCCACCGTCGCCACCTTGGGATTGGATGAAGACCACAAAAGCTGTGCATTATCCACTATAGCGTCGTCCGGTGCCGCAGTTATAGTAAAGGTATGTGTCTCTCCTACTTGCAAGACAATCTCAGATTCTGTAAGCGAAATACCTGTCAGCTCTGTTTCCGGCTCCTCCTCTGTAGGTATGTCCACACCACTTCCGTAGCCTATATAAACATAGGTGCTGTTATTACCGATATTTCCGTCCATATCGTCCTGCACATCTACATAATAATTTTTACACTCAGTATCATAATCCTCTAAAGACAAGGTATATGCATTGGCCGTACCTTTAACCAGACCACTGTAATCCGTTTCAAAAATTACCTCTCCACCTATTTTGTCTTTACATACCCGGAGTGTACCGGAAGAAGCAAATGTATTTTCATTATTCACAACAATATCCAGCCAATAATGTCCCTCCAGCTGTCTTGTGGAAACAGAAACCTTGGCATCCGGTAGTCCTACCGAAAACTTGGCTTCGTTGTTCTGCTCCCGGGAATCATCCGGAACCTTAACAGTTAATGTGCATTCCTTAGGCTCTTTCAGTCCTTCCGGCACAGTATATCCTTCTACTGCAAGTTCTCTGCTTTCACCGGGCTTTAAATCCAAATCCGTTAATGTACAGATAGTCTTACCGTCTACAGCAATTTCTGCCTGTTGAATCGTTGTATTTCCATTATTATAGCATTCTACCTTTAAGGGCAGGGCGGTGCCTTCTGCAGCCTGTGCAATCTCGTACGTTACCCCTTTCACGGAAATATCCGTATTTTCCCCAATATGGTAAACACAAAGATCCTTCAATATGGTTCCGTCTTCCAGAAAATCGCCTTCCAGCAATCCGACAGTAAGCTCTTTTCCGTTCTGTAAACCGGTAATTTTAGAAACAATACCTCCACTAACATCAGCCAGCTTAATCACCTGTTCATATTCATCTGCTGTCTTTTGTTCAATTCCGTAAACAGCCAGTGTACCGTCCGCATCCCAATCTGCATTTTCAAATAAAATCCAGTCTTTTGCATCCGCTGTGGTAATAACGGTAAAAATAGCTGAATTGCTGAATTTCTCGCCACTCATGACCACCTTTTTGGTATCATCATTGCGGCTCATCATCTGAATTTCATTTCCACAATTCCAATAGAGATTTCCACTCTTAGATAATACCGGGTAAGTATCCGCAACTTCATTCTCTGTCAGACGCACACTGTTTCCCGTTTTCAGATTGAATGCAAGCAGTTCCCTGTCCGTATCGGTCTGTATATCGCCGTCTGTATCCACTTCACAAACCGCATATATTCCATCAGAGAAGGTACCTAAATCCATATTGATAATCTGGTATTTGTCGGGTAATGCAATCTGTTTTTCCGAACCGTTTACCGTATAGAAGAATTTATGGGTGTTGTTGGCAACGATGCTCTCTCCATCCAGTAAATTTTCCACATAAGCCACATACCTATCCGTTCCCTCCGTTGTAACCTGTGGATACATATAATAGGCTGCATGGTCCGTTAGCGTTTCTGTAGAAAGAATCTGTCCGGTAGCAGCATCCATCACGGCACTTCGGATAGACATACTTTCCACCATAGCCTCAATATCTTCCTCTTCACCTAACTCCCTGACACCATCCTGCCAGACAATATAAATATTATTCTCATCCGCATAAACATCGTATCCTAAATCCGGTGTACTGTTTTCTTCCTCCGGAATAATCTGTACCGGTTCCGACCACTTCTTACCATCGTCCGATAACGAATAAACCAGTGCTGCTCTGTTATTTGCACTTCTGGTGATAATGTCTTCCAGCCAGAACAAATACTGCTTTCCCCCTGCATATACTATTTTAGGATCCGCAGACGGATATGCTGCCGCCTTCACTATCTGTTTGTCAGAAATGTCCGTATTAACGCTCTCTATTCCACTTGCCGCCAGCGCATGATATCCGGCCTGATTTGCCAGATAATTACGGCTCATGGGCTTAAAAGAATCGTTGGTGATGATTTCTTCTTCAATATCAGAAGTTACTGAATAATTCTTTGTATCGTTTCCGGACTCATATATTACCTTATTGTAATTTTTAGAATTCCATAGCTTTTTCTCAAACCAACCGATTACCAATGAAACTTTACCTGATGCCTCTAACCATACCTTTTGATAATCCCTCGCCGGCTTATACATATAGTTTGCGCTTCCTGAAACAGATGCATTTACTTCCACACCTACTCCGACACCGCCACCCACAGTAAGCTGTATCTTGGCATTCATCGTTCCGCCTGTAATATCAAAATCTGTTATTTTGTAATTCTTTACCTGAAGAGTCGCCAATAATTCCGGTTTAGCCGAAACAGAGCCTTCTACAAACAGATTTAACGGTACAAAGCCTACAAAGAAATATTGCTTATAGCCGCCTTTACCCTCAATTTCTGCATAAAGCCCCACCTGTAAGGTAATGCTTCCTTCTTCCAATTCACTGAGATTACCTTCTCCGTAACCATATACTTTTCCTGCCGCATTAAAGAAGCCGCCACCAAAAGTTTGAGGTGTACCTCCAAATGCCTTTGATGCACCGCTTAAATATTTAGCTCTGCTGGATAAATTTTTATAATCACTTTCAAATTCATCCATAGAAGATAATGCATCCTTATTTAAGGCAAATCTGACTTTTCCATCTTCATCAATTGACAGTTCTACAGGCAACGCTTGCTTATTCAACCCCACTTCCATCGTACCGCCACCTATCAGCGGCACATCATCCGGAACAGTAACCTTAAGTGATTTTCCTATAGAAAAACTTCCGGTCTCCTTTACCGTACTTTTGCTTGTGTAGCTCCTGGAAACATTAATACTTAATGTTTCCTGCGTTTGTTTTCCATTTGCATCTGTCACGCGTATACTAACTTTCTTACCATTTACGAACTCTGTAGTTACCGGTGAAATATACTCTGTCTCTCCTGCCTGCGTAATAACTTTTACAGCAAAACGTCCATCCGTATTTGTCTGTATAACTTTATTGTCCTGTATCAGTTCATATTTGCTGACTTTTCCGGCAACATTTACAATAATATCAACACTTCCATAGGTCAGATCCGAAATTCCTTCTACATCGGGTGTATAGCCCATATTAAAATTATGTCCCATAAAATCATACATCTTATTTTTGTATACACCCGTTACATCCAATATTGCCAAATCACTTTCTTCATCTTGTTTATGCAATGAAAGATAGGTAACTTGTCCCTTTTTCAGCGTAACATTTTTTACTACTGTATAATATCCATCTGCCGCAATTGTTAATGTTTTATTTTCAACAGCATCCGTCACCGGAATTTCTATAATATCTGTTCCGGTATAGTTTGATGCTCCATCTGAAATACTTGCGTTTTTTATAATTTGCTTGTTACTTTTATCTGAAATTTTCACTACAGCTACATCTTCAGAAATTTTACTCTCGCTTTTGTCTACAGATGGCCTTTTTTCAGAGTAAAGCCACATACTTTTTGATAATCCCTTAGGGAATACTGTTGTATAACTATTACCTTTATCATCATACATAGGAGTTCTTGGTAAATCAATATCCCATGAACTATTGGGGAATATCTTTATTGATTGCATACTATACATACATGCAAAAATATAATCCATACTTGTTACATTAGAGATGTCAAAATTACTAACGTCCAAAGATGTTAAGCGCTGGCAATCATAAAACATAAAACTCATATTGGTAACATTTTTTGTATTAAAATTACTTAAATCCAAAGAAGTTAGGCTTTGGCACTGAGAAAACATCTGCCCCATATCTGTGACATTGCTTGTATCAAAGTTGCTTAAATCTATATTCTTTATTTTTTCGCATCCCTCAAACATACGATACATACTTGTAACACTTTGGGTATTAAAGTTACTTAAATCAACGCCCTCTAAATTTTTACATCCAGCAAACATGCTCTTCATTGAAATCAGTTTTCCTTCATCCAATCCACTATAAATGTCATCCATATTTAAATTTCTTAAATTACGACAGTCTTCAAACATCTCGCTCATATTTTCCACATTACTAATATTCCAACCACTTATATCTATGCTATTTGCCTTACATTTATAAAACATCCTACACATATTTCTTACATTACAAGTATTGAAATTACGCAAGTCGATCTCTTCTATACCAGACAAATTGCTAAACATGTAACTCATATCGGTAACATTACCCGTATCAAAATTGCTTAAATCAAGACTTGTTAGACTAACACCTTCAAACATGTAACTCATACCGGTAACATTACCCGTATCAAAATTGCTTAAATCAAGACTTGTTAGACTAACACCTTCAAACATGTAACTCATATTGGTAACATTACTCGTATTAAAATTTCTCAAGTCTAGACTTATTAGATTCAAGCAATGGCGAAACATGACACTCATATTGGTAACATTACTCGTATTAAAATTGCTCAAGTCCAGACTTGTTAGATTAGTACAATAGTCAAACATACCACTCATATTGGTAACATTACTCGTATTAAAATTTCTCAAGTCCAGACTTGTTAGATTATTGCAATAGCTAAACATGCCACTCATATCTTTAACATTACTGGTATCAAAATCATTCAGATTCAACTCTGTTAATTCAGCTCCTCTAAATATGTTACTCATATCGGTAACATTACTCGTATTAAAATTGCTTAAATCTAAATTTGTTAAGCCAACTCCTCTAAACATGTTACTCATATTGGTAACATTACTCGTATTAAAATTACTTAAATCCAAACTTGTTAGACCAGAGCAGCCATAAAACATATTACTCATATCGGTAACATTACTTGTATCAAAGTTACTCAAATCCAAATTTGTTAAGCCGGAACAATTACAAAACATGCCACTCATATCGGTAACATTGCTTGTATCAAAATTACTTAAATCCAAACTTGTTAAACTTGAACAATTATAAAACATCCAGCCCATATCGCTGACAGATGATGTGTCCATATATTGCAAATCCAAGGTTTTCAAATTTGAACAATTATAAAACATATACCATGTACTTTTAATTGTCTTTATCTTTACCTTGGCTGTTTCCAAATTTGTACAATTCCAGAACATCCCTCCCACACCAGCAAAAGAAATATCCATATCAACTGTTTTTATGTTTTCCTTATATTTATCCCACCCCCATTCCTCCAACTCTTTCCAATCATCACTACCATCTCTCACTACAAGATTTCCTTCTGTATCAATAGTCCATGCACAACCTCTGGATATACCACTGGCAATAATACCCGTAGAGTCCATTTGTATACTGCCTTCCTGTGTTCCTCCTTCACCATCATTATTACCTGATACATCTTTTTTCCATTCATTACCATCTGAAATGTCTCCAGCAGATACTGTTTCACTCTCCGTACTTGCTACCTGTTCATTCCTTACAGATGCATAAACCGGTAACGGAACCAGTTCTAAGACTAAAGAAACACACATAATAAAAGCTAAAATTCTCTTTTTCATTCTCCACACCCTCCAGTTTTTCTTTTTTAATTCTCTTCTGAAATTACACCTAATAATTATTTATTTTTGCCATTTGTAGCAATTACGGAATCATAATAAATTGCGTACTGTTTTTATTTGCAAATATAAAATTTTCATAATATTTCCTCGCTTCTCCTACTGGAACATCTATGTACACAGGTACAATTTTTTTATAAATACCTATATTTGCACCGAAATCTAAATTGTACTCTAAGTTTTTTATTACCATATTTTCTTTGACCTCATAGTAAACCATTTCTGCAATCAGTTCTTCCGAAATATCCTCTGTTTCTTCTTTTAATTTGTAATCTGTTTGTAATTGATTTTTCGTAATCAATCTCCTTTATGGTAAAATAATGTGTTAAAAAACATCCTATTGCTATAACTGCAACTGCTCCCCAAAGCCCCATACATTTATTTTTCTCTCTGCCCTTCTTTTCACTCCCTTATCCCCTTTTTTCTCCTCCATTTTCCATTCAACCACAGCAAAGTTTATCGTAAAATATAGCCTATACTCTTCGCTATCTTTGAATTATCGTTTTAACATTATTATATTTCACTTAATATTAAGTGTCAACTATATGAATATTTTATCAACCCATGGAATACTTGCGTTATAGTATCATGATGACATTGGAGGTCATAAAATGGTAAATTTTGGCAATAGACTTAAAGCTTTACGTCGTGAAAAGGATATGTCACAGGCTCAACTCGCTCAAAGGCTTGGTCTCACCAAGTCCGTAATTAGTGCATATGAAACCGGAATACGACAGCCATCTTATGATGTGCTCATACATATTGCCGGTATTTTTGATGTGAGTACCGATTATCTTTTAGAAGTGGAACGGAAACGGGATATTGATTTCTCCGGTCTGACACCGGAAGAAACAGACGCCCTTATCAATCTTATAAAGGCAATGAAGAAGAAGTAATACAATACATTAATCATTTTTATCAAAAATCTACTTTATATGCCATTATTAAAAAAGAGACACCAGCTGTCTGATGTCTCTTCCTACTCATAAACTTTTACTTTTCCGTTTTTTCCAAAGGATGCCCATTTTTGTCGAAGCATTCTTTCCGTGTATTAGGGAATCCCTCAATTAACATCTGTAATATTTCCGGTTCTTCCGAAAAAACTGTCATCCATACCGAGAAAAATCCGGATTCTAACGCACACGTAACAATTAAATCCTTGAAGGGTTTCAAAGCTGCCGGATTATTCTCAATTACAGTAATCACCTTCCAGTCATTCAAACATATTTGTGCGATTTGAAAAGCTTCAATTCGTTCTGCAAACCTTTTATCCTTTTCTTTCTCATTTGGAACATGTCCCAATTTTACCAAATCAAATAATTTCTTTGCTTTTTTGTAAAGCTCTCCGGTACCGTCCACTTCCAGAAGTTTTTTCTCGTTTACTTCAGGAATTCCATTTTCATATGTATATGCCAATGCCGTGTTATCACAGTCCGGCCATATATACTCTTCCACATTTTCCGGTGAAATCGTTTTACTTTTCCTTGTATTGCAGTATTTACATCCCAACAGTAAATTCTTCCAATCAGTTCTATCCCCACCATTTGCCTTTGAAACGATATGTTCTACTTCCGGAACATGTTTTATGGGAAATTCACAGTACGAACAGTATTTACCTAATCGTTTTTCCAAATATGGCAATGCTTCCGCATAACCTTTAATTTTCTGATAGGGCGATTCCCCTTTATTCACCGGTCTCATTATGTTCTATTTCACACTTTCTCAATTCGTATTTCTGACGCATCAACGCAAGATATGCTGGATTATCACTGTAGTTTGCCTCCAAAACTGCTAACTTTTTACCAATATCCTCAATATCTTTCTGCGTTTTTCCAGATTTTACCGCCTCATAAAATTCTGACGCCGCATCATACATCTTTCGTTTTTTTTCGCTATACTGGGGCATCTTTACCCCCATTACATCTTCCGCTATATCTTCTATTCCCTCCCCGGCATATTCGCTGTCCAGTTCCCGGTCCAGTGTTATCAACTCTCCATCCTCTAACGATTGAATGATAAACGGAGAATGTGTTGCACAAATAAATTGAATTTTAGGGAACAAATTCTTCAAAATACCTATGATTCTTTTCTGCCATGTAGGATGCAGACTCAGATCAAGCTCGTCTATAACGACTACCCCCGGAGTCTTTTGTAATGCTTCACCTTGAAGATATGGGTTCAGAATGCACATGCGTGTAGCAATCTCTAATATAATTTTAATTACATTCCTATAACCATCACTTAAAGTACTAAAAGGAAGTATTGTTCCATCCTCATTCTTTAATGCTACGATATCCGAATCATATCTTGTAGAAATGATTACTTGTTCTCCGGGAACTAATTCCTCTTGAAATGCCGTGTTTATTGCCTGTAAAATCGCATCGTATGCAGGAAAGCTTCTTCCATCCTTTTCCTCATTTGCAATGTCACGCAATCTTTTAATGTATTCAAACGCAAGCTCCGTACCTCTCTTGGTATCAAGACAACGGTTATATCCTTCCGTTCTGTTATAGATTCCTTTTCTTCCGGTCTTCGTATTATTTTCATTCCACAACCTGGCGGAGCTTAAATACAGCACAAGGGGTAATAAAACCGATTCGTCGGAATGATCTGCTTTGGCAATAGCGTTTTCCCAGGAAACAACCTGTGGCTGCATAGGATTGGTTCCACCAAATTTAGTCCTGCCGTCTTCTTTTATCACAACACGCTGGAATTCGATAGCTTCTCCCCTACAATTCCACGTTGCCTTACATTTTACATAACAGGGATATTGCGGAACTCCACCTGCCGTCAAAACATTCTGTTTTTCCGCGCTTAACACTTTCAAATGGCTATCTTCCGGATGAATATTTCTTACAAACCGGCTTGGAACATATGTCTTAAATGCCGCAAGATACGCCCCAAGCATAACACAGGCTGCTTCTAACATCGCTGTCTTTCCGGAACCATTCTTGCCCGCAAAAACATTCATTTGTGGATTTAACTTATAACTTTTATTTTCAAATCTACGAAAATTGAATACTTCTAACTCGTCAAGTCTAAATTCACACATATACAATATCCCTTCTATTTACTATACAACTTCTTTTCGATATAAGAAACTTCCTACCATGTAACAATAACACATTTATCATCCTATCGCAAGACTACGCACAATTCCCATACATCCCACTGCTTTGAAATCTTATTTTCTTTCTTAGCAACAAAAAAGCCCAAATCCTACTTTCATAAGATTTGAGCTTTTATTCACAATTCTGTTTTGGTCCCTACTCTTCAATATGGTCAAGACCCTGGCTTAATATGGTCACGATGTGCGCATCCGCAAGGGAATAGAAAATGGTCTTGCCGTCCCTTCTGTTTTTCACCAGATCCATCTGCTTTAAGACACGGAGCTGGTGGGAAATTGCCGACTGGGACATGCCCAAAAGCTGGGCAATATCAAGCACACACATTTCCGAAAATTTCAGTGCATAGAGGATTTTTAATCTGGTGGCATCTCCGAAAATACGGAAGAAATCTGCTAAGTCGTTCATTTCTTCTTCGGGTGGCATTGTTTCGGTAATTTCCTTCTCTGCTCTCTCGGAAAGCTGCAGAAACCCATTTTGTATCTGTTCCATATTTGCCCTTTCTTTTATCCGTTCCTGCTGCCGGTTTTCTCTGTAACGGCATTTCTATGCCCGCTGCCGGTTCCGTCGGAAAACGTCTTACTCCCGTTATTCCTTGATAATGCTTACATACTTCACCGGTGTACGGTAGGTGTAATTGGATATCTTGATGCCGGTCTTGGGGCTGGATGCATGAATAACCTTACCGCCGCCGATATACATTGCCACATGATTGATGGAGCCGGAGCTTCCACCGTAGAAAATCAAGTCGCCGGGCTGTAAATCCGCCGCCGTAATCTTCTTTCCCTCGTTCGCCTGCGCTCTGGAAGAGTGGGACAGGCTGATGCCAAAGTGCTTGTATACCGACATGGTGAAACCGGAGCAGTCCGTTCCTTTGGTAAGGCTGCTGCCGCCGTACACATATTTATTTCCCAAAAACTGTTTTGCATACTCTACGATATCTACACGTAAATCGGATACGCCCTGACCATACAGAAGTTCACTCATGGTTACGGCTGTATCCAGCTTTTCTTCTACTGTTACATATTCTGAGGAAACATACGCATCTTCACCGTCAATGGATACTTTTACCCAGCCGTCCAACTGCTCAACGACTTCCAGTTCCTCTCCCTTGGGTACGGATGTCAGAACCGTAGCATCCATGCCTGCCTGCTCTCTTACTTTAAGGGCATCCGCATTTACCACTGCTACTGTCTTTACTAATTCCATGGCTCTCATTCCGGCATCGGCACCGGTATACAGATAATCGGTGCTTACATAGCCGTCCACATCTCCGGATTTAATATGTGCCCAGGTACCATCCTCGTTCATCTCCACCACTTCGCAGGCAGATCCTTTCGGCATCTTTCCCACTAATTTGCCGTCTGTGGCAGGAATGGATCTGACATTTAAGTTACCGGTTTCCACATCGGCAATACCTAAATGGTTATAACCCCAGTACATGCCTTCCGTAGTTGCCTCCGCTGCCTTTAAGCAGGAATCTTCGTCCAGCTTCAGATCAAAGATCCCGCCCGCTGTGGGCATAATATCATTTATGGCTACCGTTCCAGCAGCCCTACTTTGCATCGGGTTGGAAAGAGAAGCTACTGCTAAAAATCCTACGGCGCCGATTATAGCTAATTTGTTTATTTTTCTATTGTAGTTCATCTATTTTAACCTGTAAGTCCCTTCGTAAACCGGGCATAACCTCTTTGTTGTTACATCCCGGTTGCTATATCCATATTAATTGTTACATCTTTGTTACGGATTTATTATAGCAATCCCTTTTTCTCGCGTCAACCGTCTATGCACAAAGAAACTTATTAAATTTTTCCAATTTCATTTTCCGTCAAAAGGTTACCAATCCATTTTCCTTTTCTTTTGGGTATTTCTATCCATTTTTTCTTTCTATACCCATTCCCAGGCTTTCCTTTGGGTATGAACGCTGCTTTTTCTTTCCTGTACCCATTTTCCAGCTTTCCCTTGGGTATGAAAGCATCTTTTTCTCTCCTGTACCCATTCCCAGGCTTTCCTTTGGGTATGAAAGCATCTTTTTCTTTCCTGTACCCATTTCCAGGCTTTCCTTTGGGTATGAAAGCTGCTTTTTCTCTCCTGTACCCATTCTCAGATTTTCCCTTGGGTATGAAAACTGCTTTTTCTCTCCTGTACCCATTCTCCAGCTTTCCTTTGGGTACTGGAAACTATTTTTCCTTCGCGTATTCCCTGCCGGCGGCAATGTCCTTCTGCATCTGTTCTTTCAGCGCCTCAATGCCGGCAAATTTCTGCTCGGGGCGGCGGAATTCGTAAAGATATACGGAAATATCCTCTCCGTAGATATCCTCGTGAAAGTCATACACATAGGTTTCCACACACATCACAGGCTTGTCCTGCTCAATGGTGGGCTTGTAGCCGATATTGGTAGTGGAACTGTAGTAGCGGTTGCGTATCATAACGCCGGAATAATAAACACCTCTCGGAGGCAGCATTTTGCTCTCATTCGGAATCAGGTTTAAGGTCGGCATCCCCAGGGTGCGTCCAAGCTGTCTGCCGTGTGTTACCTTGCCGCAGATAAAATAAGCTTCTCCGAGCAGGGTTTCCGTCAGGCGCATATCACCCTTTTCCAGAGTTTCCCGCACATAGGTGGAGCTGATTTCCCTGCCTTCATACAAAAGCTTGTCAATGATTTTCACCGTCATGCCGCATTCCGGCGCCAGAATCCTTAAAAGCGCCGCATTGCCTTCCCCTCTTCGACCGAAAGAAAGGTCGCTGCCAGCCGCCACATAAACGGCATTGATGCGGTTGCAAAGCACATTTACCACAAAATCCCTTGGCGACATATCCGCCACCTTACGGTTTAAGGGGTATTCCACTAAAATATCAATTCCCAGACGTTCAAAGATTTCTCTCTTTTCCTCTCTGGTGGTGAGCTGTTTTTCCTTACCGTCACCGAAGAAAACAGCCGGTGAAGGGTCGAATGTGAATACGCATGCTTTTTTGCCGTTCTCCTTCTGCTTCAGGATTTCGTCAAGAAGCGCCCGGTGCCCGATGTGCACACCGTCAAATTTTCCGATTGCCACTGCTGTCTCATCATTAATATAAAAATCCGCTGTACCGGTAATGATTTCCATTGCTGTATTTCTCCATCCAAATCTTCAGATTGCTTTCACACTTACTGTATATGCATCATTGCTTTCACCATGCACACATCTATTACTTCCATCGTGTCCGCGTCATCGCTTCCGTTGCAGACGCATCCATCACTTTAAGTCATTTTCCAGAAACATCTTTTTCGGTACGAAACGGCCTTCCTGCCGCTTCATGGTATAGACGCCGTAAAATCTGCCTGCCTCATCATAGACACGCACATCTTCACCGTCTCCAAAGCCGATTCTTTCCTTTATCTGCTGCGGATAAAAGGAATTACCGTTTTTGATATACTTTATAAATTCGTCCGGGATATGCACCGGCGCCAGTTCCTCAAAGAAATGGTCCACAGGCACCACGACCTCGCCGACTCTTTCTTCATCCCGCAATTTTTCCAGCTCTGCCAGGGTGATGGCGCTCTCTTCGCTAAATACCCCCGCCTTGATGCGCTTTAAGCTTTTCATAGCGGCAAGGCATCCGCATTTTACGCCGATGTCATAACAGAGTGTCCGGATATAAGTACCCTTGGAGCAGGATACCCGGAAGGTCACCTCCGGCAGCTTCATGTCCAAAATGGTTATATCGTAAATGGTAACCGCTCTGGGCTGACGCTCCACTTCCTTACCGGCTCTCGCCAGTTCGTAAAGCTTTTTGCCGTTGACCTTTAATGCGGAATACATGGGGGGAATCTGGTCATAGTCCCCGATAAAAGAAAGAATGGCATTTCGCACTTCCTCTTCCGTTACCGTTACAAGACACTCCTCCAGTACCTCTCCCGACAAATCCTGAGTATCCGTGGAAATCCCAAGCTGCATCACCGCTTCGTATTCCTTATCCCGGTCCGTCAGCATATCGCAGAGCTTGGTTGCGCTGCCTAAGCACACCGGCAGTACTCCGGTGGCATCCGGGTCAAGGGTGCCGGTATGCCCGATTTTTTTCTGTCGGAGTATTCCCCGCATCTTGGCTACCACATCGTGGGAGGTAAAACCTTTTTCTTTGTAAATATTGATAATGCCGTTGTACATTGTTTTCCCTCCCTTGTGTGTTTCCATATGTTCAGTCAGCCAGACTGCCTGCCGCATTACCTTCATTTCTGCCTGTCTTAACCGGAGTGCAATCCGTTTTTACTTGTATTACTGTCCAAGCTGCAGGGCAATCCACTTCACACCCGTACTACTGTCCCAACTGCAGCGCAATCTGCCCGGACAGGTTGTTGATTACATCATGCATGGTGCCGCGGATGGTGCAGCCCGCTGCCCGGACATGTCCGCCGCCGCCGAAGAAGGATGCTACCTTTGCCACATCCACATATTCGTCGGAACGCATGCTGACCTTATATTCCATGTGTTCTTTTTCGTAGATAAAAATTGCGCAGTGCACGCCGGCAATGTTCCTGAGCTGATTGACAATGCCGTCCAGGTCGGAGGGTCTTGCTCCGTAAAATGCCATTTTTTCCTGATCCATGCAACTGAAAATACACTGTCCGTCCATAAATCGGATGCTTTCAATCAGGGCTCTTCCCAGTACCTGGGTCTGCAGATAGGTCTTCTGGTAAAAGCTTTCCTCTATAATTTGTGCAAAAGGAAAGCCGTAGCCAATCAGTTCCGCGCCGATTTGCATGGTCTTCGGAGAGGTGTTGGTATACTGGAACACACCGGTGTCATGAATAATGCCGGTATAGATTGCCGTAGCAATCTCCGTATCCATATCCTCTTTGGGAATTAAACCGTAAAGCACCTCTGCCGTAGAGCTGGCGTCGGGCACTACTAAATTCACGTCCCCGCAGCCGGGCACATTGCTGATATGATGGTCAATATGCACTTTTTTTGCCGCACAGTTGAAAAATTCTTCCGCGCCGCCCAGTCTTTCCGCATTGGTATCCAGTGCAAAGAACACGTCAAAACGCTCTTCTTTCCGGTATTCCGTATCCGCTTCGGACAAATGGGGAAGATGCGTAAACCCATCGGGTATGCTCTCTAAATACCAGTGGATTTTTGCTCCCGGCATCTTCTTTTTCAAAAACAGATACAGTGCCATGCCGGAGCCTATGGCATCTCCATCCGGTCTTACATGGGCGCTGATACCAATGACCTTTGCCCCCCTGCATTCCTGTAATATATCCATACCTATCCCTTTTCCTTCTGTGTGTGCTGCCGCATCACGGTATTGCTCTCCCGTGTGCATTGTCACATCACGGTATTGCTTACTCTTCGCTCTCCGTGCTCTTTGCACTCTGTTCTTCCATGACTTCATCAATCTTTCTGGACATATTGACACCGTACTCAATGGACTGATCCATAATAAACGTAATTTCCGGTGTATTGCGCAGATTGATGGTCTTGGCAAGACGGTTACGGATGTAACCTTCCGCACTCTTTAAGCCTTTATAGGTATTTTCTCTCGCCTCTTCATCCCCAAGGACACTGATCCATGCCTTGCAGGTTTTAAGGTCGGGAGCCACTTCTACCGCAACGACGCTTGTAAGCGGACAAATCCGGGGATCTTTGATTTCTCCCCGGATAACTTCCGCCAAAACGCGCTGCACCTCCCCGTTAATACGGGTATTTTTCACGCTGTTTTTTCTCATAATTAACCTCACACTACTGACGGGGTACTTCAACCATGATATAAGCTTCTACGATATCAAGCTCCTGCATCTTGTCGAAGCCGTCAAATACCAGACCACATTCGTAGCCTGCCTTTACTTCCTTTACATCATCCTTGAATCTCTTTAAGGATGCTAACTCGCCTTCGTAAATCTGCTCGCCGCCTCTGGTGATACGAACCTTGCAGCCTCTCTGGAAGACACCGTCCTGTACATAGGAACCGGCAATGTTGCCCACTGCGGATGCCTTGAAAATCTGACGTACTTCCGCATGGCCGATAACCTTTTCCTCAAATACGGGATCAAGCATACCCTTCATGGCTGCTTCGATATCCTCGATAGCCTGATAAATTACCTTATACAGACGGATATCCACGCCTTCTCTTTCGGCTGTTGCCTTTGCGGTTGCGTCAGGACGTACATTGAAGCCGATGATAATTGCGGAGGATGCGCTTGCCAGCATAACGTCGGATTCGTTGATGGCACCTACACCGCCATGGATGCATTTTACCACAACTTCTTCGTTGGAAAGCTTAAGCAGACTCTGCTTAACGGCTTCCACACTACCCTGAACGTCAGCCTTTACAATCAGGTTCAGTTCCTTTAAGTTACCTTCCTGAATCTGGGAGAACAGGTCATCCAGAGACATCTTGCTCTTGGTTTCTTCCAGCTTCTTCTCCTTGTTCTGCTCAAGATAGGTATCCGCAAAGGATTTCGCTGTTTTATCGTTGTCATGTGCCAGGAATACTTCACCGGCACTGGGTACATCGTTAAGACCCAAGATTTCCACAGGTGTGGAAGGTCCGGCTTCTTTTACTCTTCTGCCCTTGTCGTCAATCATGGCACGTACTTTACCATGGCTTGCGCCTGCGGAAATGAAGTCACCCACATGCAGGGTACCCTTCTGTACCAGAATGGTGGCAACGGGACCGCGTCCCTTATCCAGCTCGGCCTCGATGACAAGACCTCTTGCCTTTCTGTTAGGATTAGCTTTTAATTCCAGAATATCCGCGGTAAGCAGAATGGTTTCCAGCAGATCATCGATACCCTCACCGGATTTTGCGGATACAGGTACAAATTCTGTGGTTCCGCCCCAGTCTACCGGAATCAGTTCGTATTCGGTAAGCTCCTGCTTTACACGATCCACATTGGCATTGGGCTTATCAATCTTGTTGACTGCCACGATAATTTCAATGCCGGCTGCCTTGGCGTGGTTAATTGCCTCCACTGTCTGGGGCATAACGCCGTCGTCGGCCGCTA
>SAMEA104315423__coassemble_2030_pt1 | contig 19586 bp, 18 predicted proteins | sample SAMEA104315423__metabat2_high_PE_006 | metagenome-assembled genome bin SAMEA104315423 (sample SAMEA104315423) | gut metagenome | biome: Monkey gut; feature: monkey-associated habitat; material: faeces | place: China | collected 2013 | reverse complement strand
GCGGCAAAATCCAGTACGTGAAATACCCCATTGATTACAATATTGAGGCAGTGAAGACCTTAATCAGAAGAGCCATGGACATGGGCTTCTACGAAGGTGTTAATCTTTCCCTTGCTTACTGCGATGACTGCGGTCATCAGGAACTCGAAATGGATGTATGTCCCAAGTGCGGAAGCAGAAACTTAACCAAGATTGACAGAATGAATGGTTACCTGTCTTATTCCAGAGTACACGGGGACACCCGCTTAAACGAGGCAAAAATGGCAGAAATCGCAGAAAGGAAGAGCATGTGACGGTCTTATGAGATATCATAATATTACCAAGGACGATATGTTAAATGGAGACGGTCTGCGCGTTGTCCTGTGGGTAGCAGGCTGCAGTCATTGCTGCGAACAGTGTCAGAATCCCATTACCTGGGACCCGAACGGGGGACTTTTGTTTGATGAGGAAGCCAAAAAGGAAATTTTTGACCAGTTGGACAAGCCCTATATTTCCGGCATCACCTTTTCCGGAGGGGACCCCTTACATCCGGCAAACCGGCTGGATGTGAGAAATTTCATGGCGGAAATCAAGGAGAAATATCCTGACAAGACAATTTGGCTGTATACGGGCGACTCCTGGGAAAATATTCTGTATTATCCCATGATGCAGTACGTGGACGTAGTAGTGGACGGCGAATTTCATATCGGAGAGCTGGATACCAAGCTTCTCTGGAAGGGCAGTAAAAACCAGAGAGTCATAGATGTCCAGAAAACCCTGCAGCAGCCGGACCCCTTACTTCCGGTTCTGCACTGCGGAGATTACGAATAGATGACAATTAAATTGTGACTGCACAGGGCGGAAAAATACCGGAAAGACTGCAGGACACTGAAAGGCATGGATAACAGAATGCAGAAAATTGCACAGTTTTTTAAGGTTTCCAAAGAAAATTATATACAGGCGATTAGGGGAGATTTTCCCGCATACGACGAAGCGGCAGCGGAAAAACTATATGAGGAGTTAAAGCTTCCCATGCGTGCAACCAGAGGAAGTGCGGGCTATGATTTCTATGCGCCGTTTTCTTTCACACTGGCTCCGGGGGAAACCATTAAAATTCCGACCGGCATCCGTGCAAAAATGGAAGAGGGCTGGGTACTTCAGCTTTTTCCCAGAAGCGGACTTGGATTTAAATTCCGTCTGCAGCTTAACAATACCGTAGGCATCATTGACAGCGATTATTTTGACTCTGACAACGAAGGTCACATATTCGCCAAGATTACCAATGACTCCAACGAAGGAAAGACCCTTCAGGTGGAAGCCGGAACCGGTTTCTTACAGGGAATTTTCTTACCCTTCGGCATTACGGTGGATGATGAAGCGGACGGCATCCGCAACGGCGGCTTCGGCAGCACCACAAAATAAAATCAAAAGTATAAATTTTCTCCTTTTCGGAACACTGATAGTGATTCGGGAAGGAGATTTTTTATGGAAAAAAAAGACGAAAAAATGACGGGTGCCTTACGGCAGGATATGAATTATCTGAACGACCGGCTCAAGGTGGACAAAAGCTTTGATTTGATTTACCGCACCATTGAGATTGGCGGCAGGGAAGCCTGCATGTATTTTATAGATGGATTCTGCAAGGATGAGCTGATGGAAAAAATCCTGCAGTATTTCCTCAGCATCAAGGCGGAAGCTATGCCCGAGGATGCCCATAAAATGTGTAAGCTCTGCATGCCCTATGTGGAGGTGGATTTAAGCGGAAAGTGGGACAACATCTTAAATAATCTGTTGTCCGGCGTGTTTGTGCTGCTGATTGACGGCTATGATAAGGCAATACTCATAGACAGCAGGGAATATCCCTCCCGGAATGTGGCGGAGCCGGATAAGGATAAGGTGCTTCGCGGCTCCAAGGATGGATTTGTGGAAACCATTGTGTTCAATACGGCTCTTTTAAGAAGAAGAATCCGCAGCACGGATCTGCGCGTGGAAATGTATGCTGCGGGAAAGAGCTCCCATACGGACATTGCGGTCTGCTATATGGAGAGCCGGGTGGATAAAAAGCTGCTAAACAAAATTGTGACGAGAATACAGAACATCAGGGTGGATGCCCTGACCATGAACCAGGAGAGCCTGGCAGAGTGCCTGTATGAAAAGAAGTGGTACAATCCGTTCCCAAAATTCAAATATACGGAACGCCCCGACACGGCAGCGGCGCAGGTGCTCGAAGGAAACATCATTATCCTTGTGGACAATTCCCCTTCGGCAATGATTCTGCCCACCTCCATTTTTGATGTGGTGGAGGAAGCGGACGATTATTATTTCCCGCCCATTACGGGCACGTATCTGCGGCTGACGAGATTTCTTATTTTTATTCTGACGTATATCATGACACCGACATTTCTGCTTCTCATGAACCACACGGAATGGATACCGGAAAAATTTGCGTTCATCACGCTGAAGGACACGGAGAACATTCCGCTTATCTGGCAGTTCCTTATTTTAGAGCTTGCCATTGACGGTTTAAGGCTTGCAGCAGTCAATACGCCCAGCATGCTAAGCACTCCGCTTTCCGTTATGGCGGCGCTGGTGCTGGGGGAATTTTCCGTCAACAGCGGCTGGTTCAATTCCGAGGTGATGCTGTATATGGCATTTGTTGCCATTGCCAACTATACGCAGGCAAATTACGAATTGGGATATGCACTGAAATTTATGAGAATACTGACACTGATTTTAACTGCATGGCTGGATGCGTGGGGATATGCGGCAGGTATTACGATAACCTGTCTGGCAGTAGCCTTAAACAAAACGGTATCCGGGCAGAGTTATCTGTATCCGTTTTTACCGTTCCGGTTTAAGCTGCTTGCCAGAAGACTGTTCAGGTTGCGGCTACCGGATGCAAGAAAGTAATTTGAACTGTAGAAAGGAAAAGGGCGTGTGGATTTCCACACGCCTTCTTGTTTACCAGCTCCGTACGAATTTGTTGATGTAATTGTCCAGACATTCTTCAATGACCCGGATGGCTTCTTCGCGGTTGCCCTTCTCGTTTACATCGGTGGTTTTATTTTCCAATGCCTTATAAACGGTGAAGAAATGCTCCATTTCTTCAATCACATGGGAGGGCAGCTCGGAGATGTCGTGGTAGCAGTTGTAATTGGGGTCATTGAAAGGAACGGCAATAATCTTTTCATCCTTTTTGCCGCCGTCCAGCATGGAGATGACGCCGATGGGATACGCGCGTACCAGGGTAAGGGGGACCACCGGCTCCGAGCAGAGCAACAGTACGTCTAAGGGGTCGCCGTCATCGCCGTAGGTACGGGGAATAAAGCCGTAGTTGGCAGGATAGTGGGTGGAGGTATAAAGAATACGGTCCAAAATAATGTAACCGGTTTCCTTGTCCAGCTCGTATTTTGTTTTGCTTCCCTTCGGGATTTCAATGACGCAGATAAAATCCGTGGGTGTTACTCTTTTTACGTTGATGTTGTGCCAGATGTTTCCGTTAATTCCGTTCATAAACATACCTCCATAATTTTAATCTAAAAATCCGAAATGAGAGAGTGCGTGCAGAATGCCGTCCTCGCTGGCTTTGGCCGTTACATAGGAAACTTTGGAAAACAAAGAAGCGGGAGAGGCGTTTCCCATGGCTATGGCTGTGTGAACCGCCGTCAGCATGGGAAGGTCGTTGTTACTGTCACCGATGGCAAAGGTATTTTCCATGGAAATGCCGTGGTGGGCGACGATGCGGGCAATACCGGTAGCTTTGGAGTAGCCCTTTGGAACAAATTCCCGGAAGGTGCCGCCCCTGTCGATACAGTCAAAGTACGCATCCGAAACGGCGCGGAAAGCGGCAAGCTGGGACTCATCCTGATACCAGACTACAAATTTGTCGCAGAAAAAATCCTCTTCGGTAAGGTCCGTCCGCATGGGATAGTGGTGTACGTCCCGGAAGGATTGGAAAAGCTCCGCCGCCTCAGGGTGCCGGATGGGCCGGGAAGTATCGAAGCATACCTCGTATTTGGATTCAAAAGCAATGTCTACATCCGCCTGTCTGGCCGCACGCAGAATTTCCATGGTGAGAGTATGTGTCTGGGAGACGTAAAGCAGCTCCTTTCCACCGCTGTACAGGTTTGTCCCACATCCGCAGACGATGCCGTCAAATCCGATTTCCTGAAAACGGGGCTCCACATTCTGAAAGCAGCGTCCGGTATTGATATACATCAGATGCCCGCGCTTTCTGGCTTTGCGAATGGCAGAAATGCAGCTTTCCGGAATGGTGCCGTCGGTTTCTTTTGTGAGTGTTCCGTCAATGTCAAAAAAGATAATTTTTTTCATATCTGTATTATAAATTTATCGGGCATAAAAGTCAAAAAATATATAAACGGTTTTGATAAAAGCAGAAAAATTAGTGTGTTCAAAGCGTACTTTTTATGATATACTTTACCTATAGTTTTTTGAACGGATATAAAACAGAAGATTATGTGAGGTAGAAGGATGGATACAAAAATCTTATTGGAAAACGGGACAAATGAATTGGAAATCCTGGAATTTACCGTAGCGGGCAATTCCTACGGCATCAACGTGGCAAAAGTAACGGAGATTATCAATTACCAGCCGGTGACGCCCATTCCCAATGCACATCCCAGCATAGAAGGTATTTTTATGCCGCGTGACAAGATGATTACGGCGATTGATTTGAAGAACTGCCTGCAGATGGGTGTTTCTGAAGCGGGAGGATTGTTCATCGTCACCAACTTCAACAAGCTGGACATTGCGTTCCATGTGGACAACGTTGTGGGGATTCACCGCCTGTCCTGGACGGAAATCATCAAGCCGGATGCCACCATTGCATCGGACAGTTCCGCACTCGGTGTTATAAAAATTAAAGACAAGCTGATTATTATTCTGGATTTTGAAAAGATTATTGCAGATATTAACCCGGAAACCGGACTTCGTTCCGAGCAGCTTGCAGAACTGGGACACAGAGAGCGCTGCGATGTGCCCATTCTGATTGCAGAGGATTCCCAGTTGTTGAACAAGCTGATTGTGGATGCCTTACATAAAGCCGGTTATGTGCATCTTATCCATACGGCAAATGGACAGGAGGCATACGATGTGATTACCGATGCACTCCAGAAGGGTAAACTGAAAGAAGAAGTACAGTGCCTGATTACCGATATTGAAATGCCGCAGATGGACGGCTATCATCTGACGAAGCTGATTAAGGAAAATGACGAAACCAAGGATATCCCGGTTGTTATTTTCTCATCCCTTGTAAATGATGAAATGCGTGCCAAGGGTGAGCAGCTTGGCGTGGATGCCCAGCTTTCCAAACCGGAAATCGTGAAACTGGTAGAAGTGCTGGATGGCCTCTTATTAAAGAAATAAAAATGGCAACAGGGCCGGGAGTTATCCCGGCTCTCTTACTGTATCGGGAAATCCTCCAAAGCAGGATTCTTTCTTATGCGTGAAAAATTTACAGAGTACGGAAGGAAACAGATAGTATGAGTGCGGAAGCAAACAGCTTATTGGAAATAAAGGAAAAAATACAGGCAGCCGACATGGTTCTGGTGGGCATCGGAGAAGAATTTGAGGATGAGGCGTTTTTGCAGGAAAAGGAAAATTACGCGGAAATCTGCAAAAAAATAGCCGAAGCGGGAGCCCAGTGGGTGGTTCCCTATGTGAATTACTTATTCTTAAAAGAAGATACCCGTCTTAAAAAGGCTTATGAGGGGCTGACCAGTCTGCTTCAGGGTAAAAATTATTTTATTTTGTCCTACTGCATGGACGGTCTTCTTTCCGAGCAGGAATTAAAGCCGGACCGCATGGCAGAGTTCTGCGGCAACTGGCGGCATTTTACAGGGGAGCCGGAGGAAAACGAAAAAATTGCTCTGTACCGGGAAATTGAAGCCTGTGTCAGGGGAGAGAAGAGTTTTCGGGATTTGAAAGCACCTGTCAGCTTAAAAACCTGTCAGCCATGTGAATTTAATACTCTTTATGCGGAGCATTTTGAAGAGCCGAATTATAAAGAAAACTGGGACCGCTACTTAAAATGGCTGCAGGGAACCCTGAACAAAAAGCTCTGTATTCTGGAACTGGGTGCCGGTATGCGCAACTTAAACACTATCCGCATCCGCTACGAAAAGATAGCCGAGTTAAATCTGAAATCGGATTTTATACGAATTCATGAATATTTATACCAAATTCCCGCAGGACTTGCCGAAAGAGGCACAGGAATTCAAAAAAATGCGGTTTATGCTATGGAAGAGTTGAAAAAAATGTGATACACTTACCTTGTTTTTTTAACAGACGGTAAGCCTTAGGGGAGAAATTCTCATGAACATGAATGAAGAATATCTGGATAATTTATTAAAAAACATGAATAATGCGTCCGCAGCACCGGAAGAGCCCCGGGAAGAGGAGGTTCCTTTCCGTGCGCCGGAAGCCAATCTAAAACCGGCTAAGGAAGAAAATGCGGGCGGTTCTCTTACCCCGGAAGAAATTGCGGCGCTGTTTGATGCTGCCGAAAAAATAGCCAATGGAGAAGAGCCGGAGTCCCTTTCCGATGAGCCGGGGAACAGCCAGGTTTCCGCGGCGGAGGAGACGACACTGGAGAACAGCCCGGTTCCCACACCGGAAGAAATGACACCGGAGGACAGCCCGGTTTCCATGCCGGAAGAAATGACACCGGAGGACAGCCCGGTTTCCGCACCGGAGGAGACGACACCGGAGGACAGCCCGGTTTTCATGCCGGAAACAACAGGACCGGATGGCGGCGATGCGTTCGCAGCAGGAACCGGAACATCCGACAATGCGGATAATCTGACGGATGAGGCTCCGGGAAAGCAGTCGGAGTCCGCATCGGGAATGCTCACTTTGCCGGAAGATATGGAAAAAGAATTGCAGGAGCTGCAGAGGCTGACCGAGGAAAATGAAATTCCAACAGAAATTTCCTATGGAGAGAAGCCGACAGCCGGACAGGAAACGGAAGCATCCATGGGCGAGGGCGTTATGGAAATGGATCCTGCGGATATTGATGAACTGCTGCAGGACAAATCGGATAAGAAAGAGAAAAAGCCGGGATTCTTCAAACGTCTGCTGGCATTTTTTACAGAGGAGGCCACTCCCGAAGAGGAGCCGCAGAAGGACGAAAACGAAGAAGTCTTAGCGGAACTGGATAAAGAAGACAAGACGGCGGAGCAGGACAAGAAAAAGAAGAAAGAAAAGAAGAAAAAGGACAAGCCTGCCAAGGGCAAGGGAGCGAAAAAGAACGCAAAAGCCGGAAATGTAGAAGACGGCGACGAAGAGGAAGAAGGAAAGCCGGAAAAAGGAAAAGGCAAGGGCAAGGCGAAAAAAACTCCCAAAAAGAAGAAGGAAAAGCCGGAAGTACCCGAGCAGGAAGAGAAAGCATCCAAAGGCTATACAAAGAAAAACATCATTCTGGTATGTCTTTTCTCAGCGGCAGTTTTTGCCGTGTTGTATTTGAGCATTTCCTATGTGGCGCCCGGTTATGCCAAGAAAAATGCCGTGACGGCATTTGAAAATCAGGACTATCTGACCTGTTATGAAATTCTGTACGGACAGAAGCTCACGGAAAGAGAACAGCAGTTGTTTACCTTTTCCAATATGGTGCTGCGCATGCAGAAAAAGATAAGCGACTATGACAAATATGTGGAAGACGGAGAAAATCTGTACGCTCTGGACAGCCTTATGCAGGCAGTGGAGGAGTACGAGGAAACACAGGAAGAAGCGCTTGCCTGCGGTGCAGACGGTGAAATGTTAAAGCTCTACCGGGAAGTACTTACCATTCTGCTGGAAAATTACGGACTGGACGAAGAGGGCGTAAGAGGTATTGCGTTCTGCGACAACAAGGTGGAATACACCAGAATGCTGGACACGCTGATTAACGGCGGAACCGTGGATATCAAAGAAGAACCGGCAACGGATACGGAAGATTTGCCGGATTTACTGCCGGAAGAGGAAGAAACCGATGATACGGAATTCCTGCCGGAGGACGTACCCAATACCGGAATATTACCGGAGGATGCGGAAAATCCGGCTGGGGAAGCCTTACCGGAGGATACAGGTAATACACTTTAGGAGGAAACTTCAGTGATTGCAATTATTGACTACGATGCAGGCAATATCAAGAGTGTGGAAAAAGCACTGCAATATCTGGGAGAGGAAGCTGTGATAACGCGGGATGCCGGAGAAATCCTGGCGGCGGACAAGGTTATCCTGCCGGGCGTGGGAGCCTTCGGCGACGCCATGGAAAAGCTGAACCGCTACGGTCTGGTGCCGGTTATTCACGAAGTGGTGGAAAAAGGAATTCCTTTTCTGGGCATCTGCCTGGGATTGCAGCTTATGTTTGAAAGTAGCGAGGAAGCGCCCGGCGTGGAAGGCCTGGGACTATTGAAAGGAAAAATCGTGCGTATTCCCGAAGGAGACGGTCTGAAGGTACCGCACATGGGCTGGAACTCATTAAGCTTTCCCAAGGAAGGCAGGCTGTTTGCCGGCATACCGGAAAATTCCTATGTGTACTTTGTGCATTCCTATTACCTGCAGGCAGAAGTGGACATTGTAACGGCTACCGCCGAGTACGGCGTGACCATTCACGCATCCGTGGAAAAGGGAAATGTGTTCGCCTGCCAGTTCCATCCGGAAAAAAGCTCCCATACGGGACTTACCATTCTGAAGAATTTTGTAGAATTAAAAGGGAGGGAAGACTGATGCATACCAAAAGAATTATTCCCTGTCTGGATGTGAAAGACGGACGCGTGGTAAAGGGCGTCAACTTTGTAAATTTAACGGATGCCGGAGACCCGGTGGAAATTGCGGCGGCATATGATAAAGCCGGAGCGGACGAGGTGGTTTTTCTTGATATTACCGCTTCCAGCGACAACCGCGCCACGGTTGCCGATATGGTGCGCAGAGTGGCGGAAAAGGTGTTCATTCCATTTACGGTCGGCGGTGGTATCCGTACTGTGGATGATTTTAAGCTGTTACTCAGGGAAGGTGCGGACAAGATTTCCGTGAATTCCGCAGCGGTTATGAATCCGCGTCTGATTGCGGATGCGGCAGATAAATTCGGCACCCAGTGCGTGGTAGTAGCCATTGATGCCAAAAGACAGCCGGACGGTCATTTTTCCGTTTATAAAAACGGTGGCAGAGTGGACTGCGGCATCGATGCAGTGGAATGGGCGATGCAGGCGGAAAAACTGGGTGCAGGCGAAATTCTGCTTACCAGCATGGACGCAGACGGCACAAAGGCGGGGTATGATATTGCCCTTACTTCCGCCATTGCAAAGGAAGTAAAAATTCCGGTTATCGCGTCGGGCGGAGCCGGTAAAATGGAAGATTTTTACGAGGCGCTGACAGCGGGTGGTGCGGAAGCGGCGCTTGCGGCTTCCCTGTTCCATTTTAAGGAACTGGAAATCCGGGAAGTAAAGGAATATTTACGAAGCAGAGGCGTACCGGTCAGATTATAGGAGCACAAAAGTTATGGGAATGATTACGGGTGACTGGCTCACGGCATTGGAGCCGGAATTTAAGAAACCTTATTATGCCAAATTATTTCGGTTTGTGAAAAAAGAATACGAAACCACACAGGTGTTTCCGCCTGCGGACGATATTTTCAATGCGTTTCATCTGACACCGCTCAATAAAGTCAAGGTGGTGATATTGGGACAGGACCCCTATCACAATGACGGGCAGGCGCACGGCTTATGTTTTTCCGTAAAGCCGGATGTGGATATTCCCCCTTCCCTGGTCAATATTTATCAGGAGCTGCATGATGACCTCGGCTGTTATATACCGGATAACGGCTGCCTTACCAAGTGGGCGGAGCAGGGCGTGCTTCTCTTAAATACGGTGCTGACTGTCCGGGCACATTCCGCTTTTTCCCATCGGAACATGGGCTGGGAAGAGTTTACGGATGCTGCCATAAGGGTGTTAAACGAAGAGGACAGACCTATTGTGTTTATTTTGTGGGGAAAACCGGCACAGATGAAAAAGTCCATGCTGAACAACCCGAAACATCTGATTTTAGAGGCGCCTCATCCGAGTCCGCTTTCTGCCTACAGAGGATTTTTCGGAAGCCGGCCTTTCAGTAAGACCAATGAATTTTTAATGAGGAACGGTCTTACCCCCATTGACTGGCAGATTGAAAATATTCATAAATAAAGTTTTATACGGAGGAGCAATACATTATGAAAAAACCATTTGTAACAAAGGAACTGATTGAAGAAGTCGTAAAGGAATACCCAACTCCCTTCCATATTTATGATGAAAAGGGTATCCGGGAAAATGCCAAAGCCTTAAAGGAAGCCTTTTCCTGGAATAAGGGCTACAAAGAATTTTTTGCGGTAAAGGCAACACCCAACCCGTTCTTAATTGACATCTTAAGAGAATACGGCTGCGGTTGCGACTGTTCTTCCATGACAGAGCTGATGCTTTCCCATGCCATGGACGTTCCGGGAGAGGACATTATGTTTTCCTCCAACGACACTCCGGCGGAAGAATTTGCGTATGCGGCAAAAATCGGCGCCACCATCAACCTGGATGACATTACCCACATTGATTTTCTGGAAAAAACCATCGGCTATCTGCCCAAGACCTTAAGCTGCCGTTATAATCCCGGCGGATATTTTTCCATTGCCAACAGCATTATGGACAACCCCGGCGATGCTAAATACGGCTTTACCACGGAGCAGATGTTTGAAGGCTATAAAATCTTAAAGGCAAAAGGCGTGGAGAACTTCGGTATTCATGCATTTCTTGCCAGCAACACCGTAACCAACGATTACTATCCGACACTTGCCAGAGAGCTGTTTGAACTGGCGGTGAAGTTGAAGGAGGAAACCGGTGCACACATCACCTTCATCAATCTTTCCGGCGGTATCGGCATCCCTTACAAGCCTGAAGATGCCCCCAATGATATCCGTGTAATCGGAGAAGGTGTCAGAAAGGTTTACGAAGAAGTGCTGGTTCCCGCAGGTATGGGAGACGTTGCCATATACACCGAACTCGGACGTTTCATGATGGCGCCTTACGGACACCTTGTTACCAAGGCTATTCATGAGAAACACACCCACAAGGAATACATCGGTGTGGACGCCTGTGCCGTAAACCTGATGCGTCCCGCCATGTACGGCGCTTATCATCACATCACGGTTTTGGGAAAAGAAAATGCACCCTGCGACCACAAATACGATGTGGTAGGTTCTCTTTGCGAAAACAACGATAAATTTGCCATCGACAGGATGCTTCCCGAAATCGAGATAGGAGATTACCTTGCCATTCACGATACCGGCGCACACGGTTTTGCCATGGGTTACAACTACAACGGCAAGCTGAAATCCGCAGAGCTTCTCTTAAAAGAAGACGGCAGTGTGCAGCTTATCCGCAGGGCGGAAACTCCGAAGGACTATTTTGCAACCTTTGACTGCTTCCCGATTTATAAGAAGATTTTTGAATAAGAATATTACACTGGCAGCTACTTTCCTACCAAAAAACTTCTTGTCAATGACGAAAGAATATGGTATTATATAAATCGGCTGTGAAAGCAGTGAGCCGGTGTGGCGGAATGGCAGACGCGGCAGACTCAAAATCTGTTTGTGGCAACACAGTGCGGGTTCAAGTCCCGCCACCGGCATAAAAAGTCCAGTAATCACTGGACTTTTTTGCTATATAGGAAGTTTCCTATATAGCAAAAAAGCCCTCTGGCAGAATCGCACTGCGGCGGAGTGGAATTATGTCGCTGAAGCAACCCGCCGCAGGCGGAGAATCCTGCAATGCAGGATTCTTTTTTGTTGCTTTTTTCAGCCATATCATAAGTTCATTCTACAGCACCCCATAAACTGCCACACCCAGTCCCGCAGACAGTAAGAGCATCAGAATGGGAGAAATGGTTTTTTTTCGGAAGTGCTTCCATAAAACATGCAGGACAATCAGAAATACAAAGATAAAAATTCCCTTATAATCCGGAGATACCGCCTCGGAAGAAAGCCCAGGATTAAGGAGGCTGCCGATGTCATCGACGGACCGGACGGAAAACAGAGTTCCGAGCCCCATGGTAACGGCGGTGGAGAGTATCATAGCCACCACACAAGGACGGATGCCGGAAAGAAATGCCTGCACGCCGGCATATTTCATGAAGTTTTTGAGGAGCGCCGCAATCAGCAGGATAATGAAAAAAGAAGGCATCACCACGCCGACGGTAGCAAAGAAGCTGCCTAAAATGCCGCCCTGGGAGGACCCGATAAATGTCGCCATATTGACGGCAAGAGGACCGGGAGTGGACTCGGAAACGGCAATGAAATTCAAGAATTCTTCTTCGGAAAGCCAGCCGTAAGACAGGACGGTTTCCCGGATTAAGGAAATCATACCGTAGCCTCCGCCAAAAGAAACCGTGCCAATCATCAGAAAAGAGAAAAACAACTGCAGGTAAATCATAAGTCATTTCCCCCTTTCCCATCTTTATTTTTCTTAAGTGTTTGCGAAACACCACAAGCTGTGCGTATAAGATACAGCACAACGGCAAGAAATCCGCAGATCAGAATATAAAATACGGACGAAAACGAAACGGAAGTCAGGGTAAAAAAGGTCATAAGAAGAAAGACCGCAGCTAAAATCAGGCGGGAGAAAATGTCTTTTTTCAGTCCTTTTGCCATTTTTATTCCGGCGGAAAAAATCAGATACACCACGCCCACCTGTATGCCCTTGAAGGCATAGGCAATATAGCTTAGGCTTAGAAAACGGTCAAACACCAGCGATATCAGATAAATAATAACAAAAGAGGGGATACTTACGGCAACTGTCGCAAGCAGTGCACCAAGGACACCCTCCGTCTTATAGCCGATAAAGGTAGCACTGTTGATGGCAACCGGTCCGGGAGTCGATTCGGCAATGGCAACCATGTCCATAAATTCTTCTTTGCTGATCCACTTCTTTTTTTCTACAAATTCATGTTCCAAAAGAGCGGCCATGGCATAGCCGCCGCCAAAAGTGAAAGCACCTATTTTAAGAAAAGTAAAAAATAAATTTTGTTTTTTCATAAGGCAAATATAGCATAAAGAAGCAGGAAAGGAAAGTTTCTGATGCATCTTTTTTTAGAGTATGGTAAAATATATAGGGGTTATCGGCGCAAGCAGCGAAAGATTCAAAAAAGATTTACTTTTCTGTTTGCGGAAAGAAGGAAAGACAGACAGGGTATGAATTGCAAAGAATGTGAAAAGCTCATTCCGGCATTTATTGCGGGGGAATTGAGCGATAAGGATTTGGAGAGCTTTCTTGCACATGTGGAAAGCTGCCCGGATTGTGAAGAAGAGCTCACCATTCAGATACTGATTGCCGAAGGTATGTCCCGTCTGGAGGACGGCAGGGCATTTGACCTGAAAGAGGAAATCAACCGCCGGATGGAAGGAGCAGAGCATAAATTACGAATGCATAAGGTATTCCGCTACATGCGTATTACCTTTGAAATTCTTGCGGCCATAGCCGTGGGGACACTGCTTGTATTTTTTGTCTTGTGACGGGCAAAAATCTGCGGTTTCGGAAGAAGGAGGTCCGCAGATTAGAAAGGCATGGGTATTATTGTGAGTGAAAAAATAGTTTTGATAGACGGACACAGTATCTTGAACAGGGCGTTTTACGGATTGCCGGATCTGACGAATGCGGAAGGTCTCCATACCAATGCGGTATACGGATTTTTAAATATTATGTTTAAGATACTGGAGGAAGAAAAGCCGGAGTATCTGGCGGTGGCGTTTGACAGAAGTGAGCCCACCTTCCGTCATGAAAGATATGCGGCATACAAGGGCACCAGAAAGCCCATGCCCACGGAGCTGCGGGAGCAGGTTCCCCTTATGAAGGAAATGCTGACGGCCATGGGCATCTGCATATTGGAGCATGCCGGCTGGGAAGCGGACGATATTTTAGGAAGCCTTGCAAGAATGTCGGAAAGACAGGGCATGCAGGTGTCCTTGATTTCCGGAGACAGGGACCTTTTACAGATTGCCACGGACAAAGTAAAAATCCGCATTCCAAAGACCAAGGGCGGCAAAACCGAAATCGAGGATTATTATGCAAAGGATGTGGAAGCGGCTTACGGTGTGACACCCACCCGGTTCATAGATCTGAAAGCCCTGATGGGCGATACGGCGGACAACATTCCCGGTGTGCCCAAGGTAGGCGAGAAAACAGCACAGGAGCTGATGAAGCAGTTCGGTTCTCTGGACAGCATCTATGAACATGTGGAAGAGGTTGGCAAGAAATCCGTAAGGGAGTCTTTGCAGGCAAATAAAGATCTGGCGGATTTAAGCAGGGAACTTGCCACCATAAAGACAGACTGCGACCTTGACTTTTCTTATGAGAACGCAAAGGCAGAGGGCTATTTTACCAAAGAAGCATATGCTCTTATGAAAAGGCTGGGCTTTAAGAATTTCCTCGGACGCTTCAACGAAGAGGAGTCCCAGGGAGAAAGCGGACTGACGGAAAAATTTAAGAAGGTAACGGAAAAAGCGGAGGCGGAAAAGGTATTTGCTGAGGCAATCACTGCCGGAAAAGCCGGATTTTTTCACTTAAGCACAGGCATTGCCCTGTGTTACAACACGGAAAACGTTTATTTTATCGATACGGACTGTATGCCGGAGGAAGAAACAGCGGAGAGAATGCTGGCTTTGTCGGAAAAGGCAGAGATTTCCGTGTGTGATATCAAGAAGCAGTATGACATTCTGGAGAAGGATGGCACGGAGTGTTATTTTGACATCCTGATTGCGGCATATCTTTTAAATCCGCTGAAAAACGATTACGACACGGAGAGCATTGCCGGAGAACATCTGGGGCTCATGATACCCGGAAGGACGGAAGTGTTCGGCAAAAAAACGGAGGAAGCCGTTTATACGGAAAATCCGGCGAAGGTGACGGAGTATGCCTGCTATGGTGCCTATGTGGCATTTACAGCAAAAGAAGTGCTTGCACAGAAGCTTTCCGAAACCGGAATGCTTTCTTTGTTCCGGGAAATAGAAATGCCCCTTTCCCTGGTTCTTTACGATATGGAAAAAGAAGGCATTTTAGTAAAACCGGAGGAATTAAAGGCATACGGCGAGAGACTGTCCGGCAGAATTACCGAGCTGGAAACGAAAATTTACGAAGAAGCGGGAAAAGAATTTAACTTAAATTCTCCCAAGCAATTAGGGGAGATTTTATTTGAAGAAATGCATCTGCCAGGCGGAAAGAAGACGAAAACCGGTTATTCCACAGCGGCGGATGTACTGGAAAAAATGGCGCCGGATTATCCGATTGTGGCGGACATTTTAGAGTACAGAGGGCTTGCAAAATTAAAATCCACCTATGCGGACGGACTGGCTTCCTGCATCAAAGAGGACGGCAGAATTCATACAAGCTTTAACCAGACCATTACGGCTACCGGACGCATCAGCTCCACGGAGCCAAATTTACAGAACATTCCCATGCGAATGGAACTGGGCAGACAGATACGCAAAGTATTTGTGCCGAAGGAAGGCTATGAATTTACGGATGCGGACTATTCCCAGATTGAACTCCGTGTACTGGCACATATGTCCCGGGACGAGAAGCTGATTGACGCTTACCGGAAAGAAGAGGACATCCACCGGATTACGGCGTCCCAGGTTTTCCATGTGCCGTTTGAGGAAGTAACGGATTTGCAGAGAAGAAACGCCAAGGCGGTAAACTTCGGTATTATTTACGGCATCAGCTCTTTTGGCTTAAGCCAGGACTTAAGCATCAGCAAAAAAGAGGCGGCTGCCTACATGGAGCAGTATTTTGAAACCTATCCGAAGATTAAGGATTTTATCGACGGACTGGTGGAGGAGGCCAAGAAAACCGGTTATGCCGTAACTCTGTTTGGACGGCGCAGACCCATTCCGGAGCTTTCTTCCAACAATTTTATGCAGAGAAGCTTCGGAGAGCGTATCGCCATGAATTCCCCCATTCAGGGAACGGCGGCGGATATTATTAAAATTGCCATGATTAACGTGTGGAAAAGTCTTAAAGAGGAGGGACTTTCCTCCAGACTTTTGCTGCAGGTACACGATGAACTTCTGATTGAAACGGCAAAAGACGAAGAAGAGCAGGTAAAACGTATTCTGGAAAAAGGCATGAAAGGGGCGGCAGATCTTGCCGTGGAGCTTGCCATAGATATGCATACCGGTGAAAACTGGTACGAAGCAAAATAAGGATACCGGTGAAAAACGGTATGAAGTGAAATAAAGATACAAGGGGGTAGATTTATGCGTCTGATTGGTATTACCGGCGGTATCGGTGCGGGAAAAACGGAAGTGCTATCTTTTATCAGACAGCATTATCTTTGCAAAATCTGTCTGGCTGACGAGGTGGCACACATTATTCAGTCGCCGGGTCAGGATTGTTATGTAAAAATGGTGGCGCTGCTTGGAAAAGGTGTGCTGGATGCGGACGGCAGGATTAACAAAAACCGTATGGCGGCACAGATTTTTCTGGACAAATCCCTGCTTAAAAAGGTGAACGATATTGTGCACCCGGCAGTGAGAACGTATCTGGAGCAGGAAGTAAAGAAGGCGGCCAAGGAGGGAAAAACAGAGCTTTTCTTTATCGAGGCGGCGCTTCTGATTGAGAACGGTTATAAGGACTTTGTGGATGAGATGTGGTATGTTTATGCATCCCCGGAAGTAAGAAGGCGGAGACTGAAGGTAAACAGAGGTTACAGTGATGAAAAGATCACGGGAATTATGGGCAACCAGCTTACGGAGGAGCAGTACCGTAAGAACAGTGATTTTGTGATTGACAACAGTGACAGCTTAGGCACAGCCTGTGAGCAGATAAAGAACAGACTGGAGGCATATACGTGGCAGGAGTAAGCAGAAAAAAAACGACGATGACGCAAAAAGAAAAAGCACAGATGGTGTTCGGTCTGGACATCGGTACCAGAAGCATTGTGGGGACCGTGGGATACCGGGACGGCGAGAGGTTTATCGTAAAGGCGGAATGCGCAAAGGAGCATGAAACCCGTGCTATGCTGGACGGACAAATCCATGATATTCGTAAGGTAGGCAGTACCATTAAAGAAGTAAAGGAAACGCTGGAGAAGGAACTGGGATTTCCGTTAAAGGATGTCTGCATTGCAGCCGCAGGCCGTGTGCTCCGTACCGTGACCATTCATGTGGAAACGGCATTTGAAGAGGACAGGACGGTGGAACGCGATGACATGTATGTGCTTTCCGCCAAGGGCGTGGAGCAGGCGTACGAGGAATTTTCCAAGGACAATCATACGGGACTGAAGTTTTTCTGCGTAGGATATTCCGTTATCCGCTACTACATGAACGGCTATCAGATTTTAAATCCGGAAGAGCACAAAGCCGGAAACATCGGCGCGGATATGATTGTGACCTTCCTGCCCGAGGACGTTGTGGATGGTCTGTATAAGGCGGTGGAACTGGCAGGCTTGACGGCAGTTAATCTGACACTGGAGCCTATTGCCGCCATTCAGGTGGCTATTCCCGAAAAATTTCGTATGCTTAATATTGCACTGGTGGATGTAGGCGCCGGTACCTCTGATATTTCAATAACCAAGGACGGAGCTATTACGGCGTACGGTATGATACCCATTGCCGGAGACAGCCTGACGGAAGCCATTGCCAGGCACTGTCTGGTGGATTTTAATGCGGCAGAGGAAATCAAGCGCCAGATTGAAGACAAAGAAGAAATCAGCTTTACGGATATCATGGGACTCCCCCAGACCATTTCCTCAAAGGAACTTTTAGAGGTGATGGAGCCACAGATTGAGGCTATGACAAAGCCGGTTGCGGAATGCATTATGGAACTGAACGGTGATAAGCCGGTCAGCGCTGTGTTTGTGGTAGGCGGAGGCGGTAAAATTCCCGGTTATACGAAGAAGCTTTCGGAAGAACTGGGCATTGTAAAGGAAAGAGTGGCTGTCCGCGGCGGCGATGTCATGGGCTTTGTGGATTTCCCGGAGTATGTGCAGAAGGACTCCTTACTGGTAACACCGGTGGGTATCTGCTTAAGCTACTACGAGCAGCATAATAATATCATTTATGTGACCTTTAATGAGGAAAACATCAAGATTTACGACAATGGCAAGCTTTCGGTTGTGGATGCCGCCATGCAGGCGGATTTCCCCAATGAGGGTCTGTTCCCCAGACGGGGCGCTGAACTGGATTTTACGGTGGACGGGAAAAAACGCATCAGGAGAGGACAGCCGGGAGAGTCTGCCATTATCATGGTAAACGGCATGCCGGCGGATATTCACACGCCCATCAAGGCAAATGATGTGATTGTCATTATGCCTTCCACGGCGGGGGAAGCGGCAAAGCTGAAAATCGGCGCGCTGCCGGAGTACCGCCAGTCCCTTACCATCAGGGTAAACGACAAGGAAGTGACGCTTCCGAAGTTTGCCATGGTAAACGGTGAAATGCAGTCCGAATTTTACGACATAAAGAACGGCGATAAAATTGAGATGCAGGCTTATTACACCGTGGAACAGGTAAAGGAACTGCTTGATTTGTCGCTGGACGGCAAACGGGTTCTCTTAAACAACGCACCGGCTTCTCTTTCGGACAAGGTGTATGAGAACTTCTCCTTACAGATAGCGGATGCGGGCGATGTGCCCGAAACCTGGGAGGCGCTGCCGGATGAAACTGCAGAGTCAACAGGCGAGTCCGAAACAGGGGAGGACGCAATATCTGAAAAAAATGTGACAGAACAGAGCGAACAGTCTGCCGAAACGCAGGCGGGCGGCGGAAACACCGCACCGGCAGCGGCACAGGCAGATACAGTGGAGCAATCCAAAGCCGACGGTACAGCGGACCTGGCAGAGAAAACTCCTGCTGACGGCGCTGCGGATGAAGCTGCGGAGCAGCCGGAGGAAGAACCTGTTCCCAAGCCGGTTATCCATGATGTACATGTAGTGGTAAACGGCAGTCCCATTACCCTGCACGGCAAGGCAAGCTATGTCTACGTGGATGTGTTCGACTACATAGATTTTGATTTGAAGCATCCCAGGGGATCCGGCATTGAAACTCTGCTGAACGGACAGTCCGCAGAGTATCTGAAAGAAATATTTGACGGCGATGTGATTGACATCCGATGGAGGGACTAAAGAAATGAGATTTTGCAGTACAGCCAGCGGAAGCAGCGGAAACTGTATTTACGTTGGCTCCGATACCACGCACCTTTTAATTGACGCAGGCATCAGCGCCCGGAAAATCGAAACGGGACTGGCACAACTGGAACTTACAGGGAGGGATATAGACGGTATTCTGATTACCCATGAGCACTCCGACCATATAGCGGGACTGGCGGTGCTGTGCAAAAAATACAGCATTCCTCTTTTTGCTACAAGAGGAACCATTAAAGCTATTGTAAACGGCAGGCAGAAAAATATTCCCGACCCGTCCCTTTTTCAGGAAATAGAAGCGGACAGCCAGATGATTATTAAGGATCTGAAGGTATGGCCCATGAAAATTTCCCATGATGCGGCGGAACCGGTGGGGTATCGTGTGGGTTACGGAGACAAAAAGGTAGCCGTGTGTACGGACCTTGGAACGTTTGACGATTATACAGTGGCATGT
>SAMEA104315423__coassemble_1989_pt1 | contig 21342 bp, 22 predicted proteins | sample SAMEA104315423__metabat2_high_PE_006 | metagenome-assembled genome bin SAMEA104315423 (sample SAMEA104315423) | gut metagenome | biome: Monkey gut; feature: monkey-associated habitat; material: faeces | place: China | collected 2013 | reverse complement strand
ACCCTGACATTCAAGTTTGCCTCCGGCGGCGACTGGTGGTTCCACGCCAAAGGCTGTCCCGGTTCCCATGTCATTGTAAAAAACAAGGGCAGGGGCGAGCTGCCGGATACCACCTATGAAGATGCGGCAAGACTGGCGGCCCATTATTCCTCCGCAGGCAGCCAGAACAAGGCGGAAGTGGACTACGTGGAGAAAAAACAGGTGAAGAAGACGAACGGCGGCAAGCCGGGTTTTGTGGTATACTATACTAATTACTCCATGATGGCGGACACGGATATTTCGGACATAGAAAAAGCCGACGCGTAATAAAAGGGGGCTCCGGCACCCCAAAGAAACAAAATAGGAACAGGAAAAGGAAAAGAAAAGAACATGAATACGGATTATACTTTCAGGCGCCTGTCGTCCGACGAGGTGCTGGATATTTACGAAAACAGCTGCCCCTTACATTTCCCGGCACCGGAAATCAAGCCGGTGTTTATGATAAAGAGCATGGTGGAGCGGGGCGGTTACATCGGTATCGGTGTTTACGACGGAGACAGGCTGGCAGGGTATGCTCTCTGCGTGCAGGCACCGGAGAAAAACACCATACTGCTTGACTATCTGGCGGTGTTTGAAGAATACCGCAACAAGGGCGTGGGAGCGCTTATGTTAAAGGAAATGCAGCGGATTTACACGGACATGCACGGTGTTATTATCGAAACGGAACGTCCGGATAAGGCGGAGGATGAAGAAGACCGCACCCTGAGAATCCGCCGGAACGGTTTTTACAAACGGAGCGGCTGCCGTCAGACAGAGCTTCTGACCCAGGTGGCGGGTGTGGATTTCGGGATTTTTTACCTGCCGACGGGCAGACAGATGCCGGACGAAGAAGTGGCGGTGGATTTACAGAATATCTATGATTTTATGCTGGGAGAAAAGTACGGAAGGATGTTTGCCTTTACTTGACGAAAGCCCGCATTTCCACTATAATAAGTGCAGTATGCAACCATATGGGGTAGTAGCGTTGTATAGGAGGAAGGTATGCAAATGATTAACAGTATGACGGGCTTCGGCAGATGCGAACTGGTGGAAGGTACCCGTAAGTTTACAGTAGAAGTAAAATCAGTCAACCACAGATATCTGGATGTCAACATCAAGATGCCCAAGAAATTAAATTTCTTTGAGTCATCCATCCGGAATGAACTGAAGAATTTTATGCAGCGCGGCAAGGTGGATATTTACATTGCATACGAAGACTGTGCAGAGACCACCGGTTGTGTAAAGTACAACAAAAAGATTGCGGAAGAGTACGTCAATTATTTAGGACAGATGGCAGAGGACTTCGGTTTGGAGAACGATATCCGTACCTCCACCCTTTCCCGGTATCCCGATGTGTTTACCTTAGAGGATGTGGAGGAGGACGAGGATGAAATCTGGAAAGAGCTGGACAAAGCCTTAAAGAGCGCCCTGCAGGCCCTGGTGGAGACCCGTATTAAGGAAGGCGAGAATTTACGCAACGACTTAATCGGCAAGCTGGACGGCATGCTTAAGCATGTGGACTACATTACCGAACGCTCTCCGGAAATCATTGCGGAGTATAAAAAGAAGCTCACCGATAAGGTAAAGGATTTATTACAGGATGCCCAGGTGGATGAAAACCGTCTTTTAATGGAAGTTACCATTTTCGCAGACAAGGTTTGTGTGGATGAAGAGCTGGTGCGCTTAAGAAGCCACATCACTTCCACAAAGCAGGCGCTTTTGGAAGGCGGAAGCATCGGCAGAAAGTTAGACTTTATCGCACAGGAAATGAACAGAGAGGCCAATACCATCTTAAGCAAGACCACTGACCTCGGCATCTCCAACAGAGCCATTGAGTTAAAGACGGAAATCGAGAAGGTCCGCGAGCAGATTCAGAATATTGAATAAATAAAAAGGAAACAGGCATGGACAAACTGATTCACATCGGCTTTGGCAATATGGTCAATACCGGCAAGATTATTGCCATTGTGAGCCCGGATTCCGCACCCATAAAAAGACTGGTGCAGAACGCCAGGGAGGCCGGCAACACCATAGATGCCACCCAGGGACGCAAGACCAAGGCAGTACTTATTATGGAAAATAACCAGATTGTGTTGTCCGCCCTTTTGCCCGAGACTATAGCAGGCAGAAGCAGACAGGCAGATACAAACGTCTTAGGAGAAGAAGATGAGTAAGGGCATATTGATTGTATTATCCGGATTTTCCGGAGCAGGAAAAGGCACTCTCGTAAAGGAGCTCATGAAGACATACGATAATTATGCGTTGTCCATTTCCATGACCACGAGAAAACCACGCGAGGGAGAAGTACACGGAAGAGAGTATTTCTTCACGGAAAGAGAAAGCTTTGAAGAAAAGATTGCACAAAACGGTCTGATAGAGTATGCTGAGTATTGCGGCAATTATTACGGCACCCCCAGGGACTATGTGGAGGAGATGCTTGCGGCAGGCAGGGACGTCTTACTGGAAATCGAAATCCAGGGCATGCATAAGGTGAAAAAGATGTTCCCGGATATGCTGACACTCTTTGTGACACCGCCCAGCATTGCCGAGCTGGAGAAGCGTTTAAGAGGCAGAGGCACCGAGACGGAGGAAGTCATAAGAAAGCGCCTTGCCCGTGCAGCAGAAGAAGCAAAGGGCATGGAGGACTATGAGTATCTGGTAGTCAACGATGATTTACAGGAATGTGTGGAAGAAATTCACAGTATTGTGAAGGCAGCCAAAAGAGCCAGCCGTCGCAATACGGAGTTTATCAATAATATCAGAGGAGAACTGAATGTTCTCACGGAAGGAGAATGATTATGTTACATCCATCTTATACCGATTTAATGAAAGTGGTAAACAAGGACGTGGAGCCGGGTGAAGAACCGGTAGTAAGCAGCAGATACTCCATCGTTATGGCTACCTCAAAGAGAGCAAGACAGATTATCGCCGGAGACGAGCCTTTGGTAGACGGTACCGGGAAGAAACCTCTTTCCATTGCTGTAGAAGAGCTGAACGAAGGTAAGATTAAAATCTTAAACGACGAAGAAGAACAGGCATAAGGAAAGCAGAAAGAGGCTGTCACACGAAAATAGAAAAGTTTAAGTGTGGCAGTTCTTTTATATTGTAAAAATTTTATGCCATAAATTTATGCAATAAAACGGAAAAGGTAACGAGTATGAAGATAATGTTTGTATCCTTAGGGTGCGATAAGAACCTGGTGGACACGGAGATGATGTTGGGACAGCTTTCGGAAAAAGGCTATACCTTCACGGACGATGAAACGGAAGCCGATGTGGTGGTGGTCAACACCTGCTGCTTTATCGGGGATGCCAAGGAAGAAAGCATCAACACCCTTTTGGAAATGGAAAAGCTGAAGGAAGAGGGTGTGATTAAAGTTCTCATTGCTTCCGGCTGTCTGGCGCAGCGCTACAAAGAAGAAATCCAGAAGGAAATACCGGGTGTGGATGCCATCATCGGCACCATGGCGATTGACAAAATTACAGAAAGCGTGGACAAAGCCCTGGCAGGCAGGTCCGAAAATTATTTTAAGGATATCAGCGCCACGCCGGTTTACGGAAAAAAGCGTATCGTAACCACCGGCGGACACTATGCCTACATGAAAATTGCGGAGGGCTGCGACAAGCACTGCACCTACTGCATTATTCCCAAGGTGCGCGGCGGATACCGCTCCATTCCCATGGAAAGCCTCTTAAAGGAAGCGGCGGAGCTGGCGGAAAACGGTGTCCGGGAACTGATACTGGTTGCCCAGGAAACCACCCTGTACGGCAAGGATTTATACGGCAAAAAAAGCCTGCCCCTCTTGCTTCACAAATTGGCGGAAATTCCCAGCATCTACTGGATACGTATTCTGTACTGCTATCCAGAAGAGATTACGGAGGAACTGATTGCCGCCATCAAAGCGGAGGACAAGGTATGTAAATACCTGGATATTCCCATCCAGCATGCTTCGGACAACGTGCTGGGACGCATGGGCAGAAAGACCAGCCGGGCGGACTTAGAGCGCATTATCGGAAAGCTCAGGGCAGAAATTCCCGAAATCTGCTTACGCACCACGCTGATTACCGGATTCCCCGGGGAAACGGAAGAGGATCACGAAGAAAACCTGGCATTTGTGGAAGAAATCGGCTTTGACAGACTGGGCGTGTTCCCTTATTCCCAGGAAGAGGATACCCCGGCGGCGGAAATGGAAGACCAGATCGCCGAAGAAATCAAAGAAGAACGCCGAGACGACATCATGGAGCTGCAGCAGGAAATAGCATTTGAGAAAGCGGAAGGCCTTGTGGGCAGCGTTCTTACCGTCATGATAGAAGGGAAAGTGGCGGACGAGGATGCTTACGTGGGACGGACCTATAGGGATGCCCCCGGTGTGGACGGCTATATTTTTGTAAATACGACGGCACAGCTTATGACCGGTGACTTTGTTAAAGTGCTGGTGACCGGAAGCAACGAATACGATTTGATAGGAGAGATATACCATGAATTTACCGAATAAACTTACTGTATTCCGAATGATTTTAATTGTACCCTTTGTCCTTCTTTTGCTGGGAGGCTTTCATGAATGGGCATGGTTCACAGCCATTTTCGGCGGCATTATGGAATACGTGGACTACATAGCGCTGGCTATTTTTATCATTGCCAGCCTGACGGATATGCTGGACGGCAAAATTGCCCGTAAATACAACCTCATTACCAATTTCGGCAAGTTCATGGACCCGCTTGCGGATAAGCTTTTAGTCTGCTCCGCCATGATCTGTCTGGTGGAAATGGGCAGAATTCCGGCATGGATTGTCATTATCATCATCAGCCGCGAATTCATCATCAGCGGTTTCCGCCTGGTGGCATCCGACAAGGGTGTGGTTATTGCCGCCAATTACTGGGGTAAATTCAAGACCACCTTCCAGATGATTATGGTCTGTTTAATGATTGCCAATATTGAAAAAATCAGCCTGCTCACCAACATTGTGATGTGGGTGGCGCTGGCGCTTACCGTCATTTCCCTGATTGATTACATCTGGGTCAACAGAGGTGTGATGGCAGATACAAAGTAAAAGAAGGAAAACAGCATGACAGCGGAAATTATCTGTGTGGGCACAGAGCTTTTATTAGGAAATATTGTAAACACCAATGCAGCCTTTTTATCGGAAAAGCTGGCGTACCTTGGCATCAACTGCTATTTTCAGACGGTGGTGGGAGATAACAGGGACAGGCTTCTTTCCGTGATAAATACGGCTCTTTCCCGGGCGACATCCTTATTTTTTCAGGTGGTCTCGGACCCACGGAGGATGACCTGACCAAAGAAACCGTGGCAGAAGCGCTTGGGAAAAAGCTTATCCGGGATAAATGGGCGGAACAGGAAATTGCGGATTATTTTGCCCTCAGGGGACGCATTCCCACGGACAACAACTGGAAGCAGGCGGATGTCATAGAGGGCTGTGACATTCTTTACAACAAAAACGGCACGGCGCCCGGTATCTTTGTTTCCGAAGGAGAAAAGACGGTTATTTTACTGCCCGGACCGCCTCTGGAATTAAAGAGCATGTTTACGGACAGCGTGATGCCGAAACTGCAGCAAAAATGCGGACAGGTTTTCTATTCGCAAACCGTAAAGATTGTGGGCCCCGGAGAAAGCAGTGTGGAAACACAGATTCTCGACATGCTGAACACTCAGGAAAATCCCACCATAGCGCCTTATGCCAAGACCGGAGAGGTACACTTACGTGTCACGGCAAGAGCGAAGGATGAAAAAGAAGCCAGGGAAAAAACAGCCCCCGTGGTGGAAGAGCTTTACCGTCGTTTCGGGAAAGCCGTTTACACGACGGATGCGGACGAAACACTGGAAATGGCGCTGACAAAGCTTCTTATTAAAAAGAAATACACCATGACCACAGCGGAATCCTGCACGGGCGGCATGATAGCGGCAAGAATGGTCAATGCGCCGGGCGTATCGGCAGTGCTCAAATCCGGCTTTATCACCTATGCCAACGAGGCAAAGGAAGAGCTGCTGGGCGTGTCCCATGACACGTTGGAGAAGTTTGGCGCAGTCAGCAGGGAAACCGCCGAAGAAATGGCAGAGGGCGCAGTAAAGGCAGCCCATACGGATGCGGCGGTAGCCGTCACCGGCATTGCGGGACCTGACGGAGGCACAAAGGAAAAGCCGGTAGGACTCGTCTATATCGGTGTAAATGTACGGGGAAATGTGGAAGTACGGGAATATCATTTCAGCGGCAGCCGGCAGAAAATCAGAGAGAGCGTAACGGCGGCAGCTCTGACCTTTTTAAGGGAAAAGCTGCTTGCTTCTGAGGAAAGGGGTTAATCATGGAACAGGAAGAAAACCGGATGAAATATTGTGAAAGGTGCGGAGCACTCTTAAATGAGAACGGTATCTGCCCTGCCTGCGGGTTTTGGCAGCAGCCGATGAAACAGAAAAAAGACAGAACCGCCCTGCTTGTGGTGATAACCATAGTGGTCATTCTTCTCCTCTGCGTAGTGCTGTTCTTTACCTGCATCCATCTGTTTAACAGACTGTGGGGAGAAGGAAAACAAGAACCGGTACTGATGGAAGAAAGAAAAGTGACGGAAGAGCTTTTGGATGATGCAGACGGGGAAAAGCTGCCGGAGGAAAGTACCCTGCCGGAAGAAAGCCGTGTGCCGCAGGACGATTTTCAGACGCCTTCCGGAGAAGGTGACGGGGAGTGGGAAACGGAGGATTCCTATATCGGATACGGTCTGCAGGAAGGAACCTATGACAGCACCGGTGAAAACCGGAAGGAAGAGGGCCAGAGGGAGGATGTTCCCTATTATTCCGGACCGTACAACGATTTGAAGGACAACCTTTCCTATCAGATTTCATTTCTGACGACCTACTGCAATACGGAAGATGGGCACGTATTTATCCAGGTAGAATATCCGCAGATTACCTCCGGCAGAGAAGATGAAGAGTATCTGAACGGTGAACTTTACTACGAGTATGAATACTTCCGGGATTTTTATATGGATTATGTGGCGGACACCATGTCGGAGGACGGAATCTTTTATTTTTCTTCGGATGCCTATGTCACCTACATGGACGAAGAGATTTTAAGCGTGGTGTATTCCGAAAAAATCCGCTATCAGGACGGCTCCGACTACTTAAGCGACATCAATTTTTACTGTGTAAACATTGACCTTGCCACCGGCAATATCCTGACCAATACGGATATCTTAAATCTGAATGATGATTTTGCCGTGGACTTCAGGGAGAGGGAGATAAGTGAAAACGGAGACGGCGCTCTGACGGACTACACCGACCAGGAAATCCTTGCCATGCTGAAGGATGAAGACACACTGGTGCTTTTCTATACCCCCATGGGACTGGAAGTGGGACTGAACCTGGACGGGGAGATTGTCTACGTGACCTATGAAGATTACATGGATTACCGGAATATATTTTAATTCCCGGGTTTCGCTTCCGGGACGAAAAAAGAAAACAGAAACAACAGAAGAAAATGTACCATATCGGCTTGCTTCCGGGCAGAAGATGTGGTACATTTTTTACAGAAAACATTTCTGACACGTTCTTATAGCTTATCCGGCATTTCGCCACCTGTTTCGTGTTGAAAAATGTAAAAGAAAAAACGGAGGGAGGAAGATGCCGTTGAGGGTGATTTATGGGACACTTACTGTGCTATGATGGCAGTGAGCTTTGAAAAACGGATAAAATTCGAAAAAAAAGAAGAAAGGAATTGACAAAATCGAACAGATGTTTTATTCTGATTACATCAGAACATTTGTTCTTCATGAAGGAGACAGACTATGGAAAGAGATGAAAAATTAAAAGCTTTGGATGCTGCCCTTGTGCAGATTGAAAAACAGTACGGAAAGGGAGCTGTGATGAAGCTCGGCGACCCCTCCGCACAGATGAATGTGGAGACCATTCCCACAGGCTCCTTAAGCCTTGACATTGCACTGGGACTGGGCGGTATTCCCAAAGGACGTATTATAGAGATTTACGGACCGGAGTCCAGTGGTAAGACCACCGTTACCCTGCATATGATTGCCGAAGTCCAGAAAAGGGGCGGCATCGCCGGATTTATCGATGCGGAGCATGCCCTTGACCCGGTGTATGCGAAAAATATCGGCGTTGACATTGACAATTTATACATTTCCCAGCCGGACAACGGCGAGCAGGCGCTGGAGATTACCGAGACCATGGTGCGTTCCGGCGCAATCGATATTGTGGTAGTGGACTCTGTTGCGGCACTGGTTCCCAAAGCGGAAATCGACGGCGACATGGGCGACAGCCATGTAGGCCTTCAGGCAAGACTGATGTCCCAGGCACTCCGTAAGCTGACTGCCGTCATCAGCAAATCCAACTGTACGGTGGTATTTATCAACCAGTTGCGTGAAAAAGTCGGTGTTATGTTCGGCAATCCGGAGACGACCACCGGCGGACGTGCGCTGAAGTTCTATTCCTCCGTACGTCTGGACGTGCGCCGTATCGAAGCCCTGAAGCAGGGCGGAGAAGTCATCGGCAACCGTACCAGGGTAAAAGTCGTAAAGAACAAGATTGCACCGCCGTTTAAGGAAGCGGAGTTTGACATCATGTTCGGCAAGGGTATCTCCAAAGAGGGAGACATTGTGGACCTGGCATCCAACGTGGGCATTATCAACAAGTCCGGCGCCTGGTTTGCCTACGAAGGCAATAAAATCGGCCAGGGTCGTGAGAATGCCAAGCAGTATCTGCGCGACAACCCGGCAGTCTGCGATGAAATTGAAAACAAAGTCAGGGAGCATTTCGGACTGCATGCAGAGGCAGGCACGGCAAATCCTGACGAAAAAGCGGAAAGCAAGAAAGAAAAATGACAGTGAACCGGATAGAAGAGGTGTCCTCTTCTAAAGTAAAAGTATATATAGACGAAGAGTTCGCCTTTGCCCTGTACAAAGGCGAACTGCGTAAATACGGCATCAAAGAGGAAAAAGAACTTACGGAGGCAGCCTACCGGGAGATTACCGGGGAGGTACTGCCGAAGCGGGCAAAGCTGCGCTGCATGAATTTGCTGCAGAAAAAAGATTACACCCGTAAACAGCTTGCGGATAAGCTGAAAAAGAGCTTTTATCCGGAAGAGCTGATAGAGGAGGCACTTTCCTATGTGGAGTCCTTTCACTATGTGGATGATGTGCGGTATGTGAGGGACTACCTTGTGTATCACGGCGGCTCCAAAAGCAAAAAAAGCATCGCCCATACCATGCTGCAGAGGGGGATAAGCCCGGATGATTTTGAAAAGGCTTACGACCTATGGACGGAAGAGGGCAACACCCAGGATGAGGATGCCCAGATAGAAGCCCTGCTTCAGAAAAAGCATTTCTGTAAAGAAGAAGCGGATAGGAAAGAATTACAGAGAATGTACGGTTTTCTTGCCAGAAAAGGGTTTGAAAGCGAAAAAATTTACAGAGCATTGTTTCGCTGAACGCTATAATTTATTCAATTTGTACGAAAAATTATACAACTGCACTTGACACAGATACTTTTTTACTTTACAATTTAACTGTTGTAAAATGCTTTTTAAAAGATATGTATGGCAGATATTTTTAAGTTATCCGCCATACATAAAAACTTAATAAGGAGGTGCTCCTGTACATGACATGGTTGTATGTTTTGGGAGCGGTAGCGGTTTCGCTTCTTATCTCCATTCCGGTTACTGCAAAGGTTGCTGTAGACAGACGTAAAAAGTATGTGGAAGCAAAGTTAGGTGATGCAGATGCCAAGGCAAGGGAGATTATCGATGAAGCTCTGAAAACTGCGGAAACCAAGAAACGTGAGTCGTTGCTTGAGATTAAGGAAGAGTCCATTCGCACCAAGAATGAACTGGACAAGGAAATCAAGGAACGCAGAGCGGAAGCGCAGCGTTATGAGAGAAGGGTTCAGCAGAAGGAAGAAAACATCGACAAGAAAGCAGATGCTATCGAGCGCAAGGAAAGTAGTTTGGCACAGCGCGAAGAGTCCTTGAACAGGATGAAAGAGGAAGTGTCCAAATTAAACGAACAACGCGTACAGGAACTTGAAAGAATTTCCGGTTTAACCTCTGAACAAGCAAAAGAGTATTTATTGAAAATTGTTGAAGATGAAGTGAAACATGAAACGGCCGTGATGATCAAGGATATGGAGAGTCGGGCCAAAGAAGAAGCAGACAAGAAAGCAAAGGAATATGTAGTAAACGCCATTCAGAGATGTGCAGCAGACCATGTTTCTGAAACTACAATTTCCGTAGTACAGCTTCCCAATGATGAGATGAAGGGACGTATTATCGGTAGAGAGGGACGCAACATTCGTACCCTTGAAACGATGACAGGAGTAGATTTAATCATAGATGATACCCCTGAGGCAGTTATTCTGTCAAGTTTTGATCCGATTCGTCGTGAGGTTGCCAGAATTGCCCTTGAGAAATTAATCGTTGATGGACGTATCCATCCTGCCAGAATTGAAGAAACGGTAGAAAAGGCGCAGAAAGAAGTAGAGCTTATGATTAAGGAAGAAGGCGAAGCCGCTACACTGGAAGTCGGCGTACACGGCATCCATCCCGAACTCGTAAGACTGCTTGGCAAGATGAAGTTCAGAACCAGCTACGGTCAGAATGCCTTAAAGCATTCCATCGAAGTAGCACAGCTTTCCGGTTTACTGGCAGCTGAAATGGGACTGGATGTACGTCTTGCAAAACGTGCCGGCCTGCTGCATGATATCGGTAAAGCAGTGGACCATGAAATGGAAGGTTCCCATATTCAGCTTGGCGCTGAGTTATGTAGAAAGTACAAAGAGAATTCTGTTGTTATCAACGCAGTGGAATCTCACCACGGAGACGTGGAACCCACATCCCTGATTGCATGTATTGTACAAGCTGCTGATACAATATCCGCTGCAAGACCGGGCGCTAGAAGGGAAACATTAGAAACCTACACTAGCAGATTAAGACAATTAGAAGAAATCACAAACAATTTCAAAGGTGTTGACAAATCTTTTGCTATTCAGGCTGGTAGGGAAGTTCGTGTTATGGTAGTTCCTGAGCAGATTTCAGATGCTGACATGGTATTGCTGGCAAGGGACATTTCAAAGCAGATTGAAGCTGAAATGGAATATCCCGGACAGATCAAAGTCAATGTAATCCGTGAAAGCCGCGTAATTGATTACGCAAAATAATGAATAATTGAATAGTTGAAAAGTGCAGGTGAGTAGCCTGCACTTTTTTTACGCAGAAATGCATTTTATCCTTGTCAATACGGGTGGAGTATTGTAAAATAGACAAAGCGTATTGTATTGTATACAATTATCCAGACATATTTTGCACAAATGGGAAATTTTGACAGGAGGAATGAGAAACATGAAATCCTATAAGGAAATGAGTAAGGAAGAACTGGCGGCATTAAAAACAGAACTGGAAAAGGCATATGAGGATGCAAAGGGCAAGGGCCTGAAACTGGATATGTCCAGAGGAAAACCCTCCGTAGCACAGCTTGATATGACAATGCCGATTATGGATGTATTGAACGCAGAAAGCGATTTAAGGACCGAAGCAGGCGTAGATTGCAGAAACTACGGTGTAATGGACGGTATTCCCGAAGCCAAGACTCTCATGGGCGCCATGATGGGTGTGGCTCCCGAAAAAGTAATCGTATGCGGTAATGCAAGCCTTACCATTATGTATAACACCGTTTCCCGTTCCGTAACCCACGGCGTATGCGGAAGTACTCCCTGGTGCAAGCTTGATAAAGTAAAATTCTTATGTCCGGTACCCGGCTACGACAGACATTTTGCCGTTACCGAGCATTTCGGCATTGAAATGATTAACATTCCCATGACACCGACAGGTCCGGATATGGACTTAGTAGAAAAATATGTAAACGAAGATCCCGCCGTAAAGGGTATCTGGTGTGTACCGAAGTATTCCAATCCGCAGGGCATTACTTATTCCGATGAAACCGTAAAGCGTTTTGCAGCCTTAAAGCCCGCAGCGGAAGATTTCCGTATTTTCTGGGACAATGCTTACGGTATCCATGATTTGTATGAGGATGACAAGGACGAACTGCTGGATATCATGACAGAATGTGAAAAAGCGGGCAATCCGGACATGGTATATATATTTGCTTCCACCTCCAAGGTAAGCTTTTCCGGTTCCGGTATCGCAGCTATCGCAGCTTCCGAAAAGAACCTGGCAGATATCAGAAAGACCATGACCATCCAGACCATCGGTTACGACAAGATTAACCAGTTAAGACATGTCAGATACTTTAAGGACATCAACGGCCTGCGTGCCCAGATGAAGAAGGAAGCCGGCATTCTCCGTCCTCAGTTTGAAGCCGTTATTTCTACACTGGAAGCGGAATTAAGCGGTCTCGGCATCGGCGAATGGATTAAGCCGAAGGGCGGTTACTTTATTTCCTTCAACACCATGGAAGGCTGTGCCAAGGCAGTTGTTGCAAAATGTAAAGAGGCAGGAGTGGTACTCACCGGCGCCGGTGCAACCTACCCGTACGGAAAGGACCCCAAGGACAGCAATATCCGTATTGCCCCTTCCTTCCCCACCCCCGAAGAAATGCAGCAGGCAACCGAACTTTTTGTGCTCTGCGTGAAATTAGTCAGCGTAAACAAGCTGCTGGAAGCATAATGAGAATTAAGGGATGAAGTTATGGCAGAGGAATTTAAAAGATTAAGCAGGGACTTAGTATATAAGGGCAGCATCATCGATTATTATAAGGATACTGTGCAGGTTCCCAACGGCAATGTGGTAAAATGGGATTTTATCGGACATAAGGGTGCGGCGGCAATCGTTCCCGTGAGAGAGGATGGTAAAATTTTAATGGTGCGCCAGTACCGCAACGCACTTGACCGTTACACACTGGAAATTCCGGCTGGAGGCTTAAACGGAGCGGACGAACCGACGAAAACGGCTGCGGCAAGGGAACTGGAAGAGGAAACCGGCTATCGCAGTGAAGATGTGGATTTCCTGATTTCCATCCGCACCACAGTTGCTTTCTGTAATGAGAAAATAGATATTTATGTGGCACACAACCTGATAAAGTCCCACCAGCACCTGGATGAGGACGAATTTATCAATGTGGAGGCGTACACGGTGGACGAACTGATGGATATGATTTACGATACCACCATTCAGGACTCCAAGACCATCTGCGCCATTATGACCTACGCGCACAAATATCTGCAGAAATAACATTCCGGCTGGGCAGAAATGTCGTGTCGGTTACAAGGACAGATAACGGAACAAAATAAAACCGGCATGAGCCGGACGGCTTTTTCATAGAATAGTAGAAAACGAGATTCTATTGTTTATGAAAAAGCCTTTTTTATTGGAAAAATACAGGCTGCGACTTATTCTGTGTCTGCTTGTGACAAGCTTTGTTGCCGGCATTCTGATAGGAAACGTCCTGAAAGATACATTGGTGAAATCAGGCGGAATCCTGAATCCGGAGCTGTTATATGAACTGAAATATGCTGCCATAGACAAAAAGGCATTCTTTTTCTATGTCCTGCGGGAGCGGCTGCTTATTTTCCTGATACTGATTGTGCTGTCCACCACCTGGCTCGGCATGGTGGCTACCTACACCTGCTGCGTGTGGATGGGCATTTCCTTCGGCATGCTGTGCGCTGCCTCCGTCCTGCAGTACGGTCTCAAAGGAATTTTCCTGATTATGGCAGGGGTTTTTCCGCAGGGACTTATCTATCTGCCGGTGTCCATCCTGTTTCTGGAATGGAGCAGGGAACTGTGCAGGACATTATATTATACGGAAGAATACCCCGGTGACAGAAACCGGGAAATCCGGAAAAAAGCGGTGCAGTACCTGGCGGGGCTTGCCGCTCTTACGACAGGGTGTCTGATAGAAGGCTACATAAGCCCCGGTATTGTGGGAGGATTGCTGAGGGTATTTTAGAATCCGGCACAGCTTACTCCTTGCCTGAGGGTGCCCGGCAATTTTAAGCCTGGCCTGGAAGCATCCGGAGGTTTTACTCCCGGCTCAGCATCAGCGCCTGCGCCAGCTTCGCAGCGGCGGTCAGGTCGGAAAGCCTGCTGTATTCCCCGTAGCCGTGGCAGTTGTTCATACCGGAGGCAACAACCAGACCGTTCAGTCCGTGGGGATAGAAGTGGTTGTTGTCACTGCCGCCGTAGGTAATGTACAGCTCGTCTTTAAGCTCCACAGAAGTACAAGCCTTCTTAAAACGGTTGGCTACCGGACTTTCCGGGTCCACACGGTAGGCAAGACAGAGCGGATTGGTGGAAAAGTTTACGGCAGTACCGGTATCGGAAGCAATTTTTTCCACAATGCCGCGAATAGCGTCAAGCTGTGCAAATACCACATCGTTGTCAAAGCCGCGGACCTCTCCTGTGAGTTCACAGAAAGCGGGCACAACATTATCGGCTTCGCCGCCTTTAATGGTACCGATATTGACGGTAGTTTCGCCCACATGCTCGCAGGGGATGGCGGTTACCGCAAGAGCGGCGGCCTTGATGGCATGAATGCCTTCTTCCGGGGAAAAAGCGGCATGTGTTGCTTTACCGGTGAAACCGGCCGTAAAGGAAACAATGGCAGGCGCCTGATAGGCAGCCCCGCCGATATCGCCGGTCAAATCAAAAACATAGGCTTCTTTGGATTTTAGGCGGGAAAAATCAAACTGCCGGATACCGGCACAGTAGGTTTCCTCCGCCACATCAAACAACAGCTCCAGCGGGCGGTGTGGTGTGCCGTCTTCTTTTAAGGAAGTCAGTGCTTCGAGAATGGCGCAGACGCCGGAAAGGTCATCAGCGCCGAGCACGGTGCTGCCGCCTGCTGTAATGGTGCCGTCTTCGTGTAAAACGGCTTTTTTATCAACAGCGGGACTGACGGAGTCCATATGGGCAGAAAAAAGAAGGGGAGGAAGGGAATTGTCGCCTTCCACATACGCATAAAGATTGCCGGTGGTGCCGCCGATTTTGCTTCCGGTATCGTCCTCTTCGTAAGGAATTTGTAAATTTTCTAAAAAAATTTTTATTCTTTCGCACATTTTTTCTTCTCTGAGAGAAGGATTGTCAATGGAAACCAGTTCTGAAAAAAGTTCCCATACCCGCTTTTCCTGAATCATAAAAAATCTCCTTTTATATTGGCATGAGGTTAAAAAACCTTGATTTTCCTACAAAGTTAATAGGTTAAGTGTATTATAAAGAACCAAAATTCCGCCGTCAAGGCAATTTGCAACAATCGGTTATAGTGTTTTTAACAAGGGAGCTATAGGCTCAAACTATTACACGCCATATTTAGCGGATATTAGCGCAAAGAAAAAGGGTGTGATAGGATAAGGCATCGAAAGGAGAGAACGCAGGTGATTACATTACAGAATATCAGCAAAACTTTTATAGACGGAGGAAAGGAAGTTCAGGCAGTAAAGGATGTAAACCTTACCATCCATGACGGCGACATTTTCGGAATTATAGGATTTTCCGGTGCCGGCAAATCGACTCTGGTAAGATGCATCAATCTGCTGGAAAGACCTACCTCGGGAACGGTTACCGTGGATGATAAAGAAATAACCGCTTTGTCTGCAAAGGAATTACGAAAGGCAAGAAAGAAAATCGGCATGATTTTCCAGCATTTTAATCTGATGCCGTCCCGGACAATATTCGGCAATGTGGCATATCCCTTAAAGGGAAGCGGACATTCCAAGCAGGAGATAGCCGACAAGGTCCACAATCTGTTGGATCTGGTGGGCATTTCGGAAAAGGAAAATGCGTATCCCAGCCAGTTGTCCGGCGGACAGAAGCAGAGAGTGGCAATTGCAAGAGCGCTGGCAAACGACCCGAAGATTTTACTTTGCGACGAAGCAACTTCCGCGCTGGACCCCCAGACTACAAAGTCCATCCTGAAGCTGTTGCAGAAGGTCAATGAAACTCTCGGCATCACCATTGTGGTGATTACCCATGAGATGGACGTGGTAAAAGAAATCTGCAACCGGGTTGCGGTTATGGACCACGGCAATGTTGTGGAGGAGGGCGAGGTATTTTCTATTTTCGCTACTCCGCAGAACAAGGTCACCAGAGACTTCATCAAGACCACTTCCAATCTGCAGAAGATTGAGGAACTGGTGGAGGCGGGTTCACCCGTTGTGGCGTTGAAACCCGGCGAACTCATCGTGAGACTTTCTTACATAGAAAAGAATGCTTCCGAGCCACTGATCTCTGCGGTGACGGAAAAGTTCGGAATTATCTTAAATATTATATTCGCAGATGTGGAAATCATACAGAATGCGCCGATTGGCGGTACGGTTGCCATAGTCAGCGGCGACAAGGACAAGGTGGAGCAGGCGCTCACCTACCTGAAGGAGAAAAATGTAGGAGTGGAGGTAATCAAAGATGGCAGAGCTGCTGAATAAAATCATTCCCAATGTTATGAACAAGCTTCCGGATTTCCTGGCAGCAATCAAGGACACCCTCGTAATGGTGGTCTGGTCAGGCAGCATTGCCTTTGTGCTGGGGCTCATATTAGGAATTATCATCGTAGTGACAAAGCCGGGCGGCATCCTTGAGAACAAGGTGCTTTACCAGATTTTGGACAAGCTGATTAATTTTTTCCGTTCCATTCCGTTCATTATTTTACTGACATGGGTCATTCCTCTGTCAAGAGCCATCATGGGTACTGCCATCAACGTGCCCGGCGCCATTGTTCCCCTGATTATGGGTACGGTGCCTTTCTTCTCCAGACAGGTGGAAAGCGCACTGGCGGAAACGGATCCGGGACTCATTGAAGCAGCCCTGTCCATGGGCTCCGGTCCTCTGGAAATCATTTTCCGTGTGTACTTAAGGGAAAGTGTGGCAGCCATTGCCAGGGGCACCACCATTACCGCTATCAGCCCGGTAGGTCTTACCGCTATGGCAGGTGCGGTCGGCTCCGGCGGTTTAGGTGATTTCGCCATCCGTTACGGTCACGACAGAAACATGACGGATGTTACCTGGGTAACCGTTATCGTAGTATTTATTTTAGTCAGTATCATTCAGGTTATCGGCAACATCGTGGTAAAGAAGAACCGTCATTGATTGACGGCAGAAGACGGATTGCCGATTGTAGAGAGGAAGGGATAAAAATGGCATTACAGAACAGAAAAATTATTATCATAGGAGCGGGACATGTGGGCTCCCACGCAGGCTACGCACTGGTTTCCCAGGGACTTGCGGAAGAAATCGTATATATTGATGTAGATGTAAAGAAGGCAGAAGCACAGGCGCTTGACATTTTTGACTCCACCGTATATCTGCAGAAAAGAGCCATTGTAAGAGCGGGAGATTACAGCGATGCGACGGATGCGGATTTGATGATTGTAGCGGCAGGACCGCTTCCCGACATGAGCAAGGGACAGACACGTATGGACACCCTGCGCCAGACCATCGCCATTATCAAGGACGTAGCGGAGAACATCCGGAATTCCGGCTTTTCCGGCATTATCTTAAATATTTCCAATCCGGCGGATGTGGTAACCCATTATCTGCAGCATGTGCTTGACTGGGCGCCGGAAAGAATTTTATCCACCAGTACTACGCTTGACTCAGCCAGACTGCGCAGGGCAGTGGCACAGGCAACCGGCATCGACCAGAAATCCGTATACGGTTATGCACTCGGCGAACACGGCGAAAGCCAGATGGTTCCCTGGTCCACCGTAACCATTGCCGGCAAACCGTTATTTAAGCTGATGGAAGAATACCCGGATACCTACGGAAAGCTTAATTTAGAGGAACTCGCCGCGGCAGGCAAAGCCGGCGGCTGGATTATTTTAGGCGGAAAAGGCTCCACGGAATTCGGCATCGGCGCTTCTATTGCGGAAGTGGTAAGAGCTATTTTCGGTGATGAAAACCGCATTCTTCCCGTATCCGTGCTTTTAAACGGAGAATACGGACAAAAAGGTGTGTATGCCAGTGTTCCCACCCGCTTAAACAAAGACGGTGTGGCGGAAATCATCGAACTGGATTTGAACGAAAAAGAACAGGAACAGTTTGCGGCATCCTGCAGAACCATGGATGAAAATTACCACCTGGCGCTGACACTGTAAAAGCGCAGCCGGTGAGAGCACAGACGGCGGGGACATCCTGTAAAGGCGCAGCCGGTGAAAGCACAGACGGCATGAGAAACCTGTAAAAGCGCATCCTGCGTAAGATAAGAAGGTGTAAGAATGGATAAGGAAAAGCTTCTGAAAAAATTAAAAGAGATTATCCCGGATAAAAAACGCATTGTAGCGCATGACATCCCGGAGAAGTATTTGAGCGATACGTTGGGAAGGCTGAAGGGAGAAGCGGCAGCGCTTGTTTTTCCGCAGAGTACGGAAGAAGTCAGCAAAATCCTAAAATATGCGCATAAGCATGGCATCCCGGTGACACCGAGAGGAGCGGGCACCAATCTGGTTGGCTCCACGGTACCTGTGGACGGCGACATTATTTTAGATTTTTCCCATATGGACAAGATACTGGAGCTGGACGAAAACACCATGACCATTACCGTGCAGCCGGGACTTCTTTTACAGGATTTGCAGAAATATGTGGAAGAAAGGGGACTGTTTTATCCTCCTGACCCGGGCGAAAAGGCGTCTTCCGTCGGCGGCAACATCAGCACCAACGCAGGCGGTATGCGTGCCGTAAAATACGGTGTTACCAGGGACTATGTGAGAGGTCTGGAAGTGGTAACGGCGGACGGTAGTGTTCTTACCGCGGGCGGCAAAAATGTGAAGGATGCCAGCGGACTTTCCTTAAAAAATCTTTATATCGGTTCCGAAGGCACACTGGCAGTGATTACCAAATGCATTCTGAAGCTTATCCCCAAACCGGAGACTTCTTTGAGCGTGCTTGTGCCTTATCCGGATTTGAAAACCGGCATCAGAAGCGTTCTTTCGGTACTGAGAGCCAATGCCAATCCGACGGCGGTTGAATTTATGGAGCGGAAAGTGGTAAAATTGGGAGAGGATTTCTTAGGTGTGAAATATCCATATCCGGAAGCCGAATCCTATATTTTACTTACCTTTGACGGACATACCACCGAGGTACGGGAGAATGCGGAACGCATCCGCAAGCTCGCACTGGACGGCGGCGCACTGGCATACCTGCCCCTGACGGATACCGTACTGAAAAGCACTTCGGAAACGGGGACTGCTTCGGACGAACCAGCAGCAAACAGTGCTGCAGAAAATGTTATTCCGTCTGCGGCAGACATCTGGAAGGTCAGAGGCGCGTTGGTGAAGGCTGTGGAGGCTTTTTCTGAACAGGAGCCGGTGGACATCGTGGTGCCCATAGACAAAACAGCGGAATTTATTTCCTTTATCAACAAGCTGGATGAAAAGAGCGGCATGCAGATGGTAAGCTTCGGACATGCGGGAGACGGCAACGTGCATCTGTGTGTGGTCCGCGGTGACAGGGATTTGAAAACCTGGCACAAGGAGCTGAAAGCCAATATGGACAAGGCATACCATAAGGCATACGAATTAGGCGGCATTACTTCCGGGGAACATGGCATCGGCATCAGCAAACGCCGGTACTTTTTACGGGAAACACCCGGAGAAAATCTGGAGGTTATGAACCGGATTAAGGATGCCCTCGACCCGAAGCATATTTTGAACGATAAAAAGTCTTACATACTGGAAAAGAAATAGGAGTGTTTACCATGCAGAAATTATCAGAACGTACCAAGGATTTTACGGACTCTGTTATCCGGCGGATGACAAGAGTATCCCTGCAATACGGGGCCGTCAATTTATCACAGGGCTTTCCCGATTTTGACCCGCCGAAGGAAATCCTCGACAGGCTGGCGGAGGTGTCCCATGAAAACTACCACCAGTATTCCATTACCTGGGGCGCCCAGAATTTCCGGGAAGCGCTGGCAGAAAAACAGTCCCGTCTCATGGGCAGAACCATTGATCCCAACGGAGAAATCGTAGTAACCTGCGGCAGCACCGAAGCCATGATGGCAGCCATGATGACCGTCACAGACCCCGGCGACAAGGTAGTTATTTTTTCTCCTTTTTATGAAAACTATGGAGCGAATACCATTCTCTCCGGCGCACAGCCTATTTACGTGCCCCTGTATCCGCCTGCCTTCCATTTTAATCCGGATGAGCTGGAAGCCGCTTTTAAGCAGCATCCCAAGGCACTTATTCTCTGCAATCCGTCCAATCCCTGCGGCAAGGTATTTACTCTCGAGGAACTGACCTTCATAGCAGAGCTGGCAAAAAAATACGATACTTATGTCATCACGGATGAGGTTTACGAGCACATTGTTTACGAGCCCAACAAGCATATTTATTTTGCATCCCTGCCCGGTATGTGGAAAAGAACCATTTCCTGCAGTTCCCTGTCCAAGACCTACTCCATCACCGGCTGGCGTCTGGGTTATATCATTGCTCCGCCCGAAATTATTGAGGTGGCAAAGAAGGTTCACGATTTCCTGACCGTGGGAGCAGCGGCGCCCTTGCAGGAAGCGGCGGTTACGGGACTTAAGTTTGGCGAGCAGTATTACAAGGATTTACAGGAGAAATACACGAGCAAGCGCGATTTGTTCTTAAAGGGACTGGATGACATCGGCATTGCCCATACGGTACCGGAGGGTGCATATTATATTCTCCTCGATATAGGAGAATTCGGTTTTGCGTCGGATCTGGAATTCTGTGAAGTCCTGGCAAGAGATGTGGGAGTGGGCGCGGTGCCCGGTTCCAGCTTCTTTAAGGAACCTGTCAACAATTTAATCCGTCTGCATTTCGCCAAGAAAGACGAAACACTGAATGAAGCCCTAAACAGACTGGCGGATATCCGGAAGAAAATTCCGGTAAGAAAATAATAAAAAATGTTTCAATGCCCTGTGGAAAACCTTCACAGGGCATTTTTAAGAAATGAATTGGGTATAGGCAATAAGAAATGGCTGCCCATACCCAAAAACTGAAAATGAATTGGGTATAAGCAATAGGAAATGTCCGCCCATACCCAAAAGGTGAAAATGGATTGGGCATAAGCAATAGGAAATGTCCGCCCATACCCAAAAACCAAAAATGGATTGGGTATAAGCAATAAGAAATACCCGCCCATACCCAAAAGCTGAAAAAGGTTTGGGTATAAGCAATAGGAAATACCCGCCCATACCCAAAAGGTGAAAATGGATTGGGTATAGCAATAAGAAATGTCCGCCCATACCCAAAAGCTGAAAAAGGTTTGGGTATAAGCAATAGGAAATACCCGCCCATACCCAAAAGGTGAAAATGGATTGGGTATAGCAATAAGAAATGTCCGCCCATACCCAAAAGCTGAAAAAGGTTTGGGTATAAGCAATAGGAAATACCCG
>SAMEA104315423__coassemble_1970_pt1 | contig 22415 bp, 20 predicted proteins | sample SAMEA104315423__metabat2_high_PE_006 | metagenome-assembled genome bin SAMEA104315423 (sample SAMEA104315423) | gut metagenome | biome: Monkey gut; feature: monkey-associated habitat; material: faeces | place: China | collected 2013 | reverse complement strand
TTCATTTACGGCTCCGCTGCCGTCCGTCACAATGCCGTCCACGGGAATGCTTTCGCCGGGACGTACTATAAAAATGTCACCCTTCTTTACCTGCTCGATGGGAACCGTCACTTCCCTGCCGTCCCGAAGGAGCACGGCGGTCCTGGGGGCCAGCTTCATAAGGCTCTTTAAGGCGGAGGTGGTTCTGCCTTTGGAATGGGCTTCCAGCATTTTACCTAAAGTAATCAGGGTTAAAATCATGGCGGCGGACTCAAAATAAAATTCGTCCATAAGCACCATGATGCGGTCCATGTCCTGTTTTACATAGGCATCCGACATCATAAACAGGGCGGCTACACTCCAGATAAAGGAAGCGGAGGAGCCCAGGGCAACCAGCGTGTCCATGTTGGGAGCACGGTGCAGGAGTCCCTGAAAGCCGCTGATGAAAAAACGCTGGTTAATCACCATGATAATGCCGGCAAGCAGAAGCTGGATGAGTCCCATTGCCATGTGGTTGTCTGCGAGGAAGGACGGCAGCGGCCATCCCCACATCATATGTCCCATGGAAAAATACATGAGAATTAACAGAAAAATCAGGGAGGCGATAAAACGCTTCCTGAGAGCGGGCGTTTCCGTATCCTTTAATTCATCGGCTTCCTCGGAAACGGAAGCATTCTTTTTATCTAAGGAAGCCTTGTATCCGGCTGCCTTTACGGCTGCCATGATATCTTTGGGAGAGGCAGTTCCTTCCACTCCCAGGGAGTTGGTCAGCAGATTGACGGCGCAGGTCGTAACACCCGGCACCTTGGAAACCGCTTTTTCCACGCGGGCACTGCAGGCTGCACAGTGCATGCCGCTTACATGATATTGTTCCATATAGTATCCTTCCTTTTCTATAAAATAGGTCATTTCCGTAAATAAGCTGACCGGCTACCGCATCAGCTTCTGCAGTGTCGTAACCAGTTCATCAATCACTTCATCTTTGCCGTCACGGATATCCCTGGCAACGCAGGTGTGGATGTGACTGGCAAGGAGTTCTTTGTTAAAAGCGTTGACGGCGGCACTGACGGCAGCGGACTGGGTTAAAATATCGTTGCAGTACGCATCGTCCTCAATCATGGACTGGATGCCGCGGATTTGTCCCTCAATTCTTTTCAGACGGTTTAAGAGCTTTTTTTTCTGCTCCTCCGTCCGCATGGTATTTTTATCACTGCAACAACAGTGTCTGCTGTTTTCGCTCATAATAATCCTGACTCCTCCTGAATGGTGTTGTATACCCTGCCGGGGTATTTAAAAGATATACCCCCACGGGGTATTTGTCAAGAAAAATAAATTTATTTTTGCACATCTTTCAGGTGATTTTACAAAAGCTATTGGAAGATTTTTTTCGGTGTGTTATAATTTTTAAGTTAATGAAAAAGAGAGGATGAATACGTATGCTTCCATATTTTTTCCCGGATAAACTTCCGGTTATTGCGTTTGCGGGCATTCTTTTTACCTTTGCGGCTACTTGTATTTTTATCAGTAAGTTTGCGGGATTTCTGCCAAAGGATCAGGGCAGGGAGTTCGCCGTGGACGGCAAAAAATCCGCCGGCAAACCGAGAGGAGCGGGCATTATCTTTGTACTGGTATTTGCGGTGTGCACACTTTTGTTTTCCGATATCAGCCTTGAGCTCTGCATTTACCTGATATTGACCGTTATCGAAATGCTGACCGGCTTTTTTGATGATACGGCGGAAAAACCATGGGGAGAGTGGAAAAAAGGTATTCTGGATTTATTGGTGGCAGTGGCGGTTTCCGCTACCTACATTCATTACAACGGCTGCGGCATCACCTTCTTCGGTATGAATTTTACCCTTCATCCGGCGATATTTATGGTTTGCGCCATCATTCTGGTATGGGTGTCCATCAATGTGACGAACTGCGCCGACGGCGTGGACGGGCTCTCCGGTACGCTTACCATTGTGACTCTCACGACGATTTATCTGATCGGAAAATTATTGAATACGGGAAATGATCTGTATTTTTCCATACTTTTATTCATAGCATGTATTTTGGGATACCTGTGGTACAACGCAACACCCAGCCGGCTTTTGATGGGGGATGCGGGTTCCAGGGCCATGGGTGTTTTTATCAGTATTGCCGCCTTAAAGACGGGAAGCCCGTTCCTGTACATTCCGGCTGCTTTTATGCTGATTGCGGACGGCGGACTGGGGCTGCTTAAGGTTTCCCTGATCCGTGTCTTTAAGATTCATATTTTAAGAAATACATTAACACCGCTTCATGATCACGTAAGAAAAAAGAAAGGCTGGTCCAATACGCAGACGGTATTCCGGTTTGCCATCCTGCAGATTGTAATATCTGCGGCTGTCATATACGGTCTGCAGCTCGTCTTAAAGTAAAACAGTTAGTATGGGGATCGGAAAAGGAAAATAAATATGGGGAAATATTCAGAGGGAAAAGATTATAAGGTTATTGCGTTTATCGTTGCTTTTTTTCACAATGACGAGCGCATGGATATGATACGGGCGGTAGCAAGGGAATGCGGAAAGCATAACTGCAAGGTTGTGTTTTATTCCACTTTGTCCGATTTTTACAATCATGACCTGACGGATATGGGAGAAAAGAAGATTTTTGATGCCGTGTCCGTGGAGAGGTACGATGCGGTTGTATTGATGGCAGAGTCTTTCAAGCAGGATGAGGACTACCTGCGTATGGTAAAGAAGGCGCAGGAGGCAGGAGTGCCGGTTGTCAGTGTGGACAAGGAGCTGACAGGCTGCATCAATATCCACTTTGATTATAAAAGTGTTTTCCGGGAGATTGTGGAGCATATGATAGAATACCACGGTTACCGGAAAGTGAATTTTATTGCCGGTTTCCGGAATAACACTTTTTCAGACGATCGTCTTGCGGTTTACCGGGAGGTGCTGGAACGAAACGGCATTCCGTATGACCCGGAGCGGGTTTATTACGGTGAATTCTGGAGTGATCCGACCCTGCAGGCCATGGAGGAGATGGGAAAAAAGGGTTTCGATGATATAGATGCCATAATCTGCGCTAATGATATTATGGCGATTGTGGTGGGCAATTACCTGATGGAGCACGGCTACCGTATTCCGGAAGATATTGCGGTCAGCGGTTTTGACGGTATCCGCATGGAGAAATACTGTGTTCCCCGGCTGACGACGGGAATATACAATCTGGAAGGCTTCATTAACACATTTTTTCATATTATTGATGAGGAGCTACAGAAAGAGGACTGTCCGAAGGACTGGACGATTTACAACAAAATGCAGCTGGGAAGATCCTGCGGCTGCGACGGTGCCCTGCCGGAGCATGCTGCCTTTGAAATGGTACGGTTAAAACAGGATATGGATTCGGAGATTAAATTCCAGGGAACCATGGGCCAGATGGTTACCAACTTTGCCAACACGGAGAGCGATACCAGGGTTTTCCTGGAAATGCCCCAGTATATTAAGGACATGCGGTATAAGGATTTCTGGTATTGCATGAATGTCCTTGCATTTAAGGCAGAGGACACCAATTATGCCGCAAAAATGAAAGTTATGCATTACCACTGTTCGGAAACAGAGGGAACCGGTAGCGAAAAAAACATTGACATGGATTTCGGGGAGCTGATACCGGATCTGGATACTTACCTGCAGACGACGGATTACCTGCTGGTCATGACCATGCATATGGAGGGGACAACTACCGGTTATACAGTGCTGAACTTCGATATAGAAAAATTCTGGGCAACCGCCTATGCTGCTTTTCTGGTGAATTTCCGCCATCTGCAGGAAATGCGCAATACATATCGCATGATGCTGGATACCTACCAGAAGGATCCGCTGACCGGACTCTACAACAGAACAGGCTTTTACCATGTGGTACAAACACTGATGGTAAATTCCTCCGATCTGGAAATGAGTGTTATCATGATGGATATGGACCACCTGAAAATGATCAACGATAACTTCGGACACATGGAAGGAGATTATGCACTGCAGACTCTGGGAAATATTGTGAAGAACAGCGTCGGACAGGAACTGGCTGCCCGCATCGGTGGAGATGAATTTTTAATTGTGATGACCGGGGAGAGTACATCGGAGCGCGCAGAGGCGATTGCCAACACGGTGAGAGAAGGTATCCGGCAGCACAATCTGCAGCACCCTGACAAGGGGTACGAGCTGCAGGCGAGCATCGGCACCTATACCAACCACATAGGAAACCATATGCTGGACTACTTTATGAAAAAAGCGGACGATGTTATGTATGCCATCAAATACTGTCACCACAGGGAAGTGCCTGTGACAGAGGAACCGTAAAAATACTGCCGGGCATTCTGCCCGGTATTTTTTTGCCCTGAAACATCATACATATGTATAGACAGTGTGTTCGCAGGGTACGGCATGTTAAATTATATCTGGGCTTTTATGATTTTGGTGGGGATAGTCTATGCGGCGTTTACCGGCAACATGGCAGCCGTGACGGATGCGGCGCTTTCCTCCGCCGGAGAAGCAGTTTCACTGTGCATTACCATGGCAGGGGTCATGGCATTGTGGATGGGACTGATGAAAATTGCGGAAAAATCGGGGCTGATTGCCCGGCTTACCACCGGAATACAGCCCTTATTGTCCTTTCTTTTTCCCGATATTCCGAAAAAACATGAGGCAAGGCAGTATATTGCCACCAATTTCATTGCCAATATATTAGGGCTTGGCTGGGCATGCACCCCGGCGGGCCTGAAAGCCATGGAGGCGCTGGCAAAGCTGGAAGAAGAGCGCGGCACGCCCGGCTTCGGAAACCGGAGCAGCAGCGCCGGATATACGGGAGAAAGAAGCACCGCTTCGGGGCTGGAAACAGGATGCAGTGGGGAGCGCGTGGCAAGCCGGGAAATGTGCACATTTCTTATTCTGAACACTTCGTCCCTTCAACTCATTCCAGTGAACATGATTGTGTACCGTACCCAGTACGGCAGCGCCAGTCCCACCGCCGTTATTGCACCGGCTATTCTGGCTACCCTTGTCAGTACCGCAGCGGCGATTGTGTTCTGCCTGTTTTACGGCAGACGTCAGAAAAGGAGATAACCATGGCAAATGTCTTTGCAAATTTTTCCTCCATCATTATACCGGTTGTTATTTTTTACATAGTTGCCCAGGGGATTTTCTCGAAAATCAAAGTATATGAAGAATTTATAGAAGGCGCTAAGGACGGATTAAAAACGGTGGTTCAGATTTTACCTACGTTGGTGGGACTGATGGCAGGTGTCGGGGTGCTGCGTGCCTCCGGCTTTATGGGGGCGCTTGGCAGGCTGCTTGGCGGCGTGACGGAGCGCATCGGCATTCCTGCGGACATTGTACCCCTTGTGCTGGTAAAGATGTTTTCTTCTTCGGCGGCAACCGGACTGGTGCTGGATATTTTCAAGACCCACGGCACGGATTCTTACATCGGCATGCTCACTTCCATTCTGATGAGCTGCACGGAAACGATTTTTTACACCATGTCCGTGTATTTTCTGGCGGCAAAGGTAACCAAAACACGGTATACGCTTGCCGGCGCCTTATTTTCGTCCTTCGTGGGACTCATAGCCAGCGTCATTCTCACGGGCTGGATATGCTGAAAGCGGAAGATACTGAAAAAACGGGGCAGATGCCCCGCTTAGATGAGTCCGTAGGTTCTTAAAAGGAACAGCCAGACGGTAATGGAAAAGGAACTTAAGAAGGTGGTGGAAACCACCACACTGGAGGTTAACGTACCGTCATGCCCCATATTTTTAGCCATAATATAACAGCTTACGGTGGTAGGCGCTCCCAGCATGATGAGGACGGCTACCATTTTTTCATTCCGGAAACCGAGCGCCGCCGCTATGGGAAGCAGAAGGGCGGGCTGGATAATCAGCTTTGTTAAGGAAGAAACAATGGTGGGGCGGATTTGCTTTATGGCTTTTTTTCCCTCAAAACCGGCACCCAGACCGATAAGGGCGAGCGGTGTGGCAAGAACGGAAATATTACTTAAGGTTTTGCCGAGCATGGAGGGAATGGGAAGCCGTATCAGGGATGCCAGCATGCCCAGGGCGATGCCGATGATAATGGGATTGGTAAGAATGCCCCTGACGGACTTCTGCAAGGATTTTTTGTTAAGTCCGCCGGAGGACGGACCGGTAAATGAAAGGACAAGCACCGCCGCAATGTTGTAAAGCGGAACGGTGCCGATAATCATGAGGGGCGCCATTCCGGCATTGCCGTAGATGTTCTGGATATAAGCAACTCCCAGCACGGCGGCGCTGCCGCGGTAGGATGCCTGGATAAATTCGCCCATGGTATCTTTATTTTTACAGAAAAAGTGGGAAACAACCCAGATTACCACGATACAGGAGAGGGTGGCAAGAAAACAGTAGAGCACATATGTGGTGTCCCAGACCTTGTAGAAATCCGACTCTGCAATGTCACGGAATAAAAGGACGGGTAGGGTTATCTTATAGTTGAAGCTGTTCAGGGTTTTTACGAAGGGATCATCCACTACCTTAAGCCGGCGCAGCACATAGCCCAAAACCATCATTAAAAAAACAGGTACCGTTGCATTCAGACTGAAAATCAGATTTTCCATAGCTCTCTCCTCCATGGAGAGTATAGAGGGAAATCCGAGGTTTGTCAACGAAACAGCAGCTCCCGCAGGGTGGTAAAGTCGGCGGGACCGGTTTCCAAAAAGAATTTGTGGAAGCGTAAATCGGAATATTCCTCCTGCCACAGTTCCCGGGCGGTGTCCTGCAGGCGCAGGATTTCCAGATAGCCGATGTAGTATTTCATGTAGTTGGCAGGCTCCTCCGCAATGTATTCGTATACGTTCCGGGCAGTAACGGCATCCGAAATGCCGAGGGAAGAAAGCACATGCGCCACCTGCTCTAAGGAAGCGCCCTCATAGTGAATGGAAAAGTCTAACAGGGCAGAAAGGCAGAGCTGCATTTCCCGGTTGGCTTTTTCAATCCGGCAGCCGTAGGCAAGGTCCTCTGCCCCGTTTTCGGTATACAGTTCCGCTGCATAATCGTAGCCTTTCATTTCCACATAGACCGCCCAGCCCTCCTGATAACCGCCGTACCAAAGGAGCCGGTGCACCGGAGCGGTATCCGACGGCTGCCGGTAACGGGTGCTGTAGACGGATTGGTAAAGGTGCCCCGGGTAGCCTTCGTGGGCAAGGGTGGTGTAAAGCTCCAGCCCCTCCGGCGTACTTTTTTCATTGATGTAAATCACATTGTTTTCCGTATCATCCAGAGGCGGCGTCAGGTAAAAGGCAGGCGCACAATAGTCTTCTAATGCCGGGGAAACGGTTTTGACCGCCGCACCGGGCAGAGCGGCAGAGCCTCCGAAAAGGGAAGATACCTTTGTGGAGGGAAAAACGGGAAAATCCTCCTGCATCCTTTTCTGTAAATCGGCAAGCATGGCATCCGCATCCTTTAAGGGAAAAGCATTCTCCTTACGGGCGGACAGCCAGAGGACGGCGGCGTTGTCCCGCTCCTTAAGCAGGTTCTGCATTTCCCGGTAAGAGGTTTCAAAGCGGGTATACAGAAGGGCTTTCACCTCCTCCATGCTGAGGGAGGAGCCGGTGTTTTTCTCAAAAAGCCAGGTATAATAACCGGTGCCCTGCGGAAGATAATACAAACCGGTGGGAATGGTTTCCCGTTCGGTGACAAGTCCGGCAAGACCTGTGGATAAATTGCGGTAGGCAGGCAGCATGACGGTGGATAACAGTTCGTTGTTTTCCTTTATGTAACGCACGGCTTCCTCATCCGACAGGATGCCGGCGGAAGCTAAGGCTGCCACCCGTTCTTCAAAAGTGGTCTGCAAAAAATGACTGCCGTCCGCAAGCGCTTCTTCCGATAAGATGGTATTGCACTGTTCCGCCACTTTAAAAAGGGAAGCATCCGCCTGGGGAATACCGGCATCTTTTTTCTCCGTTTCGTAGGTGAGCAGGGAAGAAAAATAAGCGCCGGTCTGGGAAAGCAGGGACAGGTAATCTTCCACGTCCCGTTTGTCGCGGAAGGTGTATTCCGCTAACAGAATGGGCAGCTCCGACTGCATGCCGGAGGAAGGGGAAAGAGGCTCCGCATAGTAGGGAAAGTCATAGCCCCTCCGGGACAGGGACAGCGACCGGGAAAGCAGAAGACAAGCATAGGCGGAGTCTTCGTCCAGTTTTTCCGGGGAAACGGAGGAAAGCGCAGCCAGATACCGGTCCAAATCCCTGCGGGCTTCTTCCTCCGATGCCTGCGAATAACAGGACAGGACGGGAGTGTATTCCGATATGCCGAAGTTTTCCGGCACGGCAACCGTATAGTGCATATTTAAGGTGTTCGCCGTCATTTCCTTTTCAAACATTTCTTTGGAAAAGGCATCGAAGCGTTTCTGGTCCTTCCCGGATGAAAAGAGAAAAAAGGCGGAAAGAAGCAGGGCAGGGATGAGAAGAAGGGGAAAAACTTTTTTAAGGGACAATCTATGTAACATATCATTTCCTATATGTAAAAACAGTGTCTGTTTAATATATGAAAAAGAATATGCCATATACCACTTCTCTTCCTAAAACTGAAAGATGCAGAATATTTCCCTGTAATTCATAGAATTCATGAGGTCGGTTCCTGTTGAAGAAAGAAAAAAAGTATGGTAAAGTATAAGCGATTATTAAAGTAAATCCACAGAAAGGCATGGGTAAAAACATGAATAATTTAGAACTGCAAAAAATGGCAAATGAAGTCCGTAAAGGTATTATCACCGCAGTTCATGCTGCAAAAGCAGGACATCCGGGCGGATCATTGTCAGCCGCAGACATGTTCACATATCTTTATTTTGAAGAAATGAACATTGATCCTGCAAATCCCGATATGGAAAACAGAGACAGATTTGTACTGTCCAAGGGACACACCGCTCCCGGTCTTTACGCGACACTGGCAGAGAGAGGATTCTTTCCGGTGGAAGACCTCCCCACACTGCGTCATTTAGGTTCTTATTTACAGGGACATCCCTGCATCCACATTCCCGGCGTGGATATGTCCTCCGGATCTCTCGGACAGGGCATTTCCGCAGCAGTCGGTATGGCGCTCGGCGCAAAGCTGGACAATAAGGATTTCCGTGTATACACACTTTTGGGCGACGGAGAAATTCAGGAAGGACAGGTATGGGAAGCAGCTATGTTTGCAGGACACAGAAAACTTGACAACCTCTGCGTCATCGTTGACAACAACAACCTGCAGATTGACGGACCTGTTGATGAGGTCTGCTCTCCTTATCCCATTGACAAGAAATTTGAAGCCTTCAATTTCTATGTCATCAACATTGATGCCCATGATTTTGACCAGATAAGAAGCGCCATGAAGGAAGCAAAAGAAATGAAGGGCAAGCCGACCTGCATTATCATGCACAGTGTAAAGGGCAAGGGCGTATCCTTCATGGAAAACAATGCAGACTGGCACGGCAAGGCTCCGAACGACGAAGAGTATGCGGTAGCTATGGCAGATTTAGAGAAGATTGGCGAAGAACTTGAGAAAGCAGGTGAACAGTAATGGCAGATGTAAAGAAGATTGCAACCAGAGAAAGTTATGGCAACGCCTTAAAAGAACTTGCGGAAGAATTTCCCAACTTAGTAGTTCTGGATGCCGACCTGGCAGCCGCTACCAAGACCGGTATTTTCAAGAAAGCATATCCCGACAGACACATTGACTGCGGTATTGCGGAAAGCAACATGATGGGCATTGCGGCAGGACTTGCTACCGTAGGCAAAATTCCTTTCGCCAGCTCCTTTGCCATGTTCGCAGCAGGACGTGCTTTTGAACAGGTACGCAACTCCATCGGTTACCCGCATCTGAATGTAAAAATCGGGGCAACACATGCCGGTATTTCCGTCGGCGAAGACGGTGCAACCCACCAGTGTAACGAAGACCTGGCGCTGATGCGCACCATTCCCGGAATGGTTGTTATGTGTCCTTCCGATGATGTGGAAGCAAAGGCAGCCGTTCGTGCGGCGCTGGAATACGAAGGCCCCGTATATATCCGTTTCGGCCGTGCAGCCGTTCCCGTAATCAACGACAGACCCGAATACCATTTTGAAATCGGCAAGGGTGACGTTGTAAAGGAAGGTAAGGATGTTACCATCGTGGCAACCGGTATCTGTGTAGATTCCGCACTGGGCGCCGCTGAACTTTTGAAGGCAGAAGGCATTGATGCGGAAGTGGTAAACATCTGCACAATCAAGCCTCTGGATGAAGAGCTTATTGTAAAGAGTGCAAAGAAGACCGGTAAGGTCGTTACCGTAGAAGAGCATTCCGTAATCGGTGGATTAGGCAGCGCCGTATGCGATGCCCTCTGCAAGTCCTACCCGGTTCCCGTATGCAAGATCGGTATGCAGGATGTATTCGGCGAGTCCGGTCCCGCAGCTGCGCTGATTGAAAAGTACGGTCTGGATGCCAAGGGTGTCTGCAAGTCCGTAAAAGAATTCATAGGCAAATAAATTTTTCCATAAAAAACCTTCTTTGTTGCGTATCTATAGTAAAGAATGATAGAATATGCGCAAGGGAGGTTTTGTTATGAAGAAAAGAATGTTGACGAGTCTGCTCTGTATAGGTATGGTGGCTGCACTGGCAGCCTGTGGCACGGATATGCAGCCCATAGAGGGAACAAATGCCGGTGATGACCCGGAACGCAATGTGCTTCCGGTGGCACCGATCGGAACGGATATAGGGGAAGAGGAAATGAGCGGAGAAAAAGAAATCACGGCAGAGGAAATGGCACAGCTTAAGAACGGCATGAACGGCTTTGCGTTCCGTCTGTACGATGCCCTGCCCGGGGATGGCAACCGCTTTTATTCTCCCTACAGTCTCTGCAGTGCACTTGCCATGCTGAATGTGGGTGCGGACGGAGAAACAAAAAAAGAAATAGAAGAGACGCTGGGCATTACGGATTTTGAGGAATGGAATAAAGAAATGCAGGCGTATTTATCCAAAAACTGGACAGATGACACGTTTGTCACAACGGCAAATTCCCTGTGGATGGCAAAGGACGGCATCTGGGCGGAAAACATGGAGCAGGATTTTGCTACACCTGTCAAGAGGTATTATAAGGGCGAAGTTTACGAAGCGGATTTTGCTTCCCAGCCGGAATCGGTAGTAAAGGAAATCAATCAGTGGACAAGTGAAAAAACAGAAGGCATGATTGAAAAAATAGTATCGTACATTCCGGAAGATACGGTTCTGATGCTTTTAAATGCCGTTTACTTTGAAGGAAAATGGGAGCTTCCCTTTGACAAGGACGATACCTATGAAGGTACCTTTCATGGTAAAGATGCGGACAGCACCGCGGATATGATGCGCATGTACGGTGAAAGATTCCGGTATATGGACAACGGCAGCATCAAAGGCATCAGCATACCCTACGAAGGTGGCAGTGTGCAGATGAAAATTTTCCTGCCATCGGACGAAAATGCCTACATCGGGGATTTGCTGAAGAATTTGTCTGCGGAAGAAAAACAGGAGCTCTTAGACTCCCTGGACAACGGCTCCTATGAGGACATTGCCCGGCTGGAGATGCCGAAATTTACCGACGAAGAAGAACTGGAAGGTCTGGACGGCATTTTACAGGATATGGGTATACGGTCTGCCTATACGGACGGAGCGGATTTCTCCAAAATTGCGGACGATGTGGCTCTTTCCACCGTTATCCACAAGGCAAAGGTGATTGTGGATGAACAGGGAACAAAGGCAGCAGCCGTAACAGGAGCCATGGTGGAAATGACGGAACTGTTTGAGCCTGAACCGGAAATTACCTTTATCGCAGACAGGCCGTTCTTTTACGTCATAGAGGATGCGGGCACCGGAATGATACTCTTTATGGGCCAGATGAATAACATGAAATAACGGCAGGCAGGGCAGAACTTTCAATTCGGGTTGCCTGAAAAGCTTAATTATGAGGAGAAGGAAATGAGCAAAAGAAAAGGAAATGCAGCATCGGTCGATTTTATTTTAGGACTGGTGTTTTCCATCATCGGAAGTGTTTTTGTCATTGTAGCGGTATGCTTTGCCGTATTTCAGGTACAGTTTGAAAAAGGGGCGGAGGAGACAAATGCGGTGATTACCCGGATAGAAAGCTACCGCGACGGTCAGGGGGACAGCCACCACAATGTCTATATTTCTTATGAAGCAGACGGACAGACCTATGAGGCGGTACTGGAATCTTACGTCAGCAGCTGGTATGAAGGAAAAACCATTGAAGTCCTGGTAAGCAGAGACAATCCGAGAGAGATAAGGGCGGCAGCACCAAGCTGGCTCTTTGTGCTGATTTTCGGGCCGGTTGGTTTTATATTTGCTGTCATCGGTATTATTATGTCCGTTCTGTGTGCGCGGAAAAAGAAGAAAGAGAAATGGCTTAGGAACAACGGCAGAAAGATACAGGCGGAGGTGACCGGCGGTCGTGTCTGCTACAATTATACCGTCAACAACAGACACCCTTTTGCGATAGAATGCCGTTACGAGGATACCGGATACGGACAGGTATATCTGTTCTCTTCTGAGCCGACATGGTTAAATCCCCATAATTATATAGGCAGTTTTGTTACCGTTTATGTGGATCCTTCCGATATGAGCCGGTATTTTGTGGATGCGGACAGCCTGAAGCTTCAGGAAAACAATGCCGTTATTCATGATTATCGCTGATTATTTTGTGAAAATTGCGTGAAAAGACTACCTTTTCTGAAAAAGATAGATTATAATGTTGGGTATGCGAAAAGGAAGGAGATATCCCCATGTCACAAAAAGACGTAAAAAAAGAGCAGTCATCCGAAAAGGTGATGACCCGGTACGATAAAAAGGTACAGAAAAGAAAAGAAGAAGCCGAAAGAGCCAAAAAGCAGGCTAAGACAGAAAAAATAATAGGCATTGTGATTGCCGCAGCCATTGTAATCGCACTTGCCATGATTCCCGTGAAATCCTACACGGCAGTACATTCCACATACCTTACGGTAGGCGGACACGACATTACCAGGGTAGAGTTTGACTATTACTACAACCTGGCAAAGAACGATTATCTGAACACCTACAGCAGCTATCTTTCCTACATGGGACTGGATACCACCAAGGATTTTGCAAAGCAGGATTACAGTGATACCATGACCTGGAAGGATTACTTCAGCTCCCTGGCACTGGAAACCATCAAGCAGAACAAAGCGCTGATTGACGCAGCGGAAGCAGAGGGCTTTACCTATGATACCGCCAAGGATGTGGCAGCCTTTGAAAGTTCTGCAAAGGAAGCCGCTTCCAACAGTGATGTCAGCATGGCGCGTTATTACAAGGCAACCTTCGGTTCCTATGCAACTTTTTCACGCATCAAGTCCTTTGTAGAAGACGGTTATTATGCAAACGCTTATTATAAAAAGCAGTCCGATGAAAAGGCACCTGCGGAAGACGAAATCCAGACCTATTATGAAGAAAACAAGGATACCTATGACAGTGTAGATTATCATATGACGGAAATCGCAGCGGATATCCCGTCCTCCACCGATGCGGACGGCAATGCCGTAGCCGCTACCGATGAAGAAATTGCCGCCGCCATGGCAGAGGCAAAGACCAAGGCGGATGCAGCACTGGAGACCATCGGTACGGACGGCGAAGTTTATACCGGAAAGCTGAAATCTTCCGTTTTAACCAGACTCGGTGACTGGCTGTTTGATGCAGACAGAACAGAAGGTGACACAACCGTCATCGAAGACACCGACAACCACAAGTACTATGCGCTGCAGTTTGACGGCAGATATCTGGCAGATACCACCACGGCAAACATCCGTGTTATCATGAGCACTACAGTAGCCGGTGAAGATATCCTGAAGGAATACGAAGAGGCCGGTGCAACCGAGGACGCCTTTATTGACCTGGTTGACAAATACAGCGAAGATACCTACAGCAACAACGACGGCGGTCTTTACAAAGAACTGAAGAGCTCCTCTCTGGACAGCAATCTTTCCGAATGGATTTTTGCAGGACATAAGGCAGGAGACACCACCGCACTGACAGACAACGGAAGCAACTATGTACTTTACTATGTAGGTGACGGCCGTCCCGAATGGCAGGTTAAAATTTCCGAGACCCTGACTACGGAGGCAATGACCACTTACTTAACCGAGTTAAAGTCCGGTTATGAAGTATCCGACCCGAAGGGACATCTGGCTTACTTAAAGAAGCAGGCAGCAGCCGACAGTGAAACCGCTCCCGCAACGACCGAGGACAGCGAGACAACTCCCGCAACCGATGCGGATGGCGAGACAACTCCCGCAACCGATGCGGATGGCGAAACAACTTCCGTTTCCACAGAGGAAAGCGCTGAAGAATAAAAAAAACCCGGCAACGGACAGAATTGTAAATGCAAATATTAAAAATGCAGGATGAAAGTCCTGCATTTTTGAGTAAACGGTGTGAAACAGCACCCGCACGGAAAGGCATGGTTTGTATATGGCAGAACCGGAAAAAAATCCCCAGTCCGACTTTATGATGGAAAAAATAAAAGAACGCCCGGTCAATAAGAAGAAGTTATTGCGCAGGACGGTGACCACTGTTGCCATGGCAGTTATTTTCGGCATGATTGCCTGCGTTACCTTTCTGACACTGGAACCGGTCATCAGCAATCTTCTATACCCGGAAGAAAAGCCGGATGCGGTTATTTTTCCGGAGGAACAGGAAGAAATCAGCCCTGAGGATATGCTGGTGGAGGATGCCCCCACGCCCTCCATTCAGGAAGCGGTGGAATCGGTTATTTTAGAGGATGAACAAATCCAGAAGATTCTGGACGAAATCGTTCTTGACAAAAACAATTATGCCCAGCTTTACAATGCCCTTTATGAGTATTCCACGATTTTAAGCGAATACATGGTGGAGGTGACGGCTGTTTCTTCCAACGAGGACTGGCTCAGCGATACTTATGAAAAAGAAGGTAAAACCTACGGTGTAGTCATTGCCAACAACGGGAGAGAATATCTTATTTTAACAGATAGAAATACCGTGAAGCAGGCAGGCATCATCCGGGTTACCTTCCATGACGGTGTGCAGGCCAAGGCGGAGCGTAAGCAGTCGGACGTTCAGACAAATCTGACTGTACTGTCAGTGTCCATGGACGACATTTCCGATGAGAAAAAGGATGACATTAAGATAGCAACCTTAGGCTCGTCCAATTTCCGGCAGGCTGCCGGTACGCCGGTAGTTGCCATGGGAAGCCCTCTTGGAATATCGGGCTCCATGGGATACGGCATGATTGCTTCCTCCGGCATTACATTAAGTAAGGTGGATGCCAATTACAAGATATTTGCCACGGACATTACCGGCAGTGCAAGCGGCATCGGCGTGCTTTTCAATCTGCAGGGACAGATTGTGGGCATCATCACCACGGACCGTTACAGCCCGGACAGTAAAAACATGATTTCCGCCATCGGTATCTCGGAGCTCCGCAAGCTTATTGAAAATATGTCAAACGGCAAGGATGCCGTTTACGTGGGCATCAGCGGAATTGATGTTACTACAGAAGCCCATGAGGAAATGGCAGTACCATTTGGTGCCTATGTGCGGGAAACAGCCATGGAGTCCCCTGCCATGCTGGCAGGTGTCCAGAAGGGGGATGTCATTGTGGAAATCAACGGAGAGGCAGTGACAAAGTTCTCCGATTATACGGCGATTTTACTGCGCAGCATGCCCGGCGATACCCTGAAGGTGAAGTTCATGCGCTCGGCGCAGGGCGAGTACAGGGAAATGGAAACGGAAATCACCGTCAACGCCGCAAAGAAATAATTAAAATATCGATAGAAAGGTTTGGGCAATTTTATGAAGTATATTAAGGATTACAAAGAGGGCGACAGAGTTTTTGACATTTATTTATGTAAGCACAAGCAGTCTGCCGTAACAAAGAACGGAAAGCCGTACGAAACCGTGATTTTACAGGATAAAACCGGCACCATTGACGCAAAGGTCTGGGAGCCGAACAGTGCCGGTATCGAAGACTACGATACCCTGGATTACATAGAAGTTTATGGGGATGTGAATAATTTTCAGGGCGCCCTGCAGGTAAACGTGAAGCGCATCCGTGTCTGCAAGGATGGCGAATTTGACCCGGCAGATTATCTCCCGGTCAGCAAAAAAGATAACAACAAAATGTACCAGGATCTTTTAGGACTGGTGGACAGTGTGGAAAATACTTACCTGAAGCAGCTTTTACAGGCATTTTTCGTGGAAGACGAGAAGTTTATCAAAAAATTCCGCCGTTCCTCCGCTGCCAAGACGATGCACCACGGCTTTGTAGGCGGTCTTTTGGAGCATTCCTTAAGTGTGGCAAAGATGTGCGATTATCTGTGCGGCTGCTATCCCCTTCTGAAAAGGGATTTGTTAATTACTGCCGCACTGTTCCATGACATCGGCAAGGTAAAAGAAATTTCCCTGTTCCCGGAAAACGATTACACCGATGACGGACAGCTTCTGGGCCACATTGTGATGGGCTGCGAAATGCTGACGGAAAAAATCAGGGAAATTCCCGATTTCCCGCCCGTACTGGCTTCCGAACTGAAGCACTGCATTCTGGCGCACCACGGTGAGTACGAGTACGGTTCTCCCAAGAAGCCCGCTCTCTTTGAGGCGGTTGCCTTAAATATGGCGGACAACACGGACGCCAAGATGGAAATGATGACCGAAATTTTCGGCAACGTTTCCGATACCAACTGGCTGGGCTTCAACAGAGTCTTTGAAAGCAACCTGCGCGGCACAAGGATGGAATAGGAAAGGGCAAAATTACGATGGCATATGAAAAGAACGATATGGTGACGGTGACCATTGAAGATGTGGGCATGGAAGGAGAAGGAATCGGTAAAATCGATGGATTTCCCCTGTTTATCAAGGACGCCGTTGTGGGTGATACCGTAGAAGCCAAAATTATCAAAAGCAAAAAGAATTATGCATATGCGAGAGTCGAGAAGGTGGTAACACCTTCTCCTTTTCGTGTAGAGCCGCCCTGCAAAAGCCACAGACAGTGTGGCGGCTGCCAGATTCAGGCGCTTTCTTATGACCGACAGCTTGCTTTCAAACAGGACAAGGTAAGAAACAATCTGCTGCGCATCGGCGGCTTTTCCGAGGAGGAGGTGGACCGGGTGATGGAGCCCGTGGTCGGTATGGAAAATCCGTTGCGTTACCGCAACAAGGCACAGTACCCATTCGGCACGGATAAACAGGGCAACCCCATTACCGGTTTTTATGCCGGACGCACCCATTCCATTATTTCCAATACGGAATGTTATCTGGGCAGGGAAGAAAACAGGGAAATCCTTCAGACCATTCTGGACTACATGAAGGAATATCATGTGAACGCCTACAACGAGGAAACCGGGAAAGGACTCATCCGCCACGCCCTTATCCGTACCGGCTTTTATACCGGAGAAATCATGGTGTGCCTTGTGATTAACTATCAGGGAAAAAAGGAAGCTGCCAGCAGTGCTTCAGAAGGGAAGAATGCAAAAACAGGCAGGGGTAAGCTTGCGACAGGAGAAGCCCACTATCTGCCGGAACAGGATAAGCTTGTGGAAAAGCTGGCGCTTATCAAGGGTATGACAAGCGTGTCAGTGAGCATCAATACGGAGAGAACCAATGTTATTATGGGCAAGGAAATCCATACCATCTGGGGCAGCGATACCATTACGGACAAAATCAGGGTACGCGATACCGGAAAAGTGGACATGCCCTACACCGGAGAGGAGTTGACGTTCTCCATTTCTCCCTTATCCTTTTATCAGGTAAATCCCATGCAGACGGAGAAACTTTACAGTCTGGCATTAGAGTATGCCGGTCTTACCGGAAAGGAAAGTGTCTGGGATTTGTACTGCGGCATCGGCACCATTTCCTTATTTATGGCACTGCGTGCCAAAGAGGTGTACGGCGTGGAAATCATTCCGCAGGCCATTGACGATGCCCGGCAGAATGCCGTCCGCAACCACATTGCAAATGCAGAATTTTTCGTGGGAAAAGCCGAGGAAGTACTTCCTGCCGTCTACGAAAAAGAGGAGAGTCACCCGGACGTCATTGTGGTGGATCCGCCCCGCAAGGGATGCGATGAAAAGTGCCTGGACACCATGTTAAAAATGGCGCCCTCCCGCATCGTCTATGTGAGCTGCGACTCCGCCACCCTCGCCCGCGACTTAAAGCTGCTCTGTGCCGGCGGCTACCGCCTCGAGCGTGTGCGCCCGGTCGACCAGTTCGCCCATACCGTGCATGTGGAGACGGTATGCCTTTTGTCCAAACTCCATGAAGCGAAACATCATGCGAATGTAACACTGGATATGGACGAGTTAGATTTGACATCTGCGGAGAGTAAGGCAACGTATGAGGAAATCAAGACATATGTGGCTGAGCATAATGATGGAATGAAAGTTTCAAATCTGTATATTGCACAGGTTAAGGCTAAGTATGGGATTATAGAGCGAGAAAATTATAACAAGCCTAAGACAGATGATGCCAGACAGCCTAAGTGTCCAAAGGAGAAGGAAGAGGCAATAGTAGAAGCGTTGAAAGCTTTTAAGTTGATTTAGTTTAGGAGTATGACGATATGAGGGTTTTATTAGGAACAACAAATCCATCAAAGGTAAAAAGATTTTCGGATTTGTTAAAAGGGTATGATATTGAATTTATTACTTTAAGAGATATCGAAGTTATAGAAGAACCTAAGGAAATGGGGAATACACCAGAGGAAAATGCTATTATGAAGGCAGAGTTTTATGGACAATACTTTGATGTTGTTATTTGTAATGATTCTGGATTATATTTTGAAGAACTGGATTTTGAGGATTTGCGTCAGCCGGGACTAAATATTAGAACACCTATGAATATGGATAGACTGTCAGATGAAGAGATGATTGATTACTATTCAAAACTTATTGCAGGGCTTGGAGGTAAAGTCACAGCATATTACCTAGATGGAATTGCAGTTTATAATCACGGAGTAATTTCATCGTTTATGGACAATATGGCAGCTCAAAAAAACGGATCATTCTATATGATTGATAAAGCTTCATCAAAAAGATTTGAAGGATGGCCTCTTGATTCATTATCAATCAATAAAGAAAACGGCAAATATTTTGTTGATGGAAGTATTGAAGAAAGCAAAGAAAATATCATAAAAGATCAATATCAAAAGAGTGTCGTAGATTTTTTGATTAAGTCTTTACATATAGCATAGTATAGGAGAAATGAGACAACTGGAGTTTCCTGAGAATATTCAGGCAATTGTCGGCGGAAAAGAATATTCGCTGGATAATGCTGTCTTAAAAATCTGGCCGCAAAGTGAAGAAACAAAAGGAGCACTTTGCGTTGAAATGGAAGGTGTTGGTTTGTTTACAATAGCTAATTATAGAAAATGTGTGGCAACAGGTATATATGTTGTTTCTGATGTGTATTCAGAGAATGATTGGAAACTTGGATGGGAAGGCAATGATATTAAAAGAGCTGTTGGTGCTGTTATTGATATGATAATTGAGTCTATAAGATAGATTGGAGTGTGGTAAGATAGTCGTGAAGTTTGAAAATGTTTATTTTATTAATGGGACAGCATATGCTGGAAAATCCACAATGGTAAAACTTCTGGCAGAAAAATATGACGGAATCGCCTGCGAAGAAAATTATCAGGATAGACTTTTAGAAAATTTGGATACCAAGGAGTTTCCTAATCTTACTTACACAAGAGATTTACAGGATTGGGGTGAATTTGTCAGAAGAACTCCAGATGAATATGAGGCGTGGGTAAATGGAGTTACGAAAGAATGTACTGTCTTAGAAATTGAAATTTTAAAGGATTTAGTTTCCAAAACAAAGAAAAAAATATTTGTAGATACTAATATTTCAGTTGAAATTTTACATGAAATTTCAGATGAAAATCATGTTTTGATTATGTTAGCAGATCCGAATATTTCTGTGCAGAGATTTTTTGAAAGACCAGATAAGGAAAAACAGTTTTTATATCAGTTGTTATTGAAAGAAGATAATTCTGAGGAGGCTATGATAAATTTCAGAGAATGTCTGAAAAGAATTAATTCACAGGAAAGATATATGATGTTTCAAAAATCTGGATTTAATGTAATAACAAGAGACGAAAACCGCAGTATTGATGAGACATTTGCTTTGGTAGAAAGTATGTTTGGATTAAATAGATAAAGTCGATACAATGTCTGAGAATGTTAATGCGGAGCAAGGTGTTAGTGCGCATTGACAGACTTTTGGTAAAGCCGGTTCCGGTGGCGGTGAAAATGATGCCGGATGCTGAGATGAAACCGCCGTATGATGGTGCGAAAAAATGATTCTGGTTGATGATGTGGATAATCGGCAGTTTCTGTGTGAATTGGTTGAGAGTATGCGGGAAGAATTGACGAAGAAGAAAGAGAAAAAGTTGAGAAAAAGTGCAAGTAAGACTTGATAAAATCGAACAAATATTCTGTATTAACAGCGGAGATTTTATACCAAAAAGCAGAAACTACGAATGTACAAATGGAGCTCAAACCCTTGCGGTTTGGCTTTTTCTAATTTTGTAGAAAATCTGAGAACAACTATTTCTAAAAAGTCAATTATCATTTTGTGATAGAAAATGAACAGAATTTTTCACAAACCTATTTGTACAATACTAATAAATTTTTGAGAGTATATAGTTTCGCTAAAGTAACAGCATGGCAATCGAGTAACAGCGGTTGCTTTTTTGTTGTCTATTTTTAGGAATCAGGATTGTTATCTTCGCATGAAGAGAATAAAACAGTTGTACATGGAATTATATAAAACAGAAAATATTGAGAAATTCAGAAGTATTATTATTCCTATTGAAAGAAATGCTGCGGCATGATAGAATAGCCGTATAAACGGAAATTAAATATATAAATACGGATGTATAACATAGCGGAGGAACACACATGATTATCAGTGAAAGAATTTTCTACATAATGGAGCAGAAGAATATGAGCCAGTTGGAACTGTCGAGAAGAACCGGGATTGCAACAAGCAACATCAGTGACTGGAAAATGAAAAAGACAAATCCAAAAGCAGACTGTCTGTTATCCATATGTGACGCATTGGATATTACACCGGAACAGCTTTTAACGGGAAAAGGAATTGATCCGGAATATAAAGATGCAGATATGGATTATGAAGTTACCAGGTCGGATATTAAGATATTAAAGCAGATTCATAGCCTTGGAGACGAACAGTATAAAAGATTGATGGCATATATGAAGGCATTGCAGAAATTGGAGCAGATGGAAAGCATTGTGGAGGAATAGTATGTGAAGTCGCAATTGACTGTGCTCTTTGAGCGAGGAAGGCTTCTTGTCCGAAGGGCAAGAAGATGGAATATACAAAGAATGCGTGATTTCATAGCAACAGAATAGGAATCAGCAATTTATAGAAATTGTAATCGATTGGTTGGGAGGAAGAATGGAAGGAACAAAAGAATTGATTACTACGGATGTTATTCGGAGTAAGGTGTACATAATTCGCGGTCAGCAGGTAATGCTGGATAGAGATTTAGCGGAAATATATGGCTATGAAGTCAAAAAGTTAAATCAACAGGTAAAAAGAAATATAGAAAGATTTCCGGAAGATTTTATGTTTCAATTGGCAACTAGTGAAATTGAATCCGTGAGGTCACAAATTGTGACCTCACGAAAAAATGATTTTTTCGCTGGTCAAGAAGGTGGACGGAGATATTTGCCATATGCATTTACAGAACAAGGAATTTATATGCTTGCGACAGTTCTTCGTGGAGAATTGGCAGAACAGCAGAGTATATTTATAATGCGCACTTTTAGGGAGATGCGTCACTATATTAGTCAAAATCAACAGTTTGTTACTAGAAATGAAATGGATCTTTTAACAGCTAAGGTTGGAACGATAACGGAGAGACAGGATCGAATGGAGAAAAAAGTAGATTCCATTCAAAAAGATGTGACTATCTTAGCAGACAACTTCATTACGGATAAAGATAAGAAGAATTTTGTTATTTATAAAGGTCAGAAATTAGAAGCTGACATTGCTTACATAGAAATCTATCAACAGGCAAAGAAATCAATCTATGTTGTGGATGATTATATGAATGCAAAATCATTACAACACCTTTCACAGAAAGCAGATGGCGTGGAAGTTGTTTTATTCACAGAGAATGGAAAAGGTGGGAGAGGATTTCTTACGAACTCTTTAGTGACGGATTTTCAAAATGAATATCCAACAATTCGGATTAAGCCGAATCCTGATTGTCACGACAGATTGATTGTACTTGATTATGGTGAAGAAACCGAGAAGGTATATCATTGTGGAGCATCCAGTAAGGATGCAGGGAAGAAACTTTGTGCCATCAATCAGATTACAGAGACAGCAATCATTCATCCGGTAATAGACAGATTACTTTCAT
>SAMEA104315423__coassemble_1904_pt1 | contig 25267 bp, 24 predicted proteins | sample SAMEA104315423__metabat2_high_PE_006 | metagenome-assembled genome bin SAMEA104315423 (sample SAMEA104315423) | gut metagenome | biome: Monkey gut; feature: monkey-associated habitat; material: faeces | place: China | collected 2013 | reverse complement strand
GCCTGAGCTTCCGGAAGCATATGAGTGGAGGTGCTTTGCGGACACTGCCCTGGACAGTGGGAAAGAGGAGAATAACAGGGAGGCGGTTACAGAATACCTTATGCATCCCCGGTCGGCAGCAGTATTTGTGGGAACCAGACGTGATACCGGAGCATCCCTACAGTAAAATAAAGCAGAGGTGTCTGTAAAAAGGAGTCTGTATTTATGAAAATCAAAGACAAGTATAAAGGCATTTTTTATATCATTCTGGCGGCTTTTGGATTTGCGTTCATGAATCTGTTTGTGAAGCTGGCGGGTGATTTACCGGCTATCGAAAAAAGCTTTTTCCGCAATCTGGTGGCAGTTTTCTTTTCCTTCGGGGCAATGAAGAAAAAAAGGATTTCCTTTTCCATTCCGGGGGAAGCCGGAAAATACATATTTTTCCGCTCTTTATTCGGAACCATAGGTGTTTTTGCCAATTTTTATGCCATAGGTAAGCTTAATATTGCGGATGCTTCCATGCTTAATAAGTTATCTCCCTTTTTTGCCATCATTTTCTCCTATTTTTTATTAAAGGAAACCATCAGGTCGTACCAGCTTGGCTGTGTGATTGTGGCATTTGTGGGAGCATTGTTTATTCTGCGGCCGGGTTTTGATAATGTGGCTACGTTCCCGGCATTTCTTGGTCTCATCGGCGGTATGGGGGCCGGACTTGCGTATACCAATGTGCGTCTGGCTGCCAAACACGGAGCACCCGGACCGCTCATTGTGTTCTGTTTTTCCGTTTTTTCCTGTGTCAGTGCGATTCCGTTTATTATTTTTAACCATGCGCCGCTCGCCTGGTGGCAGCTGGCATCCCTTTTGATGGCGGGTGTTTCCGCCACGCTGGGTCAGTTTTCCATTACGGCGGCGTACACCTATGCGCCCGCCGGCGAACTGTCGGTTTATGATTACACGCAAATTATCTTTGCGGCTTTGCTGGGAATGATATTCCTTGGAGAAGTGCCGGATATCATAAGTATCCTCGGCTATTTCATTATCTGCGGCGCGGGAATTGCCATGTTCCTGATCCGGAGAAAAAAGGAAAAGGCGGAGATGCGTCAGGCGGAGTAAAAAGAGAAAGCCTACGAAAACTTAAAACGCTGCAACTATGGGTTTGTGATATTGCAAAAAAGATGATATAATGAGCCTCAAGGAAAACCAAGCGACACCGAAGGTGACATTTGGTTTTCTGGGCTCATTAACGAGAGAATATCCTGCGAAGCAGGATGTGAAGTGCGTAAGCACGAATTCTCGAGTGAATGATGGTTTATGATTTCGTGACTTTTATCCCAATAAAAAGGAGGATTTCTTATGTCTACACCACACAACGGAGCTGAAAAAGGTGATATTGCAAAGACCGTACTGATGCCGGGGGATCCCTTACGTGCAAAGTACATTGCAGACACTTACTTAAAAGATGTAAAATGCTTTAACACAGTCAGAAATATGTTTGGATATACCGGAACCTATGAAGGAAAAGAAGTATCCGTCATGGGCAGCGGCATGGGGATGCCCTCCATCGGTATTTATTCCTTTGAATTATACCATTTTTATGATGTGGACCAGATTATCCGTATCGGTTCCGCAGGCGGAATTTCCGATAAAGTAAAGGTAAGGGATCTGGTAATCGGTATGGGAGCTTCCACCAATTCCAATTTTGCCAGCCAGTACAAGCTGCCCGGCACCTTTGCTCCCATTGCGGATTTCGGACTGCTTCGGAAAGCAGTGGAAATTGCCGAAGAGAAAAATATTCCCGTAGCCGTGGGCAACATTTTATCCTCCGATACGTTCTATACGGATGACGAAACGGCAAACGACCAGTGGAAAAAGATGCAGATTTTGTGCGTAGAAATGGAAGCGGCAGCGCTTTACATGAATGCAGCCAGAGCCGGAAAGAAAGCTCTCTGCATGCTGACCATTTCCGACCATCTGTATACGGGCGAAGCACTTTCCGCAGAAGAACGCCAGACATCCTTCCATGAAATGATGGAAGTAGCGCTGAAGCTGGCATAGCCGGAAATAAGCAAAATCAGACAAGGAAAATCCGAACAACGGATGAGAAAAAGGCGTGTCGGACAGGCATAATCGGAAAGAAACAAGTCAGACCGCAAGCCGGCAGAAACCGGTGGGCAGAACGACAGAACAGGAAAGGCAGAAATTATGACACAGAAAGATATATTGGCAAAAGTAGACCATACGCTGCTGGCACAGACAGCAACCTGGGAAGAAATCAGGCAGATTTGCAATGACGGCATGCGCTATGAAACCGCATCGGTGTGCATCCCTCCCTCCTACGTGGAGCAGGCGAAAAATTATGTGGGGGACAGGCTTAAAATCTGTACTGTAATCGGATTTCCCAACGGTTACAACACCACTGCCGTGAAGGAATTTGAAACAAAGGACGCTCTGAAAAAGGGCGCCGATGAAATCGATATGGTTATCAATTTAGGCTGGGTCAAAGACGGCAGATTTGATTTGGTGGAAAAAGAAATCCGTACCCTGAAGGATGCCTGCGGCGGCAATGTTCTCAAGGTAATCATTGAAACATGTCTGCTTACGGAAGAAGAAAAGGTAAAAATGTGCGAAGTGGTTACGAACAGCGGAGCCGATTTCATCAAGACTTCCACCGGCTTTTCCACAAGCGGAGCCACGTTTGCAGATGTTGCCCTGTTCAAGGAGCATGTAGGTCCACAGGTGAAAATCAAGGCAGCAGGCGGTATTTCTTCTTTTGCAGATGCAGAAAAATTTGTAGAACTGGGCGCCGACAGACTGGGCACCAGCCGTCTGGTAAAGATTATGAAGCAGAATGAAAAATAAACTTTTCACAGGGTGCTAAAGTTCGGGATAAGAAAGTCTAAGGTGCAAAAGCCCAAGGTGCAAAACACCTGAAAGGTACAGGTATTGTATGACAAAAAAACGATTGTCAGAAGAACAGGTTGCGGCTCTTTTTGAGGTGGCAACGGCGTTTCGCAGGAGAGCTTATACGCCCTATTCCCATTTTCAGGTGGGAGCGGCGCTGCTTACAAAGGGCGGCAAAATATACGGCGGCTGCAACATAGAAAATGCGGCATATTCTCCCACAAACTGTGCGGAGAGGACGGCTTTCTTCCATGCAGTCAGCGAAGGGGAGAGAGAATTTGCAGCTATCTTAATTGTGGGTGGCAAGGAAGGCGGACCTCCGGTATTCTGTACTCCCTGCGGTGTATGCAGGCAGGTCATGGCAGAATTCTGTGCCCCGGACGAATTTCTGATTTTGTCGGGTGACGCACCCGAAACCTGCAGGCAGTTCACCCTGCGGGAAATTTTACCCTTTGGATTTTCACAGGAAAACCTGAAATAAAAGTGTTGGAAACAGAAAAGTATAAATATGCAATAAAATACGTGAAAGAACGGGATTGGTAAGGAGGAAAAAATATGTTTTGTGACCAGTGTGGAGCAGAGTTACCCGATGACTCTGTATTTTGTCCCAAATGCGGTGCCAGACTGACATCGGTAGACAGTGAAGCAAATAACGCCGCAGGCGAGGCTGCACCAGAAGCAGCAAATACAGCAGGTGCAGTAAGTGCGACGGGCGCGATGAATACAGCCGCAAATGCAGCAGGAACAGCTGGCAACGTGGCAGCTGCAGCAAACAGTACAGCAGGAAACGGCACAGGCAACGCTCCGGCAAATATGACAAATGTGTCAAGTGGTACCCCGGCAGCGGAGCCGCCGAAAAAGAAAAAGGGATTTCCTTTTGTGCCGGTGATTCTGATTGGCATTGTGCTGGTAGCGGTGATTGTAGTTGTGGCGATTTTCCTGCCGAAGGGAAAAACGAAGGACGGCATTGAATTTTCAGAGAAAAATCTGATGTATAACGGTTCCAGCTTCTTTACCACGGATGGAAAAGAGCTGGAAGTAAATAATGTAGACACCCTGGCATATAATTATGACAACAGTGTCGTTGCATATCTGACAACGGATGATACTCTGTATGTAATAGACAGTGAGCTTACTCCGGTGGAAATCGAGAACGACGTCCTGAATATGGAGGTCAGCTACTCCGGCAGCAGCATTGCATACACGGTTGGAGCTGATTACACAGCAACCACTCTTTATGTATACAATGTGAAAAAAGATAATTCCGAAAAAATCGATACAGATGTATGCGCATACAATTATCTTGTTTCTCCTAACGGTAAGCAGGTGGCTTATTTAAAGGACTACGAAGGAAATTCCGATAACACGCTTTATGTGGCGGTTGTCGGAAAGGACGGCAAAAAAGTGGACAAGGACGGCTGCATTCCGCTTGCCATCGGTGACAACGGAAAATCCTTTTTCTACACGGACAACAGCGACTCTTCCAATGTAAAGCTTTACTGGTATAATGGCAAAGACGCGGAAAAGATTTCCCGTGATGTTTCCGGCTCCTATTATTTTAACAACAGTGTTTCCGAAATTCTTTTCACCAAATCAGACAATACTTATTTCTACCGCATCGGCATGGACGAGCCTTCCAAGGTAGCCGGTGATGCCCTGATCGGTATGTGGAATTATAAATATGAAACTACCGCCCGGGATTATACATTCGGCAACCAGAGCAGCGGTGTTTTGGTAAACCGTTCCAAACTGACGGAATGGGTATTTGCAACCGAGGGCGATATCTGCTACCTGAATAAGGACGGCAAGGACAGCGCCAAGCTTTGCGATGCGGACGGCATCAGCAAAATTACGGTAGCGCAGAACGGAAAATCTCTTATTTATCTGAAGGACGGCAAACTGTATAAGATTACCAAATTCGGCGCAGACAGGGAAGAAACCGAACTGTACGAAGGTGATGTTTATATTAACGGTTATGTGGCAGGCAGGGATTTATCCAATATCTATGTGGTAAGTGACGAGGCGGAGCTTTATTACTGCAAGAGCAAAAAGAAACTGGTTAAGATTTCCAATGATTTCGCAAACAGAAACAACATGGCTTATAACGAAGCATCCAAGACCATCTTCTATATAGAGGATGAAAACCTTTACAGTGCCGGCAAAAGCGGTAAGAAAAAGGAACTGGTTGCGGAAAATGTAACCGATGTGGTAAATTATGCAGACGGCATTCTCTATATGGTGACCGAAGACGGTGTCAACAGTTATTATTATGTGAAAAAAGGCGAGCCCGTAAAGATTATGGAAGATTAAATAACGGCAGGAAGCAGGTGACAAAAAGGTCCGGAGAAATTCGGACCTTTTTCCGGTAATGGAACCTCAGAGGTTGAATGTGCAGATTGCAAAGGAAAGAAACGTATTATGACAGATGTGAAAATCAAGATGCCCGGAAAAGTAAATAAAATTATCGGCGTCCTGCAGGAGGCCGGATTTGAAGCCTATGCGGTCGGCGGATGCATCCGGGACAGTCTGCTTGGCAGAACACCCAACGACTGGGATATTACCACTTCGGCAAAGCCCATGGAGGTGAAGGCGCTGTTTTCCCACACCATCGACACCGGCATCCAGCACGGAACGGTGACCATTCTTTTGGACAGGGAAGGCTTTGAAGTCACCACCTATCGTATCGACGGCGAATACGAGGACGGCAGGCACCCGAAGGAGGTTTCTTTTACCGGCAGCCTGGAAGAAGATTTGAAGCGGCGGGATTTTACCATAAATGCCCTTGCTTACAATGAAGCGGCGGGTCTGATTGATATTTTTGAGGGACAGAAAGACCTGAAGGACGGCATTATCCGCTGTGTGGGCAATGCGGAAGAACGTTTCACGGAAGATGCTCTCCGGATGCTGCGCGCCATCCGTTTTTCGGCGCAGCTGGGTTACCGGATTGAGGAAAATACCCTTACTGCCATTCACAAACTGGCGGGCAATCTGGAAAAAATCAGTGCGGAACGCATCCAGACGGAGCTTTTGAAGCTGATGGTTTCGCCGCATCCCGATTATCTTCGGACGGCTTACGAATGCAGCGTCACTAAAGTATTTTTCCCGGAATTTGACCTTGCCATGGAAACACCGCAGAATCACCCCCACCACTGCTACAACGTGGGAGAACACATTCTGCATTCTCTTTTAGAAGTTCCGGCGGATAAAGTATTGCGTCTCACCATGCTTCTGCATGACATTGCCAAACCTCAGTGTCTTACTGTGGATGAAAAAGGCATTACTCATTTTCACGGTCATGAGGAAATGGGCGCGGAAATGAGCCGGGTTATTTTAAGGCGGCTCCGCATGGATAATGACACCACGGATAAGGTCTGCAGGCTGGTGCGTTTTCATGATTACGGCAACGGTGTTGCTCCTGACAGGCGTATTGTGCGGCGGGCAGTCAACAAAATAGGGGAGGATTTGTTTGACGATTTTCTTCTGGTAAAAAAAGCAGACCTTCTTGCCCAGAGCATGTATCTGCGCAAAGAAAAATTAAGCAATCTTGCGGCATGGGACACCTGCTACCGGGAAATCCGTGAGGCAGAGGAATGTGTTTCCCTGCGGACACTTGCGGTGAACGGCAGCGATTTGATTGCGGCGGGTTTACAGCCCGGCAGAGAGCTGGGAGATATTCTGAAGCAGCTTCTGGACGAGGTTCTGGAAACACCCGAAAAAAACGAAAAAGACTATCTGATTTCCCGGGCAAAGGAACTGCGTCATTCTTAACATACTTTTTTCTTTCTTTTCATATGATAGGTTAGAGTTTTGAAAACCGTAATATCGTGTGGGAGGAAAAGACGTGAATGACAGAGTAACCGGGTTACTGGAGCTTTATGATATAGAGGCAGTTCGTGTCAGAAAGGGCAGGGGAGCTTTGCTCTGTGACACAGACAACGGATGTTTTATTTTTAAGGAATATAACGGCAGTGAGCAGAAAGCGGGTTTGCAGGCCCGGGTACTGAAGAAACTGGCAGACGAAGGCGTAAGCTGCGAGCGGATTTTTCCCACTAAGGAAGGGGCACTTTTTTGTCAGGATACCGACGGCAGAAAATATATGCTGAAGTCATATTTTGACAACCGGGAGTGCAATATCCGGGACAGTCAGGAGTGTAGAGAAGCGGCGTCCATGCTTTCCCGCCTGCACAGACGGATGGTTTTACCGCCCGGAGAAGCCGGGGATTTATCGGTGTATTCCCTTACCCATGAATATGAGAAGCACAACCGGGAGCTGAAAAAGGTCTGGCAGTATTTGTGCAAAAAAGGGCAGAAGTCGGCTTTTGAGGTGACACTGCTCGCACGGTATCCGTATTTCTTAAATCAGGCGCTTGAAGTGTCCGGTGAATGGAAGGAATTTGCATTGGACAGTGACACGGAGTATATTAAGGAAAAGGGCTTTTTGTGCCATGGCGACTATCAGCAGCACAACATCATCCGCGGGAACCGGGAATTTGCGGTCATCAATTTTGAAAAGCTGGTGATGGATAATCCGGTCAGGGACATCTGCCTGTACCTGCGCAAGGTCATGGAAAAAAACAACTGGAGCGTGGAGCTGGGCGAAAGCATTCTGCATGCATATGATGTGGGAAATCCCCTGCCGGCGCGTTCCTTTGTGGAATTATATTACCGGCTGGCATATCCGGTGAAGTTCTGGAAAATCGTGAATTTCTACTACAACGCCAGAAAGGTCTGGACACCGGATAAAAATATTGAAAAGTTGAACATTCTGATGGAACAGGAGCAGCAGAAGCAGAACTTTTTGGATAAGGTATTCCGGGACGTGGCGCATCTGCGGTAAGACGGCAGCACAGGGTGACGAAGGCTTGTACACACGGTGGGTATAGGGTGACGGAACAAAGTACGGCAAGATCATACGTCGCACATAGGTTAAAGGAAGGAAAGATACATGGGTAATCGGTACGGCTACATATACAAAAGAATAGGAATAGGTTTCCTTGCTGGAATACTACTTCCCGCCATGTTGCTTACAGCGGGCTGCGGCAGGAAAACCTCCGGTCAGGCAGCATCCGGTGCCAACGGCAATCCGGCATCGGCAGCAGGCAGTGCCAACGACAATCCGGCAGACGGAACCAGCGGCAATACTTCGGGGGCGCAGTCCGGCGATTATGACTCTGCCGACACGGCTGTGGTGGTAAAGGTAAACAAAGGGGAAAACCAGATTACCTTTTACAACCTGACGGTGGATAAGAATTACACTCTGACCTATGACGGTATTACTTCTTTTACGGATAAATTTGGGGAGGCGCTTTCCCGCGATCAGATTAAAGAAGGGGATATTGTAGACGTTACGTTTATGAAATCCACCAAGCGGCTGAATACATTAAGCCTTTCCGCTTCTTCATGGAACAACAAATCGGTGTCCCGTTACAGCATCGACAGCCGCAGCCATAATGTTACGATTGGCAATGATGTATACAAGATTACCGGTCAGACCAAGATTTTTTCCGAGGGCGAAGAAGTTGACCTAATGGATTTGAACGAGGTGGACGTACTGGATTTTTACGGCATTGACACAACAGTGGTCAGCATTGTGGTAGAAAAAGGACACGGTTACCTCAGACTTTCGGGAGATGAGAGCTTTATCGGCGGCTGGATTGAAGTCGGACAGAACCAGATCCGCCAGATTACGGAGGATATGCTTCTGGTGGTGCCCGAGGGCAGTTACGAAGTGCAGTTTTCCACAGCCGGGGGCGGCGGTACCAAGAATGTCAACATTGTGCGAAATCAGGAAACTTTAGTAGATATCAGTGATTTTGAAATTGCGGAGCCGCAGTACGGTCAGGTTGTTTTTGCCATGACGCCTTCTACGGCTACCTTGTATGTGGATGGCAACCTGGTGGACACCAGCCTGCCGGTTACTTTGCAGTATGGTATTCACCAGCTCCTTGCCAAAGCGGACGGCTACGAAAGCGTGGTCAGCTACCTGAAGGTGGCGGAGGCTTCCGCCGGCATTGAGATTGTACTGGAAAGCTCGGACGGCGATGAGGACGAAGAGACCGGTTCTAACACAACGGTTTCTTCCGGTGACAGCACAGGCAACAACACCACTAAGAATTATTACCAGGTGCACATTGACGCACCGAAGGATGTGGAGGTTTATGTGGACGGCAACTATATTGGCATTGCTCCCATCAGCTTCCGTAAGACCGAGGGCGTGCATGTGGTGACCCTGCGGAAAACCGGTTATACACCCCGCAGCTACACCGTCCAGGTAGATTCCGAGGACAAGGATGTAAGTTATTCCTTTGAAGAGCTGGAAAAAGCACAGTAAGATTGAAAAATTTAAAAGCAGTGAAATAAAAGCTTGAGATAATAGAAGCTTGGGATAGCAGAAGTATGAAATAGCATAAGTATGAGGTAACAGAAGTACCGATTGAAAATGACATCAGGAGGAACAAGATGGAATTTAAGGACAGATACACATATGAGGATTTCTTAGATATTATCGCCATGCTGCGAAGCGAGAATGGCTGCCCGTGGGACAAGGTTCAGACTCACGACAGTCTGCGTCCCTGCATGATGGAAGAGGCGGCGGAGGTTCTGGCTGCCATCCGTATTTACGATACGACCGGCAATGCCGGAAACTTGCAGGAAGAACTGGGGGATGTGCTGCTTCAGGTAGTAATGCATGCGCAGATTGCCAAAGAAGAGGGCATTTTTACCATGGAGGATGTGGTAAATGATGTGGCGCAGAAAATGGTCCGTAGACATCCGCATGTGTTTGGCACGGTGGAAGCGAATACCTCCGAACAGGTGCTGCAGAACTGGGAAGAAATCAAGAAGCAGGAAAAAGCCGGACAAACCTGGGCTTCTACTCCGCTTAGGGACATTCCCATAGAGCTTCCGGCACTGACCAGAGCGACTAAGGTATTAAAGAAAGCGGATAAGCTTTACGACAGACATACTAATAAGGAAGAGGCTCTTCAGAAAATAGAAGAGGCAGTTCAAAAACTGCGTGCCGTGCCGGGAGAAGCTTATTCCAAGGATGCCGAGGCGCAGGTGGGAGAGCTTTTAACGGAAGTCTGTGATTTAGCACGAATTTACAAGCTTTCCCCGGAGCAAATCCTGACCGACCGCATTGAAGATGTGATTGCGGCTTACGAATCGTAGGGGCATATGGCAGAACGGGCTTCGTATAATTAAGGTTATTCAGCAAAATTTAGAAGCAAAAAATGAAAAAACGGCAATTTGCTTCTCTTGTTTTAGAACTGGTAGAAGCAAATTTGCTTTTTTGTCTGAAATGCTCCAACGTAAAAGAGTAAAAAGCATAGAATATCAAAAATCCGCTCTTATTATATCATATTTACGAATAAAAAAGAAGCAAATGAAAGAAATTGGGAAATCTGCTTCTAAGATGGAACAGCAAATAAGGTAAAATATAAAATTTGCTTCTATGTAAAGAAAAACACAAGAAGCAAATAAGCCAAAATACAAAATATGCTTCCATACAAAGATAAACAAAAGAAGCAAATAAGCCAAAATACAAAATCTGCTTCTATGCAAAGAAAAACGTAAGAAGCAAATAAGCTTGAAATTAAAGTCTGCATCATTTTATATATTATGACAAAAGGAGAATCAGCATGTCCATTGTGTACCAGAAGTTATCAAAGAAGGAGCTTCCGCGGTTTATAGAAATGAGAATTAATCAATTAAGGGAGGAAGGCGCCAAGGAAGATTTGGACCTGCGACCTGCGTTAAACGATTATTACGACCGGCATATGGCGGACGGCACATTTGTGTCATGGCTGGCGGTGGATAATGGTGAAATTATAGGAACAAGCGGCATGTCTTTTGTGGAAAAGCCACCTTATTTCGGTTGTCCCAGTGGAAAAATAGCTTTGCTGTCCAGTATGTATACAAATCCCAAGTATCGCAGACAGGGAATTGCCAGGGAATTACTGTCCCGTGTCGTAAAAGAGGCGAAGGAGTATGGCTGCGGTACCGTGCAGATTACGGCTTCTGATATGGGCGTTCTTTTATATACGGACTTTGGCTTTGTAAAAAACGGAAATTTTATGCAATATAAATTGTAAAAAATTTTGGGAAGAAAGAGCTCTCAATATTATTTCCTTGCCCGGTATTCCCGCGGTGTGCAGTTCATTTTTCACGAAAACATTTGCCGAAATAACTCTGACCGTGAAAACCCGTGCGGCTGGCGATTTCGTTGACGGAAAGGTCGGTTTCGGTGAGGAGTTTTGTTGCTTTGGAAAGCCGGAAATCCATAAGATAGCGGTAGGGCGTTGTCTGGAGGCTTACCCTAAAACAGCGGAGACATTCGGATTTGCTGACGTGGGCACTTTCTGCCAATTCCTCCAAAGTGATTTCCTCGGCAAAACGGTCATTTATATATTGAAGAAAAAGGTGCATCCTTTTACTCACGACACTATCCACGCTGCCGCCCGCAGTGTGAATATTTTTTAATAAAATCAACCACATGGAGGATAACGTGGCAAGCACCTCACAGCAGTAAAAATCATCTCTGTTTTCCGCCATTTTATTTTCTTCCAGCGAAATGAGTTTTTGCAAATGTTCTAAAATAGAGGTATGCCAGGTTTCATTTCCCAGAAAAACAACGGTAATCTGCGGATTTGCGGTAAGCGCTGCCGTCAGTTTGGCGGCGGGACTGCCCGTGTAAAAAGAAACAAAATAATCCGGAAACAAAAAGCTCTTGTAACACCATTTCCTCCAATACGTAAATAAACTGCAAATCCTCATGCCAGTGCATGACATGAAAGCCTGGATTGCGGGGAACTGCCACATCATTTTTTACATTTAAGATAAGATATGGAAAATCTGTGTGGATATTTAAATTGACGGAATTGATAAAATCTTTGTTGTCCGGTTTCATGGTTTCTCCTGCAAATTGACGATATAGTTTTAATTTACAACTATATATTCATAGTTTCAAGAAAGAAAAAGTAATATAATTGCAATAAAGAAGAAATAAAAGGAGATTGCCATGTATTTTGCATATGGGGAAAAGGAAATGGAATATTTAAGCAGGCGGGACAAAAAGCTCGCAGAAGTGATAGAAAAGGTGGGGCATGTAAACAGGGAAGTGGACACGGATTTGTTTTCTTCGGTGGTGCATCACATCATTGGGCAGCAGATTTCCATGAAGGCGCAGGCAACCATCTGGCAGCGCATGCGTCAGGATTTGGGAACTGTCTGTGCGGAAAGTATTCTGGAGGCGGGCATATCGAAGCTGCAGTCTTACGGCATGACTTTCCGTAAGGCGGAATATCTGACAGATTTTGCACAGAAGGTACAGGCAAAAGAATTTGATTTAGAAGGCATCTGGCAGAAAAGTGACGAGGAAGCTATCCGGGAACTTTCCGCCCTGAAAGGTATTGGTGTATGGACGGCGGAAATGATTTTGCTTTTCTGTATGCAGAGACCGGATGTATTCAGCTATGGGGATTTGGCAATTCTGCGGGGACTCAAAACCCTGTATGGCAAAGAAGAAATAAGCCGCGAACAGTTTGAAACATACAGAAAGCGGTTTTCTCCTTACGGCAGTGTTGCCAGCTTGTATTTGTGGGCGGTATCCGGCGGGGCTGTGCCGGGCATGCAGGAATATACCTGGCATTATGAGTCACCGCTGGGCGGCATTACTATGGCGAGTGACGGGGAGGCACTGATCGGCTTGTGGTTTGACGGGCAGAAATATTTTGCGGATACGCTTGCTTCCTATCATGAAGAAAAGAAACTGCCTGTTTTTGTGCAGACAAAAAAGTGGCTGGATTTGTATTTTCGTGGGAAAAATCCTGATTTTACACCGCCGCTCCGCTTAAAGGGCAGTGAATTCCGCCGGAAGGTGTGGGACATCCTGCTGGAAATCCCCTATGGTGAAACCATGACCTACGGCGAAGTCGCCCGGAAGCTGGCGGAAGAACCTGCCGCAGCCACCACACCGAAAAATGCCGGAGCGAAGCGGCATGTTTGTGCACAGGCGGTGGGCGGTGCCGTTGGTCACAATCCTATATCCCTGATTGTGCCATGTCACAGGGTGGTGGGAGCCGACGGAAGCATGACCGGATATGCAGGAGGCATCGACAAGAAAGTGAAGCTGCTTGAGCTGGAGCAAGGTGCAGGCAGCAGGTAGAAATGCCGAAGCAATGGCACGCAATGAGCAGAAAAGAGTGAAACAGAAGCAGGCGTAAGTTATGAACCGGGGAAACGTGAAACACAAGTAAGCGCAAGTAATGAGCAGAAAAGGAGTGCAATGTAAACAAGTATATGCTATGCCCCGGAAAAAGGAACACAAGCAAGCTATGGAAAGGATGAACAGCAATGGATTTCAAAAATAACATAACCGACATTCAGAAATCATTTGGAGTGCAGGCGCAGTCTTTTGACAACAACGGCTATCATCTGTCAAAGGCAGAGTACCGGCAGTACATGATAGACAGGACCGGACCGCAGAAAACGGATCATGTGCTGGAGGTGGCAGCAGGAACCTGTATTTGCGGCAGAGCTTTTGCCCCCTATGCGGCAAAGGTGACATGCCTGGATGCCACACCTGCCATGCTTCAGGTGGGCAGGGAAGAAGCGGAAAAAGTCGGTCTTATAAACATGGAATTTGTGGAAGGAATGGCGGAAAATCTTCCTTTTGCGGACAAGAGTTTTGACATCGTCATGTCCCGGCTGGCATTTCACCATTTCGTGAACCCGGACAAGATATTTGCGGAAATGAAACGGGTATTAAAACCAGGCGGCAAGCTGATTTTAATGGATATGACGGTGCAGGAGGAAGAGCTGCGGGATAAGGTGGATTTTTTGGAAAGAATGCGTGATTTTTCTCATGTGAGGGACCTGACTCTTGGAGAAATGCGGGATTTATACAATAAAAATGGCTTACAGCTTTTATTGCAGGAGCAGATGGATATTCCGGTTTCCTTAAGCGGCTGGATGGCGCTTACGCATACGCCGGAGCATGTGCAGGAAGAAATTATCCGCCGGATGGAACAGGATATGGCAGGGGGAGAACCGACCGGATTTGCACCTTATCGGAAGGACGGCGAAATTTACTTTAACCATCATTGGGTGTTTAACATGGGAACATATATGTAATGCGCAGAAATCCGCATAAATAGGGCAAAAATTCTTGACAAAAGTATGAAAAGCAGATATAAATATGTATAGACGTTTCAAGCGGAACATCTATGTAGGATACAAATCAAGAAAGCCCATTAAGAGGAGGAGTTCGACATGAACAAAACAGAATTAGTTGCAGCAGTAGCTGATCAGGCTGAAATTTCCAAGAAGGACGCAGAGAAAGCATTAGCAGCTTTCACCGCAGTTGTTACAGATGAATTAAAGAAGGGTGAAAAAGTTCAGTTAGTTGGCTTTGGTACCTTTGAAGTAGTTGAGAGAAAAGAAAGAGAAGGCAGAAATCCTCAGAGCGGCGAAACCATGAAGATCGCAGCTTCCAAGGCTCCTAAGTTCAAAGCTGGTAAAGCATTAAAGGATGCTATGAACTAATCTAAAAAGACGAACGTGAATGAAAGAGGATCTGGTCCGCCAGGTTCTCTTTTTAATTTGTCGCGTTAAGCTATTCTGGAAGTCAGTTTGACTCCATAATGATTTAAGAGGTAGTGGAGTCAAAGGAAAAATCAGAGAAGAGGCTTTCAGCTTGACTTCTTAGTGGAAAAAAGGAAAAAAAGTCAAAAGAAAAATTGGAGCAAGGAATTTTTGTTTGACTCAGTAGTAGAAAATAAGAAGAAAAGTCAAAAGAAAATCCACAGGAGAGACTTTCAGTTTGACCCGGTAGTGGAAAACAAGGAATAAAGTCAAAAATAAAACCAAAGTAGCAGTTTTCAATTTGACTCCATAATGAGCAAAAACAAAATAAGTCAAAAAATTTATTTATATATAAGAGAAGGGGAAATCATGAAAAGAAAGATCAGGAAATACGGCTATATAGCGGCAGCAGCACTCGCCACGAGCGTTTTGTTTGTAGGCTGCGGGCAGGAAAAAGAGCCGGACACACAATTATGGGAAACCATATCCAAAGAAGATGCGCAGAACGGCGGCACAGGGGACAATGATGCAGCCGGAGCCGGAACTGCGGATGCAACCAGAGCAGTGGAAGGAGCCGGAACTGCGGATACAACCAGAGCAGCGGAAGGAGCCGGAGCCGCAGGCAACAATGACAGTGGCGGAGCAGCGGAAGGAACCGGAGCCGCAGGCAATACAGAGGATGAAGAGGCGGAAATTTACAGTGATATCATTGCAGAGTACCGCGACATGGTGCAGAATAACTTCTATCAGGATTTATTGGAAAAAGAGGATCTGCTCGCCTATGAAAACAGCTTTGGAAAAGACATCGGCTCAGAAATCCGCCATGCACAGAAAGTTTATTATGCGCTCTATGACATTGACGGAAATGGCACACAGGAGCTTATTATAGGTGGCGGTGAAGATGCGTCAAATCCCTGGAATTACGATTTGTATACTTATGACGGCAGCAAAGCGGTGCATGTTTTCCCGGATTTTGAGTTTGGCTACCGCACCAATTTTTCACTTTATGAGAACGGAATTATAGAGGTATTTTATAGCGGCAGCGCTTCAGAGTCCGGAAATGATTTTTACCGGATGAATGCAGCCGGAACCGGAGCGGAGATAGTGGAGAATTTTTCCATAATTGGTTCTTTAGATGGTGACACGACGGTCATTACATATTATCAAGGCAAAAATGTGATTACGGAAGACGAATACAATCGGAAAACAGAAGAATATGAAGTTGCGTTACAGACACCGTTCAGCTGGACGGAAATTAAATAACGGACAAGGAATAACAGTGAGCAGATATTGAACTGCCCACAAAGAGTAACAGTAAGCAGTAGTTAAATGAAAGTGATTAAACAGAAACGGAGAACGAATATGAGACTGGATAAATACTTGAAGGTGTCCCGCCTGATTAAAAGGCGCACCGTGGCAAACGAAGCCTGCGACAGCGGCAGAGTATTGATTAACGACAAGCCCGCCAAGGCATCCGCTAACGTAAAAGAGGGTGACATCCTGACCATTTCCTTCGGAAACAAGGAAGTAAAAGTAGAGGTACTTGATGTACAGGAAACCGTGAAAAAAGACGAAGCCAAGGAGCTGTTCCGTTATCTGTAAGGGAAGACATAAAACAAGCCGCCCTGTCATATACTGATAGAAAGTATAGCAGGGGGAATCTTTATGGAAGATTTGAATGCAGTCAACAAACGGGTACATAAAATCATGATGACAAATCGCAGAACCTGCACCATCAACGGTGTCTGCGATGTGCTTTCCTTTGATATTCATGAAATTTTGCTGGAAACCGACCAGGGCATGCTGATGATAAAAGGCGATGAACTGCATGTGAACCGGCTGATGCTGGACAAAGGGGAAGTGGATGTGGATGGCAAAATGGACAGCCTGACATATTCGGAAACTTCCGGACAGAGTGGAAAAAACGAATCCCTGCTTGCCAGATTATTCAGGTAAGGAGAATGTATGGAAAGCCCTGCTGCACAGGAAAATCTGTTTTTGTTTTATTCCGTTATCATGGGCATTTACATCACCTTTCTATATGACCTGCTGCGTATCGGCAGGCGAGTGATTACCCATAACGGATTTTGGGTATCTGTAGAGGACCTGGCATTCTGGATATATTGTGCCATGAAGGTTTTTTACCTCATGCATGCGGAAAGCGACGGCACGTTGCGGTGGTTTGCCATTCTGGGAGCCCTTCTTGGCATGTTTTTATATAAGAAAACAATCAGTCCGTTTTTTGTAAAATGGGTTTCTTTTGGACTGCAGTCGATTTTAAATTTTATTGCAAGACCTTTCCGGTTTGTGGCAAAGCAGATTAAAAAAATGTTACGAAAAGCCACAAATCCCACCAGACGAAAAATGCAGGCGGGCAGAGAGCAGTTAAAAAACAAGTTGACGAGTCAGTGGAAATTGCTTAAAATTTCTATAAGGAAACAATAGAGGAAGGATGCAGGATGAGTACAGAAAGGCGAAAGAGAAAAAGTACATATCGCAGGAAACGCCAGCGCAGGCAGAATCGCATGAGTATGTTTCTGGTAAGCCTTGTTGTCGTTATGATTTTGGTGGCAGTCGGTGTCCGAAGCATCAGCCTTAAGGAAAAAGGCGCGGAATACGATGCAACCATAGCCAGCCTTGAGAAGCAGATTGAGGAAGAAAATGTCCGGACCCGTGAAATCAAGGAATTTGAAGATTACACCAAAACCAATGCATATGTCGAGCAGATTGCCCACAGTAAGCTGGGGCTGGTTTATCCTGATGAAACGATTTTCATTGACAAGGACGAATAAAATCTGATATAGGAAATGAGAAAACGAAATAAATGATGCAAACATGCGCCCGCAGAGAACGGGCGCTTTTTGTCGCACAAAAATAGGGTTTGCGGGTGCGCTTTTGACAAATTGTGAAAACAGCTTCCTCTATAATGGATAGGCAAAAAAGAAAAAGAGAGGTACATAGGGAGTTATGAGAAAGCTGCTTGGGGAGAGATGGGAAAAAACAAATCTGCTGTCGGAGTACGGCAGACAGAGGCTGATTGGGTACGCCGAGTCTTTCGGTGCCATAGCCCAGAGTCTTTACGGAGGGGACAAGCTTACAAAAAATACGGACTTGCCGTCCCGGCAGAGTGTTTATTATCGCACATGTTTAGAGAATAACCGGCATCTTCTGGCGGACAATTTGCGGGAAATGGCGGGCGTCATGAAGCAGGTAGCCGGGGAAGTTTTTGCCTGCCGGCCGTTTCCGGTGCGTAGGGAACGCCGAGTTGTGCAGATGTTTAAGGCAGAAGGCATTACCGTGAGGGACCTCTATTACATAGAAGACCGCGAGGACAAAAGCCGCATAGGCATTACCATGGCAGCAGAAAAGCGGGAGGGTGTCAGTGCGGAAGAAGCGGCGGACATGCTTTCCGTGCTGCTCAATGAAAGGCTGGTGCCATCCATCAACAGCCCCAGTGTCATCGATAACTGCATGCGCAATTTTGTGTTTGTGGAAGAAGCCGGGTTTGTGGTGCTGACTGGTGCTGCCAAGGCGGTAAAAGAAAACGAAACCCGTTCCGGGGACAATTATGCCATTCTGGAGTCGGAAACCGGCAATGTGGCCATGCTTCTTTCGGATGGTATGGGCTCTGGAGAAAAAGCCTGTGCCGACAGTGAGGAAGTTCTGGATTTAATGGAACGGATGATTGAAGCCGGTTATAATCCGAAGTCCGCGGCAAGACTTATCAATACGGCATTTTTGACCGGAGAGGAAGCACAGAATATGTCCACTCTGGATATCTGCGATTTAAATTTGTATAGCGGAGTCTGCGAATTTACGAAAATCGGGGCGGCTGCGTCCTATCTGAAAAGGGATTACCGGGTGGAAAAAATAGAGCATAATACACTGCCGCTGGGAACCTTGAAGGAGCCGGAACAGGAGAGCATTTTCCGCCAGCTCTGCGACGGCGATTATATTATTATGGTATCGGACGGCATCACGGACGCGTTGGAAGGGGATAGCATGAACAACGATTTACGCACCATTCTGGGCGGTCTGCATCAGGAAAATCCTCGGGAAATGGCGGAGGCACTGCTACAGATTGTGCTGCACAAAACCGGCGGACACATCCGGGACGATATGACCGTACTGGTTTTCGGAATTTGGGAAAACGTCTGAAGCAGAGTATAAAACATATAAAAAACGGCAGATATGTGGACAACAAAGACGGCACGGAAGAAGTTACCGTAAATTGCCCCGGAAAGGGATGACATAATCGAAAGAAATGTGCTAAAATGGCTGCATGAACGATTTTTTGGATAAAGTAAGCACTTATGTTGAAAAATATCATATGCTGTCCGCGGGAGATACCGTGGCGGCAGGCGTTTCAGGAGGAGCCGATTCGGTGTGCCTCCTCTTTGTGTTGTCTGCATTACAGAAAAAAATCTCTTTCCGGCTTATGGTTGTCCACGTAAATCATAAAATCCGGAATGAAGCCGGAGAAGATGCCGCCTATGTGCAGAAGCTGTGCGAAAGTCTGCAGGTGCCGTTCTTTTTATATGAAAAAGATGTGGAGCAGATTGCCCGCAGGGAAGGCATTTCCACGGAGGAAGCCGGCAGAAACATCCGCTATGAAGCCTTCCGGGAAGTGCTGACGAAATGTGCTTCCGCAGAGAGCAAAGCATCGGAAGCAGAAGTCATGGAAACAGGTAAGACACCGAAAGCGGAAACCATGGAAACAGGGACTTTGAGCAGGAATGTCGGCGGCCACCTAAAAATCGCCGTTGCGCACCACAAAAACGATCGGGCGGAAACCGTGCTGTTTCACCTGTTCCGTGGCACCGGTCCGGTGGGACTGGAAGGCATTCGCCCTACCCGCGAAGACAAGGACGGCATAGAGGTCATCCGGCCGCTGCTTGATGTCAGCCGCACGGAAATCGAGGCATATCTCAAAGAACTGCAGGTCGGATGGTGCGAGGATGCCACCAACGGGGAGGACGATTACTGCAGAAACCGCATCCGCCATAATATTCTGCCCTATGCGGAAGAGCAGATAGCGCCCGGAGCGGTTGGCAACATCTGCCGCACAGCCGATTTGCTGCTGGAAATGAACAACTTTGCGGGGCAGGAAATGAAAAAGGCATGGCAGGACTGTGCAAGGGAGAATGGCGTTGCGGAAGAAAAACATATCTGTTTTGACTGTGAAAAATTTTCCCGCTATCATTCCTTTTTGCAGAAAAACATGCTGCTCTACGCGCTGGAGCAGCTTACACCACACCGGAAAGACATGGGAGCGGTGCATGTTGACTATCTGCTTTCCCTTTTTCAAAGACCGGTAAACCGGGAAATTTCCCTGCCGTATGGGTTAATTGCCGGCAGGGAATATGACTCCGTGGTTATCCGCAACGGTAAAAATACCGGCATACAGACATATGCCGGCATGCAGCCGGGTACTTCTGTTCCCGTGGATTTACCCAAACCCGGCGAAGGGGAGAAAGAGGTTTTTCTGCCTGACGGAAATTCCGTGATTTTCAGCATAATAAATTGTGAAAAAAGCATAAATATTCCGCAAAATCGGTATACGAAATGGTTTGATTATGATAAAATAGAAAAATCGCTGGTATTGCGAACCCGTCAAAAAGGGGATTTTCTCACCATAGATGACAGGTTTTCCCGCAAAAGCATACAGGACTACATGGTAAACGAAAAAATACCGCGTGCCATCAGGGAGGAAATGCCGCTTTTATGCGAAGAAAATCACGTTCTCTGGATGCCGGGTTACCGCATCAGCAGTTTTTATAAAATTAATGAGAATACAAAATACATTTTACAGGTACAATTAAGAGGAGGACAGATTGATGTCGGAACATATTGAAGTTTTGGTTACCAAAGAAGATGTAGAAAAAAGAATCAGTGAGATGGCAGATGAAATCAATCGTGCCTACGCAGGAAAAAGCCTGCATTTAGTATGCGTATTAAAAGGTGGCGCATTCTTTATGTGCGAGCTGGCAAAGCATCTGAATATGCCGGTTTCCCTTGACTTTATGTCCGTTTCCAGCTACGGCAGCGCTACCAAGTCAAGCGGTGTGGTAAAAATCGTAAAGGATCTGGATGAGCCCATCAAGGATAAGGATGTACTGGTGGTGGAGGACATCGTGGACTCCGGCAGAACATTAAGCTATCTCATGGAAATGTTAAGAGACAGAGGTCCGAAAAGCCTGCATCTGTGCACCCTTCTGGATAAACCGGAAAGACGTGTTGTAGAAGTAAACGTGGATTACACAGGATTTCAGATTCCTGACAAGTTCGTGGTAGGCTACGGCCTTGACTACGATCAGCATTATCGCAATTTACCGTATATCGGCGTGGTAGAATTTGATGATTAACAGCCGATTATTACGGAGGAGGAATTACCATTGAAACAAAAAGGATTTAGTCAATATTTTGTAGTGATTGTTCTGCTGCTTTTAGGTATTGTGCTTATCAATGCCTGGAAGAAAAACAATGTGGAATATACCAGAGCGGAGCTGGTTCAGGATTTAGAGGACGGCGACGTCGAGGAAGTTGTCATTCATCCAAACGCCCAGGGACCGACCGGCTATTTGGATGTCACATTTGCGAGTGGTCAGGAAAAGACCCTGTATGCAACTGATATTTCCGAATTGGAAAAGCTTGTAAGGGACAACGGTATAGAACCGAGGGTTCTGGATATACAGAGAGAAAGTATATTTCTGACCTCCATTCTGCCGACCTTGATTATCGTGGTGGCGGCAGCTTTCTTTTTTATCATGATGAATGCCCAGAATGCGGGCGGTGGCAGCAGCGCAAGAATGATGAATTTCGGAAAAAGCCGCGCCAAGCTTGCCAATGTGGGCGATGACAAAGTCACCTTAAAAGATGTGGCAGGTCTGCGTGAAGAAAAAGAAGAATTAGAGGAAATCATAGATTTCTTAAGAGAACCCGCAAAATATACCAAAGTGGGCGCCCGTATCCCGAAGGGCGTATTGCTGGAGGGACCTCCCGGAACCGGTAAAACCTTACTGGCAAAGGCAATCGCAGGCGAAGCAAACGTACCGTTTTTCAGTATTTCCGGTTCGGATTTCGTGGAAATGTTTGTCGGTGTCGGCGCTTCCCGTGTAAGGGATTTGTTCCTGGAAGCAAAAAGACATGCTCCCTGTATCGTATTTATCGATGAAATTGATGCCGTGGCAAGACGCCGTGGTACCGGTATGGGCGGTGGACACGATGAAAGAGAGCAGACATTGAACCAGCTTCTGGTGGAAATGGACGGTTTCGGTGTCAATGAAGGTATTATTGTGGTGGCAGCGACCAACCGTGTGGATATTCTGGACCCCGCTATCTTACGTCCCGGACGTTTTGACAGAAAGATTGCCGTTGGCAGACCGGATGTGGGTGGCAGAGAAGAAATCTTAAAGGTTCATGCCAAGAACAAGCCGTTAAGCGATGACATTGATTTGGGACAGATTGCCCAGACAACGGCGGGCTTTACCGGCGCGGATCTGGAAAACCTTCTGAATGAAGCATCCATTTATGCCGCAAAAGACGGCAGACTCTTCGTAAAGCAGGAGGATATCCGCAAAGCATTTGTTAAGGTGGGTATCGGTACCGAAAAGAAGAGCCGTATTATCTCCGACAAGGAGAAAAAGATTACCGCTTATCACGAAGCGGGTCATGCAATTTTGTTCCACGAGCTTCCCGATGTGGGGCCGGTTTACTCCGTTTCCATTATTCCTACCGGCGTAGGGGCAGCCGGTTACACCATGCCGCTGCCGGATAAGGACGAAATGTTCATGACCAAGGGCAAGATGCTTCACAACATCATGGTTTCCCTGGGTGGACGTATTGCGGAAGAAATTATTTTTGACGACATTACCACAGGCGCAGCCAGTGATATTAAAAAGGCTACCAAGGTGGCAAGAAAGATGGTTACCAGCTTTGGTATGTCCGAGAATATAGGCGTTATCAGCTATGACGAGGATGACGATGAGGTATTCATTGGCAGGGACCTGGCGCATACACGCGCTTACAGTGAAAAAGTTGCCGGTGAAATTGATAGCGAAGTAAAGGCGATTGTGGACGACTGTTATGCCAGGGCAAAAGCCATTATCATGAGCCACGAAGACATTCTGCATAAAGCAGCCAAGCTTCTTTTAGAGAAAGAAAAAATCAGCGGACAGGAATTTGACGCTTTATTTAAGCAGAGTGCACAATTGGATGTTGTGCAAAATTACTAAAAATGAACAAAGAGATTTGTAATATTTGTGAATTTTGGGAATGGACGACAAATAGGGGCTATGCTATTATACTACTTGTAACCCCCCCAATACATTATATAGTTTTTTGCTATACCCCATAAGAAAGAAATACCTTCTCTAAAAAAGGCAGCTCCCCAAGCTGTCTTTTTTACTGCCCTTTTGTAAAGAAGGTATCTTTCATTTTTTCCTTGCATACATATACGGAATCATATAAAATAAAAAAGGACGTTATAATCAGACAGAGGTTTTCTTATGGACTTTAATCAATTCGGTAGTAAAGAACAAAATCAGTTGTATATTACAGCCATGCGGCCGGTACTGAACAAAAAAGCGTTGTTCAGCGATACCACTGAGGACTATGTGACTCCTGCGGAGCCAAGCCCTTACGATTTGGTAACCATCCGTTTCCGCGCGGCAAAAAATAATATTGACCGTGTCTTTTTTATCTGTGGAAGTGAAAGACTTCTCATGACCAGGGAAAGGACGGATGAGTGTTTCGATTTTTACAGCATTGAAGTACAGCTTGAAAACGAAGAACTGTCCTACTGCTTTGAGATCAATGTCGGCAGGATTGTGGGTTATTATGATGCCAGAAGCGGTCTGCACCAGGACCGCAACGACTATTATAACTTCATTATCATACCCGGCTTCAAGACGCCGCAGTGGGCGAAGGGTGCGGTAATGTACCAGATTTATGTGGATCGTTTCTGCAACGGCGACCCCACCAATGATATCCAGAACAACGAGTACCAGTATATCAACCAGAAGGTGCAGCATGTGGATGACTGGAACCGCTATCCGGCGACAATGGACGTCAGATATTTTTACGGCGGCGACCTGCAGGGCGTTATGGACAAGATGGATTATCTGCAGGATCTGGGTATCGAGGTCATTTATTTTAATCCGTTATTTGTTTCCCCTTCCAATCATAAGTACGATATTCAGGACTACGATTACATTGATCCCCATATCGGTAAGATTGTGGACGACCGGGGCGAGCTTCTGCAGGACTGGCAGAATGAGAACCGCATGGCATCCAAGTACATCAACCGTGTTACCAACAAGGCAAATCTGGAGGCTTCCAATGAGCTGTTTGCCAAGGTGGTGGAAGAAGCGCACAAGCGCGGCATGAAGGTTATTCTGGACGGTGTGTTCAACCACTGCGGTTCCTTTAATAAATGGATGGACAGAGAACGCATTTATGAGAATGCGGAAGGTTACGAAAAGGGCGCTTACATTTCAGCAGACAGCCCTTACCGCAATTATTTCCTGTTCCATGACAACAACCGCTGGCCCTACAATCCCACCTATGACGGCTGGTGGGGTCATGACACCCTTCCGAAGCTGAATTATGAAGGCTCCAGAGAGCTGTTTGATTATGTAATGCATATTGCTGCCAAATGGGTTTCACCGCCTTACAATGTGGACGGCTGGCGTCTGGATGTGGCAGCGGACCTTGGATTTTCACCGGAGTTCAACCATCATTTCTGGCAGGAATTCCGCAGAACTGTAAAACAGGCGAACCCTGATGCACTGATTTTAGCAGAGCATTACGGTGATACCAGACCCTGGCTCGGCGGCGACCAGTGGGACTCCGTTATGAACTATGATGCTTTTATGGAACCCGTAACCTGGTTTTTAACAGGCATGGAAAAACACAGTGACGACTTCCGCCTGGATTTACTGGGAGATGCGGACAGCTTCTGGGGCGCCATGCGTCACCACGGTTCCAGTTTTTCCATGCCCAGTCAGATGGTAGCCATGAACCAGCTTTCCAATCATGACCATTCCCGTTTCATGACGAGAACCAGCCACAAGGTGGGCCGTACCAATACTCTTGGTCCGGAAGCGGCAAATCAGGGCAACAATCCGGCAGTATTCCGGGAGGCCGTTGTTATTCAGATGACCTGGCCCGGTGCCCCTACGCTCTACTATGGCGATGAAGTGGGTGTCTGCGGATTTACCGATCCCGACAACCGACGAACTTACCCCTGGGGCAGGGAGGACCGGGAGCTTTTGAATTTCCACAAGGAAATTATCCGTATGCATAAGGAATGCGAGGAGCTACGCGCCGGTTCCATCAAAAGTCTTGACAGGGACTACAATTATCTTGCCTATGCCCGCTTCAACAATAAGAAGCACACCATTGTCCTTATCAACAACAATGAGCATCAGATTGAAAAGACAGTGCGCGTCTGGCTGGCAGGCGTGTCCAAGGAAGCCATGCTCACCCGTCTTATGTACACGGACGAGAGCGGTTATTCTGTGGAAAAAATAGAAATTCCCGTAATTTCCGGCAAAATCACGGTTACTCTGCCCAAATTCTCCGCCATGGTGCTGCGTAACGTTGCCTATGAAGAGGACGAAGAGAATAATCTGTAAAGCATGTGAAAACTGAAATATTTGAAATGAAGAAAGATGAAAAAGACAAATAAATTTTCTTGCATTTTGAAATGACATATGATAGAATTTTTTCTTGGCAGGGTAACCTGTTATGGATGGATTCCCGAGTGGCCAAAGGGGACAGACTGTAAATCTGCTGCAAATTG
>SAMEA104315423__coassemble_1899_pt1 | contig 25483 bp, 24 predicted proteins | sample SAMEA104315423__metabat2_high_PE_006 | metagenome-assembled genome bin SAMEA104315423 (sample SAMEA104315423) | gut metagenome | biome: Monkey gut; feature: monkey-associated habitat; material: faeces | place: China | collected 2013 | reverse complement strand
ATGCGGCTGTCCTTGCCGGCATGCCCAGAAAGCAGGCATACGAAATGTCGGCCCAGGCGGTGCTCGGCAGTGCAAAACTGCTTCTGGAAACGGGAAAACATCCCGGTGAACTGAAGGACATGGTATGCTCTCCGGCAGGGACCACCATTGAAGCTGTAAAAGTATTGGAAGAAATGGGCTTCCGCGCAACCGTTATTGATGCGGTGGATGCCTGCATTGAAAAGTCCAGAAATATGTAAACTTGACAAAATTTCAAACCTCTGCTAATATATCATCCGTGATTGCGTAACATTTCTGTAATAAATGTAATAAAATTGGTATATATTATGTTGGAGGTAACGAAAATGGCAATAAGCAAAAAGCTCCTTACAGTGCTTGCCTGTCTTGTTCTTATGACCGTCCTGCTGCTGCAATGTGATCTGGATGCACAAGCTGCTAACCATAATTACCTGAGTGATTACACCGGAGGTGCCGCAGCAGTATTAGATGCCAGGTCTACCAATACATCAAAGGTATTGAACGCAACAGCAAAGGAATTAAACTTAGACCTTGACAGCCTGAGCTGGGAAGAAGAATCTACTCTGGTCATGGCAAATGTCACCAGTGCACTGAATGTAAGGACAGAACCCGCAACAGATGCCGAGAAAGCCGGAAAGCTTTACAAGGACTGCGGCGGTAAAATTTTGGAACGTAAGGACGGCTGGACCAAAATCCAGTCGGGCGACTTAATCGGCTGGGCCAGCGACGAATATCTTCTCTTCGGAGAGGATGCGGAAAGTCTGGCAGCGGATGTGGGTGTCACGGTAGCCCATATCGACGACGGTCTGATGGTCAGAACAAAGCCCGGTACGGATGCCGATATTTACGGCGTGCTTCCCAAGGGCGATGAAGTAGAGGTATTGAGCGTGGGCGATGACGGCTGGGCCTGCATCGACTACGAAGGAGAGGATGGCTATGTCTCCACCGATTATATTACCATCGAGTTCAAAATCGATGAGGGCGAGACCATGGAAGCCATCAAGGAAAGACAGGCAGCGGAGGCAGAAGCCAAGCGCCATGTCAACTACGGACAGTATACCACGGACGCGGATACCACCCTGCTTTTGGCAGCACTTATCCAGTGCGAAGCGGGCGGCGAGGAGTACGAAGGACAGCTTGCGGTCGGTGCGGTTGTTATGAACCGTGTCAGAAGCGGCGCTTATCCCGACACCATCCATGCCGTTATCTATGCATCCGGTCAGTTTACCCCGGCACAGAGCGGTAAGGTAAACCGGGTATTAGAGTCCGGCAAGATTAAACAGAGTTGTATCGATGCGGCAACGGAAGCAATCTCCGGTGTGTCCAACGTAGGCGATTTGACTCACTTCAGAAGAAACAACGGCAGAGCCGGTCTGGTTATCGGTCACCATGTATTCTATTAAGCTATTCAAAACAATTTTTACGGAAATGAGAAAGAAGCATCCGGTCCGCAAAACGGCCGGGTGTTTTCTTTTTCTGAAAATACCGGATATTTACGCACTTTACAAAGATTTTATTGCCCGAAGGATAAAGATGTAGTAAAATAATTGCAAATGCGGAAACTATTCTGCAGAAGGGAGGATGAAGAAATGGATAACATGCTTTTTATCTGGCTGATTGCTCTGATAGTGTTAATTGTGATAGAGCTTGCTACCATGGGACTTACCACCATTTGGTTTGCACTGGGTGCACTTGTCGCAGCCATCACTGCAGCCCTGCATGCGCCGGTTGTGCTTCAGGTTGTCTTATTCCTGGTAATATCCATTGTGTCTTTTATCTTTACCAGACCTCTGGCTGTTAAGTATTTCAACCGGGACCGCGTCAGGACCAATGTGGAAAGCCTTATCGGCAGACAGGGAGTTGTGATCAGCGAGATTAACAACGTGGAAGGAATCGGTCAGATTCAGGTAGGCGGTCAGGAATGGAGCGCCCGCACGCGGATGGACGGCATGACAGTTCCCGTAGGAACGGTAGTCGTAGTATATGCGGTCAACGGTGTCAAGCTGATAGTAGAACCGAAATAATGCCGGATCGCGGACAGCGGTTTCTACGGCAGGCAGCAAAAAATAAAAAAGGAGAGAATGTATGGAAGTCATTATTATTGTTCTGATTGTACTGATTCTGGCAATTCTGGTATCCTGTATCAAGATTGTACCCCAGGCTCAGGCATATGTAGTAGAAAGACTCGGTGCTTATCAGGGTACCTGGTCGGTAGGTATGCATTTCAAAATGCCCTTTATCGACAGAGTGGCAAGAAGGGTAAACTTAAAGGAGCAGGTAGCGGATTTCCCGCCCCAGCCCGTTATTACCAAGGATAACGCCTCCGTAAGAGTCGATACCGTTGTATTCTACCAGATTACAGACCCGAAGTTGTTTGCATACGGTGTGGAAAATCCCATGATGGCGATTGAAAACCTGACGGCTACCAGCCTTAGAAACATCATCGGTGATCTGGAAATGGACGAAACCTTAACCTCCCGTGAAATCATCAATACCAAGATGCGTTCCACACTGGACATCGCCACAGACCCCTGGGGTATCAAAGTAAACCGTGTCGAGTTAAAGAATATTATGCCGCCCCCAGACATCCAGAATGCCATGGAGAAGCAGATGAAGGCAGAACGAGAAAGACGTGAAGCCGTTACCCGTGCAGAAGGTGAAAAGAGAGCGAAAGTCCTTTCCGCAGAAGGTGAAAAGGAATCCGCCATTCTCCGTGCGGAAGCAGAAAAGCAGTCCGCTATTCTTCGCGCAGAAGCTGAAAAAGAGAAGAAAATCCGTGAAGCAGAAGGTGAAGCAGAAGCTATTCTTAAGGTACAGCAGGCATATGCCGACGGTATCCGCATGTTAAAGGAAGCAGCACCCGATGACAAGGTACTGAAGTTAAAGAGTCTGGAGGCCTTTGAAAAGGCAGCTGACGGCAAGGCTACCAAGATTTTACTGCCCGCAGATTTGCAGGGCATAGCTTCCCTGGCAACCACCTTCCGGGAAGTAGCCGGCGATAAATAAGAAAAAAGGAATCGCTGAGATTCTTATGATGCTCGGAATCTGCACAGGCGGGTTCCGAGTATTTGTATTAAAGGGAAAGGAATGGACATTTTTATGGTAAACTTAAAAGGACGTAATTTCTTAAAACTGCTTGATTTTACACCGGAGGAAATCCAGTACCTTCTGGATTTGGCCGCAGAATTAAAGGAAAAGAAAAAGAAGGGCGTACTGCATGATACCCTGCGCGGTAAAAACGTAGCCCTGATTTTTGAAAAGACCAGCACCCGTACCCGCTGCTCTTTTGAAGTAGCGGCGCACGATCTCGGCATGGGAACCACCTACTTAGACCCCACCGGTTCCCAGATTGGCAAAAAGGAAAGCATTGCCGATACCGCAAGAGTACTGGGACGTATGTACGAAGGTATCGAATATCGTGGTTTCGGACAGGATATTGTGGAAGAACTGGCAAAATATGCAGGCGTGCCGGTATGGAACGGACTTACCAATGAGTTTCATCCCACCCAGATGCTGGCAGACCTTCTGACCATCAGAGAACACTTGGGACGCATCAAGGGCGTCAAGCTTACATACATGGGCGATGCCCGTTACAATATGGGCAACTCCTTAATGGTGGCCTGTGCGAAAATGGGCATGCACTTTACCGCCTGCACTACGAAGGAATATTTCCCGGATGCGACACTGGTAGCAGAATGTGAGAAAATTGCAGCGCAGACCGGCGGCAGCATTACCCTGACTGAGGATGTTACGGCAGGCACTAAGGGAGCAGATGTCATCTACACCGATGTATGGGTTTCCATGGGCGAGCCGGACGAAGTATGGAGCAGCCGTATCAAGGCATTAAGTCCTTATCAGGTAAATAAAAAAGTAATGGAGAATGCCGGAGAACAGGCTATTTTCATGCACTGCCTTCCCGCCTTCCATGACCTGAAGACCAAGATTGGCAAAGAAGTGGAAGCAAAATTCGGAATGTCCGAGCTGGAAGTAACAGATGAAGTATTTGAGTCCGCCCGGTCCGTAGTCTTTGACGAAGCGGAAAACAGAATGCATACCATCAAGGCGGTTATGGCGGCAACTCTGTAACAGGCAGTAACGGCAGAAACGGAAAGACAGGAATATGACTTTGCAGAAGAAAGTAAAAACAGAGATTGCATGGCTCCCGAGCATCGACTCCACCAATGAGGAAATCAAGCGGAAAGCAGCGGAGGGCGCAGCGGAAGGACTGGTAATAGCGGCGGATATGCAGACAGCCGGGAAAGGAAGAAGGGGCAGGGCATGGCAGTCCCCCGCCGGCAAGAACCTTTATTTTTCCATCCTGCTCCGCCCTGAAGTGAAGCCGGACAAGGCGTCCATGGTCACCCTGCTTATGGCGGTAGCCGTGCAGAAAGCGGCAGCGGCGGTAAGCAGTACGGAAACCCTGATCAAATGGCCAAACGATGTGATTATGCACGGCAAAAAAATAACCGGCATCCTGACGGAAATGTACCTTAAGGGCGAAGAGATTGACTTTGTGGTCATTGGTACCGGCGTCAATGTGAAAGCACAGACCTTTCCCGAGGAGCTGGTGAATGCCTCCGACATAGAAACGGAGAGCGGCAGGGTGATTTCCCGCAAAGAGCTCTTAGAGGTCATAGTGGATGAATTTTTTGTCCTCTACGAGGAATATGTAAAGACCGGCAACCTTCGGTTTGTGAAGGAAACTTACGAAAAAGCACTGGTGAACAAGGACAGGGAGGTGCTCATTTTAGACCCTGCCGGTGAATACCGTGCCGTGGCGGAAGGCATTGATGAAAAAGGAGAACTGCTGGTGCGCATGGCGGACGGCACCGTCCGTACCGTGTACGCCGGAGAAGTATCAGTGAGAGGTATCTATGGCTATGTCTGATGAAAAACAGGAAAAAATGGTGCTGTGCGGCGCCAATTCCTATGATATGAAGTATTATTTCAATGAAAAATTTAACGGCATCCCGGAGTCTGTCAAGAACGAGCTGCATATTCTCTGCGTCCTTTTTACCGAGGAAGTGGGCGGCATTTTTACCATCGGCTTTGACGAGGAAGGCAATGTGCTGTTAGAAACCAATGCGGATGACGACGACATTTATTATGACGACATCAGCAGCGGGCTTATGGTGGCGGAGGTGCGCCGCCATAGAAGAGAACTGTTGGAGAGCTTAAGCATTTACTACCGGGTATTTATTCTGAAAGAAGATTTCAGCGATATGCTGACGGATGAGGATGAATAGGTCATTTTTTATGATTGCAGGATGAGGATGAACAATGATTTTAGTGATTGACGTGGGAAATACCAACATTACCTATGGCGTGTATGAAAAAGGAAAAATGAAGGCAACCTTCCGGGCAACGACGAAGCTGCCCCGGACGTCCGATGAATACGGTATTCTGCTGCACAGCATGCTTTCCATGAAAGGCATTTCCATGCAGCAGATAGAAGGCACTATCATAGCCAGCGTGGTATCGGATGTGATGCATTCCCTGACGGGCGGCATCAGGCGGTATCTGGGACATTCCCCTATTATCGTGGGACCCGGCGTGAAAACGGGTATTAAGGTAGTGACGGAAAATCCGAGAGCTATCGGAGCAGACCGGATTGTGGATGCGGTTGCCGCTTACGAAAAATACGGTGGTCCGGTGCTGGTGCTGGATTTCGGTACCGCTACCACCTATGACCTGATAAGCGGGGAGGGTAAGTTTCTTGCCGGCATTACGGCTCCCGGCGTGCGTATCAGCGCGGAAGCACTCTGGCGGGATACTGCCATGCTGCCCCGTATTGAGATTAAAAAGCCTAAGTCCATACTGGCGGAGGAAACCATTACCAGTATGCAGGCAGGTATCTTTTACGGACAAATCGGCCAGACGGAATACATCATCAAAAAGGTGAAGGAAGAAAGCAGACTCAAAAACCTGAAAGTGGTGGCCACCGGCGGGCTGGGACGCGCCATTGCGGATGAAACGGACAGCATCGACATTTATGACAGCTATCTGACACTGGACGGCCTCTGTCTGATCTATGAGAAAAACAGGAAAAAGGAAGCATGAAATTAACAATAGGCAATGTAGAACTCAAGAATAATGTGATTTTAGCTCCGATGGCAGGCGTAACAGACCTGCCATTCCGTGTCCTGTGCAAAGAGCAGGGAGCGGGACTTTTGTGCATGGAGATGGTCAGCGCCAAGGCAATTTATTACGGCAGCAAAAATACGGAGGAGCTGATGAAAATAAGCCCTGCCGAAATGCCGGTATCCCTGCAGCTTTTCGGCTCCGATGCGGATATTATGGCAGATATGGCAAAGAAAATAGAAGAAAAGCCCTTTGCCGTTCTGGACATCAATATGGGCTGTCCGGTTCCCAAGGTGGTCAACAACGGCGAAGGCTCCGCCCTGATGAAAAATCCGAAGCTGGCGGAAGAAATCATCACAAAAATGGTAAAAGCCGTAAAAAAGCCCGTCACCGTAAAAATCCGCAAGGGCTTTGACGAGGCACACTTAAATGCCGTGGAGATGGCGAAAATCGCGGAAGCCTCCGGTGCGGCGGCAGTAGCGGTGCACGGCAGGACAAGGGAGCAGTACTACGCCGGAAAAGCGGACTGGGACTGCATCCGGGCAGTAAAGGAAGCGGTGAAAATCCCGGTTATCGGAAACGGGGATGTGACCGATGCTCTTTCCGCAGAACGGCTTTTGAAAGACACCGGCTGCGACGGCGTGATGGTGGGCAGGGCAGCCCAGGGCAATCCGTTTATCTTCCGGGAAATCACGGAATATCTGGAAACCGGCGTAATCCCCCCGAAGCCAACACCTGCAGAGGTGCGCGCCACCATTGAACGGCATGCAAGGATGCAGATGGAGGAAAAGGGCGAATACACCGGCGTCAGGGAAATGCGCAAGCACCTTTCCTGGTACACGGTAGGTTATCCCAATTCCGCAAAATACCGCCAGATGATTAACAGCATGGAAACCATGGAGGAGCTGCTTCACAGCCTGGATATGGTTTTTCCGAAGGAAGCATAGAAGAAATCCGGACGTCTGTGCATAGATTGTCCTTCCCCTGCATAAGGTACAAAGAAAGGGGACGGGCATGGAAGAACTGACGGTGGTTGTATTTTATATGGAAGAAACATGGGGCAGGGCAGAAAAAAGGATACCCTGGCATTTTAGAGCGAGAGAACCCTGGCAGTACCATGTGGAGTGGGAGCAGGAAGAAATACCGCATCTGTGCAGGGTGTATCTGCCGGACCGCATGCAAAAGAAAAAGGAATGGACGAAGGACGGATTTACTTCCTATATGGAGGGACTACCCATTCCGGGGGAAAGCGCCGACGTGTATTACTACTATACGAAGGCTGCGGCGACCTTTTTGCACAGGAAAAACGACAGCCTGTCCGCGGAGGGAGCACGGTTTTTACTGCGTTATTACGGGATAAAAACAGAAGCGCTGCTTTTGCTTGAGGATACGGCTGTCCGTGGAGAGGACTGGCTGTACGACTATGCCGGGGATACCCGTTATATGGGCATACTGACAGACAGACCGGGGGAGCAGGAAGAGGTGGCTGATTTTCTGTATGAAGAATACGGCATTGTGTTGCAGGTGGCGGACAGGGCCGGGAAATGGCATATTCCCGACAACACCTCCTGTCTTTTTGTGGCGGGGGAAAAATGGTACGGACTCCGTCCGGCGGACATCGGGCAGAGGGGAACACTGCTTTTTATGGGCGCAGGCGGGGAACGGACATTCGCAGGCAGGCTTCCGGCAGAACGGATAATTTCCGTGGAACGCTATCTGCGTGAGAGGGGAATAAAGTGACATTATGGAAAAACAGTATGCAATTTGTACAATTTTGCCCCGGAGGGCAAGGAAATTGTTGTATAATCGGCAAAATGTTGTATAATAGAAATTAACTAACGATACCGATTGGGAGGTACATATGGATAAAAAATTTTTATACGCAAACAAAGACGTTCAGACGAGAAAGGTAAACCGTTTTTCTCTGATTGGACTGGGGGCACTTTATTTATTGATCGTGGGTGTGTATCTGGAATCCTTCTTAAAGGGAAGCATGAAAATTCTTCCGATTATTGTGGTGGCCGCCGTTGTGGTGGTGAGCTGCGTACTTAACCTTATTGTAATCCTGAAAAACAGAGCAAGCGCGAAACTCAGGTATTTCTGTATGTTTGAGCTGTTTGTACTGGCAGGCGTTGTGGCATATTTCTACGACCCGTACTTTATATGCTTTTTAGTATGCATGCCTCTGATTGCATGGATCTTATACGGTGACAAGAAATTTATGGCAATTACGTCCATTCTGTATGCGGTGGAAAATATCGGACTTACGGTATACAAGGTAAATGTGGCAAAGAGCATTTCCTCAGAAAATGCCATGGAGAATTATTTTGCACTCGGCACATTGGTGCTCTTCCTGTTTGTATGCTATTATGCAACGGTAGTTTCCGATAAATTCAATGCCGATACATCCGGTCTTCTGAAAGAGGAAGCTGATGCCCAGAAGGATCTTTCCGAAGGTGTGCTTAAGGTAGCCGAGGAAGTAAGAAAGGGCGCACAAGATGCCATGAACATTGTGGACGAAGTAAAGGATTCCACCGAAGTGACCAGCCGTTCCATCGTGGACATCAGCGAAAGTACATCCGTAACCGCAGAAAATATCCAGACACAGACGGTTATGACACAGAATATCCAGGAGAATATCGAAAAGACTGTGGAGAGAGCCGCACATATGGTAAAGGTTGCCGATACATCCAAGGATATCAATACCAAGAATGCCGACATCATGGCAAGACTGAAGGAACAGTCCGAAATTCTTTCCGAGACCAACGGACAGGTTTCCGATTCCATGGGAAAACTGCAGGAAAACGTAGAAAATGTGCGTAATATCACAAAGACCATCTTCTCCATTTCTTCCCGCACCAATCTGCTGGCACTGAATGCATCCATTGAAAGTGCACGTGCCGGAGAAGCCGGAAGAGGATTTGCGGTAGTAGCGGATGAAATCAGAGAGCTTTCCGAAAAGACCAGAAAAGAAACCGAAAATATCGCAACTATCCTGGAAGCACTGAATGCCAATGCGGTAGAGACCGCCGATGCGGTAGGACGTTCCATGGAGGTCAGCGATCAGCAGGATAAGATGATTGCCGAAGCTTCCGATCAGTTTGGTGCATTAAACGGCAATGTAAACGAATTGGTAGCTGATATTCAGGAAATTGATACCATGTTAGAGAGTCTGTCCAATGCCAACAACCGTATTGTTGACAATATCATGCAGCTTTCCGCAACCACAGAGGAAGTAACCGCTTCCGCACAGCAGTCGGCCAGCATGAGTGACAAGAACAGAGTAAATACCGAAAAGGCACAGGAAGTATTGAAGCAGGTGCTTGAGGTTGCCGAGAAAATGGATCAGTTCCTTCAGAAGTAATAATTCTTACCGAAAAGGAAAAGATTTTACAGAGTGAAACTTTACAGAAGACACAGTGTCATGCGGTTCTTTCTTGACACTGTGTCTAAAATTAAGTATAATACCTACTTATTACAGGCGCAGAAAGCGGCTGTTGTAAAGGGAGAATAAAGAATAGGAAGGCGATTAAGATGGAATCCAAGAAAAATATTCTGACTTACGAAGGGTTAAGAAAATACGAAGACGAGCTGCATGACTTAAAGGTTATAAAACGTAAAGAAGTAGCACAGAAGATTAAGGAAGCAAGAGAGCAGGGCGACTTATCCGAAAATGCGGAATACGATGCGGCAAAGGATGAGCAGAGAGACATTGAAGCCCGTATCGAAGAGCTGGAAAAAATCCTGAAGAATGCAGAAGTGGTAGTTGAAGATGAAGTGGATTTAGACAAAATCAACATCGGCTGCCAGGTTAAAATTTTAGATATGGAATATAACGAAGAACTGGATTACAAAATTGTCGGATCTACCGAAGCAAATAGCTTAAAGGGCAAGATTTCCAACGAAAGCCCCGTAGGCAAGGCTTTAATCGGCAGCAGACTGGGCGACGTTGTAGAAGTGGAGACCCAGGCCGGCATCTTAAAATACAAGGTACTGGAAATTCAGAGATCCAATACCGCAGACTAAAACAGTACCGGGAGACCGGTTGAAGGAGTAAAACAGTGGCAGAGAATAATCAGGGACAACAGAATCAGGCAGCACAGGAGCAGGACATCCATCAGCTCCTCAAGGTCAGAAGAGAGAAGCTTGCCAATTTACAGGAAGCCGGCAAGGACCCTTTTCAGATTACCAAATATGACGTAACACATCACAGCCGGGAAATCAAAGACAACTTTGAGACACTGGAAGGAAAGACCGTATCCATCGCAGGACGTATCATGCAGAAGCGCGTCATGGGTAAGGCTTCTTTCTGCAACGTACAGGATTTGCAGGGCAATATCCAGACCTACGTGGCAAGGGACAATATCGGAGAGGAGTCCTATGCGGACTTCAAAAAATATGACGTAGGCGATATTGTCGGTGTAAAGGGTGAAGTGTTCAAGACAAAGACCGGCGAAATTTCCATTCATGCGGCGGAGGTAACCTTACTTTCCAAGAGCCTGCAGATTCTTCCCGAGAAATTCCACGGCCTTACCAATACGGATATCCGTTACAGACAGCGCTACACCGATCTGATTATGAATCAGGATGTAAAGGATACCTTTGTAAAGAGGAGTAAAATTATCAGCGCCATCAGACGTTATCTTGACAGCCAGAACTTCATGGAAGTGGAAACTCCCATGCTGGTAGCCAATGCAGGCGGTGCGGCAGCAAGACCCTTTGAAACCCATTACAATGCACTGGACGAAGACGTTAAGCTTCGTATTTCCTTAGAGCTTTACTTAAAGAGACTGATTGTAGGCGGCATGGAAAGAGTTTACGAAATCGGTCGTGTATTCCGTAATGAAGGTCTGGACACCAGACATAATCCGGAATTCACCCTGATGGAGCTCTATCAGGCGTACACCGACTACAACGGCATGATGGATCTGACGGAAAACATGTTCCGTTATGTTGCGCAGGAGGTCTGCGGCACGACCCTTATCCCTTATGCAGAAGAAATGATTGACCTCGGAAAGCCTTTTGAAAGACTGACCATGATTGATGCTGTTAAGAAATACACCGGCATTGATTTTGACCAGGTGGCAGATACCGCAGAAGCAAAGAAATTAGCAGACGAAAAGGGCATTCACTACGAAGACCGTCACGTTAAGGGTGACATCTTAAATCTCTTCTTTGAAGAGTTCGTAGAAGAGCATTTAATCCAGCCCGTATTTATTATGGACCACCCGGTTGAAATTTCTCCTCTTACCAAGAGAAAGCCGGACAAGCCGGAATATGTAGAGCGTTTCGAGCTGTTTATCTACGGCCGCGAAATGTGCAACGCCTACTCCGAATTAAACGATCCCATCGACCAGAGAGAACGTTTCAAGGCACAGGAAGCTGCTCTGGCAGCCGGCGACGAAGAAGCCAACACCACGGACGAAGATTTCATGAACGCCCTGGAAATCGGTATGCCTCCCACAGGCGGCATCGGTTACGGCATCGACCGTCTGGTCATGCTGCTCACCAATTCCCCTGCCATCCGCGACGTGCTCCTGTTCCCGACGATGCGCCAGGAAGGCAGCAAGAAGGCAGAAGCAAAGGCATGCGCACCTGCAACAGCGGTTGCAAGCGTGTCCGCAGAGAGTGTACAACTTGACCTTTCAAAAGTAAAAATCGAGCCACTTTTTGAGGAATTTGTAGATTTTGATACATTTGCAAAATCCGATTTCCGAGTCGTAAAGATTGAAGCCTGCGAAGCAGTGCCAAAGTCAAAGAAGCTTCTCAAGTTCACATTGAATGACGGAACTGACAAGAAACGTACGATTTTAAGCGGTATTCATGAGTACTATGAGCCGGAACAGCTCGTTGGAAAGACTTGTGTAGCAATCACAAACCTTCCTGCAAGAATGATGATGGGAATCCCATCAGAAGGAATGTTGATTTCAGCCGTGTACGAGTATGACGGACACGAAGGACTGAATCTGCTGATGTTAGATGACGCAATTCCTGCCGGAGCCAAGCTGTATTAAGAGAATAAAATTCATCTAAATATGATTGATTAAGGTCATTTGACCTATTTAGAGGATATTTTCTAAAGAAATTTAGAAGATGTCCTCTTTTTGCGTTATAGGAACAACTGAAATAGCGAAGGATAATCACCCACAGAGGGCGAGAAGGTCGTCCTTATCCTCACAAGCCTATCTTGAGGGCTACCGCCCCGATCTCTACACCGCCCTTGTTGCCAGTGAAAAACTGTATGAGCATTGTGCGAAGATTAACGAAGCCGCCCGCAGCCGGAAAAATCAGAAATCTTGCGATAACAGCCGCCCAGACGGGGGAATTGTACGCCGGGGCGGTTTTTATCATCAAAAATGCCGTTTTCTCCAAGTCAAGAGCCGGAGAAAACACCCGGAAAATGCCCCTATTGCGTAACAGGGGCGCAGAAAGGAGCTTGCATGAAAACAGGGCTTACCAAGCAGGAAAAGACCACCGATATATGGTTTGACGAGAAAGACCCGCTAATCCATATCCGCATCCACAACACCGATTTGAAAAAGCGGCTTGCCGCCTACGCCGGACAGCACCCCCGGCGAGTGCCGCCAGACCGACACAGACCCGGAAACGGGCTGCATGGAGTTTGAGATTACAAAAGGACGCTTCTCTTTCCGTCTGACCACCCCATACAGTGAGGAACGGCGCAAAGTCGCCAGCAAAGCGGCGAAAGCACATTCAAACAACCTACTACGCCCCATTCCAAAAGTGTGATATATTTTTTGGAAAAAATTTTGGATTTGATGTAGTATTCGCTGTTGAAACCGTAGTATATAGGTGAAGCCGGAAAGGAGGCGGTGTGATGATAGAAGATGAAAAAATTATTGAGTTGTTTTTCGTGCGTTCAGAGCAAGGCATACGGGAGCTGGATATAAAATACGGTAAAGTCTGCCACAAGCTATCGAACAATATTGTGAACAACAGGCAGGACGCAGAGGAATGTGTCAATGACGCTTATTTAGGAGCATGGAACGCAATTCCCCCGGCGCGCCCCAACCCGCTGCTGACTTATATCTGTAAAATCGTTCGGAACATTTCATTGAAGATTTATTACAAAAAGGAAGCAGCAAAACGAAGCAGCCACTACACGATTGCTATGGAGGAAATCGAAGCCTGCATAGCAGACCCAAACACGGTAGAAGCCGAGATTGAAGCCAGAGAATTAGCCCGTATTATCGAAAGTTTTTTGGACACGCTGACTGTCGAAAATCGCGTTATCTTCATGCGCCGTTACTGGTTTTCTGATAGCTGTAAGGACATAGCCGGGTTTGTAGGGCTTTCGGAGAAAAATGTCTCCGTCCGGCTGACCCGTATCCGTCAGAAAATGAAAGACTATTTAATCGAAAGAGAGGGATTCGTATGAACTCAAAGAAATTTTCCGAAGCCATGAGCGAGCTTGACAGCAAGTATGTTGATGAAGCTATCCATTATAAGAAAAAGAAGAATAAAAAAACCTTTTGGATTAAATTGGGCGCGGTTGCGGCTTGTCTCGCAATCGTGATTGCCGTAGGCGGCATGCTTGCCCCTTTTTCAGGCGGCATGATTGTATCGGCTTATGCTTATGGCACAGATGAAGAAATTACTACAGCCGGAGCAGTAATGAATAGCGGCACAATCAGCGATAGCGGTGAGATGAAAGGACAACCGTTGATGTTCTATCTTTCTGGCAAAGATATTGCTACAGTCCGTTTTTCTTGCAAAAACCAGCAAATCAATTTTTGGGACTGGACAGAAAAAAGAGATGAATATGGGAACGCCCAGAACTTTACCGTTGCCTATGGGGAGGACGAAAGCGAATATTATTATTTGACGATTAGCTGGGTGCCTAATGCTATCATTCGGGAACTGACTGACAATGAGGACAGTACGATTGCAGCTTTGCCGGAGGAAATGCGGAATGATATTATCGTCATGGAGATTACATTTGAAAACGGAAAAACTACAACAAAAGCAATTACAATCTCTCTGTTAGACGACGGTAGATTCTTTGCGTCCTTTGATGATTACCAAATCAGCGAAGAAGATACTTTTATAAATCGTCCCGATAGTGAAGCAATCGGTGCCGCACCTGTTATAGAGGATAATTACAAAGAAGCAGATCCGAATGAACCGGAGCAAATTGTCATTCCAAATAGTATTACTTTCACAGGAACAATCATTGACAATGTGAGTGAAAGTTTAGTTCCCATTATTCTTGTTGATGTCGAGGAAAATTCAGGACTAAGCTATGATAAAGTGCTGTTTGAATTGACAGAGGAACAAAAAGATTGGGAATTAAAAATTGGTATGCGGGTACAAATAGTCTGCTCGGACATTTTTCAAGAATCGACTCCCCCGATTGGCAATTTGATTTCTATTACAGAAGCAGCACCCAATGATGAGCTGAAAATAGCAGATGAAGCAGCCAGAGCCTATTATGAGAATACAGTCTTTGAAGTTGTTTCTTTGGAATTAAAGAGCCATACAGAAAATAAAATTATTTTTTCTGTTTGTGCAAGCAAGGACGGAGTAATTCAAGAGCCTAATCGCACAATCACTTTACAACTGAATAATGGAACATGGGAAGTTGTGAACGAGGGATACTAAGTTATAATACCACCCACAAGGGCAGCCGAGAAATCGACTGTCCTTTTTCTATGCCGATACTGTCCCTTGTTTCCGAAATGCTCAAAGCCATTGCCGAGTATGCAAATCATGACCGAGCCGAGTTTGTCCGAGTGGTACAGGAAGAGAACAAGTGAAGCATACCCTACTACAAACGAATGGGTAGATTATGGAGCTATTACTTGTGCAATCGAGTGTATACTTTTCCACCCATTTAGCACTTCTTTTTGGGGGATTGTAGAAATGATTACCACAGTTATTGCAATTTACGGAATGTTAATGGTAAAGAAGAAAACTGGCAACGCATGGGGGTGCGTATTTGCCTTTTGTTTTATTTGGAATGCCATATAAATCCCAGTTTCATGTTTCTTTAAATAATTGAATATTGAATGATTTTACATAGCCGTTAAGGAGTAATTTTTGCTTCATAGCGGCTTATTTTATTTTCCAAGTGGAGGGAGGTGAGAAAATTGAAAATTAAAAAGGTCGATGACAAACCTATGGTGATTCATACCAAGCAGAAAGCGAAGCTTCATACCCATGCAGGAGATTGTAGACGCTATAAAATAAAGTTGGGGAATAAAATAGATAATTGAGAATGTCTATATTGGGCGAAGGGCTGTGAAATAACCTTCGCCTGTTTAATTTTGAAAAATTGGATTGTTAAATTAAATATTTTTTTAGATAATGCATAAAATATTATTGAAAAAATGTCACGAAAATTATATGATTATCGTGACAAAACAAGGAGAGTGGCTTTATGGCAAATGGCATATATACAGAAATTAAGAAGAGAATAGAATTGGCTGAACCGGGAACGGTATTTTTAACATCAGATTTTACCGATATTGCTACGACAACAACTGTAAGAAAATGTCTTGGAAGGCAGGTTGAAGAGAAAAACATTCGCAGAATCATTGACGGAGTTTATGAAAAGCCTGTATATAGCAATTTGTTGAAGGAATATATTCCGGCAAATCCTGAAAGGGTAGCGTATGCTATTGCCAGAAGTTTTCATTGGACCATTGCGCCATGTGGAGACGTAGCATTAAATAAATTAGGACTATCGACGCAGGTTCCGGTTGTTTGGTCCTATATCAGTGACGGTCCTTACAGAAAATTTTCGTGGGATAATATAGCATTGTCTTTTAAGCACCGTGCAAATAGAGAGATTTCATTTATGTCTGAGACGACCACTTTGGTTGTTGAGGCATTAAAGACATTGGGAAAAGAGCGGATTGATGAGAGTATTATCTTGAGCTTAAAAAATAGATTACCTGAGGCGGAAAAGAAAAAGATGTTAGAGGAAGCAACAGGTGTAAGTGAATGGATATATGCAGTGATCAGAAAGGTGTGTGCTGAATAGTGAAAGAAGTTGCTAAATTACAGATAAAGGATAGAACAGAATTGTTTCAGGCTACTGCAATTTCTATGGGAATGCAATCTAATGTAATCGAGAAAGACTTTTGGGTATGTTTTATGTTGGATCATTTATTTCATGATTGCAGGTACAAAAACGCTTTCGTATTTAAAGGTGGAACAAGCCTTTCTAAATCATACCATGTTATTGAGCGGTTTTCTGAGGATATAGATTTGATTTTGGACTGGCGAAAAATAATTAATGACGAGGTAAATCCTTGGGAAGAAAGGTCAAAAACCAAGCAGGATTTATTCAATAAGCAGATTAATTCGGAAGCAGCAAAATTCTATAAAGAGGAATTGATACCCCGGTTGAATAGTGAAATGAAAGAAAAACTGGGGGATGGAGAATGGATTTCGGTTGATACAGAAGATGAGATGGTGGTTAATTTTTATTATCCGCAGATATTTGAGGCTGAGTATTTACGCTCTTGTGTAAGGTTGGAAATTGGACCATTAGCAGAATGGATGCCATCTCATGAGACAAGCGTAACTCCATTTGCAGCCGAAAAATATCCGGATATTTTTTCACAAAAAGCTACATCGGTTTTGACCATTGATGTTGAGAGAACTTTCTGGGAAAAACTCACCATATTACATAAAATTGCAAATTTTCCGGAGGGAAAGCCGTTGCCTGCCAGATATGCAAGACATCTATATGATGTGTATAATATGGGTAATTCATGGGTAAAGGAAAGAGCATTTAAACGAAAAGAGTTGTTAGAAAAAGATGTGGCATTTAAGCAAAAATTCTATTATGCAAAAGGTGCACATTATGAAACTGCAACTTTAGAAAACATTATGCTTGTACCGGGAGAGCGGATACATAAAGAATTAGAAGATGATTATCAGGCTATGCGGAATATGATATATGGAAATATACCGGAATTTGAGGAGATTCTTGAGTTCCTTGAAAAGTTGCAGGAAGAAATACATGGGTTGGAATAGTTGCATTAAGCTTGGAAACCATATGCGAAGAGAGAAAGGTAATGTGTGGAATGATAAAAGATGATAGAATATACCAAGTGCTTCTGAAGTACAATTTTGATTTGTTCAGAGGAGATAAAAATATCACAGAATATATGAGAGAACATTGCAATCAATTTTATTGTGATATCTGCGATGCAGTAAAGGGTGATAATTCCTTTCTGGGAGAAGACTTTGTAAATCTATTAAAAGACGAGTTGGGGGAACTTCAGGACATTTGTTTAATCATACCGGAAATTCTTGAATTAAATGATAGAGGGTTAATAAAGGCTACATATGAAAAAGGTTTTCAGTTATTTGAAAGAATGAAGCCATATTTTTATACCAGATATTCATGGAGGGAAAACGGTGGTTTCTATTATAGAATCCGACAGGGTGATTTTCGTATAAAAGCTGGAGAAGACAGTAAAGAGAAAAAAATGCAGCTGTTTCACATTAAAAAGACACTGAGAAATCGAGTAGGTGCTTATCGGTATAGTGTCGCGGGATCTCCTTGCTTATATCTTGCAAGTGATAGAGAATTAGCGTGGTTTGAGTGTGGGATGCCAAAGCAATTTAGTTACTGCCAAATGCTTATTGATGAAGACAATGATAACGGATTGGTTTTGGTAGATTTTTCTTTCAGACCAGTAGATGTACTATCCAGTATTACTTGTTGGTTACTGAATGCAAGACGGCAGGATAAGAAAGATGTAGATGTGTATTATAAATTTTTGCTCAGATACATAATGATATATCCAATTGCGGCAGCATGCTCTGTTAAAGTAAAAGATAGGAATACCAAATTTGTTGAAGAATATGTGTTTCCGCAGTTGTTTATGCAATGGATAAGGGAGACTGATGAATTTGATGGAGTAAGATATAAGTCTTCACTTAATACGAGTCTTGTTGACGGTATGGGTGCAATTAATATTGCACTACCTGTAAAGGAGTATAGAGCGGATGGACTGGATAGAAGATTAGCTGAAAAAATTACTGTTTCAGATATAGGATATCTTGATGTAAATTGTGATTTTCAGAAGTACAATGATATATTAGAAAAAATAAAAGATTATATCAATGGTATTCAAATGTTTATGAACCAAGTACCTTTTTATGGCGATTATATGATTGAATTGACAGATGTCTGTAAATGTGTAATCAAAACATATAATGCACTGATGGAAGGCAATTACCAAAATAGCGAACTCATTTTTAGTTATTTGGATTTGCTCTATAATCATACAAATTTACTGTATGCAAATCGGGATTTTAAGATTCAGGAATGCATTAATAAAACAGAGGAACACCATAGACAACCTATAGATGAAGAAAAAATAAAAGAACAGTTTGAAGAATTTCATCAATTGATGAATCAAATACTTCATAAACATGCAGTGTTTGATTTCAGATTTGAAAATATGGGGAATTATGAGAATTTATAATTGGTTGTCAATGAGGCGCGGATGACTTCAGTGGTATTTTCTGAGAACTTATAGTGGCTCAGTTGTCAAGACAAAAATCTGAGATTTTTATAATGAACTGATATGGTTGATAAGTAACAAGGAACGCAAGGAAAGTAGAGGAGCTCTCCCACTGTTCATTTATGATAACTTCATTGAAAATCAGTTCTTACTTAGCAGGAACTGTAATTTCTTCATCAGGGAAGGCTCTTCCGGCCTCTTCTCTACAGCACATCATAGTAAGTCCTCTTAAAAGATCTCACGGAAAGCTTATAGGTTACAACCATCGAGGCTATCATTAGAACACCCAAGCATGCACTGATAGGGATCAGATAAGCTGTCAGTTTGCTTAACGCCCCTATGGCAAAACCAACTATCAGGATAGCCGGCATCGTTACAATCACTGTCATCTGAGGGTTTGGTATTCTTCTGATAAAATTAACTGCCAGGAATGTAATAGCCGTATAGACCAGATATCCTATGAGTATTGTTTCAAATCCTCCGCAAAAAGCAGGATAGATTCCCATAACACCCCACATAACGGTAGTCTTAAAGAAACGAATCCCAATATCCCAAAGATAAGTATCTGTCAAAAGCTGTTTGCCATAAACCGAACTTTTCATCCAATTAATAGAAGCGGAATCTTTACTGCTGCTGGCACCAAAAGCCACGAAATCGCCAGAGAGTTCAACCAGCAACAAGAAAGAAGCAACTGTCACTACTATAGTTGTGCTAGCATTCGCCGATAGGACAGCAATTACACCGACAAATAGAATTAGAGCCGGAAAGACTATATGTACCAGTGTTCTGTATAGCTTGGATGTCATGGCCATATAGGAAGCAAAACTGTATTTCTTTCCATCATTCGGTCTTTCCCTGGGTGTCTCCTTCAGGCAAAGTATCAATCCAAATGCAGCAGCAAACACTGCTAAAACAATCACTGCCACCTGAAGCACAACAGAATCCTCAAAAGGAATCCATGACGCCGTCACTCCGAGCAGATTATAGGTCAGATGCAGCAAAATTCCCATAAGGATTGATTTATATCGATAAACAATCAATCCCAGGACAAGGCCAAGGGCAAAAGCATATACTCCCTGCACCAGATTACCATGCATAATTCCAAACAAAAGAGCCTGTACAAAATTAATCACCCAGAATTTGACTCCGGTACGGTGAAGCAGCCTCATAGTCACTCCACGAAAGACACATTCCTCTCCGATAGGAGCTAAAATGACTGTTGCAATCATACTGATAATGGAAGTCTCTCCCAAGCCGGTTGACTGTATTAACTCGCTATATGACTCCAAAATCTGCGGATTAATTGTATCAATCAATATGAAAAATGCTCTGGTGACATACTGTAGGCCAAAACTCAAAAGGATGACCGTAGCTACACTTCTGACGCTCAGCACATCTTTAACTCTTGTATCATGCTCATTCATACAGAAGGTGAAGTACCACAATCCAAAGAAAAATACCGTAAAAGCATGTGCAATCAGCAGAATCACTATTAAATTATCCTGTATCCAGTTGTACGAGAAGGAATATTTGAATATCTGGCCGAAGATAGCACCTACATATACCTGAATCAATAGAAAATATAAAAATGGCAGCATGGCCCTGAGCCAAGAAATAATTTTCTTTTTCCTATTCATGATTTATCCTTTCTATTACTTTAATTTTCCAAACACACCTTTGAAAGCAAACTTAGACAGTTCCTTTTTATAGATCAGCGTTGAAATAAGGTATTCCAGTACAGCCGCAACTATAATTGCAATATATCCGATGATAACCTCAACCGGAAAGCTGAGTGAAAGATGATTATTTCTGGACAATATATGGGCACCGGCGGTAAGACCCATAATGACAGCAAAAAAGCAAATAGTGGCAGCCACAAAATATTTATAACATAATCCGATGTAAAGCATCGCTGTAACTTGATAAGCAACAATTATCAGCAAAGTTTCCAGGTAAATCTGCGTATTCTCCGGATAATTATGTATCAGAATGGCTTTTTCTATCACAACACAAGTAAATATCACCAGATAAAGCAGTGTGCTTGTAGCTGTCGGTACTGTAGTCTGCAATGCTTTTTTCATCTTGGAAGTCTGCACCATTTTGGAGATACTCATAGACTCAATCATATGATAGATGTACACACCTGTAAGCAGGAAGTAAAAAGCTCCGATAATATTTGTTCCTTTTGAAGAGATTTCCAAAACAACTCCGATGGCTAAAAACAATATGCACATCTCGAGATTGATACCCGGTCTGAAGCCATATTTTACAAGAGTTAATCCCAATTTAATCTTCTTAAACATTTTCTTCTCCCTCTTTTGCTTCTATTTCAGCATGGAATTTGCTTTCATAACAGCGATGCAAATCTGTGCCAGTGTAGGTGTTTCCTTAACAACATCCAAACCCGCCAACTGATCCAAGTTCTCAGCCAGACACATTCCCTCAAATCCATATTTGTTAACTGTGATGGTATACAAAATCTTTTTGGCAGCTTCTATATCCTTTTCATCACCCTTGACGATAACATATTTTTCTTTCAAATCCTCTGAAAAACCTTCTTCTACAACCATTCCGTGTTCCAGAATAATCACATAATCTGTGACACCCTCCATATCAGCTATATCATGTGTAGAATAAAATGCCGTGTGTTTACCATTTCCTTCCTCGATATAATTTCGTATCATCTGACACAGTCTGTCTCTCATAAGCGGATCCAGCGGTGATGCCGGCTCGTCCAGAATCAGCAAATCTGTGTCACGTGCCAAGACACCAGCCAGCATCAGCTTCATCTTATTACCATCCGACAATGCAGAATTCTTTTTGTTATCATCAATCTCCTGTCCGGGGAAAATCGCAAGGTCCGTACAGATATCATTGAACTTTTTCTCATCAAATGTATCAAACAGCAGGTTGCTTAACTCTTTTATATTTTTAATGGTCCACTGAGGAAAATAATATGCATCAGCTCCTACATAACCAATTTTTTCCTTCACCTCGGGACTATTCTCTCTATCCTTATCCGAGTACTGTCCAAAGTAGGATATCTCGCCCTTATAATCAAGACGAATACCCGACAGAATGTTTATCAGTGTTGTCTTACCCGCTCCGTTCTCTCCAACCAGCGCCGTAGCAAACCCCTCAGGTACATGAAATTCCGGAACATTCAAGGTAAAACCCTTGTATTTCTTTACAATGTTTTTAGCTTCTATTACGTTTGTTATGTTCATTTTTATCCTCCTCTATTGAAATGATACATTCCTCAAATGTCTTACTCGGTAAAGCTGTCTTACTCCTCATCCATCATCAATAAGGCATCCAAAGTTGCTCTCAACTCTTCATCGCTCAATCCGGCAACCTTGGCTGCATGAATGGCTTCCGTGAGTGATTCCTCTACTTTTCTCATATGCTGCTCCTTAAGCATTTCACTATCCTGGGCATTTACATAATAGCCCTTGCCCTGCATGGCGGTCACCAGACCTTCCTGCTCCAAAGACTCATATGCTTTCATGGTTGTGATAACACTTATTTTCAAGTCCTTCGCCAACCCCCTGATAGAAGGCAGATATTCACCGTTTTCATACTTGCCGCCAAGTATATCCTCCTTGAATTGGTCTGCTATCTGTTTGTAGATTGGTGTTCCTGAATTTTGTGATAATTTCATTTGTTCCTCCAACAATTTGCGCATTAACTGTTCTGACTGTATATATAACACATAATCAGTATGCTTGTCAACACTTTTATTTTAATTGTGTCACCTATAAACCTAGATTCTCGGATTAACATGACGAGGTTGGCACATCTACTCCGAGAGCCTCATATATCTCAGCTTGCTTGTTGAGCATTTCTCCGATTCTGAGCGAATGATTTGCATCCTCAAAACATTCGAGAACATCGAGCTTATCATCAAACAGTTCCCTGTACAGACCAGCAATCCTTTTATCAAAGGCCTGTTCATCATCAGCACCTTTTTCGATGCTGTAATAATAGTGGATGTAAATCCTGCGTTTATCCTTGATTACATTGCCCTTGTATGGTCTTTCCTGAGTGTAGTCCCACTCGGCAGATACCGTATATCCATAGGTGGCGATGCCGTCATCATAATTATTAAACATACGGATATCATCATATACATCATCAAGATTATTCTTGATAAATTTAAGTGAAAGCTTAGTACCAACTAAAAACTTCACGTGCTCGCGATACAGACCATTTATGTTTTCTTCGGAATAAAAACCTCTGTCCATAACAAATTTGGTCTTACCAAAGCCCAGAATATCCAGATCCTCGAATAGATGTTTAACGGTCTTGGAATCCGGTATATTTCCAGTGAGTTTGCGGTAATAGAATGGAAGTCCTGATTCCTCGCCAAACACAAGCAGAAGGTTAAGCTGTGGAAGCTTGTCGTCTTCTTTATTCTTTCCGTATTGAACCTGAGCGATAGATGGCTTAGAACACATGTTGATAAGGCACATATTCATAATCATGCGTAACCCGAGTTGATAATTAAGTTTCACCGTTTGGAACGGACAGCCTCACCGCTAAAGCGGACTGGCTGCTCCGTTCAAGCGGAATACGCAAAAAGAGCTTACCTGATCATACGGGTAAGCTCAAATTTATTTATGGAGTTTCCAAAAGCCATTTCCATGCAGGAAGTACTGAAATCGGGATTCCGTCACATTCTATAGATGCTTCCTCACTATTTGTAATAATAAGGCATTTTGCATCTGGAATAAAGTTATGAAGTTTTACAAAAGCTCTGGTCTCACGCTCCCGTGTATCCATATCATCGAGAACCTGCAGTGATACCTGAATAGCAAGCTTTTCATCGGGAACATAGAAATCAATCTCCACATTGTTTTCAAAATAGAAGACATTTTCCATACCATAGCGTCTGACAAGTTCTATTGCTACAAGGTTTTCTAATTGCGCAGATTTACAGTCCAAAAGCATCAGACCTACAAGACCGGTGTCCATGAAATAGTATTTAGGGGAAGTCTCTTTTTCCACAAGCTTTGCAGCATAATTTGTCAGAGGGAATATGAGATAGGAATCATTCATATATCCCACATAGTTTATGACGGTCTGTTTGCCAAGGGAAGTTCCGGCACTCTTTGCGATATTAGTTAGTCTGGTAAAGGATAATGGTTTGGTAATGGATTCAGCTATTTTCTTTAATATAAGCTTAACTGCAAAGTCATTTGTGATCTTATTTCTTGTAATAATATCGCCGAGATAAACTGTCAGATATATGCTGCTTAAGAAGGTTCTTTTATTTTTGATTTCCACAAGTTCAGGAAATGCACCGTAAGTAACATATTCATTATACTGTGCAAGCAGCTCCGCTTTATCACTTGTACTGATGGTATCCAGGTAATTCTTTTCCTTACCGTTCGCAATCAGGTATTCGGCAAAGGAGTAAGGGTATATATTCATAATCACGAATCGTCCACCCAGTGTGGAAGCAATTTCACTGCTGAGCATTTTGCTGTTACTTCCGGTGATACTTATTTTATATTTCATATCTGCAATTCTGCGTACGAATTTTTCCCATCCGTCAATATTTTGTATTTCATCAAGAAATAAATATGGCTTATTACCTGCTCCCGAAAGCTCAAGCCCTATTTCCAGGATGGTATTCAAATCATCAGCTGTCATTTCCAAAAGACGTTCGTCTTCGAAATTCACATAGACAATTTGGGATAAAGGGACCTTCTTTTCAAGTAAGGTCTGTATCTGCTGATACATCATATAGGATTTGCCACATCTTCTGATGCCGACAAAGCAATAGTTTATATTTTCTTCCAAAGGATAATGTCTGGCAATTAATGGATTGTTTAAGTAAATATCCTTCTGATCAACCATGATCTGTTTCAGAGTATCTCTATTCATAAACAAACCTCCAATCTATAAAACAATTATATATTAAAAGTGTTCTATACGCAAGACAGAAATGAAGCTATTTTGTTTTGTAGAATGATATACAGATAGTATATGCAGAAAAGCTTCATATATTATTATATGTAAAGTTTCCTCACAGGCAACTTTTGTTGCCGGATGGGGCGCTGATACTTCCGGTTATTCCTGATAGAATGATACTTGTCAAGGACAACAAGACAAGCAATAACCGGTTAAAGCATGGTCGAACATCAAAGCAAAGGAGTAAGAGATGAGCGGCGGAGCAAATATAGTAGAGCAGTACGCCGGAGCTGATGTTCCGGCAAGGATAGAGCTTCTCATTAAATACTATCCTAACTTTATTCGCCTGGTGGAGGGCTATGAGCAGAGCTTAGTCTGGGAAATCGCTTAGGAGGTTGATTGCAGGTTGTCATCTATTTATTATGGAGAAATACAAAGTGACAAGTTGGTATCATGGAACGAGAATAAAGCTCCATACAATATATTAGTTGAGAGCAATCGAGTATATAAACTTGGAGGGTGGGAATTTCTTGATATAGCCAATAAGCTTTTTGACATGGTATTGTATTTGTCGAAGAGGTGTAAATGGTGGTATAATTCTATTATTGATAGATAGTAATAAAAGAAGCAGAGACATATTATTTGGCAACAGCAGAAGATGACAGAAGAGAAGCAAGACAGTCTATGCTCGATGCTTATCCATCTTTACAGAATATGTACTCAGCAGATGATGGAAATACAGAGGTGTTCTATTTTAAAAATGCGACAGCTACATTTTCATCATTTACACATGAGCCGGAAGTAGTGAAGTTTTAATGACTAAGGATGAATGGTACAGGCAGTTATTTGAGCGGCTGGATAATTCCAAGTTTCGAAGCAGTTTCCATCTGAAGCAGAAAGATTTATTGCCCGGCACGCAACGGCAACATGCTGCAGGGAGTGCATCCGAAAGTGGCATA
>SAMEA104315423__coassemble_1892_pt1 | contig 26020 bp, 17 predicted proteins | sample SAMEA104315423__metabat2_high_PE_006 | metagenome-assembled genome bin SAMEA104315423 (sample SAMEA104315423) | gut metagenome | biome: Monkey gut; feature: monkey-associated habitat; material: faeces | place: China | collected 2013 | reverse complement strand
GGTATTGCCGATAGCCACCGGAAATGTTACCGCTGCCACCTTATAATAGCCATATCCCTTGCGCTCCATAACTGCCTCCTGATTAAAAAACTATCTAATAAAGTTCGTCTGATACTTCCGCTCGGTGTCCGGATAGGGCACGCCGTTTTCTTTGCCGAGGGCAAAACACTTCATCATCCATGCTAAATTTCTTGCTAAATTCCGCATGGTCTGCATCCCTTCTTCGTCAAGGCTTGCCTCGCCGGGCACCCTGCCATGTACGATATTCCAGTATGTAGAACCTGCCACCGGCATCTGGCTGATGCCGAAATATTTATTCATCACATCAAAGGAAGCGCTGGTGCCGCCCCTTCTTGCCACGGCAACCGATGCCCCGGGCTTAAACGCAAGGGATCTGCCGCTGCTGTAAAACACTCGGTCCAAAAAGGACTGTACCCTTCCGCTGGGATGCGCATAATATACCGGTGTGCCGAATACGAAGCCGTCGGCTTCCTTTGCCTTTGCCACAAATTCGTTGACCGCATCATCCGTAAATATGCAGCCGTTCTCCGTACACTGTCCGCAGCCGATACAATCCCTTACCGGACCCGCTCCTATCTGAAAAATTTCATAAGAAATTCCTTCTTTTTCCAATTCTTTTCCGATTTCCGTCAGCGCCGCATTGGTGTTTCCGTCCGGCCTGGCGCTGCCGTTCAACATTAAAACCTTCATGTATATCCCGTCCTTTCCGCTTTATTATACCCATACCCATAGGAAAATACAACAAAAAGAAGTCTTACGGTCGTTTGGAGGAGGAAACCGCAAAACTTCTTTCTGTTATTATTTTTGAGCTTCTCTTAGAAGCTCTGCCACCTCTGCCTCTGTGGATAAGGAGAGTGCCTTTTCTGCAAGCTCATCCGCTTCTTTTTTACTCCACTTGGAAAGGATGCCTCTCGTTGCCAGCACGGAAGTGGCGCTGACGGAATACTCATCCAGTCCGAAGGAAACGAGAAGGGGAATGAGAAGCGGGTCCGCCGCCGCTTCACCGCACATGCCCACGGTAATGCCTGCTGCCTTTCCGGTCTCGATAATGTGCTTCATGGAACGGAGTACTGCCGGATTGTATGCGGAGTATAAATAAGATACCCTGGCATTTCCTCTGTCCACCGCCATGGTATACTGGGTCAGATCGTTGGTGCCGATGCTGAAGAAATCGGCTTCTTTTGCCAGAAGGTCTGCAATCAGGCTGGCTGCCGGTGTTTCTATCATGACACCGATTTCAATGTCCTTGTTGTATTTCCTGCCCTCTGCATCCAGCTCTGCCATAAGCTTTTTCACCAGCGCCTTTACGGCTCTGACTTCTTCCACGCAGGTAACCAGGGGTATCATGATTTTCACATCTCCGAAGGCGCTGGCGCGGAGCAGGGCTCTTAACTGCACCTTGTAAACATCCTCGTTTTTCAGACAATACCGTACGGCACGGAAGCCTAAGAACGGATTGTCCTCTTTTTCCAGTCCCAGATACGGGATGTCCTTGTCGCCGCCCACATCCAGGGTACGGATGATCACACTCTTGCCTGCCATGATTTCCGCTGCCTGCTTGTATGCGGCAAACTGTTCTTCTTCGGTGGGAAGCTTGCTTGCTCCCATGAACAGAAACTCAGTCCGGAAAAGTCCTATGCCTTCGCCGTCATTTATGAGCACCTGGGAAGCATCCTCCGGCTTGCCGATATTGCCGAACAGCATGAGCTTTTCACCGTCCGCGGTAACCGTTTCTTTTCCTTTGTAAATCTGCAGCATTTCTCTCTGCTTAATAAATTCGGCTCTTTTTATAAGGTATTCGTTCTTCTGCTGCTCATCCGGCTCTAAAATACATTCGCCGTGTACGCCGTCCAGCGCCACCTCCATGCCGTTGTGTACCTTGGATACAATGCCGTTTATGCTGAGCACGGCGGGAATCTGCAGTGCTCTTGCCAGGATGGCGGAGTGGGATGTCTGTCCGCCCACTTCCGTGAGGATGCCCACTACGTTTTCCTTTACAATGCCGGCTGTCATGGAGGGTGTCAGGTCCGTTGCCACCAGTACGGTGCCCGCAGGTACCTCTGCCACATTCACATCCGGGGTGCCGGTCAGAATTTTTAACATCCTCATACGGATATCGTTGATGTCCGTCACTCTCTGCTGTAAAAGCTCGTCACCGGTCATCTGGAACATCTGGATGAACATATCGCAGGCGCTTTCAAACGCCGCCTCGGCGCAGGTGCCGCCCTTGATGGTGCTCTTGGTGATTTCTTCCATGCCGGGATCTTTCAGAAGGAGAATGTGTCCTTCTAATATTTCCGCATTATGTTCGCCCACCTGGCTACGCATGGTGTCTGCCATCGCCTGTGTCTTCTTTTCAAATGATGCTACCGCATCTTCGTATCTTTTTATCTCCGCCTCGGTGTCCGTGATGTTTTTTACCACATATTCGGGTTTTGCATCCGATATCACAACCACCTTACCGACGCCGTAACCTGCGGAACCGCCTATGCCCTTTACCATATTTTTCTCCTCTTTTTATTCACCGAAACCGGACTCTACTAATTCCACTGCCTTTGCCAGTGCTGCTTCTTCGTCTGCGCCGTTGCATTCAATCGTCAGCTCTGCTCCGCATTTGATGCATGCTGCAATGATTAACATAACGCTCTTGGCATTGACTCTCTTGCCGTTGTAAACCAGTGTTACATCAGAGTTGAATTTGGTCATTTCCTTTGCAAATACTCCTGCCGGTCTCATGTGTAATCCCTGCTCGTTAGTGATTTTTACTTCTTTTGCTACCATAGTCGTAATCTCCTTTTTCTGTTTTTTCAGTATTTTGGGCGGAAGAGCCCCTGCCGGGCTCTTCTTCGTTTATTTATTTTTCTTTCATATCTTTATATTTTATTGTAAATCCTCTTTTGTGCTTTACTCCTGAACGGGCTTTTTAATGAATCCCAATAAGATGCAGGTCACTGCGGAACCAACCAGCCAGGAAACAATATACATAAGCGGATGTCCCACGGTGGCGAATACGAACAGTCCGCCGTGCGGTGCCATCAGCGTACACCGGAAAGCTGCGGAAAGCGCACCTGCTACTGCTGCACCGATGAAGGTGCAGGGAATAACGTGTCCGGGGTCTGCCGCTGCGAAGGGAATGGCTCCTTCGGTAATGAAACCACAGCCCATAACGATGTTGGATACGGTGGAATTTCTCTCTGCCTTTGTAAACTTCTTCGGGAAGAAGATGCAGGCAAGGGCAATGCCCAGAGGAGGCACCATGCCGCCTACCATAACGGCTGCCATGGAAATGTAGCATGCCTGTACGGCGGGGTCTGTCAGGCTTACACCTGCTGCCAGCAGCTCGCTTGCGGTACCGAGTACCATGGTTCCGTATACATAAGCCGCCTTGTTAATGGGACCTCCCATGTCAACCGCCATCATACCGCCTAAGATTAATCCTAAGACAATCAACAGATTCTTCTCTGCCAGAGCGCTTAACATGTTGCTGAGTCCGGTATTTACCACGCCGATTAACGGGTTAAAAATAAAAATCATCAGTACGGCTGTCACAAACATGCCGACCACCGGATAGATCAGTGTAGGCTTGATTCCCTCTAAGGACTGGGGCAGTCTGTCGCAGAGCTTTCTTAACAGGAGCACAATGTAACCGGCTAAGAAGCCTGCCACAATTCCTCCTAAGAAACCGGATACGGTGTTTCCGCCTGCAGGGCCTGTAAAGCCAAACTTTGCAATAAAGTTCTGGAAACCGGAAAGTCCGTCGTTCGCCCAGGTATAACCTGTGATTGCCGCATTACCGGAGGAGGCTAAAAGACCGCCTAAGAAGCCTACCGCAAGTCCCGGTCTGTCCGCTATGGACTCTGCAATAAAGCCTGCGAGAACCGGCACCATAATGCCCATTGCCAGACCGCCCGCATACTTGAAGAATGCAGAAAGCGGGGTGCAGGAACCGAAGCTGCTGCCACCGGTTGCACCGTAGCCGCACAGGGTATCGATTAAGAATGCCAGTGCCGTCAGGATACCGCCGCCGATAACAAAGGGAAGCATATGGGATACGCCGTTCATCAGATGCTTGTAAATCCGGCTGCCGATACTGCCGTCCGCTTTGGAGTATGTCTTTGCCGCTCCTTTTTCATGATGAACGGGAACCTCGCCGCTCTCGATTTTCTGAATTAACTCTGCCGGCTTGTGGATGCCGTCCGCTACCTTTACAAACAGTACCGGCTTTCCGTCAAATCTGGCAGTTTCCACATTTTTGTCCGCTGCAACGATGATGCCGTCGCAGGATGCGATTTCTTCATCGGTCAAAATGTTCTTGGCGCCGCCGGAGCCGTTGGTCTCCGCTTTCACGGGAATGCCTAACTTCTTTCCTTCTTTTTCCAGCGCTTCAGCTGCCATGTAGGTGTGGGCAATGCCGGTGGGACAGGCGGTAACCGCCAAGACCTTGTAAACGGGTGCACTGCTGTCGGATGCCTCTGTGTTCTGCTTGCCTGTGCCTTTGCTGCCTGCCGCATCTGCCTTCTGCTTGCCTGTGCCTTCGCTGCCTGCCGCATCTGCCTTCTGCCCGTCAGTTGCTTTATCGTCGGCACTCTGCTCATCTTTTGCAAATTCTTCTGGGAATTTGGCTGCCTCGTACTTGTCGCAGACCTTTAAGAATTCCTCCACGTTTTTGCTTGCTAAAAGCTCCTTGCGGAAATCCTCGTCAATCAGAAGCATGCTTAACCTGGAAAGCACTTCCAGATGCACATCGGAGCCGCCCTCCGGTGCCGCGATCATAAAAATCAGGTTGGTGGGTTGTCCGTCCAGGGAGTCGTAATCCACACCTTCCGGCACGGTCATGGCTGCCAGACCGGCTTTTGTTACAGCTTTATTTTTTGCATGGGGAATGGCAATGCCTTCGCCGATGGCGGTGGAACCGCTCTCTTCCCTTTTTACAATTCCTTCCTTAAATACTGCCTTGTCGGTAATGTTTCCCACCCTGGCATGTAAATCCACCAGATAATTGATGGCTGCGTCCTTGGATTCCACTTTTACTCCGAGAGAAACGCTATCTTTTTTCAACAGTTCAGTAATCCTCATATGAATACCCTCCTTACTTATAATGTTTTCAACAATTCCTCTACCTTATCCATGGTTGCCAGTCCTTCGGAGAATGCGGTTGCACTTCCCGTTGCCGTACCGAACGTCAACGCCTTAAGATAGTCATGTTCCTTGAAATAGCTTGCCACAAATCCTGCCACCATGGAGTCACCTGCGCCTACGGAATTGACTACCGTGCCCTTGGGAACTCCCATTTTATAGACTTCTTTCGTTTCTGTCAGTAAAATTGCGCCGTCCCCTGCCATGGAAATGAGTACGTTCCGGGCTCCTCTTTCCTGCAGTTTTTTCGCATATTCCACGATTTCTTCGTCTGTCTTCAAGACCACTCCGAACATTTCTCCCAGTTCGTGATTGTTGGGTTTTATCAGGAACGGATGATATTTTAGGACATTCAGGAGAAGGTCCTTTGTGGCATCCACCACAATGCGGATTTCCTTATCCTTCAGTCTGTCCATAATCTGCTCATATATATCGGAAGGCAGGGAGGCCGGTATGGTTCCCGCCAGCACCAGGCAGTCTCCTTTTTCCAGCCTGTCAAGCTTTTCAAACAGCTTTTCTACTTGCTCCATGCTGATTGCCGGTCCCTGTCCGTTAATCTCGGTTTCCTGCTCTGCTTTGATTTTCACATTGATGCGGCTCATGCCCTCCGGCAGTTTTATGAAATCGGTCGCAACGCCCATATTTTTCACGCCTTCTTCGATTTCCTTTCCGGTAAAGCCGGCTACAAACCCTAATGCCACGGAATCCACTCCGATGTTTTTTAAGACAGTGGAAACATTGATGCCTTTGCCGCCGTAGTAAACGGCTTCCGCACTGCTTCTGTTTACCGTCCCCAATTTTAAGCTTTCCATTCGGATTACATAATCCAGTGCGGGATTAAATGTCACTGTGTAAATCATAATTTCATTACCTCCTTTATCACGGTTGCATCCGCATATTTGTCATTCAGTAAACGATCCGTAATCACACATGCTTTTTCGATACCCGCAAAGGTAACTGCCGTCACCTTGTCGAATTTGCTGTGGTCGGCAAGCACCATGCGGGCGAAAGACCGGTTCACAGCTTCCATTTTTACGGCACCTTCCTCCAAATCCGTGGTGGTGAACCCGTAATCTAAATGAATACCGTTGGTTCCTAAGAAGCATTTCGTGAAATTGAATTTTTTCATGTTCTGCACGGCTTCCGCTCCGATGATAGCCTCTGTGGCGGGTTTCAGTCTGCCGCCGATGATGTAAGTCTTTAGGTTTTTATTCAGAAGCTTTTTCGCATGTGCGATACCGTTTGTAATAAATGTTGCCTTAGACTCTCCAATATATTCAATCATCCATTCGGTACTGGTGCCCGCATCCACAAATACAAAATCGTCATTGTTTATCATGGCTGCCGCATATCTGCCGATGGCTTTCTTTTCCTCCACCTGCATGTTTACCTTATCTGAAACGGTGGGCTCGCTTGTGATGTACTCCCTGTCCATGGCGGTCGCACCGCCGTGCACTTTTTTCAGCTTTCCCATTTCATCCAGTGTATTTAAGTCTCTGCGGATGGTGGACTCCGACGCTCCTAATTTTTCCACCAGTTCCGTAACGCTCACGGCGTTTTTCATACGCAGCTCTTCCAAAATCGCTGCAAATCTTTCTTCTGTCAGCATGCATTGCCTCCTGTGGACTGTTTTCTGCTTCCTGCTTTCTGTTCCCTGCTTTCATTTTCCGTCATTTCCGTTCATCTTTATGGTCATATTAGCATCATTTTCAGTCATTGTCAATCATATTTTGAAACTTTTTGACTGTATTTGATTGTTTTTGTTTTGTTTTATTTGTTTTCGCTTGATTTCGCCGTTTTCTGGACGTATAAAAAGCAATCTCCTCTAAAATATGTTATAGAGAAGATTGCTTTTGACGGTTTTTGATTGAGTGTTACATGGATGTCGGTGGAGCGTTGCCTGGCTTGGTTGTTGCCTATTAAAGTTTCCTGCTGCGTGTGAATGTTTTCCTTTTGAGTGCCTTTGAAGCAAATTTGGCTTTTTTCTCATTTTGCTTCCTTTTTTCTTTTACATTTAAAGCATATTTTAAAAAATCAGCTATTTGCTGCCTGTATTCTATTTTGCTTTAAAGCATTCAGAAAAATATCGCTTATTTGCTGTTTTTTTGACGCATTATTTTAAAGCATTTTTATATCTTTCCTTGTTTTGCTGTATTTTGCATGCTTTTCTTTAAAGCAACTTTCCTTTTTTCCCAAAAATGCTTTTCGTCCTTGTTTATTCCGTGAAGCATTTTAAGACATTTTGTGTTTTTGCTTCTTTACATCTTATTTTCTATAAAGCAAATTACCTTTTTCATAAAATCTGCTTCCTTATTTGCCGAAATGCTCTTTGGCAAATTCCATATCCTGCACCAGTTCCATGGTGCCCATATATTCTCCGCTTTCGTCCCGGACTGCCATATAGGTTACCAGCATGGTTCTGCCGCCCTTGTCCATCCATACCGGTACCCTGTCCAGAGTCCCCTCCCGAAACTCGCCGATAATTCTGCGGACCATGGTCTCCACCTTGGGCGGGTGGCAGGTAAATACGCTTCTGCCGAGCGCCATCTGCGCGCGTTTGAAAACCTTGGGACCTTCATTGAAATAACAGTTCCTGTCTTCTGCATCAATGAAGGAAATTTCCAGTGGAATGGTATTTAAGAGTGCGGTAAGCTGCCGGATGGTCATGTGACCGCCCGGCATGTGAATAACGCCGTCGGAGAAATTGCTGCCTGCCCTGTCCTCTTCTCCCTCTGAAACCTGACTGTCCTTTGTGCCCTTAAATACCGTTTTTTTCGCTTCCTTCTCTTTCCGGAGCCAGTTTTCCGCTTCTTCCCAGACTTCCCCATGCACGCCCAGGCAATCTGCGTAGTCCTTGGCATCCCGGTAAATTCCCATCCAGTCTTCTTCCGTGAAATTCACGGCACAGTTCGGGAACAAAATATGATTTTCCTTATAAATCATTTCCTCCGCACGCATTAGCACCTTCTGCAGCCGTTCCAGCCATTTTACATCCCATTGAGAGCTTTGGAAGCTGCCGGTTGCGTTCTGCTCCGCTGCTTCTCTTCCCTTCTGCAACGCCTTACATAAGGCACCCAGTTCGTCCCGGATTTCATCATCGGCTGTCCACATGACGGCAGACGGACCGGCAATTCCATATCTGGCGTTCAGATGCGGGTACAGTAAGTCCCCTTTTTTTGCATAATGCACGGCAACCTCGCGGATTTTAAGAAGCTGTGCAGCGATTTGAGGCAGGTTTCCGGTGTCTGCCTGCTTTTCATCAACAGGCAGGCTTCCGCTGCCGGTTGTCTCGTCAGTATCGTGAAGTAATTCCTTCATCCGGTCAATCAGCTTCGTCAGGGCTTCGTTTTCCCGGGTAAAGGTCTGCAGGGGATGCCCCTTTACCTGACTTAACGCCGCGGATTTTTCATGCTTGTTGCTGTAATCGGTGGTTCCGTGGAAAAGTGCCGAATGCACGTCGCACAATTTCTGCACCTCCGTAATAGGCGTTCCTTCTGTCAGAATGGCTTCTTCCGCTTTCATGATTTCAGAGGCTTCCACTCCCTGAAATTCCGCCGCAAAATCCTTTCTGACCGCTTCCAGGCTTTCCCCTTCACCCAGTCTTTTCAGATAGGATTTCAGTTTTTCTATTCTGTCGGTTTGTATATTCTTTTCCATGTCTGTCTCCTTTCCATTTCTGCTGCTCTGTAAATTATGCGTCTCTCCAAATTACGCTTCTCTCCACATTATGAGTCTCTCCAAATTTTGCGTCTCTCCACATTACGCATCTCTCCAAATTACGCGTCTCTCCAAATTATGCGTCTCTGCAAAGATGTTATCCCAGTAGTTCCCGCAAATCTTCTTCCGCTGTGGTAATGGGTCCTATTCCATAGTTTTCAACCAAAAACTGCAAAATATTCGGAGATAAAAATGCCGGAAGTGACGGGCCCAGACGAATATTTTTAATGCCCAGATGCAGAAGGGTGAGCAAAATACATACCGCCTTCTGTTCATACCAGGACAATACAAAGGACAACGGCAGTTCATTCACGGTACAGCCGAAGGCTTCTGCCAGACTCACCGCCACACGGATGGCGCCGTACGCATCGTTGCACTGCCCCATGTCCATCAGTCTTGGCAGTCCTCCGATTTCTCCCAGCGCCAAATCGTTAAAACGAAATTTACCGCAGGCAAGTGTCAGCACAATGGAGTCTTCCGGCGTCTGTTTTACAAACTCTGTGTAATAATTTCTGCCGGGCTTTGCCCCGTCGCAGCCCGCCACCAAAAAGAAGTGCCGGATTTTTCCTTCTCTTACCGCTTCCACCACAGTGTCCGCATGGGAAAGAATTGCCGCATGGGAAAAGCCCGTAGTAACTTCTTTGCCGCCGTTAATACCTGTAAATTCCATGGTTTCTGCAAAGCCGCCGAGTGCCAGCGCCTTCTCAATAACCGGCGAAAAGTCCTTGCTGCCGTCCGGCATTTCTTCTATATGCACGCAGCCCGGAAAGGCAACCACTTCGGTAGTAAACACTCTGTCCCGGTAGCTGTCCTTAGGCGGCATCAGGCAGTTGGTGGTAAACAGAAGTGCTCCCGGCAGTCCGTCAAATTCTTTTTGCTGGTTCTGCCATGCGGTGCCGTAGTTGCCCTTCAGATGCTTATATTTTTTAAGCTCCGGATACGCATGCGCGGGCAGCATTTCACCGTGGGTATAAATGTTGACGCCTTTTCCTTCCGTCTGCTCCAAAAGCATTTTCAAGTCCTTCAGATCGTGCCCGGTCACCACAATAAACGGACCTTTTTCCACGCATAACGGCACAGTTGCGGGCTCCGGTGTGCCGTAGCTTTCCGTGTTGGCACGGTCCAAAAGCGCCATACATTTTAAGTTGATTTCCCCGACTCTTAAAACCGTGTGCAAAAGCTCTTCCTTTGTTTCTTCATAACCGATTTTATACAGAGCCTCACAGAAAAACAGATTGATTTCCTCATCCGTATAACCCAGCATCAAGGCATGATATGCATAAGCCGCCATACCGCGGATGCCGAAAAGAATTAAGGATTTTAAGGAACGGATATCCTCCTCCGCCTGCCACAGATTGTCCAAAGTGTAGTCATTTGTTTTTCCGCAGGGAGTTCCACAGGCACCGCAGCCGGGACTCAGTCTGTTCTTTTCCTTTTCCACCTTATCTATCATGTTCTGAATGGCTTCGGCATCAAAGCTCACATTCGTAATGGTTGCAAACAGTCCCTCTGTTATCATGCGGAAGGTTTCCGCACGAAGTCCCTGTTCTCCTGTTGTTTTTCCTTCTGTTGCTCTTGCCAGACCGATAAGAGCTCCGGTCAGTTTATCCTGTAAATTTGCCACGTCCGCACTTTTTCCGCAAACGCCGATATTTCCCACGCAGCCGCTGCATCCTGCGGTCTGCTCACACTGATAACAAAACATCTGCTGTTCCATAATCATTTCTCTCCTTTTCTTTATTTTCATACCCGTCAAGATTATCCTACCCATCAAATCCTTATGCGCTGGTTCTTTTTCACCTCGCCGGATATGTCTTGCATATTTCCTGCTCATTTTATTATAATAAAAATAAATTGTATGTTTGAAATCAAACAAAACGAAAGGAAAATTATGGAAACAAAACATAACTTTTCGGCTTATCTTCCTATATTAAAAAACAGTCCGTTGTTTCAGGGACTCTCCGACGGGGAAATTCTGTCGGTGCTGCCCTGCGTTGCCGATAAACTGCTTTCCGTTCCTGATGGGCAATATGTATTTCGTGCCGGCGAAAACATTTCTTCCATGGGACTGGTCTTAAGCGGCAGTCTTCTTATCATCCAGGAAGACGTCTGGGGACATCGCCATATGATACACAAAATCACTGCCGGAGATATTTTCGGGGAACCCTATGCCGCCGTGCCGGATACGCCGCTTGGAAGCAGTGTGGTTGCCGAAAAAGACTGTGAAATTCTGCTGCTTCATGTGCAGAAACTGCTTTCCGTATGCTCCTCCGCCTGTTCCCGCCACACGCGCCTGATACAAAATCTGGTGACTATTCTTGCCGAAAAAATCCTGGTTTTCAACAACAAGCTGACCCATTTAAGCAAACGCTCCACGAAAGAAAAACTGCTTTCTTATCTGTCGGAGGAGTCCATCCGTCAGGGCTCTTTATCCTTCTCCATTCCTTTTGACCGCCAGCAGCTTGCCGATTATCTTTGCGTGGAACGTGCCGCTCTGTCCGTCGTCATTTCCAAGCTGCAGAAGGAAGGTGTTCTTTCCGCCGAGAAAAACCACTTCACTTTAATCTTCAATTAAAAAAGTCCGTTTCCCTCAAAAACCGGAAAACGGACTTTTCTTTTACAACAATCCCTGTATTAAAATGATCAATATCAGAACCGGAAGAATGAACTGGAAATACGGCTTTAAGAACTTTGCAATTTTAAGTCCCTTTCCGGCATTCGCCTCTTCTATATAATTATCGAAGCCCCAGCCCCATTTGGTTACGCAGAACAACAGATAAATCAGGGAACCGATGGGAAGCAGCAGGTTGCTTACAATAAAGTCCTCGCTGTCGAGCACATCCCTTCCGCCAATCAGATGCAGATTGCTCCACACATTGTAGCCTAAAACGCAGGGCATACTTGCCACTAAAATAATAATACAGTTTATCAGAGCTGCCTTTCCGCGCTTCCAGCCAAACATGTCCATACAGAAAGACATGATATTTTCAAACACCGCAATAACGGTGGAAAAGCTTGCGAACGTCATAAACAGGAAAAACATGGCTCCCCAGATGCGTCCGCCAGTCATATTAACAAATACATTGGGCAGTGTCACGAAAATAAGTGCAGGACCCGCACCTGCTTCCACGCCGTAGCTGAAGCATGCCGGGAAAATAATAAGTCCGGCCATAATTGCCACAAATGTATCCAATGCACAGATGCGGATACCTTCTCCTGCCAGCGTATGTTCTTTTCCCATATAGCTACCGAAAATTTCCATAGCCGCCACGCCTAAGCTTAACGTGAAGAAGGACTGGTTCATAGCCGCTGTGATTACATTTTTAAGTCCCACTGCCTGTACGGTTTTCATATTCGGCACCAGATAAAACCGGATACCTTCTCCCACGCCGGAAAGTGTAAAGCTGTGTACGGCAAGCACTACAATCAACACTAACAGAGCGCTCATCATGACCTTGCTGATTTTTTCCAGGCCGTTCTGCACACCCTTACTGCATACCAGGAAACCCAGCAGCACCGTAAGCACCATCCAGAACGTCATTTCCTTCGGATTGGCAAGCATACTGTTAAAGATGCCGCCGGACTCCTCTGCCGTCATGCCCGCCTTAAACTGACCGGTCAGAAATTTATAAAAATAATCAACCATCCAGCCGGACACCGTTGTGTAATACATCATCAGCATGTAGCAGCCGAAAATAGCCATCCAGCCGTGCAGATGCCATTTACTGCCTTTCTTTTCCAATTCCTTATAGCCCTGTACCGCACTTTTTCTGCTGGCTCGCCCTACCGCCAGTTCCATGGTCAGTACCGGCAGTCCCATGCCCCCTAAAAACAGCAGATAAAACAATACAAAAAATCCCCCGCCGTTTTGTCCTGCCACATAGGGAAATCTCCATACATTTCCGATTCCGATTGCACATCCGGCACTTACCAGTAAAAATCCCAGACGTGACTTAAATGATTCACGTTTCATTGACCCGCTAACTCCTTACCCTTTATTGCTCACGAACTGTTCAGTTTTTTCACTTCTTAACATGTCAACCCCTGTTGAAGCCCGCATAAATCAGTTTATCTGCAAGAAATAAAACTGTCAACCGAATTGTATTGCAGGCTTATGTATCCCTCCGTGCCTACAGTCATACCTTATCCGTGCTCCGGGGACTTGTTTTTCTTATATGTGCGTGCTACTATAAGGGTAGAAATACCCGAAAAATCGCAGAAAGGAGTTTTCCATGATGGGAATAAGCGGACTCGGCAATGTTAATACTTCTTATAAACCTATTTTAAACCCCGGACAGTCTACGGAAGTGACCCCCGGCAGGAAATCTTCTCCTGCGGAATGTGAAACCTGTAAGAACCGGAAGTATCAGGACGGCTCGGACGAAATGGTTTCCTTTAAGTCAGCCGCCCACATTTCCCCGCAGGCTTCAGCTGCCAGAGTACGTGCCCATGAGCAGGAGCATGTAAGCAATGCTTACAAGAGCGCAGCACAGAATAACGGTCAGGTGCTTTCGGCTACCGTCTCCATTCGCACGACAATCTGCCCGGAATGCGGCACCACCTATACCGCAGGCGGCACAACTACCACGCAGATTCGGTATTCCGATGAGTCCAATCCTTATCAGCAGAATAAAAAATCCGCCGATGCTGCGGCGCTTATCGGAAAAAATCTGGATATAGCGGTTTAACAAGTACAAAACAGGGCATGTCTCACATGCCCTGTTTCTTATTACTTTATCCTGCTTTTGTCTATTCTTCGGATAGCATCTTGCATATCCTCGGATGTCATCTGTTTGTTATTGGCCTGAATATATGCCGCCAGGTCTTTCAGCTTAGTCACTTCATAAGGCAGCGTTTCCTTTTTCTCCAACACCAAAGATGGATTAGCCAGCACCACAACGGGTTTTATGTCTATAAACGGGTTCTCTATAATCTCTTTCATAAGCGCCGCTTCCTGCGTTACCTGTTCCGTCGGGCTTTTTAATGTCTTGTCGTGACCGTTTTTGTGAAGTACCCAGTTGTCATTATGGATGGTAAGCACTGCTTTATTGCTTCCGTTTTCACTTCCTGACATGCCGAATGCTTTGGTTTCCAGAATAAAAACCACATCATTGCCCACGATAATGTGGTCGAGTTCCCTCGTTTTTCCTTGATATTTAAGGACAACGCCGCTGATTACAAAATACTCCCGCTCATTCAGGCTTTTAAGGTATTGGCGGACGAGCAGTTCTCCCTTGTTGCCGGCTTCCTTTTTTTCCCACTCATCCAAATCCTCTTCTTTGTTGCGCAGTTTCCCGTCAAATTTTTCATACTCCGGTCTTTCGCCAATCCCCTGCACTCCAATCTGGCAGAGGTATCTTCGGAAAGCTTCTTTTTCCTCTGTGGAAATCTTCCTGCTGGGAATGACGGAATGAAAGAAAATCCCTTTCAAATCTCCCTTTTCCCTGCCTAAGAAATCCCGGTAAATCACTCTGCCGTCCCTTCTTTTGACATAACCTCCTCCATATTGCGTCAGAAAAAACTGAAAGTCCTTCAGGTTCTGGGAGCTGCAGTTTGTACTGATTTGTTTTTTCCATTTTTCAAATGCCGGCGAGCCGGTCCGCCCGGTGCTCACATGTCGGTCTTTCTGGCGTGTACCTCTTCCCAACAGCAGAACCAGCAAAATGCCGACAACAATGCAAACGCCGATAATCACCCGACTGTACATTGCGTAATCCATATTCTTTTATCCCCCTTGCAAAATTTACACCGTTTTTATTATAGAAAAGATATCGCAATCATGCAAGATAATTATGGAACAAAATAGGAGTTGTCACTTCAACACAATCGCATTCACGGCTTCCAAGGGACCGGCATACACCATGAGCTTTCCGCCGTCTGCCACATATTCCCGCAGAAGCTTCTGTTCCTCTTCGGAAATATCACTGGAAGGTACCCTTAAACTATTTTTCCGCTATTTCTGCAATTTTGTCGAAAATATCTCCCATGGTCTGCACATCAAAATTGGAGTAATTGATAATCATGAGGTGCTCCCGGTTGCTTTTATCATGGTAAAACTCCGACAGAAATTCCACATGAATTCCTTTTTCCTGTAACTGCGCCGAAAAATCCGCGTCCGTTTTTTCCGTGTCTATCTTTAGAAGAAAGTGAAGTCCCGAATCACTTTCCATAATTTCGCCGATGTCTTTTAACCGGCTGTTTTTTACGGCATCAATCAGCGCCCTGCGCTTGCGGGCATAAAAAAGCCGCATCCGGTTGATATGCTTCTCAAAGTATCCGTTCTTAATAAAATCTGCCAGAATGAACTGCTCAAAATTGGACACCGTGCAGGCATAAAACGACAGACTCTCGTAAAAAAGGTTGGCAAGATGCACCGGCAGCACCATGTAGCTGATTCGGATGGTGGGCGTCAGGGATTTGGAAAAGGTATTCATGTAAATGACTTTTTCACATTCATCGATGCTGAACAGCGTGGGAATGGGCTTGCCGCTTATCCGGAATTCGCTGTCGTAATCGTCCTCAATAATGTACCTTCCATCCTTTTCGCTCGCCCAGGAAAGCACCTCATATCTTCTTTTTACCGGCATGGTAATTCCGGTGGGAAAATGGTGGTTGGGGCTGATGTGCACCACATCCGCCTCCGCTTTTCTTAACCCCTTTAAGGTAATACCGCTGTCATCCAAATCCACGTAATGGCAGGTTACCTGATGCTTGGTGTAGACCTTGGCGATTTTGGTATAGCCCGGATTTTCCAGACAGTACATTTTGTCATTCCCTAAAAGCTGGATAAGCAGGCTGTATAAATATTCCGTACCGGCGCCCACCACAATCTGGTTCGGGTCAACCATCATGCCCCGGAAGGATTTTAAGTGACCGGCAATCGCCTCCCTGAGTTCCTTTTTTCCGTTGGTAGGAGAAATCTCCATAAGCTCCCTGCTTTTACCGGAAAGAATGCTGCGGGAAAGCTTCGCCCAGATAGAAAAGGGAAAATTGTCCGTGTTCATGCGGTTGTCGGATAAATCGATAAGGTCCGTCCGCTTCTTCTCCGGCAGCCTTATATTTAAGGAAATGTTCGTTTCCTTGTTGACCATGGACACTCCGTACAGATTTGCCACATAATAGCCTTTCCTCGGCACAGTATAAATATAGCCCTCGCTGATTAACTGGTCATATGCATTCTGAACCGTTATGGTACTAATCCCATTATTTTCCGCGAAGGTTCTCTTGGAGGGAAGCTTCTGTCCCGCCTTTAATTTTCTCGCTAAAATATCTTTTTTTATGCAGTTGTAAATGTATTCGTACAAAGGAATTTTCACATTATCGAAATTATAAGTCAGCATGGCTTCTCCTGTAATCTGGTATGGTAAAAAAGGTATAATTTGATTATTTTTTTGTGACCAGATTGATTATATGATAAACAAAAGCAATTTGCAAGGAGGAAAACATGGAATGCAGGTAGATGCACAACGCAAAAGACGCAGGAAAAACTTCCTGCGCCTTTTTTCTGTCTTTTATTTTCTTACCGTAACTTTAATCTGGGTCCTGATGTTTTTCGTCACACCGTCCGCACCCATTACCATGATTTCAATCGGAACGGAATAGCTCTTGCCTTTTACGGTAGCGCTTATGGCATCCCTGTCCGCTATTCTTAAGGTAATGTCCGCTGCAGTGTCCCAGTCCTTAGTGGAAACACGGTCGATAACAATATCATTTTTGCCGTCCTTGTTGACATCCAGACCGCCGGTTATTTTTTCGATGCGGTAATAGTTGCCGTTCAGCCTCAATTCATAAACTCTGGTAACCTCTTCATTGGAAGCAAACATCGTCTGCGGCTTGGTCGTCACCTTAACTCCGGTTGCCGACTGTTTTAATTTCAGCTTGTAAGGCTTCTTCGTGATAATCTCCGTTGTCGTGCCGTCCTTCATCTTCAGGGTAAATTTAATCTGTACATTATATACAAAGCCGGCTTTCAGTCTGCCCTCCATACCGCGTTTTGCTTTCAGATAAAATCCCTGTCCGGGATCGCTCCACCAGATTTCAAAATAGTCCGCATAGTCGCCGATTACTTCCCTGCCGATTTCTTCATAATTGCTGTTTACGTTCTTGAAACTGTATTTCAGCTTCACTGCGTTTTTGTAGAATTCCCAACTGTCGTACATCGGATATCTGGCAATATCGATACTGCCGGACGCCGATAAATTGACCTCGGGCGCCTTGGACGTCGTCTTAACCGTCAGCACACAGGGCTTTCCGGTCACCTCCTTGCCGGTCACACTGCTTACAAATACCGGTGTCACCGTAAAACCGTAACTGCCGTCCTTAAATTTCTTGTTCAGCGCCTGCAGGGAATTCAGCTTCACATCCAGATACTTATTTTCCTTCAGGGAGAACGTAAATACATTCTCATCAAGAAGCTTCTGGGCGGCCGCATTCTTTCCGGTGATGATGACATCCTTTAAGACCGCACCGTTCTGGGCGTTTCTTACCTTGAATACCGTGGTATCCGTTCCGGGAAGGTTCCAGTTAAATGTCATGGCCGGCTTCTCCAGAATAAGAACAGGCGCCACATTGTTGATGGTGTGCTTTACCTCCACCTTTTCTCTCCAGTAATCGGAGCGGAGGGAAATCACCACATTTTCCTTCTTATTTACACCGGTATACACATACTCCATATAATCACTGCCGTAGGATGTGGGCGCCAGCTCTACCTCTTCTATGTTGCACTTATAAGAGCTGTAGCAGTATTTATTTTCTTCATTTTTGTAGGTTATTCTCATCTTGGCATCCTTCTGGTACAGATAGAAGGAAGCCTTATCGATACCGCATTCCGTATTGATGACCGTGGCTGCGCTCATCGTCACAATATTGGGAAGCTTATAGCAGTATTTGATTTTGAACTTATTTACCTTTACCGTGTTGCGGTAACCCCTGAATGTTAATTCCAGGGTTCCGGTTGCGGTGCCGGCAGCCGGTGCTTTGCCTTCCATTTCCAGCTCTGTGGTATCCACGTTAGCGCACCATTTTTTCTTTGTGTTATCGTAGTAAACGTATTTACTGATATTGAAGCCGAGGGCTTTGTCCGCATCATCCGTCCAGTTTACCGTAGGTGCGTCAATATAATCTCCGTTAAAGGTAAACATAATGTTGCCGTTAGCGCTGAGCATATAGAACAGGTTGATATTTTCGGATACCGCACTTACCTTTACATTCTTATTGATAACCGTCACCGTTACCGGATAGGAATAAACCTCCTCGCCCGCTTCGGTGGTTACCGCCAACCACAGCTCATATTTACCGCTCTTTAAATCCGGGTTCACGGGCATCGCCAGAATGTCCTTCTTTTCTCCCTCTCCCTGTCTCTCATAGAAGGTAAAGTCCGTTGCCTGCAGACCGGCTTCTTTTTCCTTTTCAAAGGTTTTCTGGGTCTTTTTGTAAAATGCCCAGTCCGTAACCGCATTGTCATAGGCTTCTACGATTTCGGTATAGCCGTAGAAACGGTAGGCAATGCTGCGTCCTTCGGAAACCGTATAATCCAGCGCCGTATTCACGGAAACCCTGGTTCCTTCCACACGGGGCGCAAGGTTCTTCACTTCCACTGCGAAGGAGTAGCTTGCTCCCGCCGCATCCGCACTCTTCACGGTAATAACGGCATTGCCTTCGCCCTTCACTAAAAGCACTGCTTTCTGTGTGTCCTTCTTATCTGCCGTAACCTGTACCACGCTCTTGTCCGTAGACGTCCAGATTAACTTGGGCGCCGTCATTTCCGTTTCTGTATAATCATAGGTAACTGCCTTCAGATTTACAGACGTCTTGATGTCCTTGGATGCATCCAGAAGGATTTCGTCGTCTTCCAGAAATTCCGCCGGTTCCGCGGAGGTGTTCTGCACCTTAATGCTTCTTACACAGGGTTCCTCCATTGCCTGCAGTACAATCGTTTTACCGGTAAGGGAGCTGCCGTATAAACCGGACTGTACACCTGCCTCCAGTACATAATTTCCTGCTTTCTTTGCACTCACTTCGTAGATGGCATAGCCGTTATCATACTCCTTGCACGCAATGACGCAGTCTTCTCCGTCTGCCTTCAGATAAGCGGATAAATCATCCTGTTTCACCTCTCCCGCATAGGAGAATCTGACCTTCACCAGTATCTTATCCGTGCCGTCCGCCGTTACGTGATAACCTGTGCGGCTTACATCCTCCACTGTCAGATTGTTTACTTCCGCAAGCGCGACTTTTATGGTCTGCGTTACCGGATATTTGTCATCTCCCGCATAATAAGCCGTAAAGTCATAGGTCTGTGTTTTCCGGAGTGCATATAAAGCCAGCTTTTCGTTTTCCCATTTCCAGCCTTCTTTTAAGTCTACATCGGAAAGGAATTTGTCCACGTTTGTATAAACGTACATATCCGGTTCGTTTTCTTCCGGCAGTGCTTTTACATTTACATAGAAAACCGCATCCTCATAATACTCGTTGTCATATGCGGTGCCCGCCTTGGGAGAAACCGTGATTTTCACCGATGCTGCCGTAACGCTCTTTACCGACAATACAAAGGTATCACCGTTCGCTTCCACGCATCCGTTTGCATCGTTTTCCACCACAATCTTAAATTTGCTGTAGTCGGTAATATCGGAGCCGTCAAGGGCCTTTAAGTTTATCTGATAACTCTGGTTTGCAGCAATATCATAGGTATTCTCTGTACTTTTCACTGCCGGATAACGGTCATTGGAAAGGGAAGAAACATAGAAGCCCGCCGTACGGACATAGCTTTCCGTCTGAATTCTTACCTTATACTCACCGGCATACAGATACAGCTTAGCGGTTCCTACCGTACCGAATGTAATGGTATTTGTCTTTATATCATAATTTACCACACTGCTTCTATCCGCAGTATAACCGGTCACCGGCACATTTTCCGTTTCGCCGGTTTCCGCATTTTTACGGGTAAGCACAATGGCTTCCGACTGTGTTCCCTTTAAGCCTTTTACCACTTCATCCCCGACGGCGTTTCCGTTTTCCGCATAAACAGCTTCCACACTGTCCACAAAAACCTTCACCGTTGCCGTAACCTCTTTGTTGTATTTCGAGGTTGCCGTAATTTCGGTTTCGCCCACCGCAGCTGCGGTAACCTTGCCGTTTTCATCCACCGTTGCCACTTCGGGATTCTTCGACTCCCAGAGCATTTCGTCGGAAGCGCCGTCATTTACAAGCGGCTTTAAGGTCACATTTCCCACATTTTCTTCTTCCGCCTGGGAGGCATTCAGATAAATTTCCTCTTTCTCAAATTTCACATAATCCGGCGCCGTTGCCGCAGGGGTATGGAAGGAATACTCTTCTTCCCCGCACTCTGCCTGCTTAATGCAGACATGCTCGCCGAACTCATCCACATAAAGAGAATACTCCGTCACATAATAGGTGGTGTCGGAAGCAAGTCCCTTTATGGAAAAGGTATCTTTATACGCCTCGTCCCGGTACAGGCTGACCGTTTTTTCCGCATCGTTGTTAAAATGCAGTTCCAGGGTTACGCTTCTGTCCTGTTTGCTGCCCTCCAGCTGTACCTGCAGATATTCTTTGTTATACAGACTCTTTTCGGTATCCGGCGTCACCTTTAACGTATACCGGCACACTTCTGTCTTAAAACTGCCCTCATTATACTGAAGCGGACGTACACTGTCATCCGCCGTGGTGCCTTCCCACTTGGAATTCAGAATGATGCGGTACTCATATTCGGTATCCTCTTTCAGGTCTGTGAACAAAAAAGGAAAGCTGTTGCCCGTAGCATAATCGCTATTTCTTTTCTCCGTCCATTCTTCCGTCCCCTTTTCCCTGACGAATACATGAACGACACTCTGCACACCGTTTAAATTATTGCCCGTATACCCTGCCCGGATAAGAGCCGTCCGGTATCCGGCACTGCAGACGCTTGTCAGTTCCCTCGGGTCGTCCGGAGTGGTAAAGGAACCGGTAATTTTGTGTCCGTCCTTGGTAATCTGATCCGGGTCGTTGATATTCCAGTCGTCTCCGATTGCAAGCGCATATTCGTATTCGGTAACCGGCTCCAGCTCGTTCATCCGGAATTCTTTGGTGAATGCTTCTTTGGCATCGCTCTGCTTCTGATTTCTCCAGCCGGTTTCTCCTTTTTTCCGTAAGAAAAGATAGCTCTTGGTTTCCACGTCATCCCGTCCGCCGGTTACTGCCACGGTAAAGTCCGCATAGCAGTACTGGATTTCATCGGAAAGCAGTTTAATCTTGCGGGTATCTTTGCTGGTCCTAAACGTAAACTGGGAAAGACAGGGTTCTGCTTTATCCCGCAGTCCGGCAAAATACACCGTGTATTCGGTATCATCCTTCAGATCCCTCAGCAGCATATTGCCGTTCAGCACATCAATGCCGTCACCGCCTACATTGGCTTTCACCAGTTCCCCGCCTTCTTCCTGAATATAAGGGTACGCCTTTAAGGTGGTAATACCGGCTGCTTCCAGTTCGTCCTTTTGTGCAACCGACAGGCTGTATTCTGCCGAAAACCAGGTAATCTGCTTTTCCTCGCAGGTAATCGTCACCGGTTTTGTGGTAAAGGAAGTATCCGCCGTGCCAATCGCCTGATTGTCATGCCGGAGTATTATTTCTACATCATAGGTTGTCCCCGGTGTCAGCGGCTGATGCTGGTACTTTATATCCGAAAAAACAAGCCGGTTGTCCTCCAGTCCCTGATACCAGCCAATCTGCTGATAATCATTCACTCCGGATGGCTTGATAAAAATATCCACATTGTTGCTTCCGGTGGGAGCCTCCCCCTGGATTGTCTGCAGTGTGAATGTCATTTCCGCCGTAGTAAATGACGCATCAAAACTCACTTCATAAGTAAAACTGCCGGCATCCGCCGCCATGACGGGTAACGCATCCAGTCCCAGTGATGTCATAAGCATCACAACGGTTAAAATCCATGCCATTACCCTGATTTTCCGTCTGTTCTTCATGTAAATACCCTCCTTCATAAAGTCCCGTCATATCCCATTTTTTAATAAAAAGACTTATTCCGATTATATCATTATCCGGCATAGATTACCATGAATTTTATTGTAAAAACAAAAAAAGGACAACTTCCGTCATCCTTTTCTTTGCTTTTTATACTGACTGCATAATCGGTCTTATTTCATCAGATTTTTCAGTGCTTCCAGACCTTCCGGATTCACGGCTTCCTTGTTGGACTCCTGAATCTGCATATAAACCTCTTTGCGGTAAACAGGCACTTCCTTCGGTGCGTTGATGCCGATTTTTACCTGGTCGCCCTTCACCTCCAGAATGGTAATTTCAATATTGTTGTCAATGACAATGGCTTCATTTTTCTTGCGGGATAAGGCTAACATATTATTTACCTTCCTTTCCTGCCTGCAAGATATCGTAAATCGGATACTTGACAGCATAGGTGTCACCTTCCACGATGACCTGGCATGCCTTGCGGGTACGGGTGTTAATGATGATGGGACCGCGCAGGTTGACACTCATCTTCTTAATATCGGAAGGTACGGTAACGGTTACCAGCACCAGAAGGTCTTCGTCCCTGATTTCTCCCAGTTCACTGAGCAAGGCGTCTTCCACCTCAGGGTTGTACTCAGCGGAAACGGCCAGCGGATCCATAACCGGCAGGGCAAAGCCGGGCTCTTCCATGGACTGCAGCCAGCGGATACCGGCATGCACACCCTTTTCTTCATCATAAATCAATGCGAATTTCTGTAAATCCGGAAATCCGATAATACCGTCCGGAAACGTAATCAGCTTTTCTTCTTCAATTTCAACTTCCCCAAAAATTCTTGTGTTTACTCTCATACTCTCCATCCTTTCTTTTGTGGGTGGAACCCCATTTTCCGTCATGGGCAGCCTTCTGCCCCATAACCCCATTTATGCCTTACAGATATGACAGCAGGTTGGTCTGCAAAATTTTGCTGGCTGCCATAAGGGATGCCGTATAAGTGAGCTGAGCTCCCTTCATCTGAATGGTTACTTCTTCGATATCGATATCTTCGTTTTCGGACTGCAGGGTTTCAAAAGTCGTCTTCTGGTCCTTCATACGGTTTTCAATCAGCTCAAGCTTAGATCCTCTGGTACCGCACTGGGTAATTGCCAGATTGTTGGCATCCAGATATCCCTGCATGGCTGTCAGGCCGCTTTCAAACATTTTCTGCATCTTGTCCTTGGATAAGGTTAGCGCTTTGTTTGCAGCATCCAGTCGTTTCTGCAGCGTGGCTTTCTTAGTTTCGTCCGTTTCGCTCTTCACCATGGTATCTAAATTGCTGACTACCTTTTCCAGACTCTGCACATCTTCCAGTGCACGGACCAGATCATCGGTTTCCCTGCCGATTCCGGGCTTAAATACCTCGTCTGCCGTAGTGTTGACACGGATGGTCTGGTTGAAGCCTACATCATATTCAATAACCTGTTTTTCCACGTCGGAGCCGTCAAGGTACTCCTGATTGTAATCGGTTGTCACGCCGTTGTCATCCGTGGAGGTGCAGGCAAAATAATGTTCGGGACGCAAATCTCCCTTCAGCCAGTCGTTCTTCTGATACGTGATGCGGATTTCTCCCTCATTCACGGTTGCCGTGGTGGCATCGTCCTTATAGGCCGACATGGTCCGGTAAACATTATCTCCCAAAAGCATTTCACCGGTTTCGGGAATGAAATAAACCTTATCCGGATTCTGTGCCACCAGTTCATAGGCGGAAGGAGACGCATGGTACGACACGGTTTCCACATTGGCTGCCGGCACAATCTCCTCGGTGGTAATATTGCCGTCCGCATCCTTACCGGTTACTCTGGTAAGAGCCGGCACCATGCCGTCGCTTAAGTTGTCATAGGATAAACGAATTCTGTGTACGGTGGATGAGGTAATGTCATTTTCGGAAACTTCAATATTGTTGTAGTTTGTGGAATTGATGTCGTTGATGTCCACCGTGTCACCGGCTGCATTGGTCGCCGTGGTCTTGATGTAGGTCACATCATCCATGGCGGAGGTATCAAGCTGTTCGGTAATAGTGTACTCCTTCTTTTCCGCCGCAATAAAGCTGATGGATGTATCGGTCCTGTATCCGGCAAACACATATCTGCCGGCATAGTCCACATCCGCCGTGGAATATACTTCATTCCGCAATGCTTTGAGCTGCTCTAAAATAATCTCCCGCACATCGGAGGGCTGGTCGCCGTTGGCGCCCTTTGTCACCTGTCCAATCATACTGGTGATAATATCGGATGTCTTTTTAAGAGCGCCCTCCGTTACCTCCAGCCAGCTGTTGGCATCGGGAATGTTTTTCTTATAATACTGTGTCACTTCCGTTACGTTTCCGCGCAGACGCAGCGCACGGATGGCAATAACGGGGTCGTCGGAAGGCTTTGTGATTTTCTTCTTGGTAGACATCTGTGTATTCAGTTTATCTTCCAGCACCTTATTCATATTGATGTTGCTAAGGCTGTTGTTCTGCATGATTTTGTTTGTAATTCTCATAATTTTCCTGTCCTTCCGTAATCAGCAGGCGTAATGTCCTTTATTTATCCGGCACTTCCTTATACGCCTGTCTGTAAAATCAGCCGGTCATAGATTTCCGTCAGTGTCTGCACCATTTTGGAAGCTAAATTGTAACCGTTCTGGTATTTTACCAGATTTATGGCTTCTTCATCTCCGTCCACACCGGAAATGGAAGTTCTCTGGGTATCAATGCTTCCCGCAATATTTTTATAGTTCTTGTAGAACGTATTGGCATTGCTGGCATTTAACGCCACATCGGAAAGCACACACTGTAAGAACTCTCCGGCTGTGCTGCCGCGAAATCCCATCTTGTCCTTATCGTTCATCATGTCCTTGATTTCATTCAGAAGGTCGCTCTGCTCCACGCCGTCGGATGCTTTTTTCTTGGTTGCAAGCAGGTTGCAGTCATCCACCATAGCCTTCAGGATATTGAAATTCTTGGCAGTCATCCTGTGGTAGCTGTCATCCGTCATATCCACAGTCATGGTGCCGTCCTTCTGCAAATCATAGCGGAATGCCTTGTCAAACGCATACTGTTCTCCGTCCGTTGCATGGTCCGCGGAAAACAGGTTGTTGCCGCTTGCGCCGTATGCGTCGTAACCGCTGTTCAGAATGTCGTTGAACTTCTGGGAAAAGGTGCGGACCCATTCATTCATCTGCTGCATGTAATAGGGAATGCCCTGATAATCAATGCTTTCTCCCACAGATGCGGACATACCCACTCTGTCGTTTGTCAGATTTCTGTCATTTAAGGTTTCATCGGAAATCACAAAGGTGTAGGAATACGTCGGCTCTCCGTTAGCATCATAGCTGCAGGTATAGGACCAGGAATCATAATAAAATACCTGATTTCCTAATTTGATTTTGCCGCCGTTGTCGGAAAGATTACACTTATTCAAATCCTTCAGGTATGCTTTTGTTACCTCTACCGTCACGGTATCGTGGGACTTTGTGACACCTTTATCGTCCGTTACATCCTTCTTGCCGGTAGCCGTCACCGTACCGGAAAAGCTCTCGATATTATTGCCGTCGCGCATTTCCACCAGTCCCTGCAGGCTTCCGCCCAGGGTTCTGTCATACAGGTTAAACTCCTGTCCGTCCGTCCAGATTACATTGTAAAGACCGTCAATATCGGTCTGGTTTACCTTTTCATAGGTAGTTCTTGCCACGCAGGCAAGCTGTCTGCTGTCGTTGCCGTCCACCAGCACCTGACCGCCGTTAATTCTGATGATAAAGCGGTGGGCTCCGGTCTCTCTTTCCGGGTTGTTGGCATCCACAATCGGGTACTCCTCCGTTGTAACGGAAGCAATTTCCGAAAGCCGGTCCAAAAGAAGCGTTCTTCTGTCACGCAGCTCATTTGCCTTGCTGCCGGTCAGCTCAATGACATTTATCTGTTTATTTAAGGTAGCAATTTCACTGGAAATGGAATTGATTTCCTCTATCTTGGATTTGATTTCATCGTTGGCATCCTTCTGCATGGTTTCCAGATTGCCTGCCATACCGTTAAAATAGGTGGTAAGACTCTCGGCATAACCAATGAACTGGGTTTTCGTATCCGCGCTGGAGGGATTGGTAAGCACTGCCTGCAGCCCTTTTACGGCAAACTCATCAAAAATAGTCTTGAAACCC
>SAMEA104315423__coassemble_1828_pt1 | contig 34010 bp, 30 predicted proteins | sample SAMEA104315423__metabat2_high_PE_006 | metagenome-assembled genome bin SAMEA104315423 (sample SAMEA104315423) | gut metagenome | biome: Monkey gut; feature: monkey-associated habitat; material: faeces | place: China | collected 2013 | reverse complement strand
CTTAAAATCCCTCGGTGGCAACACCGTGCCGGTTCAAGTCCGGCCACCAGCAGTATGTGTTTTGGAAAGGAACTCGATGCTTAGTTTGCGGCTATTGCGAGTTCTTTTTTTTGTTCCAGACAAGATACCTATAATGGCATTTGCTGAGCTGACCTTGTTTTTGTAATCAAGGTGGGTGTAAATATTAAGTGTAGTAGAAATATTACTGTGTCCTAACCATTCCTGAATCGCTTTCATGTCCACGCCGTTTTCGTAAAGTAATTCTATTTTACAATAAACACTTGAAGAAGCAGTGTAATTAGATAGTTAGCTTACTAGAGCTTTATCTGCAAAATACATCAACAGAAAGACGAACCAGCCATGCTGTCAGTGCAAGCATGGCTGATACAAAGATGATGACAACTGCCAAAGGACTGGTCAGCAGATAGTTGCCAAGCATGGGGCTATAAAGGAAGAAAAAGGATGCCAGGGAATCACTGAGCATAATCATACCAAACGGCAGCATAAAAAGTGTGCAGCCTAAAATGATTGTGTGGATGATACTCCTCAGCTTTTGGGAGATGGCATATACGACTAACCCCGTCAGATTCATAAATAAAAACCGTATTACTGAGAGTAGCAGGAAATAGGTTCCAAGCGTGATACTGCACCCATATCTGTCCAGACTCCGAAGGCAATCGGCCGGAAAGTACAGACACGCTGTCCCCACCCCATATGCCTGTAGTGTCGCTTTATAATAAGGACAATACACAAGTACCAGGATTAACAGATTAACGGTCATACCGGTCACCATTCTGATGGCGGGAGCCTTCCTTTTGCCGTAAAATGTGATCCTGCATAGCTTATCGGTTCCTAACTGATAGTCTCTGCCGAAGACCAGGGTACTGCATAACACTGTAAAAAGCATGGCTTCAAAAGCAAGCAATGCGTCTGTCCTCTGGGTGGATGCAGCGGTCAGTTCATCCACTGCAGGCTCATAAACCATGTAACCTATATCATTTTCTGTAATATACTCCCAATACTGCTCTGTCAGTTCAAAGGCCTCATACGCGTACAGCTCCTGCTCTGCAAGATAGTCGGTCTTTCCCTGTAACAGAGCGTTCTGTTTCTGTCTGTTCAGTGTAGCAAAACGTTCTTTTTCCGAAAGGATAAAGTCCTTTTTTTCTTCTGTTACTTCCCCTGACAAATATTGCATATATTGCCTGTAATAGAAGTCGGTATAATCATAGTATCTGACGGTCTCCCTGTCGGAAATAAAGAATTGTGCGACTGCAAGGAGCAGTAGAAGAAGCAGTACTTTTTCTTCGAAAAATAATTTCCACAGCTCGTGAATCCACAGATTTACGGTTCTAAGGACCGGACCTTTTACAGGAAGCAGGGGTAATTTATTCGGCAAATGGACGCTGATTTCGGCCTGACTCTCTGTCAGAACACAGATGCAGCCTGCAATGCCCGCAGCCAGTACCACGGAGGCGGCACTGCTATAGGTAAACGGAAAACCGAATACATTCAGATTGCGATATATGGTAAACAGATTTTCTACATGGAACAAACCGCCGGGAAGCAGATATTTTACAATATCGGTGCCGTTTTCATACAGGAAATGACAGAGGATTACGACTCCCGCACTGCTTACAACCGCACTAATGGTATTGTGAAGGACATCAACAGCAATACCAAAGAGCAGCATATAAAGAAAGGATGCCAGTATTTTATAGGTTAAGAACAGTAAAATAAACTGCCGGACGGAAATATTCCATGCGGTCTGCCGAAACAGGTATACAGAGGACAGGCTACGGGTTAAATCACCTGTTCCATAGAGGTTATGCGCAAGCAGCAGAGTGCTTCCATACAACAGAGACACTACCAGGACGCAACAGACGAAGGAGACACTAATCTTTACAAGGGCAAGGCGTTTCCTTCCGTTATAACAGGTGTGTAACAGGCTGTTCATCCCTGTTTCCTTATCCCTGCCCCAGATGATGATCTGTAAAAACAGCAGCAAAAACAGAACGAGAAGATTGGTAATAGGAGAAGTAGCGAAGAGTTCTATTCCAAGGGAGGGCTGTGGATTTAGAGAGACAGAGGACATCTTTTCATAAGCAGCAGCTGTCAGTTTCCTGTTTTCACGGGTAAAACGGTTTTCTGTTTCCTGAAAACGGGAAAAGGAGTGCCCGGTATCGGTGGACTGTCTGATATTTTCCAGATATTCATCGTACTGTACAATGCTTTCCATCTCTTTCAGAATCCTTGCCTGTACATAAGCGGTACGCAGTGAACCGCTATCGGCACTGTTAGTCCAAAAGGTTTTCTCATAATCTGCCTGCAGCTGTGCATAGACCTGCTCAGGTGGTTCATTTACCAACATGTCGGAAACCAGTTGCCATTGCTGACGATAGCCGTTTTGACCTGTATAAGGCGTATTTCTTACTTCACTGTAGTATATCAGAATCACATTCATGATACATAAACAGAAAATTAGGAAAACAACCGGAAATGTTATGATTTTTTTGCATTCTGTTCTTATCATAATGACATCCCCTCATCCCCGAAAAAGTGCAGATACACTTCCTCCAGAGAAGTCTTTTTATCCTTCCAATCCTGTGTTTCCTTCTGGGCAGGCAACAGCAGACCATCTTTTAAGAAAAGGACTTCCGTTGCCGCTTTTTCTACATCTGATACCACGTGGGTAGCAAAAATCACAATTCTATCCTCAGAGAACCCGGAGATAATATTTCGGATGCCGATTCTTTCCTTTGGGTCCAGTCCGGCTGTAGGCTCGTCAAATATGAGGATGGACGGGTGATCTAACAGAGCCTGACCAATCAGCAGTCGTTGCTTCATACCACCGGAATATTCCCTGATTTTTTTATCCTGCTGCTTCGTCAGATTTAACATATTAAGTATTTCAGGTATTTCCAGGTCGGCCCTCTTTTTATCCATGCCTTTTAATGCAGCCATATAGTATAGAAATCTCTTTCCTGTAAAAGTAGGATATAGATTCTGTTGCTGAGGGACAAACCCGATATGCTTCAGATAGGAGATACCTAAATCTTTTATGTTTTTACCATCCAGCAGAATCTCTCCCCGGTCAGGGGAAAGATTTCCCGTAATCAGGTTCATCAGCGTACTTTTACCAGCCCCATTCGGCCCCAGCAATCCATAGACCCCTTCCTTAAAAACGTAGGTAAAATCCTGTAAGGCTGTAAAATGCCCATAGTTTTTTGTGACTCCCGACAGCATCAATTCCATAGTGATAGTTCCCCCCATATTCTTAATAAGGACGCCACGTTGCGGTATATTGCGCCCTGCCTGATAATAAGTCCTCTATAGGGACAGCTGCAATATCACCGTTTTCTGTAATTGCAAGCACCCAGTCGCCCATCACATCAAACAGGTAACCATTTTGGGGCAGAAGGCCGGTTATGTGACGGATTTCCCGGATTACTCCGAACTGCATCTGGTTTCCCGGTTTTGTAATCATAATGCAGGATGGAAGCGCTATTGTCCTGCCAGACGGACAGTAAGATACCGTCTTCATAAGAATACCCGCTTGTGCAGGTATCTGTCTGACAGGCGGGAAGCCAGGTACCATCCTCTGTAAGCATCATGAGCCCGGCTGTTCCACATGTGTAAACGGTACCCTCATGTGCGCCTAAAAAGACATGGGAGGCATCCGTGGTAAACAGATACTCCGACTCCAGAGTATTCAGATTGAGACTGTATATACACACCCGGTATGTGGTTTCATAGGTATCCCGGATGGGATACTCTGTTTCGTAATAAAGAGAATCTCCCTCGATGAACAGTACGTCCGTGCAGGAGCTTCCATCTTCGTATTCTGTAAGTGTTCGGTATGTGCGCCGGTCCAGATCAACTTCAATCAAAAAAGGAAAGGATTGCAGGGCAGGCATTTCCTCTCCGGTAATGTCTGTTTCGTGCTCATAAGAAGCTACGGTAAAATACAGTTTTTTATCATAGATACGGCGTTGTAGTCCGGATGAAAATCCATAAGGTATTTCCAACAGCTTTACCCAGGTCTCGCCATATACCTGTTTTGTATAAATTTCTGTGCCGGTAAAATCGGTTGTCATGACATACAGCGAGTTCCCGGACAAAAGAGAGACAGACAAGTTACCGTTTGGCAATGCTGCTTCACAGTATGGCTCTGTATTGGATGAGGAATACGGCTCATGGATGCAGTTGGGTTTGCTGCACAGAACGCCATTTTCTCCGGTGGCATAGTCTGTATAATATAAAATCCCGTTTGCTTCATAGACAGAACCGGTTTCACCCAAACATCCAAAAACAGGTATGTAATGTGCATCATCCCCGGCAGCTGAGTCGCCAGCTCCACAACCTGACAATGAAGTTAAAAGTAAGGATAAGCACAGTAATAAAATACTTTGTCTTTTGCCCATAACGATCCCTCTTAATTTCCTAACATTTTGTTCAGCTTTTTAACCAACTTGTCCACGTCGACGGCCTGCAGCTCCTGTGACAGCTTTTCTGCTTCGGCTTCTACATCCGAACAGGTTCCCAGCCACAGACATGCATGGGCTTCATAGACAGCGGAAATCTCAGAAAGCTCCTCTATATATTCTGTGTAATCCAGCTCATATTGTATCTCCGGACTGAGTACCGCAGCACTGTTTTTTTCCTGATATAGGATTGTCTTATCAGCCGGCTCCAGCCCGTCCCGGTAAGAGATGGTCCTGTTGGCAGGTGATGCCAGTTTGGTATAAGCATTCCCTGAGGAAACAGGTACCGGAATACCACCTGCCAGATTATAGTGAATCCCTTCAATCCCATAAATAAGAAGGTTGGATAAATCCGGCTGTGTAGCAATCAGGCTTAGCAGTTCCATGGCCTCTTTTGGATGCTCTGACCAGGAGGCAATGCCCGTTACCGCATTGCGGGCATAGATGAGCGGCTCGGGAGCCTGCCTTAAAGTCTTGACACTTATTGGCTGGGTATCGACAAGCAGCTGGTCATCATATAGAATCCTGGGGGTGGTCGGTAAAATGGCAAAAACGTATTTACCTGACCGATATGCTGTTCCTGCATCTGGGACAATACTGTCTGTAAGCACGTTGTTGCAACGCTGGATTTCCTTCCACATGTTAAGAAATGATGCATCATCTGCTGCATTGATGACCCTGACTGTACCATTTTCCTCTGTAAAGTAGAGGCCGGTATAACCGTTTATAACCGGTATATAGCCTTCCAAATTACAAAGTGCATCAATATCGACATACACACCCAACGTATCCTGCAAAGAATCCGGACTGGTCTTTGCTAGATGCTCCAGAATATCCCCCAAATCCTGAATAGAGGAGATCTCTTCATATTGCTGTAAGGCAGAGGAGTAATCCTTCCTGACTAACAGTGTGGCATCATAATACATTTGTGGGTCAACGCACCGGAAACCGTAAATATGGCCTTCACAGCGCATGGCCTGCCAGAACATCTCAGAAAAGGAAGCGTAGAGAACCTGCCCTGCCTCTGTCTCCGTGAGAAAATCATCCAGAGGATAGAGCAAGTCATCTCTTACCATGCTGTTATAGGTGCCGGGCTGCCCGTGGTTTGCAAGTCCGGTAAAAAGGATATCGGTCGCTGTCCGGCCCTGATACCGCTCAGCAACTGCAGTTTGGTATTCATTTCCATCTGCATACAGCCATTCAAATTGTACCTGAAAATCACAGTTATAATCTTCGATAAGGCGGCGGTTTAGTTCTTCCTGAATTTGCAGGTCGAAAGCATTTGCCCCAAAATAGTAGGGATTAGCAACCCATACCAGTGTCAAACTGTCTTCTTTCGGGGATGTATCTGTATTACGTTTTCCACCTCCACATCCAGTTTCCAATGTGATGGCCAGCAAAGAAATGATGCACAGTAATCTTTTTAATGTTGTTACAGAATTATGTTTTCTCATATCCGTTCACCTGTTCGTAATATCAAATAACGCATAAACAGTCAACTACGGATTCGAGGATTCCTTTTAATGAATGTTTATGCATTAATATGATAATATGATTTTATATGTAGTATATCACAAAAATACTATGATATCACTAATTAATTACTGGCCGAGGTAGTACGCTGCTCCATTGTCACATCGCCTACGGTCGCATTGTGTGTAGAATAAATATAACTGGTAGAATATGCTGAGCCACAGGAAAAATCCACTACTGCATTTTTTGCACCAGAAGCAGATTTGGGAGCGGATGTGTAATTCTCGTAAGTTACATTTTGGTGATAATGATAGGTTGATGATACAGATACTGTGGCAGAATTCGAACCGCCTGCCATAGTGGTAAATGCGGTACCTGTACTTTCAGTAACTGAGCTACCATAAGCTATGGTATTATTGTTTACCAAGGTAGATCCGCTATTTGCAAAAACGGTAATGCTTGCTCCCAATATTAGTATTGTGGACAATAGTAGTGCGAATAGTGTTTTTTTTTAGTTTCATTCGGAATTCCTCCTTTGCTTGTATACCGTGAGCATTTCATAATGCTGGTATCTTTTGGTTACACAAAAAGCGTACACCAACTTTAAGACTGTGTCTATTGACAATATGGAAAATGTAATAGAAACAGCAATTTCCATATTGTCAATTGTATTTTTATCATTTATAATACAATTATATATTATAATGAGCGGAGAATGCTATGGATAATGTTGTGAAAGGACAGTTGGGAAAGCGTATTGCTGAATTACGTAAACAGAGCGGGATGACTCAGCGCGAAATGGCCGAGAGACTGCAGGTGACAACGTCAGCTTTATGCAAATGGGAGAGAGGACAGAATTATCCGGATGTGGAAATGATAGCCAGAATGGCAGATTTGTTCCGTGTATCTTGCGATGATCTGATTAATGGAAATATAGAATGTGAAGAGGAGCGCGGTGTACTGAGTGAAGATGATGGACGGCAATCACCGTTGGAGCAAAATAAGCATGAGGGAGAGAGGTTAATCCAAGAAGAGTTAGAGGGGCAGAAAGTATCAAAAGAAGGCAAGAAAATCAGATCTGGGAAAAGGCTGTTGATTGCGGGAATTGTCTTTGCTATTGCTGCTTTTTTAGGAATATGGATGTACTGTCAAAAAAATACGGGTTTCCGAATTGTTTCTGAAAGATATGCCGATGATGAAATGTATGGAGAAATATATGAAATGGCAATAGTTTGTCCGCATGACTATACAGTTGATGAAATCAAAGGCTACTCTGAGCAGGTACATAAAAAATGGGAACAAGGTGAACTGGGAGATTTTGAAGTCGAAGTATTAAAACTTGCTTTTTATGAAGGATATAAGCAGGCCGCCTCTTGGGAAGATACAGAACCGGAAGTGTATTTGTTTAAGTTTTGGGAATAAGATGAGGAGGAAAACGGATGAAGACAATATGTACGATATTCTTGATGATAGTTGTGAGTATGAGTTTGCCGATAGGTGTGCATGCACAAGACACAGGCATAAGAGTTGAAACTGTATCTATGATAGAAGATGACTATCAAGTTAATGATTTTCTTGTATATGAACAAGATAGTATTTCTGTAACGAGGGAAATCATCTATAACGGGAAGGTCACACCAGCGAAGACAATTAGCATGACGGAAGAACATAATGGAATTATGTACAGTGGAACATTAACTTTGCGTTCTTGTATGTATGTGAATAATCAAACAGTTGCAACCTATTCGGGAACATTATCTCCTCAAAATCTCGACATGTGATTATGGCATGGAGTTAAAGCGGAATTACATAAGGATTAGTAGGGGAATCAAAGTTATAATTTTTAGACTTAGAGAGCCCTCAAATTAGTTAGAACTTCTGCTTAATAATCCTCGAAATCAGTCCGACTGCAACATTGCGGTCTTCATCAATCCGGGTAACTACGAAGCTTACCTCATCCTTCTTTCCGGACATGCGGTTCTCACACACGCGGGAGCTACCGTTTGCATCAGGAAGGTAGAAAATCTGACGCTTTTTGTGCATGGCATCCTTTCTGATGGCAACAACGCTGCGGCTGGCATTGTCGATGACCTGGATATTTTCGCTGATCTGCGTGGTGTCGGAAGCGATTTCCGCCATGCTGCTGCCGGTCCGGGTTACCTTGGTGGGGATAAGCTGGATGAGGCGCAGGGTTTCTTCCATGCAGATCCGTTTAGCCCCCTCTTGACAAGGAAACTTTCTTTCTCTAACATTTTGTTGTACCATATTGCTCATGTAAACAGTAATGCGGAAGCAGAAAGCACATCCGCAGCGAGCCAGTTAAGATCCTTTCTTCCGGCATTATAAAACCGCATTTTGGGAATGTCAGTCCGGAGAAAAAGGAGTATAATAACATACATGGAAATCAGACATATTTATTACAAAACAGAGGATGCGGCATATACTATTTCTTATGTGCTTAACCGAAAACAGGTAAAATACATCAATCTGCGCATCAAGAGCAACGGGGAGGTAGCGGTGTCTGCACACCGGCGGGTTCCGGCAACCTACGTGGACAAGTTTGTGGAAAGTAAAGCACCGTTTATCTTAGAAGCGCTTGAACGTGTGGAAAAACGCCGGGAGGAAACAGGTGACCAGCCCCACAATTATGAAACCGGGGAAATCTTCCGCCTGCTGGGGCGCGACTATACCCTGGTAGTGGAAGAAGCCGGACGGGAAGAGATTTTCTTTTTGGGTGACAGCCTTGTGCTGCGGACAAAATGGCCGGATCATTATCCCCACAAAAAGAATATGATGGAAAAATGGATACGTTTCTTTACCCGCAGAACTTTTGCGGAAATCATCGACTGGGCATACCCGCAGTTTGTTTCTTACGGCGCACCTTATCCCGCCTGGACAGTCCGTACCATGACTTCCCGTTGGGGTTCCTGCCAGCCGCAGACCGGCAAAATTACATTGAACAGCAAATTGATTTTTTATCCGAAAGAAGCCATTGAGTATGTAGTTGTGCATGAATTTGCCCATTTTGCCCATCCCGACCATTCGAGAGCGTTCTGGGCGTTGGTGGCGGAAATCATGCCGGACTATAAGGAGCGGAAGAAGCTGTTAAACGGCTGAACGGAATTCGATATCGGAGCGAAAAGGAAAGGATATAAATCAAGGAGGGATATCTTATGGTAAATGTAATTGGCACCATAGCAAAATCCGCCAATATTGTGAAGGAATCGGTGGTGATCGGGGATGTGACCATCGGAGAGGACAGTACCGTTTTATTTTATGCGGTTCTCAGGGGAAATGACAATAAAATCGTGATTGGAAACGGCACCAACATCCAGGACAACTGCACCATCCACACATCCCCTGTGGACCCGACGATTATCGGAAACTACGTCACAGTGGGACACAATGCCATTGTGCATGGATGCAAAATCGGTGACAATACCCTGATTGGCATGGGAGCTACCGTCATGAACGGCAGTGTCGTGGGGAAAAATTGCCTGGTGGCAGCAGGCAGCCTTATTCTGGAGCATCAGAACATACCGGACGGCAGCATGGTGATGGGCAGACCCGCGAAGGTGACCCGTCCGCTTACGGCAGAGGAAATTGCCCGTCTGGAAGAGAGCGCACAGCATTATATTCAGACCGGGCGGGACATGAAAGCCGCCGGGTATTGCGTAGGTTAGCACTTGCAAACAGAATCACCAGCCTTTATAATACAGAGGTAAAATAAATTTTCAGGAGGATTTTCCATGATAGAATTCAGATATGATACACAGTTATTGATTGAGGGACACGACTTGGACGAGGATGTCATCAGCGATTACTTCACAGAGAATTTCAAGGGTGACTGCCTTTTAGCCGTTGGCGACGACGAACTGATTAAAATTCATTTCCATACCAACGAGCCCTGGAAGGTGCTGGAATACTGCGCGTCTCTCGGCGAAATCTACGACATCGTTGTAGAAGATATGGACAGACAGGCAAGAGGATTAAAGGGCTAATTAGGTCCGCAGCCACATACCATATGAGGGATATATGATAAAAGGGGAGGATTTTAATGCGTCTTTGTATTGCATTAGCTCCATGCAGAGTCTGAGGAGACTGCATGGAGGTTACTGAGGTAGTATATCCTCAGACTTTGCTTCTTACACAGTGAAATTATGATGAAGGAGCAAAGAAATACCTGCGTCTTATCAGGTAACGAAAAGTGTTGAAAACAACATAAATGAGGTACGAAAAAATGTTGAGCTACATGGAATTTAGGTGCCGAAAAGTGTTGAGAATGGCATAAATCAGGTAACGAAAAATGTGAAATTGCCATTGAATAGCCGGCAAAAAATGTGATATACTGCTTTATAGGGAAGGTGGTTGTCATTATGCTCAGATTTGCGATGGAAAAACTTCAGGCATGGAAAGAAAAAAAAGACCGAAAACCTCTGATTATTATGGGAGCCAGACAGGTAGGAAAAACCTGGCTGATGAAGGAGTTCGGCACAACCTGTTACGAGAAGGTGGCGTATATTTCTTTCTATAATAATAAGCGTATGGATGATGTTTTTCAGGTGGACTTTGATATACAGAGAATTATTATGAACCTGAACATTGAGTCGGGTGTAACAATTACTCCCGGAGATACCCTTATTATTCTGGATGAAATTCAGGACACTCCCAAGGTTCTGGAGTCGTTGAAATATTTTTGTGAAGAAGCGCCGGAGTACCATGTCATAGCAGCGGGTTCTCTTTTGGGGGTTGCTATTCATGAAGGTGTTTCCTATCCGGTTGGCAAGGTGGATATACTGGACCTGTATCCGCTGAATTTCCGCGAATTCTTATGCGCTATGGGAGAAAAGCCTTTAGCGGATGCCCTTGCGACCAAAGATTACACAGTAATCGATAATTTTTCCGATAAATATTTGTTCTGGCTGAAAAATTATTATTACACGGGCGGTATGCCGGAAGTAGTAAAAGCTTTCAGTGTGCAGAAAGATTATCAGGAGGTCCGCCGGATACAGAGTGACATTGTAAGGCAGTATGAAGGCGATTTCGGCAAACATGTGGACACGAAAACACTGCCGAGGATACGGATGGTCTGGGACTCCATCCCCATGCAGCTTGCAAAGGAAAATAAGAAATTTTTCTTCGGACAGATAAAAAAGGGAGCACGCAGCAGCGACTATGAAATTGCCATTCAGTGGCTTATTGACTGCGGACTTGTCTATAAAGTGAGCCGTGTGAATGAGCCCCATATGCCTTTGAAAGCGTACAAAAGTATGAGTGCCTATAAATTATTTGTGCTTGATGTGGGGCTTCTGGGAGCACTGAGTGAACTGCCTGCAGAGTCTATTTTAGAGGGCAATGACATTTTTGTAGAGTTTAAGGGAGCGCTTACAGAGCAGTATGTTCTGCAGCAGTTGATAGCGGATACCCCATACACTCCCTATTATTACGGAACGGAGAATGCAAACTTTGAGCAGGATTTCCTGATACAGAAGGAAAAAGACATTGTTCCGATTGAAGTAAAAGCGGAAACCAACCTTCGTTCACAAAGCCTGAAAGCTTATTGTGACAAATTCCATCCCCGGGAAGCAGTGTGCTTCTCTGTAAGGAAATACACGGACCAGGGATGGATGAAAAACATTCCGTTATATGCGGTTTGCAATTTGTAAAACTTACTTCCGGAAAAATGCGGCAGCGATGACACCCGGACCGGTATGGGTTCCGATTACACTGCCAATGGAGGTGTAACGCAGATTTTCCGTGCCGTTTTCCCAAAGAGCCTTGCTGTCTTCGATGTATTTTTTGAGCAGCACATCCGTAAGACCGGTGTAGCCTAAAAGAATGGGCAGGGAAAAATCAATGCCGCCGGCTTTCTGGATTTCCTGAACCAGGAGATTGTTGCCCTGCTTGGAGCCGCGGGCTTTTCCTAAAATATTAATGACTCCGTTTTCAATATTCACAACCGGCTTGATGTTTAACAGTCCGCCGGCAAAGGCTACGGTCGGAGAAATCCGGCCGCCTTTTTTCAGGTATTCGAGGGTATCAAGCATGGCAATCAGGCAGATATCCTCTTTTTTCTTTTCCAAAGCTTCAGCAATTTCTGCGGCAGACATGCCCTCATCCAGACACTGAAGGGCAAATTCGGTTAAAATAGAGGCACCGATAGCCGCAGAGCTGCTGTCTACCACATAGACATTTTCATAGTCGGAGGCAGCAATCACTGCACTCTGATAAGTGCCGGAAAGCTTGGAAGAAAGTGTAATAATGACAGCACTGTCATCCGGTTCCAGGACATCGTCCAGTGCCCTCATAAAGGCAGAGGGAGTTGCCTGACTGGTGGTGGGAAGAGTGTCACTTTCAATCAGCTTCTCATAAAATTCCTTGTGTGTCAGATTGACACCGTCTATGTATTCGTCCGCACCGAAGCAGACGGTAAGAGGTACTACCGTTACACGGTTTCTGGTGCTGTTGGTTAAATCGGTTGTTGAGTCTACAATAATTTTGATGCTCATAAGGTTTCCTTTCTCTGGCTCCGGGCGAAAATCCGCGAGGACAATATTGGTATGTAAATAGTTTCCGTGATTTTTATGTCAGGTTTACCGCAGGAAAATCTGCAAAAGTTTACGGTAAATCTTACTGGTATACGGCTGGTAACGCATGGGTAAATCCAGCCAGGTCTTTTTGTCCACAATACTTTTCTGATGGGAAAAAGCATCAAAACCGGCTTTTCCGTGATAAGCGCCCATACCGCTTTCTCCCACGCCACCGAAGCCCATTTCGGAAGTGGCAAGGTGGATGATGGTGTCGTTGATGCAGCCGCCGCCATAGGAAAGTTCCTCGTTTACCCGGCGGATGTGCGCTTTATTGCTGCTGAAAAGATACTGCGCCAGCGGCTTGGGACGTTTTTTCAGAAGAAGCATCAGCTCCTCAAAATTCTCATAGGTAAGGACCGGTAAAACAGGACCGAAAATTTCTTCCTGCATGACGGGGTCATCAAAAGTCACATGTGTCATAATAGCAGGCGCAATGCGGAGAGCCTCTGCATCGGTTTCCCCGCCAAGGTATAGTTCCCCGGATTGTAATAGGCGGCACAGTCTGTCAAAGTGCTTCTGATTGATAATTTTCCCGTAATCGTTATCTGCCAGGGGGTCACTGCCAAACTGTTTTTCTACCTGTAATTTCAGTTCCTGCAGCAGCTTGTCCTGAATGCTTTTGTGACAGAGGATAAAGTCGGGAGCTACGCAGGTCTGCCCACAGTTTAAGTATTTGCCGAAAACAATGCGTCTGGCAGCCAGACGGATATCGGCGCTTTCCTCCACAATGCAGGGGCTCTTGCCGCCAAGCTCTAACACAACCGGTGTCAGATTAACGGCTGCGTGGCGCATGACTTCCCTGCCAACGTTCTGGGAGCCGGTAAAAAAGATGAAATCAAATTTCTTTTCTAAAAGAGCCGCATTTTCGGCTCTGCCGCCGGTTACCACCGACACATGGGCGGGAGAAAAACATTCCTTTACCAGCATCTCTATAACTTTTGAAGTGGCGGGAGAATAAGCACTGGGTTTTATAATAGCGGTGTTTCCCGCCGCAATGGCATCAACTAAAGGGTCTATGGAGAGCAGAAAAGGATAGTTCCAGGGACTCATGATGAGGGTGTTGCCGTAAGGCACTGGCTGCACATAACTATGGGAAGCAAATTGTGCAAGCGGGGTGTAGACGGTTTTTCTTTTGGAAAATTTCTTTACATGACGTATCATGTAGCTGATTTCGGACAATACCAGCCCGATTTCGCACATAAAGCTCTCATAACTGCTTTTCCCAAGGTCCTTTTTCAGGGCTTCTTCTATTTGCGGCCGGTATTTTTGAACCGCCTGATATAGCTTCTTTAATTGCTTCTTACGAAAACTGACGGGAATGGTGGCACCACTGTCGTAAAAATCACGTTGTAACTGTAAGATGTCGTCGATTTGTGTGCTGTCCATGATAACTCCTTAAATTCAGATATTTTTTGCCGGTTGTAAAACCCGGTAAAAGTTTTCCAACTCTTTTTCGGTCATTAACTTCGGAACGGGATAGAGAGGATTGGCTTCCTTCTCGGCATGAGCCGCCATGACAGGAATGTCACTTTCCTGAATCCCTTCTATATAAGTGGGTATCTGCATCCGCTCATTTAGGGAACGGATAGAGGCGATAAACTTTTTTGCACCTTCTTCGGGAGAGTCTTCCTCCGTGCATACACCTGCGGCGCAGCCCATCTGCTGCAATTTTTTATACACGCCGGAGCCGTAAGCATCCAGCACATAAGGCATGATGACCGCATTTGCAAGTCCGTGGGGCACATTGTATTGCCCGCCGAGAGAATGCGCTACGGCATGGATGTATCCCACATAGGACCGGGAAAAAGCAAATCCTGCCCGGTAAGAGGCAAGCAGCATATTGGAACGGGCTTCTTCATCGGAGCCGTTTTCGTAAGCTCTTTCAATATTGGCAAAAATAAGTTTCGCTGCGGAAAGCGCCATTTTACGGGTTTCCTTTGTGGTGGAGCGTCCGATGTAGGCTTCCACCGCGTGGGTCAGCGCATCCATCCCGGTGGTTGCGGTGAGGGAAGGCGGTAGGGAGTATGTCATGGAAGCATCCAGAACGGCATACCTCGGAATTAAAACGAAATCATTCAACACATATTTATACTTTTGGTCGGGGTCGGTGATAACGGCGGCAAGTGTATTTTCGCTGCCGGTACCGGCAGTTGTGGGAATAGCAATTAACAGGGGGATTTTCCGCAGTACATGCAGCGTGCCTTTCAACCGGTTCAGGGTTTTGCCGGGGTATGCCACTCTTGCGCCGACTGCTTTGGCACAGTCCATGGCAGAACCGCCGCCGATGGCAATCAGTGCCTGACAACCGTGTTCTTTGTAAAGTTTTAAGGCGGCCTCCACATTTTTCACGGTCGGATTGGGGCAGGTTTTGTCATAGACGCAGTAAGAAATACCGGCTTCGTCCAACACAGCCGTAACCTTTGCGGCAAGTCCGAACTTTACAATGCCATTGTCCGTCACAATCATAAGGTTGTTGATGCTGTTCCCTGAAAGTGTCTCCGGCAGTTCCCTGCAGGAATGCAGAATTTGCGGCTCCCGATAGGGAAGCAGGGGAATCGCTGCCCGGAATGCCGCCTGATATATACGGCAGTAAGCCTTCTTCAAAATATTCATATCTATTCCTTTCTCAGATTTTCCTCAAGGGAAATTGACATTGAATATCAGTTATATTTTCTTCCGAAATTCATGTTTGACATAGGTTGCAGTTTCCTTCGGAAATTCATTATCCGATATTGGTTACAATCCTTCTTCGGAAACTCTCTGCAAATTCTTGGTTATAATATCCAGGCACTCCGTAAAAATGACTCTTTTTTCTTCGGTAATGCCTTCGTTTGCTTTTTCTACAGCGAGGGCGGCACGCTTGCTGATTTGTTCAGCCACATGCAGACCTTCTTCCGTCAGCTTCAAAGTTCCGCGGTAACGGTTCTGGTTGCTGCCTTCCTTGGTGACAAGCCCCTTCGCTTCCATAATGGAAACCATGCGGGAAACATCGGCTTTATCCTTGCCGCACAGTTCGGCAAGCCGGGGCGCCGTCAGCCCGTCGGGATAGCGATACAGGGTTGTAAGATATACGGCATGGGAGCTTTTCAGGTGATACTCACTCAGCTCATCTGCGGCAATTTTGTGCCAATAGCGGTATATTTCCGAAATGGCAAGGGAAAATTTTTCAAAACGGTCTACCATACATATCCTTTCCGGAAGCGAAGTTCCTACATGCTTTATTTTGTGTGAAGCTCTTAAATGTTGAACCCTCAACATCTCACATCATACAGAAAAGAAGTTGAACTGTCAACATCTTTTAAAATTTCCCAATGGACTATTCAGGAAGAAGCTTATACGTGGTACAATGAGGATGATATGGTAACAGTGCCCACCTGTACGGAAAAGGAATATGCCACCAATATCTGTAAGTGCGGCAATAGCTATGTGGATACTGGATGGAAATATTCAAATAAAGCAGCAAATATCTGTCCTTAAAAACAAGTCATTCTGAAGCTATATTTCAAACTTTCATGCCAAGTTTTCATGCTGTTTAGGTACCATTGGGTATAAATTACTTAAAATGTCCATGATACCCAAAGCAAAAAAAGAAAATGGGTATGGAGAGCAAAAATCCAGCTCCATACCCAAAAAGGAAAAGAAAAATGGGTATGGAAAGCAAAAAGCTTACTCCATACCCAAAAAAGCAAAAGTAAATGGGTATATAAAACGAAAAGTTAGATATATACCCAAACGAAAAGATTTCTCAATTATTGAAATTCACTTCATACAGAGGTACTATAAGGAAAATAAGATTAAATAGTAAAAGTCCAAATTAAGTCAATGAAATAGTGTAAAAACTATTATTGAAAGAAGAGGAAACAAACCCATGAGTTTATCAGTTACAATACGTGTTGCCAGGGTGGAAGACGCCGTGGAGCTTCTGAAAATTTACGGATATTATGTGGAAAATACAGCTATCACCTTTGAGTATGATGTACCTTCCGTGGAAGAGTTTCAGGGCAGAATTGTCCATACTCTGCAAAAATATCCCTATCTGGTAGCCGAAGAGGACGGAAAAATAGTCGGCTATGCCTATGCGGGAGCCTACCACCCCAGAGTGGCTTACGGCTGGATGGCTGAAATGACGGTTTATCTGCGGCATGATTACAAAGGTCACGGATTGGGGAGATTGCTCTATACCAAGCTGGAGAACATTTTACGGAAGCAGGGCGTGGTAAAGACCATTGCGCTGATTACGGCACCGCCCACTGAAGAGGAAAAGAGCATTTACGGAAGCATGTTCTTTCATGAAAAAATGGGCTATCACCTTGCCGGCCGTCTGGAAAGCAGCGGCTACAAATTCAATCGCTGGTATGATACGGTATTGATGGATAAATTCATCGGCGAACGCACAGAAAATATGAAACCCATCCGGACATTTCCCGAGGTGGGGATGTAGAAAATCGTCATAATAACTAAATTTGCTTATCGAAATTTGGTTAATATAAATACTGATAAAAGGAGCGTTTTCTATTGTGGAAATATCGTGCATATGGTAAAATATGTACGTATAATTGAAAAAAGGTTCGGGTGTGAGTTTCGGTTATGATGCCCTCAGTGAAAACGGAGGGGGTGATGCCATATGAACACAACAGAAATTCTTACATTGTTGTTAGTAATATTTGCGGCATTGTCGTACATAGACAACCATAACGAAAAGAAATAAGCACCCATCCACGCGAAAGTTTGAGTGCTTATTTCTGATACAATATAACTGTGGGCAAATCGGAACTGCATCCGATTACCTTTAAATAGATTATACAGGAGAGTGGTTGAGATTTCAACCACTCTTTTAAATATTTTTATTCACTTTTTCGGAGATAACGTATGCAGAAGATAAAAAATTGGAAAACACAAACAAAAATATATTTTATTATAGTAGGAATGGTAGTGCTCCTGAATATAATCGCATGGAGTTCGGAGGCTTTTTGTGACTGGTACATCCGCTATGTTTTCCCGGTGTGGGTCAATACCTACGGAAGATTAACAGGGTTGTTTCCGTTTTCGGTAGGGGAATGGCTGATTGTGGCGGGAGTATTTCTGGTAATAGCGGCCGTTATACTGATGATTGCGTCTGCATTCAGGTGGATAATAAGGCGATGCAGGGCGCGCCATGTGGATAAACAGGATAAAAGTTCAAGAGCACCCCATGTGACCCGTCCAAGTGTCACCCGTGGAAGAGGGCGTTTTGACAAACTCTGCTGTGGTTTTTACACTTTCTTTGCATGGGTGCTGCTGGCAGTTTTGGTGCTTATGACCTTGAACTGCACCATTTTGTACCATGCCACACCATTCAGTGAGAAGTATTTTGCCATAGAAAAAGCCACAGATGACGTAAATGAAAACACGGATACCGGGAATACTGCTGAAACTAAAAAAGGCACCTACACGTTACAGGATTTGACAGCCCTTCGGAATATGCTGGTGGAAAAATGCAATGAATTGTCCGGGCAGATGCAGCGTACGGAAGAAGGCGAAATCATTTACGAAGGAAACATGAGAAAAAAGGCAATTTCGGATATGCAGGCATTGGGCGAAACCTATGATGCGCTGCAGGGCTTTTATCCTATGCCCAAACCGCTTTATTTTTCGGATTTTGTGAGCCAGCAGTACATGCTGGGGTATTATTTCCCGTTTTCCATGGAAGCAAATTACAACAAGGTGGCATATGTTACCAATTTGCCGGTGACCATGTGCCATGAGCTGGCGCACCTGAAAGGATATATACAGGAGGATGAAGCCAATTTTATCGGATTTTTAGCATGTATTTCTTCGGACGATCTGCTGTTTCAATATAGCGGGTATTTAAGTGTGCTCAACTATGTGAATAATGATTTTTATGAAGCTGTTGGGGAAGATTATGAAAGGTATATGGCAGAGGTGCAGATTGACCGGCAGGTGTATGAAGACGCAGTGTTTGTGGAAACTTCTTTAAAATTAAACGGCGTAGACGACGGAATGGTCGCCTACAGCCGTGTAGTGGATCTTTTATTACAATGGTACTGTCAATAGTAATGCCTACCGACAGCGGTGCATAGTGCCTGCATGAGCATTATTCTCTGCCGTCCCAGCAGTAGGTGCAGAGTTTGCATTTGTCGATGCCGACAGCATCCAGCATATCATCCAGTCTGTTGAAACGGAGGGAAGTAAAATTCAGCTCCTTGCGGATTTCTTCCACCATGCGTTCATATTTTTCGGACTCGGGGTCTGCGTATTCCTGCAGCACTTCGTCCGTTACATTGCCGTGCTCCAATCTGTCGATAACACGTCTGGTAATCAGATCCATTTCCGAAGAAGAACGGGAGAAATTCAGGTACTTGCATCCATAAAGAAGAGGCGGACACGCCGGACGGATATGCACTTCTTTTGCACCGCTCTGATAAAGAAATTCCGTTGTTTCCCTAAGCTGTGTACCGCGGACGATGGAGTCGTCAATTAAAAGCAGACTCTTGTCCTTGATTAAATCCTGTACGGCGAGCATTTTCATTTTTGCAATCAGGTTACGCTGGCTCTGGATGGTTGGCATAAAGGAACGGGGCCAGGTCGGTGTATATTTGATAAAAGGTCTGGAGAAAGGTACTCCGGAAGCATTAGCATAACCGATGGCATGGGCGGTACCGGAGTCAGGTACACCGGCAACAATATCAGGGCGGACATTATCGCGAGCCGCCATTTTTGCACCGCAGTTGTAACGCATCTGTTCTACACTCAGGCCCTCATAAGAGCTGGCAGGATAGCCATAATAAATCCAGAGGAAGGTACAGATTTTCATTTCCTTGCCGGGATGAACCAGGGTAACACAGTTTTTCGGTGTCAATACGGCAACTTCGCCGGGACCTAATTCCTTATAATCGGAATAACCTAAATTTTTATAGGCAAAATTTTCAAAAGAAGCACAAAAAGCCCCTTCCTTGCGGCCAATCACAACCGGAGTTCTGCCATGTTTATCTCTGGCGGCATAAATGCCTGCCTGATTTAATAAAAGTAAGGACAGGGAGCCGTCAATGGACTCCAAAGCGTACTGAATACCTTCAATCAGGTTTTCCTTCTGGTTAATTAAAGAAGCGACAAGCTCGGTGGCATTGATGTCACCTCCGCTCATTTCCAGAAAGTGGGAATGGTTTTTGTCGAAAAGCTTTTTCACCAGTTCCTCCGTGTTATTGATTTTGCTTACGGTAGTCAGTGCGTAGGTTCCGTGATGGGAACGGACAATCAGTGGCTGGGGTTCATAATCGGAAATACAACCGATGCCGTAATATCCTTTCATGGTCTGGATATCCTTGTCAAACTTTGTACGGAACGGTGCATTTTCTATGTTGTGTATGGAACGGTTAAAACCATCCTTGCCGTACACAGCCATTCCGCCTCGTCTGGTACCCAGATGAGAATGATAATCTACTCCGAAAAACAAATCAAATACGCAGTCTTCTTCTGCGGCCACACCAAAAAAGCCACCCATTTTTTCTACCTGTACCTTTCTTATATTCTATTTTTCTATGGGTAATCGACCCATATTTTTATACCACTTGATTATAATACATGTTTTTTGTCCACTTCACAAGACCGAGATATAAATTTTTAAGTTGCGGGATATAAATAAAATTTATGTAATACAGACCGGCGGCATAGGCATTTAGCCGGAAGTTCAGATATATAGGCGGCAAGAGATGGAACTTAAGAAAGCATAGGCATGTTCAGGCAGGCGATGGAACTTAAAAAAGCCTGACTTGCCGACGGATAAGCAAGTTCTTATGACAAAAACATGGAAATGTGGTAAAGTAAGGGAAGAAATGATGAAGTAAAAGGCAGAGTTTTATGCTTTGATAACGGAAAGATTTTTGCAGGACAATAGTTTTGCATAAGAAAAGATATAAGATGCAGAAAGGCAGTGGTATCTATGGAGAAAAGGATTTTAACTTACAGACATTTTATGGACGAGCTGATTAAAGAAATCTTGGAAAAGCATGATAAATCCAAGGAAGAACTGGAACTCATACGACAGGAGCATCTGACACAGGTGTCTTTTTTTCAGCATGAACGACTGATACACTTAATTGTGACGGTGACGTTTGCCATACTGGAAATCCTGTCACTTCTGATGACACTGATAAATGCAGACCTTTTCACACTGCTGCTTGCCGTGGTAGTGCTGATTTTGCTTATCCCCTACATCCGCCATTATTACATTCTGGAAAATGAAGTGCAGAAAATGTATAAACAGTACGATGCTATCTGCAAAGAACTTTATGACGGCAAAGTTTACGACAGCACTGCGCAGGCACCGACAACGAGGCGGCAGTAAAATAAGAACAAGATGTCAGAAAAGCAGGAACGGAGAAACATAAAAGCAGGAATGGGGAGACAGAAAAACAGGAACGGGGCAGTAAATAAAGTATGAGCGGACGAAATAAAACGATTAAGACAAGTATAGAAGAGGGAAGGAATTACCTGGAAAGATGCCTCCGAATAACCGAACCGGTACAAGATGTGTCAGCGATTATCAACAGGACAATTTGTGGTGACACATTTGTCACTTTGCCACTCCTTCCGGAAAAATGCGTGGATTTGTTGATTGCAGACCCGCCCTATAACCTGACGAAGCATTACCATGGGAATACTTTTTCCAAGAAGGATGCTTCCGAATATGAAATCTATACCCGCAAATGGGTGGAGGCGGTTTATCCTCTTCTGAAGGATAACGCATCCATGTATGTGTGCTGTGATTGGGAAAGCAGCCTGATTATCGGCGGGGTTTTAAGTGAATTTTTTACCGTAAGAAACCGTATTACCTGGCAGCGGGAAAAAGGCAGAGGCTGTTCGGATAACTGGAAGAACGGCATGGAGGACATCTGGTATGTGACAAAAGGGAAGGATTATACTTTCCATGTGGATGCGGTGAAGCAACGCAGAAAGGTGCTGGCAAGTTATCGTGTGGACGGCGCACCCAAGGACTGGGTGGAGACGGAAAAAGGAAAATATCGCGATACCTGCCCTTCTAATTTCTGGGATGACATAACCATTCCTTTCTGGTCTATGCCGGAAAATACAGATCACCCCACCCAGAAGCCGGAAAAATTGTATGCAAAAATTATTCTGGCAAGCTCCAACCCCGAGGATATTATTCTGGACCCTTTTGCGGGTTCCGGGACTGCGGGAGTAACGGCAAAGAAGCTGGGACGTCATTTTATCGATATAGAAATGAACGAACAATATTGTGTCTGGGCGGAGCAGCGCCTTGCCATGGCAGAAACGCACCCTGCTATTCAGGGATACGAAGACGGCGTCTTTTGGGAACGCAACAGCGGGCCTAAGAAATAAAAGCAAAGCGAAAATATGATGGCAATAAAGTTATTTGCGAGATAGCTTTATTGGGTATTATAAAAAGAAAAGTAACTATTATACCCAAGAGAAGATAGAGCTTTGGGTATAGCAGAGAGGAAAATAGGCTATATACCCAAAGAAGAGAACATGATTGGGTATAGCGGCGACAAATATCAAACAAATACCCACAACAAAAGAAAAGTGTGGGTATAGGGAAGCAGAAAGCAATGCAAATACCCACAACAAGCGAAAAGCATGGGTATAGGGAAGCAGAAGTCAGTCTGTATACCCAAGAGGAGAAATATGATTGGGTATGGCGGCGACAAAAGCTGGGTAAATACCCCCAAAAAGAAAAGAAAGCACCCACTATCATAGTGAGTGCTTTTTTTATCTTAGTTTATCATGAAATCAAGTCTTTCAATTCTGTTCTTTACCAGTCAGAACCCCAATCGTCGGAGCCGGAGTCCCAGCTGCTATCGGAATCCCAACTGCTGTCAGAGTCCCAGCTGCTGTCGGAATCCCAGGTGTCGTCATCATCATACGAAGGGTTGTAGTAAGGCGAATCGTCGAAGTCATCATAATCGGCGCTGCTGTCATAAGAGTTGGAATCATAATAGGAAGAATAGTCATCATTCATCCAGTCGGCAACCGTAGTAGTCGTCCAGGCGTCGTTCATCCATTCATACCAGCTACCGTGATAGTAATAATAATTGTTGTTGCCGTAGGTGTAGTAACCGGTTCTGGGTCCGGAACCGCCGCAATTAAATAGGGAGGGCATTGCCAGCTGCACAACTACAATCAGAATAATAATCGTAATAATGTTTTGAATTTTGTTTTTTCGGGTCGGTTCATTGCTGCTCCGGTTGCCGGAAGTATTCCCCTGCGGACGCGGCTGGCCTGCCTGACGGGCTTTCTGGTCGGCAACGCGTTCTTTCATTTTCATATAAAGCTCGTTTACCGCATAGGCTTCATCGCTGCCCTTGTAGCGGACCGCACGGCTGCCGTCGGCTTTGTTTTTGTAAACCACAAAAGTGCCGTCGTCCGGGTCCTTGTAAATACCGAAGGCCTTCGGACCTCTGTAATCCTCGCCGATAAAAGTACGCATGTCGGCAAGCGGCAGATTCATTGCCTTAGCCCATGCCTTCAGTTCTTCGATCGTTTTAGGAACCTTGTCGGACTGTCTCACGTAGTGGCTGTTGGTTGCTCCGCAGTTCGGACAGGTTTCGTCAAAATCATTAATCCAACTATCACAATAATCACATTTAATTTTCACAGTTTTCCCCCTTGGCATCTTATGATGAAATGTCAGCCGTATCGCATAGTAAAATATATTCTCAAAATGAGACTGCAAATACAAATAATGTACTTAGTATAAGGCAAAAGGATAACCATCGTCAACGGCAGCCTGCCATTTTCCCAAAATTATATGAAATTTCATCAAGACCCGACCGGAAAACGTTTTCACCCCACTCTGTCACACGAAATTCAAAGGTTATCCCGTCAAATGCGTACCCTCACTCTGCCACACGAAATTCAAAGGTTATCCCGTCAAATGCGTACCCCCACTCTGCCACATGGATTTTACATGGGATTTACGGCAGCGTGATAGCGGAAGCCGGCAAGAAGCATTATGATTCCGATTTACACAAAAGAGGATGAAAGCAAAAAATCATTACGCGCGAAATGTACGTAAAAAGCAGAAAAGAGGATAACTATGAAAAAGAAAAAATTAGTCGCAATGCTTACCGCCGCTGCAATGGTATTGTCACTGGCAGCTTGCGGAAACACAAACAATCAGGAGAACAAGGCGGCAGCAAATACTTCCACCGCATCTTCCGGGGAGAGCGCTCAGGAGAGTACGGAGAGTAAGGAAAGTGTGGCAAATGATACAAAGGATGCCACTGCAGACGACAGCGCTGCCGATGCAGCGGAAAAACCGGTGCAGACCAAGCCCTTAGTAGTTTATTTAAATGACTTTGATGCTGTAATCGGTGATATGTTTAAGGAAGCAACCGGTTATGATGTAGAGGTAGTTGTCGGAAACGGTGCAGAAACCATGTCCCGTATCGCTGCCGAAAAAGGCAATCCCCAGTGGGACGTTGTATGGATTGACTCCATGTATGATGTATACAATTTGTCCGCAGACGGCGAGCTTGTAACTGACTGGGAGCCGGAAAATGCCGCAAACTTAACCGACTTTTCCAAGGGTCTGGTACCGGATAACAAGTGCATGTACCCCACAGATATCCATGCGGCAGGCGTTCTGGTTTACCGCAATGACGTGTGGAGCGAAGCAGACGCACCCAAGACCTTCGATGATTTAACCGATGCAAAATATAAAGATGCCGTTGGTATGGCAGACCCCGGTGTGGCAGCGCCCGCTTATCCTCTGGCAGCTTATTTCATGGATAAAAAAGGACTGGATGCCGGAAAAGAATACTTTACCACCCTGTTCGACAACGGTCTGAAGGTATTCCCCAAGAATCCCCAGGCTGTGCAGGCTCTGGCAGGCGGAGACATCTCCATTGCCATGTTGCAGGAAACCAATGCTTACGATATGGTAGCAAGCGGCGAACCCGTCTCCATTATCTGGCCCGAGGAAGGCGCTCCCGGATCTACCCGTGTGGCAGCCATCAGCTCATCTACCGAGCAGCTGGAAATCGCCAAGATTTTCGTCAACTTCTTACTGGATGCCAAGACCCAGCAGCAGCTTGTAGATACCGGCGACGAAGGATATTTTGAACCCTCCGTAGAAGGCGTTACCTTAAAGGCAGAGCGTGATGCCAACGCAATCTTAGCCGTTGCAGACGAAGTATTCGGTGCGGAAAACGAAGCCGACATCAAGGCATGGTTTGCAGATATGTCCGCGAAGTAGGAGAAAACATGAAGAGTAAAGACAATGCCGCAGGCATAGGAATACTCGGACTTCTGATTTTATTAGTACTGTTGCCTCTGGTGACAGTACTATTTCAGGTTATATGCCCGGGACTTTCCATCGATAAATTCAATTTGTCCAATCTGGCACTCGTACTGGATGTATTTAAAAGACCGCTGTGGAAAAAAGCATTTTTGAACTCCTTCTTTTTAAGCTGCGGCACCACGGCGCTGGGTCTTATTCTGGCAGCAGTACTGGCTCATTTCCGGGTAAATTATAAATTCGCGTGCGCAAAACTTCTGGACTTTACAGCATGGGTGCTGATGATAATTCCTTCCTTTATACTGGCGCAGGGCTGGGTGTATTTTTCCTCCGGTAACGGAATTGCCAGTGCGTGGCTGGGTATAAAAGGAGTCGGCTCCTTTGTTTTCAGCTACTGGGGACTGGTGTGTGTTATGGTTCTTTGCAAATTTCCCCTTGCCTATGTGACCATCAAAACTTCCATGGAGTGGTATCCGTCCCGCCTGATGCATGCGGCGCGGATGAACGGTGCATCGGCATTCCGGGCATGGAAAAATGTGCAGCTCCCCCTCTGTATTCCGGCTTACTGCTCGGCTGCAATGTTGATTTTCATGGACACAGTGGGCGATTACGGCATGTCCTCCACCATAACGGCGGTTTATTCCTTCCCCACACTGCCATACACCATTTACAGCGCCATCTGCTCCTCACCGGTGCGTTTTGACATGGCGGGCGTGCTTTCCCTGTACCTGATGGTCATGATTGTAATCGCTATGGCGGTGCAGTACGGCGCCATGGGAAAGAAAAAATTTGATTTTTTAGATAACGGCACGGAGCGTGTGATGGCGGTTTCTCCGAAAAAACCGGTGCAGGCTTTACTTACAGCCGGAACGATGTTGTTCTGCCTGATAGCATTGGGAATACCGGTAGGCTCCGAACTGATTATGTCCTTTTCCGGTTCCGTCAGCGTGCAGAAATTTACCTTTACTCTGGATAATTATAAGGAAGTGCTATCCTCTGCGGGCAGCATGGTAAGCGGCATCAAGCATTCCCTGGGGCTGGCGGGAATATCCGCAGTGTTTGGCATCCTGATTGGATTTTGCGTGGCGTATGTGCTCACCTATTCCCGTTTTAAGCTGAAAAAACTGATTGATATGCTGACGCTTGTGGCAATGGCGGTGCCGGGCGTGGTGCTGGGCATCGGTTATATTTTCGTATGGAACCAGAAATGGCTGACAAAAGTGGGACTGCATTTGTACGGAACGCCGTCTATTTTAGTACTTGCCAGCGTGGCGGCAGCCATTCCCATGATAAACCGCGTGCTGGTGGGCGGCATGGCAAAAATCCCCGGCAGCCTGCTTACGGCAGCACAGATGCAGGGAGCCGGCTTTTTCCGTAAAATCCGCACCATTCTTTTGCCGCTTCTGCACAACAGCAGTGTTTCGGCGGTACTTGCGGCATTCGGCGGCAGTGTGTTTAACCTTGCCATCACTACCATTCTGTATCCGCCAAATTACAGTACGCTGCCGGTTTACATCAGCGACTCCTACAACGATTTGAAGTTCGGCTACGCGGCAGCAGCCACCATGGTGGGCGGCGCCTTTATCGTGGGCATCATGATGCTTTTGGAAGTGGTGCTGAACGCCGGCTACCGGAAAAAGCAGGGACATTAAGAAGAAAGTGGTTACAAATTATGGAAACGATTTTGGAACTGAAAGATGTAAAGAAGAATTACGGTAAGAAGGAAATCTTAAAAGGCATCAACCTGACGGTGCAGGAAGGGGAGATTATCAGTGTGCTCGGCCCTTCCGGCTGCGGTAAGTCTACCTTATTAAATATCATTGCAGGCATTCTGCCCCTGAACGCAGGGCAGGTATTTGTCCGGGGAAAAGAAATGTCATCTCCTCACAAGGTGGTGCCTATCGAACAGCGAGACATGAACATGGTGTTTCAGGATTTTGCCCTCTGGCCGCATATGAAGGCACGGGACAACATTATTTACGGATTGAAGGTGCGCAAAACGGACAAGGCGCAGATGCAGGAAAAACTTCACGAGGTGGAAACACTGCTGCATCTGAAAGGACTATTAGACCAGTATCCGGCAGAACTTTCCGGCGGACAGCAGCAGCGCGTGGCAATCGCCAGGGCGCTTATCACCAACCCGTCCATTATTCTGCTGGACGAACCGCTCTGCAATCTGGACGTGCAGCTTCGTATTGAAATGAGAACGGAAATGGCACAGCTTTTCCGCCAGTTAAAGACCACGGTATTCCACGTTACCCACGACCCGTCCGAAGCATTCGCCATGGCGGACCGCATTATCGTGATGAACCAGGGTGTGATTGACCAGATTGCTACCCCGGCGGAATGTTACGAAAGCCCCCGCACCATCACGGTAGCGGGACTTTTAGGCGCCGGAAACTGCGTGCACGGCGCAGTGATGGAAGGGCCCGAGGAAGCAGACGATGCAGAAGTTGGAAGTGCAGAGCAGGCAGCAGATGGCAGCGACAGGGAAAACCGTGCCGTTGTCAGCATGCAAAACCGGAAGCTTGTCTGTAAAAGTTTTCAAAATGTTAAAAAAGGGCAAAAAATGCTCTTGAAATTTCGCCCGGAAGAATGTATTTTTGTAGAAAAAGAATGTAAAAATGCTATTCCGGTGCGCGTGGTGATGTCCTCATTTGAAGGCGGCCAGTACCGGGTTAAGGTGGAAACAGATGGCGGCGATACCTTCTGCCTGCTTCATCCTACGTTTTTGAAGGAGCGGCAGACGGGATACGCCCAAATCCTTCCGGAAAGGTTGTATGCTTATGAGGAAATTTCTGGCTAAGGGCGGTTACGGAGAACATGGACGGAGCTGCTTTTTAACGGAATACGGTACAGAAGGTCGTTTTTATATGGTGGATTGCGGTATTATGGACAGCGACAGCAATCCCTATCCCGATGTGACGGAGGAGGAACTTGCCAAAACGGATTACGTTTTTCTGACGCACAGTCACAAGGATCACAGCGGTGCATTCATGCACTTTGTGGAAAAAGGTTTCCGGGGGACACTGGTTACCTCTGCCATGGCGTTTGAACTCTCAGATATAACCTATGACAAGGTTGTCATTTTATCATTGGATATGGAGCAGCCGGTGGCTTTCCGGCAGCAGACCTTACAGGCAGAGGCACCTCCGGAGCAGCTGACGGCTTCCGTACAGGAAGATGACCTGCAGGTATCCTTTGGCAGGACAGGTCACTGCATGGGAGGCCTGTGGTTCCTGATCAAGGATGCCCTCGGCACCTGCTTTTTCAGCGGTGACTATCAGGAGGATACACTTGCATATGCCTGCGATGCGGCAAGAGGAATGAAAGCGGAGCTTGCTATTGTGGATTGTGCCCATTACGAAACGGACAAGAGTGCCGCCGAACTTCGTGAGGATATGCTCGCACAGACGGATAAATATCTGCAGGAGGCGAGACGGGTCATTTTCCCGGTACCAAAATACGGCCGCGGCATGGAGATGTTTGCCCTGCTGGAAAAGGAATTTCCGGATAAAAAAGTCATGGTGGATGCTGCCTTCGTAAGAGAAAGCCTGCGCTGCCTGAAGGACAGAGCCTGGTTCTGCGAGGATACCTACGACAAATTATGTGGATTACTGGAGCGGCTTTCCGGGGAATGTGTGGATTTCTCCAGAGAAGATGCCGTACAGCCGGAGTATGATATTCTGCTGCTTGCGGACACGCACCTTTTAAAGCCTTACAACACTGCTTTCGTGGAAAAGGAGGTAGCCGCGGGAGCAAGAGTAATCGTTACCGGCAGGGTCAGACCCGGCAAGCTGCCGGAAAAACTGCTCGCCGAAGGAAAAGCAGCGAAGTTTCTGTACCCCCACCACCAGAGCAGAGGCGACCTGCTCCGCGTGGCAGAAAACAACGACTTTACCGTCGTCCTGCCTTACCACAATGAGGTAAAAGAAGTGCTGGTGAAGTAAAGAGAAGTAAAAAGAGAGGCTTAAGCCGGTATGACAGAAATGTTGTACCGGTTTTTTGATTTTAAATTATACTCTGTTATTGTACGGCTTTTTTGTCGGATTACGCGATAAGTTCGGAATATATAAAATTAGGGTGAAAATTGACGGAAAATGCAGGATATGATAATGTAATAATGAGTGGGTAAGTCATGGCAACATGCAATAAAAAGAATAAATGTTGAAAAATGATTACAAAGACCGATTTATGGGACAAGTGATGAGTATACTGGTAGAGAAGGGAAACCGAAAAGAGAAGCATGGCGAAGAGTTCGCCTACATGAGCAGATTGGGAGAAATGATTATGGCAGAGAACAGAAGAGAATTGACACAGGATGAAATGGATTTGAACACGGGAGCAATGGCTTATCAGCAAGGAGATTATAAAACCGCCATTACCTATTACACTAAAGCCGCAGAAGCGGGGAACGTGATTGCTCTCAGCAACCTGGGTTACTGCTACTATTACGGCAGGAGTATTCCGGTGGACAAAGTAAAGGCAAAGGAATGCTGGGAAAGGGCATCTATTTTTGGTGATATTGCTGCTGTATACAAGCTGGGTGATATGTATCGGAACGGTGATTTAAAGGAAAATATTGCCTATTCCCATGCTCTTTACCGGAGAGCCTTTGAAATGGCACTGGAATCGGAAGATATCTATGTCTGCCCGGATGCTTATCTGCGCATGCTCCGCTATTATCCGGAGGAAATTGATCATTATGCAGACAGGCAGACCATTGCCGAAGGCTGTGTCTCCATGTTAAAGAAGCGAATTGAGGATGGTGACCGTTATTCTGACAAGCTGTTAAAAGAGGCGGAAGATTTCCTTCAGAAAATTCATTCTGCTGCACCCAAGGATGCAGATATGACACCGGAGTTTGTCCATGGAAAAAATATACCCGACAGCCTGCAGGTAAAAGAGAGTTTCTTTTCAGACGGCAGGAGCTATCTGGCTGAAATGTGGTGCCTGGAACAGACTACCAATGTAACCTATTATTTCCCGGTAGACGATACAATGGGTGGTAAAATCCCCAATGACAGTGGAGCAATCGAGGACTACCTGATCCGCCAGAAGAAATTAGTGGCCGGGGAATCCCACCCTCTGAGCATTCAGATTCTGAAAAGATACGGCTGCCAGATTTATTCCGTGACGGTATGCGTGGGCTGCGACGATGAGGTGTTCTGCGAGGCGTATTTGTAGGGGAGAAAGGTGTGTAAATGGACTTAGGATATGGATTTGTAAAGGGAAGAAATACGGTAAGTAAGCAGAAGGTATGCTATTGGAAACATACACGGGAAGACATAACATGGAAAGCATTTCTGTGGTACATTGCTGAATATATAGAAATTGAGAATTATGGCAAAGATTGGGTAAATGTCTATATTTGGACTGTAAAACAACGCCAATGGTTTTATAAAAAAGTGTTGGAGTATGATGAGGAAAAAGGGAAACATAATTATGAAATAGATAGGACGGATGAACTTTGGAAAGATCATAAAAGGAATGCTGAAAAAAATAATGAAATTTTGCAGAGATTATGTGACGAATGATAAAAATAAAGTCTTTTGAGTGCCTTAAATTGAAAAAAATATTTTTTCATGATACGCTTAATCTATATTTGCTAATCGAACAACGGAGGAACGGTAATGGTTGACACAAAAAAAGAACAGGAACGTGATGAACTGCATCGTGCAATATGGGCGATTGCAGATGAACTGCGTGGAGCAGTGGATGGATGGGACTTTAAGAACTATGTTCTTGGCACAATGTTCTATCGTTACATTTCTGAAAATCTGTGTAGCTACATAAATAGTGGAGAAGCGGATGCCGGCAATGATGATTTTGACTTTGCAAGGATGACGGATGAGGAGGCAGAAGAAGCAAGAGAAGGATTGGTGGAGGAAAAAGGATTTTTTATTCTGCCAAGCGAGCTTTTCTGCAATGTTCGAGCCAATGCTGCGAATGATGAAAACTTAAATGAAACACTGGAGCAAGTATTCCGTCACATTGAGGAATCTGCGAAAGGCAGTGAAGCAGAGAGTGACTTTGCCGGATTGTTTGATGATTATGATGTAAACAGCAATAAGCTGGGTTCTACGGTTGCAAAGCGTAATGAAAAGCTTGTAAAACTGCTGAATGGCGTAGGGGAAATGAACCTTGGGGATGTAAAAGACCATTCTATTGATGCCTTTGGCGATGCATATGAATACCTTATGACCATGTACGCATCAAATGCCGGAAAATCTGGCGGAGAGTTTTTTACTCCGGCAGATGTGTCCGAACTGCTTACAAGGCTTGGAACTGTAGGAAAAACGGAAATCAATAAGGTATATGATCCGGCCTGCGGTTCGGGTTCATTACTTTTGAAGGCTGAGAAAATCCTTGGAAAGGATGCCATCCGTAATGGCTTTTACGGACAGGAGATCAATATCACAACCTACAACCTGTGCCGTATTAATATGTTCCTGCATGATGTAGGATTTGACAAATTTGATATAGCCTGTGAAGATACTTTGCTTAGTCCGCAGCACTGGGATGATGAGCCTTTTGAACTAATTGTGTCTAATCCTCCGTATTCTATTAAATGGGCAGGAGACGAAAATCCCCTGCTGATTAATGACCCTCGTTTTGCTCCGGCAGGAGTTTTGGCTCCGAAGAGTAAAGCGGATATGGCGTTTATTATGCACAGCCTGTCATGGCTTGCGTCTAACGGAACGGCGGCTATCGTATGTTTTCCAGGTATCATGTATCGTGGTGGTGCAGAGCAGAAAATCCGTAAATATCTGGTAGACAATAACTATGTGGATTGTATTATTCAGTTGCCGAGTAACCTGTTCTTTGGCACTTCTATTGCTACCTGTATTATGGTAATGAAAAAGAACAAGACAGACAATAAAGCACTGTTTATTGATGCTACAAGCGAATGTGTGAAAGTTACCAACAATAATAAACTGACACCAGAGAATATTGATCATATTGTGGATGTGTTTGCAAAACGGGAAGAAGTAGAACATTTTGCCCATCTGGCAAGCTATGAAGAGGTATCCGGTAATGATTACAATTTGTCTGTATCCACTTATGTCGAAGCGGAAGATACTAAAGAGAAAATTGACATTGTAAAGCTGAACGCGGAAATTAAGGAAATTGTTGCCCGTGAACAGGTACTTCGTGATGAGATTGATAAGATCATTGCAGAAATTGAGGTGTGACTTATGGGAGAATTATTTCCCAATCAATACTGGGGAATGGATATATGGAAACATCAGGAATTGCCGATAATAGAATCACATGATTTTAATTTTTTTAGATGCCTTGAATTTAACGATGGTTATTATGGAAAAACAGTAAGTGAACTTCATAGCGGGAATCTGAGATTAAGTAGAAAAGATAATAGGTATTCAAATCTCTTTCCAGGTCAAAAACTGTCATATTGGGCAGATAGTCCGCAAACGGCAAGGGCAGAAATCAAAAAGTGGGGATCAGGTAATAATATTTTGACATTTTGGGCATATGATGATGGGAGCAGTTTTATTCCTACAATTTATCCGGCTGAAAAGATCCGGATAATTGATGGTGTCCATTTTGGCTTTGATAAGATTTTGAAAAAAGTTGGTAACCATGAAGAATTGACCAGTAGTGAAAAAGAGTTTATTGATAAAATAGGACGTGAAAAGCCAGATTGCCTTGCATATTATTCAGAAGCCAAAGCGGGAGGCTTTTGCTTTTTATTTTTTGAACAAGGGTTTAAAAAACTTTCACTTCGTGAGGTCGCATTACGTTTAGGCGATTATAAAGGAAAGAACACAGCAAAGGTGAATTGTGCAGTTACAAGCGATTTTAGCCCAGTATTGGAAGGATATGGATATTATTTTTCCCCAATTGCAAAGACGAAATATGATGATAAGTACACGACAAGCGATGAATATATATTGCGAAAGCAAGTTAAGGATTATTCACATGAACAAATAGCGGAGATGATGCGATGAGTAAATTGGCAGAGTTAGTTGAAAGGTTTTGCCCAGATGGAGCAGAGTATAGGGAATTGAATGAAATAGCACATTATGCCCAAAAAAGGATTGATGCTACCGAAATTGATGAAAACACTTATGTAGGAGTTGAAAATCTGCTTCAAAATAAGCAAGGTAAAACCGTCGCTAGTAGTATACCAAATAGTGGTAAAGTAATTCAGTTTGAAATTGGAGATATTTTGATAGGAAATATTCGACCATATTTGAAAAAAATATGGTTAGCAGATTGCATTGGAGGTACTAATGGGGATGTGTTAGCAATTCAAATCAATGATCGAACCAAAATTACTCCTAAATTTTTGTATTACGTAATGTCTTCAGAAAACTTTTTTTTATATGATGTACAAAATTCAAGAGGGGCTAAAATGCCAAGAGGTGATAAAGAGGCTGTTATGAAGTATAAGTTTCCTGTACCTCCTCTGGATGTACAACGTGAAATAGTCCATATTTTGGACTCTTTCACGTTACTTACAGCCGAGCTTACAGCCGAGCTTACAGCCGAGCTTACAGCCCGGAAGAAACAATATGAATTTTATCGTAATAGGCTACTTCACTTTGAATCAGATGCTCAAATTAAAACTATTGGCGACCTTTGTACCGTTGTAACTGGAGGAGAGCCACCTACGGATTGTATTAAAGGAGAAATTAGCGATTCAACACACCAATATCCTGTTTGGGGAAATGGCAAAGAAGTCTATGGGTATTCTGAAACATATAAGATTGACAGAGATGCTGTGGTTATTTCGTCTATCGGTGCGAATACAGGTGCGGTATATTATAGAGAAGCATTTTTCACTCCGATAATTAGGCTTAAAGCTGTTATGCCAAAAGATGACAAGCTAAATACTCGTTTCCTTTTTCACGCATTGTCTACAACTGAAATTAAGAGCAAAAGCAGTAGTGTTCCCAACATGAACGCAAACGAGATTAAAGCTATAAAAATTCCAGTTCCATCCATTGCTATTCAGAACAAAATTGTCAGTATTTTAGATAACTTTGATGCCATCTGCACAGACCTGAATATTGGCTTACCAGCCGAAATTGAAGCACGTCAGAAACAATACGAATACTATCGAGATTTACTCTTGACATTTGCTGAAACAGGAAACATGCTCGTGACAGACAGACAGACAGACAGACAGACAGACAGACAGACAGACAGACAGACAGA
>SAMEA104315423__coassemble_1815_pt1 | contig 35361 bp, 34 predicted proteins | sample SAMEA104315423__metabat2_high_PE_006 | metagenome-assembled genome bin SAMEA104315423 (sample SAMEA104315423) | gut metagenome | biome: Monkey gut; feature: monkey-associated habitat; material: faeces | place: China | collected 2013 | reverse complement strand
GTGGAGCACCTCCTTGCCAAGGAGGGGGTCGCGGGTTCGATTCCCGTCTCGCGCTTCCTCTGTTATCTATCCGACTTGCTTAGTCGGTTTTTTTATTTCAAACTCTAATTATTCAAAGCATATCACTTATCTGTTTTCCGGTCAACAAATTTCCAGCAAGTTAAAAAGCTATATTAAAAAGCCATACCAATAATTCTTTACCCCAAAAGTTCCTTGATAAGGTAAAAGCAACGCCGCAGAAACCAGGATATTCTTGCATATATTGTTATTTTTTGGTAGGATATAAGAGCACATTTAGCAAATAACATTATGCAAAATGATAACAAAAATAATATTATGTAAAAGGAGATTCGATTATGGAAGCAAGCTCATTGGAAGGTTTTTTAATTTATTTAATTCAGCAGGGAGATTATTCGGAAGGAACGGTCACCATTTTTACATTGCTGATATTCCTGATTAAGATTTTACTGTTCTATGTGATTGTGAAATTAGCGGTATATCATGGTATGACGAAAGCCATTAAACAGAACTTAAATCCGCGAATGAGTGCAGTGATTGAAAATCAGGATAAAATTTTCAAGTCCATGAACGGGTATGGCATGGTTAATTATCATAACGATGCGAACAACAATGTTCCGAGAGGACAGTTTCCGTACAATAACATCAATAACGGTGTAAATTCTACCGGTGTCAATGGAAATAACATGGGTTAAAAACAGGAAATGCCGCATTCCCTACACATCCATCCCATACTTTTTCAAATCCACTTTCCCGTCCACCACTTCGATGCCGTCGGCCTCTAAAAGCTGTGCCTGTCTGCCTGCGCCGCCGAAAGCAAATTCGCCGGACAGCTCTCCCTTGGAATTGACTACCCGGTAGCAGGGGATGTTGGCGGGGTCCGGGTTGTGGTGTAGGGCATTGCCGACAGCGCGCGCCATTCGGCTGTTTCCGGCCAATGCGGCAACCTGACCATAGGTGGCAACCTTACCCTTGGGGATTTTCTTTACTGCTTCATAGATGCGTGTTGCGGCCGTGTTGACAGTCAGGTCGTAGCTCTCCGCAATCATGCGGCGGATTTCTTCATCGGGAACGGTACCGCCCAGAATAACGGTATTCCAATGCTCCTTGTTCTGATGCCAGCCGGGCACGACGGAGGCGTAGGCGCTTCGCCAGAAATCCCGCCATTCCGGGGAAACCTTTACATTCAGATTGATAAAACCGTTTCTTTCATATGTCCAGAGAAATACCTTCCTGTTGCCTTCTGTCCGCACCAGCTGCCAGTTGGGGTCATGAAAGGGGGCATCCTGGTAGGCGCCCGGAAAGGACAGCCCATAGCTTAAAGCTTCTTCTCTTGTTGTCATATTCTTATTACTCCTTTCCCAACCAATAGAAAAGCATCCTTATATAAAAAAGAATTCCTTAGAATAACACCATTATATTACATACGGTAAAAGGGTTCCAGTATTTTAACGAAACCGTTATTATGGTATAATCAGAATTACATGAGCGCGAGAGAACCGGAAGGAATATATTTAAGCGGGAAAGGCGGCGGAACATGAAAATAGCACTGGTTTCGGATACCCACGGCGTATGCCGGGAGGAGCTTCTGACACAGATTAAGAAATGTGATTACCTCATTCATGTGGGGGATTTTGACAGGGAACATGTATATAACACTCTGCAGGAACTGGGCGTACCCATGTATGCGGTGCGTGGAAACTGTGACAGGGGCGATTGGGCGACTTACCTGCATGAATTTTTAGCGGTGCCCATAGGCGGAAAAATGTTTTATCTGGTGCACAACCAGATGGATCTGCCCTATGATTTAACGGATGCGGATTTTATTGTTTACGGGCACACGCATGTGTTTGCACATATGGAAAGGCACGGCAAGGTCTATATCAATCCCGGAACGGCGGGGCAGGACAGGGGCGATGGAAAAAGCATGGCAATCCTGACGCTGGAGGACGGAAAGTACCGTCTGGAGCGGATTTACCTATAGGAATGCCCTGAAAATGGCAGCCTGCTGGAGGCAGGTCATGAGGGAAAGACTGCAGATTTCCGCAGGTTTATCCTTGACAGAATTCCCTTGGTATTATACTGTTAAGGCAATATATCGTTTTGTATACAAAAGCAGTAAGACGGTGGCTGCGTTAGAGGGAAACGGAAGGGCAGCGGACTGCTTTCAGACAGAAAAAAGGGAAAGGTTAAAATAAAAATATGGGTATCAAAATAGGAATCGATATCGGCAGCAGCACGACCAAAATTGTGGCATTTGAGCAGGAAAAAATGCTGGCTCCCATGGTGGTCAGGGCAGACAGCCAGGTGGCTTCCCTGTACGGCGCGTTCGGACGGTATCTTTATGAGAATAATCTGGAGCTTTCCGATGTGGACGGTGTATATATCACCGGCGTGGGAAGCAAGTATGTGGATAAACCGGTGTACGGACGCCCGACCTACAAGGTGGACGAGTTTGAAGCCACCGGCACGGGCGGCTATTACCTGACGGATAAAAAGGAAGTTATCGTGGTCAGCATGGGCACCGGCAGCTTTTTTGTAAAAGTAACGGAAACGGAAATGAAGCATTTAGGCGGTGTGGGCTTAGGCGGCGGTACCATCTGCGGTCTTTCCGCCATCACCCTCGGTACTTCTGATATTCATGAAATTTCTGCCCTGTCCCGTAAGGGTGATGTGGCAAAAATCGACTTGCGCGTAGGCGACCTGTCCAAGGAAAAGCTGCCGGGATTGAATCTGGATGTTACGGCGTCCAACTTCGGCAAGGCGGACTCCCAGTCGAGACCTGAGGACGTGGCAGCCGGAATCGTGCACATGGTAATTGAAAATATCTGCCAGACAGGTATCTTAGCCTCCGCCAATACCGGCATTAAAGAGTACATACTCATAGGCGGTCTGACGAAATTCTTTGAATGCCGCCAGATTATAGAGGCGTTTAAAAATCTCTGGGATGTGGAAATCACTATCCCTGAGTATTCAGATTACGCCACGGCAATAGGAGCGGTCATCGCAGACAACGAGGCGCAGAAAATCGAGTAAAGATGCTGACGGCAGGCATTGCAGGAAATGCAGCGTAAAAAGATGGTGGAAAAAATGGGGGAAGCTTTGAAAAGACGTTACAAAGTATTGACAGCACTTCTGTTGGCTTTCATCATGGGAAGTGCAGTAGGCGGATGCGGTGCGGATACGGATACAGAGACGGGAGTGCCGCCCTATCAGATTTGGGAGCCGCTTGAACCGAAGGACAATGCGGCGAATGGGGATGCGGATAAAAATTCTCCGGGAAATGCAGACGGCGCACAGAACGAAAATGCAGGGCAGGATGCAGCCGGCAAGGGTGATATGGGACAACCGGGAGAAACTGTTTCTGACGGGAATGTCACAATTACGATTTCCGCAGCCGGTGATGTGACTCTTGGAAATCACCAGAATCAGGAATATGCCTATTCCTTCCGGCAGAAGTATGATGAAGAGGGAGATGCATACTTCCTGGAAAATGTGAAGGATATCTTTGAGGATGATGACATGACTGTCGTAAATTTTGAAGGTACCTTAACCTATGCCGAAGAGAGAAGAGAAACTACTTATAATATGAAGGGAGACCCTTCTTATATTCAGATTCTGAATGACGGCAGTGTGGAGGCTGTGGGCTTCGCCAACAACCACTGCATGGATTATCTGCAGAAGGGGCATGACGATACGGTGGACTGCTTCAAGGAAGCGGGGCTTACCTATGCTTACGATGCGGTTACCGGCATTTATGAAACCAAGGGCATTAAAATCGGGCTGATTGCCGTCAATGAGGTGGAGCAGGGAGCCGCCGTGGAAAAAATTATCCGGAGCGACATAGACTCTTTAAGAGAACAGGACGCGGACCTTATTATTGTCTGCTGTCACTGGGGCGTCGAAAGTGAAACGCAGCCGGAGGATTACCAGAAGGTTCTTGGCAGGAAATGTGTGGACTGGGGAGCGGATTTAGTGCTCGGTAGCCATCCCCATGTTCTGCAGGGTATAGAGCTGTATCAGGGCAAATTCATTGTCTACAGTCTGGCGAATTTCTGCTTCGGCGGTAACCGCAATCCCAAGGATAAGGACACCATGATTTTCCAACAGCAGTTTACTTTTGTGGACGGCGTGAAGCAGGAAGACATTGCGGGAAGGGTTATTCCCTGTTCGGTTTCATCGGTGAAGGGTCTCAACGATTTCCGTCCCACACCGGCGGAGGGCGACGAATATACCCGTATTTTACAGAAAATACAGGACTACAGCAGCCCGTTCGGCACGTATTTTGATGCGGACGGCTGGTATGTGGCGCAGTGACAGGAATTTGGATGAAAACAGTGTAGAATGAAAAGGCAGCAGAACAGCAAGAGCCTGCATGTGAAGGAAAGGAAGAGGGTTACGATGAAGGAAACGGTTTTGGCAAAATTTGCAGAGGTATTTGGCGGCGCAGAGGGCGCAAGAGTCTTTTTCGCACCGGGACGTGTGAATTTAATCGGGGAGCATACGGACTATAACGGCGGTCACGTTTTTCCCTGTGCACTGACCATCGGTACTTACGGTGTTGTCCGCAGAAGAGAGGACAGAAAACTCCGTTTTTATTCTATGAATTTTGAAAATCTGGGGGTTATTGAGTCTTCTCTGGATGATTTAAAGCCTTATAAGGGGGCGGACTGGACGAACTATCCCAAGGGTGTGATGTGGGCATTTGAAGAAAAAGGCATGAAAATTCCCGCAGGTATGGACATTTTACTGAATGGTAACATCCCCAACGGCTCCGGACTTTCTTCCTCCGCTTCTGTGGAAGTGCTGACGGGCGCCATTCTGCGTGCGTTGTTTGGCTTTGAAGTAAGCAATCAGGATCTGGCTTTAATCGGTCAGTTTTCCGAGAATAAATTTAACGGTGTCAACTGCGGTATCATGGACCAGTTTGCCATTGCCATGGGTAAAAAAGGTCATGCCATTTTCCTGGACACGGCGAATTTATCCTATGAATATGCGCCGGTTGCACTTAAGAATGCCAGAATTGTCATTGCGTGCTCCAACAAGAAGCGTGGTCTGGGCGACTCCAAGTATAACGAAAGAAGAAGCGAGTGCGAAGAAGCGCTGGCGGACATCCGGAAGCATATGGACATTAAATCCCTCGGCGATTTGACCGAAGAGCAGTTTGAGGAAGCGAAGAAGTACATTACCCGTGAGGTCTGCGTCAGACGCGCCAGACATGTGGTTACGGAAAACCGGCGTACCGTAAAAGCGGTTGCGGCGCTGAAGGCAAATGACATTGTTCTTTTCGGCAAACTGATGAATGCTTCCCATGACTCTCTGCGCGATGATTACGAAGTGACCGGCATTGAGCTGGACACTCTGGTGGAAGAAGCCAGAAAAATTGACGGTGTTGTCGGTTCCCGTATGACGGGCGCCGGTTTCGGCGGCTGTACGGTTAGCATTGTGAAGAACGATGCCATTGATAAATTTAAGGAAGAAGTCGGCAGGGCATATGCGGACAAAATTGGTTATGCGGCAGACTTTTATGTAGTGGAAATCGGCGACGGTCCGGTGGAACTGTAAGGAAGGTGCGGATTTTACATGATACAGAATGCAATCAGACGGCTGGTGCGGTATGGACTGCAGACCGGTCTTGTAGAAAAAGAGGACGAAATTTATACAACCAACAGACTTATTGAACTGTTCGGGCTGGACAGCCCGGAGGCTCAAGGAGAGCAGGCAGGCGGAGCCGCAGAGAACGGGGCGGAAGCATCCGGAAAACAGGCAGGCGGAGCCGCACAGAACAGGGCGGAAGCTGCCGGAAAACAGATTGACGGAGCCGCAGAGGAAGTGTCTGTGGACGCAGCCGATGAGACCGGCAATCTGGAGGAAATCTTAAAAGAGATGCTGGACTATGCGGCAGAAAAAGGAATGCTTGCGGCAGACAGCGTGGTTTACAGAGATTTGTTCGATACGAAAATCATGGGGCTTCTGATGCCGCGTCCCAGCGAAGTCATCCGGAAATTCTACGATTTATACAAAGAGGTTTCTCCCGAAGCGGCTACGGATTACTACTATGATTTAAGCAGAAATTCGGATTACATCCGCCGCTACCGGATTGCAAGGGATAAAAAGTGGGTGGCGCCTACCGAATACGGTGATCTGGATATTACCATCAATTTATCCAAACCGGAAAAAGACCCCAAGGCCATTGCGGCAGCGAAAAATGCGCCCCAGTCGGGCTATCCGAAGTGCCTGCTCTGCAAGGAAAATGAAGGCTATGCAGGCAGGGTAAATCATCCCGCACGCCAGAACCACCGCATTATTCCGGTGACCATCAACGGTTCCCGGTGGGGCTTCCAGTATTCTCCATATGTATATTACAATGAGCACTGCATCGTTTTTAATTCGGAGCATGTTCCTATGAAAATCGAGCATGCCACGTTTTGCAAGCTCTTTGATTTTGTAAAGCAGTTCCCGCATTATTTTGTGGGTTCCAATGCGGATCTGCCGATTGTGGGCGGTTCCATTTTAAGTCACGACCATTTCCAGGGCGGTCACTACGAATTTGCCATGGCGAAAGCACAGGTGGAGGAAACCTTCCGGGCAGCAGGCTTTGAAGATGTGGAAGCAGGCATCGTGAAGTGGCCCATGTCCGTTATCCGTCTGAGCGGTACCGATACGGACAGAATTATTGCGCTGGCGGATAAAATTCTGGCAAACTGGAGGGGCTATACGGACGAGGAAGCCTTTATTTATGCGGAAACGGACGGCGAACCTCACAACACCATTACCCCCATTGCCAGAAAGCGCAGGGACAGGTATGAATTGGATCTGGTTCTTCGCAACAACATTACAACGGCGGAGCATCCGCTGGGTGTATATCATCCCCATGCGAAGCTGCACCATATCAAGAAAGAAAATATCGGTCTGATTGAGGTTATGGGTCTGGCGGTCTTGCCTGCCCGGTTGAAGCAGGAACTGGCGGACTTAAAGGATGCCATTCTTGCCGGTAAGGATTTGCGGGCATCGGAAGAGCTTTGCAAGCATGCGGACTGGGTGGAGGAATTCTTGCCCAAATACACCGTGACGGCGGACAATATCGAGGGCATTTTAGAAAAAGAAGTGGGTCTTGTGTTTGCGGAAGTCCTTACGGATGCCGGCGTTTACAAGCGCACACCCGAGGGCAGAAGGGCATTCCACAGATTTCTTGCTACATTGGAGTAATTATGTTAAAACAATTTACAAAATATGTTCTGCAAAGTGTTGCCGGAATGGTGGGCATTTCTGTCTACATTCTGGCAGACACTTTCTTTATCTCCCTGTATTCCGGCGCGGACGGGCTGGCCGTTTTAAATCTGATTTTGCCGGTATTCGGTCTGGTGTATGCCATTGGCGCCATGATCGGCATCGGCTCGGCTACCCGGTACCGTATCAGCAAGGCGAAGGGAGAGCCGGTGGATTTTTATTTTACACAATCCGTTTTGTGCAGTGTGCTGTGTAGCATTCCGTTTATCCTTATCGGTATTTTTCTGCCGGAAAAGCTGCTGCAGCTTCTGGGCGGCGATGCGGCGCTGACGGCACTGGGTAAGGATTATCTGCGTATCATTCTGATAGCCTCTCCTTTTTTCATGACGAATTACACATTTACGGCTTTCACGCGCAACGACCATGCACCGGCAACTGCCATGCTGGGTTCCATTGCGGGTAGTCTGTTTAACATTGTGTTTGATTATGTGTTTATGTTTCCCATGGGTCTGGGGATGAACGGTGCGGCGCTGGCAACGGCAGTGTGTCCGGCGGTCACTATGTCTGTATGCTGCATGCATCTTTTCGGTAAGAACAATCATGTGGAATTTGGATTCCACAGGCCTTCCCTCCGGCATCTGTTTTCCTGCTGCCAGCTTGGAATATCGGCTTTTGTGGGGGAGATTTCTTCTGCTGTTACCACCATTGTGTTTAATATGCTGATCTTGTCCCTTGCCGGTAATATCGGCGTGGCGGCGTATGGTGTAATTGCCAATATTTCCATCGTGGCTATGTCTATCTTTAACGGTCTTGCGCAGGGCGCCCAGCCGTTAATCAGTGAATATTACGGGAAAGGCGATACGGCGCATGTGAAAAAGCTCCTGAGGTGGAGCCTGCTTACCGGCCTGGCTACGGAAATCATTATAGTGGGCATCGTTTTTCTGGCTACCGGTCCGCTGATTTCCATTTTTAACAGCGAACAGAGTGCAGAGCTTGCCCGTTATGCCGATGACGGAATACGGCTGTACTTTCTGGGATATCTGGTTGCCGGCATCAATATCGTGCTGGTGGCTTACTTTTCTGCTGTGGACAAGCCCAGGCCCGCAATCACGGGTTCCCTGCTCCGCGGGGTTGTGGCGATTATCTTTTTTGCTATTCTGCTTTCCGCTTTATTTGGCATGACAGGCATCTGGCTTTCCTTCCCCTGTGCTGAGGTACTGACGTTTGCAGTGGTGCTGGTACTGTCGCGGGTAAAGTGACGGCGTACATTTTATGATATGAAACTTCCGCCGGAAAACTGCATATAGTAGTATAACTTATCCTTTGGAGTGTACAATGGCTTTTTGCAGAACAGTAATTCATATCATACAGCCGGGCGACTCTTTTTATAAATTAGCGCAGAAGTACCGGACGACGGTGCCGGATATTATGATGCGCAATCCCGGCGTCAATCCTTATAATCTGCAGGTGGGAGGAAAACTGTATATCTGTTCCGGCGTGGGGCAGAACGACATGCAGGAAGAAGAACTGAAGCTGAACAATGAAATGCGGGAGAGCTGGTTGCAGCATATTTACTGGGAGCTTATATTCCAGTCGGCATTTTTGAATGACCTTCCCGGTAAGAGTGCCGTGGAAGAGAGACTGCTGCAGACCGCAGAGGATATCGCCTCGGTATTTGCTCCTTTTTATTCGGAAAATAAGATTTCCGCATTAACGGATCTTTTGGAAGAGCATATAGAAATTGCAGGAAGAATCCTTGAGGCGATGAAGGACGGCGATATAGCGGAAGAAGAAAAGCAGGATGCTTTGTGGCGTGACAATGCTGCCGGGCTGGCTAAATTCTGGTCGGACAATAATTCCGAGTATGATTACGGCGAGCTGACCATGTACCTGAACCGTCACCTCGATATGATTAAGAATATCATGGAAGCGGAGCTGTCCGGCGATTATAATGAAGTTATCCGGTTGTTTGCCGAGCAGGAAAACCAGATTATGGAGTTAGCGGATTATCTGACAGAGGGTCTGATACAGAAGTTTTTGTAGGGAAAGAATGCTACAATCATGAAAAGAACGGAAGAAGTGAGAAAATGAAATTTTTACTGGTGGCAGTAAATGCCAAATATATTCATTCCAATCCGGCGGTTTACAGCCTGAAAAGGTTTGCCGGGGAATATACCGATGCGGTAGAGATTGCCGAATACACCATCAACAACCGCATGGAGGACATTTTAGAGGATATCTACCGGAGAAAGCCGGATGTGATCGGCTTTTCCTGCTATATCTGGAACATTGGTATGGTGGAAAAGCTGATGGGGGAGCTCCATAAGCTCCTGCCGGCTTTGCCGGTATTTCTGGGCGGCCCGGAGGTTACCTATGATGCCGATAAACTTCTGGAAAAGTACCCATATGTGACCGGTATTTTCATCGGGGAAGGGGAAGCTACCTTTGCGGAAGTGGTAAAGTATTATGTGACAAAGGAGCAGGTGGAAGCACGGTGCGCAAATCTGGGAGAGCAGAGTGCAGCAGGGGAAAAAGTAAATGTGTCGGAAGAAAAGCATAAGTCCCTCGAGGATATTCCGGGTCTTATGCTGAGAAGCGGTATGACATTGGCAAGAGCACCGCTTAATCTTACGGAGGTGCCTTTTCTGTATGATGATATGGCGCCCTTTACCAACCGGATTATTTACTATGAAACCCAACGCGGCTGTCCGTTCCGTTGCAGCTACTGTCTGTCATCCATTGATAAAACCGTGCGTTTCCGGGATATTGAGGTGGTAAAGAAGGAGCTTGCTTTTTTCCTGGAGAAAAAGGTAAAGCAGGTTAAATTTGTAGACAGGACCTTTAACTGCAATCACGACCATGCCATGGCTGTCTGGCAGTATCTGTATGACCATGACAATGGTGTCACTAACTTCCATTTTGAGATTGCGGGAGATATTCTCCGGGAGGATGAGATTGCACTGGTGGCAAAGATGCGTCCCGGTCTGGTACAGTTTGAAATCGGCGTGCAGTCCACAAACACCGATACGCTGCGGGAAATCCGCCGTGTGATGGACATTGAAAAGCTGAAACAGGTGGTGGCTGCCTTAAAAGCGGCACATAATGTGCATATTCATCTGGATTTGATAGCGGGTCTTCCTTATGAAGATTATGACAGCTTTGCCCGTTCCTTTGATGACGTATATGCCATGGAGCCGGAACAGCTCCAGCTTGGCTTCTTAAAGGTGCTGAAAGGCTCCTATATGGCAGAGATGGCGGAAAGCTATGGTCTTGTTTATACCGATTACGCACCGTATGAGGTGTTGTATACCAACTGGCTCTCCTTCACGGAAATCTGCCGGCTGAAACGGGTAGAGGAAATGGTGGAAATCTATTACAACAGCGGGCAGTTTGCACACAGCCTGCCGGTGATGATTGCGGATTTTGGACAGGGGGCGTTTGCTTTTTACGAAGCACTGGCAGATTTCTACGAAGAACAGGGCTTCTTTGTGGAAACACCCTCCCGGATTTACCGGTATCAGGCGCTGCTTTCCTTTGCGAAAACCATCCATCCGGAGCGCCAGGAACTGTATAAGGAGCTGCTTCTTTTTGATTTGTATGTGCGGGAAAATCTAAAGAGCCGGCCGGACTTCGCTCCTGATTTACATAATCTGCAGCCTGTAATACATGCATTTTATAAAAAGGAAGAATCGGAAAGAAGGTATCTGCCGCATCTGTCGGAAATACCGGCGCCCCAGTTGTCACGTATGACACATTTAGAGCCGTTTTCCTATTCTGTGTGGGCGACAGATGTGTCAGAAGTGAAGAAATTGCCGGAACAGGCATTCCTTTTATTTGATTATGACCACAGAGATCCGCTGACAAGGGAGGCAAAAGTACTATGGCCGGAAAACGTGTAACAGAAATTTTAGAGAGAATGGATGCCCATTACGGCACGGACTTCAGGTGCTCTTTAGACCATGAAAATGCGTGGCAGCTTTTGATTGCCACCATGTTAAGCGCCCAGTGCACGGATGCCCGGGTGAATATTGTAACAAAGGATCTGTTTGTGAAATATCCTTCCGTGGAGGCATTTGCGGCAGCAGACCTAAAGGAGCTGGAGCAGGATATCCATTCCACCGGCTTTTACCATAACAAGGCGAAAAACATCATTGCCTGCTGCAGGGATTTGATGGAGAAATACAACGGAGAAGTGCCCTCCGGTATCGACGAACTGACATCCCTGGCAGGTGTGGGGCGAAAGACTGCCAATGTGATCCGGGGAAACATTTTCCATGAGCCCAGCATCGTGGTGGATACCCATGTGAAGCGGATTTCCTTAAAGCTCGGCATTACGAAATCGGACGACCCCGTTAAGGCGGAGCAGGAGCTGATGAAGGTGCTGCCCAAGGATCACTGGATTTTATACAACATCCAGCTTATCACCTTCGGCAGGGAAATCTGTAAGGCGCCGACGCCTAAGTGCAACGAGTGCTTCCTTACGGATTTATGTCCTTCCTACAAACAAAAGAAAGCTGCCGGCAAGAAAAATGGATAAAATAAGTGATTACCTGTGTGTGGATTTGGAAACCACAGGCTTAAACCCGAAAACAGACAAAATCATAGAAATCGGCGCCGTGAAGGTGCGTGGCGGGAAAATAGCGGACACCTTCCAGACGCTGGTTAACCCCTACAGGCCTTTGGAGGAACGGATTACGGGGATTACAGGCATTACGGATGACATGCTTTTTGGCAAGCCTGTCATAAACGAGGTGCTGCCGGATTTCCTGCACTTTGCGGGAGAGGATATTCTGCTGGGACACAGTGTGCTTTTTGATTATTCTTTCTTAAAAAAAGCGGTGGTGAACGGAAAGGGAAGCTTTGAACGGGAAGGGCTGGATACCCTGAAAATTGCCAGAGTATATCTGACGGAGCTGCCCCACCGGAGCCTGCCTTATCTGTGTGAGCATTTTGGAATTTCGCATAAGGCGCACAGGGCGCTGGGGGATGCCATGGCAACGGTCGCTCTGTACGATAAGCTATGGGAGCTTTTTTCCGGAAAAGAGGGCGCTGAGAAATATTTTCAGCCGCATAAACTCAATTATCAGGTGAAAAAAGATGCGCCGGCAACGGCGGCGCAAAAAGAAAGGTTATATAAACTGTTGGAGCTGCATAAAATTACGGTAGAGTATTCGATTGAGCATCTGACCCGGAGCGAAGCCAGCCGCTATACGGACCAGATCCTTGCAAAGTACGGACGATGACCTTGCTGCTTAAGGAGGAAAGCCCGGAAGCTTTTTCGATAAGGCTGTATTTCAGGTCACTTTCGCCTTCCTCGTCATACAGATCCGCTAAAAGAAAGTAGGTGTGGCTCACATCGGTGCCGATGGAAACGGCATATTCCAAAACCTGCCGGCATTCCTTTTTTGCCCCGCCCCGGTACAGGACTTCCGCCCATTTCTGCAGGGTGGAGACAAGCAGGGTGTAGTTCTGGTCGTACTCGGTAAGGCATGTGATGTTGGCGGTGCCGTAGGAAAGCTTTAAGTCCGTGTTGGTGTATCCGGTCAAATTGACGATTTTCTGGGTGGACAGGCTCCTTAAGATTTCCTTGCATTCCTCGGAGATGGTTTCATTTGCTGCGGCATCGTCGGTATTTCGGACGGCTGCGGCATCGCCGGTATTTCGGACGGCTGCGGCATCGCCGGTGATGTGGCAGGCAAGCGGCAGCTCCTCCAGAGGAATGGTAATATAAGGAAGATTGTCGAGCGATTTGCGTCTGGTGTGGTTGGCCTCTTCTTCCCGTTTCCAGAAGGCTTCCTTCATGCTCTTTTCCATTTTGGAATGGCGCTTGTTCAAAAGGAAGATTAGCAGACAAAAACTGATTAAACTGGACAAAAATAATGTTTTCATATATAATATCCTTTCAGTAGAAAATAGTGCCTGCAGGGGTATGCAGGTTGTGGAAAGGCATGGTAGCGTTATGTTTAATATCTACAGCAGGAAAACAAAAAAGATAATTTCCGCCGTGATTATTATTTTCTTAATCATAGCGATGGTGCTTCCCATGGCACTTGGTATGTAGGCTGCCGCAGGAGCAGGCAGTGTGGTTGGCCGCCATGTGCAGCATGTTCCGCAGCATTATGGTAGCATATTTTCCCGCGGATGACAATTGCGGGAAGGTTTTGAGGAGTAGAGGATATGAAAAAAATGGTTTCAAAAGCAATGCTGCTTTTGGGTACTGTCTTTTGCGCTTTTTCCCTCCTTACGGTAAACGTGGAGGCAAAGGGCGATGACACTCTGAAAAAGGGCGTCTATGCGGAAGAGATTTCTCTTGCCGGCATGACAGAAGAAGAAGCAGCGGAAGCAATAGGTGCGTATGTGGATTCTTTGAAAGAAGCGGAAATCACACTTCTTGCAGCAGGCGATAATGAAGTGACGGTAACGGCGGGTGAGCTGGGGCTTTCCTGGAAAAATACCGACATTATCGAAGAGGCAAAGGAGCTCGGCATGCACGGCAATGTGGTGCAGCGATACAAGGAGCTGAAGGATTTAGAGAATGAAAATAAGGTCTATCCCATTGAATTGGGATTTGATGTAACCGCCATCAATAATGTGCTGGTAGAGAAGTGCAGCGTTTTTGACCGGGAGGCCATTGACTATACACTGACCCGTGAAAACGGTGCGTTTAAGATTACGGACGGACAGACAGGGTATCGTCTGGATGTGGAAACTTCCATTGATGAAGTGTACGATTACATGACAAACAAGTGGGCAAGAGGAAACGAAACCATTGCCCTGACAGTGGAAGAGGAGCAGCCCCGGGGAAATGAGGAAGAGCTTTCCTTAGTAAAAGATGTGCTGGGTACTTATACCACAACCTACAAGAGTTCCAATTCCAACAGAAGCGGCAACATAGCCAACGGCTGCCGACTGATTGACGGCACTACCCTTTATCCCGGAGACGAATTTTCCACCTACCAGACAGTTTCTCCTTTCTCCGAGAAAAACGGATACTATATGGCGGGTTCTTATCTGAACGGCAAGGTTGTTGACTCCCTCGGCGGCGGTATCTGCCAGGTTTCTACCACCCTTTACAATGCCGTTCTGTTATCCGAGCTGGATGTGACGGAGCGTTACAATCACTCCATGATTGTCAGCTATGTAAGTCCCTCCGCAGATGCGGCGATTGCCGAGTCTTCCGGTAAGGATTTCAAATTTGTAAACAATACAGAGCATCCTGTTTACATAGAAGGACATACAGAGGATAAAAAGATTACCTTCACCATCTATGGTGTGGAAACAAGACCGGCGAACCGTACGGTGGAATATGAAAGCGAAATACTGGAAACCATTAACCCCACATCTGACGCCCTTTATCCGGATGCGGCTTATCCGCTGGGTTACATCAGTGTGACAGGCGCCCACATCGGTTACAAGGCAAGACTTTGGAAGGTGGTAAAAGAGGACGGCGTGCAGGTAAGCAGGGAAGTGGTAAACAGCAGCAGCTACAAAATGGTTCCCAGAAGCGCAGTCGTTGGTGTTTCAACCGCAGACGCCAATGCGTATAATGAGATTATGGCAGCGTGCGGCACCGGCAGCATTGACCATGTGAAAAACGTGATTGCCATTCTTAACGCACAGCAGGCAGCGGCAGCGGCGGCGCCTGCAGCACCCACTGAATAAGGAATGAACCGGATAAGAAAACAAGCGGATGAACCCAATAAGCAGAACAGACAAATAGACAGAGCAAACATAAGAAGGTATTGTGTATGAAGGTCGGTAAAGTATCGGAAAGTGTTTTGAAACGTTCCGTCTTAAAGCAGATTACCAATCAGAATAAGGAAGTTAAAAATGGCGCAGGCATAGGGGAAGACTGCGCTGTTTTTGCGCAGAAAAACGGATACACGGTACAGTCCGTCCAGACCTTTTTTTTGACATCTCCGTCAGAAGTATATGTGCCCATTATGAAGGCGGTGAACGGCATAGCCGTAAGAGGAGCCCATCCCGTGGCGGTGCTTCTGACACTTCTGCTTCCGGCGGATACGGAGGAAAGCTTCTTAAGGGAGCTGATGAAAAAAGCCAACGAAGCGGCGGGCATTTTACATATTCAGATTGCGGGAGGTCACACGGAGGTGTCGGAAAATTGCAGTGTTCCGTATGTGACGGCAACCGCCATCGGCAGCGTGGAAGGAGAAGCCCTTTTTGAAAATCACATCCGGCCAGGTCAGGACATTGTTCTTACGGGGCAGGTGGGATGCGAAGGGGCGGGACTCTTAGCCACCCGTTACGAAGAACGGTTAGCGGAACGTTATCCGCTTCATATGATAGAAAAAGCGCAGGCTTTCCTGCAGGAATTGTCCATCCTTCCGGAGGCCGCCACCGCCATAAAGTCCAATGCGGGCGCCATGCATGATGTATCCGGCGGAGGCATTTTTGCTTCCCTCTGGGAACTGGCAGAGAGCGCCGGTGTTGGACTGGCCGTAGACCTGAAAGCAATACCCATCAGACAGGAGTGCGTGGAAGTATGCGAGTTTTTCGGCATAAGTCCCTATGAAATGCTCTCCGGCGGAAGCCTCCTCATTACCACTGACAACGGCGAACACTTGGTCAGGGATTTGAAGGAAGCGGGAATTTTGGCAGCGGTAATCGGAAAGATAACGGATAACAACGACAGAGTTGTCATAAACCAGGAGGAAAAGCGTTTCTTAGACCGTCCTGTCTCGGATGAATTCAGCAAGATAAAAGGAGAAAACCTATGAGAGAAGAATTATTGCGTATTATAGAGAAAAACAGCCGTATGGATTTGAAGGAACTGGCAGTCATCTTAGGTGTGGAAGAAGTGGATGTGGTAAATGAACTGGCTGCGCTTGAAGCAGAAGGCATTATCTGCGGTTATCACACCATGATCAACTGGGAAAATACCAACATTGAAAAGGTAAATGCACTGATTGAGGTGCGTATTACCCCGCAGAGAGGACAGGGCTTTGACAGCTTTGCCGAAAGAATTTACAAATATGCAGAAGTAAATTCCGTATATCTGATTTCCGGTGGGTATGACCTTCTGGTATCTCTGGAGGGAAAGTCTCTGAGAGAGGTTTCCAATTTTGTTTCCGACAAGCTTGCCACATTGGACGGCGTGCTGAGCACCGCTACCCATTTTGTCTTAAAGAAATACAAAGACCACGGTACCATTTTAACCAGCAAATACGAAGATGAAAGAGAGTTGATTACGCCATGAGAGATCCATTATCCAGACAGGTCGTAGAGTTAAAACCCTCCGGAATCCGTAAATTTTTCGATATTGTCAGCGAAATGAAGGATGCTATTTCCTTAGGTGTGGGCGAACCCGACTTTGCCACCCCCTGGCATATCCGCGACGAGGGTATTTATTCTCTGGAACAGGGACATACCAAATATACTTCCAACGCAGGTCTTATGAAGCTGCGTGAGGAAATCTGTCATTATCTTTACCGGACACAGGGCATTCATTACCATCCGACCAGGGAAGTTCTGATTACCGTGGGCGGTTCCGAGGCCATTGATATCGGTATCCGTGCAATGATAAATCCGGGCGAAGGAGAGGAAGTGCTGATTCCCCAGCCTTCTTATGTTTCCTATGAGCCTTGTACAATTTTGGCGGGCGGCAAGCCGGTCATTATCGATTTGAAGGCAGAAAACGAATTCCGCCTGACACCGGAGGAGCTGAAAGCAGCCATTACTCCCAAGACAAAGCTGTTAATTCTTCCTTTCCCCAACAACCCGACCGGGGCCATTATGGAAAAGAAGGACTTAGAGGCGATTGCAGATATTATTATTGAAAACGACATCTATGTCATGTCTGACGAAATCTACGGAGAGCTGACCTACAAGGACAAGCATGTGTCCATTGCCAGTCTGCCCGGCATGAAGGAGAGAACCCTTCTGATCAACGGTTTCTCCAAGGCGTATGCCATGACCGGCTGGAGACTCGGCTATGTGTGCGGACCGCAGAATATTATCGAGCAGATGACGAAAATTCACCAGTTTGCAATTATGTGCGCGCCCACCACGGCACAGTATGCCGCTATCGAAGCTCTGAAAAACGGCGACGAGGATATCGTGGAAATGCGTACTGCCTACAACCAGAGAAGACGTTTCCTGATGCATGCTTTCCGTGAAATGGGTCTGGAATGCTTTGAGCCTTACGGCGCTTTCTATGTATTCCCCTGTATCAAGGAGTTCGGCATGACCAGCGAAGAATTTGCCACCCGTTTCCTGGAGGAAGAAAAAGTGGCAGCGGTTCCCGGCGATGCGTTCGGCGCAAGCGGCGAGGGCTACCTGCGTATTTCCTACGCTTATTCACTGGAGAAGCTGAAAATGGCGATGGAACGCCTGGCGCATTTTATTACGAAGCTGCGCGAGGAGAAGGGAAAATAGAAAATGCACATTGTACTTCATCAGCCGGAAATCCCGGCGAATACAGGAAACATCGGCAGAACCTGTGTTGCAACAGGCACATCCCTGCATCTGATTGAGCCGCTCGGTTTTCATCTGGATGAGAAATCCATAAAAAGAGCGGGCATGGACTACTGGGAGCATCTGGATGTAACCCGCTATATGAATTATGAGGAGTTTCTGGCAAAGCATCCCGGTGCAAAAATCTGGATGGCTACCACCAAGGCAAAACATGTCTATACCGATGTGCAGTTTGGACCGGATGATTTTATCATGTTCGGCAAGGAGAGTGCCGGTATACCCGAAGAAATCCTTGTGGACAACGAGGAAACCTGCATCCGTATTCCCATGTTGCCGGATATCCGTTCCCTGAATTTATCTAATTCTGTGGCGATTGTGCTGTACGAAGCCTTGCGCCAGAACCAATTTGCCGGCATGCAGACCGAAGGGGAGCTTCACCGTCTGCACTGGAATTCCAGATAGCATAGCAGTTGGTATCTTATCGTTTCACATTCATAAAAAATTAAGAAAAAGCTTTCCGGTTCTTTAAGAATTAGCAGTGGAAATCTGCTATACTGAACAACCGGAGGCTTTTTTTATGTTGGATGAGGGAAACGAAAGAGAAGAATTAAATTTAGACATGGCATTTGCACCGAGGACGCAGCCGGAGAAAGAGCGCTATGCCAGAAGAGAGCAATCTGGGAAGGTGAAGCGGCCTGAAAGAGCAAAATCGGAGACGGCGCATTATGTCAGAAGAGTGACGGCGGTACAAGCAAAAAAGAATTCCCGTGAGAAGCGAAAGCAGGCAGAACAGGAATACCGAGCCAGAAGAGAACGGTCAGAAGACAAGTACAACATATACGGAATGAGGATTGAAAGACAGCATCGCGCTGGAAAGGTGCAGCCGGAGAACGAGCAGTATACAAAGACCGGGCACCGCAGGGCGCGCAGAAAAAAGCCGGGGAAAAGATTTCTCAGGCTCCTGTTTACCGAAGTATCTTTTATTCTGCTGGCGGCGGTTCTTATCATTTCGGTAATCCGCCTGCTTTCCGACGGAAAAGCTGCGCAGGCTGTGAAAAATCTGCAGAGACAGATTTCTGTTTCGGACTATAAGAACGTGGAAAAGCCGGAATGGGAGGAAGATTTTCTGACGCCAAACGATTACTCCCGACCCGGAGAACGACTGCAGGAGGTCAACAGTATTTTTGTACATTATACAGCAAATCGCAATACCAGCGCTGCGCAGAACCGAAGCTATTTTGAGTCCCTGAAAGACACACACGAAAGGTCAGCAAGCGCACATTTTATCATTGGTTATGACGGGGAAATTATTCAATGTATTCCGTTTGAGGAAATTGCCTATGCGGTGAAAACCAGAAACTACGACTCCATTTCCATTGAGTGCTGTTACAAAAGTGCGGACGGCAGTTTTACTAAAGAAACCTACGACTCCCTAATACATCTGCTGGCATATCTGGCGAAAAAATACGGACTTTCCACGGATGATATTCTGCGGCATTATGACTGCGGCGGCAAAAAATGTCCGCTTTATTATGTGGAACATGAGGACGATTGGGAGCAGTTAAAAAGGGATGTGGAAAAACTCCTGAAATGATGTATAATAGAAAGGAAAATGCTTGCGGCATTTTATGCGGGAGCAGAAAATAAACCTATTTGTCATTTATGAGGAGCACACACATGAAAAATATTTTATCCCCTTCTATTTTATCCGCAGATTTTGCGAAATTAGGTGAGCAGCTTGCCCTGGTGGACAAGGCAGGCGCCCAGTATATACACATAGATGTAATGGATGGACTTTTTGTGCCATCCATTTCTTATGGTATGCCGGTGATTAAATCCATCCGTAAAACTACCGACAAGGTTTTTGATGTCCATCTGATGATTGTGGAACCGGAGCGGTACATTCAGGAGTTTATTGATTGCGGTGCGGACCTGATTACTTTTCATCTGGAGGCAACCGAAAAGGCAGCGGAAATCATTGACGAAATTCATCGTCAGGGCAAGAAAGCCGGTATCTCCATTAAACCGGGCACGGATGTGGAAGCGGTTAGACCTTATCTCGGAACAGTGGATATGATTTTGGTTATGACCGTGGAGCCGGGATTTGGCGGTCAGTCCTATATTGACTACTGCACGGACAAGGTGAAAGCAGTCCGCAAAATGGTGCAGGAAAGCGGCAGGGACATTGATATTGAAGTGGACGGCGGCATCAATTTATACAATATCTCCATGGTGCTTGCAGCAGGCGCCAATGTGGCAGTGGCAGGCTCCGCCGTGTTTAAGGGCGACATCGCTGGCAATGTAGAGGCTTTCTTGGCGAAGATGCAGTAGGAAACCCAGTTTGAATCTGACGGTTTGACTTTGCGAAAGGATATGCCAAGCTGGGTCAAAGGAAAGGGCAGAAAACAGAGAATGAGCCGTGAAGTAAAAAGGGCAGAAAGCAGAGAATGAACCACGAAGTAAACGGAGAAGAAAATAGTAGAAAAACAGGGAGAAAAAATGATACGGGTGACGGTCTGGAACGAATACAAACACGAAAGAGAATATGAGGGCGTCCGAAAGGTTTATCCGCAGGGTATTCACGGCTGCATTGCTTCTTTTTTAGGGAAGCAAGAGGATTTTCAGGTGCGGACGGCGACTTTTGATATGCCGGAGCACGGTCTGACGGAAGAGGTGCTTGCGGACACGGATGTGCTGATTTTCTGGAGCCATGCCCTGCAGGATGCCTTTTCGGATGAAGTGGCAGAAAGGGTGCAGAAGCACGTGCTCGCGGGAATGGGACTGATTGCCCTGCATTCTGCACATTTTTCCAAAATAATGAAGCGGCTTCTGGGCACTTCCATGACCTTAAAATGGAAGCACGGAGAGCAGGAAAATCTCTGGTGTCTTGCACCCACCCACCCCATAGCAGCGGGTATTCCAGAGAAAATTTTCCTGCCCAAAGAAGAAATGTACGGGGAATATTTTGATATTCCCAAGCCAGACGATGTGATTTTTGCGGGTTGGTTTTCCGGCGGACAGGTATTCCGCAGCGGCTGTACGTTTACAAGAGGAATGGGAAAGATTTTTTATTTTCAGCCGGGTCATGAAGAATATCCGATTTACTATGTACCGGAAATTCAGCAGATCATTATAAATGCGGTGCGGTTTTGTACGCCTATGGGAGCACGGAAGGAGCTTGCATGCGAGGAAGTGAAGTAATCAGACTTTCGGTCTTTTTTGACCATATTTTACAGGCGGAGGAGCAGACCGGTAAACATATTCCGGAGCTGCTTGCAGAGGTGAAGAAAGCGGGCATTTCTGCTGTAGAAATTAACCGTACCTACCTCCTGGAACACCCGGCAACGCTGGAAATGCTTGAGACTGCAGGCTTACAGGTGAGCTGCATTTATGAATTTTATGCGTTGGAGCGGGGCAGGGAAACAGAAAAAGCCCGCAGACATATTGAAATTGCAAGAAAAACGAAAGCCGGAAAAATACTGATTGTGCCCGGCTTTTTTTCAGTGGAAGCGGAAGAGTTTGTGAATTGTGTGCCGGACAGGGAGAAAGTGTGGGACTACCTTTCCCACAGTGAAAAGGCACAGCGCATGGCGGATGGACTGCGGGAAATTGTAGAAATGGCAGGCAGCCGGAATATTGCCGACACCCCCATCACTGTTGTGATAGAGGATTTTGATGACAGGAATTCGCCCATTGCCTGCGTGAGCGGCATGCAGTGGTTTGCAGAGCAGGTTCCGGGGCTTTGTTTTACTTTTGACACGGGCAATTTTATCATCCATGGGGAGGATATTTTTGCAGCGTGGGAGGAACTCAAAGATAAGGTTGTGCATGTGCACTGCAAGGATAGGAAAATAAGCTCCGATAAACCTTTGCAAACACAGAAAAATGCAACCCCGGACATAAAGGAATGCTACCTGCCCGCGGCGGTGGGGGAAGGCTGCATCCCCATAAAGGAACTGGTATACAAGATGAAAGAGTACGGCTACCGGGGCTATCTTGCCATTGAACATTTTGATGCGGCGGACCAGAAAGCGTACATGCAGAAATCCGCTGCAAACCTGCAGGAATATTGTAGCTAAACCGGTATGGGAATCTATACAAAATAGTACATTATATCTGCAATTTAATCGGTTGCGGATTTACGGTTATCCACTTAAAATAAAATATCATAGCAACATAGAAGCCTTTTTCTGCGGCGGTGCCGGAAAGATTGCGGAAAATCGGATGACAGGATCAGATGGTAGGAACGGACGGCATAATCGGATGGCAGGACCAGATGGTAGGAACGGACGGCATAATCGAATGGCAGGACCAGATGACAGAACCGGACGTCGGTGCGGGCTTCGGAACGGAGAAGATATGGAATTATTTACAAATCAATGGGAATTTGCAAAGACACCTTTTGGGACGGGGCTGGAGGAACTCTCTGCTTATGAGGATAAGTTTGAAAGAGTGGACCTTCCACACGACTGGCTGATTTACGACACCTTAAATCTGTATGAAACATCCACCGGCTGGTACCGGAAGAAGTTTACCGTGAAAAAGGATGCGGAAAAGGTATACAGCATCCGTTTTGACGGCGTGTATATGGACTCTAAGGTTTACATAAACGGAACCCTTTTAGGGGAGTGGAAATATGGTTATTCCACCTTTGAATTCGATATGACAAATCTTTTGAAGGATGGGGAAAATACGATGATGGTGCGCATTGACCATCATGAGCCCAACTCCCGCTGGTATTCCGGCGCAGGTATTTTCCGCAACGTATGGTTCAAGGAAGCGCCCGTGGTGCACCTGACTTCCGACGGTGTTTACATTGCCACAAAAAAATGCGGGGACGACTTCAAACTGGAAATTGAGGCAGAGATTTCCGGTTTGACAAAAACGGACAGTGATGCAGAGGTGTCCGGCATGACAAAAGCAGGCAATGGCGCAGAGGCTTCCGGCATTGCAAAAGCAGACAGTGACGCAGAGGCTGCTTTGCAGGGAGCAGGAAACGGCAGCGGCAAGGCTTCCGACCTGACCGCCAAGGTGGTTCTTTCCCAGGGCAAAATGATTGTGAAAACCTTTGCCCTTACCTGGAATGCGGAAAAACAGCTTCTTATGGGAGAAACCATGATTGAAAAGCCCGCACTGTGGGATGCCGAACATCCGGTACTTTACCATGTCAGCGTGGCTCTGGAGAACGGAGATAAGGCAGAATATAACATCGGCTTCCGTGATTTTGTATTTGACCCGGAACAGGGCTTTGTGGCAAACGGTAAACGGGTAAAGCTGCACGGTGTCTGCGAACATCACGATTTGGGCTGTCTGGGTGCGGCATTCCATAAAAAAGCCATGGCGCGTAAGATTGCAACCTTAAAGACAATGGGTGTCAACGCCATCCGTACTTCCCACAACATGCCGGCGCCGGAGCTGATGGATTTAGCGGACACCATGGGTATGTATATTGTTTCGGAAGCATTCGATATGTGGATGGAGCCCAAGACCGAATACGATTACGCCAGATTTTTCGATGAATGGGCAGAAAAGGACGTGGCAAGCTGGATTCGCAGGGACAGAAACCATCCCTCCGTTATCATGTGGAGTATCGGTAACGAAATTCACGATACCCATGAAGCAGAAGGTGTGGGTCTGACGAAAAGACTGATGGGAGATGTGCTAGTCCATGACCCCAAGAAAAATGCAAGAGTTACCATCGGTTCCAATTATATGCCCTGGCAGGGCGCGCAGAATTGTGCGGATATTGTAAAGCTGGCTGGCTACAACTACGGCGACAACCATTATGATGCACACCATAAAGAACATCCCGACTGGGTGATTTACGGAAGTGAAACTTCCTCCATCGTACAGAGCAGGGGCGTTTACCATTTCCCGCTTTCCCAGCCGATTTTAACGGAAGAAGACGAGCAGTGTTCTTCCCTTGGCAACAGCCGTCCGAGCTGGGCAGCCAAGACAGTGGAGCATTGTATTTCCGTAGACAGAGACAGGGATTTTGCGGCAGGACAGTTTTTGTGGACGGGCTTTGACTATATCGGCGAGCCTACCCCTTACAAGACAAAGAATTCTTATTTCGGTCTGATTGATACGGCAGGCTTCCCGAAGGATGTCTTCTATATGTATCAGGCAGAATGGACGGATTATAAAAAGCGTCCCATGGTGCATGTGCTTCCTTACTGGGACTTCAACGAGGGTCAGATGGTGGACGTACGGGTATGCAGCAACGCGCCTAAGGTGGAGGTATTTGTCAATGAGAAATCTCTCGGCGTAAAAGAAATCGACCATGCGCACGGACAGGAGCTGTTCCCCAGCTTCCGGGTGCCTTTCCACAAGGGAAGCCTGCGTGCGGTGGCTTATGATGAAAACGGCAACGTGGTGGCAGAGGATGTGCATAAATCCTTCGGCAATACTGCAGCAATCGAGGTAACACCGGAATTTGACCATATTGTGGCAGACGGTAAGGACCTTGCTTTCGTGGAAATTTCCGCCCGCGACGAGGACGGCAACCCGGTAGAAAACGCTATGGACTACGTGGAAGTGGAAGTTACCGGCGCCGGACGTCTGATTGGTCTGGACAACGGCGACAGCACGGACTACGACTCCTACAAGGGCACCCGGAGAAAGCTGTTTAACGGCAAGCTTTTAGCCGTGATTGCAGCAAAGAACGAGCCCGGTGAAATTTTTGTTACCGTAAAGCATTTGGGAGAGGCGGGCAAAATTGCACCTGCCATGATTACCCTTTATGCGGACGAGGCAGCGGAAAAAGCAGAAGCTCCTGTTTGGGAAAATAAGAAGGTTCCTCCCATTACCGGCAGCGTGCTGGCAGCAGAGGGAGAGCCCCTTGTGCCCGTAAGAAAGATTGAAATTGTAGCAGAAGAGGGTCAGACTTTTGATGAAAATAAAACGGAAATGGTAGTGAAGGCTTATCTGTATCCGGCGGATGTTTCCCGCAAGGAAGTAAGTTTTACGGCAACCAACGATGCGGGCATTGTTTCCAATCTGGCAGAACTGGAAGAAATTCCTGTAAGTGAGGCGGAGCGTCTGACTGAGTCCAATACTCACAGAGTTCTGGCTGCAAAATGTTGCATCAGGGCGAAGGGCGACGGCGCATTCCGTCTGCGTGCCACTGTGAAAAACGGTACGGAAAACGTAAAGCTTTTGTCCCAGCTGGAATTCTCCATCAGCGGACTGGGTGAGGCTTACTTAAATCCCTATGAACTGATTGCCGGAGCTCTTTATGCCGACTCTAAGGGTGATATCGGCGGATTTTCCGAAAAGAGCGTGGCAACCGCACAGGAAGGGGAAAGTGTTATTGTATACAAGGGACTGGACTTCGGTGAATTCGGTTCCGACGAAATTACGCTTCCTATTTTTGCCCAGAGCGGTGACCCTCATTACTTAAAGATTTACGAAGGCGTGCCCGGAGAAGAGGGCTGCGAATTAGTGGGCGACCTGGTATACCAGAAGCCCAGCACCTGGGATGTATACAAGCCGGAGACCTACAAGCTGAACCGCCGGTTAAAGGGCATCACCACCCTGAGTCTCGTGGCAAACAACCAGCGCTACTTTATCAAGGGCTTCGTTTTCACCAAGCTTCAGAAAGCATTTGAAAAAATAGGAGCATTGGAATACAATAACTTGTACGGAGATACCTACAAGGAGACCGCGGATGCCGTGGAAGGCATAGGCAACAATGTTTCCATGGAATATGAAAATATGGATTTCGGAGAAGAAGGCGTAAAGGCAGTGACTGTTTGCGGCCGTTCCCCTCTTTCATCCAATACTATTCATATCCGTTTCTTCAAGGAAGACGGCAGCTCCGTAAATCAGATTGTGGAGTTCCCGCACAGTGAGGAATATACGGAAGTAACATTCCCGCTTGAAAAGGTTACGGGCATGACCAAGGTAGGATTTATTTTCCTGCCCGGCTGCCAGTTTGACTTTAAGTGGTTCCGTTTTTCCTAATGGTAAATTTGCAGAAAAAGGCAGATGACAGGTTTTGCCTGCGGATGCTGCAATCCGGGGCTTCCGGAAAGGCACGGACATGAAGTTATTTGTATATAGTTTAAGAGAGTTTGACGAAAAACGATTTTTTTAAAAATGGAGCAGGGAAATGCAGGTTGAGTATGCTTCGGTGGGGGACAAACCCACACCGGAGAATGCAGGACTGGCAGAAGGCTACGATGCCGTCAGCATTATTACCACCCCTGTGGACGAAGAAATTCTGACTATCTGGAAGGAATGCGGCGTAAAATGCGTTTCCACCCGTACGGTTGGTTTTGACCATGTGGACAGAAGGGCAGCGGGCAAATTGGGTATTACCGTTTGCAATGCCACCTATCCGCCCAACGGTGTAGCCAATTACACCATCATGCTGATGCTGATGTGCTGCCGGAAAATGAAGCCCATTGTGATGCGCGCGGATGTGCAGGATTATACACTGCCCGGTAAAATCGGCGTGGAAATTTCCAATTCCACCGTGGGAGTTATCGGTACCGGAAAAATCGGCTGCACCGTGCTGGAGCATCTGAAAGGATTTGGCTGCAGGCTGCTTGCGTTTGATTTGTATCCTTCCAGGGAAGTGGCAGAATACGCAGAGTACGTGGATTTGGACACTCTTTATAAGGAAAGCGACATTATTTCCCTGCATATGCCTTCCACGGCGGAAAACTTCCATATGATAAATGCGGACACCATTGCGAAAATGAAGGACGGCGTTATCATCATCAACACAGCCAGAGGCAACCTGATTGACTCAGAAGCCTTGATTAAGGGACTGGAGAGTGAGAAAATCGGGGCAGCGGGTCTGGATGTTATTGAAAATGAGTCAAACCTTTATTATTACGATTTGGTGGGCAAGCCCATGCACAACGAGGAACTGGCGGTGCTGCGTTCCTTCCCCAATGTCATCGTAACGCCCCACACGGCATTTTACACCGAAGAAGCCATTGACTACATGGTGAAAAACAGTATTTTAGGCTGCCGGTACGCACTGGAAGGCAAAGAAAATCCCTTTGATGTGTCCGATGCGGCGTTTTAACAATCGCATAAGAAATATTCATGTAAAGCAAGGTAACTTATTCTTGCTTTTTCATGTCAATAAAAATATAATAAAATAGTATTTTATTAAAAAAGAGGGAGGTACTTATGTTAGAAAAATTCTTTAAACTCAAAGAAAACAAAACCACCGTCCGTACCGAGGTTGTGGCTGGTATTACCACTTTCATGACAATGGCGTACATCCTGGCGGTAAACCCCAGCATTCTTTCCGCATCCGGCATGGACGCACAGGCAGTTTTAATCGCTACCGCTCTGGCTTCCTTTATCGGAACCATTGCCATGGCGCTGCTTGCCAATTACCCGTTTGCACTGGCACCCGGACTGGGACTCAATGCTTATTTTGCCTACACGGTATGCGGCTCTATGGGATATTCCTGGCAGATTGCACTGTTTGCCGTATTTGTGGAAGGTATCATTTTCATTGTACTGTCACTTACCAATGTGCGTGAGGCTATTTTTAATGCCATTCCTCTTCAGCTTAAGAAGGGCGTTTCCGTTGGTATCGGTTTATTCGTAGCTTTCATCGGTCTGCAGAACGGTAAAATCGTTGTGGACTCTGCTACACTGGTTTCCCTGGTCGATTTCAGACAGGATTTCCACACTGTCGGTATTTCCGCACTGCTTGCGATTATCGGTACTTTTATCATCGCAATTTTATATGTAAAGAAGGTTCGCGGCGCTATCCTGATCGGTATCTTCGCAACCTGGATTTTAGGTATTATCTGCCAGTTTACCGGTATTTACACCGTGGTTCCCGAAGCAGGTTACTACTCTTTAATTCCTGCATGGAGCAGCTTTAATTTAGGCGCGATTTCTTCCACCTTCGGTCAGTGCTTTAAGGCTGACTTCAACGGACTCAAGATTTTTGACTTTATTGCCATTGTATTTTCTTTCCTGTTTGTAGATATTTTTGATACTCTCGGAACCTTGATCGGTTGTGCAAACAAGGCAGATATGCTTGACAAGGATGGCAAGCTGCCCCGCATCAAAGAGGCTCTTTTGGCAGATGCTATTGCAACCAGTGCAGGTGCCGTACTCGGTACTTCCACCACCACTACCTTCGTAGAAAGCTCTGCAGGTGTGGCAGAAGGCGGAAGAACCGGTCTTTCTTCCATCGTAACCGGTTTATTATTCCTGGTAGCTATCTTCTTATCCCCGATTTTCATTGCCATTCCGGGATTTGCAACAGCTCCCGCTCTTCTGTTCGTCGGTTTCTTAATGATTTCTGCAGTAGTGGACATCGATTTCTCCGACTTCACAGAAGCAGTTCCCGCTTACCTGGCACTGATTTTCATGCCTTTAACCTACAGTATTTCCGAAGGTATCGCAGCAGGCGTTATCTCCTACGTGGTTATCAACCTCGTATGCGGCAAGGCTAAGAAGATTACACCGCTTATGTACATTTTAGCAATTCTGTTCGTAGCGAAGTTCATCTTCCTGTAAGTGAACGATGGCGGAAGCGGCGCAGTTGCCTGACTGACCTGCTTTCGAGATGTTAATTCAGAAGTGAATGAAAAATGGAATTTCAGACCGGCTCTCCATAGCCAGGCTTATTGCCTGACCGGGAAGCCGGTTTCTTTTTGCGCATATTTCATGTATCAGGCAGTTTTTTTTCTTGACAATATTCCGCAAAAGGAATATTGTATATATACGATATATACAATTAAAACATGTAAGAGGATAAACCATGGATATTATCATCAGCAACACAAGCGGTGCGCCGATTTACGAGCAGATTGAGGTGCAAATCCGCGAAATGATTTTACGCAGTGAGCTGAAGGCAGGGGACGCCCTTCCTTCCATGCGCACACTGGCGAAGGATCTTCGCATCAGTATGATTACCACTAAAAGAGCCTATGAGGAATTGGAGCGGGATGGCTTCATTGAGTCTTTTACCGGCAGAGGCAGTTTTGTGAAAGCCCAGAATAAGGAGCTTTTGCGGGAACGTGTGCTGGCGGAAACGGAAGAATATTTTGCCAAGGGTATTCAGAAAGCACTGGATGCCGGCCTCACAAAGGAAGAAATGGTGGAAACATTCCGGATGCTGTTAGAGGAAATGTAAAAATTCAGATACAGCCGGAAAAGGTATGCGAGGGAATAATTGCAAGAGGAAGAAATGCAAAATTTTGGGAGGTGCAGAAAGTGGGTAGCGAGAAGGAAGTAAATGTTATAGAAATTCACAATCTGAATAAAAGTTATGACGGGTTTGTCCTGCAAAACGTGGATTTGCAGGTAACCGCAGGCAGAATACACGGTTTTATCGGACAGAACGGCGCCGGTAAAACTACGACCATTAAGGCTATGCTGAATATGATGCCGTTAAACGCGGGAGAGATTAAAATTTTCGGGAAGGATTTTCAAAAGGACGAGCAGACGATAAAAGAAGACATAGGTGTCGTTTTTGATGAAATGGGATTTCACGAGTTTATGACGCCGAAGCAGATTGCAACGATGATGTCCTATGTATATGCAAACTGGGATTGTGAAGCCTTCCAAAAGTACCTGACAAGGTTCGGGCTTCCCTTAAAGAAGCCCTGCGGAAAGTTCTCAAGAGGTATGCGCATGAAACTGCAGATTGCGGTGGCGCTTTCCCATCATGCGAAGCTTCTGATTTTGGATGAACCTACCAGCGGGTTAGACCCTGTGGTCAGGAATGAAATTCTTGATATTTTCCAGGAATTCATAGTGGATGAGGAGCATTCCATTTTTCTGTCCTCCCACATCATATCCGATTTGGAACGGATTGCGGACGAGATTACTTTCATAGATAAGGGCAGAATACTTCTTTCCGGGGAAAAAGATTCCATTTTAGAGGAGCATGCCATTATCCGATGCGGAAAAAAAGAGGCGGAGAATATAAATGACGATTGTGTCATATTCAAAAGAATGGAAGCCTACGGCTGTGAAATTTTGGTGAATGACGCCGATACCGCCCGAAAAAAATGGGACGAGACATTGGTGGAACCGGCTACCCTTGAAGAAATCATGCTGTTTTATGTAGCATGGGAAAATGCCAGAGCAGGCGGGAGAGCAGCATCCGATGAGGCAGAGAGCATAAAGCCTGCAGAGGCAGGAAAGGCGCGCTTATGAGAGGTTTGTATTATAAGGACATGTGCTGTCTGAAAAAGCTTCTGCGTACCATGATGCCGGTCTGCATCGCGACACTCATTTTCGCACTTTTAGTTGTATTGAGTATCCGGTACGGAAATATGGGACGGATGCTTTCCGGGGAAGTGGAAGAGGCAATCAACGAAGAAAATGCGCCGGTGATTCTTTTTTATATCATCGGCATCAGCCTGCTTATTCCGATGGGATTCTTTGTGGATGCCCTGCGATGCTTTGAAATGGATGAACAGGCGGGTTTTGAAAAGGTTGTGAGAACACTGCCGGTAAAAGCTGCGGATGCGGTTACGGCAAGATATCTGATTTATCTGACATTTGGCGCCATCAGCATGGGAAGCTCCTTTTTGTCGGCAGCCATTGTGGCAGCCAGTGCCGGAGCGGTAGGCATAGAAGAACTGTCCATGAAAAATTTAACGCAGTTGATTTTGATGATAGCAGCCGTATTACTGTTGTTCTGTGGCATACAAATTCCGCTTTTTTATGCACTTGGAAAGAAGAAAGGAACTGTAGCCAGCCTGATTTTGTTTCTGGTGCCGGTCGGTCTTCTTTACCTGAAGTTCATAACCCTGCTGGATGCTCTGCCGGGCATGGAACTGTTCCGGTATCTGATGGAAAAATTCCGGGAAGGCAGGAACATAGTAAGCAGGTATCTGTGGGCAGAGGTCGTGGGAATGGTGCTTTTTTATGTGATTTCTTACGGACTCAGCGTGCGGTTTTACCGGAAAGGAGGCAGAAAATGACAGGTCTTCTTTATCAGGATTTTTGTACGGCAAAAGGGAAATGGATGCTGCGGATACTGGCGGCTTGTGTGCTGATTTTAATCGGTATGGTCTTCTGGGGGGACCCGGATGGAATGGACGGAGCCCTTTTCCTGGCAATTTTAGGTCTTATAGCTGTCTGTTACGGTATCAGTATTCCAGAAAAGATTTTTGCCTCCGATGAAAAAAATTCCATCCGGACGTTTCTGTTAAGCCTTCCCACAGGAGGCAGGAAATATGTGATGGAAAAGTATGCATTTATGGGGATTTATTATTATACACTGGCAAATCTGCTGGTGGTTTTGCAGAGATTTGTTCTGGGGGGAATAAGGAAAGAAGAGCTTGCGGAGGATATGGTTTTGAACATATCCATGCTCGGTACCATGCTGTTTTTACTGGTTGTTGCCGCACTTTTTATTGCTGCGGTAGAATTTCCGTTTCTGTTTGCCTTCGGGAGCAGGGCAGCACGGTATGTCAAAACGGCACTGGTGGTATTTCTTTTCTTTGCGGCGATGGTCTGGCTGCTCTTTGACCCGGCGGCGATGGAGGACGGAGCAGGTATGATGCCCCTATTGGAATGGATGAACCGGCATACGGACGCGGTGCAGCTGATAGAGGTCTGCATGCCGGCAATGGTAATTCTTCTGTATTTTATATCCTATAAGGGCAGTGTGCTTTTATTCCGGAAAAGGGGGGAAATGTATGAATAAAAAAAGGTTTTGGATGTATATCGGCATTTCCTTCGGACTTACCTGGGGATTGGATGCGGCAGCTTATACAATGCGTGTCCGGTACGAAGACATGGCGATGCAGTTTGTTCTTATTTTATCCATGTTTGTGCCTTGTGTGGCAATGCTTCTGACAAGGCTGCGGACCAGGGAAGGATTTCATGGAATGGAGCCTGCGATAGGCTTTGCCGGCAAAAAGAAATATTATGTACTCGCCGTGCTTATTCCGGTTTTATACATAGAAGCAGGATGGGGATTGCTCTGGCTGCGGCACACGGAGGCTTTTTCGGCGAAGCAGATGACTGTGGTATTGCCGGCAGCCTGTCTGGTCAGTGCGCTTGTTTTTTCCACAGCGGCTTTTGGGGAAGAAGCGGGCTGGCGCGGTTATATGTACCCGAAGTTAGAGAAAAAGTTTGGGGATGTGGGTGCCTGTCTTATCGGCGGTACGGTCTGGGCTGTATGGCATTTTCCCATGATTGCCCAGGGACATACCTTCGGACTGGATTATCCGGGAGCCCCGTATCTGGGCTTTCTGGTGTTCATTCCCTATTGTATAGGTGTGGGATCCATTCAATGGTACCTGACGAAAAAATCCGGTTCTGTCTGGCCGGCAACATTTCTTCATGCGGTCAACAATGCCTACATAAGCGGTTCGTTTCTCATGACAGCGGCAACGGATGCGGGCGGAGTTTTAGACAACGGCAACCGCCTTACGGAAATGACGGTGCTTATGCTGCCGTCCATGCTGGTGGGCATTGCATGCATGATGGGGATGAGAAAGAAAAAAGAGAGGTAAAAAAACGGCATAGTCTGGTTAACAGCAGACTATGCCGTTGTATTATTCACAGCAACGTTTTCTTAAAACTTCAGGAAGGTGCTTAACAATCCGCGTCCTAAGGAGGCGCCTACGTTTCCGCCTAACTTTTTGCCGAATTTGCCACCGACAGAGGAACCGAGGGAGTTGCCAAGTTCCCTGCCAATGGTACCGGCAGCCGAGCTGGCTATGCTTTTTACTGCTCTGTTGCGGGCAGCGGTCTGTTTCCGGGCTGCTTTTTCGGCCGCTTTCTGTGCGGCAAGAGCCTGTCTTTCGGCGGCCTTCTGCTCTGCGAGAGCCTGTTTTTCGGCGGCCTTCTGTTCTGCAAGAGCCTGCTTTTCGGCGGCTTTCTGCTCCGCCAATGCCTGCTTTTCAGCAGCTTTCTTTGCAGCAGCTTCTTCAGCCGCTTTCTGGGCAGCCTCCGCATCGGCGGCGGACTGTCTCTGCAGAAATTCATAAGCGGAATCTCGGTCAAAGAAATCCTTATAACGGATGTATAAAAGATTGTCTGTAATTTCTTTCTGGCGTTCACTGTCATCCAAAGCGCCCATTTTACTCTGGGGAGGCAAAATCTGACAGCGTTCTACTATGGTAGGAACACCACCTTCGTCCAGAACGGAAACAAGTGCCTCTCCGATGCCCAATTCCAACAGAGTATCATAGGTGTTAAAGGCGGGATTTTCACGGAAGGACTGGGCTGCAGCCTTGGCGCCCTTCTGCTCTGCGGGGGTATATGCATGAAGAGCATGCTGGATTTTGTTGCCAAGCTGGCTTAACACACCGCCGGGAATATCCTTGGGATTCTGGGTAACGAAGTAAATGCCGACGCCCTTTGAGCGGATTAATTTTACCACCTGCTCAATCTTGGTGAGCAGTGCCTTGGAGGCAGAATCGAAAAGCATATGGGCCTCATCGAAGAAGAACACCATTTTAGGCTTTTCCAGATCGCCTGCTTCCGGCAGGAGTTCAAACAGCTCGGAGAGCATCCACAGCAGGAAGGTGGCGTACATGGTGGGATTGTTAATCAATCTTTGGCAATCCAGTATCTGGATGCAACCCTTTCCGTCACAGTCTCTGGAGAACCAGTCGGCAATATTCAGGGCGGGTTCGCCGAAGAACTGTTCTCCGCCTTCTCCTTCAAGTGCTACCACGGAACGGATAATGGCGGCTAAGCTGGCAGAAGACATGTTGCCGTACTGCATGCTGTATTCCTTGGTATTTTCACTGACATACTGCAGCATGGCGCGCAGGTCCTTGGTGTCGATTAAGAGCAGTCCTTCATCATCGGCAATCTTAAAGATGATGGATAAAATATCGGACTGGGTATCGTTCAGGTCTAAAATACGGCTGAGCAGCAGGGGACCCATTTCCGAAACAGTCGTTCTTAAAGGCATGCCTTTTTCTCCGTATACATCCCAGAAATTGACCGGATATTTCTGAAAGGAAAAACCCTCCTTGTCAAGTCCCATTTTAGCGGCACGTTCCGCTACGGAGCCGTTTGCTTCACCCTGACGGCACATGGCGGCGAGGTCGCCCTTTACATCGGCTAAAAATACAGGTACGCCGCAGTCGCTGAAAGACTCGGCAAGCACCTTTAAGGTCACTGTTTTACCGGTACCGGTTGCACCGGCAATAAGCCCATGACGGTTTGCCATTTTCGGGTAGATGTACACTTTTTTATCACCGGCACATCCCACCCAGATTTTTTTATCCTGATACATAAATTTCCCTCCCGGATAGGTCTGTTATTTCTTACACATACTTTTATTTTACAATGCCGGTTCCTAAATTACAAGTCAATGGGAAATCTAAAAAAAAGTAATTTATATATTGAAAAAACGTAATCATTATGTTACACTACATGTAAGCAGAAAGTTCACAATCTAATATTCTAATTTTTCTAAAAGATACATTCTATTTACTCATCAAACTTCACTGCTTAAATTTCTTATTCAACTAAAAAGCAGGGAGGTTTGTGTAAGCTTCATGTGGAAGTCATGCAGGGGAAGGGGTTCTTCCAAAGTGGCAGCGCTTTTGGAACAGGTTTCTTTCAAAAGTGTGCAGACTGCATGAGTGAGCGCATGGAAGCATCGGGGACCTCCCTGAAAGGAGGACCCATGACAAACAAATTTATAGTAACAAGGGAGCAGATGGCGGAAATCCTGCGGAAACAGACCGACTTTTCCAAAATCGGCATCTTCAATGACGTAATGTTCTGCTCCGTGTTCCGGAACCCGGAGGATTGCAAAGAGCTTTTACAACGGATAACGGGGCTTCAGATTGCAGAGTTGTACATCGTGCAGGAGCAGAAAAGCATAAAAACCGGTTACCTGGGAAAAGGTGTCCGACTGGACGTGTATGCAAAGGATGTGGACGGCAATTCCTATGACATTGAGATGCAGGTGATGAATACCGGGGAACTGCCTTTGCGGAGCCGCTACTATCACAGCCAGATGGATAACTACCAGATACAGACAGGTCAGATGTATACAAATTTGCAGAAATCCATGGTGATATTTATCTGCGGATTTGATTTATTCGGACAGAACAGGAGCATTTATACCTTTGAAACGGTCTGCCGGGGAAAATCGGACATCGTACTGGATGACAAAAGAAAGACAATTTTTGTGAACATTGGCGGCGACAGAACGGAAATCGAAAAGGAAGCGGCGGACCTGCTGGATTATTTCCGGACGGGCAATCCCACAGATACGTTTACTAAGGGACTGCAGACGGAAGTGGAGAAAATCCGGCAGGATACGGAATGGAGAGAAAACTATATGACGTATGAAATGAAAATCGAACTCCAAAGCAGGTTAGGCAGGGAAAAGGCGGAAGCGGAGGCAAGAGCAGCCGGCATGGCGGAAGGCTTAGCGCAAGGCATGGCAGAAGGTAAAGAGCAAGGCATGGCAGAAGGCTTAGCGGAAGGCGAAAAATCCCGTGACAAGGAACTGATTTTAAAATGGCTGCAAAAAGGCAGAACCATGCAGGAGATAGCGGAAGACCTGGACAGACCGGAAAAGTATGTCCGGAAACTGGCGGCTGAAAAAAATTAGTTTTCAGAAAATAAATTTTGTCCCTATTTACATTTGTGTGTCTGATGTATCAACAGTATAATTATGCATTTCACGAATTGCGTATTCAATTAGAAAATCAAGTAGTCCAAATTCCATAAAATGAAATTTTAGGGCAAATT